>Ga0209471_1000010_pt1 | contig 205876 bp, 219 predicted proteins | sample GraSoiAngelo_128_FD_185885 | JGI IMG/M metagenome (GOLD analysis project Ga0209471, IMG submission 185885) | Grasslands soil microbial communities from the Angelo Coastal Reserve, California, USA - 14_0927_12_20cm (SPAdes) (version 2) | ecosystem: Environmental > Terrestrial > Soil >...
CGGGCCCGAGCTTGGCGAACTGAAAGAGCGCCAGGAAGTACCACTCCGGTAGCGGGATGATCGCGGCGCGCGGGTCGGCCGGCTGTCCGGGCTGCAGCAGGGGCTGCCCGATCAGCGCCATCAAACCAAGTCCGACCAAGACCGCCATCGCGAGAATCGGGTAAGGCCAGATGTGATCGGGAAAGTAGGGGTGAGTATTGCTCTCCGGCATGTCGTCACTGACCTGATGGCCAATCCGGCCGAACGTGAGGCCGACGAGCGCGTAGATGGTCAGGATCGGATACAGGGCATGCCGGCGCGTGATGGGCAGCCGGCTCGAGCTTGCCTTGGGCGCGCTCATGCTGGTTCGGCGGGACCCTGCTTGCGAACAAGTCGGAAGTGGACATAAAGGAGGACGGCCATCAACCCCGGCAGCAGGAATACGTGGGCCATGAAAAAGCGCAGCAACGTCGTCGGTCCCACGACTGGGCCACCCTGCACCGCGTACCTGATGAATCCACTCACACCGTCCGGGAGCACTCCGCTTCCCGAGATGATCGAGATCTCGCGGGCTCGCGCCAAGTACGAGTTGGCGTCCCACGGCAACAGCGAACCCGTAAAGCTGAAGAGGACGATGATCAGAAAAACGAGCACTCCGACCATCCAGTTCAGCTCGCGTGGCGGGCGATAGCCTCCGTTCCAGAAGACGAATGTCAAGTGCAGGAACGCAACCGCGATCAGAAGGTTGGCGCCCCAGAAATGTATCCCGCGTATGAGCCATCCGAGGTACGCGGCTTGCTGGATGAAGACGACGCTGGCGTAGGCTGGAGCAGGGTTGCCCGCACCGTCGGGAACGTAGTAGAGGCCGAGCAGAAAACCAGTGATGAACTCGATTGTGACGACAAACACTGCCACGCCGCCGAGATAGCGATAGGCGGCGGCCGTGTAGTTCGGAACCCCTCGGTATAGCTCTGCGTCGACCGCGTCGGTGAGCTCGAAGCGCGCGTCGAGCCAATCGATGATGGCGCTTTGTAATCCCACCGGCGCTTAGTCCGGCACCTGGCGGCGCTTTGCGCTGACGTCGAACCTCAGCGGCTCCCGAAATAGGAACGACGCCGCCCAGTTGATCAGCGCCGTGAAACGGGCCCTAATCGTGTCGAGAATCAAGATGGCCTAATGGGTTAGCCACCAGTCGACTGTGGTCGGTCCCAGGCGTGCGTCGCGGCCGGGCATGAGCGATTGGTCATCAAGCTGGATGCCGTAGAAGAGGCCCCCGGGATCACCCATGATCACGTTACGCGGATCCTTGTCATGTTCAAGGACCTTGGCGACCAGTTCGTCGACGTAGAACTTGTCTGGGCCGGCGATCTCGACCGTGCCATTCCTCGGCGCATCGAGGGCCACCTCGGCGACCGTGCTCGCGACGTCGTCCGCCGCCACTGGATGGAACAATGCGTGCGACACGCGCACCGTGTCGCCGTCCGTGCCGGCCTGGGCGATCGGGCGGATCCACTCGAAGAACAGGCTGGCGCGGATGATGGTGTGCGGAACGGGCGAGCCCTTGATCATGTTTTCCTGCATCAGCTTCGCCCGGAAGTATGCGAGGTCCTGCAAGCGCTCGGTCCCCACGACAGAAAGTGCGACGTGGTGCTTGACGCCGGCGGCCAACTCAGCGGCAGCGAGGTTCTCGTGCGCCGTACGGAAGAAATTGATCGCGTCAGCCACTTCAGCCGCCGCAAGGTTCTCGCCTACGATCTGGAAGAAGTCCCACGCGGCCTGATCCTCGAAAGATGGCGCGCTAGCCACGTCGACCACGACCTCGGCGCCGGCAAGTGCCCCATCTGAGCCTTCGCCGCTCATTGGGTAGAGCGCCGTGTCCGGCGGAGCGGCAACTGCATCATTGCCCCTCTGCTTCAGTTTCTCCACGACCATGGCACCGATCAAACCGCTTCCGCCAATGACCACGATCTTCGGCTTCATGTGCCCGCCTCGTCCGCCTGTAATGAGCGTCCGGCCACAGTCATAGCCGGCCGTGGTTTGAGAACCTGGATTGGATTGTGGCATGCGGAGGAGTGCCGAACCACTTCCGAGCGACTAGGCGAACCTCTTGACGAAATTGAGCGCCGTCTCGGCTACCTCGCACCAGCCGTGATCGATCGTGGCTTCTAAATCTGGCTCAAGGCTTTCTTGAAACTACTGCATAACTACTGCAGTGATACAGCGTGGTTATCACTTTAGCTCCGCAAGCCCGACGAACCTGAACTCAGAAATTGGTCGGGGGCCCGGGATTTGAACCCGGGGCCTCACGGTCCCGAACCGTGCGCGCTGCCAAACTGCGCCAGCCCCCGACGACGAGTAATAGTTCCACACCAAGCGCCTCGAGACGAACCGCGCTCCCGATGTCCCGAGATCTAGGAACTCGGTGATTCTACCGGCCGGTCGGGCCTCCGACGTCCCGCCGCGCCGGCGTTCGTCCGACGCTGGCGCAGGTACATCCCGGCGATCAGGACCGCAACGATCCCGCCCCAGATGAAATACACCCATCCATGCGCGTTCAGCAGCACCGCCAGGCGCGGTCCCAGCGTCATACCCAGCGTCAGCATCACCCCCGCCCAGATCGCGGTCGAGACGGCAACGCTCGGCGCGAAGACTCGGTAGGGGACGTTGAAGATGCCTGAGGCGACCGTGATCGGCACTCGGAAGCCCGGGATGTGCCGGCCGAAGATGATCGCCAGCACTCCGTACCGTTTGAACCAGACCTCGGCCTTCTCCAACCGCTCGGGGCTCAGGTGGACGTACTCGGCGACCCGGCTGTGCACCAGCCGCGTGCCGAATCGCCGGGAGACGAAATACAGGTTCGTCGCGCCCAGGACCACGACCAGGATCAACCCCAGCCACGCCGCCAGCCACGCGGCGATGTTGCGCGGGATGTGCACGCCGACATACATCACGAACACGTCGCCCGGGGCAGGCAGGGGAATTCCCGATTCCTCGATGTAGAGCAAGGCATATCCAGGCAGGTAGGTGTGCTGCATGTAGAAGGTGCGCAGTCCACCGAACGTCCAGTGGAACAGCTCAGGCAGGTCGCCCTCGATCACCGCCACGACGACCGTTGCCGCCAACACGACCAGCCCGATCGCCGCGTAGTGAAGCGGTTTGCCCGAACGCAAAGTCTTCATCAACGTGCTCATGCCGCGACGCTCCTCGGCAGGTAGAGCCGGAAAACGGCGCCCGCGCCGGCTTCATCGGCCAGGGAGAGGTTGCCGCCGTGCGCCCGAGCGATCGCCTCGCTCAACGCCAGTCCGAGCCCGGCTCCTCCGTCCTCTGGCGAGCGCGCGGTGTCGGGCCGCGAGAACCGGCTGAACACCCGGTCGCGGAACTCAGGCGGGATGCCCGGGCCATGATCTGCCACCTCGACGTTCCATCCACCGTTGGCAGAGTACGCGCGAACAGCCACGGCAGTCCCCGCATTTGGGTGTCGAACCGCGTTATCGACCAGGTTGTCGACCTCCCGCCGAAGCAAGGCAAGGTCGGCCTCGACAGAGCCCGACGCCGGAGCACTCACCTCGATCCGAGCGCCACGCGCCTCGGCGGTCGACTCCCAACGGGCCGCGTTCTCGTGGAGGAAGTCGGCGACTTCGACGTTCTCCTTGGCCGGGACCAGGGCGCCGGCGTCAGCCCGAGCCAGGATCAGCAGCTGGTCGGCCACCCGGCGATCGTCCTCCACCAGGAGCACCTTCACAGGCTCAAGGATGCCCGACTTTTCTAGAGAATTTCTAAATCAGGTCGGACGCACGCTTTAGGGACGGTTCAGGGGCCTCCCCGATCCTGGGGTCCCGAACGCCGACCACCAGTTCGAAGGCCAGGAATAGACAGGCTTACCTCCACGTGTTGAGGTACGGGCGACCCTACCGCCCGTCCTTCTCTTTATCTCCCGACTGCCGGGTCGACGACTGTTTTGACCTCCATCAGGGTCGCGGTGGCGTCGGCCACCCGGGAATGGTCGTCTCGGTTCTCGATGAATGCCGACACATAGACGAGCGTGCGGCGTACGTGATCCACCTTGCCGATGATCCGCACCCGCTCCCCGAGCTTGAGCGGCCGGCGATAGCTCACCTGCAGACGGCCCGTCACGCCGGGATGCCCTGCATGCCAGGCCGCCCAGCCCACCGCCTCGTCCAGCATCAGCGCGGCGATGCCGCCATGGATCATCCCTGCCCAGCTCTGGAACCGCTCGGGCACCTTGTACTCCGCAACGGACCCGTCGGGCCCTGGCTCGAATTTCAGCTGCAGGCCGTCCTTGTTGAGTGGACCGCATCCGAAGCAGTGGCCATCGAAGTGAACCTCCACCCCACTCAGCCCCGGCAGTTCCAGGTGCCCGCGATGTGCTCTGAGCCGCGCTTGCCCGATGTCGCGTTCGTCAGGAATGCGTCGACCGTCCCCGTCTGCTGATTACGGTCCATCGTGAACGTCACTTTGTCCGCGTCGAGATGAGCGGCTGGATCCGCGTCCTGGTTGAGCCATGCCTGCGTGTTGTCAGGCGACTGGAGCGAGATCTTCACGTCCTTGTTGAGGTAGGTCCCCGGGCCGCGAAAGTTCTCGATCACGATGTTGAGCTGCCATTCGGCGCCGTTCGAACCGAGGCTTGCGTAAAAGCTGTCCGACCACGTATCGCCGTTGCGCGCCTTGGAGCCGGAACAGAAAGTCTGCTGCGTGCCCTGGTCAGGCACGATCGAGGTGATCTGACCCGGCAGGTCGCCCGTAAGCGTCAGGTTCTGGTTCCAGCTTCCCTGCGCGATGACAGGCGAGGGAGACGGTCCAACCTTGGGGGTTGTCTGGCCGCAGGCTGCTAGGACGAAGAGGGCGACGATGCCCACAACCCGGAGCATGTGGTCGAATGTTAGCCGTGGCAACCGGCTCGGAGCATCTGACCCGGGCCATGCGATCTCTCGAGGCACTTTTCTTGATCGGCGTCGAAGGTGTGACCGAGATCTGGCTCGTGCGCCACGCCGACTGCTATCGAGACATGACCGACGCCGATGATCCGCCCCTCAGCGCGCTCGGACGCGACCAGGCGCAGCGCCTGGCTGAGCGCGTGAGGCGCGCCAAGCCGACCGCGATCTATTCGAGCCCTTACCGGCGCGCGATGGAGACGGCACATGCGATCAGCGACGATGTCCGCGTCGACCACCGGCTCATCGAGATGGCGCTCGACATCTCAGAAGACGGCACGCTCGACTTCAAGGAGGAGCCCGTGGCCGCGGCGACGAGAATGCGCACCGTGGTCGACGACCTCGCGCGCGAGCACGACGGCGAGAGCGTAGTCGTGGTGAGCCACGGTGCTTCGATCATCGCGTGCCTTTCCGATGTCATGCAGCTCGAGCCCGGGCGCTTGCGCCTCCTTCCCTACTACACGAGCATCAGCACCGTGCGCGTGCTGGGCGACCGCCGGATGGTCGGCGCGGTCGGTGACACGGCGCACCTCGAATGAAGAGATTCGACACTGCCCCTCCGGCCTTTCAGGCCACCTCCCCATGAATGGGGAGGAACAGATCGACACAGCCCCTCCGGCGCTGCGCGCCACCTCCCCATAGATCGGGAGGACCATCTCAACATGAATGGGGAGGAACAGATCGGCAAGATTCGGGCGGACCTCGAGGCCCGGTTGGGCACTCGTGTGACTTCAGTCGAGCCGATTCCCGAAGGCCACTCCGGCTTCACCTATTTCGTGACCGCGGACAGTGGCGAGTTCGTGCTGCGCCTGCCGCCGCCCAACGCGCGCATCGCCGGCACCGCGGACGTGATGCGCCAGGGGCGGATCATGGCCGCGCTCCACGCCGCGGGGCTTCCGGCCCCTGCCGTCCCGATCATCTCCGACGAGCCGGTCGTCGACGGGCGCCCGTTCATCCTCATGGAGCGAGTCAGCGGGCGCCGGATCGAAAAGACCGCCCTCGAGGAGACCGCAAGCGGCATCGCCACCAGCGCGATCGATGTGCTCAAGAGACTGCAGGCGTTGCCGCCTGAGCAAACAGGCATCGGCGGTGAGGACCCGATCGGCCTGCAGGTCGAGATGATGCGCTGGGCGATGCTCATGCAGCGCGCGCCAGAAGAGCTGACGATGCGAGCCGGAGAGCTCGGCGGCCTCCTTGCGGCCCAGGTGCCGGCCGAGCGCCGCCCCACGCTGGTCCACGGCGACTACCACTTTGGCAACATGCTTTTTCGCGGCCCCGAGGTGATCGCGGTCCTCGACTGGGAGATCGCCGAGCTCGGCCAACCGCTCCTCGACCTCGGCTGCCTCTGCGCGATGACAGTCCGCCGCCAGTTTGCGGGCGCGCCGAGTCCGGGCGGCGCCGTCGCGCTCGACCTCGACGAGCTCTTCACGCTCTACGGTGTGGAAGCCAGCGAGATGCGCTGGTATGTCGCGCTCAGCCTCTACAAGTACGCCGCGATCCTCGGCTACAACCTGATGCTGCACCGCAAGGGCCGGAGGCCCGACCCCATGTACGAAGGCCTGACGGATACGATCGTCGGCATGATCGACGAAGGAATCACCCTGCTGTGACCTGGGAGTTCTCGACGGAGCCTGAGTTCGAGAAAAAGCTCGAGTGGATGCGCCGGTTCATGCACGACGAGGTCTATCCGCTCGAAGTCCTCGACGTCGACGAGAAGGGATTCATGCGTGCGGTCCGTCCGCTGCAAGAAGAGGTCAAGCGGCAGAAGCTGTGGGCCACTCACCTGCCGCCCGAGCTGGGCGGCCAGGGCTACGGCCAGGTGAAGCTCGGCCTGATGCACGAGATCGAGGGCGCGTCGGTATGGGGCCCGATCGTGTTCGGCAATCAGGCGCCCGACTCGGGCAACTCGGAGATCCTGGCCCATTTCGGAACTGACGAACAGAAGAAGCGGTGGCTCCACCCGTTGCTCGACGGAAAGATCCGCTCCGCTTTTTCGATGACCGAGCCGGAAACCGCGGGCTCAGACCCGACGCTGCTTGCCACCACGGCGGAGCTCGACGGCGACGAATGGGTGATCAACGGCCACAAGTGGTTCACGTCGAACGGGATGATCGCGGACTTCCTGATCGCGATGGTCGTCACCGAGCCGAAGGCCGACTCCTATGAGCGCGCGTCGATGATCATCGTGCCGTCTGACACACCCGGCTTGAAGAGGGTGCGCAACGTGCCCACGATGGGCGGTGAGCACGAGAAGTTCGGTTACGGCCACGCCGAGGTCATCTATGAAAACGTGCGCGTGCCCGCAGCCAACGTGCTGGGCGAGCGCGGCCAGGGATTTTTGATCGCGCAAGCACGGCTCGGACCGGGGCGCATCCACCACTGCATGCGGTGGCTGGGCCAGGCGCGGCGCGCGTTCGACATGCTGTGCGAGCGCGCCTTGCAGCGCGAGGCTTTCGGCAAGAAGCTGGCGAGTCACCAGACGGTGCAGAACTGGATCGCGGACTCGGCGGCCGAGATGCAGGCCGCGCGCTTGATGACGCTGCACGCGGCGTGGATTATCGACACGCAAGGCGCGTCCGCCGCGCGCAAGGAGATCTCGCTGATCAAGTTCTTTGGCGCGAAGGTCCTGCACGACGTGATCGACCGCGCGATCCAGATTCACGGATCGCTGGGCTATTCATCCGACCTGCCGCTCGAGGAGATGTACCGCCATGCACGCGCGGCCCGGATCTACGACGGTCCCGACGAGGTGCACCGCGTGTCGGTGGCACGGCAGATCCTGGCCGGCTACCGGCCGCCCGAGGGAATCTGGCCTCGCGAGCACGTCCCGACGCGCCGCGAGGCGGCGAGGCGAAAGTTCGCGGCGCTGCTCGAAGCTGCGGCAACGGATGTCTGACCTTCAGCGCGACCCCTCCGGCCCTATCGGACGGGGTTCGACGTGCTCGACTGGCGCGAGCTGTACGCGCCGGACGACGCGGAGGACCATCCTTTCTATTCATATGTGCCCGCCGAATGGGCCCGCCGATGGCCTTCCGAGGAGATCTGGCGGGCCCGCAAGCGCCACCCTGGTCGAGGCCGCGCCCACTGATGCCTAGACGTCTCCCCGACTACGCGATCCGCAACCGCGAGGTGTGGACGGTCTCGAACGCCAACTACACGGCCGCGAGCGCGCACGACTCGTGGGCGCAGGAGGAGATCACGTGGGGCCGATGGAACACGCCGGAGTCCGAGATCAAATTCCTGCCGGACCTACACGGACTCGAGGTCATCGAGCTTGGCTGCGGCACCGCCTACTTCGGAGCGTGGCTGAAGAGGCACGGCGCTCGCCGCGTCCTCGGCGTCGACATCACCCCCGCGCAGCTCGACACCGCGCGCGAGATGAACGAGGAGTTCGGCCTCGGCCTAGAGTTCCTCAAGGCCAACGCCGAGGCTGTGCCGCTCCCGGACGGGTCGTTCGACCTCGCGTTCTCAGAGTACGGCGCGTCGCTATGGTGCGATCCGGATCGCTGGATCCCAGAGGCCGCGCGGCTGCTCAGGCCAGGCGGCGAGCTGGTGTTCATGCGGAGCACGGACCTCGAGATGGTGTGCTCGGCTGACAACGAACGCATCGGACGGCAGTTGCTCCGGCCGCTGAAGGGGATGCACCGGCTCGACTGGACTGACGACGAGGTCGGAGCGAGCACGGAGTTCCATATCAGCCACTCCGAGCTGTTCCAGGTCCTGCGCCGGGCCGGATTCGAGGTGCTGGACTTCCGCGAGCTGTACGCGGCGGAGGACGCGGTCGACCACCCTTATTACCAGTACGTGACGGCCGATTGGGCGCGTCAGTGGCCTTCGGAGGAAGTCTGGCGAGCCCGGAAACCCCGGCCCGCCAGATCCCGTCGACGTCGTTCCTAGTGGCTGCCCAGGTCGAACGGCCGCAGGAATGGCGCCGGCTCGAACTCCAGGTACGACGGCGGCGCGGAGTTCAGCGATCCCAACCCAGCCGCGGCGGCGTTCAGCGCGCCCGGGTCTGTTGCACCCGCCCACTTGCCGGTGTTCAGACGGGTCTCCAGCGCCTTCAGCGCCGCAACCGTTTCGGCCGGGGTGAAGGTGCAGTGCCCGGCCCGGTGCACGAATGCCTGGCGCAGCAGCTGGCTGTCCTTCGCGTCCTGCGCCACGGACCGGTACGCCTGCTCGTCTGAGTTGAGCACCAGGCCGTCACCTGTGGTGTGGATGGTGAGGACCGGCTTTCCGCCGAGGTTGCCGTTGAAAACGATGTGGTCGGTCAGGTACTTCACCGCGCTTGAATCAGCACTGATCCGCTGCGCCGCGGCCAGGGCGGCGAGGTCGGCGTCGAGGTCGAGCCCGGCCTGCTGATAAAGCGCTTGTACCTCGGCGGTGTCGATCGAGTTCGCCAGCTGCTGCGAGTAGTTGACCCCGGTGTTCCACGACGGGTTGCCGCCGGCGCGCGCCTCGAGCTCGCCCCGAAGGGCGAATACGAACGGCCCGTCGACCTGGGACAACCACTTGAACTGGTTGGCTTCCTGAGTCGCGAAGTCGGTCGAGCTCGGCTCGGTGCTTGCCGGATCGAACCAGCCCGGAAGGTCGCCGACGGCCGCCGCAAGCGCGAGGCGAGCCCTTCCTTGTGGCGACGACTGGGCGCCGAAGAGGATTCCTTCCGCCGCGTTCAGGTTGTTGGGGTCGGTGATGTGGACGAGCTGGACGCTCGAGCTCGGCGCCAGCAGTTGCTTGATGACGAACTCGGCGTCGAGGCCTTCGTTCCAGACCGCCACGCCTCCCGCCACCACGCCGCACATGGGGAGCGCGGCGTCGAATCGATTGGAATGAGTCTGGAGCAGGCCGCCAGTGATGATGCCGCCGAGCGAGTGGCCCCACGCGATCGTGTGCGCGGGTGTGCCAACGATGCTGTCGGCGATGTCGAGAGTCGCGATCTGGTCGGGAATCGCCTCTTGCAGGGCCCAGCCCGCGTGGGCGTACGAGGAGCCGGCCAGGGCATAGCCCTGACTGAGCAGGAAGGCGCCGGTTGCGGGATCACCGACGTCGCGAGCGGGATTCGAGGATCCCGGCACGACGTAGCCGTGGCTGTACAGGAGGAGCGTGTGGTTCCAGTTGCTCGGGACCTCGATCTTGTAGGTCGCCCCGTCGGCCAGCGTGCCGGTGTGCGTCGTGACCGCGGCGGCGGCGGTGAGCGGCGCGAGGCCCAAAGCGAGCGCGGAAACCACGAGAGCAACGAAGAACCTCTTGCCCAACCCAACCATCGGCGCGACCTCCTACCCCCATAGCTGCCGGCGATCTGCGCGATTACTCTAGCCGCTGCTGAAGGCGATGTGAAATAGCCGCCTTCTGACGCGTGCTCAGGGGTGCGACTCGGCCAGGTGGAGGCGGTCCCAGTCCGAGTATTCGCCGTTCACATGGATGATCCGTTTCAGGCCCGCCTGCTCGAGCAGGCTCGCCGCGATTCCGGCGCGATAACCGGACGCGCAGTGCACCGCGACCGGTGCCTCGCGAGGGATCTCGTCGGCGCGGTGCGGCACGTCGGGCACGTAGATGTGCACGGCTCCGGGCACGTGGCCTGTCACCCACTCGTGCTCGTCTCGCGCATCGACCACGGTCATCGGCTCGGCGCTGAGCACCCACTGCGCCATGTCCTCCACGTCCACCGTCTCGAAAGTCGACAGCTCGCGGCCGCTCGTGCGCCAAGCGTCCGTTCCGCCATCCAGCTCGCCCGCGATGGCATCGAACCCGATGCGCAGCAGCTGGCGCTGCGCCAGAACGTGCTGCTCGTGCGTGCCGCCGGCCAGGACGAGCGGCCTGCCTCGCGCGATCAACCAGCCGACCCAGGCGCTGACGGGACCCTCGACGCCCACCTGGTAGCTGCCCGGAATGTGGCCTGCATCGTAGTCGCGCCCGGTGCGGACGTCGATCACAGCGGCGCCCGAGTCGATCATCTGCGCCACCTCGTCGGCCTCGAGGCGGGTGAGTGGCGGAAGCGTGCGCCCGAGCAGTGGCGCCCCTCCCCTGTTGATCGCCGACATGTCGCGGTAGTAGGTCGGATAGCGCGACTGCGTCAGCGCCCTGGCGAGAAAAGGCATCACCTCGGTGGTCTGAAAGAACGGATTCGTCTTGCGCTCCTGGCCGAGGGTCGTCTCGTGACCGCTGCGTCCTCCGACGCCGCAGAAAGATCCGCCGCCGTGGGTCGGAAACACGCGAATCTCGTCGGGCAGCCCTCGCAGGCGGACCTGCAATGTGGTCAGCGCCTCGAGGGCGAGATGCACCGCGAGGTGCGGCCCGAACAGGTCGGTGCGGGCGATCCCTCCGAGCATCACCGCCCCGCCTGAGAACAGGGCACGCACGCGGCCACCTTCGCTCAGGAGGTATGCCTTGTGGTCGGGCGTGTGGCCGGGCGTCGCGACAGCGCGCACAGTGATGTCACCGAGCCTCACCTCGGATCCTGCTTCCAGCTCGCCGATCTCTGCTCCCGTTTCAGCGGCAAGCTCCCGGCGTCCCGACACGAAGTCGTTGTGAAGGTGAGTGTCGAGGGCGTGGGTCAGCTCGATGTTCATGTCGGAAGCGACGTTCAGATACCGCTCGATGTCGCGCAACGGGTCGATGACGAGGCCCACGCCGTTGTCCGTGTCGGCGACGACAAAGCTCGTGTTGCCCAGCTCGGGTGCCGGGATCGCCTCGACCGTGTACATCGGATCAGCTGCCGATTGGAACCGTCGTCAGAAGGACCCAGATCGTGACGAGCGTGACCAGGACCGCACCGCCGTAGAAGACGACCTGCGCAGGCATGCTCTTGGCGGCCTTGAGACCAAGGTCGACGAGGAGATAGCGAATGCGGTGGGCGAAGTGAAAGAAAGGCACCGCGATCAGAACCAGCAGGTAGAGCTTGACGATCGGGTTGCCGAGGGCGCTGACCCAGGTGTCGTAGTGGCGGTCGACTACGGGCACGACGCCGAGCGGACCGAGGATGCCCTGGACCAGGACATGGACGGGAATCAGGATCGCCGCAATGATGCCGCCCTGGGCGAACAGGAACCAGAAAACCAGGTGGTTGAACGCGGTTTTGGGGGCTCGGGCGTCCCCGCCCGGCCTCCGGCCACCCTCCCCGTCGACGGCGAGGTGACTTGATTCAATCATCTGCCCAACCAGACGAGGAAGAATCCGATCACGCCTGAGGCTACGGCCCACGCTGCGAACTGGGACAGGACGATCACGCTCGCAGATACGGGACGGTCGAACAGCTTGAAGTGGAGAATCGAGCCGGCGAGGCTCAGGAACGTGAAGCTGTGATACAGCGCGAACAGCAGGACGACGACGCTGAAAATGACGAAAGCGAGCGAGCCGTGGGGTGAGTAGCGAGCCGGACCGTCACCGGCGCGCTTGATCTCGACCAGCAGCCACAGCAGCCACACCGCGAGCGGGACCGCGGTGAATTCGCGGACGACGTACAGGAAGTAGTGGCGGCTGCGCGTCCACCAGTTGGCGGGCATGCGCCACTTGTATTCGCGCTGCGTAGCCTGCGCTTCGCTCGTGCTCACTCGCGGTTGCCGTACGGGAGGACGAATCGCATCGTCGTGTCGAGCTTGGTCTGCTGGATAGCCTTCGCCGGGTCAACGCCTTTGGGGCAGACGACCGAGCACTCGCCGACGAAGCTGCACTCCCAGACGCCCTCGCTGTCGGCGAGCATGGGCAGCCGCTGCTTCAGGCCCTGGTCGCGGGAGTCGAGGTTGTAGCGCCGCGCGAGAGCCGTAGCCGCCGGACCGAGGAATTCGTTGTTAAGACCGTAGACGGGGCAGGCTGCGTAACAGAGCATGCAGTTGATGCACTCGCTGAACTGCCTGAACTCGTCGATCTGGTCGTTGGTCTGACGATGCTCTCCCGCGCCAAGCGGAATTTCCTGCTTGCGGATGATCCACGGCTTGATCGCCTTCAGCTTGTGCATGAAGTCATCCATGTCGATGACGAGGTCGCGGATGAGCGGGAAGTTGTTGAGCGGCTGGACGACGACGGGGCGCGGCCAGTAGTCGCGCAAGAACGCGTTGCACGTCAGCTTCGGCGTGCCGTTGACCATCATCCCGCAGCTGCCGCAGATGCCCATCCGGCACGACCACCGATAGCTGAGGCTCCCGTCGACGTGCGATTTGATGTAGTTGAGCGCGTCGAGCACGACCATGCTCTCGTCGTAGAAGGGGATGTCGTACGTCTGGAGATGCGGTTCCTTGTCGTGCTCCGGGTCATAGCGCGTCGCGTGGATGCTGATTCTCTTCTCGGGCATTTAGTAAGTCCTTGCCTGCGGCTTGAAGTTGGTGATCGTCACATCGCGGTATTCCAGCCTCGGAGCCAGCGCGGTGGTGTGGAACGCCAGCGAGTGCTTCAGGAACTTTGCGTCGTCACGCTCCGCGAAGTCGCGGCGGGCATGCGCGCCGCGCGATTCTTCGCGCGCGAGGGCCGAAAACGCGATGGTCGACGAGACCTCGAGCATGAAGTCCAGCTCGAGCGCGGCAAGGATCTCTGTGTTGAAGGTCCGGCTCGAGTCCTCGATCTTGACCTTTTCGAAACGCTCGCGGAGGCCACCCAGATTGCGGACGAGCCTGGCAATGCCGTCTCGCGTCCGGAAAACGCCGGCGCCGTCGTCCATCTCCTTCTGCATCTCCTCGCGGATGACGGCGATCCGTTCGTTGCCGCCCTTCTTCTCCAGGTACTCGGTTTCCACCCGGTGTGCCTCGTCCCACAGCATCGCGTCGACCGGGTTCGCGGTGACGGGCTTGGCGGAGCTCGCGTAGTGCGCCGCCGCGCGTCCGGCGGCTGCGCCGAACACGAGGCATTCGGACAACGAGTTCGAGCCCAGCCGGTTGCCGCCGTTGAGCCCGACGTTCGCGCACTCGCCCGCCGCGTACAGGCCGAGGATCGGCGTTGCGCCAGAGATGTCGGCGTCGATGCCGCCCATCATGTAGTGCTGAACCGGACGGACCGGGATGGGGTCCTTGACGATGTCGATCCCGACGAACTCTCGGCCCAGCTCGCGCATGAACGGGAGCTTGCGATCGATCACCGCTTCGCCAAGGTGACGCACGTCGAGGTGCATGAACGTGCCATGCGGCCCCTCGAAACCGCGGCCCTCCTCGAACTCGGCGATCATCGCGCGCGAGATGATGTCGCGCGGGCCAAGCTCCATCTTGTTCGGCACGTAGCGCTTGAGAAAGCGCTCGCCCTGGTTGTTCAGGAGGTAGCCGCCCTCTCCCCTCACCGCCTCCGTGATCAAGATGCCCGTGAAGGGCAGGCCGGTCGGGTGAAACTGCACCATCTCCATGTCTTTGAGGCCGACGCCGGCGCGGTAGGCGAGCGCCATCCCGTCGCCGGTGCAGATGTTGCCGTTGGTGGTGAAGGCGTAGACGCGGCCTAGGCCGCCCGTGGCGAGGATCGTCGTCTTGGCGGTGATCGCATCGAAGCGGCCGGTGCGGATGTCGAGCGCGACCACCCCGACGCAGCGGCTGTCTTCGATCAGCAGCTTGGTCACGAACGCCTCGTCGTGGCGAGTGATCTGCGGGTATTTGAGCGAGGTCTGGAACACCGCGTGCAGCATGTGGAAGCCGGTCTTGTCGGCGGCGAAGCACGTGCGCCACGTGGTCATGCCGCCGAATGGCCTCACGGCGATTGTGCCATCCGGGTTTCGGCTCCATGGGCAGCCCCAGTGCTCCATCTGGATGACCTCGAGCGGCGCCTCGCGCACGAACGCCTCCACCACGTCCTGGTCGGCGAGGTAGTCAGAGCCCTTGATGGTGTCAAAGGCGTGGTTCTCGTAAGAGTCGCCCGGCCCAAGCGCGGCTGCGGCTCCGCCTTCGGCCGAGACGGTGTGGCTGCGCATCGGGTAGACCTTGGAGACCAGCCCCACTTTGACCCTGGGATTGGCCTCGACCGCAGCTATCGCTGCCCTGAGGCCGGCGAGCCCTCCGCCAACCACCAGGACGTCGTAGCTCTCAAAGTCCACTTGCCATCTGATTCTATTGGGACTCATGACCGCGCCGTTTTGGGCTCCGCCTCCCGAGAACTACGCCGGCCGGCTGCCCGCCAAGGCCGACGTCGTCGTTATCGGCGGTGGCATCGCGGGGACGAGCCTCCTGTGGCACCTGGCCCGGCGGCGGATCGGCGCGGTCCTGCTCGAGCGTCACCACGTCGCGTGGGGTGCCAGTGGGCGCAACGCAGGGTTTCTCCTGGCCGGCGTGGCGTCCTCATACGCCGAAGCGATTGCGACATACGGCCGGGAGAAGGCACGCGAGGTGTGGGAGGTCACCAACGAGAACCAAGACCGCATGATCGAGGCCGCGCGCGGACAGGACGTCGGGCACCGCCGCCTCGGCACGGCGATCCTTCCGGCCAGCGAGCAGGAACGCGCACTTCTGGTCGAGTCGGAGCAACTGTTGCTGGAGGACGGTTTCAGCGCTCGGTGGGATGGGACGCGGCTGATCAATCCGCGCGATGGCGAGATCGATCCGTCGGCGATGGTGGCTGCGCTCGCGCGGCAGGCCGGCGCCGGCGCGATTCGCGAAGGCGTCGACGTCACGTCGTTGGTGGCGCACCGCCGCGGCGTCACGATCACCGCGGGGGAGGACGTGTGCGAGGCGGGAGTGGTCATCCTTGCCACAAACGCGTACACCCCGCAGCTCGTGCCGGCCGTCAAGATCCAACCGACGCGCGCCCAGATGGTCGCCACCGCGCCTGAGTCGAAATCGATCACCGACATGCCGGTCTACTCCAACTTTGGCTATCGGTACTGGCGGCAGCTACGGAGCGGCGAGGTGCTGGTCGGGGGCTGGCGCGACACCTCGCTCGAGACCGAGAAGACTCTTGAAGATCGGCCGACGGCGGAGATCCAGGAGCAACTCGACCGCGCCGTCAGTGAGCTGGGCGTGAAGAGCGAGGTGACCCATCGCTGGGCTGGGACGATGGGTTTCACGGAGTCGGGCCTACCGCTGGCAGGGCAGGTTGACGGAATGCCGAACGTATACATCTGCGCCGGCTTCACTGGCCACGGGATGGGCTTCGCGTTCATGACCGCGAAACAGGTCTCCGAATCGATCTAGCCGAGACGAGGACGCCCGCGTTCGGCGCCCTCGCCTTTTCCGGTTTCTCTAGTTCGCTTCTGTATCCGTCTTCGGGAGGAAGTACCTGGCGAGGGTCCACGACGCGACCGAGTTGCCAAGGTCCTCGCCCGCCAGAACTGTGTGGCGATAGTGAAAACCGATCCACACCCGAGCGTTGACGAGCTGCGTCTCGACTGCGTCAACCGTTGCGTAGGTGCGCACTGCGGTCGTTGCCGGTGCAACCGGAAGTCCATGAACGGTGATGTTGATATTCGTGGTCCCGAGCGCATGCGCGATGACCTGCACGAGCGCAGAGGTGACGCAGCCGTGCTGCGACGGGTACTCCGCATGGTTGGGCGTTGGAAAGAGCGGGAGCCAGGCGGCGTCGCCGATGACGCCATCAGCGCGAATCGCGGTGATCGGACGCCAGAACCGATATGTGTACTTGGAGTCAAAGCACGCGATACCGGCGTCGGTGGAGACGATGTTCCCCATCGCAAGCAGCCGGGCAGTGTCGACGAGATCCATGTTGTGCTCGATCGCGACATCGCGCAGAGTCTGGTTCGATTGATTGATCGCGTTGAAGTTCCAGAAGGTCGCGATTGCTTTCTGCTCAGGAGACCGGATTGCGCTGTTTAACGCTCCGTAGTCCCTTGTCTCGTTCCGGTCCGCGATCCACTGCGGGTCGGTGAGGGCCGGCGGCGCCGGTGCCCGGAACTGGGACGCCCTCTCCAGCATGAAGGGCTCCATCACGGCGACCCACGGCGTTTGCTCGCTCTGTAGTGATCCGGTAATAGCCGGCGGGCACTGCCAGTTGCCTGGCGTCGTACTGGTTGAGCACGTATTCGGGAGCGGAGCGTTCCGTCCGTCGTTCGCCCGCAGCTGCACGATGTCGGCGGAGGCAGCCTCGCCAACGGCTATCCCTCTCTCCCGCGATTCGTTCGCCGGGAGGCTTGCAATGTCGGCCGAGTACCTCGCGGCAAGCGAGCCGTCCGTATCGGAGAAATAGGCGACAAGCGTGTTGTAGGCGGCCGAGATCGCCGCGGCTTCGATCGAGGCATTGCCGGCCTGCGCGTTGAAGTGGTGGAACAGGGTGTAGCGGTTCGAGATCTTCATCGTCGCGTCATAGACCGCCGCCTGGACGTACGAGAGGTAGAGCAGGCCTTCCGTCTGATACAGGGTTCGAGGTGACCCGCCTGCGGCGACACCATCCATCGTCCTCGCCGCCCGCACGACATTAACGGCGTTGACATTCCACTCCAGAGCGAATTGAGCCGACGCGGGCCTTGGGGCTGCCGCTGATGCGGGGGCCATGGAAACGACCGCAAGAATCACCACCAGGACCGCCGCACGCGCGCCAAAGGAAAACGTTCGGAGGGATATCGAACGCATCTTCACCTCAATGGGCGCCTTGCCGGGACGCGGCTGACGGGACGGCGCCAGCCTGCGCGCTGCTCAGCGGGCCGTCAAGCCTTTTCTTCGGGAAGCTGGCCCTTCCCACCGGCGCTGTTCGCCACCTTCCACGCTAGCGGGGAAGTGACCTGTCTAAGAAGGCCAGCCAGTTGTTGCCCATGATGCCTTCCACCTGTGAGCGGTTGAAGTGCACGCGCAGTCGCGCGGGCAGCTCCTTCAACTTCGCCAGGCTGTCGATGGGCGCCTGACGCGCGTCGAACCCGCCGTCGAGATCGGTGCCGAGGGCCACATGCTCCGGGCCACCAGCGGCATGTGCGTGGTGGACGAGGTGCTTCACCACGTCGTTCAGTGTCGCGCGGCCCGACGACCGCAGGTGGTGGCTGTAGAAGCTCACTCCGACGACGCCGCCCCTGCGCGCGATCTCGGCCACCGACTCGTCGGTCAGCTGGCGGTCGCCGTGCACGATCGCGCGCGCGTTGCTGTGCGAGGCCATGATCGGACCGCGCCACATGCTGAACGCGTCCGCCACCGCCTGGTCGGCCATGTGGCTCAGGTCGAGGATGACGTGCTTGCGGCGCATCGCCTTCAGCAGCTGCCGGCCCAGATCGGTCAGCCCGCCCGGCGCCCCGGTGCCGCCGCTGTACCGCGTCGCGCCCCAGGCCGGTCCGATGATGCGCACCCCACGGTCGGTCCAGGCGCCGAGCTGAGCGGGCGTCTCGATCGGGTCAGCCCCCTCCATCAGCAGCACCGCCGCGACCTTGCCCTTCCTCCAGCCCCCTGCGTAGGCGGCGAGCCCAGCGCGGTCGCGGATCAGCTGCAGCTCGCACGACCGGTAGTAGTTGACCTGGGCGGTGGCCATCAGGTTTGCCTCGTGGGCGTTCTCGTAGACGAACCGGGTGCGCATCGAGCGACCCGCCCGGGCAGGCGCGGTGTAGAGAGTCGCGAACACCAGGCCGACGCCCGCCCCGACAAGAGAAGCCCGGCTGACGAGGTAGCCGGACGCCGGCGCCCCGAGGAAGCCCCGGCCCGCTGAGATCGCGTTCCAGCCGATGTCGAGATGAGCGTCGACGATCATCGACTCGGGAGAATAACCTGCGGCCCGATCCTGTATTCAGTAATAATGAACAGGTTCAATATGAATACAGATGAATTGAAGGACCTCTCGAAGGCAGGCCCCGAAGTGGTCACCGACGAGAAGGGCCTCCTCTACATGAAGCGGTTTCGAGACCTTTTTGATCCACTCAAGGTGGACCTGGCTCCGATCGAGGCGCTCGCGGCACTCCGGTACGCTGGCAAAGCCATGCACCTCCTCCAGGAGCGCTGGGGCGCCAAGCATGACCTGAGCGAAGGCCGCCTTGGAGTGCTCTTCCGCCTGTTCCGGTGCGGCGACCTGCCGCTGGGTGAGCTCGCCGATGACCTGGCCATGACGCCCCGCAACATCACCGGGTTGGTCGACCACCTCGAGCGCGACGGCCTGGTCGAGCGCGTGCCGGATGCGGACGACCGCCGCTCGGTCCGTGCTCGGCTCACCGCTGCCGGCCGGGAGCGGATCGACGGCATCTGGAAGGAAGGGTTCGACCACCAGCATGAGCTGGTCAAAGGAATGACTGAGACAGACCTGGCACAGCTTCGACATCTGTGCCTTTTGCTGGTGGAGAACGCCAGGAAGGAGCTGGGGAAATGATCACGACGGGACTCTCTCGACGACGCGTCATTCTTGCGACGGCCGGGACGATGCTCGCCCTGCTCCTGGCGGCGCTGGACCAGACGATCGTCGGCACCGCCATTCCCCGGATCGTGGCCGACCTCAACGGCCTCGACCGGCTCGCGTGGGTGACGACGGCCTACCTCGTGACGTCGACGACCATGACCCCCATCGCCGGGAAGCTCGGCGACCTGTTCGGCCGCAAGCCCTTCCTGCTCGTGGGCATGATCGGATTTGTCGCCGCATCCGCGCTGTGCGGCCTCTCTCAGGACATGACGCAGCTGATCGTCGCCCGGGGAGTCCAGGGCATCTTCGGCGGCGTGCTGTTTGCCACAGTCTTCACCGTCATCGGCGACCTGTTCCCGCCAAGCCAACGCGGTCGCACCGCCGGCCTGTTCGGCGCGGTGTTCGGACTCAGCTCGATCATCGGCCCCACCACCGGCGGCTTCATCACCGACCATTTCAGCTGGCGTTGGGTGTTCGAGGTCAACATTCCGGTCGGCCTCATCGCTGTGGCCGTCGTGTCGATCGGCCTTCCCTACGTCAAGTCCAAAGCCTCTTGGCGCGACATCGACTTCTGGGGCGCGCTGACGCTCGCTGCCGGGATCGTGCCGCTCCTGGTCGCCCTGTCGATCACACGAGACCACGCCTGGACGTCGCCTGAGGTCACTGGCCTGCTCGCGCTTGCCGTCCTGATGCTCGCCGCGTTCATATTCGTCGAGGGGCGGGTCGAGCACCCGATCGTGCCGCTGCACCTGTTCAAAAACTCGACCTTCAGCGTCAGCATGATCGTCGGCTTCCTCACCGCCTTCGGAATGTTCGGCTCGATCCTCTTCACCCCGCTGGTGTTCCAGGGCGTGCTGGGGATCAGCGCCACGAACTCGGGCGCCTTGATCACCCCGATGATGGCCGGGCTGCTTGGCGCCAGCACGGCGACCGGGTTCGTCATGCAGAGAATCAAGCGCTATCGGTACCTGGGCACGGTGGGCGTGGTCGTGATGATCTTCGGCATGTGGTTGCTCTCCCAGATCACCCCGACGGTGCCGGCATGGCACGTCGTGGCGGACCTGATCGTCGTCGGGTTCGGCCTCGGCATCACGTTCCCTCTCTATCTCACGGCCGTGCAGACCGCCCTGCCGCGCGAGTACCTGGGCGTCGCCTCGAGCCAGATCCAGTTCTGGCGGAATCTCGGCGGCACCGTCGGCAGCGCCATCCTCGGCGCCGTTCTCGCCAACCGTCTGCCTGGCTACATCACGACGCAGGTCACCCAGCTGCACATCCCGCCCCAGGTTCTGGCCAGCTTCCCGAAGGGCAACGCGAACGCGATCCTGGACCCGACGACCCTCGCCAAGCTGCCGGCCGCCTTTGTCGCCGCGATCCGGCTGGCCCTGTCGGACACCCTGCACGACATCTACCTCTTCGCGGGCGCGGTTCTGGTCCTTGCTCTCATCGCTACCGTGTTCATGAAGGAAGTGCCCCTCACAGGGGCGCGGGCGGGCATGGCGTTTGACGCACCGCCTGTCGAGGAGGCCGAACCCGAGGCTGAAGAGCGCGTGGTGGTCGGCGCCTAGCGCAACAGAGCCGCCGAGGCGCAACACAACTCACCTCCAAACCCTTGCCAACCGGATTACAATCGCCGTCGAAACGCTGGAGGGGCAGTCCGGCCGTCATCGTCCGGGGCCTCGGCGCGAAGAACAAGGGGAGGCCAGACGGTGAGTTTCGTGGATCGGACTTTGACGTGTCGCGACTGCGGTCGGGAGTTTCTCTTTACGGCGGGCGAGCAGGAGTTCTACCAGTCGAGGGGGCTCCAGAACGAGCCGCGGCGTTGCCCGGAGTGCCGGGCGGCGAGGCGCCAGGCGGACGGCAACGGCCGGGCCAAGGTGATGCACGACGTGATCTGTTCGAACTGCGGCAAGCAGACGCAGGTGCCGTTCGTGCCGACTGGAGCGCGACCCGTCTACTGTCTCGACTGCTTCCAGACAGTAGGCAGGCGGTAAATCAGGGCTCCTCCCCATCGATGGGGAGATGTCGGCGAAGCCGACGGAGGAGCTGGAACTAAAGCCCGTCTAGGACGACGGCCATATCGTCGAAGGTGCTGTAGGCCGACTCGAACTGCGCCTTCGAGTACCATGCCCGACCGAACCATGGATCGTTGATCAGCACCGCGTCCGGCCGCACGCCGATGACCGTCACGGCATGCTCGGTCAACGTGTAGCCGACAGTCGCGCCGTCAAAGGCGGTGTAATGGGCCAACGCCACGCGGTGATACGTGTTGCTTATCCAGGCCACGACCGGGTGACCGTCAAGCACGGCGCCATAGACGTCGGCCGGTGGCACGGGCGAGCCGTACAGGCCTGAGCCGGCCTCGACGACGTTGGCGCCGGCGAACAGCGCGGCCCGCGCGACGGGCTGGTGGTAGACGCCATAACCCGTGTACCGCTCGATGCGGCCATCCGGGTTGCCGACGAAGCCTTGGGCCGGGTCGCCCCACGACACGAGCTGCCCCCGGGCGTCGAACTTCGCCGGCCGCGCGTCGCGCGTCATGTACGAGATCAGGGTCAGCTCGTCGACCGAGATGCCGTAGTAGGAGAGCGCCATCCGGAGCGCGGCGGCCTCACAGGTGAGGTTGTGCGCCTGGTGGCGCCATGCGATGTCGAGTACCCGCTCGGTCGGCGGGGGCGCAGCCAGCGAAGTGACCGTGACCACCAGGAGGGCAAACAGCTTGATTCCGCCCACGCCACTTGAACGCCCGGCGCCGGGGAACCGCTACGCGATCGCTATTGGTCTGACGGGCGACCCGGTGACCCCCCGCATCTTGAGCGGCAGGCAGACGAAGACGAACTCATGGACGCCGGCCGCAGCCAGCTCCTCCAGGTTCAGGTTTTCGATGATTGGGATTCCCGCGCGGACGAGGAGCAGGAGGTGGCCGGGCAGAGTGACCTTCAAGTCGGGGTCGGGCGGGCCCATGACATTGACATCGAACGCCATGTTGTCCGCGCCAACGGCATTGGCCTTGCGCTCGATCAGCCAGCGCGAACCTCCGGCGCTGACACCTGCAGCGTGCATGTACTCGTCGGGCTTGGCCCAAAGCGAGCCGTAGCCCGTGCGCACAAGCACCACGTCGCCGGCGCGAACCTCGACGGCGGCCTGTTTCGCGGCGCGCTCGAGGTCGGCGGCGGTGATCGAGTAGCCAGGCTCGAGCCGCTGATCGCCGGCGACGTCGAGGAGCACCCCACGCCCAACCAGCGGATCCATCGTCTCGACACCCAGCTTCTTGAAACCCGCCGATGTCTGGACGCCCTCGTCGACGTGGATGCCGCCGTGCAGGGTCAGGTTCTCGGCCTGGTGGGCGAGCGCGTCGATGTGCGTGCCGGAGTGCTCGGGCATCACGACGAGGCCGGAGGCGCTTGTGCGCGTCTCGGGCGCGCCCCGCGCATGGTGGCGATGCAGGAAGTAGTGGAATCCGGGCGTGTGCGCGGGGTGCGATGGCGCGCCCGCGTAGCGGAGCTGCTCAAGGTCGAAGATGCGAGCGGCCTCGAGCGACTCGAGAAGCCCCTCAGGGATCAATCGCGGTAGCGGTAGACGATCCGGCCGCGCGTGAGGTCATACGGAGACAGCTCGACCCGGATGCGGTCGCCTGGCGTGATGCGGATGAAGTAGCGCCGCATTCTGCCTGCCGCATACGCGATCAGCTTGTGGCCGCCCTCCACCTCCACTTCGAACATTGCGTTCGGCAAAGCCTGGGAGACAACGGCGTCCATGACGACCGCCGGCTCTTTCTGATCACCGTCATCGCGTTCCGGCTTGCGCGCCTTTTCCGGGCGCCGAGGCGCACGCCGGCCTTTGTTCTTGCCCAAGACGCGTGAAGTTTAAGGGCGCCGCGATGTCGCCGTTAGTCGGGCCTCGACCTGCGACGCGAGGTCAGCGGACAATCGATCGACCGCGACGAGCCTGTGCAGCGTCTCGATCCAACGCTTGTCTTTGGCCACGGCCACAGCCATCAGCTCGCATCCTTCGTCCAGCTGACCTGCCTGCGCAAGGCTGAGGCCGGACCAGAACTGGATCTCCACCATCTCCGGGGCCAGGTTGATCGCCTCGCGCATCTTTGCTGTCGCGCCTGCGATGTCCTTTTGCTCCTCCAGCCGGTCCGAGCTCTCGAGCGTCATGTACGCGCGCTTGATGCGCAGCAGCCTGCGCAGCTCCGCCAGCGGATCGGGCGCGTCTTCCACGCGCAGCTCGATGATGCGGTCCTCCCACGCGCGACCGCTCGGCGAGCCGGTGACGACCAGCATCGCGGCCGATTGCTTGCCGCGGATGTCGCCGCCCTCCGCCTCGGCGGCCTCTAAGGCGGCCATCATGCGCTCGGCCAGCGGCACTTCGGTGGTGGTGTAGGCCTCGAACATGGCGTCCCACACGGTGTCCTTTTCCATCAGGTTGGCCTGGCAGCTGAACCCATCGCCGGACTTGTGGCCCGCCGCGGGGATGCACTTCGCGCCGGTGTGGACAGCCACGCTGCCCGTCGCGTCGACCAGCGCAACCTGGCGCGATTCAGGCTGCGAGTCGCCCGCAAGCAGCGCCTTCAGGGCCTGCTCGGCGCTGTAACCCGAGCGCATGTACTCGAGCCCGAGCGGTCCGAAGCTCACGTTCACCATCGACTGCGTGGCCACCGCACCGACGCCGGCGACCGCCCACGGCACCACCGGCCCTACCTGGAAGTAGTGCGACTGGACGGCGACGCCGAGCTCGCCCGTCCGCTTGTCCCGCGCGACGATGGAGTAGGTCATCGCCCGGTATGGTAATTCGCCTTGAGCACCTACTACAGAAAGCCCGATTGGTTCACGAGGAACGTCCTCAACCAGGGCGTCGAGCTGCTCACGCGCGCCGGCGTCAGCGTCTGGGGCTCGCGGATCCTTCGTGTCCGCGGGCGAAAGTCAGGCGAGTGGCACAGTCATCCAGTCAACCTGCTCACATTTGAGGACGTGCGATACCTGGTCGCGCCGCGAGGCTTGACCCAGTGGGTGCGGAACATCCGGGTGTCAGGTGGCGGCGAGCTGGTGCTCGGCAACAAGATCGAGCAATTCAAGGCTGTCGAGATTCCCGACGAGCTGAAAATGCCGATTCTTCGGGCGTACCTGAAGCGATGGAAAGCAGAGGTCGGGATCTTTTTCCAGGGTGTTAGCGCCAATTCCCCCGAAGAAGACGTCCGGCGCATCGCACCGGACCATCCGGTGTTCAGGGTCGAGAGCGCAGGCTAGCCCTCCCCGTTTTCGTAGCGCAGCTCGCGCGGCTTTGAGGCTTGCCACCGCTCGATCCAGTCGCCCTGGATATCGGGCTGCTTATCCGACGTGGCGAGCGTCCGCACCGCCTTTTCGACCCTGGCGGTGAACTCTCGCGATCCCTCGGCGCGCTGCACCGTCATCGGCTTGCCGATCCGGACGCGGATCGGTCCTGGGACCGGCAGTCTTTGTCCGCGTGGCATGACCTGGAAGGCACCCTGGATATGCATCGGCACCACGGGCGTGCCGGTTTCCTTGGCCAGATGACCGACGCCTGGCTTGAACTCCTGGATGCGGCCGTCGGGCGAGCGGCTGCCTTCAGGGAACAGCACGAGGTTCCAGCCCGACTTCAAGAGCTGGCTCGAGCTGTGCAGCTGGCCCTGCGCGCCGCCCGTGCGCGAGAACGGGAAGGTGTTGAGGAACAGGCTCACGATGTTGCCAAGGATCGGGTGCTTGAACCAGTAATCTGCGGCAGCGGCGACCACAGTTCGATCCCGCGCGGTGTCGGTGAGCGAGTGGAGAATTAGCGAGGTGTCGGCGTGGCTCGAATGATTGGCCGCGAAGATCACAGGTCGCTCGAGCTCGCGCACCCACTCGCGGCCTTCGACCCTCGGATGAACCATCGCCTCTGTGAACGGAAGCAGGAGGAGGCGCTGAATCAAGTAGCGAATCGAGCGCACGGGTTCGACGCGCGCCCATCCCAGGTCGCCGGGCGGCGGAGGCACGACCGGGCCGCGTTCAGGCCACGTGTGAGGTCGAGGCGTGTCCCAGTGCCAACCGCGCCGCATCCGTGACACATCACGCGCGGCGCCGCCTGCCGCAGCGGCGAGTCGGGTCAGCGGCCCCTCGGAGTACCACGCCACTAGTGGACCCGGTCGTTGATCTTCTTGGTCGCTGCCGGGCCTTCCGTGGGTTCGTTGAAGGTGACGACAGCTACCTCGAACGGCTTGTTCTGCCAGTAGGCGACGTAGAGCGATATGCCCTGGATGTCGATCGAGAGGACGAGGGAGTTGGTGCCGAGGCTGGTGGCCTCGCCGGTGTTGACGGTGGCGCCCGCCGCCTTCAGCTGGCTGACCTCGGAATCGCTCAGGTGGAAGTCTTTCGAGGACGTCTTGTAGTTCGCGGCCGCCGATGACGAATCCTTGAAACGGATCGCGTAGACATACGCGACCTTGCCGCTGGGCGTGGCCGAGGCGAACTGGCCGCAGTCGGACGTGTTCTCGACGTAGACCACGATGTAGCTGTCGTTCGCACCCGCCGCCTTCAGGTCGTCCCAGGTCGTCTTTTCGGTCTGATACTGGGTCGGATCCGCGGTCTGCTCGGCCTTCAGGTAGGTGTCGTACGAGCCGCTTTCAGGACACTTCTGCATGCCAGTGAAGTCGGACGAGCCGGACGCGACGCTCTGCGCCGACGCCGGACCCTGCGATCCGGGAAGGCTCGGCCCCGCCGACCCGCCGCACGCCGCGAGCAGCAGCGCACACGCGGTGACCACGAAATGCTTCGCAGCCATCTAGTGAATTCTCTGGTTCATGCTCTTCGCCGCCAGGTCGGCGTCGGCCGACGCCACGTTGTAGGCGAGCAGGTCCGACTCGAAGCTCTTGTTCTGCCAGAGCGCGAAGTAATATCTCGCGCCCGCCACGACGCCGCTGCCGATGGAGGAGTCCGGTCCAAGGCCGGTCTGGGTTCCGGTCGTGATCTGGCCACCCGCCAACCTGATGAACGTGATGTCCTTCTGACCGAACCCGAAGAGCGTCGATTCGCTTCGATAGCTTCGGGCCGCGATCGCCGCGTCTTTGAACTTGACGACCAGGCCGACCATCAGCTCGCCGGGTGGCGTGCCCGTGCCGGACCCTGACAGGGACGCGCAGTCGGCGGCGGTCCGGCCGAAGATCGCGACGTACGCATCGGTCGCGCCCCGGATCTTCCACTGCGTCCATTCGGTGAGGTTGATCTGATACTCGGCCGGGTTGGTGGCCTTCTCATCAGCGAGGACAGCAACGACATCGCCGCTGCCGGCGCAACGCTGCATCCCGGCGACGTCGCCCTGGCGTAGGGCGACCATCTGAGGGGTGAGCGATTTTGGCTGCGCGGCGCCGTTGGGAGCCTGGCAACCAACCGCTGCCAGGAGGACCGCCAGGGCCAGGACGACGCGCAGCATCTATTTACACAACGTCCGCCAGCATGATTGGAGGCATACGAAGATGCGTGATGCTCGGGTAGCGACCCACGGTCTGCTCCGCCATCTCGAAAGCGTCTTCCAGGGTCGTGGCGCATTTGAAGCCCAGCCGATGCACCACGTCGCGGTCGGCGCCGACGAAGATGATGTCCCCCGCGTGCTCCATGGCATGCGCTGCCCAGATCCACGCATAGTGCGGATGGATGCCGTGGTAGGCGTGTGACTTGCGGTACAGCTGCCTGAACCATGGGTCCTCCGCGAAACGAACTTCGTACTTCTCTTCGATCGCGATCGGATCGGTGGTGTCGGCCAGCACCTCGTCGTAGTAATCGATGTAGCTCGGGTGCTGGACGGCGTCGAACTCGTAGCGGCACGGATGCGTGAGGATCAGCACTCCGCCCTTCCGCAGCACTGGCTTGTTGCGATAAAAGTTGAACAGGTAGCCGAGACCCATGCAGACGACCAGGATGGGATTCATCGGTGCGTTGACGTTGTACGGCCCGAGATACGGAACGCCGAGCGTGACGATGTCGGTCTGACCCTCGACCGGTACGTTGATCTGCTTGTGGACCGCCTCGAGCGTCTTGTCATGCACTGCGTCGACCTGGCCCGCGTGGACCGCGGTCATTCCATACGGAGCGCGCATTGCGTGAAAGACGTTGCGCTTGAACGCTGGCGGCGCGAGATCAGTCATCTGCTTGGTGGCGAGGAACATCGCCTGGTCTTGCGCGGTCCAGTCCGTTTCGCGCTTCTGCATGAAGTTGGCGATCGCTGGGAATGCGTGGTTGTTCACGGTCGTCTCGATATGAAACACGCGCACTGTGTCTTCGATCAGCTGTCCCTGCCTGATGCATGAGTGGTGCAGCGCAGAGTCAGGTGGATTCATGTACGACCGCGATGCCAGCAGCGTCTTCGCGTTGTGGTGCACGCGGATGCTGCGAAACGATGCGAGCCCGGTGGACATCGACTTGTGGCCGCCGTCCATCGGGACCAGGGTGAGGTTGACATAGATAACGAGGTCTGATTCGGCCGCACGCCGGTTGAGCGTCACGTCTTCGCCCTTCGCCGTCTTGCCCACATAGACGTTGTTCTCGGGGTCCTCGCCGTCGTGCTGGTAGAGACGGTCGGGATGGAAGGTGCTGAAGATCCGCTCGCCCACGATGTGGCGCAGCTCGTCCTCGGTCATGCGGCGATGCAGGCCCAGAGCGGCGATGATGTGCAGGTCGTCGATGCCCGCCTCCGCGGCCATGTCGATGACCTCCTCCATGACCAGCTGGCGAACGTCGGGCGCCGCCATCGGTGGAAGCGGGAGCGACAGGTCGTCAAAAGCGATTGTCAGCTTCATCCCGCGCCGGAGCAGCGACTTGAGCGGATCGTCTTCGAGCGGCTTGGCCAGCGCGCGCTTGATCGCACGCTCCGGATGCGCAATTGGTTCAAGTGGATCTGGGGGGTAGACGATGCGCGCTCCGAGCGGCAGCTTCTCGAGCCGGATGCCTTCACCGAAGTGGAAAAGCACCGGCGGCGTGTTTCGATCGACCTCGATCACCGCACCCGGTCTTGGCATTTAGTGGCCGGTCCCGGGAATCCGCGGCATATTCGCGGCATCGGCGGCCGGAGCCAAGGAAACGACGAGCACGTGAGGGAGCGCATCGCAGATGCGTGACCGAGCGCGCGCAGGAGTTGACGCCGGCTTCAGCGCCGCAGGCGCCCGGCCGCCTAGGCCGCGAAGATGCAAGGAGGTTCCGGAACCGGCCACTTAACTCCTCAATCCTCGCAGGTCGAACGCGACCTTCACGGCACCCAGCCGGCCGGCGCTCATCGCGTACGCGATCGCGTCACGGTACTCGCCGAGCCCGAACAGCGGTCCGGTGAGCTCCTCGAGACCCAGATCGGGGGCGGCCTCGAGCGCAAGCTCGAAGGTGCGCCGGCCGTTGCTCTTCGGCTCGCTGCCGTATGCATACGCGCCCATGACGGTCAGCTCACGCTGCCAGATCGGCGCCCAGTCGACTTTTTCCTCGCCCGGCATGCCGACCGCGACCACCGTTCCGCCCTCGCGCGTGAAGCGCACCGCGTCGTTGAGGCTGTCGGCGCGTCCGACGCACTCGAACGTGACGTCGGCGCCGCCGAGCAGGAGCGGCCGGTTCATGCCTTCGAGCCTGCGCGCCGCGGTGGCAAACCGGACTTTCTGAAAGACGTCGGCCGGCGCGATGACCTGGTCTGCGCCGAGCTTGCGTGCCAGGTCACGCTGCGTGGGGTGCTTGGCGATCGCGATCAACCGCTTCGGCGGAGTGAACAGCTTGACCGCCGCCACGGTGAGGAGGCCGATCGTCCCGGCACCAGAAACGACCACGATGTCGTCCTTGGTCGCGCCGCCACGAAGCGCGGCGTGGATGCAGCACGCGAGCGGTTCGATGAGCACCGCGGCCTCGTCCGCCAGCGACTCGGGCACTCCATGGACCTGGCTCGGGTGCGCGACCAGCACCTCTCCCCAACCGCCTCCCGTGTCGGCGCAGTAACCGGTCTGCAGCCCAACTTCGATCGGGCCCTCGGTCACGTTGTAGCAAAGGCCAGGCCGGCCCTCCGCGCAGCGCGGGCACGGTGGGTCGATGCCTCTAACGACGCAGCCGAGCGCCGGCTCGACCACGACGCGGGAGCCGTCGTCGAGCACGCCCACCACCTCGTGGCCTGGCACGAACGGATAGCTGGTGAGCGGATCGAGGTACAGCGAAACGTGTCCGCTGATCGCGGCGAGGTCGGAACCGCAGATGCCGCTGAGGTTCGGCATGACGCGCACCCAATCGCGCGCGGGCAAGGGCGGCTCGGGGACGTCGCCGAGCTTCAGCATCGACAGCGCGCTGGTGGCGACATCCGGCCGGCCACCGGCGGCTTTCACCACCGCGAACGCCGGGATAGAGCGGACGTACTGGAGCGCTAGCGTCGCACGGCCTCCAGATACTCGGGCGACCGGGGATCGGGCATCGGCAAGCGCCAGTTCCCCGGCGCCATCCGCCAGCGCTCGACGCGCCAGCCGCGCTGCCCCGCAACCTGGGAGAGCCGCGCGTCCGGATTCACGGCCACCGGTGTGCCGACCATCTCGAGCATCGGCAGGTCGGAGAGCGAGTCGGCGTACGCAAAGCTCTCGGCGAGTACCACGCCGTTGCGCTCGGCGTATTCCTCGAGCAGCGCCGAGCGCGCCTCGCCCGCGGGCGGAGGCGACTGCAGGTCGCCGGTCAGCCGACCGTCCTTGAGGAGCAGGTGCGCGCAGTCCACCTCGACGTCAAGCAGCTCCGCCAGAGGCTCCACCACCACATCGAGCGCGCCAGTGAGCAGCAGAACGCGGTGTCCCGCGCGCTTGTGCTCCCTGATCCGCCGCATGCCCTCGGGGTAGATGCGCCGAAGCGTCACCGCGTCGAGCGCCTCACGGCCGAGGCGTTTCATCACCTCAGGGTCGAGACCGTCGTACTCGCGATAGAAGCTGCGTTGAAACTCGGCGCGCGAGCGGCGCTCCAGAAACAGCCAGCGCGGGCCCTTGCGAAGCATGTCGGCCATGAAGGCGGGCCAGTCCTCTAGCGGTTGGGCGCGGAGGCGCATCCACAAGAAGTACTCGACGACGTTGGTCTCGACGAGCGTTCCGTCGACGTCGAACACGGCAAGCACGTCACCGCGCCCAGAGCGCCGTTCGATCGCCGCGCGGACCGAGCTCGTCTCCGCCTTCGGCGAGGTGCTCCCGCTGGGCTGCTTGCCCTTGCGCGCGACCGTCTCAGCACGGGACATGCGCACGACGGTCGGGAAGTGAACGTCCTGGAAGTAGTGCGTCCAGTCGTAAAGCGCGGGGTCGAATGGAAATGTCTTGCGCTCCGCCGCAGGCGTCTTGTCCCACAGCTCCATCACGTGGCGCGTGTCGAAGATGCAGTCGACCTCCGTGTAGACGCCATAGAGCTGGATCAGGTTGAGCCCTCGGTCGAGGCGGTCGCGCTCGGCAGTCAGGTCGTCCGACACCTGCGCCACGCTTGCCCCGAGCGGCAGACGCTCGACGACCCATTGCGCGGCCTCGACGAATCGCAGCGCGGTGCGGGCCCGCGTCGCCATCTCCTGGCGGGTGGGATAGGTCCACGACGGCGTGCCGATCGCCTGGCCGTAGCGGTCACGCAGGGGATGCTCGGTGAAGTAGTGGTCTGCTTCGTCGACGATGCGCCGAAACCGCAGCGGGTTGCGGGTGCCCGACGCGGCGTGATAGACGCGCGGCTCGGCATCGGGCGGACGGTTGGCGGCGACCGCGAGCACCGTGTTGACGACGAAGTCCGCGGGGATGATGTCGAGCAGCGAGTCGGGCAGACCCGAAAAGTCCTGCAGCACGCCGCGGCCGAACGCAAGGATGAGCGGCTCGGCCATCCGAAAACCTTCGAGCCATCCGGGGGACGGCTCATCAAGCGCGCTCTCGATGATGGATGGACGCACGATCGACAGTGGAATGTCGCCGTGCAGCTCGACGACCGCATGCTCGGCCATCGCCTTGGTAAACGAGTAGATGTCGGAGAAGCCCATAGCGTTCGCGTGCACACGGCCGCGCTCGATGAGCCGGTCCTTGACCCAGCGATCGCGCAAGCGCTCGGTGGCGCGCGCCACTGCCGGCGTGCCCGCCGGTCCCATGCGCGAACGTGCTTCGCGATTCAAACGGTTCAACACCTCAGGCCGCCGCGACTCCTCCTCGACTGGTCCGCGCAGCCTGGTCAGCACCCCGGCCTCATGCCGCCAGTTGAGACCCGGGTCGAGCGGCGGCTCCTCGCGCACCTGGCCGCGCAGCATCCCGCCGACGTAGGCGGTAGAGATGTGCACGAGGTGCGGTCTCGCGCCGCTCGCCTTCAGCGCCTCGACGAGTCGGGCCGCGCCGAGCAGGTTGGTCTGGGCCGAGAGGTCGGCGGGGTTGTCGAACTCGACCGCGGCCGCCGAGTGGATGACGACGTCGCACGCTTGCAGCTGCTCGCGGTCGTGTTCGCTCAGGCCGAGACCGTCGCGACCGAGGTCGATCTCGACCACCGCCAGCTTCTCGCGGGCAAGCTTCGCAAAACCGTCTTCGCCCAGCTCGTCCTTCAGGCGTTTGAACGCAGGGCTGGAGAGCACCTCGCGCTGAAGCCGTTCCGCGGCCGGGCGCCGCGCGCTCGAGCGGATCGCCAGGTTGATGCGCGCGATTTCAGGAATCGAACGCAGGCATTTCTCGACGATCGACTTGCCGAGGAAGCCGGTGCTGCCGGTGACCAGGATGGTCTTGCCCCGCAGGGCATCGGCGATCACGACCGAACGATATTAGGTCGTGGCCGCTCCGTGATTCAGGTGTGGAACTCGCACTACGTCCGATCCACCACCGTCCCACCAGCCGAGATTGGTGGTCACGGTCGCCCAGAACCAGTAGGCCTCTCCGGGCTTGCCGGCGAAAGTCTGCCCGCCGTTGTTACCCGAGCTTCCCGACCACAGCCGCCTGTTGCCGTCCGGACCGACCGCGAAGACCGTGAAGCGGGCTCCGTCGCCGGGGCTCGACCACGTGACGTCCAACACGGCGGGGTTGTCGTCGTGCGGCACGGCGGTCACGCTGACGTGCGGCATCGCAATCCCCGCGTACCGAGGCGAGCCGCCGATCCACAGGTCACCCACGTCCCTTGACCACGGATCCGCGTAGGAGCCGCCCCAGCCATACGGGTCGACAGGCCCGCCGCCGTTCGTGTGATAGACGCCGAAGTGAAGGTGTGGACCGGTCGCGCTGCCTGTCATCCCGGAGATGCCGATGACCTGCCCCCGCGAAACGTACTGGCCCTTCGAGACGTCGATCCGCGAGAGGTGGCCGTAGAAGGTGAGCAGGCCGTTTCCGTGGTCGATCTCGACCGTCTGGCCGCTGAGGCATGTGTGACAACCCGGGACCAGCCAGTTGGCGATGAGGACGCGCCCAGCGGCCGCTGCGGCGACCGGTTCGTAGTAAAGGCCGTAGTCGTAGCCGTCATGACCGCTGTAATACAGGTAGTCATGGCCGCCGGGACTCTGCGCAAAGCCCGCGTCGAACGTCGGGTCCGGCCCGCCGACTTTGGCCGAAGCAACCGTGCCGTCGTATCGGCAAAGATGGTCGCGCTGGTTGTAGTCGGGATAGCAGTGATCGAAGACCGACGTGATGTAGTGGGGGCCCATGAAGGGGAGGGTCAGGAAGGCGCCGGCGGCCGGGCCGATCCCCGTGGTCCCCTGCCCGTTTTCGATCGGCCCGTACGTGACCTGGCTCGGGTACGCCCAGCGCGAATACTTGACCGTCTGGTGGCCAGGCGGCAGGGCGGAATGAGCCTGCGCCGGGAGCGCAGACAAAAGCAGAGCACCGAGGGTGACGAAGAGTACAAAAACCCGCATAGCCTTGGAAACGAGGATGCTCACGGTATGGTTGCGCCCCAAACGACCTGCCCCAGTTTTGGTTAAGTTTCGCAAATGACCCCCCCGACCGGAACGGAAATCGCCGTTTTGAGCCAGGGACGGGCGGCCGTGTACGAGGAGCCGCTCGGGCCGGCGGGGGTCCGCGTCCGGGAGCGGCCGAAGACCGAGCCTGTCCCAGGCGCCGTGGCGATCGCAATCCGCGCCGCCTCGATCAACCACCTCGACCTCTTCATGGCCCACGGCGCGCAGCGCGTGGCGCCACCCCGAGTCATCGGAGCCGACGGCGCGGGTGTGGTCCATGCCTCGGGTGATCCGGCCTGGCAACCCGGCGATGAGGTCGTGGTTTACCCGGTCGTCTGCTGCTGGGAGTGTGAGTGGTGCCGGGCGGGGCAGAACGTGAGGTGCGCGCGATTCGGTGTGGTCGGCGAGCACTCGGACGGCACCGCCTGCGAGCTGTTCCATATCGACGCGCGCAACGTCTTTCGCAAGCCGAAGTCTCTGTCGTGGAGCGAGGCCGCGGCCTTTCCACTCACCTTCCTCACCGCGTGGCGGATGCTCACGACGAGAGGACGTCTCCGCGCAGGCGAGAAGGTGTTGGTCGTGGGCGCGGGCGCCGGAGTCGCCGTGGCGGCGGTGCGCATCGCGCGGCACCTCGGTGCCCGCGTGTTTGCAACGAGCCGCTCCGACATGAAGCGCCGGCGCGCCACCGAGATCGGCGCGGAGGCGGCCTTCGACTCGACCGAGTTCAGCAAGGCGGTGCGGGAAAAGACGGGCGATGGAGTCGACATCGTGTTCGAGCACGTCGGACCGGCGACGCTGAATGAGTCGATGCGCTCGGTCGCATCTGGCGGCCGGGTGGTGATCTGCGGCTCCACGTCCGGAGTGAAGGCCGAGATCATGATGCCGCGCCTCTTCTGGGGCCAGATGGACCTGCTCGGTTCGACCATGGGCAACGTCGGAGAGTTCAAAGCTGTGCTCGATGCAATCGACCATGGCCTGAAACCGGTGGTCGACCGGGTGTATCCGTTGTCGGACGTGGAGGCTGCGCTCGCACGACTCGACGCGGCTGAACAGTTTGGGAAGGTCGTGCTTTCGATAGAGGAGTGACGGTTGTGCGGGGCTTCAGAACTTTTCTGCTGCGTGGCAACGTGGTCGACCTTGCGATTGCGGTCGTCATCGGCGTCGCCTTCACGGCCGTGGTCACCGCCTTCGTCAAGGACCTGGTGACGCCTCTCATCGCCGCCGTGGGCGGCAAGCCCGATTTCGCGAGCCTCTACTTCACGATCAACAACAGCAAGTTCCTCTACGGCGACTTCATCAACGCGATCGTGTCGTTCGTCATCATCGCCGCTGTCATCTACTTCTTCGTCGTCGTCCCGTATTCGGCGATGCTTGCCCGGTCGAAGAAGGAGCCCTCACCTGACCCGACGACCAAGAAGTGCACCGAGTGCCTGAGCGAGATCCCGAAAGACGCCCGGCGCTGTGCGTTTTGCACATCGCCCCAGCCCCTCTAGACCTTCGGTCGGACGCGCCTTCGCAACACCGCGGCGACGTTGCGCGGGCCCACGACGATAAGCCACATCACAACCAGCAGCAGCGGGATCCCGGCGGCGATCACGATCCAGCTCTGCAGCCACGCCCCGAGCAGGAGCACAGACAAAAGGCCCGGGAGCCAGATGAGGATGGCGATGCGGCCGCGAACGAATCTGCCGTCGTTCTTGTCGCCGATGGCCCCACGCATGAAGGCGAGGTTCGCCACGGCCTCTTGAAAAAAGCTGTCGTCAGAGCCCTGCATTGCTCTTTCCTGATCGAAATTTGACCACCGCTACCCAACCACCGCCCAGACTTTAGAGGCGGTTTCATGGCTGAGCGTCGCCTCACTCTCCGCGACCCGAACTCGCAGGGTCTTTGCGACCTCATCGGCCTCCAGTACCGCCACCTCCCGGCCTGGCGTCAGGTCACGCTCGTGGAGGTACCCGAGGAGCAAAGGGGCTTCGCGTTCGGCGACCTCGGAGACACGAGTGACCTTCGCCCGGTCGCCCGGCCGCAGCGACGAGAGCCTCACCTCGCGAGGGGACGCCTCGGAGTAGCCAGGAATCGGGTTTCCGTGCGGGCAGGTGGTCGGCCGGCCAAGAACCTCATACAGGCGTCGTTCGACAACGTCCGACACCGCATGTTCCAGGCGAGCCGCCTCCTGGTCCGCGGTCACCCAGTCGAGACCGAGGCCGTCGGTCAGCCACCGTTCCATGATCCTGTGCCGACGGACGATCGACTCGGCGGACCGCATCCCGCCTGCGGTCAGCTCGATCTCCTTCCGCCCGTTCATCTGCACGAGCCCGTCGCGCGCCATCCTTCGGAGTCCTACCGCCACGGTAGGCCGGCTCACACCAAGCCAGTCGGCCAGCCGGGAGCTCCGCAGCGGCTCCTTCTCCGACCACATGTAATAGATGGCCTCGAGATACCGCGAGACGACCTCGGAGGGCTCAGGCGGCGCATTGTTAGACTGGTCTAATTGCATGCTTTGTGCGTACTAACGCGATAGAAGAACTATGAACCAAGCCACCGCGGTGCTACTGGGCGCCATCGCTGGAGGAACCATTTTTCTGGGCCTCCCGGTCGCCCGCATGCATGGCCTGCCCAAGCCGGTCCAGGGCTTCCTGAATGCCTTCGCGACCGGGATTCTGGTCTTTCTGCTCTGGGACATCCTCGCCCACGCCGGCGACCCCGTAAAGACGGCCCTCCTCCATGGTCAGCGCAGCACGTTCGGGGCCATGGCGGCGATCTTCGCCCTCGGAGTCGGCGCGGGGCTGCTCGGCCTCGTCTACTTCAACCGCAGCCTCTTCAGCCACCTGAGGCACAGCACTCCGACGCCCAACCCCCGCTCCCTGGCGCTCGCAATCGCCACCGGCCTCGGCCTCCACAACCTCTCGGAAGGGCTCGCGATCGGGGAATCGGCCCACATCGGGGCCATCGCCTTCACTGGAGTCCTTGCGGCCGGGTTCGCCCTCCACAACATCACCGAGGGTTTCGGCATCGCGGCCCCCATGACTACCGAGGCCAAACCCGCCTCGTGGAAGTTCCTCGGCATGGCGGGCCTGATCGGCGGCGGGCCCACGTTCCTCGGCACCTGGATCGGATACCTCGCGAGCTCCAGCTACTTCTCCGTAGCCTTCCTCGCGGTGGCCGCGGGCGCGCTGCTGTACGTCTTGAATGAGCTGTTCAATCTTGGCCGGAGGATCAGCACCCCGGCCAACTTCGCCTGGGGCCTGCTGGCGGGCTTTCTGACCGCCTACTCGACCGACCTCCTGCTGACCGCCGTCGGTGGTTAGTCGGGCCTAGCTCGCCAGGATGTCCTGGTTGTCGGCGCCGCCCGGGTCGAAGTCTTGCCAGTTCGGATAGCGCCACCTGAAGAGGCGCTCCTGAACCTCGAACAGGCTGTCGAGCGTGTCCTGGACGTGGCCGTTGTCGCGCAGGGCCTCCTGGCAGTGATCGGGCATCGTGGCGACGACCGTGCAGAGCTCGGCGCGCACTTTCTTCGGGACCCTCGTGACTCCGTCGCGATTCATTTCCTCGAGGCGCCACAGAATGCGGTCGGTAGCCTGGAGCATGCGGTGAAAGGCATAGCGGCGCCGGTTCTCCCGGCGCACCGCGGTCTCTTGCTTCTCGATCCGGCTAGAAGTTCGATCGATCATGGCCAGCTACGTTTCCTAGCTTACCGGCTGTGAGGGACGCCTTTCTCGAGAGTCTCGAACACCTGTTCAGGCCCGTCGAGGGCTGGGGCGCCTTCCGGAAGGGCGCCCGGCCCGCGGCGGTGGTCTTCGTCCTGTATCGCCAGGCCGGCGCCTGGATGGTGCCCTTCGTGAGGCGGCGGGCTGACATGCGCGACCATCCCGGCCAGGTCGCGCTGCCAGGCGGCGGTGTCAAGTCCGGCGAGTCGGCCTGGGAGGCAGGACAGCGCGAGGTGGCCGAGGAGATCGGCGTGCCGCTTGGCCGCCTGGTGCCACTGGGCGCCGGGGAGCCAATCTACGCCGCGGTCACCAATTTCTCCGTGGTGCCGTTTGTCGCCTACTTGCCGGAGCCGGTGCCTTCGTTCGTCCACGACGTGCGCGAGCTGGAAGGGGTGCTGGCCATCCCGCTGGACCGGCTCCTGGACGACGGCGCATGGCTGGAGTCGAAGGAGCCGTGGCCATTCCGTTACCTGGCACACGAGGAGAGCATGGTCTGGGGCCTGACCGAGCGCATCGTTTACGGACTGGCACCGATGCTCAGGCAAGGGCTCGCCGAAGGTCAAAGCTCGGATCGGCCAGCTGCTGAGCGCTGACGCGCTTTCTCTCCCCCATCAGTCGCCGCGCCCGCGCGACGGTGTGGTGGTCGTTGACGCCGGCCACTGCGATAGGCCTTCCGCCCCGCAGATAGAAGACCGAGAAAGGCGGAGCGCCAAGGGCACCTCGGATGACAGTCTCATCCCACGCCAGGCCGGCCCCGGCGTACTGCAGGTTGAGGTCGTACTGGTCGGACCAGAACCAGGGGATCTCGCTGTAAGGTTCGGTCCCGCCGGCCATCGCTCGCCCGACCGCGAAACCCTGGCGTTGAGCGGTTTGAAAGTGCTCGACGCGGATATGGGTTTCGAACAGCGGGCTGAAGTGCTTCGTGACGTCGCCTGCGGCGTAAACATCCGGCGCCGAGGTCCGGCCGAATTCGTCGACCACAATCCCGCCGTCGAGTCGCAGACCCGACTGGGTTCGCGGCACCGATCCCACCGCGACCAGCAAGTTGCCTTCGGGGCGTGGCGTCGAGGCGACACTCGTCCGAAGGTCCACCCCATGCGCGCGATGCACGCCGGCGAGGTACCCGCCGAGCTCGGAGCCCAGGACTCGCAGCAGCGGCTGCTCGAGCGCCTCGTGCACCGTCACCGCGCACCCTTTCTGCACGGCGACGGCCGCAACCTCGCAGCCGATGAAACCCGCACCAATGATGTCGAGCGGTTCGCGACGCTCGATCAGGCCGCGAAGCTGCTCCGCCTGTGGCAGCTCGCGGAGATACAGCGCATCCTCCAGGGCGGGCAGGCGCCGCGCGTCGGAGCCGGTCGCGATGCACAGGCAATCCCAGGCGATGGTCGCTCCGTTCTCGAGCTCGACCGACCGTCGCTCCAGGCCAAGCTCGACCACCCGCTGTCCCGGCACGAGCTCGACACCGAGCTCTCGATACTGGGCGGCCGGCCGGAGCGGAAGGCGTTCTCGCTTCACTGTGCCCGTGAGGTAGCCCTTGGACAGATGCGGTCGTTCGTAGGGCGGATTCGGCTCCGCGCCAACGAGAGTGATTCCCCCATCGAACCCGACGTCGCGAAGACCCGCCGCGACGGCGTCGCCGGCGGGACCGCCGCCGACGATTACTGCCTGGCGCGCAAGCGCGACTAGGAGGGGCCCCTCTGAATTCGTTCCAACTCCCGCAAGCGCCGCAGCGACCAGAAGAGGTAACCGCCCAGAGCGGCGACTGCAAACGCGTAGGCCAGGACGAGATAGGTCATTGAACCGGACCGGCAACGCCGCCCGGTTCGCGCGCGACCAGCACCTTCGCCGGCTCGAAGACCTGCTCCCGCTCGTCGACCAGGGTTTCAATTCGGTAGCGGCTCGCGATCATCACCGCGGCCAGCGCCACCGTGCACGCCATGGTGAACAGGAAGGTGGCGAGCATCTGCGGCGGCAGGGCGTCGTTGATGATCACCGGCCCGGGGTGCTGGGTCCTCCACCACGTGACGCTGAAGTGCACGACCGGCACGTCGATGAAGCCGAAGATGCCGACCACGGCCGCAAGTCGTGCCGCCTGACGCCCTGGGTCGGCCAGCCGCCGGACGAGCAGGTAACCGGCATAGATGATCCAGAGCACGAGCGTCGACGTGAGGCGCGCGTCCCATACCCAGAAAGCGCCCCACACCGTCTTCGCCCACAGCATCCCCATCACCAGCGTCACCGTCGTGAACAGCACTCCGACCAGTGCACCCGCGCGCGCGAAACGGTCGGCGGCGGGGCTTTCGTTGCGCAGGTAGATGACGCCGCCCACGAGGACGACCGCGAAGCAGCCGAACGCCGCGATGGCGGAGCTGACATGCAGGTAGAAGATGCGCTGCACCGGGCCCTGGAGGTAGTCGGTCGGCGCGTAGAAAAAGATCGCGGCGCCCGCGATCAACATCAGCGCGACCGCGCCAACCGCGGCCCTCTCGTATCTATTCATCGAGCACGAAGCGCGCGGCGAGGGAGGTCAGCACGAGGAACAGTATGTCGAAGTCGATCAGCAGGCTGATCGACTCGCTGTAGCTGCCAGGCAGCCCCATCGCGGACTGCACGGCCTGGCCGCCCGCGACGATGAAGGGGATCCACAGAGGGAGTGTGAGGAGAGGAAGCAGCAGCTCCCGCGCCCTGACTCTCGCGACGATCGCAGCGAAGAGGCACCCAAGCGCGGCCATGCCGACCGTTGCGATCAGGACTGCTGCCACCACCTGCGCCGAAAACGGTGTGCCGAAGAACAGCGAGAGCGCGGGCAGCATCACCGCCTCGCAGACGATGAGCAGCAGAGACGCCGCCGCCGCCTTGCCGGCGAAGATCGCGACAGGCGACGCGGGCGTCATCAGCATCGCCTCGAGCGACGCTTGTTCACGTTCCGCCGCGAACGTGCGACCGAAGGCGACCAGGCCCGCGAAGACGAGCGCGAGCCACAGGATTCCAGGCGCGATCGACGTGGCGTTGCGGGAGTCGATCTGAAAACCAAAGTTGCCGATGAGCAGCGCGAGGATGATGAACTGGGCCAGCGCGGGCACCACCTCGCGGGTGCGCCACTCGGACCTGAGGTCTTTGCGCGCGACAGCGAGCGCGACGCGTAAGGGGCTCATCTCACCACGCGGAGGTGCGTCGCTGTGCCGAGCGAGCGTCCATGCCGTAAGACCAGCGTGCGCGGGCACAGCCTGTTGGCCAGCGCGTGGTCGTGCGTGGCAAGGACTGCCGTCCTGCCGCGCATCAACCCGGCGAGAAGGTCCGCGGCATCCGCGCCCAGGCTCGCGTCCGGCTCGTCGAGGATCAAAAGGCGCGGGTCGTGCAGGATGGCACGTCCGATCGCGAGGCGCTGCTGCATGCCTCGGGAAAGCTCCGCAGCGCGCCGGTGAGAGACGCTCGCGAGCCCGACCGTCTCCATCGCCTCGGCAACGCGCGACCGATCCACGTCCTGGAGGTCGCAGAAGAACTCGAGGTTCTCGCGTGCCGACAGCGCCGGGTAAAGGCCCGGAGCGTGCGCTACGTAGCCGAGGTAATGGCGAATCCGCCGGCGTTCGCGGAAAGCGTCCAGACCGGCAATCGTGAGCTTGCCCGAGGTCGGTCGCAGCGCCGTGGCGAGGATGCGCAGCAGGGTCGTCTTGCCCGCGCCGTTGTCGCCGAGCACCGCCATGTGCTCGCCGGTGTCGAGCACCAGATCGACGTTGTCGATGGCCGGCTCGCTGCCGAATCGATGGGTCAAACCGTCGCCCACCAGCATGCTCATGGCTGCTCAGGTGGTGTCTTGATCAGCGGCCACAGCACAAAGGGTCCGGCCAGGAACAGCAGCAGCGTCGCGACGATGAGGGCCATCGCTACGCGGGGAGAGTAATCGGTATCCGGCGCCTTGCCAACTCCGGGATTGGACTCCTCTCCCCAACGTTGCCCAGCACGACTCCCAGGAGGATGACCGCCCCGCCGGCCCATATCCACGTCACGAGCGGATTGACGAACACTCGGAACGAGGCTGAGCCGTCCTCATTCGTGCCGGCGAGCACGACGTAGACGTCTGCGACCGGGGTTGTCGTGATCGCCACATGGGTCAGGGCTTGACCCCCGAGCCCGGCGTACGTGGCGCGCGAAGGCTCGAGCGTCTGGTCGCCGAAACGCATGCCGGCGATGAACTCGTTGTGGTCTGTCAGCTGGCGCTGCTGCGCGCTGGTATATGTGAGCGTGTAGCCGGCCACCGTGACCTGCTCGCCAGGCTGAAGTGTGACGTCCTTCTCCTGCTGCCCGAAGTGCGAAGCCGCGATACCGACCACCACCACCACCAGGCCAAGATGCGCCAGGTATGCGCCGTACTTGCGCCGCCGGCGCAGGATCGATTTCGGCCTTTTCAACGCGGCGCGGCCGTACTCGCTCGCCACCGTCGCCCCGGCCGCCACGGCAAGCGGAACGCCAACCAGCGCGGGAACGGATCGCACGCCCGCGACAAGCAAGCCTGTCACGACGATGAGCGAGGTCGCAGCAGGCCACCGCAGAGCTCGCAGCACCGGTCGACCCGCGTGACGCCAGGGCAGCACCGGCCCGATAGCCATCAGGGCAAGGATCGTGGCGAACAGCGGTCCGGCGGCGCGCTCGAAATACGGTGCGCCGACGACGCGCTCTGTGCCGAACATACCTGAGACCAGGGGCAGCACCGTCCCCCACAGAACGACCGCGATGACGCCGATCAAGAGAAGGTTCTGCAACAGGAAAGCGCCTTCACGCGAAACCGCCGGCGCGGGACCGGAGCCTGCGCCGAGAGTGGCGGCGCGGAATGCGAGCAGCGTGCCCGAAAACACGACGCAGACGAAAAGAAAGGCGAAGAACCAGGGGCCGATGGCGCTGATCGCGAACGTATGCACCGAGGGCACGACGCCGCTGCGGACGATGAACGTTCCGAAAACGACTAGAAGAAAGGCGAGGATGACGAGCCCAAAGTTCCAGGACCGCAGCCGGCCTCGCCTCTCCTGCACCTGCGACGAATGCAAGTAGGCCGTGGTCGCGAGCCACGGCATCAACGCCACGTTCTCCACCGGGTCCCAGCCCCAATAGCCGCCCCATCCGAGCACGTGGTACGCCCACCACATGCCGAGGAGAAGGCCCGCGGTCTGCAGGCTCCATGCCAGAAGGGCGAACCGGCGCGTGTGCGCGATCCATGCAGCGTCAGCGCGACCGGTCAGCAGGGCCGCGCACGCGAAGCTGAAAGGAATCGCGAACGAGGCGAATCCGGCGAGCACGACCGGCGGATGAATGAGCATCCCGCCGTCGCGCAGCACGGGGTTCAGGCCGAGCCCATCCGGCGGCGTGACCGACAGGAGGTCGAATGGGCTCGCAACGACCGCAAGCACGAAGAGGAAGAAGCTCAAGATCGCGGCCAGGATTCCGGTCGCGTACGCGGAGATCCGTGCACCAAGACGTGCGCTGGCGACCAGCGACGCTGCGCCCAGCACGCCAAGAATCAACGTCCAGTAGAGGAGCGACCCCTCCTGCCCGCCGTAAAAGCCCGCCGCCACGAGCGCCGTGGGCGTCGCCAGGTCGGTGTGCTCGACGACGTAGGCGAGCGCGAAATCGTGGGTCAGGAGCGCGACCTCGAGCAGCAGCGCCGCGAGGACGGTCATCACCACGGCCGCGTAGAAGGCGCGTCGCCCGACCTGGATGAAGACGTCCCTCTCACGCCAGCCGGCCCAGAAGCTGAGCAACGCGGAAAAGCCGCCCATCACGACTCCGGCCAACAGAGCGCCCGCGCCCAAGTAGCCGAGGATCACGACGCCGGAGGTCCGCCGCATATTCGCGGCATCGGCGGCCGGAGCCAAGGAGACGCCGAGCACGCGAGGGAGCGCATCGCGTAGATGCCCGACCGAGCGCGCGCAGAAGTCGACGCTGGCTTCAGCGCCCACTCCCGGGGTCCCCGCGAAATCGCAGATTTCGTGGGGTGGGTCGGCGCCCGGTCGCCTAGGCCGCGAAGATGCAAGGAACTTCGGCGGCGTGATCCTCCGATCACTGTGTATATGGTTGAGTTGAGAAGCGTGACGGGCACTTGGCGAGCAGGGTCCGCGCGTGGAACACGCCATCGCTGCCCAGCTTGCCCTCGGCTACGACTGTGATACCGGGCCGGAAGATGTCAGGCAGCGTGCCCGTGTACTCCACCGGCATCGACGCGGTCCGGTCCTTCTCCGTGAACGTCACGTGGAGCCCGCCACCTGTCTTCTGCACGTCGTCCTGCACCACGCCCGCGACGCGCACGTCTGCGGCAGTCGACTGGGCGTGCAGCTGCGACACGGTGACGTAGTACTCGCTCGCGCCACCCGAGGCCGAGTAGATGAGATATCCGACGCACGCCGCGACGACCACGGCCGGGAGACCCCACCTCAGCGTCATGCTCACGAAGCGATCAGCCCAAGGTAGTGGTTGAGCGTCGGCGTGTCGAGCGGCCCGGTGAAGGACGCGACGACTACGCCCTGAGCGTCGATGAAGAACGTCGCGGGCAGGCCGGCCACACCATATGACTGATACGAGCCGCTCACGATCGGCCCCGCCGGGTACGGGTGCGGGTGCCGCTGCTCGAAAGACTGGAACCCGGCGGTCGTGTCCTGGTTGTCGGCGCCGACGAAGGCTACTTGCTGGTGCGCGGCGGAAGCCTCGGCGAGCACGCCGGCTTCATCCACGCAGGGCCCGCACCATGAAGCCCAGAAGTTCACCACCACCGGTTTGCCCTGCAGCTCCCAGACCTTGACCTGGTCGCCCGCCGGGGTTTCGATCGCAAGCCTCGGCGCCGTCTTGCCCAGCACGGGCGGGTTGGCCAGCGCGGCGTGCTGGAGACCCCAGGCGAGCGAGAGCATCAGGATCGAGCCGAGGACGATCGCGAGAGACCCAATCACCGCCGATCTGCGGTTCACGTCGAGTCAGTCTATTGAACTCGGAAGAGCGTTCGCGGTCGCGATCCGGGCATAAGCGCCGGCGCTCGGCCGCACAGTGCGTTCGAGCGTCTTGCGATCCACGGCGATGAGGCCGAAGTGCGCCGTGTAGCCCCGGGCCCACTCGAAGTTGTCCATGTTGGTCCAATGGAAATAGCCGCGAACGTCCACCCCATCCTCGATCGCGGCATGTACGTTGGCCAGGACTTCGGCCAGGTACCTCTCGCGCACGCCGTCGTCCAGGGTCGCGATTCCGTTCTCGGTGATGTACACAGGCTTGTGGTAGCGCTTCAGCTCGTTGAGCACGCCGCGCATCCAGTCCGGGTTGGAGCCCCAGCCCATCTCGGTGCCGATCGTCCCCGGCGCGTTGAAGCGGCGGACGAACTGGTCTTTGGGCCGGCGCGGGTCGAACGCGCACATCTGGCCCCAGTAGTGGGCAAGGCCGATGTAATCGCTGGTCGCCTCAACGATGCGCCGGAGCCGGCCCGGACCGACCGGCCACCTGTCGGTGACCATCTGGGTGGCGCTGGCGGCGAGCCGGTCGCGCCGCCTGCGTGAGGCGGGCATGAACAGGAACTTGTGATGCGAGAGGCCGACTGGTGTATCGGGCCACCGCCGCTTGATGGCCGCGTAGGCCAGCTCATGCGCGCGGTGCATGTTCCGGGTCACGCGATATTGGGCGACCAGGTCGCCACGACGCCCGGGCGGAAACTCGCCCGTGATCCATCCGTTGGCGGCGTAGATGCTCGGTTCGTTGATCGTGCACCACATCCCCACCAGGTCGCCGAGCTCGTCTGAGATGCGCCTGACGAACGAAATGAAGGCACGCGGAGCGCCCCGAGCCGTCCATCCGCCCCTGCGCGAGAACCACAACGGGTTGGTGAAGTGGTGCAGCGTGACCATCGGCGTGATCGCCTGCTCGCGCAGCTCGCCAAGCACGTCGCGGTAGTGGCGGATCTGGCGCGCATCGAACACTCCTTCCGACGGCTCGACGCGCGACCACTCGATCGAGAGCCTGTGCGCGTTCTGGTTCAGCTCGCGGAGCAGAGCGAAGTCTTCTCGGTAGCGGCGGTAGTGATCGCACGCGACCGCAGACGTCTGACCGTCCGCGATGCGGCCCGGTTGCTGCTCCCATTCCCACCAGTCGGAGTTGCGGTTGTCCCCCTCGACCTGATGCGCCGCGCTCGAGGTTCCCCACAGGAAACCTTGCGGAAAGGTCCGGGCCACTAGGCCGCGGCGCTGGCGGGCTTTTCGACCTGTGGCGGGGGAACGTACTCCCAGGTCTTGGGCGTGTCACCCTCCAGGTCAAGCTGCAGCATTCCCGCCTTGTGCATGCCGCTGCGGTGCATCTCTCGTTCGTTCTGAGGCCGGCCGTCGAGCAGGATCCACGCTGCGTTCAGCGGGTCAGCGTGGCTGACGACGGCGATCGCTTCGCCCGGGTGCTCGCGCGCCAGCCGGCGGACGACGCCCAGCACGCGGCCGCCCATCACCTCGACGGACTCGTCGCCCGGCAGCAAACCCCGCTTGGCCTTGTGCACGATCCAGAGGGGCCGGCGGACGGGGATCTGCCAGTACGGGATGCCCTGCAGGTAGCGGCTGAACTCCGCTTCGCGCAGGTCGGCGTCGACCTCCATCGCCGGAGGCGCGGGCAGCTTCTCGGCGATGATGCGCGCAGTTTCAGCCGCGCGGGCGAGCGGGCTGTGCACGATTCGGTTGATCCCCGACGAGCGCAGGCGGTCGCCCAGGGCTGCGCTCTGCGCCCGACCTAACGCGCTGAGGTTGAATCCATCGAGGTGGCCGTAGAGGATCCCATGAGGGTTTTCGACGTCCGCGTGCCGGATGAGATAGAACCGCGTCAGCTTCTGTACGCGCCGACCGTCGTCCGGTTCGTGCCGGCCGCGCGGCCGGACTCGAGGGCATGCTGGGCCTCCCGAAGGAGGTTGCCGCTGTATTCGCGCCGGTTCATCACGCCGGCCTCGTCCTTGGGCCTGTAGTCGGCGTCGATCGTGGCCGCTCCGCAGCTGACGGTGATGCGCTTCCACGCGCCGGTGCTGAAGTCGTGCGAGGCGATCGAGCGCCGGATCTTGTCCGCGGCCAGCGCCGCGCCCTGCTCGTCCGTCTCGGGCAGGACGATGGCGAAGTGCGGAGGGCCCTCGGCGTCGAGGAAGCCGACGGTGTCGGTGTCGCGGACGGCCTGGCCCAGGCGCTCCGCCATCTCCCGCATCAGCCCGTCGAGCTGGATCTGGTCGAGCTCGTTGTGGATGTGCTCGGCATGGTCGAGCTCCACGACCAGCACCGAGAGCGGCCGGCGGTAGCGCACCGCGCGGTTTGCCTCCTGGCCGACCAGGGCGTTGACGAACTTGGAGTTCCAGATCCCAGTGGTCGTGTCGACCACCCCGAACAGGGGGCTGGAGGTCCGGTCGATCTGGCTGTGGCCGCAGCTCGGGCAGTAGTGGAAGGTCTCCGGCACGTCCGAGCTGCAGTACCAGCAGGTGGTCATTGCCCCGGCATTCTAGGTGTCCGGCCCGGCAGCCGCTCTCGGCAAACCGACCCTTGCGCCAGAATCAGGTTCAAATGACCGACCAGGGGGAACTCTTCCCGATCCCAGCCGGAACCGAGCCGAAGGCTCCGCTGGCGACGCGGCTGCGCCCGAAAACCTTCGCCGACCTGATCGGGCAGCGCCAGGTGGTGGACGTCCTCCGCCAGCTCACCCAGGGCGGCAACCTGCCGAGCATCATCCTGTGGGGGCCGCCCGGCAGCGGCAAAACGACACTGGCCGGGCTCCTCAGCACGGAGACGAGCGCCCGAATGGTGGCGATGTCGGCCGTGACGGCGGGTGTCGCGGACCTACGCAAGGTCGTGGCCGAGGCGAAGGTCCATCGCAGGGCGGGCCTGCGCACCGTCCTGTTCATCGATGAGATCCACCGCTTCAACAAGGCGCAGCAGGACGCCATCCTGCCGCACGTCGAAGAAGGCACGGTGACATTGATCGGGGCCACCACGGAGAACCCGTCGTTCGAGGTCATCGCGCCCCTTCTGTCGCGAAGCCGGGTGTTCCGTCTCGAGCAGCTCACGCACGACGAGCTGAGACAGGTCGTCGAGCGAGGGCTGGGTGAGCTCCGTGCGACGATCGATGACGACGCAATGGACGCGCTGCTCGAGGTGGCGCGCGGCGACGCGCGGGTCGCGCTCAATGGTCTGGAGGCGGCGGTGGCGCTGGCCGGCGATGCCGCCATCGGCGTCGAGCAGGTCGAACGCGCCATGCAGCAGCGTCACCTCCTCTACGACCGCGCGGGCGATCAGCATTACGACATCGTGTCGGCGCTCATCAAGAGCGTGCGCGGCAGCGACCCTGACGCCGCCGTTTACTGGATGGCGCGCATGCTCGAGGCCGGCGAGGATGTGATGTTCGTGGCGAGGCGCCTTGTCATCCTGGCCGCGGAAGACATCGGCCTCGCCGATCCTCACGCGTTGCCGGTCGCGGTCGCCGCGCAGCAGGCCGCCCATTTCATCGGCATGCCCGAGGCGGTGCTGCCACTCACCGAGGCGGCGCTCTATCTCGCGCTTGCCCCCAAGTCCAACTCGGCGCTCACCTCATACGGCGCGGCAAGAGAGCTCATTGAGGAAACGGGCAACGAGCCTGTGCCGCTTCACCTGCGCAACGCGGTCACCGGTCTGATGAAGTCGATGGGCTACGGCCGCGACTATCGCTACGCCCACGACTACGAGAGCGGCGTCGCCGACCAGGTCCATCTGCCGGAGAAGTTGAAGGGCCGCAAGGTCTACTCGCCCAACCCGCGGGACCGCAAGCCGGGACAATAGACGTCGTACTTGACTGACGCGCTCTTGATCTTCAAACCCGATTCCGCTTATCGACTCGCCGCGCGCGCGGGGATCTGGGGCTGGCTATCTTCCGAGCGCGACTGGAAGATCGAGTCACTGGAGTGGTTTCAGCCTCCGCCCGAGCTAATCGAGAACCACTACGACTTTCTGCAGGGACGCCCATTCTTTCCGTGGCTCGTCGATTTCATGTCTGCGCTTCCAGTGGTGGTCGGCCGGATCACCGCGTCCACCGAGGCACTGCGGCAGATGCGCCACGACCTCGGCGAAACGCAGATCGCGAAGTCGCGGCCCGGGTCGCTCCGCGAGCGCTACGGGATCTTCGGCGGCCTCAACTGCCTTCACCTGTCGGATGCGCCGGAGACCGGCGCGGCGGAGGTGAGACGGTGGTCAGACTTCGTACAGCTCGACGAGGTGAAGGTTCACCTCGACGATTCGACGGAGAAGCCGGACCACACCTTCCATCTGCGATCCCTCGCGACTCAGATCGCCGGCGGCATCCACATCGACCTCGCGTCGCAGATGCTGCGCGAGCTGATCGCTGAGGAGTGCGAGCTCGACGGCAAAAAGCTCGATGCCTTGTGGCGAATTACGCTGGGGGCGCTTTCTTAGCCTCTTGCTCCGGCGTCACGCCGTGAATCCTCAGAGGTTTGGTGAACAGCTCTGAGTTCGGTACCACCACCACGTCGCCTTCGTCGCTCTTCAAAAGGGTCACCCGCAAACGGATCTCGGTGACGACTCCGGTGTTCGAATCGAAGCTGATGCGGTCGCCAACACGAACATGGTGTTCGAGCAAGACGTAGTAGCCAGATACGTAGTCCTTGAGCAGGTCCTGGACCCCAAGCGCGGCGATGATCGTGGCCAGCAGCAGACCGAAGAGGGTGATGTTGGCGCTCTGCACGGCGAGTCCGAGCGCCGCGAAAAGCCCGAGCAGGATGACGAGCGCCGTGGCTGCGCGGCGGCCGAGGACGACCACGTCGGAGCGGACCTGCCGCTTCCGGAGCTGCTCTCCTGTGAAGTGCGCGATGAAACGTGCGGCCACGATAAAAAGCACCAGGACGACGAGGCCGGCCAGGATGAACAGCAGGTCGCGCACGGGCCCACCGTGGGTGATGTCGTAGCCGAAGTCGTAGCCGCCCGCTCGGGCGGCCAGGATCATTCCTCGGTCTCGGCTGCTTCCTCGCCGGCAGCGGCCTCGCCCTCGGCGCCACCTTCGCCCTCGGCGGGAACCACGGCCTCCGCAGCCGGAACTTCCTCTTCGACCTTGAGCTCGCGCTTGTGGACGATCTTGACGATCAGCTCCTCCGGGTCGTCCAGGACAGTCACCCCGGTGGGCACCTTCAGGTCAGAGACGCGAAGCTCGGCTTCGATCTCCGTCAGCGGCGTGATGTCGACCTCGAACGCTTCCGGGATGTCCGAGGGCAGGCACTCGACGCGGACCGAGTGCATCGGCTGCAGGACATCACCATCGCCCTGCTTCACCGGCGCGGATTCACCGACGAGGTGGACCGGGACCTCGACCTCGATCTTCTCCTGCAGGTTCACCTGGTAGAAGTCGACGTGGATGGGGCCGAGCCGCCGCGGGTGGGTCTGGATCTCGCGAACCAGCACCTTTTCCGTCCGGCCGTCGATCGCGAGGTCGACCAGCTGCGTTCGCCCCGACTTGAGGAAGACCTTCTGGAACTCGAGCCGGTCGAGCGTGATCGGCGTCGCCTCGGTGTTGTGCCCGTAGACGATGGCGGGCAGCTTGCCCTCGCGCAGCAGGCGGCGCGAGCGCTTGCCGACCGGTTGCCTGGGAAGTCCTTTCAACTGCATGGTGGCGCCTCTGGTTGGAGAGCCCAAATATGATACCCGAAGCTTGCAAAACCCACCTCCTCCGCCGTCTCAGAGCAGTCCGCAGCTGCCGCCGGGAGACGGTCCGATGGCAATGCGGGGACATCTCGCCGAGCCCGGCTTGCGGCTGGTCGGCGGGCTGATCGACCTGGTCCTCCTCGCCATCCTGGGCGGCCTGGTGGAGGGAGTTACACGAGGCGGCCACCTTGCTGCCGGCGCGATCGACCTGGCGGTCGCGCTCGCCTACTTCGGCTATATGTGGAGCTCGCGCGGCCAGACGATCGGCATGATGGTTTTCAACTTCCACGTCCGCGACCACCTCACTGGCCATCGGCCAAGCGTCGGGATGGCCGTGCTGCGCGGCCTTGTCTGGTGGCTCGAGGTTGCATTCTGCTGCCTGGGGGCGATCGGCTGGCTGTGGATGTTCTGGGACCCGCAGCGCCAGGCCCTGCACGACAAGGTCGCAGGAACGATCGTCACGGCGGGGTAACCAGCGGCTGATCCCCGCGTTAGGCGCCAAACGCGCGGCTCGCCCCGAGTCCAGAGGCGCGTTAGGCGCCTAACGCGCGAAATTACCCCGAGGGGGTCGGGATCGCGTTCAGGATGCTCGGCGAGACGAAGCCAAACACGAATATCGCGATGACCAGCATGATTCCGATCGCGGCTGCTGTCGCGCCGGTGACGATTCCGGCCAGCGCTTTGCTGCCACCCCCCAGCGTGCCCTGGCTGGCCGCCACCCGGTTCCTGGCCATGAAGCCGAGGACCACCGCCACGATGCCGAGCGGGATCACGATCACCTCGCCGAGTCCGCAGCAGCACGCCAACGGCAGCGCACAGATGGAGATGATGCCGAGCACCATCGCGGGCCTTGCGCCCGACGCGTCCGGGATACCTCCGTATGGCGACCCGAAGGGCGACGGCTGGCCGTAAACCGGCTGGTACTGCTGTGGCGGGGGCGGAGGGCTGCCAGGCGGCGGAAGGTTCCCGCCCGGCGGCTCACTCATCCGATGGAAACCGTTTGCGCAGCCAGTCGACGATTTCCTGGAGCGGCGTGCCGGGTGTGAAGATCGCCTCCACCCCACGCTTCTTCAGCGCCGCGATGTCGTCGTCAGGGATGATGCCGCCGCCGAAGACGACGATGTCGGTCGCCTTCCGCCGCTTCAACTCTTCCACGACCGCGGGAAAGAGCGTCATGTGCGCCCCCGAATGAATCGAGAGCCCGATCACCTGCGCGTCTTCCTGCAGCGCCGCGTCGACCACCATCTCAGGCGTCTGGCGGAGGCCGGTGTAGATCACCTCGTAACCCGCGTCGCGCAGCGCACGCGCGACGACCTTGACACCGCGATCGTGTCCATCGAGACCAACCTTGGCGACGACGATGCGGACAGGCCTCACAGCCGTCGGCATCACACCACCGCCGTTTCGGTGTAGGTGCCGAACACCTCGATCATCGCGTGCATGATCTCGCCCTCAGTCGCGTACGCGCGAACCGCGTCAAGAATGTAGGGCATCAGGTTGTCCGTGCCCGCGGCGGCCTTGCGCAAACTGTTGAGGGCGTTGGTGCATCTCGCCTGGTCACGCTTGGCGCGCACGTTTCGCAGTCGCGCCGCTTGCTGGCTTTCCAGCGCCGGGTCGATGCGCAGGATGTCGATCGGCGGCTCGTCGTCGACGGTGAACTCGTTGACGCCGACCACGAGGCGCCGCTTTTGCTCCAGCTCCTGCTGGTAGCGGAAGGCCGCGTCCGCGATCTCCTTCTGGAAAAATCCCGCTTCGATTGCCGGGATCACGCCGCCGATCTCATCGATGCGCTTGAAGTACGCCTCGGCCTGCCGCTCCATCTCGTCGGTCAGGGCCTCGATGAAGTAGCTGCCGCCCAGCGGATCGATCGTGTTGGCGACGCCCGTCTCGTAAGCCAGGAGCTGCTGCGTGCGCAACGCGAGGCGCGCTGCCTTGTCGGTGGGCAGCGCCAGGACCTCGTCCATCGCATTCGTGTGCAGCGACTGCGTGCCGCCGAGCACCGCAGCCAGCGCCTCGATCGCGGTCCGCGCGATGTTGAGCTCGGGCTGCTGGGCAGTCAACGAGACGCCCGCGGTCTGAGTGTGGAACCGCAGCTTCCAGGATCTTTCCTGCTGCGCGCCGTAGCGCTCTCGCATCCACCGCGCCCATATCCGGCGCGCGGCGCGAAACTTGGCGATTTCCTCGAAGAAGTCGATGTGCGCGTCGAAGAAGAACGACAGTCGCGACGCGAAGTCGTCGATGTGCATGCCCCGCTCGAGGCATGCGTCGACGTAGGCCATTCCATCCGCCAGCGTGAACGCCAGCTCCTGCGCGGCCGTCGAGCCCGCCTCCCGGATGTGGTAGCCGGAGATCGAGATCGTGTTCCACTTCGGCACCTCTCGCGCGCAGTACTCGATTGAATCGACGACGAGCCGCATCGAAGGCGCCGGTGGAAAGATGAACTCCTTCTGCGCGATGAACTCTTTGAGGATGTCGTTCTGCAGCGTCCCGCCAAGCTTTGACGCGGGCACGCCCTGCTTCTCGGCTACCGCGATGTACATGCACAGCAGGATCGCGGCCGGCGAGTTGATCGTCATCGACGTGGTGATCTCGCCCAGGGGAATGCCGTCGAAAAGTGTCTCCATGTCGGCCAGCGAGTCGATGGCAACCCCGCAGTGCCCGACCTCGCCACGACTCGTGGGAGCGTCGGAGTCCTGGCCCATCAGCGTCGGCATGTCGAAGGCGACCGAGAGCCCGGTCTGCCCATTGGCCAGGAGGTACTTGTAGCGCCGGTTGGTCTCCTCGGCGGTCGCGAAACCGCTGAACTGGCGCATCGTCCACAGGCGGCCGCGATAGCCGCTCGGATGGATGCCGCGCGTGTACGGGAACTGGCCAGGGAACTCCTCGGCGGCCTTCGGCCGGTCTTCCGAGGTGTAGAGCGGCTGAAGAGGGACGCCCGAGATGGTCGAGGTCTCGATGCCGTCCTCTCGGACAGCGCTCGACTCGAACTCCTCCCGCCACGCCTGTTTTGAGTCGCGTGCCCTGACTTTCAATTCACTCAATTATCGGTTCGCGTGCGCAGGATCTCCTCCGCGGTTCGATATGGCGTGCCGTCCTTCACCAAACGTTCGGCGAGGCCCTGGTCCTCTTCCAGAGCCCGGCGGGCCCGCTCCCGAGCCAGCTCGGCCGCCACCTCCGCCGTTTCGTCCCTAAGCCGCCTCCGGGCCAGCTCCGCCGCTCGCCCGCTTGCCTCGAGGTGGCGACGATGTGCAAGAACCGCCTCCCACAGCTTCTCGACGCCCTCGCGGCGGGTTGCGACCGTGGGGACGATGGGCGGCTTCCAGTCAGCCTTGGGGCCCATGTTGAGCATCGTCCGCAGCTCGGCCACGACGCGGCCGTGGCCGTCGATGTCCGCCTTGTTGACGGCGAAGACATCGGCGATCTCTAGGATTCCGGCCTTGATCATCTGCACGCTGTCGCCGAGGTTCGGAGTCAGCACGACGACCGTGGTGTCGGCCACCGCAGCTACCTCGAGCTCGGACTGACCGACGCCAACGGTTTCCAGTATCACCTGGTCGAACCCGAAGGCGCCGAGCAGACGGATCGCCTCCCGGGTTGCCAGCGACAGGCCGCCGAGGTGGCCGCGCGCGCCCATGCTTCGGATGAACACCTTCGGATCGAGCGCGTGGCGCTGCATCCGGATGCGATCGCCGAGGATGGCGCCGCCGGTGAAAGGTGAGTTGGGGTCGGTCGCCAGGACCGCGACGGACTGCTCCTCCGAGCGCAGGAGGGAGACGATCGCATCCACCAGTGTCGACTTGCCGGTGCCCGGCGCTCCGGTGAACCCGACGACGTCCGGCGCGCGATGGGAATCGCGCAACGACTCCTCGAGCGACCTTACGGTTGGGTCGCGGCGCTCGACCAGACTGATCGCCCTGGCCAGGGCGCGCACGTCGCCGGATCGGAAACTCTTCGCTAGCTCTGGGTCGGTCAGGTCCTTACTCGCCCAACCAGCGTAGGGCGAAGTCGTGTCCAAGCACCACGACGATCCCGTATGTCTGCTGGCCTGGCGACGGTGCCGGGTTGCTCGGGGTGGCAGCCACGACGCTGCCGCCGAAGAAGTTCTGCAACCACTTCGTCGTCAGCGGGAACTTGCCGCCCGAGTAGTCGAGGATCTGAGTCTGCGACGACGGCCGGTGACCGACGGGGTCGGCCAGCTGCAGGCCGGTTGGGTCGAGCATCGTGGTGACGCGGCCATCCAGGCCGGCGAAGTTGTTCGTACCGTTGGCGATCTGGACCGGCGCTTTCTCCCCTAGCGTCCCCTGGTCGATGAAGATCGAACCGAGATAGCGGTGGATCATCCCGAACGTCGGGTCGTCGGCGCAGAGCTGCGAGGTGTTTGGACCGAGGCCGCAGTCCCCGTAGTCGAGCAGGTTGCCATCCGCCGCGCCCGAGGGCGCCGTGATCGCGAGCCGGATGATCGAGCTGTCGGGCAGGTTCTTGCCCCAGTCGTAGATCGCCTTCATGTCCGAGAGGGACATGTCGGTGTGGATGTTCTTCTGCAGCGCGTCGAGGAGTTGCGGAGCCTTCGAAAAGCCGTTGACCGTGGTCGCCTTTTTCTTGATCGCCTGCATGATGTCCTGCTGCCGCTTCGCCCGACCGAAGTCGGACGACTGCTGCGGCTGGACCGCGTGCCGTGAGCGCGCCAGCCGCAGCGCCAGCTCGCCATCGAGATGCTGGCAGCCGGCCCGGAAGTGGATGCCGCCACGGATGAATCCGTTGTTGTAGTTGGGGTATTCGTAATCGTCGAGGGGGGTGCCGAGGCATACGTCGACACCGCCAAGGGCGTTGACCATGTCGCGAAAGGCGGTGAAGTCGACTGCGATGTAGCGGTCGAAAGTCAGGCCCGTGACCTTGCTCACTTCGTGTTCCGCGGCGTAGCCCCCACCGTTGGCGCCGGTGTACTGGGATGCGACGCAGCAGATGATGTTTGTGTACGGCACCTCGTACGCCGCGTTGATCTTCTGCGTCCAGATCCGCTGCGAGTTGGACTGCAGGTTCATGGGCACGGTGAGGTCGCGCGGAATCGAGGCCATCATGACCCGGTTGGTCGTCGGGTCGATCGACACGGCCATGATCGAGTCGGTCAGGTAGGGTGCGTCGTTCTGCTCACCGCCCATGCCGAGCAGGAGGATGTTGACCGCCTGGCCGTGCTTGAGCTTGTAAGCGATGGTGCCCTGCGCCGGCTCGACCGCTTGCACCACCTCGCCGATCGGGTTGATGTGATGGCCCGTCGTAGCCGCGACGAAATCGTCGAAGCGCTTGTAGGTGAGTGTGGCGCCGACGATCACGGCTAGCAGCAGGACGCCCGCGATCGCCGCAGGGACCGACCTGGTCAGGCGGTAGAAGACGCGGTAGCGGGATCGCCTGGCCCTCTTTGGCCTGGCCCGAAACATGAGCACCGGGATTTTAACAACGGAGTCTGGGAATTTAGGGTTACGGCGACGGCGAGGCGAACGAGTTGCTCAGCGTGCCCGCGTAGACGTACAGGAAGAAGGCGGCCACGCCCGCGACGAACCCGACTATGCCGAGGATCAGCCCGACAAGAGCCAGGGTCCCACCGCCGAGCGCCCCTCCGCTGGTCGAGATTCGCTGCCGGGAGATGAATCCCATGATCGCCGCCGTCGGCCCCAGGACGATACCGAGGCACACGATCGAGCAGACGATCGAAACGATGCCGATGACCAGCGACGCGATGGCGAGCCCGTCGGTCCGCTGTCCCGCGTATCCCACGGCAGCCGGCGCGTAGCCACCCGGTGGTGGCGGCACATAGCCACCTCCAGGCGGTGGCGGCGGTGAGAAACCACCGCCGGGTGGCGGCGGCGGGACATAGCCTCCGCCCGGTGGCGGTGGCGGCGGGTTGAAGCCTCCGCCCGGCGGCGGTGGTGGAGGAGGCGGAGGGGGCTCACTGCTTCCGCTGGGCGGTGGCGGCGGCGGCAAGTCCGACATTCGTTTCCTCCTTAGGTCTTGGCTGGTGGGGCGGAGCCGAGCTCATAGCTCCGGATGATCCAGGCTTGCATCGCTAACGAGTAGGGAACGGTGACGACGACGCCGATGAAGCACGCATAGCTGCCGAGCTGACCGATGAAGTGCGCGGCGATCAGCATAAGGCCCGCAATCAGGGTGTTGATCGGAGTCTTGCGCGCATTGAGCGCGACACCGCCCACGTCAAGGCCCGCGGCGACACCACCTCGGTCGGTGGCCAGGACAATTGCCGGGGTCGCGAAGACGATCGCGAGCACCCCAAGCACGGTGACTGCAAACGCAAGCGCCAGCAAGGCGAACCCGACAAGGATGAGCAACGCGTTGCCCGAACCGTTGCCCTGGATACCAAGCGCCACGACCGCGGGCACAAAGAGAAGCGCCGCGACCAGCGCCAGCCCCAGGTAGTACACCAGGAACACGACGAAGAGGAGGACGCCACGCCCGAGGTAGTCGAAGTTGGCGGGCGGAAGCTTTTCCTCGCCCGCGCGGAGGCGGTCGATGGTCACGAGCATCCAGCCGAGCCCGTCGATCGCGCCGACGATCGGGATCAACAGGATGAGGCCCATGATCACCACCTTGCTCAGCCAATCCGGGTCCCGGAACGGCCAGACGAACGCGTCGCCGATGCGCTCCATGCCTGATTACGCGGGAGGCGGGCCGAAGTTGGCCACGAGCAGCAGGACGAGCCAGATCAGGGTGACCACCGCGCCAACCGCCATGGCCACGACGCCGAGCACCCAACCGGCGACTGCGATCCCGCGACCCCCCAGGGCGCCCTTCGATTCGGTTATCCGCGATATCCCCGATCTACCCAGGAAGTAGGCGAGGGGACCCAGGACCAAGGCCGGCACACCCAGCCAGAAAGCGAGCACGAGGCCGCTCCCCGATGCGGCGAGGTACCCGAAACCGCCGATCAGGAGGCCGGTGAGCCCGAGCAGCAGCCCGAGCAGCGATAAACCAAGCGAGGCCAGCACGCGGCCCTCGGTGCGACCCGCCGGCGCGGCTGGCGCAGGATAGGCCGGCCGACCGTAGTAGGGCGGAATCGCCTGCGGCGGCACGGGCGGAGGCGGCGGCGGAGGCGGTGGTGGTGGGGCCGGCCTCTCCGGCTCAGCGCTCAACGAAGGAGCGCCCGGGCTATCACCACTCGCTGGATCTGGTTCGTGCCCTCGTAGATCTGGGTGATCTTGGCGTCTCGCATCATCCTTTCCACAGGGTAGTCGCTGATGTACCCGTACCCCCCGAGCAGCTGTACGCAGTCGGTGGTCACGCGCATCGCCATATCCGAGGCAAATAGCTTGGCCATGGCAGCGATCTTCGTGAGGTCGGGGGCTTTGTTGTCAACCTTGGTGGCGGCCTGGAACACAAGGTGGCGCGCCGCCTCGATCTGGGTGGCGATGTCGGCAAGCATGAACTGGATGCCCTGGAAGCTCGCGATCGCCTGGCCGAACTGCTGTCGCTCTTTGACGTAGTTGAGCGCGTACGCGAAGGCACCCTCAGCGATGCCGAGGGCCTGGGCGCCAATTCCGGGTCGGGATCGGTCGAGCACGGCGAGGGCGAGCTTGAAGCCGGCGCCTTCGTCACCGAGCCGGTTGGCGGCCGGGACCTTGACGTCCTCGAGGACGATCTGCGCCGTAGGCGAGCCGCGGATGCCGAGCTTGTGCTCGAGCTTTTCCACCTTCCACGGGCTTGTCTCCCGCTCGAGGACGAAGGCTGCGATCCCGCGATGATCGTCGCTCGCGTTCGTCTGCGCGAAAACGACGAGCGTCCCCGCGATGCTGCCATGAGTGATGAACTGCTTGGTTCCGTTGAGCACATACTCGTCGCCGTACTTCTTCGCCCGCGTCGCCATCGCGCCCGCGTCGGACCCGCTGCCCGGCTCAGAGAGCGCGTAGGCGGCCACCTTCTCACCCGCGGCAAGCGGTGGACAGAGCCTCTTTTTCTGCTCCTCAGTCCCTGCGACGAGGATCGGGTATGAGCCCAGCGCCTGCACCGCAAGGATGAGCGACGAGCTCGCGCACGCCTTGGCGATCTCCTCGATGCCCATGCAGATCGTGACACTCGAGCCGGAGATCCCGCCGTACTCCTCCGGGAATGGAATGCCGAGGATGCCGTTCTCGGCAAACAGCTTCTCGATGTCCTTCGGATACTCAGCGGTCTGGTCGATCTCAGCGGCGCGCGGCGCGACACGGTCCTGGACCAGCTCCCGGATCGTGTCCCTTATCGCGACCTGCTCAGCGTTGAATTCAAAGTCCATCCGATGGGGATTATCCGGCCTTTACCCTCTGAGCAACTCGCGCGCGATCACGATCCGTTGAACCTGATTCGACCCTTCGTAGATCTGCAGCGCCTTGGCGTCGCGCATGTGGCGCTCGAACGGGCTGCCCGCCCGGGCTCCTTCGTCGCCCGCGATCTGCAGGGCGTCGAGGGTCACCTGCATCGCGGTGTCGGTGCAGTGCAGCTTCGCCATGGACGCCTGGCGTGTGAAAGGCTGGCCGTGGCTGCACAACCACGCGGCCTGGTATGCAAGAAGGCGTGCCGAGGCGACACGGGTCGCCATGTCCGCGAGCGCGAAGTCGTCGCCTTGTTCATGGCCGCGCTCACGCATCAGGTCGCGCGCTTCGTCAAACGCGGCCTGCGCTATGCCCAGCGCCTGACCCGAGATCCCGATGCGCCCCGAGTCCAGCGCGCGCATCGCGACAGTGAAACCCTGTCCTTCCGCGCCGAGACGGTTCGCCACGGGAACGCTCACGTCCTCGAGCACCAGCTCTCCGGTCGGCGAACCGTGCAGTCCCATCTTCTGGAAGATCTGTCCCACCCTCAGACCGGCGGCGTCGGCGGGCACGAGAAAGGCACTCACGCCGGCAGCCTTTTCCTCGGGCCCGGTGCGCGCAAACACCACGTACATGGCGGCGCGGCCGATGTTGGTTATGAACACCTTCGCGCCGTTGAGGACGTAGCCGTTGCCGTTGCGGCGGGCGGTCGTTTTCAGCGACGCCGCGTCGGAACCGGAGGCGGGTTCGGTCAATGCGAATGCCCCCAACATCTCGCCTGAGGCGAGCCGGGGCAGCCAGTGCTTCTTCTGCTCCTCGCTGCCGAACAGCAGGATCGGCTCCGTGCCGACACTTGTATGGACGTCGACGATCACCGCGGTCGACGCGCATGCTTGGGCGAGCTCCTCGATGCAGATCTCGAATGCGAGCGCGTCGAGGCCGGCACCTCCGTACTCGCGTGGGATGAGCACTCCCATCAGCCCGGCTTCGGCGGCGGCGTTGATCGCCTCGTCCGGGAAGCGGTGATCGCGGTCTACTTCGGCCGCCATCGGCTGCACCACGCCCTGCGCGAGTTCGCGCACGGTGGCCCGAAAGCTTGCGTGCTCGGGCGTGAGTTCGAGATCCAAGTCAGGCGTTAACTAGAATAGTGAGCTTGACAATGGACGCAGGGCCGCGATACCTCGAAGGAACCACCGTGGGGAGCGGCCGGGACATTATTGGTGTTCGGCGAGATCGGATCGCGGACATCATCGGCACCGGGCGCGAGATCATCGTGCGGGCGAAAGGGGAAAGGATCCTGCCCGAGACCATCACCGGTTCGACCGCCGCGCTCCTGGTCACCATCGCCGGCTACGGCGAACCCCTCTCGGAGGGCCAGTGGCGCGAGCTCGCCGGCGTGGTCGGCGGGATCATGCGCGACAGCACCTACGCCGACCTGGCCAGGCTCCGAACGCTCATCACCCAGGAGCAGTTCCTGAACGTCGCCCGCAACCAGGGTTACGCCCGCTTCATTCGCCGCCTGGACGACGGGAGATGGGTCTGCGAGCTGACCCCGAAACTTGAAGATCTCCCGGACGAGTAATCCGCTCGGCGCGGTGGCCGGAGCCCTGCGCTCTCGCATCGTTCGCATTTTCTTCGCCGTGGTCTTCGTCGTGGCGATCCTCAGCCCGGCCGCGGTGGTGTTCGCCGTCGTGTGGACCGCGCCTCCCGTCACGACAGGCACGGTCACCGCGGACGTGCAGCCGGGACGCCAGCTGCCGGCCCCAGACGTGCAGCCGACCAGCCTGCCGGACCCGGCCTTCAACGTCTACGCGAACACGCTGTCCGGCACCGTGCCCTGCCCCCTTTGCGATCTGCCGCCCCGCGTCTACGTGCCGAACAGCACAGCCGGGACAGTCGACGTCATCGATCCGGTCACCTTTAAGGTCATCGATCACTACGGCGTCGGCTTCATCCCTCACCACATCGCGCCGGCGTGGGACATGAGCTCGCTGTACGTCGACAACGAAGGGTCGAGCAGCTTGACAGTGCTCGACATCCATTCCGGAAGGCCTGTGGGCCAGGTCTCGATTCCATTTCCGTACAACATCTACTTCACGCCTGACGGCACCAAGGCGGTGGACGTCGTGGAGCGGCTGCAGCGGATCGAGTTCCGCGATTGGCGACACGGCTGGAAGCTGCTCAAGTCCGTCGCAATCCCGTGGCCCGGCGCCGACCACCTCGATTTCAGCGCCGACGGCAGCTACCTGATGATCTCCACGGAGTACTCAGGGGTCCTCGCCAAGGTCGACGTCGTGAACATGCAGCTCGCCGGCTACGTGCGCGTTGGTGGGTTGCCGATCGACGTCAAGCTGTCGCCGGACGGAAGCGTTTTCTACGTGACGAACCAGGGTCGCATGGGGGTGTCGGTGGTCGACCCAATCGCGATGAAAGAGATCCAGTTCATCCCGACGGGCCGCGGCGCGCACGGCCTGCAGGTTTCACGCGACACGAAATCGCTTTACGTCTCCAATCGCCTCGAGGGATCGGTCTCAGTCATCGACTTCGCGAGCCGCAGCGTGGTCGCGAAATGGCACGTCCCCGGCGGTGGCAGCCCGGACATGCTGCAGCTGAACCCGCAGGGCACTCAGCTCTGGGCCTCGGGCCGGTACAACCGGACCGTCTACGTGTTCGACACCTTGACTGGAGAAGTGATTGCGAAGATTCCGGTCGGCGCCGAAGACCACGGCCTGACGTACTTCCCCAACGTTGGCCTGCACAGCCTGGGCCACAACGGGGTGTATCGCTAACCCGCTGGATTGCGCCTCGTTGGCGCCAACGGTGCGCTAATTCAGGCGCCGATCAGCCTCGCGATCAGCATTCGCTGCACTTCTGAGGTCCCCTCTCCTATCTCGTTCACCTTTACGTCCCGCCAGTACCTCGCTACCGGATAGTCCTCCATGAATCCATACCCGCCGTGGATCTGCACCGCGTTATCTGCCGCGCGCTTCGACGCCTCCGACGCGTACAGCTTGGACATCGCGGCGAGCATCCGCACCTCGTCGGTGGTCTGCGCGCCAGCCGCGTCGTATGCCATCGCGGCGCGATACACCATCGTGCGCGCGACCTCTGTCTCCATGGCCATGTCCGCGAGCTTGAACTGAATCGCCTGGTGCTTCGAGATCGGCGCGCCGAACGTCCGCCTCTCTTTCGCATAGCCGAGCGCGGCGTCGAGGCACGCCTGCCCAACTCCCACCGAAAGCGCCGCGATCGCGATGCGACCGCCCGTCAACGTATGCAAGAACTGCCGGTACCCGCCACCCCGCGGCCCGAGCATGTTCTCCGCCGGAACCTCGCAGTCCTCAAAGCTCAGCGGATGCGTGTCCGACGAGTGCCAGCCGAGCTTTCGATAAGACTCCAGCACGTGGTAACCGGGAGTCCCTTTCGGCACCATGAGCGCGCTGATCTCGGCTTCCTCGCCCGAGCGGCCCGTCACCGCGGTGATCGTCACGCCCAACGAGATGTCAGTGCCGCAGTTGGTGATGAACTGCTTCGCGCCGTTGATGACCCACTTTCCGTCGCGCCGCTCGGCGCGCGTCTTGGTGGCCCCGGCGTCCGACCCCGCCTCCGGCTCGGTCAGACCAAAGGACCATAGCTTGCGGCCAGCCAAAAGGTCGGGCAGCCACTTCTCCTTCTGCTCCTTGCTGCCGAACTCATAGATCGGCGACGAGCCGAGACAGACGGCTGCCTCGAGGGTGATGCCCACGCCGGCGTCCGCGCGCGAGATCTCCTCGATCGCTATGCAAAGCGCCAGAAAGTCACCACCGGCGCCGCCCACCTCTTCTGGGTACGGCAGGCCGAAGAGGCCGAGCTCGCCCATCTGGCGGACGATGTCGTAGCCGAACTTATGGTGTCGGTCGAGCTCCTCCGCCGCCGGTGCGACCACCTCTCGCGCGAAATCGCGACATGTGTCCCGGATCGCCTGCTGCTCCTGTGTGAGTGCAAAATCCATCGCACCAATCCTTGCATGACCTCTACTCCGAAGGCATCCGCATCGCGAACGAGATCAAGGCTCTCGACGGTCCCAACGTCGCGGAGCCATGCCACTCGCGGCTTTACACACACGGCCACCGCGTCGAACGCTCGCTCACGTTGCTGCACGGGTTCACCAGGTGCCCGCAGCAGCTCGACCGTGTCGGACGCGAGCTCTACGAGCGCGGCTGGAACGTGTTCATCCCCCGCTATCCCCGCCACGGTTACAGCGATCGCTTCAGCAGGTCGATCACTGAGCTTCGCGCCGACCACCTCATCGCGCTTGCAAACCGGGCCGCGCTGGTCGGATCGGGCCTGGGCGAACATCTGACCGTCGCCGGCGTCGAGCTCGGCGCCATCCTGGCGGGCCTCCTCGCGGCCACTCGCGACGACGTGTACCGCGCGGTGCTCCAGGCGCCACGAGTGAGGGCGATCTGGCGGCCAAACCTGTACGTGTGGCGGGCGTACCTCTCGTGCCTGGCGACCGAGCGCCGCTTCGTCGAAGCCGAGCGCGCCTCCCCTCCGAAGGCCCACTCCGTCGTTGTCACGCGAGACAGTCTTTCGCCCCAGCTGATCGAAGAAAGCTAGATCGTCCGCGACATCTCGTACTCGAGATGGCCAGGGCGCACGTCCTGGGCGGCGCCCGTGCGAACGAAACCGTTTCTTTGGTACAGCCGCTCCGCGTCGGTGTTGGCGTCAGTGACCCAAAGAAACATCTCCCTGTAGCCGGCGGACCTCGCCCAGTCCATCACCGTCTTGACGAGGACGTCGCCGACGCCCTGCCGGCGGAAACGCGGGTCGACCCACATACCGGTCATCGCTGCTGCACCGCTCGAGTCGCCGTCTCCCCCGCTCACGGTGCCGGCGACCACACCGTCGATTTCAGCGATGAAGCGGGTCCTGGTCTCCAGGCCCTGGCGCCACCGGCTCTGCGGAGCGTCGACCTCGCCCTCGTATGTCGAACCAAACGCATATGGCGCTTCTTCGAGGGCCGCCAGGCGGACCCGGCGGAAGAGCTGCCAGTCCTCCGGCGTCAGCCGGCGCGTGCTAATTGCCGAGGACAAACCACTTGAGCGCCCAGCTGATCAGCACCGCGACCAGCGCGCCGGCGCCCACGCCGCGCCACTGCGCAGAGCTGAGGCGAGGCGTCCAGGTCCGGCCGGTGATCGCGCCGGCCGCCAGGCCGCCGACGGTCACGATCGTGCCGGCGAACAGGACCGGGCCGAAGGGGTACAGGCGCACGGCGTCGGCGAGGTCGCCCCGCCACATGTAGGCGAAAGAGCGAGTGCCTCCGCAGAACGGGCAGGGGTGGCCCGTCACGTAGTAGAAAGGACACGGCGGCGCGCCGAGATGAGCGGCCTGGAGGACCCAGTAGAGGCGGGTGTAGACAAGCCACATGACAAGCGCGACCGCGATCGCCAGGTCTCGCATCCGGTCAGCGTTGACCGCGCGGTTGATGCCGATCGGCAGAGCGCTCATCGCAGCAGCCCCACGATGTCGTCCGTCGTCTCCGCCACCGGAATGCCGGCCTTGCGGAACGCTTCTTCCTTGCTCTTCGCGGTCCCGCGGTTGCCGGAGATGATCGCCCCCGCGTGGCCCATGCGCTTGCCCTCAGGCGCCGTGCGTCCCGAGATAAACGCCACCGCCTTGAGTCTGGAGCCGCGGGCCAGGAGCTCGGCTGCGTGCTCCTCGTCGCTGCCGCCGATCTCGCCAATGATCACGACCTGCTTGGTGGCCTCGTCTTTCTCGAAAAGCTCGAGCACGTCGCGGAAGGTCAAGCCGAGAACCGGGTCGCCGCCGATGCCGACGATCGTCGACTGGCCCATCCCGGCCGCGGACAAAGCTGAGCCAACCTCATAGGTGAGCGTGCCGCTTCGCGACACGAGCCCGATCGATCCCGGCCTGGTGATGCGCTGCGGGATGATCCCGATCTTCGCCTCACCGGGCGTGATGAGTCCAGGACAGTTCGCGCCGAGCAAGCGCGCAGCAGGGTAGTCGCGGAGGAACGATTTGACCCGGATCATGTCCTGGATCGGGATGCCCTCAGTGATGCATACGATCAGCGTGATGCCCGCCGCGGCCGCTTCCATGATCGCGTCCGCAGCGAATGGAGCGGGCACGAAGATGCCCGATGCGGTGGCCCCCGTCGCCTTGACCGCGTCCGCGACGGTGTTGAAGACCGGAACCCCAAGGTGCGTTGTGCCGCCCTTGCCCGGGCTCGTGCCCGCGACGACCTTTGTCCCGATGGACTGCATCTGCTCGGTATGAAACCCTCCCTCGCGTCCGGTGATGCCCTGAACGATGACTGTCGTCGTCGCGTCGATTAGGATGCTCACGCCGCCCCTTCCCGACCCTTCGGGCCGGACCTCCCCACGAGTGGGGAGGACAGTTCGACGATCTTCTGCGCCGCTTCCCACGCATTGACACCGGGTTCGATGCCGCTACGTCGGAGGATCTCGCGACCTTCTTCCTCGCGCGTGCCGCTCAAGCGCACGACCAGTGGAAGCTTCATCTTCAGGTTGTCGCGCGCGGTGACGACGCCTTTCGCCACCTCGTCGCCGCGCGTGATGCCGCCGAACACGTTGATCAGCACTCCCTTGACTCGCGGGTTCATCAAGATGACCGCCAGCGCATTCTCGACCACCTCGGCTTTCGCGCCGCCGCCGATGTCGCAGAAGTTGGCTGCCCGGCCCCCCGCGCGCTGCACGAGGTCGAGCGTGCTCATGCATAGACCGGCGCCGTTGCCGATGATGCCGATGTCGCCGTCAAGCGACACATAGGTGAGGCCGCGCTTTTTGGCCTCGACCTCATATGGATCACCTTCGATCAGCGCGCCGTATCGCTGCTCGAGGTCCTTGCGGCGCCACGCGGCGTTGTCGTCGATCTCGACCTTGGCGTCGCCGGCCACGACCTCGCCTGACTTTGTCACGACGAGCGGGTTGATCTCGGCGGTCAGCGCGTCGTAGTCGGGGATGGCGCGGTACAGCTTCTTGATCAGCGCGCCGATGGGTCGGGCAAGCTCGCCCAGGCCGGCATCGTAGACGAGCTGCGTCAGCTCGAAGTCGAGCGGGCCGCGCCAGGGATTCGGATAGAGCCGCGCGATCGATTCGGGCGATTCCTCCGCGACCAGCTCGATGTCCATGCCGCCCTTCGCCGACAGCATCAGGATGTTTGCCCGTGCGTCGCGGTCGACTGCGAAGCCGAGGTAGATCTCGCGTTCGATGTCCAGCGCGGCCTCGCAGTACACCAGCGGGACCTTGAAGCCCTTGATGTCCATCCCGATGATTTGCTCGGCCGCCCGCCGCGCCTCCTCCGGCGTCCTGGCGAGCTTGATCCCGCCGGCCTTGCCGCGCCCTCCGACGGGGACCTGGGCCTTCACCGCGACAGGCCCGAGCTTCGAAGCCGCTGCGGCAGCCTCATCAGGCGTGCGCGCGACCATGCCCGGCGGGACGCTGATGCCAAGCGACGTGAGAACATCTTTGGCCTGGTATTCGAGGAGCTTCAAGAGCGCCCTAACTCTACTAGCGCAGACTCAGGCTCGAGCGTGATCACAGAGGGATGTTGCCGTGCCACCTCGGGCTGCGCCGGCGCTCCTTGCGCATCGCGATGCGCAGGGCCCGGATCAGCTCGCCACGCGTCCGCTCCGGCTCGATCACGTCATCGATGTAGCCGCGCTCGGCTGCGATATACGGGTTGGCATACCGCTCGGTGTATTCACCCACGAGGTCGCCCCTCTGCGCCGTGCCCGTAGCCAGCTCGCGCCTGTAAAGGATGTTCACCGCGCCCTCCGGCCCCATCACGGCGATCTCGGCCGTCGGCCACGCGACGTTGAAGTCGGCGCGGATGTGCTTAGAGCACATGACGCAGTAAGCGCCGCCGTATGCCTTGCGCGTGATCACGGTCAGCTTGGGCACAGTCGCCTCGCTGAACGCGTACAGCAGCTTCGCGCCGTGGCGGATGATGCCGCCGTACTCCTGCGCGGTTCCCGGCAGAAAGCCCGGCACGTCGACGAAGGTGACCAGCGGGATGTTGAAGGCGTCGCAGAAACGAACGAACCGCGCGGCTTTGTCCGACGCGTTGATGTCGAGAGCACCCGCCATCACCTTCGGCTGGTTGGCCACCACGCCGACCGGATGGCCGTCGAGGTGCGCAAAGCCGACCACGATGTTCATCGCATAGAACGGCTGGACTTCGAAGAACTCGCCGTTGTCGACGACCATGCGGATGACGTCCTTGATGTCGTAAGGCTCTTTCGGGTTGTCGGGGATGATCGTGGCGAGGCCGGGTGCCGCGCGTTCGGCGTCGTCGGTCGCCGGCACGGCGAGCGGAAGCTCCTCGCAGCTCTGGGGAATGAACTTGAACAGCTTGCGGACCTGGGCGAAGCATTCGTCCTCGGTCTCGGCGAGGAATTGCGCCACGCCTGAGCGCACGTTGTGAACCTCGGCCCCGCCGAGCGAGTCGAACGTCACATCCTCGCCGGTGGTGACACGCACCACCTCAGGTCCGGTGATGAACATGTAGCCGACGCCATGCACCATGAAGGTGAAGTCGGTGATGGCCGGCGAGTAGACCGCGCCGCCGGTGCATGGCCCGAGGATGAGGCTGAGCTGCGGGATCAAGCCGCTGGACTCGACGTTGCGCCAGAAGATCTCCGCGTAGCCGGCCAGGGAAACTACGCCCTCCTGGATGCGGGCGCCGCCCGAGTCGTTGATCCCGATGATCGGGATCCGGTTGCTGAGGGCCAGGTCCATGACCTTGATCACCTTTCGGGCGAACACCTCGCCGAGGGAACCGCCGAACACGCTCGCGTCGTGGCTGAAGAGCATCACGTCCCGACCGTCGATCTTGGCCATGCCCGTGACCACCCCGTCGCCGGGCACGCCATCTTGGTGCCGCGCAAACACGTCGATCTCCTCGAACGAGTTGCGGTCGACCAGCCGTGATATCCGTTCCCTCGCGGTGAGCTTGCCCTTGGCGTGCTGGCGCTCGAATGCCTCCGCGTCGCCGTGGCCTGCCTCGTATTTACGCTGGCGGAGCTGGTTGAGGGGATCGACCTTCGGCTTCTGAGTCACTTCTGGATGAACATCCAGCGATGGCCCTCGATATCCTCGGCGCGATAGCGCTTGCCTTCCTGGCCTTGCTCGAGCTGCGAGAGGATGGTCGCTCCGTTTGCGCTCGCGCGCTCGAAGTGCGCGTCGATGTCGTCAACGTAGACGAGGACGCCGTCGATGATGTACGGCACCTCGGACCACTGTTTCGCTGCATCGCATTCCCCGCGGTGGTGCTTGGGTCCCTGGTAATGCGGCGAGGGCGTGGCGAGCATGATCATCCCGTCGCCCGCTGCCATCTCGCCGTGGCTCAGCCGCCCTCCCTCACCGACCATGCGCGCCCGCTCGCGAAATCCGAACGCGCGCGCAAGCCAGTCCATCGCCGCAGGGCCGTTCTCGTAAGCGATCATCGGGATGACGGACGGGTGGTCGCTCATCAGGCAGCCTCCCCGGGGTGGTATTCACCGAAAACGCCGCGCAGCACCGCGCAGCACTCCCCGATCGTCAGGTAGTCCGCGAGCGCCGCCTTCAGCACCGGCATCAGATTCTCGCTCCCTCGCGCCGCGCGCTCGATGGCGGCGCGGTGACCGTCGACCACGGACATCGAGCGGCGAGCACGAAGCTTCTTCAGGGCGCGGGACTGGGCGAGCTGATGCCGCGGGCTGACCTTCATGATCTCGACCGGGCGGAACTGTGTATCGGTGTAGCGATTGACGCCGACGACGACGCGCTCGCCCGACTCGATCCGCAGCTGCATCCGATAGGCGCTGTCCGCGATGCGGCGCTGAGTCCAGCCCGACTCGATGCCCGCCACGGCACCACCGAGCTCGTCGATCTCGGCCATGATCGCGAGTGCCTCCTCCTCGACCCGGTCGGTCAGGTTCTCGACGTAGTAGGAACCGCCCAGCGGATCGGCCACGTACGGGACGGCGGACTCGAAGCCGATCACCTGCTGCGTGCGCAGCGCGATCTCGGCCGCGCTCTGCGAAGGCAGGCCGAGCGCCTCGTCATACCCGTTCGTGTGTAGCGACTGCGTGCCGCCGAGCACGGCGCTCATGGCTTCGAGAGTTGTGCGGACCACATTGTTCAGTGGCTGCTGCGCCGTCAACGTCACACCCCCCGTCTGGGTGTGGAAGCGCAGCGCGAGCGAGCGTTCGTCCGTCGCATGAAACCTATCGCGCATGATGCGTGCCCACATACGGCGCGCGGCCCTGAACTTGGCGACCTCCTCGAAGAAGTCCATGTGGCAGGCGAAAAAAAACGAGACGCGCGGCGCGAGGTCGTCCACCGCAAGACCCGCGGCTTGCGCCGCCTCCACGTAGGCGATGGCGTGGCTCAGGGTCAGCGCGATCTCTTCCGCCGCTGTCGAACCCGCCTCGCGCATGTGGTACCCCGAGATCGAGATGGTGTTCCAGTTGGGCAGGTTTCTAGCGCAGTAAGCGAAGAGATCGGTGATCAGTCGCATCGAAGGCCTGGGCGGAAAGATGTATGTGCCCCGCGCGGCGTACTCCTTCAGGATGTCGTTTTGCACCGTGCCGGTGATCTTCTCCGGCGGGCATCCCTGCTTTTCAGCTACGAGCTGGTAGAGCAGCAGCAACATGGCCGCGGTCGCGTTGATCGTCATCGACGTCGACACCTTGTCGAGAGGGATGTCCTGGAGCAGGACCTCCATGTCCTCGAGCGAGTCGATTGCCACTCCCACCTTGCCGACCTCGCCGTTCGCCATGGGGTCGTCGGAGTCGTAGCCGATTTGCGTCGGGAGGTCGAAGGCCACGGAGAGGCCAGTCTGGCCCTGGTCCAGAAGGAACCGGTAGCGCTTGTTGGACTCTGCGGCGGTGCCAAAGCCGGCGTACTGACGCATCGTCCACAGGCGGCCGCGGTACATGTCCTTGTGGATGCCGCGCGTGTATGGGAACGTGCCCGGCCGCGGCTCCTCGGCGCGCCGATCCTCCACCGAATACACGGGTTTCAGCGGCAGGCCGCTGTCGTTCTCAACGTTCGCCTCCCCGCTCGGCGGCGCTGGCGCCGGGTGGGGGCGAGCGCTGCGCAATTTTTCGCTCACGTTTCGACGAACTCGGTCAGAACACCGCCAACGCTCTTCGGATGGATGAACGCGATTGGCACGCCGTGGAGTCCGATGCGCGGCTCAGTGTCGATGAGCTCGAGGCCGGCGGCGGCCGCGTCAGACAACGCCTTCTTGATGTCAGGCACGGCGTACGCGACGTGATGCAGGCCCGGCCCGCGATCGGCCAAGAACTTGCTGAGCGGAGTATCAGAGCGAGTCGGCGCGATGAGCTCGAGCTCCGCGGTCCCCAGGTCGAGGAAGGCACCCTCGATGCCTTCGACCGTCGCGCGGTGCGTGATTCGCGCGCCAAAGATCGAGGTGTACAGCGCGATACCCTCGTCCAGATTGGCAACCGCAACACCGACGTGATGGATCTTCACCTCCCCGCTCGCCGGGGAGGTCGGCGGCAAAGCCGCCGGGTGGGGGTGCTCATTCTTGTTAGGCCTATCAATATCGATACCACCCTTCTCCGGTCTTCCGTCCGAGCTTGCCCGCCTTGACCTTGGCCTCGAGCAGCGGTGACGGGCGATATCGCTCGTCGCCCGTGACCCGGAACATGTGCAGGCGCGCGTTGTAGGTCACGTCCAGCCCGCTGAAATCGCCTAACCGAAAGGGCCCCATCGGCCAGTTCAAACCCTTCTCGACCGCGGTGTCGATGTCCTCGAACGTTGCGACGCCGGCGTCGAGGAGCCGGTATGCCTCCTGTGTCGCGGCGTGGAGGATCCGGTTGACGATGAACCCATCGATCTCCTTGTTCAGCACCACTGCGGTCCGGCCCATCGCGCGTGCCAGCTTCAAAGCCGCCTCAACGGTTTCGTCGGAAGTGTGCGGTCCGCGAACGATCTCGACAAGGTCCATCACGAGGACCGGATAGAAGAAATGCATGTTCACGCACCGCGCCGGACGCGTCGTGGCAGATGCGAGCTGGCTGATGCCGATCGTGGACGAGTTGCTGGCCAGCACAGCAGCGGGTGCCGCGATGTGATCCAGCTCGGCGAAGATCGCCCGCTTCACGTCCACGTCCTCGAATACAGCCTCGATCACAAAATCAGCATCCGCGACCGCTTGACTCAGGTCGGTCATGACGTGGACCCGGCTGATCGCCGTCTCGGCGTCGCCCGGGGCAAGCCGCCCCTTCTCGACGCGACGCGAGAGGTGGCCGCGATTAGAGTCGACCGCCTTGCGGAGCTGCGCTTCATCCTCGTCATGCAGCGCGACATCGATACCGTTGAGAGCGGCCTGCTGGGCGATCTGCGCGCCCATGCTGCCCGCGCCCACTACGGCCAGCTTCATTTGACGGAAAAAATCCTCGTCACCGTGTTGACTGTCGCGATGTTGCCCAGCATGCCCTCGATGCGCAGCTTGCCACGCAGCAGCTTGAGAGCCACGCCGCGCCCGACCTCGTCGTAATAGATCGGCATCCCGAACAGCCCGATCTTCAGGTTGCTCAGGCTCATCACGGTATCGGCCTCCGCACGGATTGTGATGTCGCGCTCTGGCGTTAGTCCGTTGTGGACGACAAGCGAACCGCGCTGGAAGTCGAGAGTCACGCCTTCGTCGATGTCGGTGACCCAGATCCCAACGCGAGCGCCAAGCTCATCGAAGTCCCTGTGCTTGGCGGCGCTTTTCTCGATGTTGGCGTCGATCAGCCCACCGAGCATCGAAGCAAAAGCGCTCGGTACCGAGTCGGCATATTTCACCTCCCTTCCCTTCCCCACTAGCTGGGGAAGGTGGCCCGGCCGCTCCTCGGCCGGGCCGGATGGGGACGTGGAGTCCCCACTGGCCGACTCTAGTTCTCGTCCGGCCACTCGACCGCCACCCGCGTCGTGCATTCGGTCATCTCCTGCGACGCCTTCGTATAGCGCACGATGGTCGGCAGATCGCCCTTCAGCTTGAGCTTGCCCTGCAGCATTCCTTTGGTCGCGTCCAGCTCTTTCGTCGCCACCTGCTTCCAGCGCGTGTAGGGAGCCGTGATCACGAAGTCGCATCTCTGCGCGTCGGCCGCGGTGCCCACAGTGATGTCCCTCGCCGCGCCGTCGAACAGGTCCATGACCACGCCTTTCGACTCAGGAAACTTCTTGTCGGGCTCCGCTTCCACGACGAGGCCTACGGTCCATTTCCAGCCTTTGGCCGCCGACTTGTAGACGCTCGACGCGTTGACCTCGTCCTTGAACTGCTTGGCCCACTCGTCGGAGAAAGCCTTGACCGCCATCTCGACCTCCTGTGTAAAGGAAAGGCTCCGGCGAGAACTCTACCTAGCCCACGAAACCTCCGACGGCGACTCGCCCCGGCCGTGTGACCTTGCAGTACATGCCCATGCACTTGTCGTGCCTCTCGACGAGCAGCTCGAGCAGCCTGGGAGCCGTCTCGGTCGTCTCGGGGTCATGGTTGACGACGACGCATCGGACGCAGCGCTCGATCACCTCCAGCTCCGCCTCTCCGGCCTTGATGCGCCGGCCGAGCCAGCGCAGCTCCTCTTCTGGCTCGAGGCCATCGACGTAGAGGTTGGCGCGAAACCTGCGGTGGTCGACTGGCATCCCGGCCTCGAGTGAGAAGGCCTCCACCGACGCAAGGTTGACGATGAGCACCGGCGCGTCATCGAAGTTCACCCCGGCCTGGTTGCGCACGTTGACGACGCGCGACGACTCGCCAAGCAGCGTATTCAGTGCCCCGTCGACGTCAGACCGCGTTCCGTCGGGTGCGGTGACCTCCAGCTTTCCGCCGACCAGGCGGGCCTGATACCTCATCAGTCCCGAGTGTTGCTTGATGTTGAAGAACTTGCCGACCCGAGGCTCGGTGCTCTCGATGAACGCCCAATCGCGGTCGCCATCGAGCCCGAGCCCGGTGATCGTGCACGAATCGAGGCGCTCGCCGGCCATCGATTTCACGGGATATCGCCAGATCTCCACGACCGAGGCCACGGTTGACCCCAGGGTCAGGCTTCGAGCGTGAAGCGCAGCGTGCTCTGTCCGATGGCGATCGCGTCGCCGTCGGACAGCTGCTTTTCGATCACCGGCTCGCCGTTCACCAGCGTCCCATTCGTGCTCCCCAGGTCGCTGATCCAGAAGGAGCCGGCACGGACCTCGATCCTTCCGTGGTGACCCGATGTCGCGGGGTCACCCACGACGACGTCGTTGTCGGGGGCGCGGCCGATCGTGACCATCTGGCTCGGGAGCGCGACGATCCGCCCGGCAAAGGGCCCCGACTCGAATGTCAGCAGGGCCGCGAAGCCGGTGCCGGTGGCGACCTGCTCCGGCGGCATCGCCTGGAGCGACACGGTCCGCCGCGGGTCGGCGTTCGGGTCTGTCTGCCGCCATGCAGGGATGACCGAGGTCGCCTCTTCGAAGGATCCCGATTCGGAGGGAGACCCGTTCTCGGGAGTCGTCGCCGAGGAGCTGCTTGGCCAGGCCACCAACGTCGAGCTGATGTCCGGGCCGGCATGGGCGGCCGCTTCGGCCGCCACTGGACCGGCCTCCGGTTGCGGTTCAGGCTCGGCGGCAGCCACCGGCTGCGGCTCGGACACAGGCTCGGCCGCCGGGAACTCGTCCGCGGGCTCACCCCAGGTGGGGACTGACGGCTCGGGTGCCTTTTCCGGCGCCACCTCGGCGGCCACAGGTTCAGACATCGGTTCCAGCTCGGGCTCAGCCTGGACCTCTGGTTCGGTCTCGGATTCGGCGACCAGCGGCTCCGCTTCGACTTCAGATTGTGCTTCGGGCATGGATTCGGCGACCAGCGCCTCCGCTTCGACTTCAGACTGCGCTTCCGGCATGGTTTCGGCGATCAGCGGCTCCGCTTCTACTTCAGATTGCGCTTCCGGCTCGGCCTCCGCGACCAGGGGTTCTGCGTCGGGCTCCGGTTCGGGCGCGAGGACCGGTCCGGGCTCTTCTTCTTCTGGTCTTTCGGGCTCGTCATCACCCGGTCCCGGCAGGTCGGGCAACCCCTCGGGCTGGACGATCGGCGCCTCCGCCGTCGCGAACTCGGGCACGATCGGCTGAATTACCTCAGGCTCGACCGGGTGCATGACCTCAGGCTGGACGAGCTCGACGGGCGCGGTCGGCTCCTCCACCGGCTTCATGTCTGGCGGCCGTGTTGGCATCGCGATCGTCTTGGCCCATTCACGCGGCGCGTGAGCCGGCACAGCGAGCACCTGCGTCTCCTCCTCAGGCGCCGGCCGGTCCGTCGCTGAGGTGCCGAGGAACCGCTGGAACCAGGCCGCGATCCGGCGCAGTCGCTCCACGCGCCGGTCGGGACGGCCATTGCGCGACAGGTCGTGCGACTCCTCCGGGAACCGGACGAGCTCCACTGTCTTGCCGAGCAGCCGCATCGCGCCGAACATCTCCTCCGACTGTGACATCGCGCAGCGAAGGTCCATCTCCCCTGCGGTGAGAAGTAGCGGCGTGCGAATGTTCTGTACGTAGCGGATCGGCGAGCGTCGCCATAGCTCGTCGACGTCCGGCCACGGTGGCGGACCGAGCTGGAGGGTGCCCCACAGGACGATGTCGTGCTGCGAGTACTCGCTGACCAGGTTGGAGATCGAGCGCATCGAGACCGCGGCGGAGAATCGGTTCGTCTGGCCGATGATCCAGTTGGTCATGAACCCGCCGTAAGAACCGCCGCCGACGCCCATCCGCGTGGTGTCGATGTAACCGGTGCGGTCGATGAGCTGATCAAGCGAGCTCATCAGGTCGAGGTAGTCCTTGCCCGCCCAGTCGCGCACGACGTCACGGCGGAAGCGCTCGCCGTAACCGTCAGAGCCACGTGGGTTCATGTAGAAGACGACGTAGCCCATCCCCGCCAGGACTTGCAGCTCGTGGAAGAAGGTCCATCCGTATTGGGCGTGGGGCCCACCGTGGATCTCCATCACCGTCGGATACACGCGGCTGGGGTCGTGGTCCGCCGGTTTGAGAACCCACCCTTCCAGCTTCCAGCCGTCGGGCGCGGTGAAGTACTCCTGCTCCGGTTGCGCCACATACCGGTCACGCAGCCAGGGGTTCAGGTCGGTGATACGCGCTTCGGCGCCGTGGGTCAGCATGTAGAGCTCGCCGGGGCTCCCAGGATCCGAGGCGCAGAACGCGATCACGCCGGACGCAACGTCGAAGTCATAGATCCGGCGCCGGCCGCCCACCTCTTCGCGCACGTCGCCCTCGAGGTCGACCGAGTTGACCGTTGTAACCCCGGGTCCGCTCGCCACGAAGTAGATGCGGTCGCCCTCGCCTGACCAGCGGACCCGCGTCGCGTGTCCGGCACGCATGTCGTTGATCACGCTGTCGTTCACGCCCTGGTCGAAGTTCGCAGTCAGGCAGCGCGGCCCGCCGCCTGAAAGCGGCACGACCCACAGCCGTTCCAGCAGCCCGACATCCAGGCCGTTTGGGGCGATGAAGGCGATCTGGTCACCCTTGGGGGACCAGATCGGGGAGCTGAGGTAGAAACCTCCCCCCAGGCGCACGCGGTTGGCCTCGAGGTCGACCATGTAGAGGTTCAGCTCCCGCTGCAGGTCAGCGCCGGGCTCGGCGTTGCCGGCCACGACCAGACGAGTACCGTCCGGCGACCAGTCGTAGTCCGTCACGTCCCACGCGCCGTTGGTCAGCTGCCTGGGGTCGCCGCCGGCGGCTGAGACCACGAAGAGGTGGTGATAGCGGCCGTCGACGAAGCCGTAGCCGTCGTGTTTGTAATCGAGGCGGCTGATCACCCGGGCGACCGGGGCCCGGCGCACCTGCTCGCGGCCTTCGGGAAGGCGAGGGTCGTCGACCACCGCATCGGGATCCGAGACGAGGGTCCCGACAAACGCGATGTGCGTGCCGTCCGCTGACCACGCGGCACCTGACACGCCGTCCGGCACCGCGCTCAGCTGCAGAGGCGGGCCGCCACCGATCAGGTCGAGGACGAAAAGCTGGTCGGCCGGGCCGACCCGGCTGAGGAAAGCCAGCTTGTGCCCGTCGGGCGACCACTCCGGCGAGTGGTCGCGCAGGACACCCGCCGACGGTCCGACTGGCTCAGGCTCGAGGAGGCCCCGCACCACGATCCGGCTGCGATTCTGCCGGGAGGTGGCGTCGGCCCAACCGACCTGATAGGCGACTCGCTCGCCGTTTGGGCTCAGGCGAACGTGATCGATCCAGCGGAATCGGTAAAGGTCTTCGGGCGTGATCGGTCCAGCCATGCCGACCCGCGGATGCTACCAGTCGAGACCGACCCTTACAGCCGCTGCGTACCAATCAGCGGTAAAGAAAACGACATGATCGGGTGTTACAACTTGTCGCGGTGACACGGAAACAAGCGGCCCTGCACGGTTTCGGGTGGGGATGCATGGCCGGCGCTGCCCTTGTCGCGTTGATGTACCTCGCCGGTCTGCTGCTCGGGCTTCGGCCGCTGACCCAGCTCCTCAACGAGCCGCTGCTCTCGCTGATGCCCGGCTTCGTCTTCGGCTTTTTGATCGACACCCTGCAGCATGCGGGCAAAGTGGTCGAGGAGTTCGGCCTGATCATCGCTATGGTCGTCGCGCTCGGGGTCCTCGGGGCGGCAGCCTCAGTCGCCGGCCTGCGCTGGACGTCGCAGTACCTCCCGTTCGCCTTTGCCGGGCTGGGCTGGGTGGTGGTGGCCGGCCTCCTCCTGCCAGTCGGAGGGGCTGGATTCCTCGGTCTCAACGACGGGCCTGCGACGCCACTCATCTGGGCGGCCCTGTTTTCGATCTACGCAGTGGTGCTCCAGTTCGGGGCCCAGGCCTCGCCCGGCGTCGATGCCGGCCGCCGCCGTGTCCTCAGCGCGGTTCCCCTTGCCATCGCCGGATTCAGCGTCCTCGCCCTTGCCTACCGACTGCTTCCCGACTGGTACGAGGCGGTCTTCAACGCGCCGGAGTCAGGACTGAGAGGGGTCTCGCCGGCGATCACACCGCTGAGCAACTTCTATGTCGTGTCCAAGAACTTCGCCGACCCGGTTGTCGACGGACAGTCCTGGAAGCTCGGCGTCGGCGGACTGGCGAATCGATCGGTCAGCATCTCGCTGGCCGACCTTCGCGCACTTCCAGCGACGACCGAGTACGTGACCCTCAACTGCATCAGCAACAACGTGGGCGGAGATCTGATGAGCACCGGGGCGTTCACCGGTGTCCCCCTGCGCGACGTGGTCGCCATGGCCTCGCCGCAGTCCCAGGCCACCTGGGTCGCCTTCCGGGCGCGTGACGGCTATACGGAGAGCCTGCCGCTCAGCACCATCCAGGCCTCGCCCGAGATCCTGGTCGCGTACGCCCTCGACGGGTCACCGCTCGCGACGCAGCACGGCTTCCCCGCGCGCATCCTCATCCCCGGCCATTACGGCATGAAAGGGCCGAAGTGGCTTGATGCAATCGAGCTCGTCAGCCGCGAGACGGGCGGGTACTGGGAGCAGCAGGGCTGGGACCACAACGCGGTCGTCAAGACAACGTCACGCCTCGACGCGCCGCGCGACGGCGAGATCATCAAGCTGGGCCCGATCGACGTCGGCGGCGTGGCGTTCGCAGGCAAACGGGGCGTCAGCAAGGTCGAGTACACGACCGACGGCGGATCGACCTGGATCACCGCGCCGTTCGACCCGCCTCTGTCGAGCCTCACGTGGGTCCTGTGGCGATCGACGTGGACGCCCGCCACGGAAGGGGCCTACAAATTGATGGTTCGGGCGACAGACGGATCTGGCGCATTGCAGGACCGAAACAGCGCGGCGAGCTACCCCAGCGGAGCAAGCGGCTACCACTCCATCCAGGTCAACGTCAGCCACTGATGATCGCCAGATCCTCGGATAGTCCGGACCATCCGAGGTTGGTGACCGACATCGGGTCGCTTCGTCCGGACTATCCGGCGATGGGCGGCGCGCAGGACCTGACTAGGACCGGGTGAGCAACTCCTGGACGATCTCTCTGTCGTGAGTCAGCGAGACGAAGTGGCCTTCGTGGTGCCAGGTGCGCAGGTCGGCGCGGCTCAGCTTGGCCAGGACTCGTCGTGCCGCTGACAGCGGCGCGTTCATGTCGTCGTCCCCATGCCACCACGTGACCGACGCCTGAACATCGCTCGGATCGAAGTCCCAGCTCCCGTGCATGGCGAGCGATTCGTCCGTCCAGCCTTCAGCGCCCTGACGCAGCGTTTCGGCGATGTTCTCGCGTGACATCCGCTGCCACACCGGGTCAGCCATGATCGCCCGATCACTTGGCGGTGCGTCGCTGAGCACGCCTTGCATGCCCTCCTCGCAGAGCAGCCGCTGGCGCACCTGGACCAGGAATTCGTGCAGTGGCTCCCAGCCTTGCTCGGCGAGGGCGTAGCCGCGAGCGTTGACCCCAACGAGGTGCGCCACCTCCTCCTGCACCAGTGGCGTTCCTCCCACCACGACGGTCGCGGCCGAGATGCGCTCCGGATATCGCGCGGCGAGCGCGAGCACATGCGGCCCGCCGCCGCTGGTGCCCATCGCGGCCACGCGGTCGATGTCATGCTCGTCGAGCAGCTGGATGTAGTCGTCCGCGATGTCCGCTATGCCGCGCCCGGGTTTGCGAGTCGAGCCTCCGTAGCCAGGCCGGTCGGCCATGAGATACCCCACGCCAAGGTCACGCTGGATGCTCGGGTCCGGGTTGCGCTGCAGCCGCGAGCTCGGCGTGCCCTGGATCCGCAGCACCGGAGTTCCCGCGGGGTCGCCCCACCAGCGCCAGGCGAGCTCCCGCCCATCGCGCAGCGCGAGCACCCCGTCCTCGTAGACAAGCCCGTCGTCCGTTTTCAAGAGCTCTTTCACTTCATCGCCCAGAACGACTTGAATCCGTCCATCCCGAGCCGGAAGAGACCGTGCTTGCGCAGCATCTTGAAGATCTTGCTCTGCTTCTCCCACTTCGACGTTCCATCCACGCGGAAGAACTCGTCGAGCGCCTTGTCGATGAGCTGCAGGTCTTCGCGGAGGAGCTGGGGATTGTGCTCGAGCAGCGGCACGGCTTTGTCGTACTTCTTCATGTCGGCCATGATCCAGGAGTGGTCGAGCCGCCCTTTGTACTCGGCAAGGCGCCGCTCCGAGAAGTCACCCGCCTCCTTGGCGTGGACCACCGTCTGGCCGGCGAGCCGGCCCGACTCCATGGCGAGGTTGGAGCCTTCGCGATGCACCGGGTTCGACAGCATGGCCGCGTCGCCGCAGACAAGGTAGCCCGGCCCGTACACCTTTGGGATGCCCCGGTAGCCCCCCTCCGGTATGAGGTGCGCGAGGTACTCGACTGTCTCCGCGCCGCGCAGCAGAGGCTTCACCGCCGGGTGCTTCTTGAAGTGCTCCATCAGGTCGTTCGGCGTGCGCAGGGTCTTGTTGAACTCGCTCAGCAGCGCGCCGCCTCCGACCGACAGCGTGTCGTGGTTGGTGTAGATGAACATGAAGCCCGACATGCCCATCGTCGAATCGCCGAAGCATTCGACGGTGCAACCTTCGCCGGACTCGCAGTTGAACCGCTCCTCGATCAGGCCGGGATCGAGCTGCATGATCTCTTTGACGGCCATCGCGACCTCGTCTGGCCGCAGCTTGCGGCGCAGGGGCTTGCCGTCTATGACGGTGTTCTCGAGCAGTCCCGCTCCGAGTCCGATCCCTTCACAGACGATCGTGACCTCTGCGTAGAGATCGTCGCCGCGCCCGGTGCCGACCCCGACGACGCGACCGTTCTTGACGATCAGACGCTCCACCACCGTCTCGGGCACGACCATGGCGCCCGCCTTCTCCGCCTGCTCGGTGAACCACGGATCGAAACGCGCGCGCAGAACTGAGTACGAGTGAGGGTGCGTCCGGTTGCGAAGATTCTTGTAGTCGATCCCAATCGCCGCTTCAGGGGTCATGAGCCAACGACGCTCCTCGATGATCGGCCGCTCGAGAGGGGCTTGCTTCCAGTCCTCGCCTACGATCTGTTCGAGGTAGTAGTTGTAGAGAATGCCCCCCATGACGTTCTTGGCGCCCGGTTTGGCGCCCCGCTCGAGCAATGCAACCTGTAAGCCGGCTTTCGCCATGGTGATCGCGGCCGCGGTGCCGGCCGGACCGGCTCCGACGACCACCGCGTCGAATTTCTCCTCGTCAGCCACTTCCGCAAATTGAAGCTCATTGGGCTGACCGGCGGCGCGGGGTCGGGCAAGACGACCGTGGCCGAGATGTTTCGCGAGCTGGGTGCGACCGTCGTCGACGCCGACGAGGCAAGCCACGAGGTGTACGCGCCCGGAAGCCCCGGCTTCGACGCGGTGGTCAGCGAATTCGGACCTGAGTACGTCCGCGAAGGGCGCATCGACCGCGAGCGTCTGGGCGAGCTGGTCTTCCACGACGAGGACGCGCGCCACCGCCTGAACGCAATAGTCCATCCCCTTGTCAGGCTATGGATGAGCGCCCGCACCATCGAGGCGGAGCGCCAAGGCGCCGACGTGGTGATCCACGACGTCCCGCTCCTGTTCGAGAACGGGTTGCAGGACATCTACTCGGACGTGGTGCTCGCGTATGTGCCCGAGGCGCTGCAGCTGCGCCGACTGGTAGAGGGCCGAGGTCTAACTGAGGACCGGGCGCGGGCGATCATCGCCTCGCAGACGCCCATCGAGGAAAAGCGCGTCCGGGCTCAGCACATCGTCGACAACAGCGGAAGCCGGGAGGCCACCCGTGAGCAGGTGAAGAACACCTGGGCTCAGCTCGGCTAGATGACTCCGTCCGCGCCCAGCTTTTCGAGCTGAGTCGCGTCGACGCCGATCTCCGCCAGCACCTCTGCGTTGTGCTCGCCAAGCCGCGGCGGATCGCGGCGCCGCCAGTCGTTGCCCAGACGCACTGCCGGCCCTACCTCGACGCCGGTGGCGCGGTTTTCGATCAGCCTCCTGGCCGCCACCTGGGGATGTGCCGCCACCTCGTCCACGTCGAGTACTGGCTCGCAGCAGGAGTCGACGGCGGACAATCTCTTCTGCCATTCGGCACGGGTGCGTGAGGCGAAGATCTGCTCCATCGTGTCGTGAGCGTTGGCTGCTTCCGAAAACTGGAGGTCCGCAAGGTCGGGTCGCTCGAGGGCGGTGCATAGAGCGTTCCAGAACTTCGGTTCGAGCGCGCCGACGCTGTAGAAGCCGCCGTCCTTGCAAGCGTAGACGCGGTAGCAGGGGTAGCGGCCGGCAAGCCTCTGGTCGCCCCGCCCCACCTCCTCGCCGGTCCCGCGCGCAGCGAACACCATCGCGAGCCAGGTCACCGCACCGTCTGTCATCGATGCGTCGATCCAGCGGCCTTCGCTTCCGCGCTGGACGCCGACCAGGGCGCCGAGTATCGCGGCGGCGGGCTGGAGGCCGCCTCCGCCTATATCGGCCACCTGGACCGAGAGTGGCACCGGAGGTCCGCCTCGGTCGCCGTTGAGACCTAGAGCACCGGCGGTCGCCATGTAGTTGAGGTCGTGCCCCGCCCGGGACGCAAAAGGACCGTCCTGCCCATAGCCCGTGATCGAGCACACGACCAGGCGCGGATTGCGGGCGTGAAGCGAATCCCAACCGAGACCTAGCCTGGCCATGACACCAGGCCGGTTGCCCTCGACCAGCACGTCGGCACCGTCGGCCAGGCGCAGCAGCAGATCGCGACCCGCGTCGGATTTGAGATTCAACGTGATGCTTCGCTTGTTCCGATTGATGGCGCTGAAGAGAGCGCTCTGTCCGGCGACCATTGGCGGCGTCCAGCGCATGTAGTCGCCGGCGCCGGGCTCCTCGATCTTGATCACATCTGCGCCCATGTCGGCGAGGAGGAGGGTGCAGTAAGCGCCCGGCAAAAGCCGCGTCAGGTCGAGGACGCGAATTCCCGTCAGGGGCATTTCGAGCTCAATTGTGGCCTCGCTCGTCCGTTCGTAGGAGACTTGCGGTGGCCCTCCATGCGTTAATACGGCATGGAAGAGTCCGGTTCCAGCATGCGTCACAGCAATTCATATCTCGGCGAGATGATGATCAAGGTCCCGGCGCCGTTTGCCGGGCTCTCGGATCTCGGGTTCACGGTGCAGTACCGGGCCCAGAGCTTCAACGAGCCGCAGCGGGACGTGCCGCTGCTTTTCGAAGGACCGCAGCCCCCGATGCGCCGCCTGGCGGAGCTGCTTCAGCTGCTCAGCGGGTCGAAGTCGAGCGCGTACGCGTGGACGGACCCGGTGATGCTCAGCGATGAGGTCGTCGTGCTGGCGTTTCGCGACCGAAGCGTGATGGGTCAAAAGCTTTCCGACGGAGCGCGAATCGCCGATTACGTGATGAACCTGGTCCGCCCCGTGGTGTTCACCTTCCTCCACGACTGCGCCGTGGTTGCGCACCTGCGCCTGTCAGACGTGATCGAGATGCGCGTCACGGCGGAGCGCAATTCCATCGCCAGCTTCGCACTGCCCCTGCAGGACATCGTGCAGCCGAACGGCGAGCGGCTCCTCTGGGGACTGTCTGCCTGAGCCGGGCCCGCGAACTACCGGGCCGAAGTGGCCACGCCGCTCGCCCGGGCACCGCTCGCCGTCGATATGTTCGGCGTGGTGATCGCGCCAGGCGACACGTTGGCCAGGTACAGAGCCAGAGGCACGACGATCATTCCCAGGATGACGGTCAGGACGAACGTGACCGCCCCCCACTCTCCGCGCAGCACACCCCAGTTCACGAGCGGTGAATTCTAGCGGGGGCTAAAAATCGTCGTCTGCCGACCGAGCCGCCTCTTCCTCTTCTTTCTTCTTGCGCTGGTTCAGGAGTCGGATGAAGTCCTGCGCCCGCGCGAGCGCTTTCCAACGCTCCGGGAAGAAGTCTTGAACCAGGATCTGGCGGTCCGGCTGCTGGTAGACGGTGACGCACCATTTGTTGAGGGTGCGCGAGACTTCGACCTCGAAGTCTTTCTCCGCGGTCTCATACCGAACAACTTTGTCGTCGTCGAATCTTCTTCGTCCTGAAACAGCCATAGGTAATTCACTCGGGCGGGGAATCGGCTCATTGAGCGTGCCCTGATTATAGGCCGGGGCGTGGACGACCTTCGGGGGAGGTTTCGAGCATCTCCCGAAGCAGGGGCGCCAGCTCCTCGCGGAGCCCCTCCCGCTTCATCGCAAGCATCAGGTTGGCCCGGAGGTAGCCTGGGACCGTCCCGGTGTCGTAGTAGTCGCCTTCGAACTCGTAAGCCACCACGGGGTGGTTGCCCAGCGTGCGCTTGATGGCGTCGGTGAGCTGGATCTCCTTACCGGTCCCGGGCTCGGCTCTGTCGAGCTCGGCGAACACGGCCGGGGCGAGGATGTAGCGCCCGAGGATCGCCAGGTCCGAAGGCTCCGTCCCGGGTTGGGGCTTCTCCACCATGTCGCTGACCTCGTGGATACGGCCCTTGCTCCCGTTGGTGACCACGACGCCGTAGCGCCCGATCTCGCTGCGCGGGAAGCGCCGGACGGCCATGACAGTCGCGCCCGTCTGGCGGTGAACCTCGATCAGCTGCTTGAGGCACGGCTCGCCGCCGAGGATCACGTCGTCGGCCAGGAGGACTGCGCAGGCCTCGCCCTCGACGAGCAGGCGAGCCGTCCACACCGCGTGGCCCAGTCCGAGCGGTTCTTTCTGCTGGACGTATGTGATGACCAGCTGGTTGCTCAGCTCGTCGACCTCGCTGAGGATGTGCAGAAGGTCGCTCTTGCCTCGTTCTTCGAGGTAGTGCTCGAGCTCCAGCGAGCGGTCGAAGTGATCGACGATGGCGCGCTTGCCGCCGCCGGTGACCATGATCACCTGCTCGATGCCGCTCGATATCGCCTCTTCGACGCCGTACTGGATGGTCGGCTTGTCGACCAGGGGCAGCATCTCTTTCGGCTGCGCCTTTGTCGCGGGCAAGAATCGGGTGCCGAGACCGGCGGCGGGAAAGATCGCCTTGCGGACCAATGGGCGCGTCATCCGAGACAATCTATCTCGTGGCAACGATCGAAGGTATTCGGCCCGGCCTGGAGGGACGCCTTGAACGCGTTGTGGACGGCGACCTGCTCACCCATCACGTCGGCGGCCGGGGGACGTTTGCCACCCCGGCGATGATCGGCCTCATGGAAATTACGTGCCACCGCTCCTTAGAACGCCTACTGCCCGAAGGTCACACCACGGTCGGCTACGAGGTTCATGTGCGGCATGTTGCGCCGACCGCTCCGGGGAGCACCATCGTCGTGACGACGCGGCTGACCGAGGTCAAAGGCAACAAGCTGTATTTCGACGTCCAGTGCCACGAGGGCGACCAGCTTCTGGGCGCAGGCATTCACAAGCGGGCGATCGTCCCCGCAAACTTTTAGCCTCCGATGAGCGACGACCTCGAGCGTGTTTCGCCGCGCGAAGGCGCGCACGTCAGGGCGCGAGACAAGAAGGTCCGCGGTCCGAAAGTCATCTCGGTCAACCCTGGGCTCAAAAAGCTCGCCCAGCACCTGGCGGAGAAGCGCACCGGGAAGAAGAAGACAAAACCCAAGACCCGCTGACGCGAGTAGGCTGAGGCAATTCCGTCCACCAACAAGAAAGGGGTTAGAGGATGAAGGCCTATGTCCTGATCAACGCGTCGCCCGGGCGCGCCCTGGAGGTGGCCAAGAAGATGGAAGGCGTGAGTGGCATCTCTGCAGCCGACGCCATCACTGGCGAGTACGACGTGATCGCCGTATGTGAGGCGCCCGATGTCAACTCGATTGGCTCTCTGATCGTCGACAAGATCCAGAAGATCGACGGCGTCTTCAAGACGATTACTTGCCTGGCGGTGAAATAGCCAGAGGCGTCTCGACCAGCGCAGCGGCGACTTCCGGAAGGCGGGACAGCCACGGCGCCAGGGCCGGAACCTCCTGCTCGAAGCTTCCGACCGAGGGCGACCATGTGAGCTCGCGCCGCGAGTACGAGTCGTCGTAGTAGTGAGGCTTGCCGATCACGTCGACGCCGAAGATGCCAGGCCAGACGACGGCACCCGGTGGGGTGATCGTCTCGACGCCGAGCGCGCGCAGATACGCGATGTCGTACGGAACCGACGCGACCTCGGCCATAAACCCGACCGCTCGCGCGGCTGAGACCAGCATGTCGTGCCAGGTGGAGTCGAAACCTCCCACGAGATAGCGATGACCTGGCCGGCCTCGGTCCGACGCGGCGAGGCAAGCCCGCCCCACGTCTTCGGCGGAGACGAAGGTCTGCTTCGCCCGGCCGCCGCCTGGCAGCCATACGCGGCCGCGCACCGCGGCGGCCATGAGGCGCGGGAAGATCCATTCTTCGCCCTCACCGAAAATGCGAGCCGGCCTGACGATCACGACCTCGAGGTCACCGGCCATGCCCAACAGCCACTCCTCTTCGTAAAGCTTCAACCGCTCGTAGGCGTGGGTGGGCTTCAACCTGGACCTTTCGTTGACGCGCCCGGAATGGTCGGGACCGAAGACGTCCGCGGTCGAAACGTGGACAAGACGCCGAACTCTCGCCTTGCGCGCCGCATCGACGACTCTCTCGAGGAGGTGAGGACTTGCTTTCCGATAGCGCAGGCGTCGCGCCGGCGACACCGTCTGGGCGCAGAAGACCACGACTTCGATGCCTGCGATCGCGTCCGCCAGGGTTTCGTCGTCAGCGTCGACATTGAGCTCGATGACCGGCACATCTGCCGCCATGGCGCGTGACACATGGCGGCCCAGAAACTCGCCCGCGCCGATGACCAGGTGCAAAACTCAGCGATTCTAGGCGAGAGCCTCAGGCGCGGCGGCGGTTCAGGGCGGTGGTGATAGACGCCCGAACCTTGTCGACCACTGAAGTGACGCGCCGGCTCAGCTCCCACCACGCCGGCACGTCAGGCATGACCGGCGCTCCGATCGAAACCTCGACCCGCCTGAACGGCCGCAGCGTGTCGGTGCCGCGCACCGCCACGGGGCAGACCGGGACGCCGGCCTGCAGGGCGAAGTAGCCGATGCCGTTCTTGAGGGGGCGAAGCGCGCGACCTCGCGAGTAGCGGCCTTCTGGAAACATGAGGATCACGCCCCCGCGCTCGAGCACCTGGTACACAGTGCGCAGACCCTGTTCGTCCAGCTCACCTCTGTTTGGTGAGATCGGAAATACGCCGATCAGCGGAAGCAATCTGCGCTTCCACGCGCGGTTGAACACGGTCTCGCGTCTGGCCATCGTGTAGATCAAGGGCCGCTCCGGAAAGAACGGGATGATGAATGCCGGGTCGAACCATGCCTGGTGATTGGAGGCGATGATGTAGGGCGGTTTGGGGATGTTCTCGAGCCCGGTCACAGTGACCCGGAACAGGTGCGTGACGATCCACCTGACCAGCCGCCGGACAAAGATGTAGAAGCTAGACGGCTCCCAGGGCGTCGGATGGACGAGCGGGTCGAGCGGGGCATCGACGAGCGCCCTGTACTCGGGACTCTTGTAGCGAGTCGAATCGTTACCGGTCGAGGAACTGGTTGAGGACGCGGTTGAACTCCTCTGGCCGTTCTGCCTGTGGCGTGTGGCCTGCGCCTTCGATCACAGAGAGCCTGGACCGCTCGATCAAAGAATGGGCGCGCGCCGCGTGCGCGACCGGAAACAGCGGGTCATCCGCGCCCCAGATCAGCTGGACCGGGATCTTGAGCTCGTTCAATCGCTTCGTGACATCGTGATGACCGCCGGCCAGCAGGGCCTTCGGGTTGACCAGCGACCGGACTGTCGAGAGATACGCATTGCTAAAGCCCTCGGCGGCGTACATCTCGCGCAGGTTCTCGAGGTATGTGTCGTCCATCGTCCGCTCCATGTCGACGCTTACGCCTGCGTAGCGCGAAGCGACCCGGCGGACCATGGCCGGCGAAGCCCAACGTAGGGCGTCCCGCGTGAGCCTCATCACCGCCTCGCCGACACGCGGAATGGAAACGAGTCCATACGCCACTTGCGGCATCCGCACCTTCGGCATGCCGAGCCCGAGAGTGTTGACGAGGACGAGCTTGCGCACAAGGCGCGGCCGCTCGAGCGCGACCTCGAGCACGACGCGCCCGCCTAGCGACGCGCCGACGAGCGCCGCTGATCTGATGCCACGGTTCTCCAGGTAGCGCTCGACGAACCGCGCGAAGTACGGGATGGTGTAGCGGGCGCGAGGCTTTTCGGTCCGTCCGTAGCCGGGAAGGTCAGGCGCGAAAACGCGGTGCTTTGCCGCCGCGGCTTGCATGTTGTGTCGCCACTCCATGTAGCCGGACGACCCGAGACCGTGGATGAAGACGACCGCCGACCCGCGTCCGGCTTGCATGTGATGGACCCGCAGCCGGCCGACCTCGATGAAAGTAGAGTGCAGCGTCTTCGACGGGCGGCGTGGCGCGCCAATCACTGGCTCGGAAGCATACGTGCGGGAGTCGCCAGCCCGGCAATCTTCGCGCCGCTCTTGAAGATGGTCTTCTCCGATCCGCTGATCACCGTGACCGCGCCAGGCCCTGCGGCCCGCCAGCCCGCCTCGGTCCAAATCGCCGCGCTGCGCTCGTCGATGCCGAGCAGCGTTACGCCGGGCAGCTCTCGCTGCGCGGACTCGATCCAGCGATTGCCGAACGTGTCGTAGTGAGGTAGGACCGCCGTGTCGGGGACCACGCCGAGCGCGTCGGCCGGCCGCCGGTTGGACCGGTCCGGCCAGCTGGCGCGGATGAGCGTGTGGCTGCAGAGGGCCATAGCGCCCGCCGAGGAGCCGGCCAGGGAGGCGCCCCCTCGCCACGCGTCGAAGATCGCCGCCCACACACGGGATCCGTTCAGGACCTGGGCGACCAGACCGGGATCGCCGCCGACGAGGTAAAAGAGACCGCCCGTACGTGCGAGCTCGGCGACATCTTTGGAGTTGGCGTCGGCTCGTTTGAGCACAGGCAGCTCCCGCAGCTCGAGACCCAGCCCGCTGAACCATGCTGTGGCGTGCTCGACCGCTTCCTCCGGTCCCTGCCGCGCGGCCGCCGTGGGGACGACGAACGCCGGACCGGGCCCGGCCGCGGCGACCAGCAGACGGTCCTGCTCCTCGTTGCCCGGCTTGAACTCATCTCCACCGACCAGAGCGAGCAACCCGGGTGAGTTAGGCACGTCCGTAGGATATGGCGGTGTCTGTACGCGTAAGGATCGCGCCCAGCCCGACGGGCTTCGCCCACCTCGGGACGGCCAGCACAGCGCTCTACAACGTGCTCTTCGCGCGCAAGAAAGGCGGCACGTTCGTGCTCCGCATCGACGACACCGACGCGGAGCGCAACCGGCCCGAATACGAGGCGTTGATCTACGAGAGCCTGCACTGGCTCGGCCTCGACTGGGACGAAGGCCCCGACAAGGACGGCCCTTACAACCCCTACCGCCAGTCGGAGCGCCTGGATCTCTATCGAGAACAGGCCGCGCGCCTGATCACGGAGGGCAAGGCATATCGCTGCTACTGCACGCCTGAGGAGCTCGATGCGGAGCGCAAGCAAGCCCAGCAGGAGAAGCGCCCCTACAAGTACTCACGGCGCTGTCTTACGACTCCGCCGTCGGACCGCAGCGTGTTCGCGGTGCGCTTCAAAGTGCCCGGCGGCGAGGTCCACTTCACGGACATGATCCGCGGCGAGATGAAGTTCGACGCCGACCTGATCGGCGATTTCATCATCATGAAGTCGGACGCGGTCCCGACCTATCAGTTCGCCAGCCCGGTCGACGACGCGGTGATGAAGATCACGCATGTGATCCGCGGTGAAGAGCACCTCTCGAACACGCCGTACCAGCTGATGCTCGTCGACGCGCTCGGCTACGAGCGTCCGCAGGCCTATGCGCACATGCCGCTGATCCTGGCTCAGGACGGCAGCAAGATGTCCAAACGCAAGCACACTGAAATGAACCTCGCGCTTTATCGCGAGCAGGGCTACCTACCCGAGGCGCTGGTGAACTATCTGGCGCTTCTGGGCTGGAACCCTGGCACGTCGCAGGAGATCTTCACCTTCGACGAGCTGGTCCAGGCATTTTCTTTCGAACGCGTTCAGCATGCAGGCGCCCGGTTTGACTGGGAAAAGCTGAACTGGATCAACGGCGAGTACATCCGGATGCTCAGCGACGACCAGCTCAAGGACCGTCTGCGACCGTTTGTCCCTCAGCTGGACGAAGAGACGCTCCGGCGCGCCGTGCCCCCGCTACGAACACGTATGCACAAGCTCGCGCAGGCCGTCGATTACCTCGACTACCTGTGGACCGATCCACCGACTCCGACCCTCGACGCGGAAACCGCGCATCGTGTGCGGAGCGCGATCGAGACCCTACGGGACACGACGTGGGAACCTGAGGCAATCGAAGCCGCCCTGGAGAAGGCCGTGGCCGAATCGGGGGTCGGCAAGGGCAAGTTCTACACGCCGCTTCGTGACGTGATCACCGGCAAGAAGGTGTCGCTGCCGATCCACTACACCCTCGCGCTTCTGCCGAAGGACGTCGCGCTCCTCCGCCTCCAGCGAGCGGTTGATTGATGTTCCTAACCATCGTCATCGACCTCAACCCCAACATCGTTCGCATTGGGCCGCTGCTCCTCACCTGGCATGGCGTCTTCGCGGTCCTCGGCATCGTTGCGGCGGCCCGCCTGGGCTTCTGGCTGCTGGGCAAGGACAAGGTCGACCTCAAGGGCAGCGGCGACGGCCTCGCCTGGATGGTCGTCGCCGGCCTCATCGGCGCCCGTGTCCTTTATGTATGGGAGAACTTCAGGCTTTTCGCCGGGAGCCAGTTCTTGCGGGTGTTCGCCCTCACCGAGGGTGGAATCAGCCAGTGGGGCGGGCTCTTCGGCGCGATGCTCGGCGCCTACATATGGGCGCGCCGTTCGAAGTTCTCCTATTGGAAGGTCATCGACGCCGGCGGCGCGGCGGCGATGATCGGCCTGGCGGTCGGCCGGATCGGCGACATCATCAACGGAGAGCATCACGGCACCCCGACCACGGTTCCCTGGGGAGTCGATTACGTCAACGCGAACACCCTCGGCGAGCCGGGCAAGGTAGTCCATCCCGAGGTCGCCTACGAGATGGTCCTGTGCCTCCTCATTCTCGGCGCGCTGCTGCCATTCCACCAGCGGCTGAAGGCCCGTCTCCCCGACGGCGTCCTGGGGCTGATCTACCTCGCGCTGTACGGCGCCGGCCGCTTCTTCTTGAGCTTCCTGCGGACCGACCCGGGCGTATTCCTTGGCATGCGCCAGGCTCAGATCGCCTCAGCGCTCATGGTCGCCGTCGCGATCATCGCCGTGCCGGTTCTTTTCCGGCGCGCTCAAGCAGCCGCTGCGCCAGCGCCGGCGACTCCGGCTCGTGTCGAAAGTACACATGAACCTCTTGATGTGACGCCAGAGCCGACCGCACCTCGGCTGTCCAAGCGCGCAAGGAAGCGTCTCCGTAACCGCGTCGCAAGCGAAAGTAAGCCACCGAGCTGACGTCGATCAGGGGCGCGCGCGGCCACTTTTCTTCGTCGGTGACGACCAGCGCGGCGTCGTGCTCGCGAAGCACCCGATACGTTTCGTCGTCAAACCAGGATTCGTGGCGAAACTCAACCGCCGTCTTTCTCGACAGCGCAATGAGCAGTGACTCGAGCAGCGCGACGTTTTTCTGACGCACAGGTGGAAACTGAAGGAGGATCGGTCCAAGCCGATCGCCGAGGACGGCGATGCGCTCGGTGAAGATTCGCGCCAGGCCTACCCGGTCAAAACCTTCGGCCGAATACGTCAGTCCTCGGTTGGCCTTCATGCAGAATCGAAAGCCAGGTTGTGTGTCCGATGCCCAGTGCAGCAGCGTCGTTTCCGGCGGCGTGCGGTAGAAGCTGCCGTTCAGCTCGACGCCGTTGAGCTTCTGGGCGTAGTAGGCGAGCATCTTTGACCCCGGGAGCGTCGTCGGGTAGAACTTGCCCTTCCAGGCCGAGTAGCTAAAGCCGGACGTCCCGGCGAACAGCACGGGCCTACGAGACCGCTGCGCTGTTTCGCATCACGCGCTCGTGAAGCTGCCCGCACGCCGCTTCTGCCTCGCGGCCACGTGTGTCGCGCACAGTCACGTTCAAGCCCTGCGCCTCGACCATCAGCTTGAAAGCGCGAATCGAGGCTCTGTCCGGCGCGTGATACGGCGTGTCGTCGACCGGATTGAACGGGATGAGGTTGACGTGCGCGAGCTTGCGCTTGAGCAGCGCACCCAGCTCCTTCGCGTCCCGCTCGGTGTCATTGACACCGGCAAGCATCACCCACTCGTAGCTCACGCGCCGTCCCGACCTGGCTCCGTAAGCCTGTGCCGCGTCGACCAGGTCGCGCACCGGATACTTGCGGTTGATCGGAACGAGAACGTCGCGCAGCTCGTCGCGCGCCGCGTGGAGCGAGATGGCCAGCGTTACCGGGATCTTCTCTTCGGCCAGCTGCTCGATTCGCGGGATCAGCCCGCTCGTCGAGACGACGATCCGGCGTGGGCTGATGCCAAGGAGCTCCGGGTCCGCGAGCCGGCGCACGGAGTCGACGACCGCCCGGTAGTTCGCCATCGGCTCGCCCATGCCCATGAACACGACGTGGGAGAGGCGACGCCCCTCCGCGGCCAGCACGCGCTGCGCGTCGACCGCCTGCTCGACAATCTCATACGCCTTCAGGTTGCGTCCGAAAGGAAACTTGCCAGTGGCGCAGAAGGGACACCCGATGGGACATCCCGCCTGCGTCGAGATGCAAAGCGTCGAGCGGTCGGCGTAGCGCATCACGACCGCCTCGACTGAATGGCCTCCGTCAAGCTCGAACAGCGTCTTGGTGGTGAGCCCGTCGTCCGCCTGTGCGACCGCTATGGGACGCAGCGACGTGGCGCGGAAATCGCCTTCCATGGCGACGCGGAGGGGCTTTGGCAGCTCGCGCATGGCGTCGAAGCTCGTCGCACCGCGGGCAAGCCAGCCCCAGACCTGCTTCCGCCGGAATGCCGGTGCGCCGTGCTCGGTAAGCCACGCATCGAGGTCTGCCGCGGAAAGGGATGCAATCGGGGGCCGGGGGTCAATCACCGACCTAGATTACGGGGCGGCCTCGTAGACCTCCCCGCGTTCGCGCACTGCGCCGTCGTCGATCAGCTTGCGCAGGTGCGCGCGGAGCGTCATCACGGCCGCCGCCATCAGCTTCTCGTCGAGCTCGCCGTAGACACGAGACGTCAGGTCGGACGCGGTGCCTCGCCCACGGCGAATCTCCGTCAGCACCTGCGCTTCGCGCTCGAGCCGGTGGCGGCGATACTCGTCGATCTTGCCTATCGCAGCGGCCACAGGATCCCAGTGCCCGGGGTAAAGAATGCGCGGCCGAAGCGCGGCCAGGCGATCGAGCGAGAGGAGGTAGGCCGCGACGTCGCCTTCCGGGTACGTAACCATCGAGCTGCCCTGGCCGAGAATCAGATCGCCGGTGAAAACGGCGCCCTCTTCAGGGATCAGAAAAGACAGGTGGTCGGCGCTGTGACCCGGCGTGTAGAGCGCCGTGAGGTTGAGGTTGCCTACGCGCACAACGTCGTTGTCGCCCAGCTCCGGGTAGCGCCGCACCGACGCGCGGTGGAGCGCTGCGAATCGCTCGGCGAGGGGCAGGTGGTCGGGGTGCGAGTGAGTGACCAGGACGACTCCGACTGTCCGCCCGGCCAGTCGCCTTTGCAGGGCTTCGAGATGCCTGTCGTCATCTGGTCCGGGATCGATGACCGCCACCACTGGTCCCGCGTCCACGATCCACGTGTTAGTCCCCGGTCCCGTGTACGGCCCCGGGTTTGGGGCTACTACTCGGCTGACGACGCTCAACGCGGCTTGTACGCCGGCAGGTAGATGTCGATGCCGTCGGGCGGGCTCGCGTCGAGCCACCCGTCCAGCTGCGTGTCGACGATCAGGCGCAGGAGCGGTTCGCCTAGCTCGGGCACTGACGGCTGTTGACGTTCGCCGGCGACGGCGATGTGCACCTTCCACCACGAGCCGGCGCCTTCCGCGGCCACGCTGAGCGAGTCGCCGAGCCAGTCCCTGACCCGGGTGAAGGCTTCGACCAGGACAGGTTCCGAGCCCACCACTACCGCCTCGGGCGGCAGGTTACGAGCGGCTGCGGGCAGGGCCAGGTTGAGCACGGCCCCAAGCACGACGCCGCGGGCGCCGTCCTTCGGTTCGATGGCAGCCGCCTCCAGCCCGGCGGCCCGCCGGCCGACCTCCTGGGCCTGCTCGAACACAGTCTCCAGCAGCTCGGGGCGCCCGAACGCGGCCTGACGGGCCGATTCCTGGAGCGCGAGCACCGACGAGCGGAGCTTGTGGCCCAGCCGCCCAAGCACGTAGTCCCTCTGCTCGCCGGCCAGCCTCTGCCCCACCTCGGCCGCCTTTCTCGCCGCCCTGAGGCCGCCGCTGTCCGCCCACCCGACGAGCCGCCCGGTCAGGATGAGAGGCTCCCACGGTCCGCCTGGCGGAGGGAAATCGACGTCGGCCGGGCCGTGCCGGGCGTGATCGGGAATCGACTCCATCCCGCCGCCGACACGAACCCACTGCGGCGTGGCTTCCATAAGTGCTCTAACGGGAGGTCAGGTGCGAATCCGTGCCGGAACGGTAAATCGGAACGTCGTGCCACGCCGGTCGCTGGCGGCGACCCAGATCCGGCCGCCGAACGAGCGCTCGACCACGAGCCGGCACAGGTAAAGCCCGAGGCCTAGTCCGCCCTGCGAGCGGCCCCGGCCGGCCGGTCCCGTCTTCTCGAAGACCGTGTCCAGGGTGCCGGCGGGCAGCCCCTGGCCGTTGTCTGCGACGGAGATCTCCAGCCAGCCGCGCTGGACCTGGCGCGACTCGACCTGCACGGACCTGGCCGTGTACTCGAGCGCGTTGCCGATCAGGTTGGTCAGCACCTGGCTCAGGTGAGCGGGCTCGCAGAACGCCTGGGGCAGACCTTCTGGCAGGTTGACCTGCACAGCCGAGGTCCGCTCGGCGTACCGGTGTTGAAGCACTGCAATCACCCCGGTGAGGGCCGAGTCGAGGTCGACGGGCTCGGGACGGGGCTCGAAGTGCCTGGTCTCGAGCTTGGCGATGATCAGCTGGCTCTCGACGAGGCTGAGCAGCCGGTCAGAAGATTCGTAGGCCTCCTGGAGGAGTGTCCGTCGCCCCGTGGAGTCGATGGTCTCGTCCCACTGCATGATCCCGGCCAGGGTGTTCTTCATCGCGGCGGCGGGGCTGCGCACCTCGTGCCCGATCGCACGGAGCATCAGGTCTTTCGCCTCCAGCGCCTGGCGCTGCGCGGTGACGTCCTCGTGCAGCGTCAGCACGCCAGCAGGTTCGCCTTCGAGTCCGGGGATGACGACGCGCCTGACATGGACGGTCCGATCGGGGTCCTTCATCCGCAGCTCGATCGTGCCATCGGATTCGCCGTCCTCGGCCGGCGTCGCGCCGGCGGCGGTGTAGACCTCTTCGGGTTTCCTTCCCGGCATCTCGGAAGCCTGCAGGCTGTAGATGGATTCGATCTCCGGGTTGGCGTAGACGATCCGCCCCGCTGCGTCCTCGAGCATCACCCCGACAGGCGAGTGACGGAGGATCGCGTTCATCATTCGCCGCTCACGGTCGAGCGCGTCGACGAGCTCGAGCTGACCGAGCAGCACGGACGCCTGCCCGGCCAGAACGGCGGCAAGTCTTCGCGTCTCCGCGCCGCCGGCGGTCATTCGCGCCACGAGCAAGCCGGCAAATCTGCCCTCAACCTGGATCGGGATGGCGAACGCGTCCTGGGGCGCACCGACCAGGTCGAGGAGGGCGCGCAGGCGACGGCCTCCGGCAGACGCGGTCAGGGCTCGCAAGAGCTGCGCGCTGTCGCTTACCGGAACTTTCGGCGATGTCTCGCCGTCGTCCGATCGACGCACCAGCTCGCCGTCCTCCATGAGCCACAGGTCGCCTTGCGACCCGGCCAACGCCCGGCTCACCAGGCGCGCCATCTCGGAGCGGGCGCGATCCGGCTCAGTCGGCGTCAGCTCGGTGAAGGCGGCGACCGCCTCGAGCGTGCGAATGCGGCCGCGGGTCTCGGCCACTAGTCGCGCGTTTTCGATCGCAACCGCGGCGTGGCGCGCGAAATCGAGCGCTGCCCCGGTCGGCTCCGCGACAAGGGTGGATGCGTGCACCGCGCCGATCGCGCCCACCAGACGATCGCCGTACCAGAGGGGGACCATGTTCCACGCGTATTCGTGTGCCGTGCCGCTGACGATGCCCGGAGGGGCGACGCGATCGTCGGAGTTCAGCCCAGCCCACGACAGCACCTCTTCCGCGGCAGAGTCGCCGCTGCTCCGCGTCGCCGTGACGCGGCCCTCGGTGTCGAACGCCCAGCACACGGCGCCTGCGCACTCGAGCATCGTCCGCGCCTGGTCGGCGATGTTCGCTACGACGCTCATCAGCTCGTGACCAGCGAGCGCTGCGAGCTCCTGGATGCGCACCGACTGCGCAAGCGCCAGCTCGTTGGTGTGGTGGAGGCGCATCGTGCGAAGGGCGATGCCCACCACGGGCATCGCCGCCTCGAGCAGCTTCAGGTGCGTGGCCTGGAACCGCCCCCCGTCGTTGCGCATCGCGACCACGCCTCCAACGACGCGGTCGGCCTGGGTGATGGGCGCCCACACAACGTGGCTCGGCGAGCGGGTGAATATGTAGCCGCCGATCGGTCCACCAAGGTCCGCCGGCTCGTCGGCCACGCCGTCCTGGACCTCGGCGCCGCCCTCGATCATGCGGCGGAAGAAAGGAGCGCCGTCGATGGGGACCGGACCGATTGGCATTGCGGCCTCGCCGCGCTGCGCGGTGAAGCCCACGACGAGGCCGGCGACATCAACGTAGGCGAGCACCATGTGCGTCGAGCCGAGGTAATCGCCGGCGACTGAGAACACGCCATCCGCCAGCTGCCGCTCGTCGGCCGCGCCGGCAACGCCGAGCTCCAGCAGGTGGAGCGCTTCGAGGCGGGCCCTTTCGGTCTGGGCCTGGGCGAAGTGGTCGGCGTTGGCCAGGGCCAGGCTGACGTGCGCGGCAACGTCCTGCAGCAGCTTGACATGCCAGTCGTCGAATGCGCCCTCCGTGTACGACTGGAGGGAGAGCATCGCGGTGATTCGGTCGCCGCTCAGCACCGGAACCCAGACGAAGGAGCGCGACACCCTTCGCTCGTCCGACGGCGGACCCGACACGAACACCGCGGCGCCCTGGCCGACGGTCCAGACCTCGCGCTCGAGCTCCTTGCCCTCGAAGCTCCGCGCCCATGGCGACTTGCGCACCAGAACCGGCTTGCCCGTTTCATACGCCTCGCGCGAGGGGCCGGTGACAGCCAGCGCGACCGGCGGCACGACCTCCTCCACGCCTCCGACGTACTGGTAGCCCTCCGCCACCGGCCCTTCGTCGGCATGGGTGATGGTGGCCAGAATGAACCCGTCGAACTTCAGGTATGCAGCGAGCTCCTCACGCAGCGTGCGCATGATCGACCAGCGGTCCAGGCTCGATGCGAGGCGGCGGCCGATCGCGTTGACCACCTCCAGCCTGCGGCGCTGGTCCTCGATCGCCTCGTAGCTGCGGGCGTTGCGAAGCGCAAGTGTGACCTCGTCCGAGACCAGCTCCAGGAAGGCAGCCGTCGAGTCCTCGTACGCGTAGGGCCTCGAGCTCCGGATGCCAAGGGCGCCGCGGGCGATGCCTCCCTCTTTGAGGGGGACCCAGAGCGAGCTCTGCGGTTCATGGACGATCACCGGCTTGTTGTCGGCCACCACATTGCGGGCGGTCATCGCGACGGGAGAGCGTGGCGGCAGCCACCGCGAGGTTGGCACCGAATCGCTCTCCACGCGCATCAACCTGGCGCGATCCTCCTGCAGGGTGACCATCTCCAGGTGGTCGACCGGAAGGAGCTCCCGCAGCGTGTCGTAGAGGCCGGTCAGCACGCTCGTCTCGTCCAGCGTCGACGTCATCGCCCGGGCGATGCTGTTCAGCGCCTCGAAGCGGCGGGCCTGGTTTCGAGTCAGCTCGTTGAGGGAGGCGTTGGCCAGGAGGATGCCCAGGCTTTGATGGACCTGTTCGAGGAAAGTGAGCTCGGCCGGAGGCACTCGCCGCTTGCGGTAGGTGTGATAGATCACGCTGCCGATGAGCTCGCCCTGGTGCATCACCGGGACCCAGATCGCGAGCTTGCTCCTGATGCGCTTGCCCGGCCCCTTGCCGATCTCCAGGCGCGACGACCCAAGGGGCAGGACCGTGGTCTTCGGGTTGGCGAACTGGCGGGCGAAGTTCGAGTCCCGCACAAGGCGGCGCCGCAGGTCCTGCAGCACGCCGAAGTCGATCGGCAGAGAGTGGTACCAGCCCTCGCGCTCCAGTACCTGGAGGTTGATCGCGTCGTAACCGAAGCGGGTGTTGAGCCCGCGGTACAGCACCTGGACCAGGTCCGCCTCGGTGACACAGGTACCCAGCTCGTGAACGATCGCGGCGTGCGGGCCCTGCTCGCGGACATTGGCCCGCGGCCGAGCCGCCGGCTTACCTGTCGCGGAGGGACGTTTCACCGGCGCGGCCGAGGTGTGGGACGTGGTGTTACGCCGGGCTTGCGCCATTGCCACGGATATACTGCGCCAGAAGCGCGATGCCGTTCACACCGCCCAAGCCGATCGCGCCGACCCCGGAGGAGCTCAGGGGATCCACCGTGCTCGTCGTCGACGACGAACGCGCGTGGAGAGTCATCCTGGAAACCGACCTCAAGATGCTTGGCTACAAAGTGTCGATGGCGGAGGACGCCGACCAGGCTCTCGTGCGCGCGCAGACCGACAAGCCTGAGGTCGCCATCATCGATCTGATGCTGCCCGAGCCGATGGACGGCTGGGGACTCCTGAACGAGCTGCGCTCGCGGGGGCAGAAGGTGCCCGTCATCTTCTATACGGCCTACCCGGTGTTTCCGTCAGGTACCGATGACCCGGACGTGGTCGGCTACATGAGCAAAGCCGTCGACCGGGCGGACCTCTATGCCCTTCTCCCGGTCGCCATCCGGCGCTCCAGAGAGCGCCGAAACTCAGACTCTTGAGCTGTCTACCAGCCCCAATCGAAGCTGGAGAACGCGTCGATCCACTGCGCGCCGCTCGCGAGGGCGAGAGCACCCAGCACGACCAACGAAAAGACGATTCCCTGGACTCTAATTCGCCACGTCATCCCCAATTTACCCCTTTGTTTTTCCAATTTGTGCCGGGCCCGGCAGAAAGTATGCGGGGCCCCGGTCGTACTTGATGATTCTACTGTAGTCAATAATCGTAAATAATAGTGTAGATGGAGTCTTGGAAAATCCAACCAGCAGGCGAGGATCGGCCGGCGGCACCAGGCGCGAGGTGCGGCTGCCACCCCTGCCCCCGGGCCTGGAGGTCTACCGCCCGGCGGACGTGCTCGGTTCGTCCGTTCTCGTGGTCGAGGACGAGGCGCCAATGCTCCAGCAGCTCAGGATCGACCTACAGGACCTCGGCTACCGACCGTCGGTAGCCGCCTCCGCCCCCGAGGCGCGCGAGCTGCTCGAACACGAGCGGGTCGCCGCTGTGCTGCTCGACCTGGTGCTCGACGAGCATGAAGACTCCGGGTTCGAGCTTCTGACGTGGATCCGGCAGCACCATCCGGGCTTGCCCGTGATCGTCCTTTCGGCGGCGCAGGTGAACTCGGCTTCCATCCGCCGCGCCTATGAGCTCGGCGCCAGCTCCTACTTCGTCAAGGGCAATGTGCCGATGGCGCACATCTACTCCGACCTCGCGGCTCGTCTGGTCGAGCGCGGCACCGGCCGCCCCGGCAGCTATCGGTTCGGTCGCCTCGAGTTCGACCCGACGCGGCGGAGCGTGAAGATGGGCGAGCGCGACGTCCGCTTGACCCAGCAGCAGGCCGCGCTGGTCCTCTTCCTCGCCCAGGGCTCCAAGCCGGCCACGGCGCGCGACCTGATCGAGGCCGGCCTGTTCCGCGACAACGCCGCGCATTCGACCGTCCACTCCGCCCTGCTCACGCTGCGCCGCCGCCTCGATGAGCTCGAGCCCGGCCTGGGCGCCACCTTCGTCCACGCCTCAGCTCGGGGCTACAGCCTGGTCTCGATCCATGACTGACGAAGAGGCCCGGACCCCTCTACCGAGCAAGTCTGTGCTCGACGATGTCGTCGATCTTCGGCGCTACTTCCACAAGCATCCCGAGGTCAGCTTCAGCGAGCACGAGACCTCGCGCTATCTCAAGGAGCGACTGCGCGAGATGGGGCTGGACCTCGAGAGCTGCCCGACGGAAACGGGCGCGGTGGCATTGCTCGACACGGGTCGGCCCGGCAAGACCGTGATGCTGCGCGCCGACATTGACGCCCTTCCGATTCAAGAAGAGCCCAATGTCGACTTCCCCTCCCGCATCGACGGCCGCATGCATGCATGTGGCCACGACGCGCACATGGCGATCATGATCGGCGTTGCGCGGACGCTCATCGACCGGATCTGGGACGTCGGCGGCAAATACCTCTTCGTTTTTCAGCCCGCAGAGGAGATCGTCGAAGGCGCCAAGGCGATGATCGCTCGCGGGTTGCTGGACGACCACCACCCGGACTCCGTCATCGGCCTCCACATCGCGAGCTTCATCGAGTCGGGCACGGTGATCTCCAAGCCTGGGCTGCTCTGGGCGGGATCCGACGCGTTTGACGTCAAGTTCGCTGGTCCTGGTGGGCACGGCGGGATGATGGGCAGGCGCGGCAACGTGCTGGCCGCACAGGCTTTCTTCGTGGAGCGGCTGCACACGGTGGTCGAAGGACTCGAGCAGGAAGGCGTGCAGTGCCACACGACCGTAGGCAACATCAGCAGCGACGGCGCGTGGAACATCGTGCCGCGCGGCGTGCTCGTGCAGGGCAGCCTGCGCACATTCAACGCTGAGCTTCGCGAGCAGGCGCTCGATCGGCTGCACGATTTGCTAAATGAAACCCAGAGCGAGTTCGAGGTGACCTCGTCCCTCGATCTCGTGCATGGCACTGTGCCGTTGATGAACGAGCCGAACGTGACGCGCACCGTGCTCGACGTCGGCCATGAGCTGATCGGAGATCGCGCGAGCTTGCTCGGGAGGCCGCTCACGGTGAGCGACGACTTCGCCGAGTTCCTCACCCGGATCCCGGGCTGCTACTTCATGCTCGGCGCGCGGCCCGAGGGAGACCATCCGCCGGCCCATCACTCGCCGGGGTTCCGCATCGACGAGGCAGCGCTACCGATCGGAGTCAAGGTGTTGGCGGGAGCTGCCGCTCGACTCGCAGCCCCGTAGGTGCTCTGGGCCTTTGCGATCGTCGCCGGCCTGGTCGTCGGACTGGTGACCGGGGGCAAGATCGCCCACCTCGCGATGCTGCGCTTTCGCTGGCCCTGGCTGATCCTGGCCGCGGTGGCGATTCGGGCGGCCGTCCTCCTGACCCCTCTGAATCGGATCGACGGTGCGCAGTACCTCTACGTCCTGGCGCTCGCGGCGATCGTGGTCTGGACGATCATCCACATCAAGCGGCTGCCCGGTGTCTGGCTCGTGACGGCCGGTTCAGCTCTCAACCTGCTCGTGATCGTTGTCAACGGAGGCCGCATGCCGGTCGCGCCGGAGCTGGCCGCATCGCTGGCAAGGCACGGCACGATGGGCCAGTACACGGTGATGGGCGGACAGACCAACTTGAACCTGCTCGGGGACTGGATCGTGCTGTACCCGGTGCCAGAGGTCTACAGCGTCGGCGACATCGTGATCGCGCTCGGGCTCGCTATCGTGGTCTTCTTGGCTGTCCGAAACCTCAACCCGTATAGTGAGCTGACCCCGCCGTGATCATCTTCTGGATCTTCACGATCTTCGTCGGCGCCTCAGCCTTTGCCTTCGGCCTGATCGGACTTCAGCTGGGCATCGGTTGGTCGCTCGTGTATGCGGTGCTGGCCATGCTGCTGGCCCGCGGAATCTTGAGCATGGTACGGCGCTCCCTGATCCTCCGCGAGCGAATCGCCCCAGAGTCGGACGTCCTCGAGCGCACTGTGGAAACGAATCGCGCGGTCTTCTGGAAGCGAGCGCTGTTCCTGGCTGCGATCCCGATCCTCTACTTCACGGTCATGGACCTGGCGTTCGGCCTGGCACCGGCGGACGCCCTGCTGGCCCTGCCCACGCTTCTCCAGCAGATCTTCACGCAGATGATCTATCTGTTCTTCCTCCTCGGGGCCAACTTCATGTTGTTCTTCGGCCCCTTCTACCTCTACACGCGCATCGGCAAGACGATGATCAACCCAGACGACGCGAACTTCGGGGTGAGCATCGAAGATGTGCGCGGCCAGAAGGCGGCGGTCAACGAGATGAAGCGAATCCTCAAGCTCATCGAGCACGGCCGGTTGTTCACCAAGGCCGGCGGCAAGCGCGAGCGCGGCGTGCTCATGGTCGGGCCGCCCGGAACTGGTAAGACGATGCTCGCCAAAGCCATCGCGTCGTCGCTGCATGTGCCCATTTACATCGCCAACGGTGGGTCGTTCGCCGGGATGTTCCTCGGCATCGACGCGCTGAGCGTCTACCTGATGGTCCGCGCGGCGCGCAAGCGGGCCAAGGTCTGGGGCGGATGCATCGTGTTCATCGACGAGATCGACGCCCTTGGCATGCGACGTTCGGGACAGCAAGGCGGCGGAATGATGGGCGGAATGGGCGGCATGATGGGCGGCGGCCAGCTGGGATTGAACATGCTGCTCGTCCTCATGGACGGCATCGACAACCCGGGCTTCATCATTCGCCAGCTCCGCAGCCTGGTGAATCTGACCCTCGATGGCCTGTTCCTCCCGCGGGTGATCGGCGCCAACGGCAGCAAGCTCTCGCTCCGAATCCGGCCCCTCAAGGCGCCCAACTACAACATCCTGTTCATCGGCGCCACCAACCGGCCCGCCGTGCTGGACGAGGCCCTGACCAGGCCCGGACGATTCGGCCGACAGATCGTCTTTCGTCTGCCCGACCGCGAGTCGCGCAAGGACATCGCCGCGCTGTACTTCGACAAGAAGCAGCACGACCCGGCGCTTGACACGCCCGGCAGGCGCGACGAGTTCGCGCGAATCTGCGAGAAGTATTCGCCGGCCGACATCGAGCAGGTGCTCTCGCTGGCCCTGCTGTATGCGTTCGAAGACGGCCGCGACGCATTCAACTGGAATGACATTCGCGAAGCCATGGGCAACGTCGAGGCGGGCCTCGCCATTCCGGTCGAATACTCGGAGAAAGACAAGATCGCGGTTGCACGTCACGAGCTGGGGCATGCGATTGCATCCCACTACTTCCAGCCCGACCACGCCCATGTTCGCCTCTCGATCCGGCGTCGCGCCAGCGCGCAGGGCGAGATCGGCGGCTATCACCTCTCGCTGCCGACCGAAGAGCAGTTTTCCGTGTTCCGGTCACAGCTGGCGGCCGACATCCGGCACGGACTGGGATCAATCGCTTGCGAGCGTGTCTTCTACGGCGAGAACTCGGCGGGCGTCTTCGGCGACCTGAGGATGACGACTGCGATGGCCTGCCGCATGGTGGGCACGATCGGGATGGGCGCCGACGACCTCGATCCCAAGATGTCGACCAAGGCCGCGAACATCGGCGAGCAGCTGATCTCCGTGTCCGAGATCACGCAGGGTATGCACGAGCAGTCCACCTGGGAAGGCGCGGTGCTGCACAACCCTCGCGCCCGGCGCATCGTCGCCCAGGTGCTCGGCTCCGCTTACATCGACGACTGGCGCCTGATGTACGTGAACAAGGACGCGATCGACCAGGCCGTCGAGGCTTTGATCAACCAGGGCGGCGAGCTGATGGGCGATGAGATCAGCGGTCTTCTGGAGTCGGTGGGGCTGCGGCTGCCGAACGAGAAGGACCCGTATCCCGAGGACATGCCCGCGGTGCCGCCCGAGCAGCGCATCGACCTAACCGCGATCGAGGGCACCGCCTGATTCGATTCGGCGCGTCGATCCTGGCCGGCATTGTCCTCGCCGTGCTCCCGCATGCGGCTCTTGCCCAGGATCCTGGCGCCGGCCCGAACGCCCACCACGAGGCGGCGCGCATCATCGCCGCAGAGATGGCGATGCAAGATGCGTCCAGGTCGCTGCAGGCGCTGGCGGCGCAGCAGCCGTCCGGCCTGGCCGAGTCGATCCGTCACGAGATCGCCGTCGCCAACGCCGGCTACGCGTTTCGCCAGGCGGCGCGCCAGGAGCAGCTCCGCGTGTACGAGCTGGCGGGGTATGCGAGCGTCGAGTCCTCCGTCGTGCCGCTGCTGCCGCCCAACATGCAAGCAGGGCTCGAGGACTACATCGCGGCGCTGCACTCGCTTTACATCCTCGCGGGGATCGACCAGTACTACCTGGTCAACGTCCACTTCAACCACGCCTACACCGACACAGAGTCGCTGAGCGCGCTGCGCTCCTACTACAGCGAGGCGTCGCTGCGTTACGGCGTGGACCCGAGCTACCTCGCCTCAATCAACTACATCGAGAGCAACTTCGGCCGTGTCAAAGACGTTTCGACAGCGGGGGCCCAGGGACCGATGCAGTTCTTGCCGAGCACCTGGACCCAGTACGGGCAGGGCGGAGACATCCACAACTCGCATGACGCGATCCTGGCTGCCGCGCGCTACCTGGTCCGCAACGGCGCGCCCTACAACATGCGCAACGCGATCTTCCAGTACAACCACGACTACGACTACGTCGACTCGGTGGAGTCGTTCGCTCGGGCCTACCGGACCGACCCAGGCTGGCTCGAACGGATGTACTACTGGAACACGTTCGGCTAGAGGCCCCGGCCGGGAAATTTCCGGATAGTCCGGACTAGCGGGTGTTCTCGCCAGACAACTGGTCGGTTCGTCCGGACTATCCGACAAATCGCCTACCGTACGATCGTTAGAGTAAGTACTCATGGAGTATCGGATCGAACAATTGGCGAGGGCCGCCGGCGTGGCCGTGGACACGATCCGCTTCTACCAGGGGAAGGGCCTGCTCGAGGCGCCTCGCCGGGAGGGCCGCGTGACCTGGTACGGCGAACCGCATGTCGAGCGGCTGAAGAGGATCAAAGCGCTCCAGCAGCAGGGCTTCACGCTGACGGTGATCCAGCGCTTCCTCGCCGGCGAGCTGGAGGCTTCTGACGAAGCGCTCGTCGCCGCGGTCACCCGTCCTTCCGCGCCGCAGACACTCACCCTCGGAGAGCTCGCGGAGCGCAGCGGCGTCGCTCAGCCGCTCCTGATGAGCCTCGAGCAGGCCGGCCTCCTGGTTCCGATGGAGGGCGGCGAGGAACCTCTCTATCCCGCCGACGACCTGGAGGCGATCGCGGCCGGCATGAAGCTCATCGCCGCGGGAGTACCCCTCGGCTCGCTGATGGACCTGGGCAAGGATTACGCCGCGGCGGTGGATCGCACCGCGCGGCAGGCAGTCGACCTGTTCGATCGCTACGTGCGCGAGCGCATCCAGGCCGAGGGGGGCGAAGCCGAGGCCGCGGAGCGGCGGCTGCTGGAGACCTTCAACGACCTGCTCGAGGCAAGCGGCACGCTGGTCCGGCATCACTTCCAGCGCACCCTGCTGCGTGCCGCGCGGGAGCACATCGAGAAACGGGAATGAGTCAGCCCCTCCGGCGCAGCCCCTCCGGCGCTTCGCGCCACCTCCCCACAAGTGGGGAGGAGCCACCTCCCGATGAATGGAGTGCTGGGATGATCGCCGCGACGAAGATTCGTGGGCGCGAGCTTGACCGCACCCCGGACCTCGTCGACCTGGTGACCGCCGCGCGCGATGCGGGACACGAGGTGATGCTGATCGAGCGGCCGATGCCGGACGCGGTCAGCGTCGCCGCCATCGGTCGCGCGCTCGACATCGTCGCCGCGCCGGGTGGAGTTGCGGTCGAGAACGCAGACGGCAAGACGATCGACTTCGAGCCCGGCGAGAGCCGCCTCCTCGCCGCGTCGCGCCTGTGGCGGCGCATTGCGTCGAGCGACGCACTGGCCGTCGGCGGCTTCGCCTACCGCCCCGACCGCGAACCCGGGGGCGCGTGGTCTGGATTTCCCGCGCTGCTTTTTCGCGTACCGGCGCTCGCGGTCATGCGCAGGCGCGGCCGAACCTTTGTGGTCGCCGCGACCGACGGTGCCGAAGCGCTCCTGGATCTCAACGCCACGGCCGTGCGAGCGCCTTCCGCGCGCAAGGTCGACGTCACACCGGTGCGGAATCCGGTCGCGTGGACGGCGGCGGTGGAGAGCGCGACGGGGCGATTGCGTGCAGGCATTGCTGAGAAAGTCGTCCTCGCGCGCGAAGTCATCGCGCACGGCGATGGCGTCATCGCTGCCGGGGCTGTCGTGCGGAGCCTGCGCGCCGCGTATCCGTCGTGCTTCGCCTATCTCATCTCGGGCGCGGACGGGACGGCGTTCGCGGGCGCATCACCCGAGCTGCTGGTTCGCCGCGCCGGTCCGCGCGCGTTCGCGCAGCCGATGGCTGGTTCGGTCGCGCGTGGCGCGAGCGAAGCGGAGGACGAGCGGCTGGCCGACACGCTGGTGCAGAGCAACAAGGACGCCGACGAGCATCGCGTCGTGTCGCAGTTCGTGGCCGGAGCTCTCGGACCGTTCTCCTCAAGCGTGAGCTCGCGCGGACCTGAAGTCGTGCGGTTCACGAACATCCAGCACCTGGCGACCAGTGTCAGCGCGGAGCTGAACCATCCAGCGGCCGACGCGCTGACCCTGGCCGCGGCACTCCATCCCACACCGGCCGTGGGAGGGTGGCCGCGCGAGGCGGCGGACGCGCTGATCGACGAGCTCGAGGGCATGGAGCGCGGGTGGTACGCGGGCGCGGTGGGATGGATCGACGGCCGCGGCGACGGCGAGCTCGCGATCGCGCTGCGATGTGGTTTGCTCTGGGAGGACGGCGCGCGACTCTACGCGGGGGTGGGCGTGATGCCGGACTCGGATCCCGCGCGCGAGCTGGAAGAGACCGAGCTCAAGTTCAAAGCGCTGCTCACGGCCCTGGTTTGATGGATCTCACGATCCACGGCGCACGCATTCACTACGAGCGCGCCGGGGCCGGGCTGCCGGTCGTTTTCCTTCACGCCGCCGTCGCGGACCTGCGCATGTGGCAACCGCAGGTCGCCGCTTTCGCGAAAGCGTTCGACGTGACTCGCCCTGACGCGCGCGGATTTGGCAAGTCAGAGCTCCCGTCAACTCGGTGGTCGCCTGTCGCTGACCTGCTCGGGCTGATGGACGAGCTGGGACTCAAACCTGTTCACCTCATCGGCTGCTCGATGGGCGCGCGCATCGCGATCGATTTCGCGCTCGAGCACGGCGAGCGGATCTCCAAGCTGGTGCTGATCGGGCCAGGGATCGGCGGCGCGAACTTCGGCGAGAGATACCCGGAGCTCGGCGCGGATGTGGACGCGGCCGAGAAAGCCGGCGACATGGCCGCAGTGAACCGGGCCGAGATGCGCATGTGGCTCGATGGTCAACGCCCCGAGGGTTACGTGAAGCAGCCGCTCCGGGACTTATTCCTGGACATGAACGGCGGCAACTTTGACAGCGACTTCGACAGCGCGCCTGAAGAGGCCATCGACCCACCCGCGGTCGAACGCCTCCACGAAATCACCGCGCCGACGCTCGTGGTCGTCGGTGACGCGGACCTGCCGCCCGTCCTGGACGCGGTGGAGCTGCTGATGGAGAAGGTTCCCCAAGCGCGCAAGGCCGTCATCCACGACGCGGCGCATCTGCCCAACCTCGAGCACCCCGAAGAGTTCAACCGCGTGGTTCTGGACTTCCTGCTCGCCGGCTGATCAGCCCCTTCTGTGCAAAACGGGCGTCTCGCGCGACTTTCAAAGGCCCTATTTGCTCAAAAGAGGGCCGAATGGGGCCTGGTTCTAACTCTTCAGCGCTGAGGCCGCCGCTTCCCAGCACAACCGGTGTCCGCTCACGCTGTCTTCGCGCTTGAACCTGACCACGACCATCGTCGGCGTCGGTGCCGCGATCGCGTCGGCAATTGCCGGCTCGAGACCCGAGCGGTCCGAGACCGGGCTGTAGACCAGCCCGTACAGACGCGCCACCTGCGACAGGTCGAGACCCAGCGGCGTGGCGAAGATCTCCTCGAAAACGTCCTGATGCTCGGCCTGGGGCAGGAAGTTGAAGACCCCGCCGCCGTTGTTGTCGCACACGACGAGCGTCGCCCGGATGCCGTGGCGCTGCAGCGCCCACAGTCCGTTCATGTCGTGATACAGCGACAGGTCACCGAGCAGCAGCACGGTGGGGACCGCGTCGCGGCCCGTGGCCACGCCAAGGCCGCTCGATACCAGGCCGTCGATCCCGCTCGCCCCGCGGTTGCCGAAGAATCGTTGCTTCGGCCGCGCCAGGGGCCAGAAGCTGTCGGCGGCGCGGATCGGCATGCTCGAGCCGATGAACACCTGGCCCGGGTCGGGCAGGCGCGCGCTGAGCGCTCTCACGACGTGGCCCTCGTGAAGGGGAGTTGAGACCATCGACGCGGCGATCGCCGCTGACGCGCGCTTGCCCGCGCTCAGCCACTGGTCGCGCCAGGCTGACCTGTCGACCGGCGGCAGCGCTTCGAGCAGGGGCTGTGGGTCGCAGGCCATCACGTTCGTGGCGACGTGGTCCTCGTCCCGCCACGCTTGGTCCGGGTCGATCAAAAAAGTCGGCGCAGCGGCCGCGGCCAGCCAGCGATTCAAGACCCTGGACGTCGGCGTCGCGCCGATCCGGATCACCAGGTCCGGGCCATGCTGCAGCGACCAGCCCGCGCGGAGGAGCGCTTCATACGACTCCACGGCCGCCCCGGCGTCCGCGCGCCGAAGCTGCGAGGTCGGCTCGGCCAGAAGCGGCAGGCCGATCCGGTGTAGCGCCGGCGCCAACCTCTCGCCCTCGCGTAGCTCGCCCGCGACGATCAGCGGACGCTGGGCGCGCTGGATCGCGGAGGCGAGAGAGGCGACCTGCGCCTGGCTGGGAAGGAGGCGGCCGGAGGTCATCGCCTGGGCGGGTGCGGCCTCCGCAACGGGGGGCTTCCCGGGTGGCGGCACGAGCGGCTCGCGGAAGGGAAGGTTGATGTGCACCGGTCCGTCCGCCGCCTCTGCGACCGCCCGAGCGGCGAGGCGCCGCCACATGCGAGCGGCGTTGGGAAGCTCGACCGGCGCGCCCGGATCGACGAACCACCGCACCGCGCTGCCGTAGAGGTGCTGCTGGTCGATCGCCTGGTTTGCGCCCACGCCCTGAAGCTCGGGCGGGCGGTCCGCCGTCAGCACGATGAGGGGTGTGCGCGAGTAGGAAGCTTCGACCACAGCGGCATGGAACTCCGCCGCCGCCGTCCCGGAAGTGGAGAGCACCACCGCCGGCCTGCCCGTCACCTTGCCCAGGCCGACAGCAAAAAAAGAGCCGCATCGCTCGTCGATCTGAACAAGGACTTTGATGCGGGGATGCCTCTGCAGAGCCATCGCGATGGGCGCCGACCGCGAGCCGGGCGAGACGCAGGCGAACTCCACGCCCTGCGCCGCGAGCTCGTCCACAAATGTCGCCGCAAACGCCTGTGTCACATCGCTCATAGGATCGAGTCGTGATTCTGGAGCGTGAGGACGTAAAGCTGAGCTACTTTGTGGCCGGCGACGGTGTGCCTGTCACGCTGCTGCACGGTTTTACGCAGAGCGGCCGGAGCTGGCGCGAGCTCATCTCCCGGATGCCAGAGGGCTGGAAGTGGATCGTGCCGGACCTGCGAGGCCATGGCGAGACTCAGTCCCCGCATTGCGCTCCGTGCTCGATGGCCGCATGCACGGCCGACCTCGAGAAGCTCTGGGACGAGCTCGGCGTGGAACGGACGCACCTGGTCGGCTACTCGATGGGCGGCCGTCTCGCCTTGCACGTCGCGGCTCGCCGGCCGGAGCGGATCATCTCCCTGCTCACCATTGGAGCCCACGCCGGTCTGGATGAGGACGCGCGCGAAGGCCGCCGGCACGGCGACGAGGCTCTGGCCGAACGCATCGAGCGAGACGGTCTCGAGGCCTTCGTCGACTATTGGGGGTCGCTGCCCCTCTTCGCGGGCTTGCAGCAGCGCGGCCCCGCCTACCTCGCGCACGTGCGGGCCGAGCGGCTGCAGAACCATGTCGCGGGCCTGGCGTGCTCGCTGCGCGGGATGGGCGCAGGCGTGATGGATCCGGTGTGGGACGAGCTCGCGCACTTGCCGTTTCCATGCACATTTGTCGCCGGTCAGCTCGATCACGGATACGTCGCCTCCGCGCGCAGGCTCGCCGCCACCGTGTCCAACGGCCACGCCGAGGTCGTCCTCAGAGCCGGCCATGCGGTGCACCAGGAGCGTCCCGATGCATTCGCGCGGGTGCTGGCCAATCACCTCGCCGCGGCCGCCACGGGCGCCGCTTCGTCGAGCTCGACCGCCGACTGAAGGCCCGCCGCATAGCGCGCGGCCCCGAGGCGTTCGAGGTCCAGCATGCCGCCGTGGTCGATCGTCGCGATGACAAAGCGCCGGTGCCCGTCGCGCATGAGCTGCTCGACCTCGTGCGCAACCTCGTCAGGACGTCGCGCGACTATGTTTGCGGCGGTCACAAGAGGATGCCCAGCGTGAACAGCAACGCATAAGCCAGCTGTGTGATCGCGACGCGCTTGAGCGCGCGGACGAGGTCAGCCGCGTCCGTCGACACGAGTGCCGTTCGCACCGGGACCGATGCGATGGGGATCGCGATGAGGACGAGCAGGATCGTCACCGCCTCCAGCCCGGCCATGAAGGCCACGATCGGCGCGGCGAATGCCGCGGCGACCAGCAGGACGAGCAGGACGCGGGTGCGCTCGCGACCGACGCGCGTCGCCAGCGTGCGCTTGCCCGCCGCGGCGTCGGTCTCGATATCGCGAAGGTTGTTGAGGACAAGGATCGCCGTCGCTAGAAATCCCATCCCGCAAGCCATCAGGACAGCGAGCGCGGTGATGCGGCCGATCTCGACGTAGACCGTGCCAACCGTCGCGACCAGTCCGAAGAAGACGAACACGAAGACCTCGCCCAGGCCCAGGTAGCCGTAGGGGCGCGGCCCGCCCGTGTAGAGCCACCCGGCCAGCACGCACGCCGCGCCGACCAGGAACAGGCGCCAGTCGATCGCCAGGCCGAGCCCGGCGCCAGCGAGGGCCGCGACACCAAAGGCGCCGATCGCCGCTCGGCGCACCGACTCGGGATCGACCACTCCCGACGACGCGGCTCGGAGCGGGCCCACGCGCTTGACGTCGGCGCCGCGCACGAAGTCGGAATAGTCGTTCGCGAAGTTCACGCCGAGCTGCATGCCCAGCCCCACGATCAGCGCGCCGAGCCCCGCCCCCCATCGCAGCCCACCCTCGTGAACGGCGATCGCCGTCCCCGTGAGGACAGGCGCGACAGAAGCCGCGAGCGTGGCCGGCCGCACCGCCGACCACCACGCTCGCGTGGCGCTGAGCGCGGGCGCCGCCGTGACCATGGCTACGGTCGCTTCGGAAACTTCGCGAAGTTCGGCTTCCGCTTTTGCACGTAAGCGTCGCGGCCTTCCTGCGCTTCTTCGCTCATGTAGTAGAGCAGCGTCGCGTCGCCGGCGAGCTGCTGGATTCCGGCGAGTCCGTCATCCGCGGCATTGAGGCCGGCCTTCAGCATGCGCAGCGCAAGCGGGCTGAGCTCGAGCATGCGCCGGCACCAGACGATGGTCTCCTTTTCGAGGTCGGCGAGCGGCACGACCTTGTTGACCAGTCCCATGTCGAGCGCTTGCTGCGCGTCGTACTGCTCGCACAAGAACCAGATCTCGCGCGCCTTCTTCTGTCCGACGATGCGCGCCAGCAAGCCTGCTCCATACCCGCCGTCGAAGCTGCCGACACGCGGGCCGGTCTGGCCGAAGCGAGCGTTATCGGCCGCGATGGTGAGGTCACAAACGACATGGAGGACATGGCCGCCTCCGATCGCGTAGCCCGCGACCATCGCGACCACGGGCTTGGGCAGGCGGCGGATCTGGACCTGCAAGTCGAGCACGTTGAGCCGCCCGGTGCCCTTTGCGTCGACGTAGCCGTCGTCGCCGCGCACGCGCTGGTCGCCGCCCGAGCAAAAGGCTTCCGTGCCCGCGCCGGTCAGGACAACGACCCCGATGGCGGGGTCTTCGCGAGCCGCCTCGAAGGCCCTCGACATCTCGAAGACCGTGATCGGCCGAAACGCGTTGCGCACCTCGGGCCGGTTGATCGTGATCCTGGCGATCCCATCCCAGGTGTCGTAGAGGATGTCCTTGTAGTCGCCCGAGCGAACCCAACCCGAGGCTTTCGAATCTTTCAAGTCATCACTCCTAGAGCGATCACTAGCACCATCTCAGATGGTACGCCGCGGACCGGACTACGCGCGCTGGCGAGGTCTCCGCCGGGGGAAAAGGCGAACGATCTTGGCGTAGTCGTCCGGAGTGTCGATGTCGTCCGGTCGGCCGGGCGCGGGGACGACGTCCAGCATCTCGGGCCGGCCGTGGAGCACCTGCCGCGCGCCGGAGTCTCCCTTGAGCGAGTTGAGCTCCTCCCATAGCGAGCGAGCCAGGATCACCGGTGGCGACCAACCGTCGCTGCCGCTCGAAACCGCAACCGCGGGGCGCGAGCCTTCCCGCCTCCAGGCCCTCAACAGCGTGGCCACGGTCCGCGACCCGACGAGCGGCTGGTCGCCGAGAAGCACCATCGCGCCTTCGATCTCGTGTCGCATCGCCTTCAAGCCCGCTTGCAGCGATGACGCCATTCCTGTCGACGCCTTTGCGTTGAAGACAAGCTCGGCCCGTCCATCGATCGCCCGCCTGACGTCCTCCTCGGCATAAACGACGACGGTCTGGTGGCAGCCGCCCTCAGACGCCGCCTCGAACACGTGCCTGACCATTGGCACGCCGTCGATGTCGAGCAGCAGCTTTTGCGAGCCGGGCATGCGCGAGCTCTTGCCTGCGGCGAGGACGATCCCGCCGACAGGCAGCAATGCCGCAGCGAGTCGCTCGAAGGGCGGTCGCGTGGAGCGGATCCACTCCACCTCTATGCCGGCGCGGATCGCGACCTCAGCGAAGTTGCGGAGGCGCGCGCCGTCACCGTCGACGAGGAGAAGCCTGCGCCCAATCAATGGCGACAGGTCCGGTACCTCTTCGGGTAGCCCCACGACCGCGACCGAACGGCAGTCACTGCGGGCAGCGACGTGCTGGAGTCCAGCATCGAGATCCTTACCGCGTACGACCATGGAGTGCGGTCCTTCGGGCTCCCGATAGGTGCGGCCGCGCACCGGCAGGTCGATGTCCCCCATGACGAAGACCACGTCTAGAGCATGGCAGAGAGGCCCCGGCTTACTCTCTCTTGAGTGCCAATTCTCGGAGCCCACGTCGATTCCTCTGGCGGCCTTCACCTGGCCTTCGAGCGGGCCAAGGCGATGGGCGCGGAGGCGATCCAGGTCCACCCCACCCCTCCGGGATTCTGGGGTTCGCCCAAGCTCGACGAGACGCGAATCGCAACCTTCAAGGAAGCGGCGGCCAAGCACGGCAATCCGCCTTTCTACTTCCATGCCGTCTACCTGATCAACCTTGCGGGCGACGATCCAACGCTGCGCCAGCGCTCGGAAAGCACCCTGGCCGGTTACCTGAAAGCGGCGGACGATCTCGGTGTCGACGGCGTGATCTTCCACACCGGGTCGCACAAGGGCGCGGGTTTCGAGGCACGGCTCCCTTCCATCACTGAGCACCTCAAGCACGTGCTGTCGAAGGCCGACCCGAAGTCAGCGAGGCTGCTGATCGAAAATAACGCGGGCCTTGGCGGCTGCGTGGGCGCTCGCTTCGAGGAGATCGCCCAGATGATGAGCGCGCTCGACGACGATCCCCGTGTCGGGGTCTGCTTCGACACCTGTCACGCGTTTGCCTCGGGTTACGACGAGCGCACTCCTGCTGAGGTCAAGACGACGATCGACGAGCTGGACCGGGTGCTCAAGCTCAGCCGCGTGGACGTCATCCACTGCAACGATTCGGTGACCGGACTTGGTTCGAACCGCGATCGTCACGCCAACATCGGGACCGGGCAGATCGGTGAGGAGGGCTTTCGAGCCCTGCTCCGCGAGCCCCGGCTCGCGAAGCTGCCCTTCATCCTCGAAGTGCCCGGCGCGGGTGGCGGACCCGACGCCGAGCAGGTCGCGGTGCTGAAGAAGCTGGCGCGTTAGGCCACCTCAGACGCGGCGTCGCGGTCCTGCTCGACGACCTCAAGCCGGCGGCGCCGTGGAGCCCGGCGGGTCGCCAGGCCGGCCAGCCACCAGGCGCGCCTGCCGAGCAGGCTTACAAGGGCGACCAGCGTCGGCAGGGTGTGCGGACCATACAGGCGCCTGTTCTCGGCCTCGAGCTGGATGTCCTTCAGCCGCTGCCACATGATGTCTTCGTTGGTGTACGGGTTCATTTCGGCCTCCTAACCAGCAAACTAACTACGGTAGTTAGTATAACCTATGTTGCAGTTTTTGTGGTTATGGGTAAGCTGAATTTCGATGTCAGAACGGGAAACGGCTAGCGGCGAGCTCGGGCTCGTCCAGGCCTTCGTCAACACCGTCGACATGGTGCCCCTGAAGGAGGAGCTCACCGACCCAAACACGCTCAAGGCCTGGTTGGTTGCAAACGGCTTGCTCGACGCGAGCCACCCGGTTGGTGAGTCCGACCTCAAGCACGCAATCGCCGTCCGCGAAGCGATGCGCGGCGTGATCGGCGGCAATTCGGGTTACCCCGTCTACCCGGTCGCCCTTGCCACCCTCAACGAGGCCGCGGCCGCGAGCCGGCTGCGGATGCGCTTCGCGCCAGGCGGGCGGCCGCGGCTCGAGCCGGAGGTGTCAGGCGCCGTCGGCGCGCTGGGACGCCTGGTCGCGACCCTCTACTCGGCGATGCAGGGCCAGGACTGGGAGCGGCTCAAGCTTTGCCGCTCTGGCGAGTGCCGCTGGGCGTTCTACGACCGTTCCAAGAACCACTCGAGCCGTTGGTGCACGATGGCTTCCTGCGGCAACCGGGAGAAGGCGCGCCGCTTCAGAAAGCGAGAAAGGGCTGCGTCCTCACCAACTCCGGACTGAACACCTGCGTCAGTTGAATCAACCGGTCGTAAGCGATGGGATGCCGTAGCTGGATGCTTCTTGGCTCACCAGCCAGCGGAACGATCTTGATTCGACCAAACCCTATTCCGTACCACCCAGGCCTCTTGATCACTATCTGCTTGATCTGGTCTTTGGCCAGGTCGAAGTCCTTCACCCTTTCCAGCTCCGCGATCAGTCTCGCGTTCTCATCGTCAGCCAGGGTTGGCATCAACTGGCCATCGATATAGCCGGCCATTGCGCCGGTTAGCTCCGATCCGCCATGCGCGCCTGGATCGACGCCGAACAGCCGCGCGGTCGTGAAGTACAGCCCGTAGCCGACGCGGGCACCGAGGAAGCCTCGCGAAAGAAAGCCGCTCATGAAGCCGCCAACGAATGTTTCGCTCATGCGCGGGCGGCGCGCATCGATACGCCGGAGCCGCCGAAGCGCACCGCGGTGATCTCGGCCAAGATGCCGAGCGCCGTCTCGTCCGCCCCCCTGCCCCCCAGGTCCAAGCCGATGGGACCGTGCACTCGCGACAGCTGCTCCTCCGTGAAGCCTTCCTGGCGCAAAGCCTCGAAGCGGTTCTGGTTGGTCTTGCGGCTGCCGATCGCGCCGATGTAGCCGGCGTCCTGCTTCAGCACCGAGCGCAGCGCGGGGAGGTCGAACTTCGGGTCGTGCGTGAGGATGACGACGTAGGTAGAGCTGTCGACCGCGATCCTGGCCATGGCCTCGTCCGGCCAGGCGACGATCAGCTCGTCCGCCTCCGGAAACCTTTCCCTGGTTGCGAACTTCGCGCGCGCGTCGACCACCGTCACGCGATAGCCCATCAGCTTCGCGAGCCGGTGCAGCGGGATCGCGATATGGATCGCCCCGATGATCACCAGGTGGGCAGGGCGGCGGAACGGCTCGACGAAAACGTCGCCGTCGCGCCGAGCCAGCTCCGAACCCGGCGGAGTGCCCTCAACGAGCACTTCTTCACCGGTGACCAGATCTGTCCGCAATGTCGCGGGCTCGTTGCGGTCGAGCATGCCGACGAGCTGCCGGTGCGCCTTACCCAGCGGCTGGATGAAGACCTCGATGTGGCCGCCGCAGGCGAGACCGACCTCGAATGCCACATCGTCGGCCACGCCGAAGGCCGCGATCTTCGGAGTGCCCGATTTCAGGACCTTCTGCGCCTCCTCGAAGACGGCGCCCTCGATGCAGCCATTGGAAACCGAACCCGCCATCTTGCCCGAACGTGTGACGAGCATCTTGGAGCCCAGCGGCCTGGGGCTCGATCCCCACGTCTCGATGACCGTGGCGACGGCAATGTCTTCTCCGCCGCCGATCCATTCCTTGAGCTCGCCCAGAACCTCTCTCATCGGTGGCTCCTGACATCGAGCTCCGCATCCGACCGGCCGCTACCGCGGCGGGTCACCTTGCGGGACAAGCCCGTTAAGGACACGTCAGGCGCGCCGACTGATCGCCCCCGCAAAGGGGGAAGGGAAGCAAGCAAGCGGCCGAGGTCCTCGAGGGCCTCGACGTTGTGAGCTGCGAGAAAATCGTCGCAGAGCGGCAGCGCCGCCGCCATCCCCCGTGTCAGCGGCTCATAGCCTTCGGAGCCCAGCAGTGGGTTGAGCCAGATCAGCCTGTGTGCGGAGCGCCGTAGGTGGACGAGCTCGGCGGTGAGCTGGGCAGGATCGCCGCGATCCCACCCGTCGCTGATGATGACCACCACTGCCCCGTGGCCGAGGACGCGACGCGCCCAGCGCCGGTTGAATTCACCAATCGCGTCGCCGATCCTGGTCCCGCCGCTGAAGTCGTGGACGCCTTTGCTCACGGAGTCGAGGGCACGATCGAGGTCTCGATGTCGCAGCAGCCGTGTGATCCGCGTCAGGCGCGTGGAGAAGACGAAGGCCTCGAGGTCCTCGCGCCGAGAGATCGCGTGGGCGAAGATCATCAACAGGCGCGAGTAGCGCTCCATCGAGCCGCTCACGTCGCAGATCAACACCAGCGGCCGGCGACGGACTCGAGGTTTCCGGCGAAACAGGGTCATCAGCTCGCCACTCGAGCGAATGGCGTGACGCGCCGAGCGCCGCAGGTCGATGCGACCTGATCGCGATGGGCGCAGCCGGCGGGTCCGCCTCTCAGCCACGCGCCAGGGTGCCTGCTCCAGCAATCGCCTGACCTGCTCTGTCTCGGCCCAGGTCATCTCCTCGAAGTCTTTGTGGCGGAGCAGCTCTTCGGAGCTGTAGCCGCTCGAGCTCGCGGGGTACTCGGTCGGGTTCTGCTCGCGGTTCAGCTGCGACGAGTTGAGGCCCAGCGCGTTCTTCCAGAGTTTCGCCCGCTCGGGTGCCATGGGCAGGGCGCGGCTTCGGCCTGGGATCACGCCCGCGGCGGCGCGAGGGTCGGGGGGTGTCCAGAAGATGTCGAAGGCGGCCTCGAACGTCGCGATGTCCTCTTTCCGGCTCACGAAGACCGATCGCAGCGCGTTCCGAAAATCCGCATGCTGCTTCAAGTCGATGAAGCCGAGCGCGCGCGTTGCGTCCGTGAGACGTCGAGGCCCCGCCTCCAGGCCGGCGTCGTGGAGCAGCCGCGCGAATGCGCCCAGGCGCGGTAGAAGGTCGACCTGAGCGTCAGGCAAGCCGCGCCTTCTCGACCAGCGCAGGCACCTGCTCGCGCACTCGCTCCAGATCTTCCTGGTACTTCAACGCGGCGCCCATCGTCGCGCTCACAAGGCTCGCGTCGATCTGTGTCGCGCCGAGTGCCGCGAGCGAGCGAGCCCAATCGAGCGTCTCGGCCACACCCGGCACCTTGTACAGGTCCATGCCCCGCAGTCCCTGGACGAGGGCCGCCACCTCGCGCGCCAGTCCGTCCGCGGCCTCGGGGGCGCGCGCACGCACGATCTCGACTTCCTTGTCGAGGTCCGGATAGTCGATCCAGTGATAGAGGCAGCGCCGCTTCAGCGCGTCGTGCACTTCGCGCGTCCGGTTTGAGGTGATGACGACGAACGGCACCTGTCGCGCCTTGATGGTGCCGATCTCCGGGATCGAGACCTGGAACTCCGACAACAGCTCGAGCAGAAACGCCTCGAACTCCTCGTCGGAGCGGTCGATCTCATCGATCAACAGCACCGGCGGCGTTACGTCGTCGTTGTCGATCGCATCGAGCAGCGGGCGGCGAAGCAGGAACTCAGAGCTGAAGATCTCGCGCTCGGCCGCTTTTCTGTCTTGCCCCTCCCCCATCAGCCGGATATGGAGGAGCTGGCGCGGATAGTTCCATTCGTAGACCGCGTGCGCCAGGTCGATGCCTTCGTAGCACTGCAGGCGGATCAGGCGCGCGCCCAGGACGTCGGCCATGACCTTGGCCGCCTCCGTCTTGCCGACGCCCGCTTCGCCTTCTATGAACAGCGGCTTCTGCAGCTGGAGCGCCAGGAAGATCGAGGTTGCGAGCGCCCGGTCCCCGATGTACCGCCGCTCGCGCAGGCGGCGCTCGACATCCTCGATCGTCAAGGGAGCGCTCACTGGAGACAAAGAGTACGAGGCTGTCGAGCCCGAGCGGCCCGGCAGCCTCGAGACTCGATTAGCCCTGGGCCTGCTGAATCGCCCGCTTCGTCAATACCCGAGCGAGGTGCTTCTTGTACTCGGGGCTGGCGCGAAGGTCGCCGGCCGGATCGAGGCCGTCCGATGCGTGCTGCGCCGCCTCTTCCGGCTTCGCGCCGTCGTGCAGCGCCTTCTCGACCGCGTTCGCGCGGACTGGCGTCGGGCCGACGTTCGTCAGGCCGATGCGCCAGCCGCCGTTCATCTTCTGAGCCGCCACGCCGACGATTGCCCAGTCGAAGAGCCGGCGGCGGAACTTGATGTATTTGTGCGGTCCGTTCGCCACCGGGAAGACGACTTCGGTCACGACCTCGTCCGGGCCGAGCGCTGTGGTGAACAGGTCTTTGAAGAAGTCCTTCGCTGCGATGGTGCGCCGGTTGGTAACGATCTCAGCGTCGAGGATCAGGGCAAGCGTCGGATAGTCGCCGGCCGCGTCAGCGTGCGCGATGACTCCGCCCATGGTGCCCATGTTGCGGACCTGGTTATCGCCCACCTCGCCCGCCACCTCGGCGAGCAGCGGCAGCTTGTCCTTCACCACCGACGAGCTCTGGATCGTCACATGCCGCGTCAGGGCGCCGATTCGCAGCTTGCCACCGTCCTCCTTGATGTGGTCGAGCTCCTTGATCCCGTTGATGTCGACAAGCGCCGCGGGCTGCGCCAGGCGAAGCCGCATGAGAGGAATCAAACTGTGGCCGCCGGCGAGCACCTTGGCGTCCTCGCCGAACTTGCTGAGCAGCTTCGACGCCTCGTCGACCGAGGAGGCGCGAGCGTATTCGAATGCAGCCGGTATCACTGGCGTGCCTCCTTCATCATCTTCCAGAGCTTGTCCGGGCTCGCGGGCATGTCGACGTGCTTGATCCCGAGCGGACTCAGCGCGTCACAGATGGCATTGATCACCGCGGCGCTCGCGGCGATTGTTCCCGCCTCACCGATCCCCTTGACGCCGAGATCGTTGGTGGGGCTGGGCGTGATCGTGTGGTCGAGGAACAGGGGCGGAATCTCGTTCGCAGACGGCAACATGTAGTCGAGCAGAGTCCCTGTCTTGAGCTGGCCGGTTTCGTCGTCGTAGACGACCTCCTCGTAGAGCGCCTGCGCGACGCCCTGCACTATGCCGCCGTGGATCTGGCCGTCGACGATCATCGGGTTGATGATGTTTCCGCAGTCGTCGACCGCGATGTACTTTTCCAGCTTGGCGCTGCCAGTTTCGGCGTCGACCTCGACCACCGCGATGTGAGTGCCGAACGGCCACACGAGGTTGGGCGGATCGAAATAGGCGACCGCCTCGAGGCCTTGCTCCATGCCCTCAGGGAGGTTCATCCCATAGCTCGCGAACGCGACCTCGCCGAACGCCTTGGACTTGTCCGGTGAGCCCTTCACGTGGAAGGCCCCGTGCTCGTATACGACATCCTCTTCGGCAGCCTCGAGCATATGCGCGGCGAGCTTCTTGCCCTTGTCGATGACTTTGCCCACGGCCTTGCTGATCGCCACGCCGCCGACCGCGAGGCTGCGGCTGCCGTAGGTTCCATAACCAAACGCGGTTCCCTCCGCCGTGTCGCCATGGCGGAGCTCGATGCTCTCGTAGGGCACGCCCAGCTGGTCGGCCACGATCTGGGGAAACGTTGTCTCGTGTCCCTGGCCGTGTGAGTGCGTTCCGGTGTAGACGATCACCGATCCGGTCGGCGTCACTCGGACCTGCGCCGACTCTACCAACGCTATGCCACCGGTCGCAGGCGCCGTGGCTGCGCTGGGACCGAACCCACAGAGCTCGATCCACGTGGACAGTCCGATCCCGAGGTAGCGGCCCTGCTTGCGCAGGTCGGCCTGCTTCTTGCGCAGGTCGTCATAACCGGCGAGCTTGAGCGCGACGTCCAGCGCCCTGGCGTACTCGCCGGAGTCGACCACCAGCCCGAAGTTCTGCGTGAATGGGAACTCCTGCGGTTGGATGAAGTTCTTCTTGCGGATCTCGACCGGGTCCATCTTCAGCTCGCGCGCCACCAGGTCGACCATCCGCTCCACCAGGTGAGTCGCCTCAGGCCTGCCAGCTCCTCGGTACGGGTCTGTGGGTACGCGGTTGGTCAGGATGCCGATCGTTCGCGCCGAGATTCCCTTCCACTTGTAGGCGCCGCCCGCCATCAGGCAGGCACACGCCTGGAAGGCGCTGAACGTGCCGACATACGCGCCGACGTCGAGGAACTGCGTCATGCGCATCCCCAGCAGCGTGCCGTCCTTCTTCGCCGCGACTTCGACGTCATAGAACTGGCCACGGCCGTGCGTCGCGTTCTGGATCGACTCGGTGCGCGTCTCGATCCATTTCACCGGGCGCTCCGCCAGGCGGGACAGTGCCGGCACGAGGTAGTCCTCGGGGTAGGGGCTGATCTTGCTGCCGAAGCCGCCGCCCACGTCGGGTGAGATGACACGGACCTGGCTCTCCTTGAGTCCCATGGCCCCGGACACGAAAAGCCGGATGAAATGCGGGTTCTGGCTCGACATCCAGATCGTCAGCTTCTTGTCGTAAGTCTCGAACTCGGCGAGCACGCCACGCGGTTCCATCGGGACGGGAGCCAGGCGGTTTTGCAGAATCCGCTCCTTGACCACGACGTCGGCTTCTTTGAATGCCGCCTCGCTGACTTCAGGGCCGGTGTACGTCAGGTCCCACGAGATGTTGTCGGCGGCGCCCATATGCGCTTTGGGGCTTTCGCTCGCCATCGCTTTCTCGAGGTCCATCACCGCAGGGAGCTCTTCGTATTCGACCTGGATGAGGTTGGCCGCGTCAGCCGCCTGGCCCTTCGTCTCCGCCAGCACGGCGGCTACGATCTCGCCCTGGTAGCAGGCTTCCTTCTCCGCGATGGGGAACCGCTCCGGGATGTACTTCTTCTCCGCCACGAAAGCCGGGGCGGCGGGGTGGGTCCCCGCTAGCTGGCCCTTGAAGTCGCGCGCGGTGTACACACCGGCGACGCCCGGGGCCTTGCTCGCATCGGTGACGTCGATGCTCTTGATGCGTGCGTGCGCGAAGGGACTGCGCACAAATGCTGCATACGCTGCGCCCTGGCGAGTGAAGTCGTCGATGTAGTGGCCGTGACCGGTGATCAGGCGAGGGTCCTCGCGCCGGTGAATCTTGGCTCCGACCAGCTGGCTGACAGCCATCTCAGCTTCCTCCCGCCGCGACCGTCGCCTTCTTGGCCGGCGAGGTGCTCATCGTCTTGGCGGCGGTCTGCACCGCCTTCACGATGTTCACGTAGCCCGTACACCGGCAGAGGTTGCCTTCGAGCCCCTTTCGGATGTCATCCTCGGTCGGGTTCGGATTCTGTTCCAGTAGATACGCCGCGGCCATGATGAAGCCCGGCGTGCAATAGCCGCACTGCAGGCCATGCTCGTCCCAGAATGCCTGCTGGATCGGGTGCAGCTCGCCGTCTTTGGCCATGCCCTCGATCGTGGTCAGGCTCTTTCCGTCGGCCTGGACGGCGAACATGGTGCAGCTCTTGACGGCCTTGCCGTCGACATGGATCGTGCACGCGCCGCACTGGCTCGTGTCGCAGCCGATGTGCGTGCCGGTGAGCCCCAGCTCGTCGCGCAGGTAGTGCACGAGCAGCAGGCGCGGCTCGACCTCGTGCTCGTGCTTGCGGCCGTTGACGGTGGTCGTGACCTTGTGTTTCATCCGCTCCTCCTACTCCCCGAAAAAAGGGCGGCGCCGGGTCGCGCCGCTCGGTTGAACCCACCAGCTAGAAGTTGAACACCTCTATTGCGCTACTTTTAGGCTGGAAATGCAACTGGAGAATTCGTTCCAGGTCGGCGCTCCACCGGAGCGGGTGTTCGATTACCTGCTCGACATCAACAAAGTCGTCGGTTGCGTGCCCGGTGCAGAGCTGTCAGAAGTGGTCGATCCGAGCACCTTCAAAGGCAAGGTCAAGGTCAAGGTGGGCCCGATCACCGTGGCCTACAACGGGACGGCGCGAATCTCAGAGCGCAACGACTCCGACCGCACTGCGACCCTCACCGCCGAGGGTCGGGAGACCACCGGCCAGGGGACCGCCAAGGCGACCGCGCAGATGAAGGTCGAAGCCGCCGAGGGTGGTTCGACGGTGACGATCGCGACCGACTACCACGTTGCGGGCCGGGTGGCCCAGTTCGGCCGCGGCGTGATGCAGGACGTGTCGAAGCGGATGGTCAACGAGATGGCCACTTGCATCAAAGCCAACCTCGAATCGGCGCCGCCCACGAGCAGCCCGGGCGTGGCGGCGGCCGGCTCGGATCCAGCGCCGGCGGCTCCACGTTCAATCGAAGCGCCCAGGCAGATCAGCGCGTTCGGCCTGCTCTGGCACCTGCTGGCGGTGCGGGTCGGGCGGCTTTTCGGCCGGGACTCCGCCTAGCCTAAAAAGACGGCCAGCATCAGGTCGCGGTTGACCCAGATGTTGGGCTGCGTCCAGCTCTTGCCGGTGACCCCGAAGATGGTCACGGTCGCGTCCAGGATCGGGAAGAAGCGGTTCTTCATCAGGATCTCAGTGTGCATGGCAGTCTCGGTCGCCCTCGGAAACTCCGCCGCGCCCGTGACCATGAAGCCAGCTGCCTGGAACATCACATAGCGCCGGATCATGTCCGCCACCATGTCTGGCGGCGGCGGCTCTGGCTCGATGGTGCGAATGCCGCCGATGAAGTTCTTGTTGAAGAGGCCTTCGGGAACTCCGCTGAGGGGCACGGCCCCAGTCAGCAGCGGCTCGGCGCTCACGTTCCGCAGGTGAAACAGCGGCTCCGGGTCGTTGATCGTCTCCCTCAGCCGCCCGCCACGGACCTGGATCTCGGCCGTAAGACGCTCGTACGAGGTCAGCACGTCGACCTTGCTCCAGGAAAGGTTGGCGGCGGCGAAACCTCCGGACGGGCTCGACATCGGTGGGCAAGGATAACGCGGCGGCCCCCGGTTCAGACCCGAGAATGGGCGTGATGGATCTAGACGAAGCGCGGAAGAGGATCAGGGAGCGGGCCGAACTGAACGCCTTCATCTCGATTTCTGAAGAGTCAGGCCACGGCACAGTGGTGGCGGTCAAAGACCTCGTCGATGTCAAGGGCATGGTCACCACGGCCGGCGGCATCATCCTGCCCGAGATCCCGGCCGCGGCAGACGCGCCGGTGATCGAGCGCATCCGGGCGGCCGGGTGCGTGATCGTGGGCAAGGCCAACCTGCACGAGTTCGCCTACGGCGTGACCAGCGTCAATCCCCATTACGGCACGGTGCGCAACCCCCACGACCCGGGCCGGGTTGCCGGTGGGTCGTCAGGAGGGTCGGCCGTCGCGGTGGCGGCCGGGATGTGCGACTGGGCGATCGGGAGCGACACCGGTGGATCGATTCGCGTCCCGTCTTCGCTGTGCGGCGTGTCGGGCTTCAAGCCGGCATTCGGCAGCATCGACATCGGCGGCGTGATCCCGCTCAGCAAGTCGCTGGACACGCTCGGGCCCATCGCCGCGGACATGGCATCGACGGCGCGGGCCTACACGATGATGTCCGGCGAGGATGTGACGCTGGAGCGGCTGTCCCGGCCGCGTCTCGCGGTGCCGGCCGGCTGGGTCAGGGACCTCGACGCGCCAACCGCGACCGCCTGGGCGCTTGTCTCGCAAGGACTTCCCGAGGTCCAGTTCCTGGACCACGGCCGCCTGTTTGAAATCGGCTTGACGATCCTTCTCTTCGAAGCCGCCGCCTATCACCGTCGCTGGGCTACCGAGTTTCCCGACAAATATGGCGCCGACGTCTTGCGCCTGATCCGGCGCGGGCTCGAGGTTCCGGCAGCGGATTACGAGAAGGCCGCCGAGGAGAGGCAGGAGCTGGAGTCGAAGGCCGCGCGCGCGATGGAGGGGATCGACGCCCTGGTCTTGCCGGCCACGGCTATCGTCGCCCCGGCTGTGGACGCCGGCCAGGAGGTCCGCGAGCCCCTGGCCCGGTTCACCCGCCCGTTCAACACGACGCATCAGCCGGTTGCCGTGCTGCCTGCACCGGCCCGCGGCCTGCCGGTCGGCATCCAGGTGGTCGGCCGTACCAACACCGAAACCCTGCGCGCCGCGATGTGGTTGGAAAAGGAGTGGGGCCGGCTCGAGAGGTGAAGTCGAAGGAGCTCTTCCCCGGGATCTTCAGCCGCCACGCCGCCGCTTACGAGCGCCGGCTCGACCAGATCATGTCGCGCGGCGAGGCGCGTGGCCGGGAGCGTGTGCTCGAGCTTGTTGACGCGAGGCAAGGAATGCGGGTGCTCGACCTCGCCTGCGGTCCAGGCAACTTGACGCGCCGCATCGCGGCACTTGTCGCTCCCGATGGTCAGGTGGTCGGGGTCGACCTCGCCCCGGGAATGATCGAACGTGCACAGGCCGCAGGCATAGCGAACGCGACGTTCGAGGTGATGGACATCGAGGAGCTCAGATTTCCCGACGACTCATTCGACGCCGCTCTTTGCGGACATGGCCTGCAGTTCGCGCCGCACCTCGATCTCGCGCTTGGCGAGGCGCGACGGGTGCTGCATGAGGACTCGCGGTTTGCGGCCAGCGTCCCCGTGACTCCGATGAGTCAGTCGTTCTGCTCGTTGTTCGATGGCGTGATCGATCGCCTCCTGCCGCCGGCGCCCGAGGCCGTCGACCAACAGCCGACCCGTGCAGTCGTCGCGGATGCCGGCGCCCTCACCCACGCCGCGCTGGCGGCGGGTTTCGCTTCGGCGCGCGTTGAAGTTGTCGAAGAAACAGTGAGGTGGGAGTCGGCGGAGCAGCTCGTCGCGCTGTGCACCAGCTGGTGGGACTGTGCCGCGCGCCTCGAGGGCATCGACCTCGAGCGGCGCAAGGCGTTCGTCGATGAGGCGACCGCGGCGCTCAAGCACGAGCACCCGGGACCGATCGAGACGACCGGGCGCAACCACGTCCTTTTCGCGCTCGCCTGATGCGGCGCTCCGCCGCATGGTTGCTGTGCTGCCTTGCCACAGTTGCAGCGTCGCCCTCCCCATCGCCGGCTCCTATCGCTCTCGGTGAGCCCGAGTACCGCGCCCTCTGGGTTGACGCTTTCCACGATGGGTTCAAGTCGCCCGCACAGGTGACCAAGCTCGTCGCAGATGCGCGTCGAGCCAATCTCAACACGCTCCTGATCCAGGTCCGCAAGACCGGCGACGCATATTTCAACCACTCGGATGAGCCGAGGGCGAAGGACATCACAGGGCCGCGGGACTTCGACCCGCTCGCATACGTGATCCGGCTCGCGCACGCGTCGGTGCCGCGCATCGAGGTCCATGCCTGGGTCAACACGTTCTTCACCGGGCAGTCGAGCCGGGTCTACGTCCAGCATGGCGACGATTGGGGCAACCGAACAATCGACGGCGAGACGGGCGGCTATCTCGATCCCGGAGTGCCTGAGGTCCAGATCTACATGCATCGCGTGTTGATGGACATGGCGCGCAACTACGACGTCGACGGCATCCACCTGGACTTCGTCCGCTATCCCGGGTCGACCTGGGGCTACAGCCCGTCATCGGTCGCCCTCTACGAGATGCAGACGGGCTCCGTCACTCCACCTGATGCCGGCGACGCACAATGGCAGGCGTGGCGGCGTGCGCGGGTCACCGCATTCGTCCGCGACCTGCATGTCGAATTGCAGCAGCAGAAACCGTCCGTGAAGTTGTCGGGCGCGCTCATCTGCTACGGCGGTGGACCCCTGAGATCCGCCGATTGGACTTCGACATCCGCCTACACCTCTGTGTTCCAGGACTGGCGCGACTGGATCCTCAAGGGGTACCTGGATTTCGGCGTGCCGATGAACTACGACAGCGACTGGAGCGCACGCGAGAAGGGATGGTTCGGTCGCTGGTTGGGATTCGAAAAGGATTCCGGTTTCGCGAACCGGGTCGTGATCGGAGTCGGAGCGTTTCTGAACTATCCAGAAGACACGCTCGTGCAGATCCGGCGTGTTCTTGCTGCATCAACCGGGGGAAACAAAGTTCTGGGCGTCGCGATCTATTCCTATGCGTCTACCTCTGTTTACGGCACGGACGACTTCTACACGTCCCCCGACCTGGCGAGCGGCCTGCCGCGACAGCCTTACGCCGGAGGCATAACGACCGACGCCGGACTTGCGGAGCGAGCCCATATGTTCAACCGATCGTTCATCACCGAGCTGGCACACCCCGATTATTACTTTGATGTGCAGCTCGGCCTCGTCGCGACCCAACCGGTGTTCACCCAGCCGGCTCCGGCGCCGGTCGTGATGCCCGCCGCGCAGTGAGCTCCTGAATGCCACATCCGAGCGCGATCCTCCGGCTCGTGGGCTTTGCAGTCGCTGCGGGCCTGGCCATGGCTGCGGTGCAGCCGGTGGTCGCCGCCGCTGCGGGTGCGGTGGAAATGCGATGGGCGCTCGGCCTGACGGCGCCGGGGCTGCTGGTGGCGGGGCTTGTCTTCGGCGCGGCCCGCGTGTCCGACCGCGGGGATCGCGTGCAGCCGCCGTGGTACTCGGCCTGGCTGCTGCTTCCCGGCTCCTTCCTCCTCGCCGGGGCGGCCGCGATGTGCATCTTCGGCGCACTCGTCGAGTTCGCGCTGATCCCATGGACGATGTGGATGCTCCTAATCAGCGGCGGCCTGCTCTGGATGGCCGCGATGGTCCTGGTCCGCAGCCACTCGCACTGAGGGCTGCTTCTCAGGCCAGGCCGAGTCGGCGGTTCATTCGGTCCTCGAGCGCCCACCTGGCTTCGCAGTCGCGCACGACTTCGAGGATCTCCTCGAGCTGCGTGCGAAGCGCGCGGTCCATACCGCGTCCGACGCGCTGCTGGTCCATCTTCTGGGCGTAGAACCTGGCGTTCTCACTCATGCCGACAGTCTGCGAATCGGCGGCATTCCCTCCAAGGTGTGAAACACCTGAATAAGTTGGGGCGAGTACCCGATCTCAGATACCTGCCCGGGGCGTGATTTCACGCGTTTGGCGCCTAACGTCCGTCTCACGCGAAAAATCCGCAGCGTTTGACGCCTAACGCAGGGGCGGGCGGCCTACGGAGATAAGGGCTGGGCAGTCAGAGTCGCGGCGCGGGTCAGGCGATCGCGGATGGCACGGCGCCCTCGCTCGAGGGCACGCATGCCCTCCCCACCTTTGAATCCGCTGTTCGCGCCGCCGAGCAGGCTGTCGAGCTCCCACGCCAGCTGCTCCGCGTCGACCGCCGGATCGATCTCGCCCGCCGCCTGGGCCTCGCGGACCGCACGCTGAAGGCTGTAGCTCCAGTAGTCCTTTTTGGCCAGCACTGAATCGCGCACCGGTCCGGGCTTGCGGCTGTCGAACTCCTCGGCGACCGCCCAGAAAAAGCATCCGCCTGGAAAGACGCCGCGCTCGAGATAGGAAAGCCACGAGTTGCACAGCGCCCACACCCGGCCGAGCCCGCGCGGGGTCTGCAAGGCAGGTCGGATCACCTCGTCCGTGAAGATCTGCGCGGCCGCGTCGATCGTCGCCATATGCAGCTCCTCCTTGGAGCCGAAGTGGGCGAAGAGGCCGCTCTTGCTGATGCCAAGGTCGCCGGCGAGCCGCTGCAGAGACACCGCCTCGAGGCCCTCAGCCGAGCCCACCCGGGCGGCGTGAGCCAGGATCGACTGCCGGGTCCGCATGCCTTTGAGCCGGCGACGGTCGGTGGATTGAACCGCCATGTGCGGCATTTTAGCACGAACGGTCGGTTACTCTTGACTTTGTACGACCGTTCGTGCTATTTGTTTGCTATGGCGTGGGCCGGATGATTGAAATCGAATCGGGATGCGGCGGCCGGCCAGGCCTCGTGAGCCTCGAGCCTTCAGACCGCGACCTGGTGACGCATCTCTTCTACCGTCTTTCGCCCGAATCTGTGTACCGGCGCTTCTTCAGCCCGACCACAAAACCCGACCAGCTGATCGGCTCTGTCCTCCGCCTCGACCACCACGACCGTGAGGCGATCGCAGCCACAGACGGCGGCGAGGTGGTCGGCATGGCGCAGTATTCGCGGCTTCCTGGGGCGCGCGAGGCGGACCTGGCGATCGTCGTCGCGGACGGCTGGCAGCGGCAGGGATTGGGCACACGGCTGGTCGCGGCGCTCGCCGAACGCGCGGCGGAAAAAGGCGTCGACCGATTCACCGTCGACATCCAGGGCGACAACTTCGGCGCCCTGAAGCTGCTGCGGCGCGTCGCGCCTGGCGTGCGGCTCGCGTTTTCGGCCGGCGTCGGCGAGGGCGTCATTCCGATTGGGAACGAAAACAACCGTGAGTGATCGCGACCGGCTGGATGTCCTGCGCGCGACCACCGAGCTGGGCGGCTGGACCGATGCGCAGCTCCGGCGCCTGCTTCCCTTCGTCGACGAGGCCAGCGTTCCCGCCGGCCAGGTCATCGCTGAAGGGGGGCTCCTCTGTCATCAGCTCGTGATCGTCGCTTCGGGCGTGCTCGAAACCTGCCGCAATGGCAGGTCGGGCCGGCTCGGTCCAGGCGACACCATCGGTTGGGACGCGATGCGCGAGCGCGGCACATACGACGCTACGGTGACGTCAGTCTCGCCTGCGCGGGTGCTGGTCATGAGCCATGAACAGTTCCGTGCCGCCGAGGCGCCGGCCTCGAAGCGCTAGCCCGCGGCCCTCGAGTGCGTCATCCCCGCTCCTCCCGCGACCGAGCGGCGAAAGCACACCGCGACCCACATCCGATACGGCCGCCACTTCTCGGCAATCTCATCGAGGCGCGACACGTCGGGTTCTTCACCAAGCCGGTAAGCGTCGCGAATCGCCGCCATCAGACGCGGTTCTTGCGTCGGCAGCTCGTCCACCGCGCTGAGCGCGCGCAGCCTGATGAGCTGCGAACCGAATTGGCCGATCCCGGGTAGGCGCCGCAGATTTGCAAGCGCCTCGTCTTGCGGCATCGCTCGCAACCTCTCCGTGTCGAGCTCTCGCGCGAGGGCGGCACGACCCAGAGCATTCAGGTACTCGATCTTCCGTCCGAACAAACCCTTGAAAGACTTCAGCTGGACCAGCGCTTCCGGCCCAGGAAAGCAGAAGAGACGGTGGCCGTGAATGTCGATCGAAACGCCGAGCTCGCGACACATCCGCTCTTTGATCCCCTGGCCCTGACGCATCGAGATCCGCGTCGAGACGAGGCTCCACGCGGCCGCCTCGTATGCGTTCGACCAGTTGACGGGGCGAAATCCAGGGAACATCCGCTGCAGCCGGCCAACCACGGCATCACGCTGCCCGACCTCGGGCCATGCACGCCCGTCGACGTCGAGGCTCAAGATGCGCGCGGTCTGACGGCTCACGTCGTCGACACGTGCCGCGCTGTACACGGTTCCGCGCACGTGGCCGGACGAATCCTGCGTCAGGCATACGCCTGCCGGCGTCCAGTCGCCATCGGTGAGGAAAGCAAGATGGAGATGCCCTTCCGACTTGTCACCTTCGGAGGGAGCCTCGTGCCAGGCGTCGATGAAACCGGCGCTTTCGCGTAGCGAGTAGTCGCCTTGGGGCAACACCTCAAAGGTGGTCATGCGCGCAGCATTGTGATGGATAGACAAAAGGCCGGCCGCAGATGCAGCCGGCCCTGGAAAAATTCTGGTTACGCGAGCTTGATCCGGTTGGCTCGCGGACCCTTCTGGCTCGACTCGATCTCGAAGCTGACGTGCTCGCCGCCGGCGAGCGAATCGAAGTTCACGGCGGGGTCAAGCCCGGTCCGATGGAAGAAGTACTCCTTCCCGTCCTCAGCCGCGATGAAGCCGAACCCGCGGTCCGAGACCAGCTTTTTTATGGTCCCTGTGGGCATCGACAAACTCCTCTTCTCGAAAGCTAGTCACGAACGCACGGGTCCTTTCGAGAAGATCCGACCGCGGCGAACATCGCCCGGCTACCGGGGACGGATTTACATTACCACCGCCCTGGTGGAACTTCAGAAGCTCTACAGGGCGAGCAGGGCAACACCGGCCAGGGTGGCTACGGCGCCTGACAGCTTCATCGCCGAGCGTCTCCGCTCACGCAGCCGCCAGACGCCCCAGACAGCGACCGCGACCACGGCGGTCTCGCGGACCGGGGCGACGACAGCCAGAGGCGCGAGGCTCAGCGCCCACAGGACCAGGAAGTAGCCGGCCCACATGAAGGCGCCGATCAGAATCGACTGGCCCCAGCTCGGCTCGAGTGCCTCCGGTGACGGGCGGTACAGATTCAGACGCGAAGCGATCCACAACGTCAGGGGCAGCTCGAGCGCCATCAGTGTGAATAGCAGCCATCCATAAAGCCATGGCACGGACAGCCGAACGCCGACCCGATCGATCGACGTATAAGCCGCAATCGCGACTCCCGTCAGCAGTGCCGGCACCGTCGCGCGTCCGCTGGCCTGCGAGACCGTGACAGCCAGGATGCCGACCAGAAGCAGCGCGACACCGACGAGCTGCGGTGAGGTGAGGCGCTCGCCAAGGATCGTCAACCCGACCAGCACGCTGAGCAGCGGCGCCGACCCACGCGCGATGGGATAAACAGCCGAAAGCTCACCGCGGCGGTAAGCGGTTGAGAGAAGCCACAGGTACGCGGTCTCGAGGATCGACGACAAGAAAGCCAATCCCAACGCCGCTGGATCGAGCCGGCCCTGGCCAAGCACCAGCCACGCCCCCACCAGCATGATGGTTGCGACTGCAGCGGTCATCAACGTGACGCGCCTGAACGTGACGATGGGATCGCCGCTGACTTTGATCAACACGTTCCATGTGCCGTGAAAGACCGCGGCGGCAAGCGACATGCCAACTGCGAGCGCGATCACGCCTATGCCTGGCGCCTCGGTCTTGGCAGCAGCCTGCCGACGAGTCGGAATACCTCGGGGTTGACCACCAAGCCGTTGTGCGATCCCCAGACGGGAAGCGCGGGGATGTCAGGACGTAGGCACGACCGATAGTTCACGACGTCGTCGGTCTTCGTGTAGATCGAGGTCGTAGGCACCGTCGGCGAGAGTTTGAGGTCGTATGTGAATCGTCCCTCAGCGTTCAGGCGACGGCCGTAGACGAGCTCATTCGCGGTCGTCACCACGCCGACCGCGTGATGTGTCACCGCCGCGAGGTCCGTCCAGTCCGCCAGCGGAGCGCCAAGCGCGATGACCTGCTCGACGCTCTGCGGCCTGCGCTGCGCCAGGACCTTGGCGAGCAGCCCACCACGGCTGTGCCCGATGAGGCTCACTCGAGTCCCAGCCTCTTTTTGCACCTCGGTGAGCTTGCGGCGAAGGCCGGCCAGCAGGCGCTCGGAGTGCTGGACGTTGAACAGGATTCCCGAGAGATAGGTTCGGTAGCCGATCCGTTTCAACCACGCGTCCATCACGCGAAGCGTCCAGTCGCCGGCGAGGAACCCGGGGATGAGAAGAACGGGGCGGCCGTCGCCCGCCGGGACTCCGCGGCCGCGAAACACCGGGTCGCGAACGAGCGCCGAGAACTCGCGAATGGCAAGCGGGTCCCACAACCTCACAGCGTGCGATGGTAGGTGTCGACCGGCCGCTGCTGCTCAGCCCGCGTACACGCCCCCGTCGGTTCCGACCTGGACTTTGATCGCCGCCAGCGGAGTTGGCGCCGGTCCGGACACAACCGCGGCCGCGCGGGATGGGTCGAAGACCGCCCCATGGCACGGACAGGAGAGCAAACGCTGGCTCGCGTCGTAACCGACCAGGCAGCCGGCGTGGGTGCAGACCGCGTCGAACGCGACCACGCTGCCGCCCGAAAGTGAGACCGCGACCGCGGGGTCGCCGCTCGCCGGGTCCTGGAAGTTCAAGAAACCTTGAGCCTGGAGATCGCTCAGCGCCCCGATTCTGATCCCGGTCGGGGACGCGACGGCGCTCGGAGATGTCGAAGGGGTAGTAGTAGGTTGGCCTGCCGTGACCGACGGCCTGGACCGGGGCAGCACCGCGAGCACCCAAACGGCAGCCACCGCCGCTCCGCCCAGCTGGAGCAAAAGCCGGCGCCGGTCGAAGTCTGTCGCGGCTTGTCTTCCGCGCTCAGCGGCTGAGGGACCGAAGATCAGGGGCCGCGCCGTCAGGATGCCGTGGTCGCCCACCAGGGCCAGGGTGATCCAGGCGACGGCATAGATGCTGTCGGAGCCGAGGAAGTAAGGCTGGACGCTCCAGCTTGCGGTCAGGAAGAAGGCCAGGCTGACCAGCGCGCCCACGGCGGCCGCCCAGCGCGTGGCGATCCCCGCGATGACAAGCGCGCCGACAGTGAGCTCGACCGCGATGACACCGATCCCGGTGAGCTGCGGGGTGGGCAGTGCGAAGACATCGAGGAGAAACCCGATCGGAGAGTGGGCGGCAAAAGCCTCGAGCTGAGTGCCGATGTAGGTCGATGCTCCGGGCTGGAGAAAGCCGGGATCCGCGATCTTCTGGAGCCCCGCATAGACGAAGGTGGCGCCCAGGAAGTAGCGGAGCGGCAATGTTGCATAACCAGGCGAGCGATCGTTGGTTGGCGGTTCCTGCTTCGCTACCGGCTGGGCGCGCTTCTTCCCCACGACTGCGACCAATAGTGGCAGAGGTTGCCCGGCGTTCCCAGCGGTTTTCATTTAGCAGACAGTATGTTAATTTCACTGAATGAACCGGCCTTACCGTCTCGGCCGCCGCCAGGCGTCGGTCGACCAGACCGGCCAGGCGATTCTCGCGGCAGCCCGCCAGGTGGTCGGCGAGGCCCCGCCCGGGGCGGTCAGCGTCGGGGCCGTGGCCCGGCGGGCCGGCGTCTCCCGGATCACCGTCTACAACCGCTTTGGCAGCCGTGCCGGCCTCCTGCGGGCTCTCGCGCCACGGGCTGGACGGGCGGAGCCGGAGGGCGCGGATCCCCGCGAGACGCTTCAGGGCCGCCTCCTGGCCGCCTCCAGCGCATGGGCGAATGACCCCTCCCTCTACCGCAACCTCCCGACCACGGCCGAGACGGCCGAGCCGGAGCGCGACCGCCGTCTTGCCGAGCGTCTCGCCGCCGCCGACGCCCTGCGACCAGGCTGTTCGATCAAGGAGGCCGAGGACGTGATCGGCGCCCTCACCTCCTTCGCGATATTCGATCGTCTCCACCGCGACGGGCGCCGGTCCCCTGGCGCGGTGGCCGAGATCCTCGCGCGTCTGGCCGCGGGGATCCTGGCGTAGCATTCATGACGCAGTGCGGCATAAAGTCGCAGACCTCCACGGGCCGGTTCACTACATAGACTTCGGCGGCTCCGGGCGGCCGGTCGTCATGGTCCACGGCCTGGGGGGCAGCGCCCTGAACTGGATGGCGGTCGGACCGGAGATTGCCAGGAGCCACCATGCCCTCGCCGTCGACCTCGCTGGGTTTGGACAGACCCCGCTCTTCGGGCGCGCGGCCACGGTAGGGGCGAACGCAGGCCTCGTCTACGAGTTCATCGAAAAGGTTGCCGGCGAGCCCGTGACGCTGATCGGCAATTCAATGGGCGGACACATCTCGATCCTGGAAGCTGCGGCGCACCCGGAATCGATCACGTCCTGCGTCCTTGTCGACCCCGCGATTCCTGGGCCTCACATGCGCCGGCTCGACCCGCCGCTGCTCGGGGTGGTCGCGGCGATGTCAATTCCAGGCCTCGTCCAGACGTTGCTCGACCGGCGAATTCGCGTGTGGGGTCCCGAAGCGCTTGTGAAGCGCACTCTCTCGCTCGTGTGCGCCGATCCGTTGCGCGTCGACCCCGCCATCGTCGAAGCCCACGTCCAGCTCACCCGCGAGCGCGGACAGCTCGGGCGCCAGAACTCGCGAGCGTTCGTCCAGGCGTCGCGTTCGATCGGGTTTCGCATGGCCGACCCACGTTTTTGGTCGCGGGTCGCGGCGGTGCGCGCGCCGACACTCGTCGTCCACGGAAGCCTCGACCGGTTGATCCCTCTCTCGGCTGCCGTGGAGCTTTGCCGGCGCCGTCCCGATTGGGAGCTCAACGTCCTCGACGGACTCGGGCACGTGCCGATGATGGAAGCTCCTGGCCTTTTCATGGATGCCCTGGAGGCGTGGAGCCCATATAGAATCGCCAGCGCCGCCGCGGTCTAGAAAACGGAGTAACGGTCGAACAACAAATTGGCCAGCGTCCCAGAACCTCCTCATAGCAAGCGCCCCGGGCGGCTGAAGGTATCTGCCTCCATCCTGCCCCAGCTTCGCCACATGGGTCGCTGGGACCCGATCCCTCCCATCTGGCTCGAAGGGCGCATCTATCTCGAGTTCTTACGCCTCATCCGCGACCCAGTCTTTCGAGGCGAGGACATTCCACCCGGTCTGCACAAGCCGGTGCTGTTGATTCCCGGTTTCCTCGCCGGCGACTGGACGCTGCGTACAGCGCACGACTGGCTGCGCCGCATCGGATACAAGCCGCGCCTGGCCGGCGTGGCGTTCAACGTCACCTTTTCCGAGGTGATGCTGAGACCGCTCATCGACGCGCTGCTCGCCATGCATCGCAAGAGCGGGGCGCGCGTTTCCCTCGTCGGTCACAGTCGCGGCGGGGTGCTCGCCAAGGTCTTGTCGCATCGCAAGCCGGATCTCGTCGAGCAGGTGATCACGCTCGGCTCTCCGCTCAGCGACCCGTTTGACGTGCATCCGCTGACCATGGCCGGTGTGCACGCCGCGCATCTCTACAACGTGGTGCGCTACCGCCATCCGGCATCGGTTGAGATGCGCTTCATGCGCGACCTCGGCGCCGAGCCGCGCGTCCCGACCACGTCCATCTACTCGCGGTCGGACGGAGTCGTGAACTGGAAGGCATGCCTGCGACCCGATATCAATGCCATCGAAGTCAATGGCAGCCATGTCGGTCTGGCTCTCAATCCGGAGGTCTACCGGATCCTGGGCCACCTGCTGCCCGCGCCCTGGCGCCAGAGCTAGCCCGCTAACATCGAGCGCACGGGAGCTCGCTCCACGGGGCGGGCTGAGAGGGCGCCGGTGCGCCGACCGAATGAACCTGAACTGGGTAATGCCAGCGGAGGGAGCCCAATGAAAGAGACCTTTCCCATTCATGGGGAAGTCCCCGGCGAAGCGGGAGACTGGGGCCCGCGGCCGGCGCACGACGATGTCTTCGGCAGGGTCGAAACGCATGGCATCGACGCGATTCCCGAACGCGAACGGCACGGCGCACCCCGCGAGCTGGCGTTTCTGTGGGCGGGCGCGTTCGTCAACTATGCGAGCCTGCTGACCGCGAGCTTGCTCACGACCTATTACGGGCTCGGCGTGTGGGACGGCCTGGCCGCGTCGGCTCTCGGCACCGTCGCCGCGGCGGTGATCCTCGGTCTGCTGAGCAACACAGGACCGCGGTCCGGCCAGCCACAGATTGTTTTCACGCAGCGGATCTTCGGCCTCCGAGGTTCCTACCTCGGCGCGGCGCTGACGCTGTTTCTCGCCACGGGATGGTTCGCCGTCGACTGCGTGATCGCGGCCAAGGCGGGATCGCAGCTCTTCGGCGGCGGCAACCAGGGGCTGACCTTCGGACTCGTCCTGGTGATCGCGGCGATCAGCGTCGCCGTCGCCATCTTCGGCCACAAGACGATCAATGTCCTCGAGACTTACGGCGCCGTCACTTTCGTGGTCCTCTCAGTTGCTCTCTTCATCTTCCTCGCGCCGCAATTTCACTGGGCACAAGGTCCAACCGTCTCGGGCTCGGATTACGCGGGCGCATTCGTCCTCGGCTTCATGACGTGCTTTGCGCTGGTCGCCTCCTGGTATCCCTTCGCGAGCGACTACTCGCGTTACCTGCCGTCCTCCAGCACAACCGGGTCAGTGACGTTTTGGCCCGTGGTCGGGGTTGTGATTCCGATGGTGCTCCTCGGCCTGTTCGGTCTCCTGCTCCCGACGATCGACGCAAAGCTGGCCGCCAACCAGGGCGTCCTGGCGGTGGTCAGCGCGCACGCACCGATCTGGGTTGCCGTGCCGTTCTTCGTCTTCATCATCGTGGGGGAGATCTGGGCGAACTACCTGGACGTCTACACCGCAGGGCTGGTCACCCTGGCGATGGGGATACAGCTGAAGCGCTGGCAGACGGCGCTCGTGTGTGGGCTCATCGGCACTGCGCTCGCCGCGTACGCGGTGCTGGTCACCGATTTCCATGTTGCGTACGAGGACTTCCTGATCCTCACCTACTTATGGGCGCCGGCGTGGGCTGCCGTCGTCCTGCTGACGTTTTTCGTTTTCGAAGGCAGGAGCCGGCCAGGCCTTGCCGTCGCCGCATGGCTGGTCGGGACGGCCACGAGCCTGCTCTTCGTGAACTACGTCAACCTGTTCGGCAACCTCGGCGCGAAACCGAGCTTCTTCAATGACGGCCTGATCTCGTCATTGCACGGAGCCGATATCTCAGGGCTCGTCAGCGTCGGCGTTGCGGCGGTTGTCTACTCGGCCGGCAGGCGCTGGCGGCCGGCATGAAGCTTCCTGTCGCGCTGACCATGGCGGGCTCCGACTCGGGAGGCGGAGCCGGCATCCAGGCCGACCTCAAGACGTTCGCCATGCTCGGCGTGCACGGGACGTCAGCCATCACCGCAATCACGGCGCAGAACACGGTCGGCGTAACCAACATCCTCGACCTGCCGCCTTCTTTGATTCGCGAGCAGATCGCCGCGGTCGTCGAAGACATCGGCGTCCAGGCGGCTAAGACCGGGATGCTGTCCAGCGCGGCGATCATCGCCACGGTCGCCGAAGCGGTCACCCGTTATGAGATCGCGAAGCTCGTCGTCGACCCGGTGATGGTCGCGAAAGGCGGAGCCAGGCTTCTCCGCGACGACGCCGTGAACGCTCTGCGCGAGCGATTGATCCCGCTCGCCGCCGTCGTGACGCCTAACCTGCCCGAGGCCAAGGTCCTGCTCGGACGCGATATTCGAACTCTCGAGGAGCGGCGCGGCGCGGCCCGCGAGCTGGTCGTCATGGGAGCGCGAGCGGCGGTCGTCAAAGGCGGGCACGCCGACGACGCGATCGATGTTTTCTTCGATGGCTCGCAGGTCGTCGAGCTGAGGGCAGAGCGGATCGAGACCACGAACACGCACGGCAGCGGCTGCGTATTCTCGGCCGCGATCGCTGCCTGGCTCGCGCGTGGCGCCGAACCCATCGATGCCGTCCGCCAGGCCAAGACCTTCATCACGCGAGCCATCGCGAATTCGATCGAGATCGGGCACGGACACGGCCCCGTTAACCCGGCGTTCGCTCTAGGGGATGGCGGTTAAGCTTTTCGTCCCATGAGCAAGCGAAAGCGCGCCACGACCAGCAAGATGCCCGGCACGTCCACTCCAAGCTCCACCGGCGAGGAGTCGAGCGACGACGCAACAATCAAAGACGACATGGTCCATGTAACGCCAGACTTGCTGGCGGGTGGCCCGGACATCTGGGCGCACAAGAGCGCCGAAGCAGGCCCCACCGATGAACCTGCGGCCGGCACGACGGATGAACCTGCGGCGCCGTCACCCGAGCCAACCGCATCTGAACCCCCGGCCGAGGTCGAGCCGACCGAAGCGAGCACGACACTGACGCGGGAAGCCGGGCCAACCCTGGCACCGGACGCGCCGGCCGCCTCGCCACCTCCGTACGTGAACGCCGTCCCGTATCCGGCGAAACCGCGGCGAGCGGGGTCGAGCGCGGCTCTGGGCATCGTGCTGGTCGTGGTCGGCGTATTCGCGCTGCTCGTGGTGATGTCCGGGGTCGATCTGACCCAGAACGGGTGGCCGCTTTTCATCATCATCCCGGGCCTCACGCTGCTGGTCGTCGGGTTCGTCAGCATCGGAGCGGTCGCGACCGTCCCGGGTGGCATCGTGACCGTGCTCGGCCTGGTCCTCGCGTACGCCAACGCCACCGGCGACTGGCCGGTGTGGGCCTATGCGTGGTCGCTGGTGATTCCCGGCGGCATCGGCCTGGGGATGTACCTCCAGTCGCTGCGCGACCGCGACCAGCACGCGCTGCGAACTGGACGCACCCTGCTGTTCATCAGCGTGATGATCTTCTTGATCGGGTTCGTCCTCTTCGAGTCGATCCTCGGGATCAGCGGTCGGGACTACTTCGGCCCGGTCGGCAAGGCGGCCCTGCCCGCGCTGCTGATCATCGTCGGCGTGATCCTGCTGGTCCGCAGCGTGCAGAGGAGCCGCCGGGCTTAGAGGCGGGCTCCGAGCTGGTCGCGGCTCATCTGGTAGTCGATCCCTGTCCGGGACGGCTTGAACCCCATCGTGCGGTTGATCTTCAGCATCGGACCGTTGGAATGCGCGTTGTCGGTGACGATCCACTCCGCGTCGGGATAGAGCTCGCGAATGTGCAGGACCATCGCGGCCTTGATCCACTTGCCGATGCCGCGGCCGCGGGCCGACGGAAGCACACCCGTGAACTGCTGGTAGATCAACGTCCTGCGGTACGAAGCCCAGGAGACATCCGTCATGCCTGAGATGACGCCGTCAGGTTCACGGGTCATCACATCGTGCCCGACCTCTCCGACGAGCGCGGCTCGTTCGTAGTGCTCTCGGATTCTCTCCGGCGTGACCACGATGTTTCCTATGTCGAGGCCCTCGAACGGGATCGTGTTGAGCAACGTTGACCTCTGCGCAGCGAACTCCGGCCACATCGCTTCTGGCAGCGGACCGTCGTAGATCTCCAGCTTCGTCTGGGGCGAGCGCTGCCGCCCCTCCGCCGCCCACCGTTCGAGCATCGCCCAGTCGACCTCGGAAAGCTTGAGCCGGCTCTCGATCTCAGTCAGCTTCGATTCGGCGCCAAGCCACTTGATAAAACCATGACCGGAGTCCTGGTCGGAATGCATTCCAACCACCGTGCACCCGTGCTCATCCATCAGCCGCGCAACGACGGGCAGCCACAGTGCCCCGATGCCCTGGCGGCGATGTTCCGGCCGCACGTAGGCGTCGGCCCAGAAGAGGTGCTTGTTGGTCTCGTACTCGGGGTTGGCCGGCGCCACAGTCTGGCCGTCGAGCCAGCTCACCATCTGTCCGCCACGCGTCATCTCGAAGTAGTGGGTGACGTCGAAGGGATTCGGCTTTTTCATCTGTGCCTCGACAACTTCGTCGGGCTCGAGCGGATCTTCCGGACGCAGCTCGGTGTGGCGCACGCGCCGAAAATCGTGATAGCGCTTCCACAACTCCCGGCCCGCGGTCACTGGATCGACGCGGGCGGGGACCAACTCCGCAACCATGGACTGTCGATAATCTCACAGGCATGTCATCGCGGCCGTTCAAGGTCGGCGTCACGATTCACCCGCAGCAGTGCACGATCCAGGAGCTGCGCGACGCGTGGCGGCGCGCCGACGAGCTCGGCGTGGACAGCATCTGGTTCTGGGACCACTTCTTTCCGCTGTACGGCAACCCGAACGGAAACCACTTCGAGTGCTGGTCGCTGCTCGCGGCGGCGGCGATCGACACCCGAGCGCCGCAGATCGGTTCGATGGTCACCTGCGTCGGATACCGCAACCCCGACCTGCTGGCCAGCATGGCTGCGACCGTGGACGAGTTGTCTGGTGGGCGCCTGGTGCTGGGGCTGGGTGCGGGCTGGTTCGAGCGCGACTACGCCGAGTACGGATACGAGTTCGGCCAGGCGCGCGATCGCGTCCGGCTCTTCCGCGATGCGGTGCCCCGGATCAAGCGCCGCATCGAAAAGCTGAAGCCTGGCCCTGGCGGCCCGATGCCGCTGCTCATCGCGGGCGCCGGTGAGCAGGTCATGCTCCGGCTGGTCGCGGAGCACGCGCAGATGTGGAACGTGCTCGGGTCTCCCGACCAGTTCGCCCACAAGAGCGCGGTGCTGGATGAGTGGTGCCGGAAGGTCGGCCGCGACCCGCGGTCGATCGAGCGCACGGCGAACGTCCCGAACGTCACGTCGAAGGTCTTGAAGGAGTACCTGGACGCCGGCCTGCAGCACTTCGTGCTGCGGCTTTCCCATCCCTTCGACACCAAGGAGCTGGCGCGGGTCTTGAAGGAGCGGGACGCCTGACCTACAACGCGAACGGAGCTTATTTGTGGTTGGCCCACTAACACAATCTATGGGCCCGGCATAGCATTTCGTCCACCACACCCTCTTCGCGGCGCGAGCCTCCTACCGTTTGGCAGGAGGCTCGCTTTTTAACTCCGCCAGATTGCGCCTCGCTGTATCCGGCGGTGTGTTTCGAGTGCGAGGATTCGGGTCCGTTGGCGTCAGCGAGGCGAAATCAGGCCGCTTTGACCGCGCTCACCAGCTTGGTCAGGGAGTCTTTGGCGTCGCCGAAGAACATCAGTGTCTTCGGTCCGAACATCAGCTCGTTGTCGATGCCGGCAAAGCCCGGCCGCATCGATCGCTTCATGAAGATGATGTTCTTGGCCTGGTCCGCGTTCAGGATCGGCATGCCGTAGATGGGGCTTCCGGGCGTGCTCCGAGCGGCCGGGTTCACGACGTCGTTGGCGCCGACGATCAGCGCGACATCGGCGTTCTTGAAGTCGTCGTTGACCTGGTCCATCTCCTTGAGCTGTTCGTACGGCACATTGGCCTCCGCCAGCAGCACGTTCATGTGGCCAGGCATGCGGCCTGCGACGGGATGGATCGCATACTCGACCTCCACCCCACGCTTCTCCAGCACGTCCGCCAGCTCGCGCGCCGCGTGCTGGGCCTGGGCCACCGCGAGTCCATAGCCGGGGACGATGATCACGCGCTGCGAGTAAGCCAGCAGCGTGCCCAGGTCCTCCGCCGACGCCGAGCGGACGCTGCGTCCCGCGGCGCCTGCCGCGGCGGTCGCGGCATGCTGGACCTGGCCGAAGGCGCCAAAGAGCACGTTCGCGAGGGAACGGCCCATTGCGTCGCTCATCAGCTTGGTCAGCAGGCTTCCGGAAGCGCCCACGAGCGTGCCCGCGACGATCAGCGCGAAGTTGTTGAGGGTGAAGCCGCTCGCCGCGACCGCGAGACCGGTGCACGCGTTCAGCAGCGAGATGACTACCGGCATGTCCGCGCCGCCGATCGGCAGGACGAATGCGACGCCGAGGATCAAGGCCAACACCATCAGGGAGATAAAGGAGAACGGGATCGACGCGATCGCGAGCACTGCGATGGCGAAGCCGATGATCGCCGCCGCGAGCAAGCCGTTGACGACCTGCTGGCCTGGGTACGTGATCGGCGTCCCGGTCATCAGCTCCTGCAGCTTGGCGAACGCCACCATGCTTCCTGCAAACGAGATCGAGCCGATCACGATGCTGAGGACGCTCGGCAGGACCAGGCTGAACGAAGGGTGCACTCCGAAGTGCAGGAGCTCGGCGACCGCCACCAGCGCAGCCGCACCACCACCGACCCCGTTGAAGAGCGCGACCATCTGCGGGATCGCGGTCATGTGGACCATCCGCGCGCCGAACGTCCCGATCACCGCACCGATCACGATTCCAACCGCCACGATCACGGCGCCGGCGGTCGTGAAATGCAGCAGCGGAACGGTCGCGCCTAACGCGATCACCATGCCGGCGGCCGCGGTGAAGTTGCCGTTGCGAGCGCCCTTTGGTGAGCTGAGCTGCTTGAGGCCAAGGATGAACAGCACTGCGGCAACGAGGTACGCGAGCGAGATAAGTAGTGTCACTTCTTCGCGTCGACGGGCGTTGACGGTCTGGCCGGTTGGCGGCCCTTGAACATCTCGAGCATGCGGTCGGTCACGACGAACCCGCCGACGACGTTGGTCGTGGCGAGGGTCACGGCTATCAATCCCAGCGCGATCTCGACCGGCGACGTCGCGCCGGCTGCGATCACCAAAGCGCCGACGAGGATGATGCCGTGGATCGCGTTCGTGCCTGACATCAGCGGCGTGTGGAGAATCGTCGGCACCTTCGAGATGACCTCGATCCCGACGAAGATCGCCAGCACGAAAAACGTGAGCTCGTTCAGCAGCTCGTTGTTCATGCCGCCGACACCACCTGCTTCGCGCGCTCGTTGACGATTTCGCCGTCGTGGGTCACGCAAGCGCCCTTCGTGATCTCATCCGCGAAATCCAGGTTGATGGCGCCGTCCTTCACCAGGTGCAGCAGCAGGTTGGCCACGTTTCGCGCGTACAGCTGGCTCGTCGCGAGCGGCATCGTCGAAGGCACGTTCCGCGTGCCGATGATCGTGACACCGTTCACGTCGACGTCCTTCCCCGCCTCGGTCAGCTCGACGTTGCCTCCCGTCTCCGACGCGAGGTCGACGATCACCGAACCGGGGCGCATGCCTTTCACCATGTCCCCGGTCACCAGGAGAGGCGCGCGGCGACCGGGCACGGCGGCGGTGGTGATGACCACGTCCGACCTGGCCACGTGCTCGCCGATGAGCTCGCGCTGCTTGCGCAGGAACTCTTCTGACTGCTCGCGGGCGTAGCCGCCCTCGCCCTCCTGGGTCTCCAGGGCCAGCTCGATGAACGTGCCGCCCAGCGACTGCACCTCTTCCTTGACCGCAGGACGGACGTCGTACGCCGAGACGACCGCCCCCAGGCGTCGCGCCGTCGCGATCGCCTGCAGGCCCGCCACCCCCGCGCCCATCACCAGGACCCTCGCCGGGGCGACCGTGCCCGCCGCGGTCATCATCATCGGGAAGAACTTGCCGAGTCGCTCGCCGGCCATCAGCACGGCCTTGTAGCCGGCGGCCGAAGCCTGCGAGGAGAGGGCGTCCATCGATTGGGCGCGGGAGATGCGGGGCAGGAGCTCGAGGCTGAAGGCGGTCACCCCGCGGCGGGCGAGCGCCTTGACGATGTCGCCTTGCGTCGCGGGCTGAAGGAAGCTGATGAGCGCGGAACCCTTCGGCAGGAGCTCGACCTCGCTTGGCATCGGCGCCTGCACCTTGAGCACGACGTCTGCGTCGTTCACGAGATCGGCGGCGTGCGTGACCAACCTGGCCCCAGCCTTCTCGTAGGCTTCGTCGGGGATGAACGCGCCCGCTCCGGCGCCCGCCTCGACGCTGACCTCGAGCTTGGCCGCGATGAGCTTGGTCGCCGTATCCGGGACCACGGCGACCCGGCGCTCGTCGTGGGCAAGCTCTTTGGGGGTGGCGACCTTCACGCCGAGGACTGTAAGGGAGCGAGACCGAGTCCTGCAGACGCGTAGAATCCTAAATCCGCCATCCGAAGAATCGAAGTGACCGAACCAATCGTCAACGACCTCACCATTCAAGCGGCCACCGTCAACGGTTCAGGCAGCCAGACCGCCAACCTGGTGCTGACCAGGGCGATCTTCCATATGGGGATCCCGGTCGCGCCCAAGAACGTCTTTCCCTCCAACATCGAAGGCCTTCCGACCTGGTACCAGCTGCGCATCACGCCGGAAGGCCACATGGCGCGCTCGGACAAGGTCGACATCCTGATCGCGTTCAACGTTGCGACCTGGCGCGAGGACCTGAAGACGGTCCGCCCTGGCGGCGCGGTGATCCACGAAGAGGCTTTTGCGACGGTTGACGCGCGGACCGACGTGACCTACTACCCGGTGCCATTCTCGAAGCTCGCCAAAGCCAAGATCCAGAGCGACACGCTCCGCAAGCAGCTCGCGAACATGATCTACGTAGGGGTCGTCGGAGGCCTGCTCGGAATTCCCTGGGAGGCGCTGGAGCACGGGGTCAAGCGGCAGTTCCTGACCAAGCCGAAGGCCGTGCAGGTAAACCTCGATGCGATCAAGGTCGGCCACGACTACTGGCAGGACAACTTCTCGAAGCAGGACCCCTACCGCCTCGAATCGATGACCGGCGTCGTCGAAGGCAAGGTCCTCGTCGAGGGCAACCAGGCCGCGGCGCTGGGCGCGCTGATGGGCGGCGTCACCGTGGTCGCGTGGTATCCCATCACCCCCTCCTCCTCGCTCTGCGAGTACCTGATCGCTTACTCCGACCGCTTTCGCGTCGACGCCAAGACGGGCGAGAAGAACATCTCTATCGTCCAGGCCGAGGACGAGCTGGCCGCCGTCGGCATGGCGATCGGCGCCGGATGGGCGGGCGCGCGCTCGATGACCTCGACCTCCGGACCCGGCATCTCGCTGATGGCCGAGTTTTCCGGCCTCGCGTATTACGCCGAGGTCCCGGTTGTGATCTTCGACATCCAGCGCATCGGCCCGTCGACCGGCTTGCCCACCCGCACGTCGCAGGCGGACATCGGCTTTGTGTACACGCTTTCGCACGGCGACACGAAGCACCTGGTGCTGCTGCCCGGCACGGTCGAGGAGTGCTACGAGTTCGCCCGCGACGCCTTCGACTATGCGGACCGCTTCCAGACCCCGGTCTTTGTCCTCTCCGATCTCGACCTGGGCATGAACCTCTGGATGACGCCTGAGCTCAAGTACCCGGAGAAACAGTTCGACCGCGGCAAGGTGCTCTCCAAGGAGGACCTCGAGCGCCTCGCGGGCGAGTGGGGCCGGTATCGCGACGTGGATGGCGACGGCGTCACCTACCGCACGCTGCCTGGGACCGACCACCCCGCCGCCGGCTACTTCACGCGTGGATCGGGCCATGACGAGCAGGCGCGCTACACGGAAGGCGCCGACGCGTATGCGCGGAACATGGACCGGCTCGCTCACAAGCTCGAGACCGCGCGCCATGCACTCCCCGCGCCGGTCGCCGACGAGAGCGGCGCCTCTGTTGGCCTGATCGCGTTCGGCTCGACGCACGCAGCGGTCATCGAAGCGCGCGAGACCCTCACCGCGGCCGGCAAGGGCATCGACTACCTCCGGGTGCGAGCCCTGCCGCTGTCGGACGACGTGGCCGCATTCGTCGCCCGCCACGAGCACGTCTACGTCGTGGAGCAGAACCGGGACGGCCAGCTATATGACCTCATTCGCCTCGCTCTACCCCCGGAGCTGGTCGGCCGGCTCCGTTCGATCCGCCACTACAACGGGCAGCCCATCCCCGCTGTCGCAATCATCGAACCACTTATGCACCTGGAGGCTGTACCCGCATGAGCACCACCATGAACCGCGTCGGTCTGCCGCGCGATGCGTACAAAGGCGCCGCCACCACGCTGTGCGCCGGCTGCGGCCACAACTCGATCACCAACCACATGATCAAGGCCCTTTACGAGCTTGGGGTCGAGCCCCATCTGCTCGCGAAGATGTCGGGGATCGGCTGCTCGTCGAAGACCCCGGCGTACTTCGTCGAAACCGCGCACGGCTTCAACGGGGTCCACGGCAGGATGCCCGCGCTCACCACGGGCGCGCACCTCGCCAACCGCCAGATGATCATGCTCGGCGTGTCCGGCGACGGCGACACCGCCTCGATCGGGATTGGACAGTTCATGCACTTGATCCGGCGCAACGTGGACTGCACCTACATCATCGAGGACAACGGCACGTACGGCCTGACCAAGGGCCAGTTCTCCGCGACAGCCGATCTCGGCTCTGTGCAGAAGAAAGGCGCCGTCAACACATTTCAGCCCATCGACCCGTGCGCCGTGGCCCTCGCGCTCGGCTGCTCCTTCGTGGCGCGGTCGTTCAGCGGCGACGGAAAGCAGGTTGTGCCCCTGATCAAGGCCGCGATCGCGCATCGCGGCACAGCGATCCTCGACATCATCTCGCCCTGCGTGACCTTCAACGACCACGACGGCTCGACCAAGAGCTACAGCTGGGTCAAGGACCACGAGGAGTCCATCGCGGATGTCTCGTTCATTCCGTTCTTCGAAGAGGTCCACGTCGACTATGAGCCCGGCACGGTGCGCGACGTACAGCTCCACGACGGGTCTCACATCGTGCTCAAGAAGCTGGGCGAGGACCACGACCCGACGGACCGGCGCGCCGCGATTCGCGTGATCGAGGAAGGCCGCGCCGAGGGTCACCTCGTGACCGGCCTGCTCTACGTCGACACGAAGATGGACGACTTCGCGACCACCGAGCACATCCCGCAGCGCCCGCTCCGGGACCTGAGAGAAGACGAGCTGCGGATGTCGCGCGACGACTTCTCCAGGTTCATGTCCGAGTTCGCCTGAAAATCCAGCCTCGCGCGGCGACGGGCAAGACTCCGAGCCCCTCCGTCGCCTCACGGCGACACCTCCCCATGAATGGGGAGGAGATTCGCAAAGGCACGCGCCTGGTTGCACGACGGGACCCGGCGATGGCTGCGCTGATCAAGCGGGTCGGTCCGATGAGCTTCCGCGATCCCTCCGACGACAGCTTCGCGGCGCTGGTGCGCTCGATCATGTATCAGCAGCTCGCCGGCGCTGCTGCCACCGCCATCCACGGCCGCTTTCTGAAGCTGTTCTCGGCGGGCCTCTCCCCGGCCGCGGTGCTGACGCTTCCTGAAGGCGCGATGCGAAGCGCGGGTCTCAGCGGTTCGAAGGCGGCCGCGGTCGCCGACCTCGCCAGGAAGATCATGGACGGGACAGTTCCGCTCGAAGATGTCGACTCGCTGTCCGACGCCGAGCTGGAGGGGCGCCTGATCCAGGTGCGCGGCATAGGCCCATGGACCGCCCAGATGTTCATGATGTTTCAGCTTCGGCGGCTGGACATCTGGCCCGTGGCCGACTATGGCGTGCGCAAGGGGTGGGCCGTCGTGCACCGAAAGAAGGACCTGCCCACGCCGAAGGCCCTGGAAGCTGAGGGTGCGAAATTCCGTCCCTACCGCACCGTCGCCGCCTGGTACTGCTGGCGCGCCGTGGATACGGTCTTACCCGACTAGAGGCGCGACCCGAAGACCCTCGACGGATCTTCGGCCGCGTTTCTAACGACCGTACTTTCGGCGCAGCTTCTCGATCGCCTGGTCGGTCATGGGTGGCCAGCCGTACGCCTCGAGAAATGTTCCCGCCAAACCCTTGGCGTAGTTGTACTCGAGCGTCCAGATTCCCGCGGCGAGATCGTCCTCGGGATTGCCCAACCCTGACCCGCCGACGTCGACCAGTCCGCTCAGCTCGCCCGCGGAAACCAGGACGTTGGGCAGGCAGTAGTCGCCATGGATCAGGACGTGGCCGCGCTTCTTGAAACCGAACGGACAGTCCGCCGACTCGGTGGAGTGGAGGCGCCGGAGGATCTGACCCAGCTTCTCCGCCACGCGAGCCGGCTCCCAACCGACCGCTGGGTGATACATCGGCACGCCCGAGACCTCGCGGGTGACGAGCCAGTCATCGCCCGACTCATGGAAGAATCCCGCGACCTCGGGCACCGGCCACCGGCCGGCCAGCCAGGCCAGGCGATCCCTCTCAGGGGCGAGGTCTGCGGCTCGCTTCACGAAAACGGCGCGGCCGTTGCCGGTCATGCGCCACACGGTGCCGGCCCAGCTCATCCACGCCAGCTGTTCGGCGATCGGCCCAGCGCCGAGAGCGGCGTCGACGGCGCTCCGCACGTTCGAGGGTAGTGGCAGCGATGACGATTTCACTTTATGGCCCTCTGTAGGATGTGCGCGGGGGGTGTGTCGTGATAGCTCTGCCTGACTCGGCCGAGGCGTTCCAGGACGCCACATGGCAGGACGTCGCGCCATATTACGCAGAGCTCGCCGCTCGACCGCTAGACCGAACCAACGTCGAGGCCTGGCTCGCCGACTGGTCGCGTTTCGAATCGCTGCTTTCGGAGGCGGCGTCCCTCGCGAACTTCGCCTACGTATGCAACACGGCCGACACGCAGCTCGAGGCGGCGCGCCTGAGATTCAGCAGCGAGATCGAGCCGAAGGCAGACGAGCAGCGCATACGGCTCCAGCGGCGCCTGGTCGAGCTTGGCTACGTCCGGCCAGGGCTCGAGACAATGGTGCGGCGCTTCCGCAACCAGATGGAGCTTTTCAGCGAAGCCAATGTGCCGCTGTTCACCGAGCTGGCCAAGCTCTCCACCGGTTGGGCGAAGGCGATCGGCGCCATGACAGTCGACTGGGACGGCGAGGAGAAGACGCCTCCCCAGATGCTTCCCTACCTCGAAAGCAACGACCGAAGCGTTCGCGAGCGCGCCTTTCGCTCGATGTTCAAGCCGTACGTCGAGCAGCGCGACACGCTGGCCGACTTCTTCGACCGCATGTACGACCTTCGCCAGCAAGCCGCGAAAAACGCGGGCTTCGACAACTTCCGCGACTATGCCCACCTCGAGAAGAACCGCTTCGACTACACGCCCGATGACTGCTTCAGGTTTCACGAGGCTGTCGAGGTGGCAGTCAAGCCTGCGATCAATCGACTGCTCGAGCGGCGGCGTGCGCACATGGGCCTCGACCGGCTGAGGCCGTGGGACATGTGGGTCGACCCCAAGGCCCGCGCCGCGCTCAAGCCATACGAAAACATCGACGAGTTCATCTCGCGCGCCGGCGACATCTTCGCCAACGTGAACCCGGACTTCCGCGGATATTTCCGCCGCATGGCCGACGCCGGCCTGCTCGACCTGGACAACCGCAAGGGCAAGGCACCGGGAGGGTTCTGCGACTCGCTGCCCGCGCGCAAGATGCCGCTGATCTTCATGAACGCGGTCGACGTCGACGATGACGTTCAGACCCTGCTCCACGAGTCAGGGCATTGCTTTCATGTTTTCGAAGCGGCGAACCTCCCACTCTTGTTCCAGCGCCACCCGGGCGCCGAGATGGCCGAGGTCGCCTCGATGGCGATGGAGCTCCTCGCTGCGCCCTACATCGACCGCAAGCACGGGGGTTACTACTCCGACACCGACGCACCGCGTTCGAGGCGGGCTGTCCTCGAGGGAGCGGTTCTCTTCTTCACGCACTGCGCATCGGTGGACGCTTTCCAGCAGTGGATGTACACGACGCCAGAAGGGCGAGACGCCGACGCGCGCGACCAGAAGTGGCTCGAGCTGAGGCGGCGCTTCGAAGGGGACGCGGTCGACTGGAGCGGGCTCGATGCCGAGCGCATCGCTCGCTGGTACTTCCAGCCGCACTTTTTCGACTATCCCTTCTATTACATCGAGTACGGCATCGCGCAGCTCGGCGCGCTGCAGGTCTGGCGCAACAGCCTGGCCGACCGCGGGAAGGCGGTGCGCAAGTACCGGGAGGCTCTGGCCCTCGGCGCCACCAGGCCGCTACCAGAGCTCTATCAAGCCGCGGGCGCGCGGCTGATCTTCGACAGCGACGGCATGCGCGAACTGATCGAGCTGGCGGAGGAGGAGCTGGCGACGCTCGACCAGTGATCAGGCATTTCGTCTTCCACGCCCCTCTCCCCTGATCCCTCTCCCCTAGGGGGAGAGGGGGCCTTAGCCTCTCCCACGCGCCGGTCTCCCCTAGGGGGAGAGGGTGCCCTAGTTCTTTTCTATCCTTCTTAGTGGGCGGTGTGGGCCGAATTTCGGTTCGGTTATGCCTGCCACCATCAGCAGGCGGATCACGCGTCCTCTGTGGCCGCGGTATGGCTCCAGGAGCTCGAGCATCCGCTCGTCGGTGGAACGTGCGGTGCCCTCGAGGGCGAAGCCGACGATGTGCGGGATGTGATAGTCGCCGACCGGAACCGCATCGGCGTCGCCCAGAGCGACCCCCGCCACCTTCGCCGCCGTCCACGGCCCGACGCCCGGAAACGCCTGCAGCCTGCGATAGGCGCTGGGGAGATCCATCGCGACTGTCTCCTCCAGCCGGTTCGCACTGCGTGCCGCGCGCATGATCACCTCGGCCCGCTTCCGCTCGATGCCGAAACGGTGAAAGCTCCAGTAAGGCGTCTGAGCCAGGACCTGGGGCGACGGCGGAAGCATCAGCGCAACCGGGCCGGGGGCGCGCTCGCCGAACGCGGCCACGAGCCGGTGATATGAGGACCTCGCTTCGATGCCGGTGACCAGCTGGGCGAGGACTGATGGCACGAGCGCTTCGAAAACGGCGTGCGTACGTGGCGTTCGCATGCCGGGCGTCTGCCTGTGGAGGCGGGCGATCAGCGGATGGGCCGGGGCGAACCCGGAGTCGTCATCCTCATCGCCGCACAGCAAGGGCGCGTGCTCGACCGCCCAGCGCGCGCCTGGTCCCCACGCCCGGACATCGACAAGACTATCTCGCCGGCTGATCTGCAGCGTCGCCGCCCCAGCCGGCGTGCGTGTTGCGTGCCAGAAATCAGCCCCATCTCCTCTGCGCCACGTGCCGGCGCCGAGCAGGTGAAAGGTCAGCGAGAGGTTGAGCGGCCGGCGCGGCTCAAACCACGCTTCGGCATCAGGGAGCACGGGGTCAATTTACTGCGGGAGCGGCACCGTGAAGGTGAACTTGCTTCCAGTGCCGGGTCGGGAGTCGACGGTGAGGTCGCCGTCGTGCATCCGCGCGATCTCCCGCGAAAGCCACAGGCCGAGTCCCGTGCCCTGGACGTGAGCCGCAGTCTCGATCCGGCCGAATCGAGTGAACAACGTCGCCTGGTCTTCCTTTGTGATGCCGACACCCTGGTCACCGACGGAGACGAATGCCTTGTCGCCGTCGCGCCGCACGTCCACCGTGATGTCCGTGCCGGAAGGCGAGTATTTCGCGGCGTTGCTGAGCAGGTTGCGCACGACCATCTGAAAGCGGTCTGGGTCGACGTTGGCTTCGATCGACTCCACGGGCGCGTCCACCTTGAGCTCGTGGCCGCTCATCAGCATCTTCACGCCATCGATGGCCGAATCGGTGAGCTCGACTATATCCATGCGCTGGCGGCGCAGGGCGAGACGTCCCTCCTCGAGGCGCGACGCCTCGATCATCTGCTCGATCATCCAGTTGACCTCGTCCGACTTCGAGATCAACAGCGGAAGCACAGAGCGCGCCTTGGGCGCGAGGTCGCCCAGCGCGCCCGCTTCCAGCATCGTGAGATAGCCCTTGATCACAGTCATCGGGCCGCGCAGCTCGTGCGACGCGATGTTCAAAAAATCGGTCTTCGCGCGCTCGAGCGCGGCGATCTTGGAGCTCATCATCACGCGGTCCAGGCCGACGATGATGCTGGCCGCGTACTGGCGCAGCCGGGTCATCTCGTCATCGCCGAACATCGGGCTGAGCCGTCCCGAAACGATCACGATCGCGCCTCTGCCCTGGCTCAGGTCGAGCGGCGCGACCACCGTTGCGCCCGCCCGCCAGGGTGCGTGTCTGTCCGCGCCGGCCTTCAAGACATCCGCGCGCGAGCTCATGACGGCCGCATCGCCGGTGCCGATTCCACGCGCGGCGAGGATCGACCCATCAGCGTCGATCACGTAAGCGGATTCACCACCAACGAGCCGCACCGCCCAGCCGACCGCTCTGTCCGCGAGCGTCGCGCGATCCGCGCTGTACAGAAGCAGGTCGTGGAGCGCCTGTCGGAACTCATCCTCCTCGGGCTGGCGCCAGATTCGACGAAGCCAGGCGGGAGGAAAAAACGCGACGTAAAGAACCGGCACGATGGCCAGAGCGAAGAGGTCGACCAGGATCGTAAGGGCTCCGTTGAGCGAGCCCGCGACGGTGCCGAAGACCACGACGAGCAATAGACCGGCGTAGCCGATGCTTATCGAGCGCAGACGCGCCTTCTCCACCGCGGGCCGGCCACGCGCCGCCAGCCAGAAGGTCACACTAGGCTCGAGGATGCAGAAGGCCCAGACAACGATCAGTCCGACCAGAACCAGGGTCTGTATCGGCGAGTGCGGGCTGTCGGGATTGAAGGGCAGCTGGACGGCTATGGCGCCCATGCCTACGACGGCGATTGCCCCGACGATGACCCGCCGCCTCAAGGGACTGTACGGAACGAACGAGTCCCGGAACATCACCAGGCCGTAGCCAGAGACGAGGAACAAGACCGCGCCGAGGTCGGTCAGGAGCTGGCCCGAAGCGCCGCTGCCCCCCAGCATCGGCGAGAGCAGGATCAGGATCGCCAGCGAGGCGATGGCTGCGGCCAGGCTGGCGTGGCGCCGGTCGGGCTCGCGGACCCAGCTGATGACGGTTCTGATCGCCAGGATCGCAAATGCCGCCTCGATGGCAAGCGCAAGTAGGACAAGGACCTCGGACACGGCTCCATAGCCTACACGACGATTTTTCAAGGACAAGAGCTTTGGACGTAGCGTGGGTTACCCGACAAACCGCCAGCGTTCGGCGGACGGCTAGCCCGGCGGCGTGACCAGGATTCCGTTCGGGTCGGTGCGCGGGACGTCCACGCGGCCGGTTTCGAAGCTGCGGATGCCCCTGACGTCCGGTTCGACAGCGACGGCGCCACGCCCCTCCAGAAGATTGATCCCGAGGTGGTGGTGGTAGCCCTCCCAGCTCATGAACCGCATCACATTGCCTGCCTCGGCCATGAGCTCCATGCCCATCGATTCGTAAAAGGCCTGGCTCGCGTCCAGGTCGCCGACATTGAGATGGACGTGGCCAAGGACGGTGCCCCCGGAGAGCTTCTTCTGGGATGGCGAGGCGCGGCGCAGCAGCCGCTCGAAATCCAGGTGGTCAGTGCCGATGCTGAGCCGTCCGTTCGGGTACTGCCATTCGGTCCGCGGTCGGTCGGCGTAGACCTCGATTCCATTTCCTTCCGGATCGTCGAAATACAGAGCCTGGCTGACGAAGTGATCCGCGGTCCCCGTCAGCGGAAGTCTTTCCTCGAGCGCGCGCTGGAGGAATCCCCCGAGCTCCTCAGCGCTTGGCAGAAGGATCGCGAAGTGGTAGAGGCCCGCCGTGTGGCTCGGCCGCTGACGACCATCCGGCAGCGCCGTCAGGCGAAGAATCGCCGAACCATCCGCACCGAACACCGCACGCCGGCTGTCGCCGCTGATCTGCGTAAGTCCGAACCATTCGTAGAAGCCGACCTCACGCTCCAGATCGAGGACTTTCAGCTCGACTGGTCCAAGCGGCCAAACGGTATCCATCACGCGCAGGCACTCGTGTCGGCGCCCAGCTTGTCGAGCACGTCGATCACGATCAGCGAAACCGAGGCGGTGTTGTACGCCGCGGCGTCACTCTGAAATTTGATGTCGGCCAATCCATCGCGGTCGTCCGCGCCGAGCTGGTCAGCGAGGCGCGGCGACCGGTACTGCAGCGATCGGCAGCCTGCATGTGGATGGTCGTAGACGTTGGTGGCATCGGCAGGCAATTCGCTCAGGGCGATCTGAAACGCTCCGCCGGCGGTGACATGGAACATCAAACGAATCTCCTCGACGACGACATAGCCGTCGCTGCTGCACCGAACGGTGACGCGGCCCGGAATCGTCGCGTTGGTGAAGTACGCGGTGGACTGAGGTACCTGGCGGTGGCTGGCCTGCCAGTTTCCAATGTATGCGCCGAAATTGTTCAGGCCTCTCCGCTCGGCCTGGCCCGCGGGGCACTCGATCGAGCCGGCCCCGGCGGCCGTGGCGGTGGTGGTCGCGCCCGGCGTCCGGCACCCGACCAGGACGAGGCATCCCGCCGCCAGAGTGGCGGCTAAGAGGCGCGTCGTCCTTTGGCCTGCGGCGGCGCGCCTGTGATCGCCTCTGCGAGGACGTCGCGAAAGCGTTCGACGTCTCTCGCCGGCAGCCTCAGAAACGCCGCCGGGGGCTCGAGGAGCCGCGCGATCAGCGTGTCCCTCACCTTCTTGCCTTTCAAGGTCACCATCAGCACGTTGACGCGCCGGTCGGCAGCTTTCGGCCGGCGGACTACAAACCCCGCCTCTTCCAGCCGGTCGGTCGGGTCGACCACGGTCGACGGGTTGCAGCGGAGTCGGCTGGCGAGCTCCTTCTGGGAGATCGAGCTCTCAGGATCGAGCTGGACGAGGGCCCAGGCTGAGACAGGCGACAGGCCCGCGTCCGCGGCCACCGCGTTCATCCGCATCTCCCAACTCGCATATCCCTCGATCATCAACGCCCACAGCTCTTGAGCCTTCGAGCTGTAGCGAAGTCCAGGGACGATGGCCTCGTTCACGGCCGCGAGTGTACCTCTGCATGCCGTGGATCGACTGGAGTAGAAATAAGTGGAGTCTCCAACCGGTTGGTACCTGGTTGAAGGAACCAGGGCGTCCAAGCCCTTGTTCCTAAACCCCGAGGAGGTAAATCATTGGGAATCTGGAAGTTCGATCCATTTCATACGCAGGTTGAGTTCTCGGCCAAGCATCTGGGCATGATGACCGTGCGAGGCCATTTCGCCGAGGTGACCGCCACAGGCGAGATTCACCCCGACCAGCCGGAGAAGACGAAGGTCGAGGCAACGATCAACACTTCGAGCATCCGGACGCACAACGAGCAGCGCGACAAGGACCTGAGGTCGTCCAACTTCCTGGAGATCGACAAGTACCCGGTGATGACCTTCAAGAGCACGAAGATCGAGCCGGCAGGACAGGACAAGTACAAGCTGACTGGCGACCTCACGATCAAGGGCGTCACGAAGCCGATCACCTTGAACGTCGTCAAGTACGGTGAGTTCAACGACCCGCAGATGGGCCACCGCATCGGCTACGCGGCCGAGACCCAGATCAACCGCAAGGACTTCAACATGCGGTTCGAAGCGGTGCTCGACGGCAAGTTCGTGGTCAGCAACGAGATCGCGATCAACATCGAAGGCGAGATCGTCGAGGCCCAGGAGGCCGAGGCCGCAGCTGCGTCTGGATCCTCAGACAGCGCCAAGCGTTAGGCGATCGACGGCGAGAGCGCCGCGGCCACCAGGTTCATAAAGTGGCCGCGGCAGCTCCCGCGAACTAGGCAGACGCCGGCGTGATGCCTTCTAGGCCGTTGGCGGCGCGTTCGAGCCCGCGCTGCATGTGCGTAACGCCAAATTGCCGGGCCGCGACCTAGTCGCGCGCCGCCGCCCTTTCCATCGCGCCGACACCGACCAGGAGGAGCCACGCGCCGGTCACCATGAAGATGAAGGACGACATCATCCCTAGGCCCACGACGTAGAGGCCCCATGCGTTGCCGAAGAACAGGACGACGGCGCCGGCCTCTTCGAGTAGAAGACAGGCAAAGCTGCCGATCGTCCGCCAAAGCACCCCGCGGTCCGCGCTGCGCATCGCCTGCCGGATGCTCGAGTACAGGATGAACTCGACCACCGTGAGGACGGCGATCAGCTCGAGCGCCACGGGCCGCAAGTCCTGACCACCCATGAGGACGAGCGCGCTTCGGATGAAGACCGCCGTGAAGCCGGTCAGGATCGTCCGCGCCCGATGTCGATGCACGGGGTCCCCGGTGATCTCCTCGAGGTGCAGGGTCATGGCAACGAAAACCAGCCCGGTAAGCGCTGCCGAGCCGCCGCCGACCATCACGAAGTAGTCGTGCCAGGAGCTGATCACCGACATCTACGCGCTGCTCGACTTCCCATCTTCAGCGGGCCCGCGTTTTGAGCACGCTCGGCTACCTCGGTCCCGGCCATCACGGCCGAACGGTACTCCTACCTCCTTAGGTGCGGCGCGGTAGATTTCCAGCCGTGAAAGCAAGTCCGTTCAATCAGAAGACGATCGCCGAGTTCCACGAGAAGCGAGGGCGCGGGGTCGGGATGTGGGGCGACAACCTGCTGCTGCTCACAGCGAGAGGCGCCAGGAGTGGAGAGCTGATCACGACCCCTCTGGTGTGTGGCAAGGATGGCGACAACTTCATCGTCGTCGCATCGAAAGGCGGAGCACCGCAGAACCCGACGTGGTTCGGCAACATCAAGGCCAACCCTGACGTCGAGGTCGAGGTGGTGACAGACGGCGGAACGGAAAAATTCAAGGCTCAGGCCAAGGTCGTCGAGAGTCGAGCCGAGCGCGATCGCCTCTACAAGGACATGGTCCGGATCTGGCCTTCATTCGCGGATTACGAAAAGCGGACCGAACGCCTGATTCCGGTCGTCATCCTGGAACGTCGCCAGGGGCTCAGCCGATAGGCCTGCCCGGGATTCCAACGTCCATCGCGAGCACGCCCGGCGCGCCACCGCTAGTGGGAAACGCCGCGAAGTTCGAGATGAAAATCGTCTTGCGATCGCCGAGGCCGGTCCCAAACGCGATATCGGAAGGAAAGCTGAGCGGATCGCCCGCTGCCAGAACCTCAACCGAACCGCCCGGGCCGACCCGGTCGATCTGGCCCTTGGAGTTGGCCGCCACGTAGAGGTTGTCGGCGTCGTCCATGCTGACTCCGTCTGCTCCCCACAAACTGCAAGCCGGACCGCTGAAGACGCTCGCGGCGCCCGCGGTGCCGTCAGGGTTCGTCGGAATGCGGATGACCTCACCGAAATCGGTGTTGGCCACAAGCATGTCGCCGTGCTTGTTGAACGCGATGCCGTTCGCGCCGAGCGGCCCGAAGGACGGGACCGCTGGATGAACCAGGCCGCAAGGTCCGGCCGCGGTCGTGCCCTTCAACAGCGCGCTGCCAGACCACATGGTGAAAGCGCCGCTCTTGTCCAGCCGCCAGATCGCCCCGCCGCCCGAGTCCGATACGTACAGGTTCCCGCGATGATCGAAGGCCAGCCCATTCCACAGCCCCGGTCCACCGGCGACTTGAAACGCCGATCCTCCGGCCGCGGGCACCTTCCAGATGCCGCTGCCGACGACGGCGATGAAGAGGTTTCCTTCGCTGTCAAGCCGCACACCCAACGGAAATGAGGGGAGCGAAGCAACGGTTGTAAGGCTTCCTCCTGGGGCGAACTTCACAACCTTCTGCGCGAATGGAAAGCTGATGTATGTCGTGCCCTGGTGATCGATGGCGATGCTCTCGGGCAGATTCGGTGCAGCCGTCGTTATCACCCGCGTCAGAGAACCGCCGGCGTATGTGGTTGTGGACAGCGCGACGAAAAGAATGCCCACCACCAAAACGCCCAGCCGAAAACGGCGGATCAAAACCATTTCACTTGCACCCCCAGCCCTGGGAACATACCCCGTTTTGGTAGGTCGCGGCAAGTCAAACGTTCGGTCGCGGGTGATCGGGATCTGGCGTTTCCTGATGCGTTATCCAGGCAGGAACGCACGAACAGTGGATCGAAGCCAGGCCCGACAACGACTGATCCTTCATCCCTCGATCAATGGCTATTTCAACAAATGGGTTCGAAACCTGGGCCTCCCATTCGTCGTGATCGCTGTGATCGCCCTGATCTATCGCTGGGCCACCATTCCGGGCGCACGAACCACAGTTTTCGCGACCATCGTGGGTCTTGTTTTGATCGGCGTGGCGTTTTTTGGCCGAGCCGAGATTTCCGTCGACGACGGCGTGCTGACCTACCGGCGATTTTTGTGGGGCCGGCGGTTTCGGCTCGAATCAATCGGGGGACTTGCCTTGCGCCGCCTCGGCCTGCGGTGGAATTCCTACGCGCGCAGCCCGGCACCTTACGCGGTCGTCTACGCGCGGGACGGGCGCGCGCTCTTCTCTTTGAGCGCGGCATTGTGGTCGGACCGCGACCTACGCAATCTGCAAGAGGTGATCGGAGGAGATTCGTCGGATGCGCCGCTTTCAGCATCGGAGCTGCAGTCGGAGTTTCCGGGCGCGCTGCCTGGATGGCTCCTGTTCCTTGAGGGCCATCCGGTCTGGACGATCGTAATCGGCGCCCCTCTCGCGCTCGTGGTGGTCATCGTCGCCATAGCACTCTGGGACCTCGTCAAACCGCGGTAGCGACCTGGGTGTGGTCACTCGATATCTGTGGTGGCTACGCCGCGACCGCCGGATTCGTTAACCTTGCCCGCCGTGCTAACAAACCTGACGCGCCATCTCGTCGTTGTTTTCATGGCGGGCACTCTCGCCATCGCCTGCGGCAGCGGCAGCCCAAACAGCGGCGCCGCGACGTCGTCGGCGGCGACAACGCCGTCCTCCAGCAGCGGCCAGGTATCCGAAGACCTCACGTTCACCGGCACCGTCAGCGGGCACATGGGCTCCGCCCACCGCGGCGACACATATGTGTGTGCGAGCACCGGTGGCTCGTTCGTCGCCGGACCGATCGTCGGCGACGTCGGGGGAAAGCAAATGGCGATGAACGTCACCAAGCTCTCGTTCCACGGCGCAGGCACCTACGCGGCGGGAGGCGTGGGCTTTGACGTCGGGTCGGACCACTACTTCCCGGCGACGGGCTCACAAAGCTCGCTCGTCGTCAACGCCGACCTGCGATCCGGAACAATCAGCATCGACCTCGCGGCAAACAGCGACCCGAACTCTGTCGTGGGCCATGTCACCGGGACGTGGCGCTGCCCACCTGACGCCTTCTGACGCGCTGGGTCAACTCGTCGGGGCGATGTGGCGTGCCCACCTAGTATTCACTTAGAAGAAGCGTGCCCATTGCGATCTGGACCGGCTCACTTTCGCTCGGCATGGTCGTCGTGCCTGTGCGTGTGCTGAGGAGAATCGCGAGTCGAAACCGAGCCGCCGCGGCTCGACTGCCAGACGTGTGACGCCCCGAGCGACTTACAGGGTCCAGCTCACACCTGAGCTCATGCTCGACGATGTCGCGCAGCTCGCCGACTATCTCGCCGCACTCGGCCTGTCGCACCTCTACTGCTCGCCGATTCTTCAAGCGGCGCCAGGCAGCACGCATGGTTATGACGTGGTCGATCCAACCCGGATCAGCTCCGAGCTCGGCGGCGACGGCGGCCTTCAGCGGATGGCTGAGGCAATGCGCCAACGCTCGGTCGAGGTCCTTGTCGACATCGTGCCCAACCACATGGCCGCGGCAGGTCGGGCCAACCCATGGTGGTGGGACCTTCTTACGCACGGCCAGTCGAGTCGGTATGCGGACTATTTCGACATCGACTGGCGGCTCGCTCCGACGACCCTGAAGAACAAGATCCTGCTCGGAGTGCTCGGTGACCGCTTCGGCCACGAGCTCGAGAATGGATCGCTGACGCTCGAGCGGGATGGGGACGAGGTGGTCGTCCGCTATCACGATGTCGCGTTTCCTCTTGCGCCGGGCACCCTCGACACCGAGGACATGGACCACGTGGGGCACGATGCCGACGCGTTCGACGATTTGCTGCAGCGCCAGCATTATCGCCTTGCGTACTGGCGAACCGCCCAAGAAGAGCTCAACTATCGCCGCTTCTTCACGATCGACAGCCTGATCGGCCTGCGCGTGGAGCAGCCGCAGGTCTTCGCCGCCAGCCACAGCGTGATCGTCGGCCTGCTCAACCGCGGTGAGGTCTCCGGCGTCCGGGTCGACCACATCGACGGTTTGCGCGACCCGGCGGCCTACTTGCGCCGTCTTCGTGCCGCGGCACCGGAGGCGTACATCGTCGTGGAGAAGATCCTTCAGGCCGGCGAGGAGCTATCCGAGTCATTCCCGATCCAGGGCACCACCGGCTACGACTTCATCTCGATCGTGGACGGCATTTTCGTCAACACCGAGAACGAGCCGGCCATGACGGCGCTCTACCACGCCTTCACGGGGGAGACGCAGCCGTACGTCGAGGTGGCGCGAACGTCGAAGCACGAGATCATCGCGGGGGACCTGGACCCGGACCTCAGGAGACTGGCGGCGCTCATGAGCGAGATCTGCGAATCCGACCGCCGGCACCGCGACCGGACGCACCGCGAAGTGCGTGAGGCCGTGGCCGAGGCAGGGGCCGGGTTCCGCGTCTACCGGACGTACGTGACGCCGGCTGCCGCCGCGAGCGAACAAGACCGCGCTGAAGTTGCGTACGCAATCGAAGAGGCGAGCCGGCGTAGGCCGGATATCGACCGTGAGCTGCTGGCGCTGATCGCCGACGTGCTGCTGCTCGATCGCCGGGGCGAGCTCGAGGAAGAGTTCGCCGCGCGCTTTCAACAGTTCACACCGGCGGTGATGGCCAAGGGAGTAGAGGACACAGCGTTCTACCGTTACCACCGGCTGGTTTCTCTCAACGAGGTAGGCGGTGATCCGGGCGCGTTTGGACACGGGGTCGACGCGTTTCACGAATGGTGCGCGTACATCGCAACCGCCCGCCCCGCAACCATGCTGACCCTCTCGACCCACGACACCAAGCACAGCGGCGATGTCCGCGCGCGATTGAACGTCCTTTCCGAAATTCCGGGCGAATGGGAGGCCGCGGTCAGGCGCTGGGCCGAGCACAACGACCGTCACCGGCCCCACGGTTACCCTGACCGCAACCTCGAGTATCTCGCTTACCAGACGATCGTCGGCGCATGGCCAATCGACGAAGAGCGCCTGACGCAATTCCTGAACAAGGCAGCGCGGGAGGCGAAGGTGCACACATCGTGGACGAACCCGGTCGCCGCCTACGAGGACGCGCTGGCCGAGTTCGTCCGCTCCATCACGTCAGACGCCGAGTTCACGAGCGACCTCGAGTCGTTCCTCGGCCGCACGCAGCTCGTGTCGTACGGCCGCATCGCATCGCTGGCGCAGACGACGCTGCTGCTCACATGTCCCGGTGTGAGCGACATCTACCAGGGCACCGAGCTGTGGAACCTCACGCTGGTCGACCCGGACAACCGGCAGCCGGTCGACTTCGCGTCGCGACGGGCAGCCCTGGAAGGCACGGCGGGGATCGGCGCGGAGGAGATTGCACGCCGCCTGGACGACGGCTCGGCCAAGATCTGGCTGATCAGCCGTCTGCTGCGAGAGAGGGCAGGCCGCCCCGACCTGTTCGCGTCGCGCGACTACGCGCCGCTGAGCGCGACCGGGGCGAAGGCCAATCACGCGCTGGGTTTTGTCCGCGGGTCGCTGCTGACTCTCGTGCCGCGACTGCCGGCAGGCCTCGCCGGCGATTGGGGCGACACCGAGGTGGCACTGCCGGATGGTCGGTGGACGAATCTCTTGACGGGCGACGTCGAGGACGGAGGCCGACCTGTCGAGGCAAACCGGCTGCTGGAGAAGTTCCCCGTCGCCGTGTTGGCCGCCGGCATCGGCTGATGCATCGTTTCGCCGTCTGGGCGCCCCGCGCCAAAACCATCCACCTGGTCTCCGACAGAGGCCGCATCGGCATGAGCGCGGCGGATGGCGGGTGGTGGGAATCCGACCATGCTGCCGCGAACGCCGGCACCCGTTACGGCTTCTCCCTCGACGGCGGGCCGCCGCGTCCTGATCCGCGCTCAGCCGCCCAGCCCGACGGTGTGCTGGGGCTGTCGGAGGTCGTCGACCAGACCGCCCATCCGTGGCACGACACCGGCTGGCGCGGCCGTCCGCTCGAAGGCCTGGTCCTCTACGAGCTGCACATCGGCACGTTCACCGCCGCCGGAACATTCGATTCCGCGATCGAGTTCCTCCACCACCTGGTCGAGCTCGGCGTGGATGCAGTCCAGGTCATGCCGGTGGCCGAGTTCTCCGGCACGCGCGGCTGGGGTTATGACGGCGTCCACCTGTTTGCGCCTCACCACGCTTACGGCGGTCCCGAGGCGATGAAGCGTTTTGTCGACGCGTGCCATCTGGCCGGCCTGGCCGTGATCCTGGATGTCGTCTACAACCACCTCGGCCCGGTCGGCAACTTCCTGCCCGGGTTTGGACCCTACTTCAGCGACCGGCACCACACCGCGTGGGGCTCAGCGCTCAACTTCGATGGACCCGAGGCGGGAGAGGTGCGCCGCTTCGCTGTCGACAACGCGCTGATGTGGATCCGCGACTATCACGTGGACGGCTTGCGCCTCGATGCGGTGCACGCGATCGTTGACGAGTCGCCAACGCACATCCTCAAGCAGCTGGCGACGGAGGTCACGACGCTGGGCGAAGAGCTCGGCCGAGCCACGTTCGTCATCGCCGAGTCGGACCTCAACGACCCGCGGATCGTCCGCGGCCGCGCCTGGGGTGGCTATGGACTCGACGCGGTGTGGGACGACGACTGGCACCACGCGCTGCACACGGTGCTCACGGGCGAGCACGCCGGCTACTACAAGGACTTCGGGTCGCTTGCACAGCTCGGCAAGGCGCTGCGACAGGCCTGGGTCTACGACGGTGAGTGGTCGCGCCACCGGGGCAGGCGGCGCGGCGACAAACCCGACGACCTGCCACCTCGCGCATTCGTCGTGGCGACCCAGACCCACGACCAGGTCGGCAACCGCGCTGCCGGTGAGCGGCTGGCGGCGCTCGTGGGCATCCCGGAGCTGAAAGCCGCGGCTGCGCTGCTTCTTACCTCGCCGTTCACGCCGATGCTGTTCCAGGGCGAGGAGTGGGCGGCGAGTACGCCCTTTCTCTACTTCACGTCGCACGAGGACCCGGAGCTCGGCAAGGCCGTGGCGGAGGGCCGCAAGCACGAGTTCGAAGAGTTCGGCTGGAGTCCCAAAGACGTCCCGGACCCGCAGGACCTCGCGACTTTCGAGCGGTCGAAGCTGCGCTGGGAAGAGATCGGCGAAGACCTCCACGCGGGCATGCTCGACTGGTATCGCGACATGATCGCGCTTCGTCGGAGGCTGCCGCCGGCGGGCACTCGAGCCGGCGAGGGCGTTGACGTCATCGTGGACGAGCGGGCGCGTCGCGTGTCCTTTTCGAGGCCAGGCGTCAGCGTGGACGTGAACCTCGGCGACGACGACTGGACGGTCGTACCGCCGGCGGGATCGCGGCTGGCCATGTGCTCCCGGAGCGTCGCCACCAGCGACGGCGGCGTCTCGATCCCTCCTCTGGGAACCGCAATCTTCGAAACTGAAAGCCCCATTGGCTGACACGGCAACACAGATCGAGGTATGGCCCGGCCGCGCCTTTCCACTGGGCGCGACGTACGACGGCGCCGGAACGAATTTCGCGCTGTTCAGCGAGGTCGCGGAGAAGATCGAGCTTTGCCTCTTCGACCAGAACGGCGTGGAGGAAAGGATCGCCCTCGACGAGGTCGACGCCTTCTCCTGGCACGCGTACGTGCCGCACATCGGCCCCGGCCAGCGATACGGCTACCGCGTCGACGGGCCTTACGCGCCCGAGCACGGCATCCGCTGCAACCCGAACAAGCTACTCCTGGATCCTTACGCGCGCGCGATTGAGGGCGAGGTGCGCTGGAACCCCGCGTGCTACGCGTACAACCTCGGCGACGAGGCGTCGCGCAACGACGAGGACAGCGCGCCCTACGTCTACCGATCGATCGTTCAGCATCCTCATTTCGACTGGGCCGGCGACCGGCATCCCGACACGCCTCTGCACGAAACGGTGATCTACGAGGCTCACGTCAAGGGGATGACGAGACTCCATCCCGACGTGCCCGAAGAGCTGCGCGGCACCTACGCCGGGCTGGGCCATCCCGCCGTGATCCAGCACCTCAAATCGCTCGGCGTGACTGCGATCGAGCTGATGCCGGTGCACCAGTTCGTCCACGACCAGCGCCTCGTCCAGATGGGCCTCCGCAACTACTGGGGCTACAACACGATCGGCTTCTTCGCTCCTCACAACGAGTACGCGAGCAGCGGCCCGCGGGGCGAGCAGGTCAACGAATTCAAGTGGATGGTCCGCGCGTTCCATGAAGCGGGCATCGAGGTCATCCTCGACGTGGTCTACAACCACACCGCGGAGGGCAACCACCTCGGACCGACGCTCTGCTTCAGAGGCATTGACAATCCCGCCTACTACCGGCTGGTCGGCGATGCGCCGCAGTACTACTACGACACCACCGGCACGGGGAACAGCCTGAACGTCCGCCATCCGCATACGCTGCAGCTGATCCTGGACTCGCTCCGTTACTGGATCACCGAGATGCACGTCGACGGCTTTCGATTCGACCTCGCCGCCACGCTTGCGCGTGAGTTCCACGAGGTCGACCGCCTGTCGACCTTTTTCGATCTCATCCAGCAAGACCCGATCGTCAACCGAGTGAAGCTCATCGCCGAGCCCTGGGACATCGGCGAGGGTGGCTACCAGGTCGGCAACTTTCCCGCCCTGTGGTCGGAGTGGAATGGCCGCTTCCGCGACACAGTGCGGGATTTCTGGCGCGGCGAGCCCTCGACCGTGGGCGAGCTGGCGTTTCGCCTGACGGGCAGCTCCGACCTCTACCAGAACGACACGCGGCGTCCTGTCGCGAGCATCAACTTCATCACCGCGCACGACGGCTTCCCCCTGCGCGACCTGGTCTCCTACAACGAGAAGCACAACGAGGCGAACGGCGAGCGCAACGCAGACGGCGAGTCGTACAACCGCTCATGGAACTGCGGCGTCGAAGGCGAAACGGACGATCCGGCCGTGCTCAAACGGCGGGCCAAGCAGCAGCGAAACTTGCTGGCGACGCTCTTCCTCGCCCAGGGCGTGCCGATGCTGACGATGGGCGACGAGCTGGGGCGCACGCAAAAGGGCAACAACAACGCCTACTGCCAGGACAACGACATCTCGTGGGTCAACTGGGCCGAGATCGACCAGCCGCTGCTCGAGTGCGCACGAGGGCTGATCTCCCTGCGGCGCCAGCACTCCGTGTTCCGACGCCGGCGTTGGTTCCAGGGCCGGCCGATCCGCGGCGCGATGGACATCGTGTGGTTCAAGCCTGATGGCAAGCCGATGACGGATAAGGACTGGGAGTCCAGCCATGCCCGATCCCTGGGCGTGTTCCTCAACGGCAAGGCGATCCCGGGTCGCGACGAGCACGGCCAGCCGTTCCTCGACGACTCTTTCCTGCTTCTGTTCAACGGGCATTCGCGAGCCGTTTACTGGTCGATCCCAGGCGACCTCGGCGGACCGTGGCGCCTTGTCCTCGACACCGACAGGCTGCAGCTTGAGGCGGATCCGCAAGAGCTTTCCGGGCGAGTGCTGACGCGAGCCCGATCGGTGGCGGTGTTCCAGGCGCCTTAACTTGACCGCGGCCTTTGTACGGCATCCGGGCACAACCCCGGATAGTCCGGACTATCGGGCCTTTTTGCCCGCGGAGATATTGGATAGTCCGGACTATCCGGCATCCTCATGCCGGGGATTGTCAAGAATCAGCCGAGGTACGTGTAAAGCTTCACCCGACTGGGACGCCGTCCAGATCCGGTGGCATATAGCCTCTCGCGAGGGCGGCTTTCATACCCATTTCGCCACGACGCATCGCCGATTTGTGGTTCCTGATGAGCAGCCATCGACCGCCGAGCCGGGCAGTGACGTTGATCAAGGCCCACCTCGTTTCGGTTTGTTCGTGCAGCGTCATTCGGGTCTGGTTCGATGACAGCCGCTCCAAGCGCCAATCGATTTCGCCATCAAAAAACCCCTCGACCCGAGTGCGGACATAGCCGGGAGGTTCGTGAGCCAGGACCGTGAAGTTGAAATCGAGGGTATATGGCAAATCTGACTTCACCTTTACGTGCCATCGCGTACCCGGTCCGTGCTTGATGTCTGAAACGACCTCCGCGAAGCGATAGTCCGGCCACCAATTCGGCCAACTGGCGACGTCATCGACCATCCTCCAGGCGAAGTCGATGCCGGCCGGAATGGTCCAGACGTCGGTGAACTCATAGTGCTCGCCCATCGATTGAAGTTCCAGACTCGAGACCCCTAGGTCGGTGTTGGCCGCCGTCGATGCCAGTGGCCGAGGTTTGCCACGAGCAGATGCATTATGAAACTGGCGGCCACCGCTGGTGAGCTTGGGCCTGGCGCTGCAGCGATCGGCGCGGCCCGATCCTCAAGTACCGAGACCGACGACAACGGCCAAAGCTCGATCGACCTCACGAAGCTCGGCGAACGCGAGCAGCCCGTGCGATTCGCCGAGCCGGCTCGGATCGACTGCTCCGAGCTGCTCCACCAGGACCCGCGTCCGCTGACCGTCGATTTCCACCTCAGGCCTGAATGAAGCCGGATGGGCGCGTGTTGATGTCGGCGCGATGATCACTGTGGAGAGGCTGAGCAGTTCGCCGGCCTGAAGAACTACGCCGTAACGTCGCCCGGCCTGCTCGTGTCCCCTGGTTCCTCGGGGGACACGCAGGCGAAAGACTTCACCCCGCTGCACGAAGTGATTCCATCAACTGGGCGACGCGGGCTTTTTCCGCACGATCCTCGCGGTCGCCGCTGAGTAGTTTCGCTTCAGCAGCTAAGTCGCCGCGACGCCCTCGCCTGGCCAGCTCGACGATGGCTTCTCGGACGGCGTCGGATTGACTTCGACCAGAAACGGTCAGTGCTCGGAGCGCTTTTTGAGCCTCGTCATCCAGCCTGATCGAAATCGCCTTCTCCACCGACAGAGTGTATCACAATTGTATGACGCCGCCTAACGAACCCCGCCTTCGGGCGTGACCCAGCACCGCAGCGCTGATGGCCCGTCATCGTGTACCTCGTCCCCCGAGCAGAGGTATTCGCCTGCAGGCAAACTGACAATGATGGCTGCGTTGCCGACAGAGATGAGCAGCAGCGGCCCGCCCTCTGTCGAGACATGGCCTAGTTCGTCCATCTCCCGAGCATCCTCTCATGGCGGCGAGGGGTGGATCGCTCGAGGGTTGCGACCCGCAGAGGTGGCTGGGGAGGAAGGATTCGAACCTTCAACCTTCTGATCCAGAGTCAGCTGCGCTACCGTTGCGCCACTCCCCAAGTCCCGATCAGGTGCCGGGCCGGGCGAATCATTCTAAGGACGTCTCGGCGGCGCGCTATTCCCGTGTGATGACGACGTCGGGCTTCTTGCTCCCACCCTCAGCGTGAACGGTCATCCGAATTGAGACGGCCTTCTCTTTGCCCATCAGACTGCTGAAAGCGCCTTCCATCAGCGTTTTCGCTCTATGGAGGTTTATCGCCCAGCCCACTCCAAAAACGCGGTCGCTGAAGAGGTGGTCCGACTCAGGATTCCAGTACGCCTCGCGGATCTTGCGCCAGGTGGGCGGCCTGAAGTCGTACGGAACCGCGCCGAGGACCCTGCCGTGCCACGTTCGTTCGGGCGCGGGCTTGGCAAGCTCCGTCGCGACCGCGGCCACGACGAGCCCGAGAGTGACCACCCTTGTAAGGCGACGGATCCGGCGCAAAGTCCGCATACTTCAGAGGAAGCGTAGTACCAAGGTAACTTTGCACGTTTTCCACACGTTGTTCCAGGCGGGGTAGATGGCCAGAAGGCTTGCTTCAACCGGGTCTTGGCTCCGCTGGCTGACGCCCGGCCTACAGATCAAACGTTGGCTTCTCTTGCTGATGGCCTCCGAGCTCGTCCTCGTGCTCGGTGTCGCCTACGCCCTGAAAGAGGTCTACCAGACCATCCGCCTCCCGGGCATCTTCTTTTACATCACGCTCCAGTTCTGGCCTTACTGGGCACGCGCGACCATCTTCGGCATCGTCGGGGTCGGCCTTCTCGTGATCAGCTACCTGAAGCTCACCCAGTCCGTGCTTGGGCCATTTCTCCCAGGCAACAGCACGAGCAGCGTCGTCGAGGTCATCCACGCATTCCGCCTGCGCGGACGTGGACCTCGCATCGTGGCGATCGGCGGCGGCACGGGGCTCAGCTCTCTGCTGCGCGGTTTGAAGACCTATACATCCAACCTCTCCGTGATCGTCACCGTGGCAGACGACGGCGGGTCATCGGGCCGGCTGCGCGACGAATATCGCGTTCTGCCACCGGGTGATTTCCGGCAGTGCCTCATCGCGCTGGCGGATGCCGAACCTTTGATGAAGCAGCTCTTCGATCACCGGTTCAAGGAAGGCTCGCTCAACGGCCACGCGTTTGGAAACCTGTTCATCATGGCGATGGCCGACGTCACCGGGAACTTCGAGCAGGCTCTTCGCGAATCCGGAAAAGTGCTCGCCGTCAAGGGCACCATCGTTCCGTCCACTCTGCAGGACGTGACCCTGGTCGCCTCCATCAACGGAGGCTCCGTCGTCGGCGAGTCCAAGATTCCAATGCAGAACGCCCCCATCAGCCATGTCTTCCTCAAGCCCGACGGTGTGCAGGTCAACCCCGAAGCGGCGCAGGCGATTCTCAGCGCCGAGCTGATCATCGTCGGACCGGGCTCGCTCTACACGTCGATCCTTCCCAACCTCCTGGTCGAGGGAATGGTCGAGGCGATCAAGGCCTCGCCCGCGCTGAAGCTCTACATCTGCAACGTCGCGGCGCAGCCGGGCGAGACAGAGGGTTACAACGTCGATGACTACCTGCGCGTGATCCGCGAGCACGTTGGCGCGAACCTTTTCGACTTCGTGCTCGTCAACTCGAACACCACGCATTCGCCCACTGGCGGTCAGGCGCCGGTGATCTTCAGACCGGTCGACACCGCAAAGCACCCGGAGGTGCGTTTCATCGCCTCAGACGTTGTCAACGTGCGGATCCCTTCACACCACGATCCGGACAAGCTTGCCCGCACCATCATGCGGAAGGTGTGGCAGGCGTAGCCGGAGACCGTCTCACGCGCCAGCGCACGAATGCTTCGACCAGCACCGTCGCCACCGCCACGTAGACGAAGCCGTCCAGCGCGTCGACGACGTAGTGCTCGCCGAGGTAGACGATCGACAGCAGCACCGCGGCGGTCCAGAAGATCAATCCCACTGCGAGCGCGCGAAACCGGCTCCACGCATAGACCGCCGCCAGCGCCGGGAACGCTGCGTGGAGAGATGGAAAAGCGGCGAACTGGTTCGGATTCAGGTGCGAGTACAGCGGCGACACGAAATAGTTCGGCCCCCAATATTTTTCGACCGTCTCGTTCAGGATCTTGTGAACCACCTGCGAGCCGGCGACATGTCCTTCCTGGAACTGGTACCACGGCGGTGCTGAGGGCCAGAACAGGTAGGTCACAAACGCAAGGAAGGCCATCAGCAGCAGCGCCGCGATGAACCGGTGATAGTGCTCGCGGCTGCGAAGCCAGAAGACGAATCCAACGAGGATCGGCAGCGGGAAATGCATGAAGTAGAAGAACATCGCGATGACGTCCTGCGGGCCGACCGACTCGACGTGATAGAAGGCGTGCTGCAATGTGAGCGTCGGGATCGTTCCTGCGAAAACCGTTTGCTCGAAGCCGGACAGGTCGTGCGGGGCGAAGCCCGTCTTCGAGGCGAACCCGCGCATCGCTTCATAGGCGAAAAAGAGGAGCAGGAACGGGCCCCAGTCTGCGATGAACGTGAGGCCGCGCCCCATCGCGATCGCGATCACCAGCAGGGCAAGAACCACCCACTCCGGCTCGATCGAGATGCCGCGCCAGAGCATCACTCCGAAGACGACCGAGAGATATAAGAAGCTGCCGACGAGGAGAGCGCCTGGGCGCCGCATCACTCGCGGCCTCGCTCAGCCGGTGTGAACAACCGCCACCGCCGCGATCTCGACCGTGGTCGAGAACGGCAATGCGCTGGCCCCAACCGCGGCGCGGGTGTGCTTGCCGGCCTCGCCAAGCACCTCGACGAACAGATCCGATGCGCCGTTCATGACCTTCGGCTGATCCGCGAAATCCTCTGTCGACAGCACAAAGCCGATCACCTGCGCCATCTCGTGAACCCTGTCGAGGCCGACCGCCGCCTCGATCTGAGCAAGCACGCTGAGCGCGCACAGGCGTGCCCGCCGGGCGGCCTCCTCGATCGAGACCTGGTCGGGGCACCGGCCGGCGAGCACCTTTTCGCTTTCGCGCGCGATCTGCCCGGCGACGTAGATCAGCGACCTGCCGCCGCCGATGGCGACCTGGCGCGTCTGCAGGTACGAGGCGGCGGGAGGTGGCGGCGCGGGCAGGGTGATGCCCAGCTCGCGCAGTCGTTCATGAGGGGTGGTCAAGCAGGCCGAGCATAGCGGCCTACCTGTAACGGCCGCGCAGGTGCGCCAGGACCGCCGTCATGACGACGGCCAGCGCGCCAAGCCCGAGACCAACGTAAGGGAGCTGCGGCGCGCCAAGAATCTGGCTGACGATCGACTCGTTTCCCGGATGGGTCGTGCGGGTCCCGCTGGCGACCGGTGATGCGGTTGAGGGCGGGCCCTGCGGTTGGTCGCCGGTGTCGTGGTAGGCCCACAACGAAGCTGTGTGGGTCGACGGATGGAAAGTCGCCACGTACAGCACCGGCTGCTCATCGTTGGAGACGGCGAGCGCCGTCACGGACGCCTCAGGTGGCTGGAGCGAGACAAAGCTCTGGCCTGCGTCGTTGCTGCGCCACAGCCCGCCGGACTTGGAGCCACCGCCGTCGCTCGCAGCATAGAAGCGGTCGAAGTGGTCGCCGATGAAGCTGACCTGCGTGTAGTCCGTGGCTGGGAGCAGCACGCCGCCGCTCAATGACGTGAACGTTGCACCGTTGTCGGTCGACGCGAAGAGGCCGGTGTTTGTCCCCACCATCAAGGGCCTGACGTTGCCGGTAGGCGGCAGTGGGCCCGCGGTGATCTTGACTGCGATGGTGCCGCTGATCGGTGGATTGAACGTGGTCCAGGTCGCGCCGGCGTCCACGCTCTGATAAAGGGGCAGCGTTCCACTGGAGGGCTGTGAATCGCTCCCTGCCACCAGTCTCACCGGGGCATGAATGGCCTCGACGGCGAGCGAGTTGATGCTGGGATTCGGGAGGCCCGACTGCGACCAGGTGTTGCCATCGGCGCTGACATAGACGCCGTGATCGGTACCGGCCGCGACCAGATTGAGAGCGAACGCGAATACCCGCACCGCCCTACCTTCGAGGCCTGCGGCGGAGGACCAGGAGACACCACCGTCTCGGCTGAGCAGCGCACCGGAGCCGCGCGTGCCGGCAAGGACGACGCCGGGCGTCACTGGGCTGTAAGTGATAGTCGTCAGGGTTGCCTTGCCTGTGTGAACCGTCGTCCAGGTGGCGCCGCCGTTTGTGCTTCTCAGGAGTGAACCGTCCGTGTTGCCCACCACGAGAGACTGGTTGTTCGAGGGATCCACAGCGAGCGCGAACACTGCGGAGCGCCCCATATGCGGCAGCGGTTTGAGCGCTACCCAGGTTGAGTCGGGGAGCGCGTCCGCGAGCACGTTCGTGGCTGCGATCCCGATCACCCAGAGCACCACCGCGGTCGCAGCGAGACGTTGGCCAAGAAGCGACACGAGCCCGCCGATTATCAGGTATGAGGGAAAACCGGATAGTTGTTCACGCCCCTCTCCCCTGAGTCCTCTCCCCTGGGGGGAGAGGGTGCCTGACCTTGTGGTCGAGATCGGAATGGGCTCTTTGCCTACAATCCGAGCGTGCTGGTGCGCGCCGGGGCCTGGCTCGACCGGGCTGCCTTCAAACCCGCCTCCCTCCCCGATGACCTGGTCACGGGGATCGCTTTGCTGCCGGCCGTCGTGGCGGGCTTGATCATCTTCAAGCTCCCGGCGGCAGAGATGCTCGGCATCGCAGCCGCAGCGGGAGGGATCGGATTGCTGATCGCTCACTGGTTGTGGCGCCACCAACTTTCCCATCCAGGTGTAAGCCCTCTGATCGCGGCCGTTTTCGGCGTTGCGCTGATCGGCGCCGGTGCGAGCCTCATCGTTACGGCTGAGATCGCAGTGCTCGCGGTGGTGCTCGAGCTCATTCGCTCCCGCTACGCATCTGCGATTCGTGCCCAGGTCGGACTGCTGGCGTTCGCAGCGGTCGCATTGATAACTCGCGGCGCGCCTTTCGCCTACATCAACCCCGCGACCGGCAACGCGTTCGGCGACCCGATCGCGACCTGGTTTCGCTTCTTCAGCCCGGCCTCAGCGCCGATCGATCCAATCCGTCTTTATGTCGGCAATGTTCCCGGTCCGGTCTTCGCCACCTCCCTGCTTGCTGTGACGGTGGGCGTCGCGTGGCTTGCCTATGCACGGCGTGTGAGCCTTGTGGTCTTGGTGGCGTTTCTCGCCGGCGCGGCCCTCGCGATTTACTCGTTTCACTGGGACCCGCTCTTTCAGCTCGACAGCGGTCCGACCTGGTTCGTTGCCGGATTGCTCCTGGCGGATCGGCGGCTCCTACCGGAAGCGTGGTCGCTCCGGCCCCTCCTCGGTCTGGCGGGCGGGCTCTTCGCCGTCGGCCTTCGGCGCAACGGTTACGGGATCGAGGTTGCCTTCTTGACGGTGGCGATCGTGCAGGCGGTGATTGCCGTCGTGGTCATCCTCTACTGGTCTGCTTCCGTCGCGATGGAGCGGTGGAAGAGAACCCGCCGGCTGCGGCAGCGCGAGGCGAACCTGCGGGTCGTGAAGACCCCCTCTCAGGCGTCCTAGCCGAACTTCACCTCGGTCTTCTCGAGGCCGAGCGCCCGGGCCAGCTCGCCGGCCCGCGTCCTGACCTCTGATGTGACCGCTGCCTGCAGGCGGCGGAACGGCTCGACGCTGACACGAAGCGTGTTCTTCGCCACCACATGGGTCCATATGCCGGCGACGCTGCCGTTGAGCAATACGACGGCCGAGATCCAGCCCGCCGTGCGGCTGACCTTTGCCAGCTGAGCACGCTCGATGAGATGGTCGCGCGTCGCGTGGCCGAGGACGTAGGGGTCGAAGGCCGGCAGCAGCTGCACGGCTCTTTCCATCTTCGCCTTCCCCACCGCATCGAGGTCGCTCTCGAGCAGGTCCAGGCGGACACCCTCGACCGACACCTTCACGAGCTCGCCGGCGATTGCCGACCAGGCGGCGTTCCCGATGCCTGGCCAGGGGCCCCACCAGCGGGCGAAGTCGACCTTTGTGGCCGGACCGTAGGCGCGCAGGTAGCGGCGAGCCACCTCTGGTAGGGCCCTCTCGGGCTCGACCTCGTGCCACGAGCCAAGCCAGTCGGAGGGGCGAACAAAGGTGACGCTCTGGCCGCGGTTCGGGCCAAAACAGAGGCGGCCGTTGCGGGCCGCCGGTTTCAGCATGCCTCCCCAGCCCGACCTGAGCAGCTCGCGCACGTGCTCAGACTTGCCCTTACCGACCACCGCGATCAGCTCTTCGCGGGTCATGGGCGTGCCGTCGAGTGCCGCGGAGATGCGATCGACGATCTTCCAGAACTCCGGCTCGGTGACCTGCATGAACTCGAGCCAGGAAGGGCGCAAGCGGATCCAGCGGCGGCTGGTCGCGGCTGTGTAGAGGGGAAGGTCCTTGGCGGAGGCCAGGTGAAGCGTGCCGCGCATCAGCCACGTCTTGACCAGGGACTTGTCCGTCCACAGCGCTTTGCGCACGTCGGCGACAGTGCAGTCAGTGCGGACCGCAATCTGGAGCTCCGCGGCAGACATCAGCTGCGCCTGGGCGCCGCCTATGTCACCGACGACCTTCGCGAGGTCCTTTTTGGGCATACGCCGCGCCAGGTGATGACGCTCCAGCCTGAAAGCGTGGACCTGGGCCCAGCTGAGCTCGGCCGCGACGTCTTCCGTCGTTTTCAACGGCTCAGTCGAAGAGCTTGCGACCACGTGTCACGAACTGGTCGCGACGAGGCCCGGTGCCGATGAGCTCGATGGGTGCGCCGATCAGCTCGCCCACTCGCTCGATGTAGTCGCGGCAGCGCTGCGGCAGGTCGTCCCAGCACTGCGCCGCCCCGATGTCAGTCTCCCAGCCGGACATCTCTTCGTAGATCGGGGTGCTGTGCTTGTAGTGGGAGATGTTCGCGATCGGGTGGTCGTAGCGCGCTCCGCGAAGCTCGTAACCGGTGCAGATCTTGAGCAGGGGCTGGTCGTCGAGGATGTCGAGCCGCATCAGCGCCGCGACGCCGACTCCATTCAGGCGCACCGCGTAGCGCGCGACGGCCGAGTCAAACCAGCCGATGCGGCGGGCCCGGCCGGTCACGGTGCCGAACTCGTGGCCGCGTTCGCGGATCTGGTCCCCCACCTCGTCCAGCAGCTCGGATGGGAACGGGCCGTAGCCGACGCGTGACGTGTATGCCTTGAACACGCCGATGGTCAGGTCGACTCTGGTCGGCGGGATGCCGCTGCCGGTCAGCGCGCCGCCCGCGGTGGGGTTCGAGCTGGTGACGTAGGGATAGGTGCCGAAATCGAGGTCGAGCATCGTGGCCTGGGCGCCCTCGAGGAGGATCTTGGCATTGCGGTCGAGCGCGCCCTGGATGATCGGAAACGTGTCCTTGATGTAGGGGTCGAGCTCCTTGGCGTAGCGCAGGTACTCCTCGAGCATGCTCGACCAGTCGTAGGCGTCTTTGCCGTAGAGCCGCTCGAGGATCGGGTTCTTCACCTGGTCGACGACGAAGGCGAGCTTCTTGCGCATGAAGGCTTCCTTCTGCAGGTCGCCGATGCGGAAGCCGATGCGGCGGATCTTGTCCGCATACGCCGGTCCGATGCCGCGCCAGGTGGTGCCGAGGCGGTCGTCGCCTCTCACGTCCTCTTCGAGCTGGTCGAACAGCGGGTGGTACCGCATGACCATGTGGGCGCGCTCGCTGACGATCAGGTTCTTCGGCTCGATGCCTCGCTCCCGCAGCTGTGAGATCTCTTTGAGCAGGACTATCGGGTCGACGACCACGCCGTTGCCGATCACGCAGAGGCAGTGGGGGTAGAGGATGCCGGATGGGATGAGCTGGAACTTGAACTCGCCGTGCTCGGTGATGACTGTGTGGCCGGCGTTGTTGCCGCCCTGGGAGCGGATGACCAGGTCGGCCTTCGCGGCGAGGTAGTCGATGACCTTGCCTTTGCCCTCGTCGCCCCACTGGCCGCCGACCAGGATGATGACCACGGGCCGCTACGCTACTCGGTCCCGGGTTCGGGCCGCCTCGTCTCCAGGTTGTAGAAGCGGGTGTGGTCGCGCCGGAACTTGAGCTCGATCATTCCGGTCGGGCCATTGCGGTGCTTGGCCACGATGATCTCGGCGATCCCAGGTTTCTCGTCGGATTTGTAGTACTCGGGCCGAAACAAGAAGGTCACTACGTCTGCGTCTTGCTCTATGGAGCCGCTTTCGCGAAGGTCGCTGAGGATCGGACGCTTGTCCGGACGCTGCTCGGGTGCGCGGCTGAGCTGCGAGATTGCGATGACCGGAACACGCAGCTCGCGAGCAAGACCTTTCAGTGCCCGCGAGATTGCAGAGACCTCCTGGACACGATTGTCATCTCCACGCGAACGACCATGCATCAGCTGCAAGTAGTCGACCAGAATCATGTCGATGTTGTGCCTCATCTTCGCCTGGCGAGCCTTCAACTGGAGCGTGAGCTCGTCCATCACGGGCGTGTCATCGATGTAGATCGCGGCCTCGCCTAAGGGTCCGAGGGCGTTGGACACGCGATCAAACTCAGCTTCGGTCAGAAGGCCGCGATGCATGCGCTGCGCATCGATCTGTGCTTGCTCTGTCAACAGGCGCTCGGTCAGCTGCTCTTTTGACATCTCGAGACTGAAGATGGCGATCGATTTCTTGGCCTCGAGCGCGGCGTGAAGTCCGATGTTGAGCAAGAAGGACGTGTTGTGGACCAGGATGTCCTGAGCGATGAAGTTGCTGGTTTCCGGGACGGTCAGGTCGTAGACCTGATGCTCGCCAGTAGGCGTGATCGAGACGACCTCGTCCCAATAGATGTGACTGCTGGCCATTTGCGAAAGACGTCGATCGCGAAGCACATCGGCGTAATTCGCCAGGCGTCCTTGTGTAATTCCCCGCGAGGCATGCGGGTTGAAGCCGCGCTGACCAGCCCCTTTCTCGCCCGCGTGGACCGCAAGCGACATCAGCGTCAGTCCGCGAGACTTCGCCGCCGAGCGGATCTCTTGCCAGACTTCACTGGGCACAAGACCAAGGTTTCCCCGGCGCCAGCGATTATTCGGTCCAAATCGGCGCGCCTTCTCGCCGATCCATCCGATCTCTTGCTGATACAACTCGACTGACTCGGGCTCGGTAATCTCAACCCGCCAGCATCGGTCCTTCTTCTTCCAGAGCTTGGATACGATGCCGAACCGAACGAACGCATGATGTATGTCCTGCGCGAGAGTTTCGGAAGCGACAGCGAATTCGATTCGTGGATAGCCGCCCATCGAGTAGATCGTTCCATCGCAGCTCATGATCGTTTTGACAAATTCGCGGAGTCTGGTGCGTTCCCAGCGCCAGACGCAATCAGGGAAACGTTTAGCGTCAGCAGGCTTGCCCATCAGGCCGAGCTCGCGGAGCCAGCCGGTCAATGGGTTCTTGTGAGCTTTCGCTCCAGACGGGAAATACGAGATGGCGTGACGCCGAATCTTCAGTGTTGGATAGAAGCGTCCGATTGCGTTTTGAAAATCCGAAACGATCTCGGCATCGGTGTTCGTGAATCCAGGCGTTTTTCCGGTGAGGCCACCCTCGGCAACGAAGTAAGCGATCAGCCGGACTTGGGACAGCTCAAGGCTCGTGTCCGAGCCGAAGCAGCTGATCGACCGCGGTACCGCAATGCGGTCTCCAACGACCATATCGTGGAGCGGCTGCCAACCCCTGACCGTCATGAACGGATGGTGACCAGTAACTTCGACCGACCGACCAGACCGAGTCGTGACCTTGAAGCATGGCTTGATGCCGCTGTCGACCCAAGCGGCAATGTCATTTGGCTTGATACGCCCATCTGAAGTAAAGCCATGAATCTGCGGGATTTGGCGCTTGACGGCTTCTTCGATGGTCAGGCGCTCCCCACTAAATGGATCGTCGAGGAGACTGTCACTTTTGAGGCACTTTCCCATAGCAGGTCTTCCCGCGATGATGATCAGGTCGCTGTCCTTGAACCCACTCGTCATCCGGTCCAGGTCGTGGAATCCCGACGGGATGCCGACGATCCCCTGGCCGCTCTCCATCTGCAGCGAGATCCGCTCCATGGCTGGGCCGAGCAGGTCGTAGAGCCGGGCCAGCTCGCGCTGGTCGCGGTCGTCCGCGACGCCGAACACGAGTGACTGCGCCTGATTGATCGCGTCCTCGGCCTCGATCCCGTCGTCGAAGCCGAACCCCGCGATGTTGCCGCCGGCCGAGATCAGCCTGCGCTTGTACGCCTTCTCCTTGACGATCCGGCCGTAGTACTCGATGTTGGCCGCGGTCGGAACCGCGCTCTGCATCGAGGCCAGCTGGGCCCGCCCGCCGACCCGATCGAGCAGCCCCATCTGCTGCAGCTGCGAGGCGAGGGTGACGTTGTCGATCGGCTCGCCCGCGGCAAACAGGTCGAGCGCGGCGCGATAGATCTGGCCGTTGTTTTCGCGGTAGAAATCCTCCGGGTGGAGGAACTGCAGCACCTTGGCGATCGAGAGCGGGTCGAGAAGGATCGACCCGATGATCGACATCTCCGCGTCGAGGTCATGCGGTGGTATTCGCCCTGCGGCGAGAGGCAGCGTGGTCGCCATTCGGGAGATTGTCAGCGGTCCTGTGTGACGATCACGTTGAGGTGGGCGGCCACGTCGCGATGCAGCTTGAGCGGGACCTGGTGCTCGCCGAGTGTCTTGATCGGCTCCTTCAGGTCGATCTTGTGCCGGTCGATCTCGACGCGATGCTGGGCCTTGAGCGCGGCCGCGATGTCCTGGTTGGTGATCGAGCCGAACGCCTTGTCCTCCGCCCCGACTTTCAACCGCACCACGACTGTCTTGTTGTCGATCTCGTCGGCCACGGCCTGCGCGTCGGTGCGCTCCTTCGACTCGCGCTTGGCCGCGGCATCGCGCAGGCGCTTGGCCTCCGTCTCCGCGCCCTTCCCCGCCGCTACCGCGACCTTGCGGCGGAGCAGAAAGTTGCGGCCGTAACCGTCCGCGACCTCTTTCACATCGCCGGCACGGCCGACATTTTCAACATCCTTAGTCAGCAAAACCCGCAATTCACCCGACCTCCGACATGGATTGAAACTCGTCGCGGTGGCGGACTCGCGAACGGATTCGAACTATCAAACGCCCCAGCTCGTGGCGCGCGGCACCCACAGTATCGCGGACATCGCGATCCCACACGCTTTGCTTGGCCTGCAGCGCGGTCTCGTGCTCGCGCCGGATCTCTTCCGGGCACGCCTCGATGAAGGTCTCGACCGCGAGAATGCCCAACGCGAGCATGTCCAGCTCGCCGAGCACGGGCACCCAGGCGGGAAAATCGAGCGGGCTCACGATCACGCCCAGCGCAGCGAGGAGCACGGCTTTTGGCGCCGCTGGGACGCGTTCGTCGCGCAGCAGGCAGTAAGCCAGCTTGCCGTGTCTCGGCACGTCGACCAGAACTGTTTTTGCCCGCGAAAGGATGGATGGCATGGGGGCCGGCACAGCCTACAGCTTTTCCGGCGGCACAGGAAAGCTACTTAACCTAGCCTTCTCCCATGTCAGTGGTTGCCGAGCCGGCCCTGCCAGCACGGCGCGAGCTCTCCTATTGGCGGCTGCTGGCGATCAACGTGTTCAAGTTCGGCGGCGACGGGGTCCATTGGACCCCGCTGAACACCGTGATCCTCCAGCTGCTAGCGGTCTCAGTGGCGGCCGGCAGCACCGCGCAGGGCACTCTCATCGTTTCCAAGGCGAGCTCGGCGGGGGCTGCATTCGCCGTCGTCGTGCCGATCGTGGTGGGCTATTTGAGCGATCGGACCGCCACCCGTTTCGGTCGTCGGCGCCCGTGGATAGCCATCGGCACCCTGGTCAACCTCTTCGGCCTCGGACTGCTGGCCGGGGCGGGCTCGGTTCCGGCTCTCATCGCCGCATACCTCGTAGTCCAGATCAGCAACAACGGTGCATTCGCCGCCTACAGCGCGGTCATCCCGGACGTCGTTCCGGTGCGGCAGAACGGGCGAGCTTCGGGACTTCTCAACGCGATGCAACAGCTGGGCACCGTGGTCGGACTGTTCGCACTCACCATCCTTCTGAGCCCCTCCCACCTTGGGAGCACCCACGCCGGTGCAGTAGCGGGCCTGTGGGTGGTCGCGCTGTGCACGGCAGGCTCAGTGATCATCTCGCTCGCCGCGATCCCTGAAAGGCCGCTGGAGCGCGTGCGCTCGGCGGTTCGACGGACGATACCCACGCGGGTATGGGTCGCCGGCGGAGCGGCACTCGCGACCCTGCTCGCCCTGGAATTCGTCCTCCTGGCCCCTGTTTCCGTGTGGTGGTTCCTGGTCCTGACGGCGGGCGTTGCCACGGCGGCGGTGGCAGTCGTCGCGGGGACCGGCGTACCCGCCGCGGTGGCGGCGTTCGCCCCTCTGCGCGACCGCGATTTCTTCTGGGTGTTGACAACGCGATTCTTCAACACGTTCGGGATATGGACCATCGCGCCTTACATCGCTTACTTCTTCAAGGATGTGGTGCACCGAAAGGACTACGCATTTGACAGCTCCCTGTGGCTTCTCGCTGTGATTGGAGGGGGCGTGATACCTGCCGTGGTCGGCGGACATCTGTCGGATGTGCTGGGCGGCCGGCGAAAGATCTTCGTTTATGTGTCGAGCGCGATGCAGGCCGCCGTCTCGGCGGTCTTGCTGTTCACGCTCGTCACCAACCTGCCTGCGTTGTATGCGCTTGGGGTGCTGTTCGGCCTGGGCTTTGGCGCGTACCAGGCGGTGGACTGGGCATTGGCATGCGACGTTTTGCCAGATCGCGAAAACGCCGCCGCCAAGGACATGGCTCTGTTCCATGTTTCGTTCACGCTTCCGCAGGTCTTCGGACCGGCTCTGGCCGGCCAGCTCTTGTTCCACCTGAACGAGATCTACGGCAACAACCTCGGATATCGCATCGTCTTCGCGACGGCCTCGGTGTGGTTTCTCTTAAGCCTTGTGTTCGTCCGGAAGATCAAAGGCGTGCGCTAGCGCGCTAGCAAAAAAACGAGGCGGCGCCTGCAGCGGACACCGCCTCGACCGGACGCCACCGGGTGACACGCTTCTGGTTTTTCTGCGCCGCTTTACGGCCGTTGCCTACTTGTGGAGGCCAACCTTTGCGTGGACTGTCGGCGGATCCGGACGGAGAACGAATTGCCTCCACCATGCGACGAAGCGAGGACAATGTCAAGAGGGGATTTCAATTCCGCAACTACTACATTTGAGGTAGGGCGATGCCAGACCTGAGCTACGTCCACGGCGCCAGCGAAAAACCGCTTCTCGGCGAGCCGATCTTCCACAACCTGCGCCGAACGGCGGCGCGCGTAGGCGGCAACGACGCCCTCGTTGTGCCCCATCAGAACTACCGGGCCACCTATCGCGAGCTCATCGCCCAGTGCGAGGACGTGGCGCGAGGTCTGCTGGCGCGCGGCGTCAAGACGGGAGACCGCGTCGGCATCTGGGCTCCCAACCGCTACGAGTGGGTCGTCACCCAGTACGCGACCGCGGCGATGGGCGCGATCCTCGTCAACATCAATCCCGCGTACCGCACCTCTGAGCTCGAGTACGCGCTCAACCAGTCGGGCATCAGCTTTTTCATCCTGGCCGCAGGGTTTCGGCAGGCGGACTACCGCGCGATGCTCGCCGAGGTGAAAGGTCGCTGCCCGGATCTGCGCGAGGCGCTCGTGCTCGAGGACGGATGGGACGCGCTCAAACGCGACGCGTCAAAGGTCGATGTCGCTGCGCTCCGGGAGATCGAGGAGTCGCTCCAGTTCGACGACCCGATCAACATCCAGTACACCTCGGGCACCACCGGCTTTCCGAAGGGCGCCACCCTGACCCATCACAACATCCTCAACAACGGTTTCTTCATCGGCGAGACGCTGCACTACACCGAGAAGGACCGGGTCTGCATCCCCGTCCCCTTCTATCACTGCTTCGGCATGGTCCTGGGCAACCTCGCATGCACGACGCATGGCGCGACCATGGTCATCCCCGCCGAGGCCTACGACCCTGTCCTGACCATGCAAACCGTGCAGCAGGAGCGCTGCACGTCGCTCTACGGCGTGCCGACGATGTTCATCGGCGAGCTGGAGCACCCTCGATTCAAGGAGTTCGACTTCAGCACCTTACGCACCGGGATCATGGCCGGCTCGCCGTGTCCGGTCGAGGTGATGAAGAAGGTGAACACGCTTATGCACATCCCCGAGATGACGATCGCATTCGGCATGACGGAGACGTCGCCCGTCTCGACGCAGTGCGCCACCGACGACCCGCTCGAGCGGCGAGTTTCCACCGTCGGCCGGGTCCATCCGCACGTCGAGATCAAGATCATCGACCCGACCACAGGAGCCGTCGTAGCGCGGGGAACTCGGGGCGAGCTCTGCAGCCGCGGCTACCTTGTCATGCGCGGCTACTGGAACAACGAAGAAGCGACCCGCCAGGCGATCGACGATGCGCGGTGGATGCACACCGGTGACCTCGCCATCATGGGCGACGACGGCTACATCAACATTGTCGGCCGGATCAAGGACATGATCATCCGGGGCGGCGAGAACATCTATCCCCGAGAGGTCGAGGAATTTCTGTACACCCACACCGACGTTGCCGATGTCCAGGTCATCGGCATTCCGTCGGAGAAGTACGGCGAAGAGGTGATGGCCTGGATCAAGCTCCGCGAGGGCGCTTCGGCGACCGGCGACGAGCTCGCGGCCTGGTGCAAAGGCAAGATCGCCAGTTACAAGATCCCGCGCCACTGGAAGTTCGTCGACTCCTTCCCCATGACGGTCACGGGAAAAGTCCAGAAGTTCAAGATGCGCGAGTCGTCCATCGAGGAGCTCGGCCTGGAGAAGGCCGCCGGGGTCAGGACCGCCTGAGATTCGGTCAGCCCCTCCGCCGGGCTTCGCCCGGCACCTCCCCATAAATGGGGAGGACCTCCTATGCCAGAGACTCGTCCGGCACCTCCCCGTAAATGGGGAGGACCTCCTATGCCAGCGACTCGTAGGGAAAGACGGAGGCGAATGGCTCGTATAGGAGGAGCACCTTCTCGATCGGCAGCACGTCGCGCATGAAGATCGCACCGGCCGCCACGCCCGCGAAGCCAACGATGCCGAGTCCGTCGTGAGGTGCCGCCTGCTCGGCGCTGTCCTGCGTCGCGCGGAACGCGATCGTGCGGCCCATCTGGTTCGCCGTGGCGGTGACCTGCTTCCACGCCGCGCTGTAGTTGGCCGCGGGGTCGAACCCGGTGACCATCACCGGCACAGCGCCCGCCGCCTGCGTGCTGGTCGCCGGCGCGCCGGCCGGCCTCGGTTTCTCGCTCAGAGCCTTCGCCACCACCGACACCTCTTTTTCCGGGTCACCGGACAGAGTCTTCAGATGGCGAAGGAACCCGGCGATCTGCTGGTCGATCGGCGCCGCGGGGCGGAATCCTGGGCCCGGCAGGATGGTGGCGAACGGCCGGTAGATGGTCTCGAACTGGGCGGGTTGCATCGCCTCGCGCACGAGGATGCCCAGAGCCACGACCTGGGCCGACTCGAGTGCTGCCGCGGCCGCGACGGGGTCGGACACCGACTTGTCGATCGCGGTCTTGGCTTGCGCGACTCGGAATCCGGTCGTGAACGCGTTGACCATCGCCTGGTCTGCGCCTCCAAGGAGGCCGTCCAGCACCTCCTCCACCGCACCCGCCGAGGGGCGCTGCCGAGCCACCACCCGGGCGCTCGCGATCCACTCCCATTGCGGCGGCCCCAGCGTCTTGCCGGCAGCCGTGAGGAACTGCCCTGCCTCCGTCGCGCTCAGCGGACAGCGACCTGTTCGGGCAACAGCCCCTTCGCCCGCAATTTGTCGATCGGGTGATATGCGTCGACGATGCGCATCGTGCCCGACGCCGAGCGGAGCACCATCGACTGGGTGAAGGCGTAGACGTCTTCGTAGCGCACGCCCTTGAGCAGCTCGCCTGACGTGATCCCGGTCGCGGCGAAGAAGATGTCCTTGCCCGAGCACAGGTCGTCGAGGCACAGCACCCGATCCGGCTTGTGGCCTTCCTTGATGGCCAGCTCTCGCTCTTTGTCGTCGCGGAAAAAAAGCTTCGCCTGCATGTCGCCGCCGATGGTCTTGAGGGCGCATGCCGCCAGCACGCCCTCGGTGGCGCCGCCCGAGCCCATCATGCAGTGGATGCCGAATCGCGTCTCCAGCGCCGCTTCGAGCGCACCGGCCACGTCGCCAGCGGAGATCAGCTTGATGCGCGCTCCGACGGCGCGGATCTCGGCAATGACGTCCTTGTTCCGGTCACGCTCCAAAACAACGACTGAGAGCTCCTGAACCGGAAGGCCCTCGGCCTTTGCGATCCGCCGGAGATTCCATTCAACCGGCATCTCGAGGTCGATCACGCCGCGGGCCCTGCGGCCCACGACGAGCTTTTTCATGTAGTGGACGTGAGTCGTGAACATCGTTCCCCGCTCGGCCAGGGCGACAACCGAGATCGCGCCGGGCAACCCTGAGGCGGTGAGGCTTGTGCCCTCGATTGGGTCGACCGCAACATCGACCTCAGGTTCGAGACCGTTGCCGAGCGCCTCGCCGAAATACAGCATCGGCGCCTCGTCCTTCTCGCCCTCGCCGATGACGACCGTGCCCTTCATGTCCACGGTGGCGAGCGAGCTGCGGATGGCCTCGACGGCGCGCGCGTCGGCCGCGTCCTTGTTGCCTCGACCCTGGAGTGGCGCGGCCGCCAGCGCTCCGGCTTCGGTGACGCGCAGCAGCTCGAGCGCGAGGTTGCGATTGATCTTGGGCTCGTCGATCATGAAGTTAGCGTCAGGGTAACTTAAGGCTTGTGCCCCGCCGGGCCACTAGGCGAGACCTCGGCGGCGGATCGGAAGCTTGTCCGCTTCGACCCACAGCTCGTCCTTCTTGGCAAGCCGTCGGTCGCCGCCCCGATCGACATAGACACAGGTCCGCTCCAGGACCGCTGTGATGCGGACCGTTTCTCCTGCCAGGGTGGCGTCGAAACCATCGATCAGGACCTCGTCCTCATCCAGCTCGACCTCGCTCAAACGGCGTGGCCCTCCCGGCCGGACTTTGGTCGAAAGCTGGAGCTGCGGGCGGGGGCCCGTGGACGGAGTCGGCTTGATCGTGAGTCTTGACGAGGCCGACCCGGCAAGCCGGATCCCCGACCGCGGGATCGGCGAGGCAGGCCTCTGGGGCAGAGGCTTGGGCGGCGGAAGCGCAGGCGCGGGGCGCGGGCTGCCCGCAGCTTTCGGCGCTGCCTTGGGCTGGGCTTTCGCCGCCGCCCGGGCGCGAGGAGCCTGGACCCCTCGGGCCCGGTTCGGCTTTTTGGACGGTCTCTTAGAAGAACTCACCCCAGAATTTCCTGACCCGGCCGACCGGGTTAGGCACGGTCTTCAAAGTTACGACGGTCGACTGGGCCGGTATGTGCGCCATCCTCTCGGGCAGCGTGTCCGGGATGCCCTCCGGGTGGACGCGGATCACGCCGTAGTGGACACCGCCTTCCTGCACGACGAGCGCGCCCACCGTCGCGTCACCCTCGAGCCGCCCGGTGCTCGTGATTTTCAGCCGCCCGCGCGCGATCACGTTGCCGCGCACCAGCCCGGCCAATGTTATGCGGTCGCCGCTGATGTTCGCCTCGACATGGGCCTCTGGGCCCACGAGCAGGTCCCCGTCGCAGTCGATCTCGCCGCTGAAGTTGCCCAGGACCTGTCCCGGCCCTTTCAGGGCAAGCTTCCCGGACACCGAGTCTTCCCGCGCCAGCACCGTCGCTTTGGGCTCGAGGCCCAATGGATCGGCGCCCCCGTTCGTGCTGGCGACCTCAACCGTTTCCACCCCAAAGTCGGTCATGTCAATTCCTCCTGGACCGCCCACGTTCCCCTCTTTGGGCGGCTCCCTCCTAGGGCAGCATAGCGGCTGTCGGCGCCGGCGCTACAAGTCGGGATGCGTCGACATGTAATCGACAACCGCTTCCCTGTCCGGCGGAATCTCGCCGTCGATTACCAGCTCCTCCAACTTTCGCTTGATTCGCCCCACCTCCGGACCGGGGCGGATGCCTTTGACGCGCATGATCTCCTCGCCCGAAACGAGCGGCGCCAGGCGCGACGGCTCCTCTGAGCGGACCCGGTCAAGCCGCGCCTGCAGCTCGTCGAGCTTTTGGGGTTCGGGGTAGGCCGAGGCGGCGATGTCCGCGCGCGCCAGGGCCATCAGGCGGTCGAGCCGCGGGCCGGCGTCGCGCGCCAGCCTGCGGACGGCTCCATCGGTCCATTCGGAGCGGTAGAACACCGGCCGCAGATGCAGGCGGACCAGCGTGACGACCACGTCGATCTCCTTCTGGGCAAAGCGGAGGCGCTCGAGCGCAGCTTTCGCCATCTCCGCGCCGACCTCTTCGTGCCCGATGAAGGTGCCGTCGCCCTTGGCGGTCTTCGGCTTGCCGACGTCGTGAAACAGCGCGCCCACCCGGAGCAGGAGGTCAGGCGGCGTCGCGGCGACGGTGAGCAGGGTGTGGCCGAACACGTCGTGGGTGTGGTAGCCGCTCTGGGCGACGCCCTTGCAGGCCGCGATCTCCGGCAGGATGACCTCCAGCAGGTCTGCCTCGTCCAGGAGCTCCAGCGCCAGCTTCGGGCGCTCTGACGCCAGCATTCGGCGCAGCTCGTCGGCCGTACGTTCGATCGAGATCACGGGAGGGGCCAGGCGTGCCTTGAGGCTGCGCATCGCCGGCAGAAGGTCGGGAGCCAGCTCGAAGCCGAGCTCGGCCGCGAACCGGATTGCCCGCAGCATGCGAAGCGGATCGTCGGCGAACGTGCGCATCGGCTCCGCCGGTGTCCGGAGGATCCGGGCTTTGATGTCGTTGAGCCCGCCCAGCGGATCGTGGATCTTGCCTTCCAGGTCCATCAGGAGCGTGTTCACGGTGAAGTCGCGGCGCCGAAGGTCCTCCTCCAGGGTTGCGCGCCGCACGTCAGGCTTGCGCGAGTCAGGGGCGTAGGACTCGGCCCGCGCGCTGACGAACTCGACCAGGTGGCCGGGCAGCGTCACCTGGGCTGTGCCGAACCGTTCGAAGATGACGGGTGGGGGCGCTCCGGCCAGCTCGGCGAATCGCCGCGCCAGCTGCAGGCCGTCGCCTTCCTCGACCACGACGTCGGGATTCGGATGCGGCCGCTCGAGCACGGCGTCCCGCACGTAGCCGCCTACGATCCAGGCCTTGACCCCGAGGTCAGAAGCCGCGCGGTTGAGGAGCCGCAGGAGCTCCTGCTCGCTGAGGCCTGGGCCTACTGGTTGATGCGCGCCCATTCCACGGCCCCAACCTGCCCGGCGCGATCACCCAGACGGGCACGGCGCAGGCGGGGCCGGCGGGCGGGCTTGATGAAAGGCGACGAGCGGAGCGTCTCGAGCATGGTCGGCTGGACCAGGGCCCACGAGCGAGAAACCCCGCCGCCGATCACGAACATCTCCGGATCGAGCACGTTGGTCAGGCTGATCAGGGCCGTGCCCATGTGACGGGCCGCGCGCTGGACCACCATGCGGGCGTGGCGGTCACCGCGCGCAGCCGCGGCGAACAGCTCCACGGCCGGATGGCCGGTCTCGCTCGCGAGGGCCCGCCCGCCGACGAACGCTTCGAGGCAGCCGCGCTGGCCGCAGTTGTCGAGGGGCCCGTTCGGGTCGATGATCATGTGCCCGATCTCCCCCGCGGTGGCATGGGCGCCCCGATGCAGCTTGCCGTCAAGGATCAACCCGCCGCCGACGCCGGTCGACCACGTGATGTAGACCATGTTCCTGGTGCCGCGGCCGGCTCCATGGTGGAATTCGCCGAGCCCGGCCATGTCCGCATCGTTGGCGAGGTGGACGTTCGCACCACCGGTGGCGCGGCTCATCATCGCGACGAGCGGCACGTTCTGCCATGGCAGGTTGGGAGGGTTGACGAGGACGCCGCGCTTGAGGTCGATGGGGCCTGGCGCAGCGATCGTGATGCCCTTTACCTTTTCCCGCCCTCGGTGGTGGTCGATCTCGGCCGCCGCCCAGTCGACCATCGCTTGAGCCGTCGGCAACGCATGGGTCCTGGTCTTGACGCTCGCGACCAGGTGACCGTCAGAGCGCGCGAGCGCAACGCGGACCTGTGTGCCTCCCAGGTCGATCCCAGCGAGCATGGCGCGCTTAGGGTAAACGTTTGATGATTCCGCTCCCTTGGAGCCATCGGAGCCGAATCTCAGCGCTCGAAGGGAGTCGCTGGATACAGCGAGGCGAAATCGCGGACCCGCTGGCTACCGAAGTTCGCCTGGCTATGTCCGGAACATCGAGATTGACGCGGTGCCGAGCATGGCCTAGATTCACGCATCGGCCCCGATTGGCTGAGGAGAGTTGAGAAACGACTCCGCAAGGAGAAGTGACTCGGCAGGAATCAGTTGGTTGGGGTCACTTCTTTTTCAGGGCCATTGACGGGCATGTCCGTGCGCTCGAAGTAGATGGCTTGGGTGAGCCCCTCCGGCGCGTTCCGCGCCACCTCCCCATAAATGGGGAGGACCCTTAGCGAGCTACGAAGCGATCAGCTGCTGGCCCCGTAGCGCGGCCAGGATCTCCATCGGGGCCCGCGCTCGGTTGAACGTGTAGAAGTGCAGGCCCGGGACGCCCGCCTCAAGCAGCTCCGCGCATTGCGCGATGCAGTGCTGAACACCCAGGACGCGGATCGCCTCATCGTCCTGCGCTGCGTCGATCGCCCCTTGCAGCGAGACCGGCACGGTCGCACCTGACATCGAGGTCATCACGCTGAGCGAGCGGCGGCTCGGCACGGGCATCAGCCCCGGAACGATCGGGACCTTGATCCCGGCGCCGCGGGCACGCGCGACCAGGTCGAAGTAGAAGCGATTGTCGAAGAAGAGCTGGGTGATCAAGAAATCGGCACCGGACGCCACCTTCAGCTGCATGTAGCGGAACTCGTGGTCGAGGTCCGGGCTCTCCGGGTGCTTCTCCGTGCTGCACGCCGCGCCGATGCCAAACCGGTAACCGCTGCGCCGCACCAGCGAGATGAGGTCGCTCGCATGAGTCAGCTCCGGGTCCACGGGTGCGAATGGTTCACCGGATGTTGGAGGATCGCCGCGGAGCGCGAGCACGTTCGCCACGCCCTCGCGCTCCATCCAATTGAGGATCTGGCGTGTGCGGTCGGTGCTGTTCGCGCACGTGAGGTGCGCCATAGCTTCGACGTGGTAGTGCCTTTTGATCCGCGTCACGAGCTCGAGCGTCTTCTCGCCCGTGCGTACGCGATACGTGACCGACACCCAATCGGGCGCATGACCAGCAAGCGCGGCGACGGTGCGCTCGAGGACCTCCACCTCGCTCTCGTCGCGAGGCGCCATGAACTCGAACGAAACCGTCGGCCGGCCGCGCTGGAGCATGTCGGCGATTCGCATCGGTGCCTGGAACTCTATCTCAGGGTACGGGCGTCTCCGACGCGGCGCGTCACGCGCTGCGCATCGAGGTGCTCGAGCAGCGCCAGGACCGGGCGCCGGCTCGCGGACATCCGGTCGCGCAGCTGCGCCACAGTGACCGACCCGTTCACCGCGATGATCTCCTTGACCATCACGACCGCCGATTCATAGGCGGACTTGCTGAACGCGATGTCGTCGCTGACCCTCACGATGTCGCCGCGATGCGCCAGGGCGCGAACCAGCTCTTCGTTGGCGCCTGTCTGCTGCATCGCGTCGGGCAGCGACGGTGGCGCGAATGCCTGACTGTCGAGCAGCCGGACCAATTCCACCGCCGGGCCTGTCGTTTCGATGGCGACCTGGTGCGCGGGAGCGGCGAGCGACCCGTCGCGCTCCACGAGGCGGCCGTCCTCGACCAGTCCCCTGACGACCGCCCCGAACGAAGCCGCCGCTACGCCGAGCCGGCTGCGCAGCTCCTCGCGTGCCATGCCTGGCCGAAACGGGTAGGCGCCGTGGTACGCGTCGAGCTCCCGCGACGCGCGTGCGCCGATCGACTGCCAGGCTTCGTCGCTGAATATCCAGTCTCCGAGTCTCCGCGCTTGAAGCTTGTCGATGTCGACCTGTGGTGCGATGGTGGCCTTCAGCAGCGCGCCGATCGCAACACCGCGCGGGTACTTGCGCAGCTCCTCCTGCAGGACGTTGCCGGCCGCGCGGCGGACCAGGGACTCGCGCACTGCTGAGTCATGACGCGGATGCTTGCGCGGAGCGACGTCGACGAAGGTTCCGCCCGCGACTGTCGTTGCGGGGCTGGGGACGCGCAAGACGAAGCGGTCGTGAGCCACGGCGGCGATAGGACGGTCCAGGTAGAGCTGCACCCATCCCTGCGCGCCAGGAGCGATCTCGTCGCCGTCGAGCACGATGACCCGGCTCCCGACTTCTACCGTTCCGGTGTGTAGAAGCAGCTCCGCGCCGTGGCGTACTGGCTGGGGTGCTGACGCCAGGACGCGGATCGTCGCGTCGACGCGGCGCGCGGGCTCGACGCTGTGGGGTGCCGCGAGGATATCGCCGCGGACCAGGTCCTTCTTGTCCACGCCGATCAGGTTGGCCGCGACCCGGCTGCCGGGGCCGACCTTCTCAACCTTTTCGTTGTGCCGCTGCAGCCCGCGCACGCGCACGACGCGGCCGCTGGGGACGACTTCCATCTCGTCGCCCACGGCGATCGAACCGTCGACCAGCGTTCCCGTGACCACAGTGCCAAAACCGCTCATCGTGAACACGCGGTCGATCGGCAGCCGTGGCCGCCCGGAATCGGGACGCTGCGGCGAGCTTTCGAGCAGCTGATCGAGAGCCGCCACCAGCTCCGGCAGCCCGGCTCGCGTGACCGCCGACACGGGTATCTGCGGCGAACCCTCGAGCGACGTTCCCTTTACCGCGGCCGTAACCTCGTCTCTCACTAGGCTGAGCCACTCGCCATCGACGAGGTCGGCCTTGGTCAGCACGACCAGACCGCGGCGCACCTCGAGCAGGTCGACTATGTCGAGGTGTTCGCGGGTCTGCGGCATGACGCCTTCGTCGGCTGCAATCACGAGGAGCACTGCGTCGAGTCCATGCGCCCCGGCCAGCATGTTGCGCATGAAACGGGCGTGGCCGGGCACGTCCACGATTCCGATCTCGCGCCCGCTGGGCAGAGTCATGTGCGCGAAGCCGAGGTCGATCGTCATGCCGCGCCGCTTTTCCTCTGCCAATCGGTCCGGGTCGATCCCGGTCAGGGCCGTGATCAGGGTCGATTTGCCGTGGTCGATGTGGCCCGCCGTGCCGACGACAAAGCTCATCGCGCGATGCCCCGGGCGGCGACCTCCACCGCGTCGATCAACGTCTCGTCCTCACCCCTCAGCACGGTACGAGGGTCAAGGCAGCACACATCCTTTTCTATGCGAGCGATCACCGGCGGGTCGCCGCGCCGGAGCGCGGTCGACAGCCGTGAGGCTGGGCCCGTGATCGCGAGCAGGACCGTTGCGACAGCGTGCTCCGGCAGCGATCCGCCGCCGACGGCGGACGAGCCTTCGACCAGATTGGTTTCGACGCCTCGTTCGGCGAGTTTCACCGACCACATCGCCGCGCGGCGACGCACGTCCTCGACCGGCGAGTGGAGCATGCGCTCCACAGGAATGTCATCTGCGTGCCCGGTCAAGCGCTGGCGGAGCGTCGCCTCGAGCGCCGCGAGGGTCAGCTTGTCCACGCGCAGCGCTCTCGCAAGCGGATGGCGCGCCATCTTGCTCACAGCGGCAACACCGGCTACGCGCCGGGCGAGCACGATGCCCGACTGCGGTCCGCCCAGCAGCTTGTCGCCCGAGAAGGTGACGACGTCGCAATGCTCGAGCGATTCGGCGACGGTCGGCTCATCGCCCACCGGCTCTGCCGCGCCGCTGCCGAGGTCGTCGACCAGCAGCAGGCTGTGCCGCCGCGCAACGGCCGACAGCTCCGCCAGAGAAGCCGATTCCGTGAAGCCCATGACGCGAAAGTTCGAAGTGTGGACCCGGAGCAGCACGGCGGTGCGCGGGGTCACTGCCTCGTCGTAGTCAGCGGCGCGGGTGCGGTTGGTCGTGCCGACCTCGACCATGCGAGCTCCGGACAGCCGCATCACGTCGGGCATGCGGAACGAGCCCCCGATCTCGACCTGCTGGCCGCGCGAGACGATCACTTGCTTGCCTTTCGCCAGCGTGGTCAGGGCGAGGAGAACCGCCGCGGCGTTGTTGTTGACGACCAGCGCGGCGTCGCTGCCGAACAGTGCGGCCAGCAGGCCCGAGACGAGCGCAGCGCGCTCGCCCCGCTTGCCGGTCTCGAGGTCCAGCTCGAGATTGCTGTAACCGGCACCGACCGCCAGCGCGTCGATCGCGGCTCTGGACAGTGGAGCGCGGCCGAGGTTCGTATGCAGGATGACCCCGGTGGCGTTGATGACTCGCCGCAGCCTCGGCGCCACCATGGAGCGCAGCCTCCCGGCCACCGCCGCCTGCCTGGCGGAGCCGTCGGCGTCGCCGCGGCGCTCAGCCTCGACCTGCTCGCGAATCGCCTCGACCACCCGCTCGCGGCCGAACTCGTTGACGAGCCCGGCGTAGGCCGGCTCGTTGACGAGGGTCCCTACAGCCGGCAGGGAAACAGACCGCTCAGCCCGGGAATTATGTAGCCGTCGCATGCGCCCAATGAGATTAGGCTCGCGGGCTCATAGAAGGGCGACATCACCCAGGAGAGCAGGTTCACGCCGAGCAGGAACTGGAACACCACGAGCGCGATCACGCACCCGACCCAGATCTCGCGCCGCCGGACGCTGACGTCGTAGAAGAAGCGGGCGTTGCGGCTGCGAAACAACGCCTCGATCACATTCCACCCGTCGAGGCCCGGGATGGGCAGCAGGTGGAAGGCAAACAAAGACAGGTTCAGGAAAATGATCGCGAAGACCGCAGCCAGAATCAGGCCCGGTCCGATTTCAAACGAGGCCGGCACTCCCGTGCGAACCAGCAGCCGAAACAAAGCGCCGAGGACGATGGCCACGATCAGGTTCGCCGCCGGGCCGCCGAGCTCGTAGATCACCTTCTGGCCCGTCGTCGTGATGCGGTTCGGCTGAACCGGCACCTTCCTGCCCCACCCGACCAGCGCGACGAACACCGTGATCACCCCGATCGGTTCGAGGAAGCGTCTTGGGTCGGGCTTGAAGTACCCGAAGTAACGCACGGACCGGTCGCCGAGCAAGTAGGCGGCGGCGGCGTGGCCCATCTCGTGGACTGGGATCGCGATGAGAAGGGCGGGGACCAGGAGCAGGGCCCTGATGACGAAATCGAGGAACGGATTCAATCGATCGGGATCTTGCGATCGCGCCTGGTCGTTCGCCGCGTGGTCCGGGCCCTCCGGGCACGCCTGGCGGCGGGTTCTGGGGCGACGCGGTTCTCATAGATCAGCATCAGGGCCGTGATCAGCTCACGCTGAGCGTTCAGCAGGTGGACCTGCGCGGACGGAGGAACCACGTCGGCCAGCACGTTGCCGACCCGCGAGCCCAGCTCGTTGAGGAGCTCGATGACCCGCTCGCCGTCGCGGCTCACGTTTTGGCCTTGCCTGATTTATCCGGGGGCCGGGCGAACCGGACGTGCAGCTCACCGTCCTCGATCGATGCGCCGGCTGTCTCGCGGCGCGCGAGAACCCGAGGAAGCGAGATCTCGCGGCGGTAGTTGCCGACGGTGACGAAGAGCTCGCCGTTGTGGCGGCTCAGGTCGATGGCCGACTTGTCAACGAACGGCACCTTGAGGCTCAAGACGTAGTCCGTCCCGTCCTTGTCGATGCGCTGGGTGTTCGAAGTTGCGAAACGCCGCGCAGGGTCTTCTTCTCCGTAGATCGCCTCGGCCATGCGAGACAGCATCTTCTCCCCCACCACCTCGCTGTCGAAGAGCGGCACGTTGAAGATTGGAATCCCCGCGAACGACTGCTCGACCTCGACCTGGTACCGATGGTGGATGCGCTGCCACTTCTGGAAAAGCTCGTCATGGAGCTCGCCAGGCAGCAGCCGGTTGACGATCACTGCATCGGTCACATAGCCGAAGAGGCTCAGGTACGTATAAGCGCGCTTGGCCTCTTTGACGACCATCTTCTCCAGATTGAGCACGATGCGCACGGTCGTGGTCTCAGGATCGGTAAGCACTTTTCGCATGCCGTCGAGGTCCATCAACAAGTCTTTGAGCGACGCATAGACCTCGTCTGACGGCAACGGCATGCCCATCATCGGCTGCAGCACCGGGCGTGCCACGCGCATCGCGCGGCGCGACCACGGATAGATCTTGTCGAGCCACCATTTGGCCGCGTCGGGGAACGTGAGCAGCTGGAGCGTCTCACCCGTCGGCGCGCAGTCGACGATTACCACGTCGTGCTCGGCGCGCTGCGCGTAGTGCTTGATCCACATCAAGGACGCGACCTCGTCCATGCCTGGCGGATTCGCCACCTCATCCGCCAGCACCTCGTCCAGGCCCTGGGTCGAGAAGACCTCGACCGCGTACTCGTGCAGCTTGACCCAGTGCCGCTGCATCTCGTGCAGCGACGAAACCTCGTGCGCCCACAGGTTCGACGCGACCATGGTGGCGTCGGTGCCCAGCTCGATGTCGAAGGAATCGCCGAGCGAGTGCGCAGGATCGGTGCTCATGATCAGGGTGCGGTAGCCGGCGGCTGCGCACCGAACCGCGGTGGCGGCGGCGACCGAGGTCTTGCCCACGCCGCCCTTGCCGGTGAAGAGAACTACTCTCACAGGGAGTGTCGGGCCTCCAGGATCCTTGCATCTGCGCGCCCTAGGCCGCCGGGCGCCTGCGGCGCTGAAGCCGTCGTCAAGGGGCCCGGCGCGTCGTCGTCACGCATCTAACGATGCGCTCCTAGCCGCGCCACCCTTTCCTAGGCTCCGACGGCCGATGGCGCGGATCTGCTGCGGCTCTCGGAGTCCCGACACTCCCGAGAGTTTACGTGCGGCCTGTCGGCTCCTGCGCCGCGCTCGGCCTGATGCCTGCGATCGCATCGGCTTCGAGGTGCCCGGTGAGCTGAGCCTGCAGGTGCTTGAGGATTTGAAGCGTCAGCTCTGTGTTCTTCTCGGTCAGGTCCGTGTCTTTGAGGATGGCCTTGAGGATCTGGACATTCTGGTCATCCGCCTTGTCGGCCTCGTGCGCGGCGTGCTCGAGGGTCAGGCGGTCCTTCTGCGACTGGCGGTTGCCGGCGAGCAGCAGAACGGGGCCCGTGTACGCGGCCTGGATCGAGAAGAGCAAGTTCAGGAGGATGAAGGGCTTCGGGTCGAAGTTGAAGAAGAGGATCGCGTTGCCGATCATCCACACGCCGACGGCGACGGTCTGGACGATGAGAAACGGCCATGAGCCGATGCCTGCGGAGATCTTGTCGGCCAGTCGCTCGCCAAGCGTCGCCTCGTCGTGGTGGACCACGTTGACGGGATGCTTGTGCTCGTCTGACCTGTACTTGCGGCGGTGCAGAGTTTCCTTGAGAGCGGCGTGACCGGTGTCACTTGTGTGAACTGACATGGCGACCGGAAACTCTAGGGTTTGGGCCGGGCCGTGTCTACGCAATTGGCGACGTCTTCGCCCCATCCGACCGGGCCGCTTCGCGTCCGGTCACCTTCCCCGCTGAGCGGGGAAGCGATTACTTGACCAGTAGCGGCACTGTTACTGAGCCGACCGCGAGCAGGACGACCATTGCGGAGCCGACTACCAGCAGCCTCACAAGGTCCTTGGTGAAGTAAGGCACGCGGTCGAGGGGGATCGACGGGTCTTTCGACTCGACGGTGAAGCGGCCGCCGCGCCCCTTGACCATCTGGTTCTTGGCCCCGAGCGACAGCTCAACCGCCCGGACCATCGCCTGGTCGCCGCCGACGCGCGCCTGGGAAACGCTCCGCGTCGCCGGCGATGTCTGGACCGCCGCGCCCGGGACGCCCGTGCTCGGTGTCAGCGGGCCCGGCCGCATCTGCTGGCGGAATTTACCTTTGGCTCGCTTCTTGCCCTTGCGACTCATCGATCTGCAAGTCTAAGAGAGCGGTGAAAAAGAGTTCGTGGCTCCCCACCCGGCCGAGGCCGCTTCGCGGCCGGGGCCGACCTCCCCAGCGAGTCGGGAGGTGAAAGTGGAGAGTTCGTGGCTCCCCACCCGGCCGAGGCCGCTCCGCGGCCTGGGCCGACCTCCCCAGCCAGTGGGGAGGCGAAGCCGGGGCCGACCTCCCCGGCGAGTGGGGAGGTGAAGTCTGGGCCGACCTCCCCAGCGAGTGGGGAGGTGAAGTTGAGGATTAGGACAGGCAGGCGGTTGGGGGAGCTGTTGCTGGGTCGTGGGGTGCGACTTGGGAAGGGGTCCACCTGCCTGTCGTTGGGCCGTGGGACTCAACCTGCTGGGATGTGGGCTACGATATGTTGTGTCCCGCAGCAAGTTATAACCCCGAATGTAGTTGCTGTCAAGAGATTTGACAGAAAAGCTTGAGCACATCGCGGCCACCCAACCAACCGGCGCCCAGCCGGTACCTCAAATGGCTCCCTTACCTGTTCGCGGCCGGCGCGATTTTCTGGTTGGTCCAGCTCACGCAGTGGTCTGCGATGGTCGCGGCACCGGTCGGGCGCGACCAGCTCCAGCACGCGCTGATCAATGCCGGGCTCACACGCAACGCGTCCTCGATGCTGGTTCTGTACGTCGGGATCGTGTTCTTTTTCGAGATCGCTGCGGTGGTGCTGCACGGCACCGCGTACTACGGCCTGAAAAGGCTGCGGATCTGGGGATGGATCACCGCGGTGATCGTGGCCGGCGCGTGGTCGCTCCTCGTGGTGGGGATCCCGGTCCTGGTCTTTCTATTGCGGCGCCAGACGCGGCAGGCCTACGGGGTGTCCTGAGCTCAGCGTCCGATTCGGAAGAAGACCACGTCGCCGTCCTTGACCCGGTATTCACGACCTTCTATGCGCAGCTTGCCGGCGGCGCGCAGAGCGTCCATCGAGCCGGCTGCAACGAGCTCGTCGACCGATGTCACCTCGGCGCGGATGAAGTGCTTCTCGAAATCTGTATGGATCTTCGCCGCGGCCACAGGAGCCGGCGCGTCGCGTTCGCAGGGCCAGGCTCGTGCCTCCGGTTCGCCCGCGGTGAAGTACGTGATGAGGCCGCCCACCTCCCACACCGCCCGCGCGATCCGGCCGAGCCCGGACTCGTCGATCCCATAGCCGGCGCGCATCTCGGCCTGCTCGCCCGGCTCGAGCTCGGCGAGCTCAGCCTCGAGCCGCGCCGACAGAACGAGCGATGGGGCCTCCTCGTCGCCGGCGAGCACTTTGACCTTGGCGGCCGCCTCGCCCCCACCGGGCAGCAGCTCTTCCGCGACGTTGGCCACGTAGACCGCGGGCTTCAGCGTGACGGGAAAGATGCCGAGCAGGATGGCGCGCTGGTCTGGTTCGAGCGGCAGCGTGCGCAGCTGCTTGCCGGCGTCGAGGTGTTGCTTCGCGGCGGTGAGAACCTCCGTCTCTTCCTGCGCATCCTTCTTGCCCGCGCGTGCCTCTTTTGCCACGACATCGAGACGCTTTTCCACTGAGGCCAGGTCGGCGAGCACCAGGTCGAGGGCGAACTCTTCGAGCTCCGCTGCGGGCTGAGGGTCCGGGCCGAAGCACCGGGCCACCTTGAGCAGCACGTCGGCCTGGCGCGCGAACGCGACGCGCTGGGCGCGGCTCCCCGGCGGCGAGTCCTCGACCCGGACCTGGGCGGGAGTGGTCTTGGCCGGCTTGACCGCTTCCGCCAGCCGCGTGAGGCGTTCGTCGGGGATGTCCACCATGCCCACGCCATCCGCACCCCGGCCTGAGGTCAGGGCGTTGAACAGCGCCGTCTTGCCGGCCCCCGCGGGGCCGACGATCGCCACATTGACGGGCAACTAAGCCAGGTCCTGGTCGAGCTCGAATGCGTGGTGCAGGATCCGCACTCCTTTGTCGACCTGGTCGCGGGAGACCAGGCACGTGATTCGGATCTCGGAGGTGCTGATCATCTCGATGTTTATCCCGGCCTCAGCCAGGGCCCGAAACATCCGGGCCGCGATGCCCGGGGTGCCGAGCATGCCGGTGCCCACGATGGAGAGCTTCGCAATGCCGGCCGCGGATGAGACACGCTGTGCGCCCACGGCCTTGGCGGCGGTCTTGACCAGCTTCTCCGCTGCCTTCAAGTCGGACGCGGCGACCGAGAAGGTGAGATCGGTGTGACCTGAGCGGCCGATGTTCTGGACGATGACGTCGACCGAGATGCCCGCATCGGCGAGCGGCTCGAAGATGGACGCCGCGACGCCGGGGCGGTCACGAACGCCGACCACGGTTATCTTCGCGACGTTGGTTTCCTGCGCGATGCCGCGCACGCGTTGGCGATCTTCCATTGGTACGTGAGCGACGATCATCGTACCGACGCGGTCGTGGAAGCTCGACCGAACGTGGATCGGGACGCCGTAGAGCTCTGCGATCTCGACCGCGCGAGGATGCAGGACGCGCGCGCCGACCGCGGCCAGCTCGAGCATCTCGTCGTACTGGATGTGAGTCAGCTTTTTCGCTGCCTTCACGACTCTAGGATCCGCCGTGAAGATGCCGTCGACGTCGGTGTAGATCTCACAGGTTTCCGCGCCGAGCGCCGCGGCCAGAGCGACCGCAGTGGTGTCCGAGCCGCCGCGTCCGAGGGTCGTGATCTCGAGCTCATCCGTCACGCCCTGAAACCCGGCAATGACCGGAACCTGGTTCTTGCCCAGAGTCTCGACGATGCGGTCCGGCTTGATGTCATGAATGCGAGCTCGCGAGTGCTGCCCGCTGGTACGGACGCCGGCTTGGGCGCCGGAGAGTGAGACCGCCGGCACGCCCATCCCGGCCAGGCACATTGCGACGAGTGGCGCGGTGATCGTCTCGCCGTTGGCGACGAGCATGTCGAGCTCGCGCGCCGGCGGCTCGGGGTTGACGCTTTCGGCCAGGGCGATCAGGCGATCCGTCGTGTGACCCATCGCCGACACCACGACGACGACCTGGTGTCCCTGAGCGACGGTATCTGCGATGCGGCGGCTGACGCGGCGGATGCGGGCGGCCGAGCCGACGGAGGTACCTCCGTACTTCTGGACGATCACAACGTGCGGAACATGCCCTTGTCGGAGATCTTCGTCACCAGCGCGCGCCCGCGCAGCGGATGCGAATCTTCCATCGCCCTGGCGATCCTGGCCGCCTGCGAAGGTGCGCAGAACGCGAAGACGCTCGGACCGGCGCCGCAGATCGCCGCGCCATAGGCACCGGCCGCCTCTGCCACATGGATCACCTCCTCAACCCATGGATAAAGGTGGAGGCGGTGCGGCTGATGCAGCCGGTCGCGCAGCGCCTCGCCCAACAGCGCGGGGCGCTTCGACATGATCGCGCGCACCAGCAGGGCTGTGCGCGAAGCGTTGAAGGTCGCATCGGCGAGGGACACCGAGTCAGGCAATACCTGGCGCGCCTTTTCGGTCGGCAGGGGCTGGTGCGCGATGAAGAGGGCGAGTCCCCAGCCGGGGTTGGGCAGCTTCTCGTCCACCTTCTCGGAGACGATCCGGATCCCGCCCGACGCCGCTGCCGCCACGTTGTCGTAGTGGCCTTCGTCGGCACCCGCGTCGACCACGTGGCTCTTCACGTCCCACGGACTCATCAGCGCCGACGCGGCGAGCCTCGCCGCGGCGCTGCTGCCCAGGCCGACGCCGAGCGGTATCTCGCTCCGGACGCGGCCCCTCATATGCAGGCGGGTGAACGGGTTCTCGTGAGCGTACAGGTAGTCGGCGCCCTCGCCCTCGTAGTCCCAGGCCGGCCGATCCGACTCGGTTGCGATGACCTCGAGCCACAGGTCGATCGTCATGGCCATGCAGTCGAAACCGGGGCCGATGTTGGCGATCGAGGCCGGGACTTTGACGCGCACTTACAGCTTCAAGACCTTAGCGAGTGTGCGGGCATCACCGTCGTGCTCGATGGGCGGCTCGACGTTCTGCAGCGCGGCGTCCGGATCTTTGAGGCCGGATCCGGTCAGCACAACCACCGTCGTCGAGTCCCTCTGAATCTTGCCCTCGCGCACGAGGCGGAACAGGAGCGCGAGTGGCGCCGCCGACGCCGGCTCGGCGAACAACCCCTCGCTGTTGGCAAGCCGGATCTGGGCGGACAGGATCTCGGTGTCGGTCACCGCGGCGATGGTGCCGCCTGACTCGTCACGCGCCGTCGTGGCGCCTTCCCACGAGGCGGGGTTGCCGATCCGGATCGCAGAGGCGACCGTCTTAGGATTGGCGACCGCTGCTCCGTTGACGATCGGGGCAGCGCCCTCCGCCTGGGCGCCGACCATGCGCGGCAGCCGCGCTGCGCGTCCGGCCGCGTGATACTCGCGAAATCCCTTCCAGTAGGCGGTGATGTTGCCGGCGTTGCCGACTGGCAGGACGAGGTAGTCGGGCGCATCGCCGAGCTCGTCGATGATTTCGAACGCAGCTGTCTTCTGGCCCTCGATTCGATGCGGGTTGACGGAGTTCATCAACGCGACCGGATAGTTGCTCGTCACGTCGCGAACCGTCTCGAGCGCGTGGTCGAAGTTGCCCTGGAGCGCCACCACCTTCGCTCCGTACATCAAAGCCTGCGACAACTTGTTCAACGCGATCTCAGGAGGTGCGCCCCGCGCGCGCCCGGCGCCATTCGGGACCACGACGATCGCACGCGCACCGACCCGCGCCGCATATGCGGCCATCGACGCCGACGTGTTGCCGGTTGATGCGCACATGAAGACGCGGCTTCCCTTCTCGAGCGCCTTCGCAACCGCGACGACCATGCCGCGGTCTTTGAATGAACCGGTCGGGTTGAGTCCTTCGTACTTGAAGTACAGACGCTCGAGTCCGAGAGCGCGGCCGATGTTGTGGCTCCGCACGAGGGGTGTCGAGCCCTCGTTGAGGTCGACCTCGGGCGTCGCCGGCCCGATCGGCAGGCGCTCGCGATAGCGAGCTATCACACCCAAGCTGCACGCCCTAAAAGACGCGCAGGAAAGACGACACGGTGCGGACCGGCTCGAGCTGCGCCATCCGCTCACGCGCCCTCTGGAGGCTCGCGTCCAGCGAAGGGTGGGTCGTCACCACAAGCTCCGCGGTCTGGTCGTGCGACCACGCGTCCTTCTGAATGAAGCTGGAGATGCTGACACCTTCCTCGGCGAAGACCTGGCCGATCGCGGCCAGCACGCCCGCGCGGTCGTCGACCCGGATCCGGTAGTAGGCCCGCGTCTTCACCTCACCGATCGGGATCACGCCGATCCGGTCGTCGAAGCTGAACGAGGGGCGGCTCTGCACGCCACGCCGTATCGACCGGGCCAGGTCGATGAGGTCGCCGACCACGGCAGATGCTGTGGGCCTGCCCCCCGCACCCTGTCCGACGAGCAGCACCTGCCCGACCAGGTCGCCTTCCACGAACACGGCGTTCTCCGCGCCTTCAACGCGGGCCAGCGGATGGTCGAGCGGAATCATCGCCGGGTGGACGCGGGCCTCGACCCTGCCCGGATGGCGCTGCGTGTGCGCGATGAGCTTGATCGCGAAACCGAGCTCGCGCGCGTAACGGAAGTCGACCGGCTCCACGCCCTCGATGCCCTCGCGATAGATCTCGTCAGGCCGGACCTTGATCTCGTACGCAATCGACCCGAGAATCGCGAGCTTGTAGGCGGCGTCGAAGCCGCCGATGTCGTCGGTGGGGTCGGCCTCGGCGTAGCCGGCCTCCTGCGCCTCTCGGATGGCGTCGGTCATTGTGCTGCCCGAAGCCATACGGCCGAGGACGTAGTTGGTCGTCCCATTGATGACAGCCGATACGCGCTCGATCTTGTTGGCCTGCAGATCCATGCGGAAGGTGCTGATGAGCGGAATGCCACCCCCAACCGCAGCCTCGAAGTAGACGTCGACATTTTTCCCGGCCGCCTGATCGAGAAGCTCGGGGCCGTGCTTCGCCATCACCACCTTATTGGCAGTGATCACGTGCTTGCCCGCCAGGATCGCGCGCTCGATGTAGGACCGCATGGGCTCGTCGCCGCCTGCGACCTCGATCACGACCTCAATCGATCTGTCGTCGAGGATCGCGGACGGGTCGGTCGTCAGGAGGTCGGCGGCGACCTCGATCGAGCGGCGCTTCGTGAGGTCGCGGACGAGCACGCGCTTCAGGCAGAGCTCGACTCCGGCCCGCCGCGACAGCTGCGGCCCCCACGACAACATGCGCTCGGCAACCTGCGAGCCGACGGTGCCGAGACCGATCAGGCCGACGTTAAGCGGGCGGGTTGTCGACATCTAGATGTCACGCCCCCGAGCTGCGCAGCATATTCGCGCCATCGGCGGACGGAGCCAAGGAAAGGGTGGCGCGGCTAGGAGCGCATCGTTAAATGCGCGACAACGCCGCGCCGGGCCCCTTGACGCAGGCTTCAGCGCCGAAGGCGCCCGGCCGCCTAGGGCGCGAAGATGCAAGGACCTTCGGGGGCGTGACATCTTTGGCAGCTATTCTCCCTGCGATGGCCCTGATCCTGCGCGAGAGTGACGTACAAGAGCTGATCGAGATGGACGACGTGATCGCCGCCGTCGAAGCGGCGATGCGCGAGCTGGGCGAGGGCGAGGCCCAAAACGAGCCCCGGCGCCGGGCATTCGCGCCGGGCAGCCTCCTGAACGTGATGTTCGCCTCATGGCCGGGCGGCAAGTGCACCGGGCTCAAGGCGTACACGGTGGCCAATGGACGGGTCCGGTTCATAGTCGTGCTGTTCGGGCTGGACGGGTCTGTCGAGGCGCTCGTCGAGGCCGACTTCATGGGCGCGTACCGGACCGGCGCCGCCACGGCGGTCGCCGTGAAGGCGCTCGGCCTGCCCGCCAAGGCAACCATCGCGCTGGTCGGTTGCGGCTGGCAGGCTTCCACTCAGGCCCTGGCGCTGACGCGCGTGCTGGAGGTCGACGAGCTGCGTGTCTTCAGCCGGAACGCAGAGCGCCGGGCGGCCTTTGCCACGGAGCAGGCGGACCAGCTCGGCATCAAGACGGTCGACTCGCCCACGGCCGAGGCCGCGGTGCGCGGTGCTGACATCGTCGTCACGGTGACCACGAGCCATCTGCCCGTGGTCGAGGCCGCGTGGGTCGAGCCGCACGCCCTCGTCGTGGCGGTCGGGTCGAACTTCCGCAACCGGGTTGAGGTCCCGGCGGACCTCGTCGAGCGAGCCCAGACGGTGGTCGTCGACCAGCTGGCCGCCGCCCAGCTCGAGAGCGGCGACCTGATCCAGGCGCATGAGGCCGGAAGATTCGACTGGAGCCAGGCGGTGGAGCTTGGCTCGGTTGTGGCCGGCCGCTGGGAGCGGCCGGAGCGGCCGGGCATCACCCTGTTCGAGTCACATGGCCTGGCGATCTGGGACCTGGCGGCGGCCTCGGTGATCGTCGCGGCGGCGCGCAAGCGCGGCACCGCCGAGGAGATCGAGTTCCTGGCCTAAGTTGCCGGGCTAGTGAAAATGCGTGTTGATCGGTTGGGGGGCCAGGGCGCCGATCTGAAGCCATGACCCGACCAGGTAAGCGGTGACCAGGATGACGACAAGCGCGGCGCTTGCGGTCGTGTAGATCACCCACGGCGACGGCCCGGCGGCGGCAAGACGGATCATCAGGTCCGACCAGTCCGGGCCACGCCGGGGTTGCCAGGTCTCGACCGAAGACCGGACCATCCGGCTGACGTCCGATTCGGAGGGCGTGGTCTGCCCTCCTTGAGTGGGTTTATCTTCCACGTAAGGCACCTTCACTTCTCGAACGCGTGGAGTCGGCTTGCTGATCGCTGCCGATGGTTTTTCGCATGATCGCCACGGCTTTGGCGATCCGCGAGGCCACTGTCCCGGCCGGCACCCCGAGGACATCGGCGATCTCCTCGCGCGTCAAACCCTCGTAGTAGTGAAGGACGACGGCCGCCCGGAGCTTGGGGCTGAGCTCGGCCAGCGCCTTCTCCACGACGTCCCTGGCTTCGGCTCGGTCGTAGTCCCGCCGGTCGGGCGCGACGTAGAGCCGGGCGGGCAGGAAGCGGGCCAGCTTCTGACGTCGAAGGTGCGAGATGGCCAGGTTGATGCCGATTCGTCGCAGCCAGGCGCCCGGCGGCGCCGTCGGCGTGTAGCGGTTGCGGGCGCGGTAGGCGCGGACGAACGTCTCCTGGGTCAGGTCCTCGGCCGCCGCTGTGTCGAGGACGACCGCGCGGATGGAGCGGAAGACGGAGTGAAACTCCTGGTCGTACAGCTGCCGGAACTGGGTCTTGGGATCCAGGGGTTCGACGTCGGGCACCCGCTAAGTTTGACTGTCCGCCCTCTCAGTTTCGCGTTAAGAGGTGGGCGAGCACCCCGTCCAGCGGCCGCGGAACCCGACTCAGGTCCAGAGCGTCGACGAGCATGGCGGCGGATTGGATCTTCCGGCCGCCTCGGGTGCCGAAGAACCGCCGGAGCTGCTCTGCGTCGGGACGGCCGCGCCATGCGGGCTGGTTCTGAAAGGTCCGGAACGCCGCGAGGTCTCCCTGAGCGGCGATCACCTTTTCCACGGCCGCGGTGCCCAGGCAGCGGATCAGCTCATCCTCCAGGTCGGCGATGCAAACGTAGAAACCGAGTCGTTCCATGCCGGCGCGGCTGAGGTCGGAACCGAAGCCGGCGCGCTCGAGGGCGCGCTTGAAGTCGCCCTCCTCCGCGAGGTCGCAGAGACCCGCCAGCCTGACGCCAACCCCGTGAGGTCGATAGCGCTCGAGGAAGCTCGCGATGTTCGTGGCGCCACCCATCGGTACGACGGAAACGCCCTCGGCATCGAGCTCCCGACCGCGGCGGACGGCAAGCGCCTCGAGCGCCAGCCGGTCGCTGACCCCCTCAACGAGTACGACCGCAGAAGCGCGTCCGGGCATGCCTGGGGCAAGGTAGCGCGACGAGTGACACGAGAAGTGGTTTCGGCGGGGCTGGACATTCCAGCCCCGCTCTGAGATTCAGCTAAGAGGCGCTTATCGCGCCGATCCACGTCCCCCAGTTGCGACCGAAGGCGGGCGGAGTGTTGACGCCCTGGAAGAGATTGGCGTATTCGCCCGCGAACCAGATATGGCCGGCCCCGTCAAACGATGCCGCCTCGTAGTCGCCCCATCGGCACACCGGGATCACCTTGGTGCCGCAAAGCGTCGGCCTGTATGACGACTCGCCGGCCTTGAGCAACGCGCCCGAACCGCTGAAGTTCGCGTCGCCGGCCGCCTTGACGATATACCTCGTCTCCGGGAAGACCTTGTGGCCCATGTGCTCGAACAGCATCGTCAAGTTGCCCTGGGCATCGGGCATCAGCGTGCCAAAGGACGCGGCCTCATCGCCTGAGAAGTTGTAGTAGGCCGTCTGAGATGAGTTGTCGCTGAGATTCACCTGGCCCCACTCAATTCCCGGGACCGGGTGTGAGCTGTTGTTTCCGTTGTTGATCGCTGTCTCCCATGCCCCGTATGCGACTCCGTTGCGGATTACCGGCGTACCTGTGAGCCTGAGGTCCAGCACGTCGATGCAGAGATTGCAGCTCGGCTGGTTCGCCGGAACGCTGACGAGGAACGGAGCGGTCGGTACGTAGCTGCCTGTCAGCGTCGGCGCCGGTCCGCCACTGTCGTGTGCGATCGGGCGCGTCATGTCCCATCGCGCCAACCCGCTGCAGGAGTCAGCGAACCCGCCGCCGCGGAAGCCGCAGAAGTGGCCCGTCACGGGGTCGGGGCCGTCGAGCGTGTCGAGGAAAGTCTCAGTGCCGCCTTTGTTGCGATCGAGGTTGATCGTCGGCTGGACGGTGTCAGCGAGGAACGGCCCGGTTGCCGCAGTGATGCCCGGTCCGGTCGGGATGCGAAGGTTGAAAAACCCGTCGGCCGTGAAGTTGGCGAGGCCCCTTTCCATCTGAGACTTGTTCGCCTCGAACAGCTCGGCGTAGAAACCGCCCTGGTCGCCAAACATGTTGGCGGAGAAGTAGATCGCCTGGCTGTTGATGCCGAGCTGCGTGTAATCCGCACCGTACAGCTGGCCGTTTGCCTGCGGGCCCATCGACATCTCGAACTCGTAGACGTTCCACTTGCCGTTTGGGTCGCTCGTCTGGCTGACCGAGACGTAATAGACCGACTTGAACGGGCAATCGAGCGCGACCCCAAAGGCAGGGGAACCCTCGACCTGCAGCTCAGCGGCCCAGAAGCGGCCGTCCGCCGGGTCGTAGAGCGCGCGCGGGTCACTCATGAACGGTTGGCTCTGGTGGGCGGTATCGCACGGAGTGCCATCCGCATTGGTGACATTCGCGGCGCCGAAGAAGCTCTGGGCCGAGACCGGCCAGCCCGGCTGCACGTTGCCCGCGGTGTCCAGGACTTCCCACGAGGTGTTGACGCCTTGCAGCACGAAGGCCGGCGATGCGCCCAAAGCCATGTCGGGCGGGTTGCAGCCACGGCCGAAGTACGAGCACGTGGTGGCCGACCCCTGCTGGCCTATGAAACTCGCGCTCGTACCTGGGGTCGCCGCCGACGATCCACTGGAGCCGTTGTTGTTTCCGTTCTCGCCGGCCGATTGCGACGTAGTCGACGAGGGGCCATGGCCTTTCGGCCATCGGACTGTCGGAGTCTCGTCGGTCGATGTGGCGGCGGCGCTTTGCGGAGCGCTCGTCGGCAAAACGACGTAGTGGGCCACGATGTTCGCGACGCCGGGCTGCGATGTGAACGTGAGCCCCGCCGGCGACGACGACGTGGCCGCGGGCGCCGCCTGGGCGACCCCTGTGGCCAGCGCGCCGACGAGCCCTCCGATCGACGCGATAGCGAAAACGCGCTTCCGAATCACCACCACCATCTCCTCCTGCAACCGGACCCCTACGGCATCTGTGGACACGACGTGCGTGTCCTCAAAATCGCCATGCGATCCTAAGCCGCACCGGTCCCGCGATTCAAGTAGGACTTCAGGTCTGACTCTGACAAGGCTTAACGAAACGGGGCGCAAGACAGGCCAGCAGGGTTCGCGGCTAGGCTAGAAAGGTCGCCGTAGTGTCTTGTTCCAAAGGTGTTTCACCAGGGACGCATCACGCGTCCCCCTCCCAACGCCTTCGGTTCGGAACGCGGAAGAGCCGGACACGAAAACGGAAAGGCTGATCAGCCGGCTCTGATCGCGGCTCGACATCGCGCCTCATCGAGCGGACGGCCGGATTGCGCGAACAGGTCGGCCGCCTCACGCAGCAGCGCGTGCGCATGCTCGCCATCCCCCTCCGCGGTGCGGAGCGCGGCACGGGCCTCCCAAACCGCCGCCTGCCAGGGGCCACCGGACCACATGCCGGCCAGCCTCTCGGCGTGGCCGAGCCAGAAGCGGGCCCGTGCGAGCTCTCCTTCTCGCGAGCATGCGATGGACGCTGCCACCGCGAGACCGATCGAGCACGGACGGCAGATTTCTTTGGGCCGGGCCATCTGGGCTTCCGCCTCCGCGAGGATCGCTTCGCGGCGCTTCGAGTCCTGGGCCGTCTTCACCATCACTTCCAGCGCGCGCACCTTCAGGTGGGCGCCGAGCGGCGACTGCGCCGCGATTCGCCGGGCTTCCACCAGTCGAGGCGCCGGGCGCGATCGCCCTGCGCCTGCAGCCGCGACCTCGGCCATGCGCAGCAGGGTGAAGGCGAGCCCAGAGCCGCTGTCCTGAACGTAGAGACCTGCGGCGCGGGTCAACCACTCATGCGATGCGTCGAGATGGCCGGCGAAAAATTCCGCGTCGCCGATGAACTGGCACATCAACGCCTCGCCTTGCGGCGAGTGAACTTCAACGGCCCGGTCGAGGAGATCCCGCGCGAGTTTTCCCGTCGCCCGGCTGTCCCCGCCCGCGAGGGTGGCTTCCGCCAGGCACAGGTGCGCCTCGAACACGAAGGACGCTTGCTCGTTAGGCAGCTCGATCGCTTGCGTGAAGTCCTGCCGGAAAACGTCTGGCCATCGGCCGCCGGCCATCGCCACCATGCCAAGCAGAGCGCTCGCCTCACCCAACTCTCGGTCGAGGCGGTGTTCGATCGACAGCGCACGAGCGTGTTCCGCCGATTGCTGCGCGGCGACAAGGTCTCGCTCGTTCCACTGCATGAGGCCGCGGGCTAGCACTGCCTGCGCCCTCTCCGACGCGGATTCAGGCTCCGCTCCCTGCATCGCGACCGCCTGCTCGAACAGCGCGACCGTTGACGCTTCCGGTGCAACCCCGAGGTCGACACGAAGCACCTCTCGCAGACGCTGAAACTCGCGGATCGCATCGTGGCGATTGCCCTTTTCGAGGTGGGCGTGCATCAGCGCACGGCAGGCGGCTTCGTCGGTGCGGTCGACGGCCAGTACCTCCTCCCACCGGCCGGTCGCGCGCAGGAGCTGGAGGTTTCGCTGCTGCAGGCGAGTGCGATGCGGCTCAGTCCACTCCGCGTAGCGATCTTCCGGCAAGAGATCGCCCGCAAACAGCCGAAGCGCCAATTCATACCCGCCTTCATCGGCGAGTGCTCGGCTCGACTCGTGTTCAAAGTCTTCGGCATCGACCTGGAGCTCGCCGTCGGGCCAGAGCTCGAGCATGCCGGCGCTGGTGGCGATTGCATTCATGACGCCCAGTGCGCGCCGCGCGTAGTGGACCGCCTTGCGCAGGTTCGCGGCGGCAGGATCGGCTCCAAGCTCGGGCCACAGGTGCTCCATGACCTTGTCGCGATGCAGCCGGTGCTGCGGCGCGAGGGCAAGGAGCTTCACGAGGTCGGCGCCGCGCCGGTGACGCCACTCTTGCGCCGGAACAGGCCGTCCGTTGACCTCGACCTGAAATCCGCCCAGAAGCCGCACCGCGCACTTCCGCGCCATCGGCAACTGAACGATAACGGCCCGGGAACGGTTGGGGAACGCGCCGTTTGCAAACTTCGCCTTGACGCTTGCATCGGCATGAACAAGGAGGCCAGGAAGAGATGGCGATTTCGACCAACGAGGTGCTCGTCGACACGGATTCGGTGGCCGGAAACCTCGGCCGCAAGGACATGCGCCTGCTCGACGTGGATGAGGACACCGAGGCATACGGCCGCGGCCACATCGAAGGGGCGCTCGGGGTCCACTGGAAGAACGATCTCCAGGATCCGCTCCGCCGCGACTTCATCGGTCCGGTGGCCTTTGCGGAGCTCATGAACCGGCTCGGCATCACCAACGACACGCTCGTGATCCTCTACGGCGGAAACAACAACTGGTTTGCGGCGTACGCCTACTGGTACTTCAAGTACTACGGCCATGGGTCAGTCCGACTGATGGACGGAGGACGCAAGAAGTGGGACCTGGAGAAGCGGCCGCTCACGCAAGAAGCGGCGCATGTCGCTCCGACCTCCGGCTACACGACCGGCGTTCCGGCGGACGACATTCGCGCCAAGCGCAAGATGGTCGAGGACGAGGTCGTCGGCCACTCGCGGTTCGGGCTGGTCGACGTCCGGTCGCCCGAGGAATACCGCGGCGAGCTGCTCGCGCCACCGCACCTTCCGCAGGAGCAGGCGCAGAAGCCCGGACACATTCCCGGGGCGAAGAACATCCCGTGGGCGAAAGCCGTCAACCCGCAGACCGGCGCGTTCCTGGCGGTGGCGGATCTGAAAGCGCTCTACGAAGGCCAGGGCATCACGCCGGAACGCGAGGTGATCGCGTACTGCAGGATCGGCGAGCGGTCGGCGCACACGTGGTTTGTGCTGCACGAGCTGCTGGGCTACCCGCACGTTCGCAACTACGACGG
>Ga0209471_1000011_pt1 | contig 198940 bp, 199 predicted proteins | sample GraSoiAngelo_128_FD_185885 | JGI IMG/M metagenome (GOLD analysis project Ga0209471, IMG submission 185885) | Grasslands soil microbial communities from the Angelo Coastal Reserve, California, USA - 14_0927_12_20cm (SPAdes) (version 2) | ecosystem: Environmental > Terrestrial > Soil >...
TACCGGCCCGACCGAGGCGCGGCCTACTGACGGCTTGACTATCGACTTCGTCGTTGTACCCGATCGCGCCCAGTTGAGTGAGCTCGTCCAGCGGGTCCGGGATGGTCGGCTGCGGACTAACATCGGCTACGTGGCTGCCTTTGACGATGCGGTTGCCGCCTTCAACCCGACCGCGCGGATCAAGGGAAAGACGATCATTCGCGTTCATGCGTGAGGACTCGGGGACTGCCTAATGCCCACGCCGTATTTTTTCCGTAACTTCGCGAATAGTGCTTGAGCAGCGACGATGCCTGCGAGGTGATGGTGCCGAGTTGAAGAATCGAACTGAAATCGATCGTTTCCGGCATTTCTGGACGAGAGTTCTCAGAGTTCGGGACCGTGAGGCCCCGGGTTCAAATCCCGGGTCCCCGACCATTTTTGTATTCAAAATCGGCGATTTCCGACTCTCTGGAGTCAGCGGCACACAGCTGGATCACAATTTCCTACGGAGCAACCAAACCGAGGCGGCGTAAACGCTGTTGTCGTGGGGCAACGTGAGATCCCAGGGCAGCGACCGGTGGCCACGCAGCGTCCCAAGCCGGCGGACGCACAGGGCAGGACCGTGAGTCACCTCGGTTCGAGTCTCCACGAACCCGCTACCCCTTCCTGAGTTTCAGCAAGCCGGATACTGGGCTCGTGTCCGATTGCAGACGTTCTCCGTTCGAACCCTCTTCATTCCGGACCGCCCGCCGATGAGTTCTGCCCGATGCGGCAGTCAAATGAGTATGAGTCGCGAGTGTCGCGAGATGCGTTGCGACCGGCTAGCAAACGTTGCTGCGACACGCAACAAATCAGCACAGGAGGATTCAGGTGCGAAAAGTGGTTCTGATGATGAGCGTTTCGGTTGACGGGTTCGTCGCGGGGCCGCATGGGCACGCTGGCGGATTCCCTGAACCTGATCAGCTGAAGCGTTGGAAACTCGATCGTATCCGTCGGGCTGGCACGCACATCATGGGCCGGGTGACGTACGAGGAGATGGCGGGGCACTGGCCAACTTCGACCGATGACTACGCCGCCCCGATGAACGAGATCCCGAAGGTTGTGTTCTCGAACACGCTCGACAAGGCGACATGGGCGCAATCGTCGATCGCACGTGGCGATCTCGCAGACGAGATCGCGACCCTCCGACGTCAACCCGGAGGCGAGATCATCGCCTGGGGCGGCGCCAGCTTCGCGCAGTCGCTTTCCAGAGCCGGACTCATCGACGAATACGTCCTGGTGATTCACCCCGCGGTATTCGGGAGCGGCCTGCCGATGTTTCGCGAACTACCCGAGCCGCTGCAACTCGAACTGCTCGAAGCACAGACCTTCGACACCAGCACCGTGCTCCACGTTTACAAGCGGAAGTAAATCAGTCGGAGTCACCGAATCTTGGCGATTCGACGCTCGGGCCAGGCCAAATACCACGCCGGCCCAAGCTCGGCATTCCCACTCTCCAGGCACAGCGCTCAGGGCGAATTACCGCGGAGGCAGTGGTTCGAGTCCACCGGGGCCTTCCACAGACCGGGGTCACAGCGGCGGTTCGACCGCGTGCAGCTCGAGAATCGTCAAATCGGCAGTCTTGGGAGGCGGAAACCCGCCCTCGGCCAAGACTTTCTCAAGCTCATCACTTGACCAGCGGCTTCGCGCGTGCTCCTCGGAGTCCCACACGCCCACGATGTAAAGAGCGCCATCTCCGACTCCGCAGTGATGGCGCAGCTCGCCGAAGGATGTCGCCCCTCCTCGGCTCATGATCAGTGCGTGGGCGCGGTCGTACGAACGCGTCAACTCTTCGACGTCACCGTCAAATCGGGCAATCAGCAACGCAGACATTCCTCTCTCCTTGGCCAGTAACGGCCCTCCGAACGCGCCAGATAGCATCCAGCCCCGCGCTTGGCACAGGCCTAGTCATATTGCCTTCTTCCACAACGCGGGTCAGATGTACGGCGGAGGTACGTGGTTCGAGTCCACCGCGGCCCAATCAAAAATGAGTCGAAACCTCACCAAATTGAGCCGCGGCCGTGACACCTTGCTTATCTGATCTTGGCGCATGGTGGATCACAGCTGGATCACGCAGTTCCCGGAAACGGACAGTTACGAGAGGTCACCAAGGGACGTGGAGGCTGCGTCATTTGAGTTCAGGAGGGCTGTCGCGGAGCCGGCAGGACACGCGGGGACACTCCACTAAGACGGTTCGGGACCGTGAGGCCCCGGGTTCAAATCCCGGGCCCCCGACCAAAACTTGATCGCAGCCACCCCAACATCTAGGCGATCGAGCCGGATCCGACCCCAGATATTGGGGCCCGATGGGTATCGAGCGGATTAGGGCAACGGGATTTGAACTTGGGGATGTCTCCTTGCCCGATTGATAACAAATGATTCGGCCAAAAACGAATCATTCGACCCGAGTCCAGCCAGTCAACGAGCTCGGACAGCGGGTAGAAGCGGCCGGGGCGTTAAGCCGGCTGGGCAACACTCGTGACAAGACGGCGAAGCAAGCGCCGGGCACTGTCGGGATCGACGGTTAAAGCCGCAGAGACGATCACGGTCTTTGGTGCTGAGCGCTGCCAGCGGCCGGTTCATGCGTATCGCCGAACTCTCTCTTGTCGATCGGCGCGAGGCTTGACGATGGGCTGCGAGAGACTCGAGCGCGCGGACCGAAAGGATCGCAGCCGGGCGACCAGGCCGGCGACGGCCGCTGCTTTGTCTGTACGACCGAGGGCCAGTGGGTGGCATATTCGACGTGTGGCACCCCTGGACCTCAAAGACGTGTGGCAACTACACACGCCTTCGCCGAAGTGGGGGATAGTGACCTTGCAAGTCCCTGACGGGATCACCGCAGCGGAGATTCTTGATGGCCGGCTGGAGGGAACCGCACTGCCGCTTCGCACGATAGTGCTCGAGGATGTAGCGCGATTCGGGGATGGCGTAGCCACCGGGTGGGCGTCAGTCATGTTAATTAGTCCCGCTGTCCAGGCTAAGCTCGCCCCATTCGGGGGATGGAAGCCAATCCCGGTCAGCAGTTCCGAGCATCGGCTAAACGGATATGTGGTCTTGAGTCTCAGTGGCCGCATCGGCCCCATAGTGGAGGAGGCCGGGGGAGCGGGCTTATTGGTTGACCCCGCAACGTGGGACGGCAAGGCATTGTTCAAACCAGAAAATCGCCGAGGCATATGGATGACCGGGAATGCTGCCTCGGCTCTCGGAAAGGCCCGCCTCAAGGGCGTTGACGTCGATCGCTACCTCGGCTGGGGGGACAAATGAGCCAGCCTATTGCCGAATGAAACCTGTGGGCCAGGTTGTGCTTACCAAGACGGATGCCTGGGTCTTTATGGCCATCGGTCGGCCTATATTCGGTTGGGACTCGCTGTCCTATGTTGTGGGCTTCCTTGATTATCTGAATCGAGCAATGCCTTCCGAGGCAGAGTTTGAAGCGTCGGTCAGGAGACTCGGCGCAGCTGGCCTAATAACAGTGTCCCCAAAAGGCTTTAGGCAAACCCGAACAAGTGGGGGCGTCCTCAAGAGGCCTGCTCACTCCACCGGCGTTATCACGGCGATGCTGGACCTAATGAAGGAGTGGGATGGTCTGGGTGTGCCTGAAGTGGCCGGAGGATTCCAGTTTCATTTGAGGCCTGGAGAATGGGAACGAGCGCAAGGGGAGTACGAGGTGCGAATGGCCAAGCGGATAGCAAAGATCAAGAAGCGTGGGGTGAATCGTCGTCCACCACCTGACAAGCTTCGCGACCCGTAGGACGCCATAGAACCGTTGGGGGCGTGGGCTAGACGCCGGCGGTGGCCTGTTCAAGGCGGTCGCAATGGGTCCTAATAAGGTCGAGGACGCCGCTGCCGAGATCAATTCGAGAGTTCAAATAGTGTCCCGTCCCTCCGACCAAATTTCGAACTCGAAACACCCACTGGACGGCGCGAGGCGCGCCGGAACTGCCGCTGTGGCTCCCGACAATGACTCCGTCGCGCCCCGGAAGCAGCTTTGAGCCGCTGATCGCGGCGAAGTTGAAACGGCCAGGCTGGGCATGATTTCCATTCGAGTTGATCTGGAGTCGCCTTGCCCGCCGGAAACCAAGCCGCGTCTGAAGCGCGGCCGTTTGACAGCCGCTCTCGGCAGCCGTAGGCTCGATCTGGCGACGCGAACTCGGCGTCGCAAGCCTGGCTTGGGGGAGATGACAGTGCGCGGTTTGATGACGCGTTCGGCGTTCGCGCTCGTCGCGATTCTGTCGACCATGTTGCTTGCAGGTCAGCCGGCGCTCGCAGCCCGGCCGACGCCTACGAAGGAGGCGACCGTCATCGGCACCGGCGGCGCGGCCGCGAGTGTCGATGCGATCGCAACCAGCGTGGCCATCGAAATCCTCCGCCGAGGCGGCAACGCAGTCGACGCCGCCGTCGCTGCCGCGGCCGCGCTTGGAGTCGTCGAGCCTTTCTCCTGCGGTCTGGGCGGCGGTGGGTTCATGGTCATCTACAGCGCGCGCGACCGTCGGGTGTTCACGCTCGATGGACGCGAGACGGCGCCGTCGGCATTCCGCGACGACAGCTTCATCAACCCCTCGACAGGATTACCGATCTCCTTCGCCGAGGGCGTGACCAGTGGCCTGGGCGTCGGGGTGCCCGGGACTCCGCGGTTGTGGGAGCAGGCGCTCGCCAGATATGGAACGATCCCTCTCGCCGCAGCCCTCGCTCCTTCCATCGGAATCGCGCGGAGCGGGTTCGAGGTCGACCAGACGTTCCACGACCAGGTCGCTTCGAACCAGGACCGCTTCAAGGACTTCAGCTCGACCAGGGATCTTTACCTGCCCGGCGGCGACGCACCCGCCGTGGGTTCGATCTTCCGCAACCCGGATCTCGCTCGGACCTACCAGACGCTGGCGGGGCGTGGGATGGATGCCTTCTACGGCGGCGATGTCGCCAATGCAATCCTGACCACCGTCCAGCATCCGCCACTGGTGCCCGGCGGCATGCGCAACGTGCGGCCCGGGTTGATGACGGCCGGCGATCTTGCGAGCTACCAGGCGATCTCGCGGGCGCCGACGGCCATCCACTACCGCGGCTACGAAATCTTCAGCATGGGTCCGCCGTCGAGCGGCGGCTCGACGGTGGGCGAGGCGCTCAAGATCCTCGAGGGCTTCGACCTCGGCTCGCTTACTCGGGCGCAGGCGCTTTACCTGATGCTGGAGGCGTCCAAGCTCGCGTACGCCGACCGCAACCAGTACGTCGCCGACCCCGACTTCGTAAGCGTGCCCCTGCAGGGTCTGCTCTCTGACGCCTACGCGGCGCAGCGCCGGGCTCTCATCGGCCCGACCGCCCTTCCGGTCCCCGTCGCGCCCGGCGATCCCTCGCCGTTCAACTCGTCCACCACGCACCTCACGGTCAGTGATCGTTTCGGCAACGTCGTCTCGTACACCTTCACGATCGAGCAGATCGGCGGCAGCGGCATCGTCGTGCCGGGTCATGGGTTCTTGCTCAACAACGAGCTCACCGATTTCAACTTCGTGACGGGCACGGCGAACTCACCGGCGGGAGGCAAGCGACCACGCTCGAGCATGTCGCCAACCATCGTGCTGAAGGACGGCAAGCCGATTCTTGCGCTCGGCTCGCCGGGCGGGGCCTCAATCATCACCACTGTCCTGCAGATGCTGCTGGAGCGGTTGGACCTGGGCCGGACGCTTCCCGGCGCCATCGCAACCGCGCGCATCTCCCAGCGGAATTCCTCCACCACCCAGGCCGAACCCGCCTTCTTTGGCACGCCCGAACGATTGGCGCTGGAAGCTCTTGGCGAAAAGTTCAGCTCCACGCCCGAGATCGGAGCCGTGACAGGGATCGAGTTCCTTTCGGACGGGATGGTCATGGCTGCCGCCGAGCCGGTCCGGCGCGGCGGAGGCAGCGCAATGGTGGTGGTACCTCAGCCTTAGCCGGGAGAGTAAAAACCGGCGCTCACCCATACAGTAGGCGGCTGGCCTGGAGCAGGAGCGCTTCGGAAGGGAGCGTCCGAAGACGTCGTGGGACCGAGGCAAGGATCAGACGTTTTGACTCGAGAACGCGGCTCGCCCTCGTCTCGCGCGCAGGTGCCTAGACCCTGACGAACCTCGCAGCCAGTTGCGTTGGCATCAGCCGCAAGTCGATTGCTCGCAGTTCGGCTGACAAGCAGGCTCTATCAAAGGCGCATCAAAGGCAGGAGCAGGCAATCGACTAGTGGCGGGGCGCCGCAAAACGAGTTGAAAAGGCTGGGAAAAGAGCTTCACACGCAGAAACGCGATAACCTCGGTCTTTGGCACCGATAGCGGCAATGGCGATGTATCCCCCTGCCGCGTTACGACCACCGGGTCGCGACCGCGGCTGGGCGCGTCTCATGCCACCGGTGCGCGGGTGCAGAACTTCGAGTGCATGCCCGAATCGAACCTGCGCAAAATCACGACTGAGTTACCCATCTTCTCGAAGCCCCGCGGCACGAAAATGATTTGGTGACCTCGCCGCTCCGCACTCCGCTCTGCGATCTTCTGAACATGCCATATCCGATCCTAAATGCCGGGATCGGGTCGGCCGCGGGTCCCGAGCTCGCGGCGGCGGTTTCCAACGCGGGCGGCTTCGGCGTCCTCGGCGGAGGCGCTATGCCGCTGGAAGCTCTGCACAGGCGGGTCAGCCGAACACGCGCGCTTTCGGATAGGCCGTTCGGGTTCAACTTGATCATCTCCGAGGACGATGAAGGGGATCGTGAATTCCTTCTCCAGCGGGTGGCCGAGCTGGCCGACCTGCGGATGACGGCGATCATCCTGTTCTGGGGCGATCCGTCGCCTTACGTAGACGTGGCGCACCGCGCGGGCACGATGGTTCTGATGCAGGTCGGTTCGCTCGACGAGGCCATCGTCGCGGCGCGGGCTGGAGTCGATGCGGTGATCGTCCAGGGCATCGAGGCGGGCGGCCACGTCAGGGGCACCACGAGCATATGGGAGTTGCTGCCGATTACCGTCGAAGCGCTGCACCCACTCCCAGTGCTCGCTTCGGGCGGGATTGGCGATGGTTCGGGTATGGCCAAGGCCATCCGGCTCGGAGCACAAGGAGTGTCATTGGGCACTCGCTTCGTGGCTTGCGACGAGACGTGGGTTCATTCTGCGTACAAGAAGCAGATCGTAGATGCAACGGCCGACGACACCGTTCTGAACGAGCTCTACGACTACGACTGGCCCAATGCCCCTCACCGGACGCTGCGGAACAAGACGTACGCCGAATGGCAGGCAGCCGGCTGCCCGCCCCGGGGCGCTAAGCCGGGCGAAGGTACGTCGATCGGCCACCGCTCCAACACCATCGGCGAGCGCATCGAGTGGATGCGATATTCGATTGGCACCGCTCCGCCGGATTTTGATGGCGACATCGAGTACGCACCGCTATGGGCGGGAGTTTCGGTCAGCAACGTCAACGACATCCTGCCCGCGGCCGAGATCATTCGATCGCTTGTTCGCGATGCGGAGGCCGCCCTGTCCGGGTGACTTTAGTCACCCTTCTGCGAAGCCGATTGAGCTAGGCGACCTGTAGTCCTTGTGTAGTGATCCGGCTGAGAAATGGCTCAGATCTGGACGCGTTGCGGCGCACGATCTGACCTCCTCGAACGGAAACAGATGGAAAGGGCTGTGCGCGGACCGATGTTCGTGTGATTCGGGACCGTGAGGCCCCGGGTTCAAATCCCGGGCCCCCGACCAAATCCGAATACGATCACCGACGCTACAGCCCGCGCAGCCAAGGCGACCGATCACAGCCAGATCACAACTTCCTAGGGCGGCATTTCGACGCGAGGCCCGAACCCATCCTCAAATTCGACTGGAAACGGGTCGGTGAGCTGCCCCACAAATTCACCATCACGGCCATATGCGTTGAATGCAAGGAACTGTAGTCGTGACGAGCGATCTTCGATGAGCTTGCCGCCGTAGTACGAGCCAATTGCGTCTCCCACAAGCATTCGGCTGTGCTTGACATCAAATGGACCGAGCGCGTGGTCGACAACCAGGCAGTACGTTCCAGTCCTTGCAGGCTGCATCATGCGCGCAGCCTGGCTTCGCGCGACATGCTTGGCTGCGCAGGAGAAGAGGAGAAAGAAACGATCAGCAGCCCGCGCCAGTTGAGGCACCTCAAGATGGCCAAATCCACCCGGAGTGGACAGCGGGGGGAGTACGTCCCAGTCGCGGAGGTTCGAGGAGCGAGCGTGGCCGATGACGCCGCGCGCATCGGCGGCACCGGATTGGCCTCGTGCTGTGATCAACGCGTGAAATGAATCATCAGCTTGGTCTTGGAAAAGCCAGGGGTCGCGCCAGGCCTGCTCGTACCAACTGCCAAGGTCAAGAAGCTCGTACCAGCGAGCATCGGCCTCCAGTATCGGATTAGCGGGATCTTTCTCCCACAGGTACAGGTCCGGCGAAGTCGCAAGACCGATCCTTTCGACAAGGCCATCTTCAGACCGATTGATCCCCGTGTAGAGCATGAACCAACGACCGTCATGACCAATGACACTCCCGGTCCAAGTAGCCAGGTCGTCCCATTCGCCATCCGGCCCCGGATGTAGCGCATCCTCGACCGCTGTCCAGTTCTTCAGATCGCGTGAGATGGCATGTCCGATCGTTGCGTTGTGGTGCCGCAATTCCTCAGAGCCGAGCGAACGTGGCGCCTGGACATAAAAGAGGTGACAAGTGTCGCCTTTCCAGACGTGCCAAAAGTCCCATAGCCAATTTTGTGAAAGCCGCAGAGTCATTCAGCGTGACGGCGTCGAATCAAGAAGGATCGAAGGGCTCGGACAACTGCCGTTTCGGGCGCATCACAGAGGCGTCGGCACGTGGGACCGATGAGGTGCGTCAGCCCCGGCATAACCACAAGCCATTGCGGCCTCTTGGTTGGCGAAGGTCAGAAGTTGGGCCAGGTTTTCCGAAGATAGTTCCGGCAGAAGATCGCGGCGGAGCCTTCCTCGGTTGTGCAGCCAGGCAAGCATCGCGGCGCTAAAGGCATCGCCTGCGCCTACCGTGTCTACTACCGTAACCGGAGATGCAGGGACCTTTACCGTTTCTGTTCTGATGAGTCCCATCGAGCCTTCTGGTCCCAGCGTCACCATGACAAGGCTCGGACCCATTGCCAGCCAGCTGCGGGCGGACCGCTCAAACGAATCGTCCGGATACAGCCAGGCTAGGTCCGCTCGACTTGCCTTAACCACGTCGGCTCGTCGCACCCAATTCTCGATGCGTAATCGATAGGTCTCCTTGTCTGGAATCAGGCTGGGTCGAACATTGGGATCAAGGACGATAACTCGATTGCCCCGTTCTCGATACATCAGCATCTCTAAGGTCGTTGCAATAGGCTCAAGTACCAATGACAAGGACCCGAAATGGAGTGCGACCACGTGATCGTCGAATCCTGATGGCAAATCATGCGGCTTCAGATTCCGGTCCGCGCTGTTCTCTGTCCAGAACGCATAGTCGGCTTCGCGTCCGGCATCGAGCGAAACGAAGGCCAGTGTGCTGGGTTCGGGGCCATCGCTGAGATAGCTGACGTTTACACCGTTTGAGACCAGGTGTGTCCGCAAGCGCTGACCGAAGAAGTCTCGTGACAGGCGACCCAGGAATGCAACTGGAACTTCCAAACGTCCCAAAGCGACGGCAACGTTGTAAGGCGAGCCGCCGAGGCGGGGAATATATCCATGTTCCGCGGCGAAGCCGGACGGAGTCATATCAATCAAGGCTTCACCGCTGACGACGATCATCGGCGCCCCAATTTTGGCGGCCCAGTGGATTTACGCACTATCAGTTCGAGAGGCAGCTGCTCAGCTATTGGTGTCGGCAGTGGATACGGGGCGGCAATAGCCTCCAGGAGCAGGTCGGCTCCCCTTTGTCCACTCAGCACAAGTGGCTGTCGCACGGTGGTGAGTCCGACATAGGCCGCGACCTCGATATCGTCGAAGCCGATCACTGACAGTTGATTGGGCACCTCGACGCCAAGGTTGTTGGCCCCGTCGAGAACCCCGAGTGCCTGGGTGTCGGACGCAGCAACCACCGCTGTAGGCGGTTCTTTGAGGTTCAGTAGCTCTGCGGTCAACCGATGGGCTACGTGCCGCGCGTGCGGTCCTTCCTTCATGTATGCGGCCGGAATCTCAAGGTCAGACTCTGCCATGGCACGTCGAAAGCCGACGCAACGATCCACGCTTGAATTGAATCCGTAAGGATTGATACTCGGATCGCCGATGAAGGCGATCCGGCGGTGACCGAGCCCAATCAGATGTCTGGTGGCTATATAGCCACCAGCAACGTTGTCGATGTACGTGTTCGTGAAGGCTGGATGGCCAAAGTCGACTAGGACAACAGGCACTCTAGCGTCGAGCAGACGCTTCATCTCGCGCGCGGGCGGTGGCATGGCAATGACCAAAACCCCATCTGGCCGCCCGTCGACCGCGTTCCGGAACTGCTCATCGACCTGCTCTGGCCGACCAACGTTGTACAGCACAATTTCATAGCTGGCGGCCGTGAGTCGTTCCTCGGCGCCCTGCAGCAGCAGGACAGCTGATGGGTGGGTGAAGAACGGAGCGATCACACCCACCTTCGTCGTCCGGCCACGCGACAACCCGCGCGCAATTTGGCTCGGGCGATAGTCCAGCGCCAGGATCGCTTCCTCCACTCGGCGACGGGTGGGCTCGCGCACTGCCGCGGTGCCGTTGACCACTCTTGACACGGTTGCTTTCGCAACCCCGGCCGTGGCCGCGACCTCAGCGATGTTGGCCAGTCGATGGAGTCGCTTCCTTGAAACCGCTTTCACGCGCCGATCGTACCTCAATTGACAGCTTTCGAGGCGTGTGCTAGGGTCGCCTTGAAACCGGTTTCATACGTCGATATGAATGCCAACCTTGGCCATTTGGTCCGTATTTTCGTGGGGCGGAGGAACGTGATTGTGAGCTACGGATCGCCTCGGCGCACGGGCGTGGGACTTCGCGGTCTGCCGGCATTACTGTGGGCGGTTGCCCTGGTTGGGGCGTGCGCCGCACCGGGATCCGGAACATCGACGTCGTCGGGAGCGGCCTCCGGCGGAACGGCCGGCTGCGGGACTGCTCCGGTTACATTGAATGCATACTTCGAGACTGGGTTCGACCTCCCATTCAAACTGAGCGCGGAGTTCACGAAGCAGTACCCAAACGTCACGTGGAACATCACTCAGGACCAGTTCACGAACCTCATCAACGAAACGCCCCGTGTGCTTGCGAGCAGCAATCCGCCGGATCTCATCCGGCTCCCCACGTTGACCTCGTTCGCAAAGGAGGGGTTGTTGAAGAATCTCGACTCCTATGCGAAAGGTTTCGGCTGGGACAAGTGGCCGGTTCCGCAGCTCAGCCAGAACCGCGTCGGCTCGGACGGGACGCGCGGGTCGGGCTCGCTGTACGCCATGGGTCTGAACTACAGCCTGACGGGCATCTTCTACAACAAGAAGCAGGCGGCACAGATCGGCATGACTGAGCCACCGAAGACCCTCGCCGAGTTCGAATCCTTCCTCGCGAAAGCCAAGGCTGCTGGGCTCTTGCCGATCATGGAGTGGGGTAGCGCGAAGAGCGGCATGGGCCTCGCGTTCCCACTACAGGCGCTCATGGCATCGGTCGGCCCGGTTGGTCCCATCAACGACTGGATCTACGGGAAGTCGGGAGCGACCATCGACACAGCCCCGAACCTCGATGCGGCTAAGCATCTCGAGCAGTGGATCAAGAGCGGGTACTTTCCTTCGGACATCAACGCCATCGAGTACACCGATTCGAACGCGCGCTTCACAAAGGGCGAGGGCGTCTTCACCTTCAACGGGGACTGGGAGAACGCCGACTACGACAAGAATCTGCCCAGCAACACCGGCTTCTTCTTGATGCCTTCATCGCAGGCGGGCGGCCACCCGGCGGCGATGTCAGCGCCCCTGACCTACGGCATCGCGGCCAAGGCGAAGCACGCCGACTGCGCTGCCTTCTTCTTCAACTGGGTCGCGTCGAATTCGACCGCGCGCCAGATCGACGTGACTGTCGGCGGTTCGAATCCGGGCGGGCCCGCGGGTTCATCGGTCCCGTCAGTTACAGCGGGTTCGGTCACGAGCGAAACATTGGCCGCCGGCAACGTCATCGGCAAGGCGGGGACCTCGATGGACTTCATCGCCAACGCGACGAGCTCGATCTTCGCGCAAGGCTGGACGCCCGAGCTCCAGAAGATGGTTGGCGGCAAGCAGGATCCGGCCGGTCTGCTCAAGGCGGTACAGGCCGAGTACCAGAGGGAACTCGCCGGGTAGTGCCCGAGCCCAGTAGGGCGGTATCTCGGCCGGTCGCGTCCACGAGCACGCGCAGGCGCGAGGTGCCGCTCGCTGCCTCGCGATTCTCGCCCGCGTTGTGGTTCCGCCGGGAGGTGGTCGTCGGGTGGCTCTTCGTCCTGCCGGCGCTACTGATGTACTCGATTTTCGTGCTGCAGCCGCTTGTGCTGACGATCCAGTACTCGCTCTATCGCTGGGATGGCGTCGGTCTCGCAACGTGGGTCGGATTCTCGAACTACATCACGGTTCTAACCGTGCCGGATCTCCTCGAGACGATCTTCAACTCGCTGCGGTTGGCAGTCTTCTTCAGCCTTATCCCCGTGAGCCTCGGGCTTGTCGTCGCGAGCGTGATTCACCGCGTGGCGACTGGTCCGCTCGGCGCGACCGCCCGGACCGTACTGTTCCTGCCCCAGGTCATCCCGCTCGTAGCGGCTGGAATCATCTGGGGCTGGCTGCTGGCGCTCCCTGGCCTCGTCAACGAGATTCTCACGGCGATCGGGCTCCACAACCTGGCTAGGGCCTGGCTCGGCGACTTCTCTACGGCGCTTCCCGCCGTCGGGATGATTGGCGTCTGGGTCCTTTCGGGTTTCTGCACTGTGCTCCTGCTCACCGGCATGAGCAAGATCGACCCGGCGCTATACGAGTCGGCAAGGCTCGATGGCGCCGGTTGGTTCACTGAGTTCAAGGCTATTACCGTCCCGATGCTCCGCTATGAGATCGCTGTCTGTCTCACCGTCACGGTGATTGCGGCGCTCGCCGCCTTCGACATCGTGTACATCTCGACTGGAGGCGGACCGGGTCACGCGACCGCGGTCCCCGGGCTCCAGATATATATCCTGGCATTCGTCGAGCGCCAGGTAGGCCTTGCCTCCGCCCTCGCCGTGCTGCTCATGCTGCTGGTGTTGGCAATTGTCCTCCCGCTGCAATGGCTTAGCCGGGAGAGTGCGCGATGAGGCCCGCGCGCGTCGAGCTCTACGCCGGCCGGACGCTCCTGGTCGTGCTCATGGCGATCACGATCGTGCCGTTCATCAGTATCTTCACCACGGCACTGCACCCCTCGGGAACGGTGCCGAGCGGGCTCGCATGGCCGGCCGATCCGCAATGGGGGAACTTCATCGAGGCCTTCAACGTAGCAAACATGAAGGTGCTCTTCGCATCGAGCACGTTCATCGTGCTTGCGGTCGTGCCGGCGTCGCTGGCGATTGCGACCATGGCCGGGTTCGCCATCGGACTCCTTCGCGTGCCTGGCTCGCGCCTGCTTTTCCTCTTTTTTGTGTTCGGCCTGACTCTCCCGTTCGAGGGCATCGTCATCCCGCTGTATTTCCTCGAGCAGCAAATGGGGATCCTCAACACACGGTTCGCGATCGTGTTGCCGCTGATCGGCCTGTACATGCCATTCGCAGTGTTCTGGATGCGCGCCCACTTCATCAATATGCCGGCCGAGGTCTCGGACGCGGCACGGGTGGATGGGGCATCAACGTGGGATCTCTTCTGGCGGATCCATGTTCCCCTCGCCCGGCCGGCGATCGCCTCGCTCGGGATCCTGATGGCCGTCTGGACGTGGAATCAGTTCCTCCTGTCTCTGGTGCTCGTGGAGGACCCCCTGCAGCGGACGATGGCTGGAGCGCTCGGAGCCTTCCAAGGTCACTACGCGACCGACATCCCGCTCCTCTGCGCGGGCACGATCCTGATTCTGCTGCCGACGCTTCTCGTATTCATCCTGTTCCAGCGGCAGGTGATAGCAGCGCTGTTGGAGGGTGCCGTAAGGGGATGACGCCGACCGTCGGACGTCACCGCACACCAGCGACAACCATTGCCGAGCTGGACGACGGACGGCGCCTCTACGGGTTCGCCGACGAGGGTTACGGGCGCGTCATAGATGCCTTCGTCACCAACTTCGTCGACCACCAAGACCTCGGCGCAGGCTGCGTGGTGTACGTTGACGGTAGATCGGTCGTCGATCTCTGGGGAGGCGTCGCTGATCGGCGGACGCGAAGCCCATGGGAAGAGAACACGGCGGCGGTTATCTTCTCTGTCTCCAAGGGCGTTCTCGCGATCTGCGCCTACCTACTTGCGCAGGAGCGCCGACTGGACCTCGACGCGCCTGTGGCCCTGTACTGGCCCGCGTTCGCGAAGTTTGGTAAGGAGGCCATCACGGTCCGTCATGCGCTGTCTCATCGTGCTGGCGTCCCTTGCCTCGACGTCGATCTCACGAAGGAGGATGTCATCGGGTGGGAGCCCGTCATCCGCGCGATCGAAGACCAGCGCGCGCTGTTCCCACCGGACGCAGGTCACTTCTACCATGCCCTCACATACGGCTGGCTTATGGGGGAAGTGATTCGTCGCGTCACCGGCCTTTCGCCGGGCATGTACTTCCGTGCGGCGATCGGAGATCCGCTCCAATTGCACGCGTGGATCGGACTCCCCGCCTCCGCGCGGCGGATGGTCGCCTGGATGGAGGCACCGCTGCCAGACGAGGATTCCGAGGCTGCGCGCAAGGCCGCACGCATCTTTGCCACCAACCGGTGCGTAGAGAGCAGTGTTTCGCTCGGCGGGGCCTTCGCTTTTCCGGCCGACGGCGACTTCGTCACGTTCAATGACCCCGCGATCCAGGCCGCCGAGATTCCCGGCGCGAATGGCATCGCGACGCCGAGATCGCTCGCTCACCTCTACGCAGCGTGCCTCACAGATCTCGGCGCGGATAGGCTGCTGATCGACTCTTCAATTGACGACGCGACGCAAGTTCGCTCGACGGGACCTCAGCTTTCGGGCATGCCGGACGACGGGACGCGATGGGGAACCGGCTTCCAACTCGCCTCACCCCCGGCGCAGCCGATGCTAGGCCCGCGGAGCTTCGGCCATGCCGGCGCGGGCGGGCAGCTCGCCTTCGCTGATCCCGATTACTGCGTGGGATTCGCCTATCTCAGCAATCAGATGGGCGGCTATGGCGACGAGCGCGCTCGCAAGCTTACGCTCGCGCTCCGATCCGCCCTTGGAGCCTAAACGCAGGACGAGGCGCAGATCGCTCACTCGGGTCTCAAGATTTGGCGCCGCCACGTTGCGGCTGGAAAGTCCGGTGCCGCGGCGGTCATGAAGGATGAGCCTGCACGAGGCGGCAAGGGCGCGCGGCAGCGGACCGGTCACTGGCCATTCCCACGCCAGATCGACATTGCCGGTGAAATCGAACCCCCAAGCCATATCGATGGGTCCCTCACCCGCGACCTGATAGGCGACGTAAACGCCGTCAGATGTTCGTGCGTACCGGGTGTCACGAATCGGCATGTTCTGAGGATCGAGGCTTGGGCGGCCCAACAGTGGCGGCGCGGTGCTGGCCCGCCAGACGACGCTACTAATCCTCGATCGCTACTTGAAGGTTCGCACAGTGCCCCGATTGTGCGCCCAGCTTTTCACTCGACCCGCCGTGGCCTAAAGTCCGATTAGTTTTCAACCTGGGAGAAGTCGATATTCCTATGAAGACGCACAAGCTTGTAACCACCGAGGCCGACATCGTCTATGACGTCCGCGGCCCGCTGCCCACCGCCGACGGACGTCCACCGCTGTTCATGATCGCCCAGCCCATGGACGCCAGCGGCTTCACCACGTTGGCGTCGTACTTCCCCGACCGCACCGTGATCACCTATGACCCACGCGGCCTCGGCCGCAGCATCCGCAAGGACGGCCGGGTCGACAACGCGCCCACCGTCCAGGCAGACGATGTGCACGCCGTCATCGAGGCTCTCGGCGTCGGCCCTGTCGAGATGTTCGCGAGCAGTGGCGGCGCGGTTACCGCGCTCGCGCTCGTGGTGGCATACCCCAACGACGTGACCTGCCTGGTGGCACACGAGCCGCCCCTCCTTACAGTGCTTCCGGACGCGCAGGCGGCCGAGCGCGCCCGCGCCGGCGTTCGGGACGCGTATGAGGCCAAGGGGTCGGGTGCCGGAATGGCGGCCTTCATCGCAATGACGTCGTGGCGAGGGGAGTTCACTGACGACTACTTCGCCCGGCCCATGCCGGATCCCGCCCAGTTTGGGATGACGACTGAGGACGACGGCTCGCGTGACGACCCGCTGCTCTCCGATCGTTCCTCGGCAGTCACCGGCTATCGCCCCGACTTTGCCGCGCTGGCCGCGGCGCCGACCCGCATCGTGATCGCCGTGGGCGAGGAATCCATGGGCACAGTCACCGGACGCACGTCGCTGGCCACGGCCGAACTACTTGGTCAGCAGCCGACGGTGTTCCCCAGCCATCACGGCGGCTTCATGGGCGGCGAATCGGGATATCCCGGCAAACCCGAAGCCTTCGCCGGCAAACTGCGCGAGGTCCTCAACAAGGACAACTGACGCAGTGAGCTTCACGCGTGAAGGGAGCGATCGCCCAGCCGCACGAAGCGCGCCAGGCCGAGGCGACCACCGTCCAATCGGGGCAAGATGAACCGACGATGCATCTGAACCTAGCCGCTGATGTCGTCGCCGGCATTGCCGTGTTTGTGTTCGCGGCCGGGTACTACGTTGCGCTGGCTGAACCTCGAAGGCGCCTGAGCTCCGCGGCGGCCGCCCAGCCGCGCAGGCCCCCGCCATGGCTGATGGGTCTCGAGCTGGTCAAAAGCCTCGTCGTAGCGGTAGTGGTCGCCGGGATCGTGAGCATCGGTGGCATCACCAGTGTCGCATCCGCCCTCCTGCTAGCGATTGTGCTGTGGATCGCGTTTCCACTAGTGCTGCTTGTCGGTTCAGTCACACAGGAGAACGTGCCTTGGAAGCTCGGAGCGATTCATGCTGGCGATTGGCTTGCCAAGCTCGTGATCATCTCGATCATCGTTACTCTCTGGCGTTAGCGAATGAGGGGCCGCAGACGGCTTGGCTCAACGTTTTCGTTTGGCCACTGGTCCAGAGTCGTTCCGGGTCACACGCGGTTCACAGATGCCTGCGCCTTTCAGCCAGCTCGATGCCATGTTTGCCGTATGCGAGACTTTGATCGGAGGCTGTGAGGATCTTTGTCGGACATTACTTCACTGCACAGTGCCCTCGTTTCGCGAATCCTCGAAGGGGAAGGTCAAGCGTCGCCTGAGATCCGCCGCGCGGCCTTCGACAACGAGGGGCTCGCGGAGCCCGTGCGCACATTCGTGGATAAGGTCGCACACGACGCACGGATGGTCACCGATGCGGATATAGGCACGCTGAGGAAAGCAGGCCTGAGCGAGGACCAGATCTATGAAATTGTGGTCTGTGCCGCGATTGGCCAAGCCACTCGTCAGTACCAGAATGCGCTCGCGGCACTCAGCGCCGCAACCGGGAGAGATTGAAGCATGCGCCTCGCCATCCTCGATCACGGACATGGAGTCCGAGCGAAGGCGATGTTCGCTCTCATCCGAGTCTTCTCGGGGCATCCGGTGGTGGATGCGGTCAAGTTGGCCCTTTATCGCCCCAGCTTCTATCGCGGGGGAGGCCTCACCCACGAGGCAATGCGCGGACCATCGGATTGGTCGGTCGCGGACCGCGAGCTGATGGCCGCATTTGTCTCCAAAGTGAACAACACGGAGTTCTGCATCGCGGCCCACACGGCAACGGCTGCGCTTGCATACAAGGATGGCGCGAAAGTTTCCGCGGCCCTCGCCGATCTGGAGACAGCCCCTCTCACCGAGCCCCTCCGTTCGACGCTGCGCATGCTGGGCAAGCTAACTCGCGAGAACAATGTGGATGTCGACGACATAAGCAAGGTGTTGACCGCGGGCGTATCAGAGCAACAGATCAAAGACGCCATCGCGGTCGCACTTGCGTTCAATGTGACCGACCGATTGGCGGACGTCTTCGATTTTGCGGTTGACGACTCTGCGGCTATCAAGGCTGGCGCAAAGTACCTGCTCGCGCGGGGCTACCGATAGCTTCTGACCTGGGTCGTTGAGCGAGCTGAGCCGTCGCCTACAACGCAAATTCGCCATCGATGTCGATGCCGGCGAGATCGAGGTTCTTCTTGCTCAAGGGACGGAGGCGAGGATCGAGGTCGCGGCCACCGCCGGGTGCAGCTCCGTCATGCTGTCATCGACCATCCCGATGCGCGCGTGCTCGTCGACACCATACACGTAGACCGGCATCCACTCCTCGGCTGGCAGGTCGCGGCAACGTGGACTGGCGAGATGGTGATTGACGCGGGGGCGTTGATTGTGTTCCGACCGCCGCGGTGGTGGTGGAGATGTGAGTCATGATGACCTTCTCACCGGTTACTGGTTGGCGCGCGGCCGGCCGCACTAAAGAGCAACGGGAGGTAGCGATGAACTTCAACAGCGTCATGATCGGATCGGAGGATCCCAAGCGGCTCGTCGATTACTACACGAAGATCCTCGGCAAGCCCGCCATGTCGGAGGGGGGCTATGACGGCTGGCAGATCGGCAGCGGATGGATAACGATCGGCCCCCATGACGAGGTCAAGGGCAAGAACCCGACGCCAGGCCGCCTCATCCTCAACATCGAGAGCGAGGACGTAAAGGGGGACTTTGAGAAGTTCAGGGCGGCAGGGGCCAAAGTCGTTCGCGAGCCATACAACGTCGGAGAGGAGTCGCCCTATTGGATCGCGACCTTCGCCGATCCCGACGACAACTACTTCCAGCTCATGAGCCCGATGTAACCGATTTCCCGTTCATCGCCTGCCGCATCAGTAGAGAGTGCGGCCGGGTTCGCAGCCGACGATCAGGTCTTAATCGGCCCCCGACCAAAAATCGTATTCAAAGCGAGGACTTCGCCTGCTCCGTCTGGCCGGCGGCGGTCACAGGGAGGTCACAGACTTCCTGTGGGAGCTAGATTGGTTGCCGACTCGCATGTATCTACTCCCTAATTCTCGGCGGTTAACGCTGAGCTCGGGTAATCCCCCGCAATTGGAAAGGAGATTGACTAATTCCATGGAGCTACGCCCGCTCACACGCGACGACCTCCGCCTCTACGAGCGCATCTACACCGATCCGCGGATGTGGGCCGAGCTGGGCGGAGTCCTCGACCAGGACACGACCGAAAACCTCGAGCGTGCGGTCGCTTCGGTGGAGGCCGATCGCCACTGGGTCCTTGTCATCGTCACCGATGACGGGACCGATGTGGGCACGGTGTCCCTCTGGGACCACGAGTGGGAGGGCGAGACGATCGACGAGATTGGCTGGATGGTGCTCCCCGAGCACCAGGGACACGGGCTCGCAAGCGCTGCGGTCACCGAGGCGCTGAGGCGGGCGGACGCCGCGGCCCGCTGGCGGGTGCTCCACGCCTTTCCAGCGACGACCAATACACCCTCGAACGCCCTATGTCGCAAACACGGCTTTGCCTTGCGCGGTCCGATCGACTACTACTACGCCTATGGGGAGCGAACCCTGCGTGTGAACCACTGGGTGCGCGACACGGTGTCGGAATGAAGCTCAACATCACCTGAAGGAACCGCATCGTCGTGCCGTACATCATGGGTGACCGTTGGCACCGGCCTCGCTGCTCGACACGGAAAGGCACGTCACACGAAGCAACTTCGGCCCATCGCCGCTCGTCCTGAAGCGCCCCGGTGTCCCTGGCGCCGGGTCTCGGTCACCCACTGCGACAACCTCGAGATGCTCCCGACTCGGACAACGCGCGCGCCGTTCGACCGACGGGTGGGCAACCCGAATGTCGCCAAAGGTACAGTGGCGCCTTGGACCTTCCTGAGCTGTTGGTTGCTGATGCTGCCGCATGGCGAACCTGGTTGAATGGCAACCGCGCCAAGTCACAAGGCGTGCGACTGGTCCTCGCCAAGAAGGGCACGACGCATCCGACGACGCTCACCTACGACGAGGCACTCGACGAGGCGATCTGCTTTGGCTGGATCGACGGGCAGCTCGGGCGCCGTGACAGCGCAACGTTCCTGCGACGATTCGTGCCCCGAAACGCCCGGAGCCCCTGGTCTCAACGCAACGTTGCCATCGCCGAGCGGATGAGCGCCTCCGGACGAATGCACCGATCAGGGGATGACGAAGTTCGGCGGGCGAAAGCAGATGGTCGATGGGAGGCCGCCTACGCCGGTCAGAGTGGCGCAGTGGTTCCAGAGGACCTGGCGAGGGCATTGGCGGCCAACCCCCGCGCCCAGGCGATGTTTCAAACGCTCACGAGTGCGAACCGGTACTCCATCGTCTATCGGATCGGAAGCGCGAAGAAGATCGAGACCCGAGCCAGGCGAGTCGAGCAGTTTGTGGAGATGCTGGCCCGGGGCGAGACCATTCACCCGCAAGGTCCACGCCTATCCGAGTAGTTGGCCAGGCATCACGGAGCAGGCCCCGATCGCCGGTTCCACTGAGCAGATTCCAGTCCAGCCAGCGTCGAGTGATCACACCGGCGATCGGCGCACCCCGCTGATTTCCGGAGCCTTTGGCGCGACGATCTTGACCGGCGCGAGCGTCGGGTAAACGATCGGCTGGGTCAGACAAGTCGGGTCGACGCGACGGTGGCACGGTCGGCGTCCTGTTGGTCAACCCAGTCATGGGGCGACCACGCTAGAAAGTCTGAGATAAAGAACGTAACTCGTTGGTTGATCCTGACGGGCGTCGAAAGTTGTCCGGCGTTGACGTCCACGTCCTGAGGGTCGAATCGGAGGCCTCGTAAGCGACCGCGCCGGCGTATTTCGGCGGATGAGGCTAGTCGCCAGCCCCGTGGAGGTCACAGCCGCCAGGTGCGTCCTTGGCCGTGCGAAGTTTCAGACGAGGAGGCGGCTGTGAGAGCCATCCAGCGGCCGGGCGTCAGGCCGTAGGTTCGCTTGAACTGACGCGTCATGTGGCTTTGGTCGGCGAAGCCGGACTCGGCGGCGGCTCGCGCGAGTGATTGGCCGCTCTCGATCGCGGTCCGTGCCATCGCCAGGCGGCGCAGCGTCCGGTATCGGTCGGGGCTCGTCCCGAACGCCCATCGGAACTGGCGAGCGATCGTGAAGCGATCGATGCCCGCGATCTTTTCGAGGATCGAGGCCGAAGTCTGCTCGGATGCGTGTGCTACGAGATAGTCGCGCACGAGCTCAACTGCCCTCATGTCGATGGCGGCTCGGCCGAAGTTCGTCTGGCCACTCAGGGACAGGAGGCCGTCGGCGACCGCAGCCGCGATCTCGGCCGAGCTGAGTTCGCTGATCGGCTCGTCGATGTCGGCGAGTAGGGAAGCGATGGGTTGGGCGGCGGGCGTCGGCTCCTGGACGGGATCGGCGACGAACGGCAACGCGCGACCGGCGAGGGCGTCACGGACGAGCTCGGGCGCGATGTAGAGGATCCGGTAGCCGAACCCGTCGTCAGTTCCCGCGGCGCCGTCGTGCGTCTCGTCGGGATGCAGGACATGTAGCTGACCGGGCAGGCAGATACGGCGCGAGCCGCGGTAGCGAAAGATCTGCACGCCGGCGGTCGTGATGCCGATGGCATACGTGTCGTGCCGGTGCGGTTCGAATCCGTACGCGGAGAGGTATACCTCTGCGCGCTCGACGCCTTGGGCGCTCGATCCGAACCTGATTGAGTCCGACCGTCGTCCGCCGGATCGTTCAAGACCGCCGACATCGATGCCTCCTAGCGTTTGCGGCATGGGTCAAGGGTATAGCGGGTAATGGCGAGGTGAGGCGCTCCGTGTCACGGTGATTTGGTGGGGATCGGTCGGGCCGCTGGTGCTGATCTCGGTGGCGATAATGGGCAGCCCTGGCCCGGCGACGATCAGCCTGGTCGCCGCCGGCTCGGTCCGCGGCGTGCGGCGATCGTTCCCATACCTGTTCGGGATCATCGTCGGCACTACGCTCGTCCTCGTGGCGGTCGCGACCGGGCTTACGAGCGCGGTCCTGGCGGTCCCTGCGGTCGGCTCCGTCCTGATCTGGATCTCGGCCGGATATATCCTCTGGCTCGCTTATCGCATCGCGACCGCGCCTCCGCTCTCGAAGCCGACCGCAGCTCCGAATGCCTTCTCGCTCATGGGCGGAGCACTCCTCGGCATTGCCAACCCGAAGGCCTGGGTCGCGATCGCCGCGGTCTTCGCCAGCGCCCACCTCGCCGATTCCCCGACGACCGACGCCGCCGCCAAGATCGCGGTGCTGACTGTGACGATCATCGTGATCTGCGCAATGTGGCTCATCGCAGGCACATCACTCGCGCCGGTGCTTCGCGATCCACGGCGAGCCCGCCTGGTCAACGCCGCCCTCGCTGTGGTGCTCGTCGCCGCGACCACGCTCGCAGTGCTTCACTGAGGCCACCAGTGCACGATCTCTTTCGCGGGCCGGCTGAGCGAGCAGCCATGGTTGACGTGGTCCTGCCCGACTGGCTGGTCTTCCGACCCCGCCTCTTTCCCAGCTGCAACTTCGCCTGGTTGGCCGGTCCCCGGCCGGTCCTGGTCGACAGCGGGTTTGGCAGCGACCTTCAGGCGACTCTCGGCCTGCTGCCGGGCGAGCCCGCGCTGGTCTTCAACACGCACTGGCACTCCGACCATGTGGGCGGCAACGCAGGATTGGTGGAGCGCTTCGGCATGCCGATCGCTGCATCGGCGGCCGAGGGCGCGCGCGTCAACGCAGGCGATCCTGAGTCGTTCGGCTCGGACTACCTGGACCAGCCGGTCGACCCCTATCGCGTGGACCAGCTGGTGGAATCGGGCGAGCTAATCGAGACCGGCGCCATCAGCTTGCGGGTCGTGCCGACCGGCGGGCACTCGCTCGGACAGGTCGCCCTCTTCGAGGAGCGCTCCAGGGTCCTGATTGCGGGTGACGCCATCCTCGCCCGCGACGTGGCCTGGATCAATCCGTTCATGGATGGTGCCGAGGCTCTGGAGGCGGCGATCGCCACCGTCGAGCGGATCGGCCGCCTCGACGCACGTTTGGCGGTGGCCGGTCACGGCGAGGTGATCGAGGACGTGGCGAGTTGCGTGAAGTGGTCAGTAGAGCGACTCAAGCTCTGGCGCCAGGACCCCGCCCGAATGGCCTTCCACGGCTGCCGGCGCGTCTTCGGCTTCGCACTCATGATCCATGGCGGGTTTGCCCGCTCGGAGGTGCTTCCATACCTGCTCGCTCGGCGCTGGGTCCACGACTTCGCCCCGCTGGCGGGCCTGCCGACCGAGGAGTTCGTGGAGCGGATGGTCTCCGACCTAGCCGGATCTGGCGCAGCGCGCTGGGAGCACGACCGCCTGATCTCGACCGTCCCGCACACCCCGGTCCTCGTTGTAGGCGGTTAACGTCTCGTCGGTTGCAGGATCGTTCAAGACGACGGTATCTACGCCCCCTAGCATGGCCTGCGGTCAGACGACGCTCGGATGATTCCGGGAGTCGGATGTCGTGCTCGTGATCAGAGATCACAGCAGCTTCTCGTTGACATCGATTCGGTTCATCAACTCGGTCGAAGTTCAAAGGGAGAACTGGTCCTTCGGACGAGGAGTCGCGCAGTCAGTCCCGCAGCCCGAAACGAGATAGAGGAGGAGCGATTCATGGCAAAGACGGTCGGACCTTTCAGCCCATGGCGTCGGATTGGACAGACGATCGCCACGTCCGGTCAGATCGGCCTGGGCGACGACGGGAAGGTGGTCCAAGGCGGCTTCGGGCCCGAGCTCGAGCAGACGCTCCGCAACCTCAGCAACGTCCTCGCCGACGCCGGTGTTGCAAGAGAGCAGGTCATCAAAGTCAATGTTTACCTGGCTGACCTCGCGGACTGGTCTGCCCTCAATGGTCCCTACGCTGAGTTCTTTGGCTCTTCGCTCCCAGCACGGACCGCCTTCGCGACGTCCGCGCTCCCGCTCGGTGCCCGGGTCGAGATTGAAGCCTGGGCCATCGTCGAGGAGACTCCGTGAGCGAGGCCCCAAATCAAGTCGATTCCGGCAGTTTCGGCTCTCTCAATGATCGCGCGTGAGCGAAGAGCGCGGCCTGTTCGTTGGGTTCGCCGCTAGCTGGTCGTCGGGATCCCATGAACGTCATCGGGCTGCCCCGTACGACTTTCGCGCCGCGGCGAGGTCTTTAGGCGGATGAGCCGCCGCGTCTCAGACTTCATCGCGGGTTGGCGCACCGGGCTCCCTCGCCCCGTGCTCATCCTTCAAGCGGGAAACGCCCTCAACTACTTCGGTTACGGGCTCGTTCTTCCCTTCGAGATCATCTATCTGCACCAGATACGTGGCTTTTCCACGTCGACGGCCGGACTGGTTCTCGCGGCGACCATGGGGACGGCCGCAATCGCCGCCCCGCCGACGGGAGGGCTGCTCGACCGGTACTCGGCCAAAGCGATCTTGGTCGCAGGACTCCTGGCGAGCGCCCTAGGCTACGCCGGCTTCGCCTACGTAGACAGTCCCTGGCAGGCCTTTGCCTGCTCGATTGTCAGCGGAGCCGGAATCGGGGCGGCGAACACGGCCAACCGGACATTGACGATCAGATTGATCAAGCGCGAGCAGCGAACGGCCGCCTTCGCTCTTAACCGCGTCGCCGGCAACTTCGGTATCGGCTCCGGCGCAACCGTAGCCGGCTTCATCGTCGCATTCGCACAGCAGCTCAGCTCGTTCCAGACGCTCTACATCTTCGACGCCGTCACCTACGCCGCATTCGCGCTGATCGTGCTCGCTGCCGTACCGAGCCCTCGAGCCGAGACCGTCACAGCGACAGACGCCAACGGAACCGGCTTTCGCGCCGTCGCTCGAGATCGGGTCTTCCTCACTGTGATCGGAGCCAATATCGTGCTCCTCGTCGTCGGCCACACGTTCTTTTCCAACATCCTGCCCCCATTTGCAAAGGCCCACACACCGCTCGGCCCCGCCGCGATCGGGATCCTCGTTCTCGTCAACACGTCCTTCGTCGTCATCGCGCAAATCCCAGCGGTGCGCGTAGTGACACGGATGCGACGCACATACGCTTTCGCCGCGGCAAGCACGATTTTTGCGGTCAGCCTGCTCGCGGTGCTGCCCGCAACGCTCATCCACTCGGAGCTCGCTGCGACCGGTCTCCTCGCCGGCGTTGCGATCGTCTTCGCAATCGGCGAATGCGTGCACACCAACGTTCTCGGGCCACTGGTCGCGGACATGGCTCCAGCCCATCTGCTCGGCCGCTACCTGTCTCTCTACAGTCTGGCCTTCAGCATCTCCCTGGCGCTCGGCCCGGCGATTGGTGGCCTTCTGCTGCAGACCTCGCCAGACGCCATCTGGTGGGGTGGCGCGCTTGCCGCGGTGCTGGCCGGAGCCGTCCTGCTTCGACTCGGCGGCCGCATTCCCGACCCGCTCCGCGAAGCACAGTCAGGTCTCGGGTCGGCGCCAGAGGCCGCGTGAGGTCCTCCACGACGGAGTCGAAACGCGCCTAAGACGGCGCGTAGATGCTGAAGGTCTGCACGCTGCCTAAGGAATCCACGTAGTAACCAGTGGTTGACCCAGGCGAGAGCGCCATTCCTCGCGCGGTATCCACCCCCCAGTACCACGATGTGGACACAACTCTCGGAGCGTTGCCAATAGGGTGCACTCCGCCCCAGGCGTCCAACACGTACCCTGCGCCATTTGGATCGAGCATGTACGGAATGATCGTCCTCGCGATGTCCAGGTCGGGCCAGTACGGATAGTCCGAGCTTGACAAGGCCGCGGCATCGCCCCATTGGTGCACGCCGCCGTGGGCATCGAGCACGTAACCTGAGTCGACGCCGTTGATCTCGCCGACGTAGTCGACGGACCGCGCCAAATCCATATTGGGCCAGAAGCCGGTGACGTGCGGGTTTGTGTCCAATGTCGGCCCAATGGCCGCGCTATAAAAAGGATGCAGCCCGCCCCAGCTGTCGAGCACGTAACCAGATTGGCAATCGGGGCGCAGAACCAGGGCTCGCGCAATGTCCGATTTCGGCCAGGAGGCGGTGATCGTGACGGGAGGCGCGGTGCCCAGCGCGTGGACTCCACCATGGAGGTCGAGCTCGTAACCGTAGTTCTCGAAACCTGAGCAGGTGGCGACACCACGCCCATAATCGGCGCCCCATAGAGGCGATGCTCCCTGGCCTGTGATGGTGGCGCCGCCGAATGGGATGACCTGACCACTTCCAGTGCCGACGTAGCCGGATGTCCCCGAGATCATCGAAAGCGACCGGCGGGGTCCGATCGGCACATGGCCGGTCATGTACGAATAGAGGACGTAGCAAGGATCAAAGCCCACCCCTCCGGACGGAATCGTGCCTTTGGAAATAGGACACCCGGGTGTCGGCAGATAGAGAGGTGTGGGGGGAAGGTAGTAGTTCTGCCTCGAGAGGTTGCCCCACGAGTTGTACATGAACTCCACGTGAGCGCCATGACAGGGCGCGCCGGTCTTGGGGGCGAAACCAACCTGCACCGAGCCGATCGGGTCGCCGGCGTTGACGTGGTGGAATCGACCGTCGGTGTACCGGGGCAACGCGCGCACGTGTCCAAACTGGACGACCGCAGGCCTCCGGTTGAGCTGCTCCACGATGTAGCCAGGGCTCCAACAGTTGTTGCATGACGGACAGGCGCGATATTGCACTGAGCCTGCCTCCGGGGCGTGGATTACCGTTCCAGCGACCAGCGGGACGTCGATCCCATATTCACCGGGTTGGTTGTTGGAGTAGTCGTAGTAAATCGGGAATCCCAATGTTCCACCGGTGCTCCAGGGTGGAGAGACGACGCCGGCTGCGGCCTGCACGTCGATGCGCGACCCATTTACGCTCACGAGCAGGGTCGTCACCAGCGCCAGAGTTAGAAGGCCTGCGACGACGCATCGACCACGGCCGACCATACATAAGTAACGTCCCCTGCCGGTTCGATGGCTTGATCTACATGTCCCGGCGGTACGGCCTGCAGTCAGCTCCTTGAGTCACCACCCCGCGGGCGTGTCGTGGCGTCGACTGATGTCACGAGTCTCTTTCTGAATTCGCTATGAAGCGTCCGGTGTTCAAAGAGTATGTGGAGCGTTCTGCGCCGTATCACTGAGCCGAGTTGTTCGCATTTCTTTACTCCCTCCTGCGGCTTCTCCTCGACGTCGCCGACGTGCGCTTGCGGGTTGGCGACCCTAAGGCGGAGTTGCTGCTTCTTCGCCACCAACTGCGAGTCGTTCGCCGTCAAGTGAATCGGCCGCAGCTCGACATGGCCGACCGGGCGATCATGGCCGCGTCCCGAGCGGAAGCGATGATCACCAGATCGCATTCGGAGAGTCCCAGCCGTCTACCGAGGTGATCCAAAGGGACGGCTGTAGGTCGATCCTCCGAGCTGGCAGGCCACGACAGGCCGCCGAGGCGGAGACGGCGAGAGCCTACCCTGAAGGCCTGACCGAGTTTCCTCCCTGAGGTCAGTGCGGTTGGGTGACTACGCCAGCTGCAAAACCGCAGCACGAGAGCGTCTGGGTTGGAGCGATCGAAGTTTGGCTGATGCTGACATTGACGAGCGTTCCTACCGTGTCCTCAGCGTCGGCGACCACGCCCACCCCGACCTGACCTCCGCTGATCGAGTCGCCGGTCAATGTGTTGTCGCCGTCCTGGATTACCGCGCCGAAGTAGCGGTTGTCGGTCAGTGTGTTGCCCTTGTCAGAACAGCAGCCGCGCGCGCCAAGGAGGTAGGTCCCGATGTCGTTTCCGCTGATGCGGTTGCCCGAGATGACAGTCGGCACCGAATTGGAAATGATCAGAATTCCGGCAGACTGCACCTGGTTGATCGGGTCTGGGCCACACGCCGGCAAGTCACAGAGATTGCCCGATATGGTGTTGTCCGAGATGGTCCCAGTAGCTCCCCCGCTGACGGTCACGCCATAGGGCGCGCCCGTGCCGGGACCGATGATGCGATTGTGCGCGATGGCGGCCGTCGATGCGAAACCGAAGACGACGAGTCCGGTGCCATCGTAGCCGCTGATCGTTGAATCTCCGATCGTGACGTGTCCGAACAGCGTTGACCGATCCACGCCAGCCCGGGCCAAGCCGACGCGGACAGCCGTAGCCCCAGTGCAGCTCATGCTGATACCGCCCCCAGTCCTGATGTCGGTCAGCGCGCTCGAGTCGATGCTCAGCGTCGCGTTCTGAACGACGAGCACCCCATCCTGGAGACTGGTCGGCGACGTGCAGGGCTGGCTGCCAGGCCCGGCTATGTTCACCTTCGACGCGGTCACGTTCGCGGCGTTCAGGATCGTGACGATCACTCGACGGCCGCCAATCGGTCCCCGTTGCAGATTCGCTGGAGCCTTGATGGTGCTGGTGCCGACGCCGATCCCCTCGATCTTGAGATCCTTGGAGATCGTCACCTGCTCGCTATAGGTGCCTGGCTCGAGATCGATCGTGTCGCCCGGAGCAGCGGCGTCAACGGCGGCTTGTACAGTCGCGAAGTCCCCAGGCACGTTGAAGGTTCTGGGTCCGCGAGGTGCCGCCGGCGACTGTTTCGTAACCGGGCCAGTCGGGATCTCCCAGATGCCCCGTCCGAAGGTGGCAGCGCGCAGGAAGCTGCCGTCGGGCGGCATGTAGAGGCCCATGACGGTGACAGCTGGCAGCCCCCCGCCGAACAAGTGCCAGCTCTGGCCGCCGTCGACGGTTTGGTAAACACCGAGGAAGGTTGCGGCGTAAACGGTGCCACCATTCGGATCGGCGGGGTTCACTCGGAGGTCGTAAACCGGGACATCCGGCAGCCCTGAGCTGGCAACTTGCCAATGCACGCCGCCGTCGGTCGACTTGGCGACGCGCGGATGCGGGGACGGGGACACGCTGGCGGCGTAGAGGACGCTGTTGTTGGCCCACACCACCGTCGAGTTGAACGCTACCCAGCCCGGCACCTGGCCGGCGATGCTCGACTGCCTCCAGTGGCGGCCACCGTCTGTCGTGACCAGGACTCCGCCGCCGCTCTCCGCAACCGCGATGTGGTTCGTATCCAGCGGGCTGATGCCAAGGGGATTGATCACAGGACGAACGAGACCATTGCCCAGGTTGAGGATGGAGTTCCACCAGCGACCGCCATTGTTCGTCTCATAGACGTGATGGAGCGAGGTCGTGAAGAAGACCTGTCCCGTCGGGTCTGCTCCTGGCAATGGCGAAATCAGGGCCGTGTAGAAGAAGGTGTCACCCTGGTTGATGCCACTCCCAGTAAACCGCCACTTGGTCTGGCTGGGATCACTGGACGTGAAGATCCTGTCGTTGTTGACACTGGTCATCGCTACGGATCCATTGGTTTGGCTCCATGCGGTGCCAAAGCCGTCGCCGCCAAGCGTCTCGTTGAAGATTGAGGTGCTTCCCTGGCGAACCCGGGTGCCAGCGTCCTGGAGTCCGGTCAGGATGCTCTCCGGATGGGCCGGATTGGTCGTGACGCTGTAGTGCAGCGTATCGACCAAACCCTGGTTCTTGTCGGTCGAAAACGTAGCCCCGCCGTTGGTGCTGGTGGCCAACCCGCCGTCGTTGCCGAAAAATAATGTCGGGGAGGAGCGCAGGCTCGAGAACGCAGCGCAATGAAAATCGGCGTGGGCATACGGCAGACCGTACAGAGCCCTCCAGTTCGTAAGCAGCGTCCAGGTATCGCCGCCATCGGTGGACTTGGCACTGCTGAGCTGACCGCCGAGGTAGACCGTCGTGCGGTCGGCGTCCGTCGGATCGACCAGGATCATCTGGTTGTACCAACCCTGGCCGCCCATCAGATTCATGTCGTGTTGGTCGGGGTTCGGATTCCTGGGCGCTTTGCCGTTGAGATGCAGCGGGGTCCAGGTCCGGCCGCCGTCAACCGACCGGAAGAGGTCGGCCTGGGTGACACCGTCGGGGGTCCCAGCGAATGCATAAACCGTAGTGTCACCCGGCAAGCCGACGCCCAATGTTGTACGCCCGGCGCCGCTGTATCCTCCCCCCGAATTGGTCACCGTTTGCCAGGTCGCCCCGCGGTCGCTCGAGACGTAAAGACTGCCATTGCCGACTGGAAAACAGCCGCCGGAGACATTGTTGCTGGCGGGACAGGACGGTTGCGTCGCTGCGAGCCATCCTGCGCTCGTTTGCACGAGGCTCCAAACCATCGATCCAGCCGGGATGCCGGCCGCCTGGCTGTAGGTGAGGCCGCCGTCAATCGATCGGAATAATCCGTTGTCGGTTCCGACCATGACGATGTCCTGGGCCTGGGATGAGTCGAGCTTTACGTCCGCGACCAAGCCTGCCCCGGGCAGGTCGATAAAGGGCGCTGGCGTCCAGGTGTCGCCGCCATCCGTAGAACGCAGCATCACCCCGCCGGCCTGTGCTTGCCCAGCAAACGGATCCCCCAAGCCCAGGTAAAGGGTCTGGGGGTCGCGACCGAAGGCTAGCGAACCCCCCGACGTGGAGAAGACCGCGTCCGTCTTCGACACCCAGGTCGGGTACGGACTGGTGAAATCCGTTGTCTTCCAGACCCCTCCACCTGCACCCAGGACGTAGACCGTGTTCGGATCGCTGGGGTGCGGCAGTATCGCCTGCAACCTGCCGCTGTCGGTCACCGTGAGCGCGTTGCCGTTGAAATTGCGCACATCTCTTGTCGGGCCGAGCGACTGCCAGGCAGCCACGCCGGGAGGCGGCTGCACGCCGGCGGCCTGCTGGGGGTAGTGCGCCTGTTGCGTCTGTAGCTCGTGAAACAGTTGTTGACTGGAGCCGGACGACGGAGTCTTTCCGTACATCCCCAGCAACCAGTCGTTCCGGGCCAGCAACGTGTTCGAGTTGCTCTCGTCCGAGGGGCCGGACGTCACCTGGTCCGCTGTGTACGACCCGGTGTAGGAGTCTGGAGCGCCAGGCCCGATACCGCCATCGACGACCGGGTCCGTGTACGAGCTGTCAGGCGCAGCGGCGGGTGCTTGCTTGGCATAAACGGGAACTGCCGGGAAGAGAAGCCCGAATGCCACCACAGCCAACGACAAAGAAGCCATCTTGGCCGGCCTCGAACGTGGAATCCGTACGGACGCCTGGCCGGGCATTCTCCCCTTCCTTACATGAGTCGGCGCAGCGAAACTGTGCCGCGTCAGGCCCGTGATGTCAAGAGCTGCGGGAGAGGATGACGGGACCACGGATGACCGGAGTCAGCGACGTACGGGTCAGGACCGTGGAGGCACCCAGTTCTCAGCAGATGGTCGACGATTGGGTATGGCTAAGGCACCGAAGATGGATTAGGGAGCGCAATCCCGGGATTGGTATCCAGCGAGCTCCTTGGTGAGCCGAGCGACGACGTCAGAGAGAAATTGGCAGGTAGCGGGGTCCGTCTCTTCACGCCGTTACTGTCATCTATAGAAAGGTAAGGAGGTTGCGATGGCAGACTGGAACGCGGCGACCATCCAGGAATTCCACTCCAAAGCTGGCAAGGGGATAGGACCGTTCGGGGATCATCTGATGCTCCTCACTACGGTTGGGGCGCGAAGCGGAGACGAGCACATCACGCCGGTGATGTACCACCGCGACGGGGAGGGGTACGTCGTCATCGCGTCGAAGGCGGGAGCGCCTGACCATCCCGGGTGGTACCACAACCTCAAGGCGAATCCCGTGGCCAAGGTGGAGGTGGGGGCGGAGAACGGCACGGAGACGTTCGAGGTGAGGGCGCGCGAGGCGGAGGGCGAGGAACGGGACCGCATCTATGCCGAGCGCGTCGCCATCGCGCCCGGTTTTGGGGAATACGAGCGGCAGACCTCGCGGAAGATTCCGGTGATGATTCTCGAGCGAACCACTTAGCGAGCGGCGAGAGGAGAGAGGAGAGAGGCATGGCCCGCATCTTCATCACCGGCTCGGCAGATGGACTCGGACAGGCGGCCGCCCGGCGTCTGGTCGCGCTCGGCCACGACGTCGTCCTGCATGGGCGCAACCGCGATCGGGCCCAGCAGGCGTTGCGCGCCGTGCCGGGCGCTCGTGCGGCGCTCGAGGGCGATCTCGCCAGCATGGAACAGACGCGCGAACTGGCTGCTCAGGCGAACGCGGCCGGACCGTTCCAGGCGGTCATTCACAACGCCGGCGTTTACCGTCCCGGTGCAAGGCGCATCGACACGGTGGACGGTCTCGACGACGTGTTCGCCATCAACGCCCTCGCGCCCTACATGTTGACAGCGCTCATCGAATCACCTCAGCGGCTGATCTATCTGACGTCGGGCTTGCATCAGGGCGGCGACGCAGATCTGCGCGCGCTGCAGCCTCGCCAACCGCGCTGGAACGGATCTCAGGCATACGCCAACTCAAAACTGTTCGATGTCGTGCTGGCTTTCGCCGTTGCCCGCCTCTGGCCGCGCGTCCTCTCGAACGCGGTCGATCCTGGATGGGCTCCCACGAAGATGGGCGGCGCGTCCGCGACCGGCGATCTGGAGCAAGGCGTCGCGACCCAGGTGTGGCTGGCCATCAGCGAGGACCCTGGCGCGAAAGTGAGCGGCCGCTATTTCTATCGCAAGCGAACGCAATCCCCCCATGCGGCGGCATCGGACATCACCGTCCAGGACGCGTTTCTGTCCGCTTGTGAACAGTTGACCGGTGTGCGGCTGCCGACAGGGGTCACGAAGTAACGATCGTCTCCGCCATCGCGCCGCATGAGTCGCCCTGACGGCTACCGCGCCACGTCGCCGGATCACAAATTTCCCGGGAACTCTTCAGAGCGTCTTCGACCGCAAGTCGGTTTGCCGAACGACATTTTCTCGGGAGATGTGACGGTCGGCATGGTCGCCGCCTGGTTGGCCTTACCCGCCTGAGGCGAGACCGTGAAGCCGTCGCTCCAAGCTTTTGCGGGCCTGCACCAACTCCTGCGCCCGGTCATCGGAGCTTTGGCGCAGCAACCCGAGCCTCAGCGGCAAGTCCTCGAGGCCGCACTCGGGTTGGGCATTGCGCAGCTCCAGGCCTCTGGACCTGTGCAACTGACTCCGTCAGCGGGTGAAGCGGAAGCGGGTCTGGGCGAAGTCGCCCTTGGCGAAGGACAGCACCTTCGTGGGGGCGACCGCGAAGACGAACGCGTCGCCGCCGTCGTGGCGGAACATCCCATCCCGCACCTCGAAGTCCCAGTCGCCGTGATACTTCGTCCGCCACGATTCCGCCAGATGGACCAGCAGCTTCTCGTCGGTGACGCGCACGGCGGTGCCTTCGACGACGACATCGAGCCCGGACTTCCACGTGTTGTTGCCGGTCGTGAGCACGCAGTTCGCGTTTCTCGCGAGGTTCACGCACTTCTGTTCCTCGGCGCCGGTGCAGAAGTACAGCGAACCGTCGACCCAGACGGCCGGCAACGGCGTGACATGCGGCCGCCCGTCGGACCGAACTGTCGAGATCCAGAACAACTCGGCGCCATCGATGGTGTGCTCGACGCGCTCCCAAGGCGTTGCCGATGCGTTCGGGTCGCTGAAGCGGGCGTCGAGCTCAGCGGCAGGTATTGCTGCAGTCATCGCTCACCTCCTGTCACCGGGTGAATCACCGGTTTTTCGGCGCCCGAATCGCCCTGGGGGGACCTGGGCCCCGCCAGGGATTTCTCGGTTGACGCCACCCCGATCTGCAGCACCAGCAGCCAGCTGGCGAAGATGCCGCTCGACAGCATGATCACGCTCGCGAACGCCAGCGTGGCGAACACCCACCCTCGCTCGACATCAACGAGCGAAAAACCACCAGCACCGGCGAGGACGAATCCGAGGACGTTCCCGACAGCGCGAAACACGGTGGCACCTGGATGGGGTTGGCGAAATACGCGTTGACGAACTGTTCTGACTGAAAGAAGAACGGCTCCGCCCAGGCCGCCCACACCCACAGCCACCGCCGCCACGGCGGCGAACGGTCTCGGCATGAGAACCGCAACACCGATGAACATCACGCCGATGAAGCACCACACCGCGTTCGCGGCCCGCAGCCGCAGCAGAGGCGTGCGCTCGATCTGGTGCGGGTCCAGTGCGATGGCGACGAAGGTCAGTCCGGTCAGCGATGCCCCGGCCCCGATCAATCCGATGTAGAGGTCTCGCCACGCCGGCGCGGTGTTCGGGTCCATTGCGCTGAAGGGTACTGCCAGAAGCGGCCAGGCCTCTGACAGCACGGTCGACCTGAAACAGGCCAGCGTCTGCTCGATGGCCTTTTCGACGGGGTGGCTGGGCCGGACATCGAAGACCCGTTTCTGCCGCCTCCCTCCTCACCCTCACTTGCCACGAGCGATAGGAGTCGATATCGAAAAGTGGTGGTCTGGCGCACGGGATGGATGTCGCTGGCCGCTGGGCTTGGCGCAGCGGCACCAATAAAGCGCCAAGGCGTGAGAGCAGAATAGGGAAGCTTGGAGCGGACGACCTCGTCCAGCACCACGCAGTCTTGCCAATCGTTAAGGAGGCGCAAGATGGCTATCAGGTTGACGCTGGACATCTTCAGCGGACGGTTGAACCCTCAGATTGTGTTGACCGACGATCAGGAGCGCGAGCTGCTCAACCGCATGCGTCCGCGCAAGGAGCGTTTGACCCGTAAAGAGCTTCTCCCCGCGCCTCTGTCCATCCTCGGTTACCGAGGCATCGTCGTCGAGCAGTTGGGCAGGCCTTCTCGTGGGCTGCCGAAGTCGTTCAGGGTCGCCAACGGCGACCTGATCGGTGACGATTTCAGAGATCGGGCCTCAGATGAGAACGTCGAGTTGTTCCTGTCCGGTACCTCGGGACCATTCCAGGTTCTGGGGTTGGGCCCCGAGTTCCACGACCGCGTGCTCAAGGAGATCGATCGCTACCGAGGGCTCCGAGAGGAATGGAGGGAACGGAGGCACCAATGGCCCAGAAGAGAGCATTGCCGCTGCGCGCCTCTTTACGAGCCAGCGTGGTGGAACAACGATCCAACCCTGCTCGGCTGCAACAACTGCTACAACTACTCGACCAACTACCGGACCGACAATTTCGCGCAGCCCGGGATGGCCTCTGGCGTCAGCCACAACACAACTTGCCCCACAGTCATCCCTGCGGCCGTCGCCGACGGACTAATCAACACAGCAACCGCCAACAACCGCTGCCCTGCGGAGGGACACCTGGTCGCGCTGGTGATGGCCCCGGGATACGACTATCACTGGTATCGGAAGGGCAGGAATGGTTACTGGACGCACAAACCCGGGGGCACGCCTGCGACGAATGTCGACAACATCGGCAACCTGATCCCGGATCCGCGGACGGCTGATCGCGGCGTTTACACGCAGTTCTGCACCTTCATGATCGTCATGCACGGTCACATCAAGTTGAAGGGTCCTTACTGCTGACCCGTCCATGACCTGGATCGCCGGAGCTTCGATCTTTTCCGGTCGCCCCGACCCGTCCTGGCCGATCAGCGATGAGCTCGGAGCCCGCCTGGAGAGTCTCTGGGACTCTCTTCCTGCTTCACAGGCCGAAGACGTGAGGCCGCCGCCGTTGGGCTACCGCGGGTGTTTCGTCATCAGCCCTGACCGGCGAACGTGGATGGCCTATCGCCAGTCAGTTAGACAGGAGGCTGCGGGCCGCATCGAGCATCGCCGCGACCACAATCGAAACTTCGAGTCGACCGTCATTGCGTCCGCGCCGAATGGAGTACTTCCTCCCTGGGTCAACGATTAGATCCGATCGCCTGGCCCATCGCCAAGTAGCAGCCGATCCGCACCCCTATGATGTCCGCTCCGTGAGCGAGCGGAGGAGTCGTTGGTCATTCAGCGTGCTTGGTCGGATCATCTGGCTGCTTTTCGGCGTCTACATCGTGGTGACGAGTCTGGTCGGCGCCATCCTTGGCGTCCAAGCCTCCAACGGCTGGCTTGCCATCTGCTACGGCGCACTAGGCGCCAGCATGGGCCTCGCGGCAATTGTGTGCTGCTTCGTCTCCGGTCCGACGCGCGCCGTCTTTGTCGGCTGGTGTCTGACAGGCCTCGCCGCCAGGGCGGTCCTCGAGGGCGACCTTTATCTGTGGTTTGTGAGTCTTCCAATCGCTGCCATTCTCTTCAGCGCATTCATGGTGAGCTTGATCCGATTGCCAACATGGTCCGAACGGACATCATCGTTGGTGGCCGGAATCGCTTCCATTCTTGCCCTCACGCTGCTCGCGGTAGTGGCGCCGGCGCTGCCCACGATCTGCCCACCGCGGCCGCCAGCAGGAAAATCGGTTTCACTGTTCTCGTATCCACCAGACGTTTTTCCCTGGCAGACCGTGGAGCAGGCATACATTACGACCTGCACGTGACCCACCCGCTGCCTGGTATCCAATCGAGCGGCGGCGCCGCGTTGTTCGCGGGCCTGCGGAGTGGGGATTAGTTGGCTTCCGAGGCGGCGGGCCACTTTGGCCCGCCGCGACGACAGCTCAGGTCAGCAGATGATCCGTGAGGTGACGACGCCCTTGATCGCGTCAGCCGCGATTTGCTTCGGGTACACGTCGCCTCCATCGTCCGCCACGGTGATGGTCGCCGTTCCATCTGTCGTGCACAGATAGCCGACGGCGGTCCACTGGTCGTAATAGGGAGACTGGTTGACGTACTCATTCACGCACCCGTTGCCCGGGGCGCAGATCTGATAGTGGACGTGCGTCGCGTTGGAGTGATACCTGGGGATGAAGGCGTCGACCTCGACGATGTAGAACGTGCTCAGCCCGCTGAGCCGGTAGGTCGCCGTCGAGTCCTGGACGCTTCCGTTGGCCCAGGTCCAGATCTCCCGGCCCTGGTAGCCCAGGCCGCCGCCTGAAAACCAGATCGAGTGGTTGGAAAACGTTCCGGCACAGGAGTCCGGTCCCGTTATGTTGTTGGCTCCGTAGTTCACGCAGGTCCCGGTTCCGGTCGTGCTGCTGTTGAACTCCTCCCATGATCCGATCCCTCCGGAGCGCGCCCTCAGCTCGGCGTAGTTGGCGCCGCCATAGCCCAGCTCGGCGGACACGTAGAGGCCATTGGCCAGAGACCTCACCGAGTAGGTGCCATCCGCGTTGGCGATGAAATCGAATACTTCCCACGGTCCGATGCTGCCGGCGGCCGCTCGCAGCTCGGCATAGTCGGTGCCTCCGTAGCTCAACGCGGCTGAGGCATACAGCCCATTGGCGTTGCTGCGGATGACCCAGTGGCCGGTTGGCAGCTGGATCCTTGTCCACGATTCCCATGCGCCCTTGCTCGCTGAACGGGCACGCAGCATTCCATAGCTCGCCCCGGTATAGCCGAGTTCAGCCGACACGTAGTAGCTGTTGGCGTTCGAACGCCAGACCAGGTCGTAGCTCAGCAGGTTCGGTACAGCCTTCTGCTGCAGCTGTGACGCGATCGTCGCGAGCGATCGCGCGATGCCGACCAGCGTGCCGGGCCGGGCGCTGCAGCCGTTGCACGTCCACGCCATCGTCGAGGCAGTGGACGAATCGTTGAGGTAGTACGGGCCGTTGAAACAGAAGGCTATCCACACAAAGCAGCCCATGAGCGTCTCGTGCTCGTACTGGGTGCTCAGGTCTGCGATGTTGCCTGGAGTCAGACTCGGCGTGCGCGCTCCGTACTCAACTTTGTAGTCGGCTGTCATGGACATCTGACTGTCGGTTACCACGACCCCGTCGCCGTCCTGAGAGGCCCAGAAGCTGACTTCGGGTCCGCCGTCGCCGGCGACGTTCGACGCATCTGACGCACCGATGAGCGCCCAGCGAGTGCCGTCGAAGCCCTGCGGCTTCTGGTAGCCGGCGACCGTGCTCATGAATGAGTAGCCGGCGTTGCCTGGATCCATCATGTCCAGCTCTACTCCACCGAGACCGGATGCCGCGGCGGCGGTGTGATACGCACCCCACACTCCACCGTGCGGAGTGGCGACCGTGACGACGTTGTTCACCCACAACACTGGCGGGAAGTAGGGCGCGCGCGCCGCTGTTGCGCCCAGCGCATAGCGAGTCAACAGCCCTCCCATCGAGTGGGCGAGGACGTTGACCGGCTCGCCGTACTGCGTGTAGTAGTCGTAGATGTACCAGGCCAAGAGGCACGAGAGACGATCGAGCCGGTCCTTCGACCTGATGCCGTAGTCAGAAGAGCTTTCCCCGAAGGCATTGCATTGCGTCAAGTTGGAGTCGCCGTTGAGGTTCGCATCGCAGCCGGAATCAGGCAGGTAGTAGCCGACCTCTTTGATGTTGGTGAACTGGCCGGCGAGGTAGCTGCGCGCATCGCTGTTCGGGACGCCCTGGAGTGCGGCCCCATTCTTGTCGGTCCCCACCGTGTTCCAGGCGACGTTACAGCTGTCATTGAACCCGTGAACCAATAGAAGCGGAATCGATTTGTTGTTGGTGTTGAACCTGATCGTGGCTGCGTCTGAGGTTGTCGGGATGGCCATGGGCGCCGCGGCCAGTCCGATGGCAAGGGCGGCGATGACGGCGGTCCGCGACCTCAAACCTATCCAGAGCCGGCTTCTCATCCGAGCGCACCTCCTTCGAGATGGGACCTGTGAAGGTCCGAGGTGCTGAAGCTACTTTCGGCTCCTCAACCGGCCAAGACCCGTTCGGGTGGAAATCTCAAAATCAGGCCGTTCCAATCGGGGGGGCCGATCGGAGGAGCCGCTCAGAGCAGATCGAAGCGGCCGGCCGCTGCCACGGCCTCCGCGCGGTTTCGAGCGTTCAGGCGCGTAAGCAGCGTCTCTACGTGTCCTTTGATCGTGTTCTCGCTGAGGTGAAGGCGGTTGGCTATCATCGCGTTCGAATAGCCGGCCGCGACGAGCCTCAGGACCTCGAGCTCTCGGGCGGATAGCCGCGGTGCGTCCGAGCGCGGCGCCGGCCTGACCGCCGGCCCCGTGATGACATCTGGGCCGCCGGCCCCCAACAGGACCTGGGCGGACAGCGTCAGCGACGCCGCGATGACTGCCATGATCGCGCCCCACAGGACAAGCTCCACCCACGACAAGCGCCCCTGCAGGGCCTGAATCGACGCCAGGCCCGCAACAAACAGTGCAACTCCATAGATGCCACCGACAGCGCCGTCGAAAACGACCATCTCGATCAGCACAGCGGGGAAGAGGCCGACCAGCATTGCCGGTGTGCTCGGCGCGTAAACCGCCAGCAGGACGAAAAACGACACCGAGTCGGTGATCGCCGCGACCCGCACGACCATGCCGACAAGGCTGTTGTCAACCCGGTTCAGCGCCACCGTAGTCGGGGTGTTGTACGCGGCGACCCACAGGACAAGGAGTGCGAGCCAGACATGGTTGGTGGGCGGCGTGAGGAGGGCAAGAAGAGCCACGACGCCGAACCCGGCCGCCCAGCGAAAAGCGGCGTACAGGCGACCGAGATAGCGGACCTGGGGTACCGCCAGCCGGGTTGGGCTCGCCGGCGAAAGCAAACGCAGGAGCTGTCGGGCTGGGTTGACGAGCGCCTTGTCCTCCGTGACACACTCCCCGCCGGATAGTACTCGCGCGTCCTCTTTACGTGTGGTGGCCCCGCCCAATCTCGATCATTCCGCGCCGCCCCGCGTGCTCGTGAGACCTTCCACGCACTCAGCGCTGAGACCGGTCGTTGTCATGTTGAACCGGGCCGCAAAGCCATGGGTGCGCCTGGAATCAAACCGAGAAGGGGCATACCGAATTCCGTCTCAATCAACGGGTCGATGGGCCGCCGTCCGAAACCAGCGCCCGGTGATTTCACTGACCGAGATGCCGATCCAGTTCTCGCGCGATCCCGGAGCCAGAGGGCGGACCGGCCAGAACCGCATTCGGCCCGTCGGCGCCCCTCTAGGGTGCGTCACGTCATGGGCGATGCCTTTCGTCACGACGCTCCAACCGATTCCGGTGTCTGGATCCCAGCCATCGATCTCGAAGCAGGCTGGGGCGCCCGGCGCTAGGTCGAGCTTCGAGCCGGGCGCAGTCCGAAAGGCGATCACGCCCTCGTCGAAGAAGTAGTTGACCGGAAAGATGACCGGCCGTGCCTCGCGATCCACGAGCGCGATCCGACCGATGTCGCTCGACCGGAGACGCTTGACGCAGTCGGCATCGGGCATGGCCTCGAGCTGGCCGGGCCTGGGATTGAGGCTGGACACGCGCAGCTTCACCACTGCCTAGCCGGCACGCCGCTGGAATCGTCCCATCGGTGACTGAGTCGGTTCACGACATCGACCACCCCGTCGAGCTCTTTCGTCAAGCGGCCCAATATCTCGACGTCGCTCTTGCGATCGACTTCGCCCCGCAACGTCACTACGTTGTCGTGAACATCCACCACTATTGGCTGCTGTACGCCAAGCATCAATGGCGGGATCAGGTTCTCAACGATGTCCTCCAGTAGGTCTTCGTCGCTGCGTAGAAAGACCTGCAGGAGATCGCTGCGGCTGACGATGCCCGAGATCTTGCCGCGCTCGTCGACAACGATGAGACGCCGCACGTTGCGCTCCTGCGTCAGGCGGGCTGCCTCGACCAGGCGGCTATCGGACCTGATAGTGATTGGCGGGGAGGTCATCACGTCAGAAGCAACCAATCCCTCCGCCTTTGCCCTTTCGTTGCGACGACGTCGCCGGTGCAGGAGGTCGGGCGCGGACGCGAGCTCTCCTCGCCGCTCCTTGTAGAGCAGGTCCGACTCCGATACAACGCCAACGGGAATTCCGTTGTGGTCCACGATCGGGACTGCGCTGATTCGGTTCTCCTCGATGAGCCGGACCAAGTGCTTGAATGGCGTCTCGGGACTGGCCACGTGGACGCGGGTCGTCATCACGTCGGCCACGGTTCGATGCCGCGGCAAAGTGATCATCCGAGTATCCGTTCTGCAACGAGGGTTTTCACGCCTCAAGCCTCCCAGGCGATACGTCCCCCGAGTAGGGTCGAAGGGCCCGCGTCGGACGGGCCGGGTGGGGTAGATTCGGGGCCGATGCGCGAGATTCGCGACCGCAAAGACATGCTGCTGGAGGCCGGACTGACGCTGGCGTCCGAGCTTTCCCTGCCGATCGTCCTGCAGCGAATCGTCGATGTGGCCGCCCAGGTCACAGACGCCCGCTATGGAGCGCTTGGCGTAATCGGGGACAACGGGACGCTGATCGAGTTCGTGACCACCGGTATATCGGCCAAAGAGCGGCGGGCGATTGGCGCCCTGCCCACGGGGCGCGGCGTGCTCGGTCTGCTCATACACGAACCCAAACCGGTTCGGCTCAGCAACATCGCGGACCACCCCGTATCGGTCGGGTTTCCAGCCAGCCACCCGCCCATGCACTCATTCCTTGGCGCGCCGGTGCAGGCTATGGGTCGGGTTTTCGGCAACATCTACCTGGCCGAGAAGCGAAATGCGAACGAGTTCAGCAAAGACGATGAGGAGTCGCTGATCGTCCTGGCGACGCAGGCCGGGGTGGCAATCGCCAACGCCTCGCTTTACGACGAGGTCCGCTCGCGCGAGCAGTGGCTGAGCGCCTTGCGCGATATCACTGCCCGGGTTCTTGGCGGAGAGGAAGAGGCGCCCTTATTGGAGACCATCGCCGAGCACGCCCGCCAGGTTGCGGGGGCCGACGCGGCCACGATCGTGAGTGTCAGCAAGACACCTGGAGAGCTGGTCGTGGCAACCGCGGTGGGAGCTCGAGCGAGCGAAATGCGCGGTCAGACGCTCCCGGCCGAGGGTTCGATTTCGGGTGCGGTGATGCAGAACGGCCAGTCCCTGTCGATCGATGATGTAGGCGCTGATCCCCGCGCATTCCAGCCGATCGTGCGGCTGGGCCGGCATGGGCCCGCGGTATTCGTTCCCCTGCGCGTCCCCGGCGGTGCCGCGGGAACCCTGATGGTTGCCAAGCTGAAGGGCAGCCCCCCCTTTGACGAGCGCAAAGTCCAGCTTGTGGAGACTCTTGCCGACCAGGCCTCAGTGGCAATCGAGTATGGCCGGGCGCAGACCGAGTTGCAGAGGTTGGGTCTGATGGAAGAGCGGGAGCGCATCGCCAAGGAATTGCACGACGGCATCATTCAGTCCCTGTTCGCGGTTGGAATGGGGCTCCAGGGCACCGCCTTGATGGCCAGGTCACCGGACGTGACGGTGCGAATCGACAAGGCGGTCGAAGAACTCGACAAGGTGATCCGGGATTTGCGCAACTACATATTCGGACTTCGGCCTGGGATCCTCGCAGACCGACAGCTGGACGAAGCGCTGCGCGTACTCGGCGAGGAAATGCAATCCCGATCGCACGCGACAGTCGAAGTCGAAATCGACGCCGCCTTAGCCGCAAGCTTGAGCGGTCGCTCGTCCGAGATCATCCAGCTCACGCGCGAGGCGCTTTCCAACGTGGCGCGGCATTCCCAAGCTACTCGCGCTTCGCTCCGTCTCGCTCGCCGCGGGTCCGAAGCACTGCTGGTACTCGAAGACAACGGCGTGGGATTCGATACAAGCAGCGACAGCAATGGTTTTGGTATGAGCAACATGCGGGCTCGGGCAGAGCATCTCGGCGGAACCCTTGTCGTGGAGAGCGAAACTGGCAAGGGGACAACTCTGCGAATTACGTTCCCAATCTGATTCGGCTAGGGCCGAAGGACCTGGTGGCGTTGGGACTTGCGGCATTACCGCAGGCTGTTCAAGGGTGCCACCATTAGCCGAATGGCCAAGGAGAGAATTCGCATCCTGCTTGTCGACGACCATGAGGTCGTCCGCGACGGGGTCAAGTCGCTGATCAACGCGAACGATGACCTGACCGTGGTCGGCGAGGCCGGCTCAGTACAGGAGGCCATCGACCAGGCCGTGAGGACCAAGCCGGATGTGGTCGTCATGGACGTCCGCCTGGCCGACGGCAGCGGAATCGAGGCCACGCGCGAGATCCGCGCTCGCCTGGAGAAGACGCAGGTCTTGATGCTCACCTCTTTCGCTGACGACGAGGCACTGTTCGCCTCGATCATGGCCGGCGCTGCCGGTTACGTCCTGAAACAGATCCGCGGTGGCGAGCTCGTGCGCGCGATTCGCGAGGTGGGAGCGGGCAGGAGCCTGCTTGATCCGGAGGTCACTAAATCAGTCCTCGAGCGCCTCCGCAAAGGCAAGACGATGCGCGACGAAAAACTGGCCCGGCTCTCCGCGCAGGAAGAACGCATCCTCACGCTGGTCTCGCAGGGGCTCACCAACGGTCAGATCGGCAAACAGCTCAAGCTGGCCGAGAAGACAATCAAGAACTACGTCTCAACCATCCTGTCCAAGCTCGAGGTGGCGCGCCGGGCTGAGGCAGCGGCGTATCTGGCCCGGCACACAACCACACCCGGAGCTAACGGCTAGGCAGTCGACCCTCCGAGCTGACGGGAGATCGACTCCGCCAGGCCCTTCACAGTGGCCTCGGCGACATTGTGCATCACGGCCTCGTCCAGCTCCATGCCAAGCCGGCCCAGCGGCGGCTTGTACATACCACTCAGGGTGAGTCGTGTCACCGTCGGGTCAACCGGCGCCAGCTGCAATTTGCCGCTGAAGCTGGGGAACAAGGGCTTGGCCACAGTCGCCTTCCAGGTGATAGGCACCTCAGCCCAGGTCCCGTTCTTGATCAGGCTCCCCAGCTCCACAGCAACACGCTTGCGGACCGAGATTCCTGCGACCTTGACTCCGACTCGTGAGCTGCTGTCGTCCTCGAGATCGGGAAACCACGTACGCGGACCGCGAGCCACTGCCGCGACACACTTGTCGATCGGGTGAGGAATGTGAACACTGTGTTTGATGTACATGGTTTAAGGATCGGCACCCTAGTTGCGATCCTCACGTGGCATTCGACCCGGGCTCGAAGGGTCGAAGGTCCTACCGCCCGCAGCGCCTAGCCAATCGCGCGGTTCAGCTTTTCCGCGATCGACCTCGCCAGCTCCTTGACCGTGACTTCCGCGACCTTGTGCATCAATGCCTCGTTGAGGTGTTCGCCGAGCTTGCCGAGAGGCGGTTCGTATAGTCCGCTGACCGTCAGCCTGGTCTCAACCTTGCTCACCGGCGCAACATCGACCTTGCCTCTCATCGCGGGGAAGAGCCTCTCTGGAAAGGTCGCTCTCCAGGTCACCGGAACCACCGCCCACGAAGAGGTCCTGGCTGCGTCGCCGAACTCGACCGCTACCTTTTTTCGCAGCGAGACCCCCGCAACGTGAAGGCCGACCGCCTTGGGGAACCACTTTGGCGGTGCGTCCAGGAGGGCTGCGCTGACCACCCCTATTGGATGTTGGAGGCGGACCGAGTGCTCGACGTGCACGCGTTGCCCACTAGCGCGTGCCCCGCTTCTGACCGCCGCCCAGCCGCTGGAGCGCCCACCTGATGGGGTCGAAGTAGACATCGTCCATGCGCTCCTTCAACGGGATGATGGCATTGTCCGTGATCTTGATGTGCTCGGGGCAGACTTCGGTGCAGCACTTGGTGATGTTGCAGAACCCAACCCCGGCCTTTCCTTTGAGCAGTGGTCTGCGATCGAGAGTGTCTCTTGGATGCATCTCAAGGCTCGCGATACGTGCCATGAACCTTGGTCCGTAGAAGACGCTTTTACCGTCGTGGTTCCGCAGCACGTGGCAGACGTCCTGGCAGAGGAAGCACTCGATGCATTTGCGGAACTCGGTGACACGGTCGACGTCAACCTGCGGCATGCGCCACGGCTCGCTGCTGGTGAGGTCCTTCTCGCTTGGGGTGAACGGCGGGATTTGCTTGTTGACCTCGTAATTCCAGCTCACATCTGTCACGAGGTCTTTGATGATTGGAAAGGCCTTCATCGGTCCGACCGTGACCCGTTGGCCATATTCGGCGATTGGCGACTTGCACAAGAGCCTCGGAAAACCGTCGATTTCAGCCGCGCAAGAGCCGCACTTTGCGGCTTTGCAGTTCCATCTCACCGCCAGATCAGACGCCAGGTTCGCCTGAACCCAGAGGACGGCATCCAGGACGACCATGCCCTCTCGAACCGGGACGCGATACGAAATCAGCTCACCTCCGCGCGAGTCGCCGCGCCAGATCTGAAGGTCGAGATCGGAGATCTGCACTATTCCCTCTCCTCAGGCGTGTACCTGGCATAGGACTGATGGAGTGGCTGGGCAAGGTAGTCGGGCAGCGGCGTCCGCCTCAGCGGCATGACCGCCATCCCGTCGGGCGATTTCTCGACGATGAAGTTGACATCGTCCAGCTGCTCGTCGGTTTTGGAGAAATCGGAACGGGCATGCGCACCGCGGCTCTCCTTTCTCTCCAGTGCTGAACGGAGCAGAGCTTCCGCATTGACGAGCATCGAATGCAGGTCGGTTGCCGTGTGCCAGCCGGGGTTGAAGGCGAGCGACCGCGATCCTCCTGTCCCGCACACGACGGAGCGCTCTCGCAGCTGGAGAATCTTTTGTAGGCCCACCTCCAGGCCGGCACCGTCGCGGACGATCGGGGCGTACTTGCTCATCGTTTCTTGAATCTCGACCTGCAGGTGGTAAGGGTTTTCGCCGGCGGGGCGGTCGAGCGGAGCCATCAACGCTGTAATCGCATCCTCGATCTCGCTCTCGTTGAGCTTTTCCCTGGCGGCCTTAGAGTTGGAAGTCGCCTCGGCTGCGGCCCCTTCTCCGGCGCGTTTGCCGAACACCAACAGGTCGCTGAGCGAGTTCCCCCCCAGACGATTGGCTCCGTGCAGACCCCCCGCAACCTCGCCCGCCGCAAAGAGGCCTGGGACTGTGCTGGCGCCGGTTTCGGCGTCGACGCGAACTCCTCCCATGGCGTAGTGAATGGTCGGCGCCACCTCCATCGGATCCTTGGTGATGTCCACTTTGGCCAGCTTCAGGAACTGCTCGTACATCGAGGGCAACTTCCGCTTGATGTAGTCGGGCTTGCGATGCGTGATGTCCAGGAAGACTCCGCCGTGCGGCGAGCCGCGGCCGGCGCTGACCTCGGAGTTGATGGCTCGGGCGACGATGTCGCGTGACGACAGCTCCATGCGCTCGTGGTCGTACCGTTCCATAAACCGCTCGCCGTCCTTGTTCCGCAGGACGCCACCTTCACCTCGGACGCCTTCGGTGACCAGGATCCCGCGTACACCCGTCGGCCACACCATCCCGGTGGGATGGAACTGCACCATCTCCATGTCGCGCAGCTGGGCGCCGGCGTCGTAGGCGAGAGCGGTGCCATCGCCGGTGCTCTCCCACGAGTTCGAGGTAACCCGGTACATCTTGCCGGCGCCGCCGCTGGCGAGCAGCAGCGCTGCGCAGCGATAGAGAATCAACGAGCCGTCGGAGCGCCGGTACGCAAGGGCGCCGGCGATCCTGCCATCTGCCTTGAGCAGCTTGAAGACGGTGACCTCCATGTGCACTTCCACGCCGTTGGTGTGCACGGCGCGATCCTGCAGCGTGCGAATGAGTTCGAGACCTGTGCGATCGCCGATGTGAGCGAGCCGCGGATAGGTGTGCGCGCCAAATGGGCGCTGGTGGATGCGTCCCTGCCATGTGCGGTCGAATACCGCACCCCAGCGCTCCAGCTCGAGTACGCGCTCAGGCGATTCCTTGGCGTGGAGCTCGGCCATGCGCCAGTCGTTGATCAATTTGCCGCCTTTCATCGTGTCGGCGAAATGGACTTCCCATGTGTCCTGATAGGCGACGTTATGCAGCGCCGCAGCGACGCCGCCCTCCGCCATCACGGTGTGGGCCTTGCCAAGCAGTGACTTGCACACGACTAGCACGCGTGCCCCGGATTCAGCGGCCGCGATAGCTCCCCGCAGCCCGGCGCCGCCCGCGCCGAGGACAAGCACGTCGGTCTCGACCGTCTCGTATGCGGCCGAGCTCACGCGATCCACCTGGGGTCGTGCAGCATGCCCGCCATCAGCAACCGGATGTAGATGTCGGTCCCAGCCACCGAAGCCAGGCTCGCCCATGCCCAACGGTCATGGCGGATGTTGAGGATCGTGATGCCTCTCCAAAGGCGAAATCGCGCGCTCGCGGCGGCCGAGCACGAGAAGCAATCGAGGTTGCCACCCGCCAGGTGGCGCAAGGCATGGCAGCCAAACGTGTATGCCGATAGAAGCACGACGTTGGCAAGCATCAGCACGCTCCCGAGGCCAACGCCGAAGTGTCCGGCGAAGTTGAAGGCGATGATCGCGTCGTAGGCGAGAAAGAGGACCTGGACGAATGTCGCGTAGAAAGCGAACCGGTGAAAGTTGTTGAAGATCCACGGCAAGGCCGTTTCGCCTCGGTAGCGGCCCCGGTGTGGTTCGGGTACAGCGCATGACCGTGGATGCCACAGAAAGGATCGGAAGTAAGCCTTGCGGTAGTAGTAGCAGGTGAGCCGGAAGGCAAGCGGCGCCCACGCGACCCAGATCGCGGGCGGAATCGGACCGAGCTTTATCAAGGGCGAGTCAAAGGGACTGAGATAGGGTCCGAAGTATCCGGCGGGCTGGAAGAACACAGCCCAGGTTGCGAAGACGACGAACAGGCTAAGCACGCCAACGACGAACGTGGGGTAGAGCCAGTTCGGGAGCTTGCTGTACGGGTTCCGCACCGGAGCTGCAGGCTGGGCGAGCGCCATCGCGATGCCTTATCTAACTACTTCGGGACAGAAACAGCTCCGGCGGGTCGTACCCGCCGGAGCTTGCCGTCCGTATGTGCTGTCACGCAGGGGTAGTAGCTGCCTTCCGCGCAACCTTGACTGTCACACGCTTGCGAGCCGAAACGAACTCGAAGACCATGGCGCCGAGGACCACAAGGGCCGCGAGCATCAGGCCAAACGCGGCGTACATCGTGTATGTACCGATCGTCCACCAGCCGTAGGCGTTAAGGAGCATCGAGCGCAGGGTCTCACCCTTGAACAGGGTGTCACGCTGCCCGTTGAGGGTCGCGACGTTGGCCTGAAGCGTGGCGTAGTTCGGGTCGGTCTTCGACGCTGCGGCCAGCGCAGCGTTGGCGGCCGAGATCTTGCTGCCTATCGTCGCGTAGGTCGCCCCGCCGGCGACGGTCTGCAGGTGCTTGGCCAAGAAGTCGTCGGCATAGATCCGAGCCTGGTTGCCATCGACGACCTGGTTGCCGGCCTGGTCCCGGATCTCCTGCGGGAACTTCGCCGGGTCTAGGGCTCCACCGGTCTTGATCTGGTCTGCGGTCGGGAAGTCGATCTGCTGCGCGGATAGCTCTTCGCGAATCTGACCTGTCGTGAATGTGCCAAGGCCAAACGCGAAGATGGCCGCTCCCACCAGAACGACCACCATGACTGCCTGGAGACTGACGATTCGCCACCTGATTGCCGAGTTCATGTCGATTTCCTCCTGACCCTCGTGTCGAGGGTTTTGAATTTCCTTGAGCTTCGGACGGCTCATGAGCTCAGTGAACAACTCGGGGGGCGAGATCACGATGGGCTTTCGGCCCTCCTGCGAGGGGCCCAAGGCCCCCCGCGGAGAGGACACTTTCGTCAGGCGTAGCGATCGCACGACTGGGGGGCCGATAGCCTCAAGCGAAGTAGGCCCTCCGACCCAAGCCAGCCGACCGCGCAATTGCAACGATTGGCCCATGATCACCATCAGTGCCGTAATGACGCGACGGGTTGTCACTGCATCGCCACAGACGACATTCAAGGAAGCGGTAGGCCTTCTCAAGCGCAATCGGGTGAGCGGGCTTCCCGTTGTCGACAGCACCGGAAAGCTCGTCGGAGTCGTCTCTGAGGCTGACCTGCTCAACAAGGCTGAGAAGCGCGAACCTGATGCCTACGTACTGGAATCGAGGCGGCACCGCCTTGACCGCTCGCGGGCAGCCGCTCTCGATGTGGCGTCCGCCATGAGCCGCGAGGTGACCAGCGTTCGCGCCAACTCTCCGATCGCGCTGGCTGCCCGCGAGATGCATTTGCGAGGCTTCAAGCGTTTGCCGGTCGTCGATGACGATGGCCGTCTCGTCGGCATCGTGAGCAGGAGCGATCTGCTTAAGGTGTTCCTGCGCTCCGACAACGAACTTCGCGCAGAGGTGCGTCGGATCCTCGATCACGCCCAGCGCACATGGGGAGGATCGGGATTCGACGCCAAGGTCTGCGGCGGCGTTGTCGACGTAACGGGAACTTTCAGGTCGAAGAACGAGCTCGAGGCGACCCTGCGCGCAGTCGCCGGTGTCGACGGGGTGGTCGGGATCCGCAACCGGATGGTCTCTGAAACAGATCGAGACGAGTTCCTGGTGCTTTCGGTCGAGCCCCTCGATCGATGAGTGAGCAACCGTTCGAGATACTGGGCGAGCAGCATTGCCAGCACCTGCTTGCATCCAAGAACATCGGCCGGATCGCGTTCTCGGTTCAGGGTGAGCCCGAAATCTTCCCCGTCAACTATGCGGCTGACGGGTCAACTGTTGTGTTTCGAACAGGCGAGGGCACCAAGCTGCAGCTAGCCGTGATGCTGCGGGTCGCATTCGAGGTCGATGATTGGGATGACGCGACAGGCGCTGGGTGGAGCGTCGTGATCAAAGGCGTGGCTGAGGAGATCACCAGCGGGATCGATCCGTTCGCGATGGCGCTGCGCAGCCGACCTGTCGTCCCATTGGCGCCTGGCGCCCGCGAGTACTGGATCGCGGTTTACCCCGGCGAAATCACGGGCCGCCGCTTCGCCGGCGCCTAGCGGGCTCCAATCGGTTTGCGCGCCGCGCCTAGCTCAAGCCGGATCCGCGCATCGACTGCCGTGGTCCCTTCAGCGCGCACTATCAGAGGATTGAGGTCCATCTCCGCGATCTCGGGGTGAGCCTCGACCAGCGCGCTTACCCGAAGAAGGACGTCCTCAAGTGCTCCCACGTCGGCTTTAGGGGCGCCGCGGTATCCGTCCAGCAATGGATATGTCCTAAGAGAACGCACCATGCGCTCGGCCTCGCCCTTTGTGACGGGCGTAATTCGGATCGAGACATCCTTCAAGAGCTCGGTCGCGGTGCCGCCGGCGCCGCAAGCGAGCACGGGTCCGAAGTGCTGGTCCTGCACGACGCCAACGATCATCTCGACCCCTCCGGTCACCATCGGCTGAAGCTGAAAGCCCTCGACCGAATGGCCCTCCTTCTCGAAGGCGGCTGACATTTCCGCGGCCGCGCGCTCGACTGACGCGGCCCCCTTCAAACCCAGGCGGACGCCACCGGCGTCAGTCTTGTGCAGGACGCCTGGTGCGACCGCTTTGAGAGCGACCGTCGAGCCAATGCCACGAGCCAGCCGGCCCGCCTCGCGTGGAGATCTGGCGAAACGTGTCTCGACCAGTGGGATCCGGTAGCAGCTCAGCAGCTCCGCCACAGCATGAGGCTGCATCCAGCCCTCACCGGCCCCCAATGCTGACGCTATGGCCGCGGCTGCAAGATCGCGGTCGATACCGTCAGGAATTACGACTTGCTCGTCGGGAAGGGCGCGCCACGCTGAATACCGAGCCGCCATGCTCAGGGCGCGGGCGGCTTCCTCAGGGAACGGATAGTGAGGCAATGAAACCTCGCCGGAGCGAATCACCCGAGGAGCGCTTTCCTTGGACATGAAGACGCTCAGCAGTGGAATGGGCCGCGGCAGTTCGCTCGCAGCGGCATGGATTGCACGGACGACTTCGGATCCCGGCGTCACCAGGGGCGGCGTGAGAATCGCAATCACCGCATCGACGTCCTTGCATTGCGCGAGGATGCCGATAGCTCGATAGTAGTCTTGGCCCTTCGCCTCCGCGAGCATGTCCACCGGGTTGGCGGTCGACGCGGCCGCCGGCAGGAAGGCTGCGAGCTCTTTGCGAACCTCGGCCGGAAGTGGGGGAACAACCAGGCCGCCGGCCTCGCAAGCATCGGCGCATAGGATGGCTGGTCCCCCCGCGTTGGTCACGATCGCGACGCGATTGCCCGACGGAAGCGGCTGGCTCCCCAGCAGCAACGCGGCATCGAACAACTCCGCGAGCGTGTCGGTCCGTATCACTCCCGCTTGCTGGAACAGGGCGTCGACTGTCAGGTCGGATGCGGAAAGCAGCGCGCCCGTATGCGATGAAGTGGCTCGGTTGCCGGCTTGGGTGCGCCCGCCTTTGACCGCAAGTATGGGTTTGGTGCGGCTCACACGTCGCGCGATCCTGGCGAATTTGCGAGGGTTGCCGAATGACTCGAGGTACAGCATGATCAGATCGGTCTCGCTATCAGACTCCCAGAACTGGATCAGGTCATTGCCAGAGATGTCTGCCTTATTGCCGACCGACACGAACGACGAGACACCCGATCCAAGCGCCTGAGCCCGGGCCATGACGGCAATGCCCAGTCCGCCACTCTGGGAGAGGAAGCCAACTCGTCCCCGCTCCGGCTTGTCGGGCGCGAAGGTCGCATCGAGATTCACGGAGGGCGACGTGTTGATGACTCCCATGCAGTTCGGTCCGACCAGGCGCATGCCCGACTGGCGGCAGATGTCTAGCAGTTGAGCCTGCAGTTCGACTCCTGTTGCACCTGATTCCGCGAAGCCGGCTGAGATGACGACCAAGCCGCGCACTCCTTTCTGCGCGCATTGGCCGGCGACCTCGACAACGGCCGCGGCCGGGACCGCGATCAGCGCAAGCTCGACGTCTTCAGTGATGTCAAGGATCGATCGGTAAGCCTGTAGACCTTCGATGTTTGTTGCGCGCGGGTTGACCGGGTAGATCCGTCCGGTGAAGCCGCTGCTGACCAGGTTGTGAAAGAGCGCTGCGCCGATGCTTCCGGGCCTCTCTGAGGCTCCGATGACTGCGACTGAATGCGGCGCCAGAAGATGGGTGACTGCGGCGACCGCGGCACGCCGATCACGGTCTTCGAACTGATTAAGGGCTTCGGTCGTGAGTGCGGTAGGGAGCTCCGCGTGCACTTCGCCCGGCTCCGAGCGCGATTGGATCGGGAAGCCGCTGTCGCGGAGCACCTCAAGCATCCGATGGTTCTCTGGCCGGACAACTGCCTCGAGCACCTGAATCCCGCTGGAGGATGCAGCTTCGGCAAGCTGGCCGAGCAGTATCGTGCCGAGGCCGCGGCCCTGGAAAGCGTCGGCGACTGCCAGTGCGAGCTCTGCCTTGCCGGGTTCGATGGTCACGTACATCGCGTGGCCGACGATTCCGGGCGACGGACCCGCGAGTGCCAGGATGCCATAGCGCGAGATGTAATCCACGTCGACCATTCGCTTGGCGGATGAGTCGAAGTTCGCGATCGCAGCGAAGAACCGGAAGACCCGCGATTCGAGTGAGAGATGGGAGAAGAAACGGGCGAGGTCGGCTTCATCCTCCGGGCGGATTTTCCGAACCGTTACAGTCGATCCGTCCCGCAGAACGACCGTCGCCTCGCGGTGAACCGGGTAGGTCGCGGTCACCGGTCAGCGACGATCGCACGCGGAAGAGGACTCCTGGCTTCGCCTGGCGGAAGGTTCAGGCAGCCCGGCGAAGTCCCGACTCAGCGTGCTCATGGTGCTTACCGTTGGCATTTTCTCCAAGATCGGCGATCAGCCACCAACCGATCCAGAGCATAGGCGACACCAAAGCGAGCAGACCCAGGATCACCGCCCCCGAATCCATCGTTGTACATGCCGTCCTTCCTTCGGTCCGACGCTGGTCGCTGGGAGTGGTTTCACAGAGGGTCAGGAGACCCGGATCCAAAGGGCCGTGCGGCCCTAGAGAGATTCACGCGAGAAGGCGACACTCTTGCCAATTTGTGAAGGAGGGTTGCCTGATGGATTCACCCACGACATATTTTCATTGGGGTTTCATTCTCATCTCGGTACCAAACCTGTTGGTTATCGCCGGGATGATCGTCTTGTTCGCGATAGCGCTCGTGGCGCCCTTCCCGCACGGAGGTGACAGCGATGGACGCCGCTGAGCCGATCCCCGAGTCGCCCTCAAGCTGGACCGTTCGCACCCGGCGCGCGATCGACCGCCACCTGCCGATGGATCACCTGCTGCCTGTTCGCCAGCCCTACTACGTAGGCTCTTGGGTCTACGTCTTCGGCGTGATCACGATCGCAGCCCTGGTGTGGGTGGTTGTGAGCGGCGTGGTGCTTGCCTTCATGGGACCGCAGTGGTGGCATGACTCGAGTGTCGGCCGATTCTTCAACAGCCTCCACTTCTGGTCGGTGCAGCTCTTCTTCATTTTCATGGTTCTGCATCTATGGGGCCAGTACTTCATGGCCGGCTGGCGTCACGGGCGCGCCGCCACCTGGGCGATCGGAGTCGTCATCTTCGGGATCAGCATCCTGACGGCATTCACCGGCTATCTGTCGCAGCAGAACTTCGACTCTCAGTTCATCGCCATCAATGCCAAGGATGCGATGAATGGGGCAGGCGTCGGCGCCTTCTTCAACGTTCTGAATTTCGGTCAGATGTACGGCCTGCACATCGTGCTGCTGCCGATCGGAGTGACGTTCCTGGTCGTCGTCCACATCGTCATGGTCCGCGCCCGCGGGGTCGTCAAGCCAATCGATCCGGAAGGAGGTGCGCGGTCATGAAAGCTATGGGAGAAACCCAGGAGGAGTATTACCGCGGAGTACGGATGGTGCCGTACGACCTGGTCAAGGAGCTGGCGCTCGCTCTCGCCGGCGTGGGCATTCTTGCGCTCGCCGTCTCAGCGATTCTGTCCTCTCCAGACGTTCCACCAGTCACGGTCGCTGCGTGGGCGCAGAACGATCCAGTTGACTTCGCCACCACGGCGACGGGCGAGCTTGCCGGCTCAACCACGAGCGCCGGCTACGGCAACCCCTACAACACGAACGGTTCAGGCCAGGCGTGGGGTCCGATCGCACCGCAGGCGTGGTTCGGCACACGGATTCCAATCGATTCCGCCAACACCTTCGTCATCCAGCCGCTGCAGCGCGGAGCGTCCAGCAACACTGACCTCGGCGCGGCGCTCGACACTTGGCAGAAGGCCAGCTCTGATCAACAGGGCAAGTGGACCGACGCGTACACAAAGGCATTGCCGAACGCAACAGTCAAAGACGGCAAGGTCACGGTGCCCGATGGCGACTACGGCCCGCTGCCGGTGATGATGTCCAACCTCTTAGGCATCGCTCAAACCGGCGGACTGGACGGTCTGCTGATGGTCAATGGCCGCTTCTATCAGACCGACTACACCCCCGCCCTGCTCTTCATGGGCGACGGCAGCTACCTGTCGGGGTTGGCTGAGCAGTCGAATCTGCTGGGCGACCAGTGGGGAATGATGAACGAGACCGGTCGCTACCCAGGCCAGACATGGTTGTGGCTGTACACGATGTGGTACCAGGTGCCGCCGTTCACCAGCGACACAGGCTTCCTTGGTATCAATGCCTCGAACGCCGACCTCGGGATCATCATCCTGATGACGCTGCTGACGATCGCGCTCGCACTGGTGCCCCTGATCCCGATCTTGCGCGACATCCCGCGCTGGGTGCCGATCCATCGACTGATCTGGCGCGGGTACTACGCGCCGAAGGCTCGTCCATAGTGCCGCAGTCCGCGACTCTTGGCGAGCCCATGGTGTGATGACCCCCCTCGATGGCCACTTCGGGATCGACCTTTACTGGCTCCCCTTGGGCGCCGGCGGCAACTTCGTCCGTTTGAACGGCCGCATTTATGAGGCAATAGAGTCGCGCCTACACCGGCGGCCCGCATGCGATCTCTACCACTCCGCTCTACAGGTTTACGTGCCTGAGGGCCGCTACGTCGTCGAGAACACGCCAGTCGTCGACGACCTGGGGCGTGACCGTGGCGTCGTCGCTGAAGGCGCCGTGGGTGCGCGGTGGGCTGGCCGCTGGCGAATGTTCCGATACGAACTGCGCAGGTGGCGCGACGGTGTAATTGCTGATATCAATGAGGCCGTCGACAGTCCGCGACGACTGAGCGGGGATCTAAGTGACGCTCGGCGCATCCTCGAACTGACGCCGCAGATGCCAACCCTCGTGTGGGGCCGCGATGAGCTCAAGGCAGGCGAAATGTGGAATTCGAACTCGATGATCTCCTGGCTGATCGCGCGCACCGGCCTTGACGTGGATTCGATAAGGCCGCCCGCTGGGGGACGTGCCCCTGGCTGGAACGCCGGTGTCGTGGCTGCGGCCCGAGGACTTGCGCTCGCTCCTCATTTGGCGCTTCGACCGATGTCGGATAGTCACGCCAAATAGACGAAGCACACACGCCTAGGCGTTATCGGATCCCCCTCACGCGCAGGATGGCCACAGCCCCGAAGACGGCGCAGACTCCGGCGACCGCGTAGAGCGCGCCGTAGCCCTTGCCGATCGCCAGGATCGCCGGAGCTATGGCCGGCGCAATAGAAAAGGGAAGCGCGCTGGCGATGTTGAGCACCCCCAGATCCTTGGCGACCTTGTCTTGGTCCGGCAGCACGTCGGCGACAAGCGCGAGGTCGACAGCCAAATACATTCCAAAACCGAGTCCGCCGATGGCCATGCCGACGAGGAACCCGTTGAAGGTGCTGGCGATCGCGATTACGAACATCGCGACGCCGTAGACGATCGACGCGGTGAAGACGAAGATCTTCCGCCGGCCTGTGCGGTCAGAGAGCCTGCCGCAAATAAGTGAAGCGGCGACAACCACGACGGAATTGGTGAGCGTGCCGAGGAATATCTGTTGCGGCACATCGGCCCTGGCGCTTCCGAGCTTGTCGAGCAGGTAGTAGGCCTGGTACGTGGCCAGAAAGGCATAGGCAAGGATGAACAAGAGGCGGCTGGCGAAAGCCCAGGCGAAGTCTGGGCTCGTCCGGGGCGCGACATAGAACGTGGTGGCCAATTCCCGTAGGGACCAACTGGGCCGCTCCGCCTTGACAAGCCGGCGATCGTTCAGCGCGACCGCGAAGAGCAGGATGAAGAACCCTCCGACGCCGCAAGGGACCAGGAACGTTGCGAGCTGGTTGCCGCTGACCAGCCTCACCAGGAACGTGCCGCTGACCGCAGCGATGGGCAGACAGATCCCCAGCACGCCAGAGACCAGGCCGCGTTGAGTGGACGGGACCTGGTCCGGTAGCACTGCGATCTGCGCGGCGAGCAATGCGTTGAAGAACAGCTGAGTGAGGCACCATCCGATGAGAACGATCGGGATGCTGGGTGCCAGCGCGACAATCAAGATGCCGAGCGAGCCGCCCACCAGGCCGATGACCATCCACGGTCGCCGCATGCCGAGGCGAGACGAGGTGCGGTCGCTCATCCTGCCGAAGAACGGATTGGCAACCATGGAGACAAGGGCGCCGATCCCAGCAACAAGCGCAAGGCTGTTTGGGGCCTCCTTGATCCCCACGAGCGTGTTGATCTTCAACGGCAGGGTGACCAGTAGGGGCGGGAGGAAGAGCAGATTGGTGCTCATGAACGCCAACGTGTACAGAGAGATGAAGCCCCACCCGACTCGGCGTTTCATTGGAGCCGTCGTTGCCGTGTAATCCCCTCGCAACGCAGGTCAACTATGGGCGTTGAAAAAGAGAAAGACGGGAACGCGCGGCCCCAGTCTTTCCACTCTCGGCCCCTCGAATGGGGCATGGCGTGCTATCTGGAGTCGTCTTATTGCTGCGGATTGATTGTGGCGACGACCACTCCCCTCGTGTCGAAGAGCGTCAGAAGTCCGGCATTTGCCGCCGACTCAATGGTGTCGGCGGAGGTCAGCTTCTGCCCGTTCACCGAATTCGCGAACGGGAACTCGAGGTCGTTGGCGGTCGCTGGAACTGGTGTTCGGGCACGTCTTGAAGCCGGGAATCGGACACGGATGATGTATTCAACGACTGCCAGGTTGATGACCCAACCCGCGCCCAGCATGAGGGCGGTGTTGAGCTCGCTGGTGCCGAAGACGGCGTTCCCGATGCCTTGAGTGAGCACCTGGGTTCCGGCACCGAGTGCCAGCGCATAGGCGCGTGCCATCCATGCCCGGTGGTGGACGACGTCGCGGCGGCGGATCGCGTTGAACCCGAGGATGATGCTGGCGGCCATGCCGGTCCCGAACGCGAGCCGGAAAACATGGCCCAACTCCCCGCCCGGCACGTGTGGGTAAAACGCGGTCATCCACAGCGCCGAAAACGCGACAGCCAAGCCCAGCACCACCAGGACCCGACCGGCTACCCGGTGCCAATCGGGATGGCGGCGCCGCAGGCCGGTGGAGAACTGGAAGGCGCCGAGGACGGCGTACAACACAGCGCAGACGATGTGCACGATCACGGGCATTGGCGAAGCGGTGATACGCGGGTTGGCGGGCAACAGCTGGGGGCCGCCCGCCAGCTCGACCAGGCGCAGAGAGCCGGCTATGGCGGGGATCACGACGAGGGCGATCAGTGGATACGGCACCCACCCGATCGACCGAGTCGACCGGGTGGGGCGCACTGTGGCGTGGCTGGTCACTTGGCGCCGACCACGTCGAGCTGTGACCTGACAGGGTTGAGGACGGGCGGGGTGGCCGGTGCGCGCTGCGAGCGCCACAGGGAGTAGCCGAGCCCGACGAGGGCGAGGCCGGTCGGAAAGGCGAACAGCCTCTCGTACTGCGGAACCAGGCCGACTGCGATGGTCGCCAGGGTGCCAAGAGCGAGGAGTGCTGCAGCCCAGCGAGCGAGGACGTTGGCGCGGAACAGCGCGATGGCGAATATGAAGCCGCCAGCAATGTAGGTGATGCCGGTGAACAGGATCGCGGGGTGCATCAGCCCGATGTCGCCGGTCGTGGGGCGATTGACGGCCACGGCGATGACGTCATTAACGTAGACGGTTGAACTGTGAGCGATGGATGGAAGGACGAGCGCGGCGACGTATTCGGTTCCCAGCATGCTGAGGTAGCCGGCGCCGAACAGGACGTACCCGAGCAGGCCGAGCACGCCGATCTTCGTCACCTGGTTCAGGTAAACACCAGTGATGCCGGCGAGGGCCAGGACGGCCATGAGCATCTTCAAGGAATCACGGGTCATCGCGTCGGTGCTGGTGATCGAGGTGGCATCCAGGTAGGGGTGATTGATCTGGACGCCGATGAAGATCAGTCCTGCCAAGGCGGCGGCAGCGCCGGCCGCTCGGAACAGGGTGGTCGAGGTGATGGTCATGTCGTTCTCCTTCTGGATTGGTGAGCACCGTCAAGGTGCGATTCATCGACTGGCTGGGTCAACCGAAGAGACTCACTCTGCAGCCATCAATCACCTGCCTTCGAGGTCGGAATCGACGTGAGGTTGATGACCTCGGAACCGTGCAGGGCCTCGAGAAATGGCTGAAAGCTGCCCCAAACCTGACACTGCAGCCGGCAGCCGTCGACCTCGACATCCGTGACCCCAGACGCCAGCGCTACTTTTCGCGCGGGAGGCGGACCGACAAAGGTCACGTCGACTCGGTGGTTGGATAGCTCCTTCACGCCTGTCAGCCTGCGGCTGCGACCCCACCGCCCGAATCGTCTGAATTGATGATTCGATGGGTGGTCGTCTAGGGCTACGACCGCAAGAGCCCGGTAAGTTCGTACTCACGATGGCCAGAACTCGCCACCCGTCGGGCAATCTCCCGGCAGAAATCACGAGCTTCGTCGGCCGCCGCCAGCAGCTTGGTGAGATCAGAAAGAAGCTCAGCGCCGCTCGCCTTGTCAGCCTCGTTGGGCCGGGGGGAGCGGGGAAGAGCCGGCTCGCCCTTCGAGTCGCAGCCGATCTAGCACGCGGATTCGCCGACGGCGCCTGGTGGGTCGAGCTCGCCGAGGTTCGCGACGGCGCCCTCGTAGCGAACTCCGTGGTCGCGGCGCTCGACCTCCGAGACCAAGCTGGGACCCAACCGGCGCAGATACTCGCCTCGTACCTACGGGAGAAGCGGCTCCTTCTCGTTGTCGACAACTGCGAACACCTTCTCGGCGACGCCGCTCAGCTCGTGGCCGAAGTCCTTCGCACTGCGCCGAACGTGCGGGTGATCACAACCAGCCGAGAGCCCCTCCAGGTGCCTGGCGAGCAGGTTGTAGCCGTACCGCCTCTCGAACTACCAGCCGGAGATGGAACAGAGTCCCTGGCCCGCCTCCGACAAAACGAGGCCGTCATGCTCTTTACGGAGCGCGCGGCCGCCGCGTCAGGTGCATTTCAGTTGACGACTGAAAATCGAGGGGCCGTTGTAGGTCTGTGTCGGCGGCTCGACGGACTGCCGCTGGCGATCGAGCTCGCCGCGGTGAGAACTCGGGCGCTTGCCGTCGAGCAGATCCTCGAGCGACTGAGTGATCGATTCGCCCTCCTCACCGGAGGAAGCCGCGTCGCGCTTCCGCGCCATCAGACCCTCGAAACGACCATCGACTGGAGTTACGACCTGCTGAGCGAGGGCGAAAAAGCCCTGCTTCGACGCCTATGCGTGTTCGCTGGTCGGTTCACCCTCGCAGATGTCGAGTCGGTCTGCACGTCCGACGACGTGCCGCCTGCAAAGGTGCTCGACACGATGACCTCGCTGGTCGACAAATCGCTCGTGACCAAACAAGACGTCGGAGGCCTTGCTTGCTATCGACTGCACGAGACGATGCGCGACTACGCCACCCTCAAGTTGCGCGATGCACGTGAGGAGATGGTCCTAGAGGAGCGTTGCCTCGAGTACTACCGCTTGACGTGTCTGCAATCTGTGGATCAAGCTCGGTACCGTCTGGTCGATTGGCTCGCGTGGGCGGACCTGGAAATCGACAACATCCGAGCCGTTCTCCATCAATGTGTGGCGCGCGGAGACCTCGCCCGCGGTCTGGATATCGCCGCTTCGATGGGTTACTACTGGATCACCCACGGGACTACGGAGAGTACGTGGTGGCTTGACCAGCTGCTCGGAGCTGAAGACGCGGATCCAGCGACACAAGTGCGCGCTTACTACCTCCGTGGGTGGTTGAGCCTGCTGCAAGCTGACGCCGCAATCGCCAGGCCATGGATCGCTCGAGCGGTAACGACGGCTCGAGAGACAGGACAGCTGACGAAATTGTCGGAGTCACTGTCAATAGCCGCGACCGTTGAGAGCGTGGCCGGCGATCTCGTGGCGGCCAGACGATACCTCGAGCAGGCCGAAGAGATCACCCATGGCCTTAGTGACTTTCCGGCGACGATCGAGTTGCTGTTGTCTCGAGCCGTTCTCGCTTTAGTCGAGGGGGACCTGGATACGGCGAGAACTGTGTCTTTAGAGGGCTTGCGCCTCAGCCGAGAAGCCGGCGACCTGTATCAAGTTGAAGCCATGCTTGGCAACCTTGGCATGGTTGGAGTCTTGGCCGGCGATCTTCACACGGCAAAGTCGCGGTTCGTGGAATCCTTGCAGGTCGCTCGACAGATCGACAATCGGCTCGGCCAGTATTGGAGGCTCGCCGGTTTGGGCTGGCACGCCGCCAACTCTGGGCAGCTGCGAGTGGCTGCTCGGCTGCTCGGAGCAGCAGAAGCTGTGGCTACGGGTGTTGGCGCGGACATTATGGGACCGGCAGTTCCATTGCTGGCCGAGGCCAAAGAGTCGGCGATTGGAGCGCTTGGTGCAGCGAAGTTCGAGTCCGAATTCGAGCTAGGCAAACACATGAGTCGCGACATGGCGGTGCGCCTCGCTCTCGGCGAATCCACTCAAGACGAACTCGCGGTCCAAGACCCCGTTGCTCCGGGGCTACTTCCGAAGCGGCAGGCAGAGGTCGCGCAGTTGATCGCCGAGGGTCTCAGCAACAGGCAGATAGGAGCGCGCCTGTTCATCTCCGAGGCCACCGTCGCAACCCACGTTCGCGGCATCATGAACAAGCTCGGGTTTAACTCGCGCGCTCAGATCGCGAGCTGGATGGCATCCTCAAAGCAGTAGCTGTCCCATTGGGTCCGTCGCGGGGCTCCCAAAACCCAACCTAAACTGACGGCATGTCCCCCGCCAATCGATCCGGCATTGGCAAACTTCCGGTGGAGTCGACCAGCTTCGTCGGTCGGCGCCGGTTGCTGGCCGAGGTGAAGGCGGCATTCGCCAACACCCGCCTCCTCTCGTTGGTGGGACCAGGCGGCGTAGGCAAGACCCGCCTCGCCGTACGTGCCGCCGCGGATCTCAGAAGGACAATGCACGACGGCGCCTGGTTCATCGACCTCGCCGGTCTCGACGATCCTCATCTGGTTCCGAAGGCGGTGATTACCAGCCTGGGGTTGGCGGACAAGTCTGGACAGTGGCCGACCTCGCTACTGGTCACCCATCTCGCCTCTCGCGAAGCACTTCTCATCCTCGACAACTGCGAGCACCTTCTGGACGCCGTCGCCGTCCTCGCGGATGTGGTCCTGAAGGAAGCCGCCGGAGTTCGTCTCCTTGCGACCAGCCGCCAACCATTGGGAATCTCGGGCGAGCGCGTGCTTCAGGTTCCGCCGCTGAGTTTGCCGGGAGAGGGCTCTGGCTCCGCGGAGTCGGAGGCTGTGGCTCTCTTCCTGGCCCGATCCGCGGACGCGGGCATCCAGCTCGAGGAAGCAGATGCCACCCGGCAACTCATTTCCGATCTCTGTCGCCACCTCGACGGCATGCCTTTGGCTCTGGAGCTCGCAGCCGTCCGTTTGCGGACGATCGGACTGAAGGAGCTGATCGAAAGGTTGAGCGGCCGTTTCGCGTTGCTCACTGGAGGCAGCCGGGCCGCTCTGCCGAGGCAGCAGACCCTGATGGCCACGATTGACTGGAGTCACGATCTGTTGAGCGACCAGGAGGCGACTATTCTGCGCCGGCTTGCCGTGTTTCCTTCCGACTTTGGGCTCGATGCCGCTGAAGCGGTTGCGGCCGGAACAACCATCGACCAATCGTCAGTGCTCGAGCTCTTGTCCAGCCTGATTGAAAAGTCATTTGTGGCGCGAGCGCCCGCCGCTGCAATCGCCCGCTACCGACTTCACGAAACGATGCGCGAGTACGCGCTGCTGAAGCTGCGCGATGCAAGTGAGCAGGCTACGACGATGAAAGCCTTCGTCCGTTTCTATTCCGCCATGTGCAAGATGGGAGAGGAGGCCGCCCAATCAACCAACGTCGTCGAATGGCTCAAACGAATGAATGGCGAGGCCGACAACGTGCGCGCCGCTCTCGCGCATTGCCTCAACGGTCCTGACCACGCTGTCGGGATGTCGATGGTCGGCTCGCTTCTTTGGTACTGGACCGCACGCGCCACGAGTGAGGGCGCCTATTGGCTGGACCGGTTCCTCGAGCGCCGAGAGGCCGACGATTCGGCCCTCGCACGTGCGCTCTACGCGAGAGGTTTCATGGCCATGACGCAGGGGGATGCGACCACTGCCCAGCCGCTCCTTGTCGAGTCTGAGGAGAAGGCGCGTGCGCTGCATGATGGGCCGCTGCTCGCTCGGATCCTTTCTGTGTCCGCGGGAGTCCGTGTAATGAGAGGCGACCTCGAAGGTGCTCGGTCCCAGCTGCGTGAGGCAAAGGTCCTGGCCGGCGCGTTTGATGATGCAGCTGCCGACGCAATGCTGGCTCTGACTGAAGCCTTTATCGCTCTCGGCGACACGGACCTACAAGCAGTGGGGCGGGTCTACTCCGAATGGGCCGGCCGAGCTCGCGATCGCGGCGACATCCAAACCGTGAGCTACCTGATCTCGATGCACGGTTTCTCCCTTCTCCAGGATGGGCAACCCGAGACGGCCCGGCCGCTGTTCGAGGAAGCCCTGGCAATCGAGCGGCGCCTGGAGAACCGGGACATGATCCTTTATATGTTGGACGGGCTCGCCTGCGAGGCGGCCATGTCGGGCCGACCCCAGCGGGCCGCAAGACTCCTGGGTGCCGCGGAAAGCTTGCAGGCCCAGACGGGCATCCGACTGATGCAGCACATGGAACCGCTAATCAAGCAGGCACGAGAAACCATTTCCGTCTCCCTGGGATCCACAGCCCTGGAGTCTGAGATGAAAGCGGGGAAGCGGATGGTGACGGACGAGGCGATCGCCTACGCGCTCGAGGAGAACAAGCCGTCGAGAGTGGCGGGCCCGCCGACAAAGGCGCGCACGATGCCGCTGAGCAAGCGGGAGCTCGAGATCGCCGAACTGGTATCGGAGGGCCTGAGCAACAAGGGGATCGCATCCCGCGTCTTTCTGTCCGAGCGGACTGTCGAGACGCACGTGTCCAACATCCTCGACAAGCTCGGAGTCAATTCCCGAGTCGAGATCTCCAGCTGGGTGGCGCGCGAACTGACCCCGACCTAGACGTCCACCACCTCTAGGACCCGAGCCGAAGGCAGCAGCGCGATCTCGAACAGGCGCAGGACGTCCTCGCGGCCGGCCGCCGTGACGATGCACGAGAGCCGGCCGTCGTCCGGTATGTGGACCGCGCTCACGATCTTCAGGCCAGGGCTGGCGCCGTCGACGCGCCGGCACGCCGCGTCAAGGCTCTGGCGGATCCACGAAAGGTCCGACCCCGCGTCGGCTCGCAGCTTCACTTCGGCCATGTAGGAGTTCACATCGCCAGCTTGAGCGGGGCGCAGTGGGGAGTCGTCGGTGCGAGCACGGGTTCACCACGTAGTCGATTACGTGGTCAGTCAGTACTGCCCCCGATGTCTGCGCTCTGGGGCGGGGCAGAAGATCACACCATCAAACAAAAGGAGTGCAGCTAATGATCGATACGAAACGGACGACCAACGGTTACGCGCCGCCCGCTGTCTCAATCGGGACCAGTGTTCTGGGCGGATCTCGGATGACGTATTCGAGGCTCATCGGCGCCCTGTTCCTGTTGGGATTTCTCTCTTACGGAATCGGCTCGGGACTGGCGACCTCACTGGTCGGCAGCTCCAACTTTCTCTCGACGATCGGCGCCAGTCAGACCCTTTTGATCACGGGCGCCTTTTTGATCTTCTTGAACACTGGCGTGGATGTGGGGAAGGCCGTTCTGTTTTTCCCAATCCTCGAGAAGCACAGCCAGAGAACCGCGCTGGCCTACCTGGCCACGATGATCGTCGAAGTCGTGCTCCTCGCCATCGGGGCGCTGGCTCTCCTTCTGATCGTTCCGCTGGCCAAGCACGCTGGCGAGCCCAGCGCGCAAACCCTCGGCTCGATCCTCGTCCAGACGAACTTCACCGCCTACCAGATGGGCGAGATGGTGCTCGGAGTCGGGGCCACATTGCTGTGCGTGCTACTGTTCCGAACCCAGCTGATCCCACGCTGGCTGGCGATCTCGGGCTTGATCGGCTACCCGATTCTCGCGGCGGGGACGATCGCTGAAATCTTCGGCCTCGACATCGGCCTGTATCTCACGATCCCAGGCTTCTTCTTTGAGGTCGTGATGCCGCTCTGGCTCATTTTCAAGGGCTTCAAGCCCGAGGTGTATCGATGAAAGCAATCGTTCAAGACAGGTACGGCAACCCCGAGGCTGTTCTCGGTCTTCAGGAAATCGCCAAGCCCGCGGTCAAGGATGGTGAGGCGCTGGTTCGCGTTCACGCGGCTTCCATACATGTGGGTGACTGGCTCGTTGTGACAGGCGTGCCGTACATCGCTCGTCCGGCCTATGGGAAGCCAAAAGGCCGTGTGCCGGGAACGGACATAGCGGGAACCGTCGAGGCGGTGGGCAATGGCGTGACCGGCATCCGGCCAGGCGATGAGGTATTCGGTTGGTGCACGGGCGCCTTCGCCGAGTACGCGTCCGCTCCTGCGGACCACTTCGTTCCGAAGCCGGCAAACCTAACCTTCGAGCAGGCCGCGGCCGTCGGTGTGTCAGCATCCACCGCCCTCCAGCTGCTTCGAGACCAGGGCAAGATCAAGCCAGGTCAGAAAGTCTTGATCAATGGTGCTTCGGGCGGTATCGGTACGTTCGCCGTGCAGGTCGCCAAAGCGTTCGGCGCCGAAGTGACCGGCGTGTGTAGCTCGCGGAACGTAGAGATGGTCCGCTCGATCGGCGCTGACCATGTCATCGATTACACACGTGAAGACTTCACCCGAAACGGGCACCGCTTCGACTTCATCCTCGACAACGTGGCGAACCATTCCTTGTCAGACACCAGGCGCGTACTCACCCCGACAGGAAAGCTGCAGTCCAACAACGGAACGTCGGGCGGTCGTTGGTTCGGCACCATCGGTACCGTCCTCAAGTCGGCCACGGTGTCGATGTTCGAGCGCCGGCAGCTGGGTCCGGCCATCAAATTTGCCAACCGAGCGGACCTGCTCGTCCTGAAGGGCCTCATCGAAGCGGGCAAGATCACGCCGATCATCGACGCAACTTACGCGCTGAGTGATACCGGCAAGGCACTAGCTCATGTCGGAGAAGGACATTCGCGAGGAACGGTTGTCATCAGTGTCTGAAACAAATCTGATGGCCGGCAAGATCGTGCTGATCACCGGCGGCACCGGAGGAATCGGCAAGGCCACCGCGATCGGCCTGGCTACCCTCGGCGCCCGGGTCGGCGTCACAGGTCGCGACCTTGCGCGCGCAGAACAGGCAGCGACCGAAATACGGGCCGCTTCAGGAAACCCGGCTGTGGACGGGTTCGCAGCAGACTTGTCCTCCCAGGCCGAGGTGCGGCGGCTCGCAGTCGCCGTCCTCGCTACCTACCCGCGGCTAGACGTGCTGGTCAACAATGTGGGCGGGTTCTGGGCACACCGGCATACAACCGCCGACGGCCTAGAGCAGACATTCGCTCTCAACCACCTTGCCTCGTTCTTGCTCACCAACCTCCTTCTGGATCGGCTCAAGACAAGCGCACCAGCTCGAGTCGTCACGGTTTCATCGCACGTACAGGCGGAAGGCCGGATCGAGTTCGACGACCTGCAGAGCGCCGGCAGTTATTCCGGGCAGTCGGCCTACAGCCAGTCAAAGCTCGCCAACATCATGTTCACCAACGAGCTCGCTCGTCGTCTCGAGGGCACACGCGTCACGGCCACGTCTCTACACCCCGGCTTCGTGCGCACCGACTTCGGCGCTGAAGACCAGGCCACGTTCTTCGCGATCATAAGCGGGGTGGTTCGCCCGTTTCTCAAGTCGCCGGCCCATGGTGCCCGGACGTCGATTTATCTCGCGTCTTCATCCGAGATGGACGGCGTCACGGGCCAGTTCTTCGCCAACAGCAAACCCAAGACCGCCAACAAGGTGGCCTACGACACCGACATGGCTGCCAGGCTATGGGACGTCAGCGCCGACCTAGTCGGGCTGACGCCATCGCGTGAGCCCCGTCAGACGAGTGCCTGAACTGAAGCTGCGCCGGATCACAGCCGTATCACGCATTCCCGGCATCGGTCGGCTCTAGGTCGTCGTGAAAATTGGGCTGGGCGTCGGCAATCAGCTGCGGCGCAGGGTGGCGATGAGGATTGTGGCGACCGCAACGTGCATCAGCGCCAGCGAGGCTTTGGCCGATATCGTGGTACCAGCAACCAGCGGAAAGCTCAATGAGATGACCAGAGCAGTGAGTGAAACGGCAGTCCAGATTGTGGTGGCGCGGGACGAGACCTTCTCGAGCGCAACGAGCAGGCCCAGGCCTGCCGATGAACCAATCAAGCTGGCGACTACCACCAGTCCGATCCCGACGTTCTGGGCGTCAGCGTTTCCGAACCGGATGGCGAGGTGAAAACCAAGAACAGGCACTGCAACGGCCCAAACAGCCACTGCGGCGAGAGTCGCTCCGAGAACACCGAGGGCTCGACTTCGGATGACATTGGCGGTGACCGGAATATTGGCGACAGGGCTAGTGACCATCAGAAGACTCCTTTTCATTGAGCGTTTGGAAGCGCTCCTCGGCTAGAATTACTTAGGCGCCTAATATTAGGCGCCTAATGAAATGGAGTCAAGCTGTTTATGAACTTTGATCAGGCAGACGCACTGAACGAGGCGATTCGCGCTGTCGGTATTCGCCATCGGGCACTCGCCGTCGCGGCACTCGCTCCGATGGGCATCCATCCCGGACATAAACTGCTGCTTCTGGAGCTCGCGGCCGGGCCCCGAACGCAGGCGCAACTCGCTACCGCCAGTGGTTATGAGCCGCCTAGCATCACTGAGAGTGTCCGCCAGCTGGAGAGGGCAGGGTTGGTCGTCCGCCGGCCATCGCCAAACGACGCTCGGGCCACAATGGTCGAGCTGAGTGACCAGGGTCGGTCACTCCTGCCAAAGCTGAAGGCAGCATGGCGCCACGTCGCAGACCAGACCGTCGCCGGACTGAGGATAACGACGGTCGACCACGTGATCGAAGTTCTTACCGATCTCGCCACCGGACTTACCTCAACCGTCGCCCCGACCAATGACGTTCCACGCTATCGAGCCCCCCGTTCGCGAACGAGGTGATGGCTCCAGGTATCGCGTTGTCTCCAGCGACCCAAACTCCTTCGGCTCACGCCCTCGCCGAGATGACGTTTCAGATCGATCAGTGTGGCGTTCGGAAATCACGTCTAGGGGGCCCTCACCGTGGCTGCGCGCCTGGTTACCGGGACCGGCCAGGCTTTCGCGCCGGGGTGCTGGTTTCTCTTGTCTACTCGCTGCTTCGGGCGTTGCTAGACGTGATTGCGACAGATCACCGGACACCTGAAGACTACTGCTATCGGACTTGGCCGGCCTGCTCTTGCTTCTCCACAAACTCTTGCAAATATCTCGCGAAGAACGGCTTCGTCTTGCGGCGGCGATCAATGTACGTCTTCGCCGCTTGGTAGGCGTCTCTAAATGCTGTTGGCCAGACTTTGTCGGCCACATCGAACTGCACTTGCCCACTCCGGACCAGGATGCAGATGAGTTCAAGGTAACCAAAGTAAGCCCGTAGTTCGTAGCCCTCTTGCGTGTCATCTATGGTCTCAAGATCCAACTCCCCGCGGTTTAACCGATTGCGGATTTTGGAGAAGTCGCTGCGCCAGCGGTCGTAAATCGGCATGATTACCGCAATCGTCTGTGTCTCCGTGGCGCGCTCCAGCGCGTCACGTGCCGTCTTCGCCTGGTCTTGACTCACTTTGACCTGGTCCAATGTCGCTTCGACCTGTTGTGCGGATGTGGCTGCCTGTCGTTCGGCCGCCTGCAAAGCCGCCTGTGCGACGTTCAGCTCTTCACGCCCTTGTTGCAAGCTGCGCCCGGTATAGATAGCCAGTAGGACGGTCGCGGTGGCAAGGATCAGCGTTGCGCCAGCCACCGCCATGCTTGCGAGGTCGGCTGGAGTCATCGAATGCCCCCCGGGCGTCGGAGCCGGAATCACTCCCAGGAAGCCCAGCACCGCCCAGCCTGTGAGCGCTACCCATCCAGCCGTCAGGGCAACAAAGACGATCCACCCGACAGGTATCCATTGCCTTTGCATTGGCCGTGCGCGGAGATTCTAGAGTCGAGTGACCCGCACTGTCCCTTTCGGCAGGCCTCCCGCTTAGCGGTCGTGAACAAGGGCCGATGTGAAGAGGCCGTTAAGTTCGCTCTCTAGATATCCTTGACAAGCGCTAAGGAAGGTCAAACCTCGCGCAGCGGCCGCATTGGTGACGCCGACCTGAGCACCCAGCGGCCCCCTTTCCCAAGAGGAGGACGTCGCCGTGCGGACCTATCGTGGACTAATTCAGCGTTCGGGTTAACGTGATCACGAGGCGCTCGTGAGATCCGTCATCCTACTCATGAGACGAGGGACCAACAGGGCAACGTCGCGCGAGCCAGATGGGACGATTGGATGGCTGAAGAAGTGCCCACATCCGGCGTGAGAGGCGGGCTGACCACGCTGAAGTCGTGCTGCCGGGTGAGGAGCGCATCTGGAGGTAAGAAGATCAGGGTCGGTCGCTCGTGGGCTCTACGGGCCGGCTTATTGATAGAGGAGGGCACCCGTGTCACGTATTCGACGCTTCGACCACGTCGGCATCACGGTCGCGGACCTAGACGCGGCGACGGCGTTCTTCGTCGGGCTGGGTCTCGAGGTTGAGGGCAGGATGTTCATGGAAGGCGAGTTCGTCGACACCGTCATCGGCATACCGAAATCCCGTTCCGAGATCGTTATGCTGCGGCCGCCCGACGGAGGTACCGGGCTGGAGCTGTCGAGCTTCATCCAGCCCAACCACGAACCGGGATCGCCCGACGCCATGTCCAACGAGCTGGGGCTGCGCAACGTTTGCTTCGAGGTGGACAACCTCCAGGGGGTCGTCGACCGGCTGGCCGCGGACGGCTACGGCCTGGTCGGCGGCATCGGTCAATACGAGGACATCTGGCGCCAGGCCTACGTGCGCGGGCCGGATGGAATCATCGTGGCCCTGGCCCAGCGAATCGACTGACGCCGCGCCGACCCCAAGGCGGCCTTCGTGCGAATGGGAGCTACGATGGGCGATCGATGGGCTCCCGGGTGATCTCCGGCGGAGTTGTGCATACCGTCCCGGTGGATTTGAGACGCGTCCTGATTGCCAACCCAAAGGTTCTGGCGGCGTGGCAAGACCTCACGCCTCTTGCCCGCAATGAATGGATCTGTTGGGTGCTCTGGCCGAAGAAGGCGGAAACGAGAAGCGAGCACATCCGGCGATTGCAATCGGAGCTGCTCGAGGGGAAGCGGCGGCCGTGTTGCTGGCTTGGCTGCATCCACCGCAAGGACAAGGAACTCAGCCCTTCGGTCCGCTGGGTGCTGAGCAGCCGCAGCAAAGCGTCGGCATGAGCGACGCCTCCGCATCCCAACAGATAGATGACATCGTCCGCAGGATGGCCGGCTGGAGGGGTGAGAGGTTGGGCCAACTGCGGACCCTCATCAGGAGCGTCGACCCGGGCGTAATCGAAGAGGTGAAGTGGAAGAAACCCTCCCGCCCCGAGGGGGTGCCCGTCTGGTCCCACAACGGCATCGTCTGCATAGGCGAGGCACTCAAGAACGCGGTGAGGCTGACGTTTCCAAAGGGTGCCCAGCTGAAGGATCCGAAGGGCCTCTTCAACACGCGTCTGGACAGCAAGATGGTGCGTGCCATCGATTTCTACGAGGGTGACGCGATCAAAGAAACCGCCTTGAGGGCGCTCATCGTCGAAGGTGTCCGTCTCAATCGAAGCTGAGATCGACGACGGACATCCACATCCTCTCCGCCAGGTGGACTTGGAAATGCGGGGCCCGCCGAGGCTAATGCGTAACGGACATGTGTACAGTCCCGCGACGTGATCTTTCCCGACGCAGCGGCAACCGTGGGCCATACCCCTCTCGTGAAGCTGGGTCGAGTCGGCCGAAATTTGCCTGGAACCGTGCTGGCCAAACTCGAGATGAGAAATCCGTGTGGCAGCGTCAAGGACCGGCTTGGAGTTGCCCTCATCGAGGACGCTGAGCGCAAAGGTTCTCTCCAGCCGGGCATGACAATAGTCGAAGCAACCGGAGGGAACACCGGCATCGGATTGGCCTTCGCCGCAGCCATCCGTGGCTACCGTCTGGTCCTCACAATGCCGGCCGCAATGTCCGCGGAACGGGTTGCCCTGCTGCGTTTCCTCGGCGCTGAAGTCGTGCTGACAGAAGGAATTCTCATGAATGACGCAGTGGCTAGGGCGCGTCAGATCGTCGCCGAGAGAAACGATGCGATCATGTTGGACCAGTTCTCGAATCGAGCGAATCCTGCGATGCACGAGCGCACGACCGGCCCAGAAATCTGGGATGAAACGGCAGGCTCCGTGGATGTCTTTGTGGCTGGTGTAGGCACGGGAGGGACGATCACCGGCGTCGGCCGCGCGCTCAAGCAGCGGAAACCTGGCGTGCATGTGGTCGCCGTGGAACCGGCAGGAGCGGCGCTCCTCTCCGGTGGGAAGCCGGGTCAGCACAAGATGCCTGGCATCGGCGTCGGCTTCGTACCCGACGTACTCGATCGATCGGTAATCGATGAGGTGATCGCCGTCAGCGACGACGAGGCGTTCGCGAGTGCTAGGCGACTCGCTGCTGAGGAGGGCATCCTCGCGGGTGTGTCATCGGGAGCGGCGCTGCACGCCGCTCTCACCGTCGCCGCCCGGCCGGCGCTTGCAGGCAAATCGATTGTCGTCCTGCTCGCTGACAGCGCCGAGCGCTACATCAGCTCTGCGTTGTTCCGGGCCGATGCTTGAGGCGGAACCTCTCTCGAGGATCTGCGGTCAGACCTCGACGCTGGCGCCTCCCAAAGACCAAAAAATCGCCATGTTTGGATGAACTGTCATGTGGTTCGGGAACGTCAGGCCTCGGATTCAAATCCCGGGCCGCGACCAAGGTTCCGAATGATCTCGCCGAACTACCAAACGAGTCTGGATGCAGCACTTGATGTAGTAATCCCGCGACGCTGCCCGACACCCAGGCTGTTTGACCTGTGATCGGTAGTCAGGCCGGCTCGATGGTTGTCTAAATAGGTGGCGTCACGATCGCGAGGGGGCGCAGACGCCAAATTTTGATAGGGGGTGGCCGACTCGGATGCTAGTCGCACTCATTGTCTTGGTTCTGCTTCTGTTGATCTTCGGCGGCGGCGGCTTTTTGAGCGCGTCGTTGAACATTCTCTGGTGGGTCCTCATCATCGGTCTGATTCTCTGGGCTCTCGGTTTCCTTTTCCGAGGCTCGAGCGGAGGTCGCTGGTACCGCTGGTAAGGGTGTCCGCCGCGACGAATGTTCGTGCTTGCGTGACGTAGGGGCTAATCCGACGCGAAGGCAGTAAACCTCCGCCATCACAGCGTTTTGGAGCAGACATCACGCTGGGCACAGGTTTTGGACGCGGCGCCGGCCGACCGATGATGAGCGCCGCGGCGCTAATTACAGGCTTCTGACCAACGCGGGTGACAGAAAGCGTGTTGGAGCAACCTGGATTAGGCCGATCCGGTCACCGGGTAGCAGACCGAGACACCCGAGACTTTGGCACCGAGGAAGGTGCACGCGACCTTTAAGCATGGCCTCGCGAACTATCCCTCCGCCAGGCCGTTCTCTCCCGCTGCGCGATGCCCGGATCCATGGTCACGGACGGTCTCAGAGGTCCAGATCGTACGATGCTTGGGTGTTCCATTCGGGCGACTGCATGTTGAACCCGACGGAGACTCGGGATTCTGAGCTCGCGTGAAGCTGGATGGGCACGCGATCGGTCCCAGGATCGTCTTTGTAACTTCGAACCTGCCTCGACGCTGCGGCATAGCAACCTTCTCGGCCGATTTGATGCGCGCGGTCAAAGCGGCCGACCCGCGCGTCAAGCTCCGGGTGGCCGCGATCGATGAGCCGAACGAGGTCCGGCCGTACGGCCGAGAGGTGTGCTGGCGGATCAGGCAGGGGGACGCGAGAAACTACAGCGCCGCGGCTCAGGCCATCAACCGCTCGAACGCCGACATCGTGAACGTGCAGCACGAGTTCGGGCTGTACGGAACGTGGGCCGGAGACGTCTACGACGATCATCTGCGCCCCTTGCTCGAAGCACTGCGCAAGCCGGTCGTGACCACGCTCCATACGGTGCCACCGGATCCGACGCCTTCGATGCGAGAGGCGATCCGCTCGACGATTCAGCTCAGCGCCGCCACCGTCGTCATGGCCGACGCAGCGGCAGGCATCCTCGCCAGCAAGTACGGTGTCGAAGAAGCGCCTGTCGTGATACCGCACGGCATGCCCGCGATCCAGCCTCACGGCCGAGTCCGGATGAAGGAAAAGCTGGGCGTGGCAGGCCGAACGATCATCTCAACTTTTGGCCTGGTGGATCCGCGCAAGGGCATCGAGTTCATGATCGAAGCGATGCGGACGATAGTGGCCCGGCATCCTTCAGCCCTATACCTGGTAGCGGGTCAGACCCACCCCGAAGTGCGCCGCCACAATGGTGAGGTCTACCGCAACACTCTGGTGGAGACAGTCAAGCGGCTCGGCCTCGAGCAAAACGTCTCGTTCATAGATGAGTACATGGCACAGCGTGACATCATCGAACTGCTCCTGGCCAGCGACGTGTACGTCACCCCGTATCTCGACCCACAGCAGATCACAAGCGGCACGCTCGCATACGCTCTCGGAGCCGGAAAGGCAATCGTCTCGACCCCGTACCTTCATGCCAGGGAAGCTCTCGGCGACGGCCGCGGAATCCTCGTCGCGTTTCGAGACCCAGGCGCGCTGGCCGAGGCGGTCCATTCGCTGCTCGAAAACCCGGACCGCAAGCAAGCACTCGAGAGTGCCTCCTACGCTTATGCCGCCGACATGTCCTGGCCGCGGACGGGGGAGCACTGGCTGGCTCTCATGCGACTGGTGGCCTCTGCCGCGCAGAGGAACTCGAGCCGGTCGGCCGCATGACCGTAGCCCGCATCGAAGTGCTGGCGCACCGCCTCGACAACAACCCGATCTTGACGCACGGCGACGTGGCGCCGTCGCAGGCCGCCCTTGAGGTGGTTTCGGTCTTCAACGCCGCCGCCGCCCAGGTTGGCGACGAGACGATCTTGCTGTTGCGTGTCGCCGAGCGGCCACGTGCCATGACCGGCCTCCTCGCCGCCACCGCCAGGACGTTGGACCTTGCAGCGCCGCACGAGAGACTCGGGCCTGTCCCACCAGGCACCCTGGGTGAAGATGTGATCGGAATCGCATTTCTGGACCCGGCGACCGAACCTCGCCGCGTCGTCGTCGCGTACGTCCCCAAAGATCTGCCCGGACTCGATACGAGCGATCCGAGATCGATTCAGGTCACCAAGCCCTCGTCCAAGCTCGGCGCCCGTCCCGAGGTCCGGGATTATCTGACGCAGATATCGCATCTGCGAGTGGCGCGCAGCATCGACGGGGCGCACTTCACGGTAGATCAGGTCCCAGCCGTCGTGCCCACCGATTCATTCGAGGAATACGGTTGTGAGGACCCTCGAGCCACGCTGATCGACGGTGTGTGGCACATCACCTACGTATCGGTTGGCTCCATCGGCATCACGACCAGCCGGTTGACCACGACCGACTTCAGGTCGTTCGAACGCCAAGGGATCATGTTTTTGCCCGACCACAAAGACGTTGTGCTTTTCCCCGGCCGGGTGCATGAGCGCTACGTGGCGCTGACCCGTCCGATGCCGTCGTCCTTCAATCGCGTCCTCGGGATCTGGATCGCATTTTCAGATGACCTCGTGGGTTGGGGTGGCCACCGCCCGCTCGCGCTCCCACGCCCGGGCATGTGGGATGGCGTGCGGACCGGCGCAGGCACAGTTCCGTTTCGCATACCCGAAGGGTGGCTCGAGCTGTACCACGGAGTCGACTCCGACGGGCAGTACGCCATGGGTGGCCTTCTGCTCGACGCACAGGACCCGGCGCGCGTCATCGCGCGGTCGCCAGAGCCAATCCTCACGCCCGACCAGGATTACGAACAGTCAGGGTTCTACCGCAACACCGTGTTCTCGTGCGGGCACGTTCCGCTTGATGAAAATGGCGGCCGAATCCGCGTGTACTATGGTGCCGCCGACTCCTGCATGGCGGCTGCCGACTTCGAGGTGAAGGAGATCGTCGCCTCGCTGGCACCTTGCTGAGGCAGTTGGCTGCGTTGACGCGGCCTCTGCCCGCAGCCGGGCCGCGAGCCCTCGCCCTGGCGGTGTACTCCGGCGCGACGGGCGAACACTTCGAGGCTCGCGAAAGTGGGGTGGAGGGCGTCGCGTGCGTGGATGACGCCGCACGGGCCAGCACGCTGTTGTACAGGCTCTGGGCTGCCACGGGTAACGACGCGCTGAAGCATTGGGCCGAAGGACTTCTCGAATTCGTCTTGTGGATGCATGCCGGCGACGGGCGATGGCACAACTTCATCCTGGACTGGGATGGCGCTCGCAACATCGATGGACCAACGTCGGCGGCCGGCGTCAACTTCTGGCAGGCGCGCGCTATCTTTGCCCTCGCCGAGGCGAGCCTTCTCTTACACCAGGACTGCGCTCCAGGCATCTTGACGCAGGCTCTTGAAATGGCCGAATCGGCGGCACCACCGTCAGACGTACGCGCCATCCACGCTCTCGGTTTGATGGCCGTTGTGAACCGGGCGCCTGACCCCAGGCTCACGACGCTTCTGGTGGCCTGGTGCGAGGAGCTCGCTGCCTGTCAACGCGACGGAATGCTGATGAACTCGCCAGACGAGCGTGGCCGGCCTCACCTTTGGGGACATGTTCAGGAGGGGGTGCTGGCTGACGCCGCGCTCCTGCTGGACCGACCCGATCTGCTCACGCTGGCGGCCAGCAGCGCTGAGGCAGTGTTTGCGGACCTCATCGAATCTGGCTTCGACCTGCCACACGTGCACAGCTACGACGTGCAGTCGGCGGCCTTCGTCATGGACCGGCTTGCCGCGGTGACCGGGCAAACGCGCTATGCGCAAATGGCGCAGGCGGCGCGGAACTGGTTTGACGGGCGCAACCCAGGCGGTGCAGCGATCTACGACAGAGCCGCGGGTCGCGTTGCCGATGGGCTCGACGATCGGCGCGTGAGCGACCGTTCAGGGGCGGAGGCAAACGTCACGGCCGGCCTTGCGCTGGAGGCCGATGTCCGGCTCCTTGGCGAAGCTCGAGGCTGGATGCAGGTGTGGTAGCTGGGCGGTTCCCCGTATAGTGGGCCGGCCGGCACTCGCCGGCGCTCACCGCAGGCTCCGATTTCTCGAACAGGCCCTAGATGAGTTGCCTTCGTTCGAGAGACAGGAGACGCAGATGCCGACAGGAACAGTCAAAAAGATCGTTTCGGAACGCGGATTCGGATTTATCGCGGCTGAGGACGGGAAGGAGTTCTTCTTCCACAAGAGCGGCACCGAAGGTGACTTCGACGCCCTCCAGGGTGGGGAGAAAGTTGCGTTCGAGATCGAGGTGAGCCCCAAGGGCCCCCGCGCGCGGAGTGTGCGCACCCTCTAACCGATAGGACCAGACCGAGCCCCGAGCTTGCTCGGGGCTCGGTAGCGCACCACTCGTTGTCAGCACCCGTCGCGTATCGCCTACCTGGATAGGGTCGCGGGATCGGCAAAGACTAGGCTTCGCTGCGGTGGCAAGGCTGTCGATCAAGCGTCCTCACCTTCTAGGCGGAGTTTTGGTCTTGATGATTGCGGTTGTCGGCGCTATCGCCGTCAACTGGGAGAGTAGCCTCGCGCAGGAGGCCGGAGGCCATGAGCACTGTTTTGCTGAATGGTGCATCGCGCCCCAATCGACCACGATTGGCCCTCAGGCGGTAACCGTTCGGGTGCGAGTGAGGAGCGACGCCAAGCAAGCCTCTCAAAAGCCAGACCATCCTCAGGCATGGGTGATTGACGCAAGGGGCCGAGAAAGTGGTGGACCACAACATCTGCTCGATGGTCTGGTGGCGCCCGACGGCTCGTACCTGGCAACCCTGACATTCACCATCTCGGAACCGGGAACTTGTCCAAGGCTCCTGGTCAGCGAGGGCGGTTGGCCGCCATTTCTCGGCCTGGGTTATGCGGCAAGTCCGTTCACCGCCCGGGTCGAGTGGCGACTATGTCAAATTGCCGGCTGAAAGGCTTAACCAAACGGCCAGGGTTAGGCCCATCCGGATCAAATCCGTGGTCGAACAGCCGCCTCGATCTCGTCCAGGTGCTCGCCCCGGTGGTTGGCCCGCACCGGGTTGAGGGGGCTGGTCTCATCCAGGCCAGCGAGCACTTCGTCCGGCAGCGACGCCACGAGCTCGTCGGTCGCCTCCGCGATGCTCACCGCCAGTTCGGCCAGAGCGCGTGGCGGAATCGCGTGGATCAGAGGACGCGAGGAGTCGTTGATCCAGTCCACGTCCCCGGGCTCGTCTTCGGACGCCGTGAACGACTCGCCGCGCTCCAGCTTGCGGGCGAGGTAGAGCGCACGGCCGTCCCAGAACGCGATGTGGCCGAGCACGCCGGCCCCGCTCCAGTACTCATTGATCATGGAGCCGAGCTCACGGTCGCTCAAACGCGACACCACGGCCCGCATCCGCGTGAGCTCGCGTGCGTTCGCCGCCACGAAGGAGCGATTCACGACGACCAGACTAACTGCCTGACAGCGACGTCGACCTCGGCGTGTCTGGTCGGTGGCTAGACGGCGACAGTCAGGATGACGTTGCCGACCTTCTGCTCAGTGTCCACATACCGATGGGCCTCGACCACATCCTCGAGCGCGTAGGTGCGGTCGATCACTACTCGATATCTGCCGGCCTCGATCAGCTCCTTGAGGAAGAGGACTTCCTTCTTCGTCACCGCGCCAGCCGGGAAGATCACCTTCTTGTCCTGGTAGCGCGTGGTGAACACGCGCAGGAGGTTGCCGGCTCCGTCCGTGGGCAGGAACCTCCCGCCCGCTTTTAACGAGTTGCGACTCCTCATGAATGAATGCTTTCCCACCGCGTCGAAAATGACGTCGTAACTCAGGCCGTTCTTGGTGAAGTCTTCCTTCGTGAAGTCGATGATGTGGTCAGCGCCGAGCGACTTCACGAGCTCCAGGTTCTTCGTGCTCGTGACCGCGGTCACGTGAGCGCCGAAATACTTCGCCAGCTGGACGCCCGCGGTGCCGATGGCGCCCGACGCGCCGTAGACGAGGACTGAATCGCCGTTCTTCACGTTGGCTGCGCGGAGTGGGCTGAGTGCATAGAGGCCGCCGTCAGTGATCCCGGCGGCCTCCACGCGGCCCAGGCTCTTTGGCTTCCGCGTGATGCGTGAGCTCTCCGGTCTCGAGATGAATTCGGCGTAGGCGCCAAATCTGAAACCCGTGCTGCCGAAGACTTCGTCGCCGACCTCGAACTCCTTCACTGCCGGCCCCACCGCCTCGACCACGCCGGAGAAATCGCTGCCAAGGATCGGCTGCCGCGGCCGGCGAAGGCCGAAAATGGCGCGGCTCACCAGCTCGAAGCCACGGCCGCTATTGCGGTTGGCTTGGCGCGTCGCGCAGTCGGCGCGCGTCACTGCGACTGCGTAGATTCGGACCAGGACCTCGTCGTCCCTGGGGACCGGCTTTTCTACGTCTTCGATACGCAGGACGTCGGGCCCTCCGTACCGGTCGCAGACGACTGCCCGCATCGATTCCGAACTCTAATGCGCATCGCGCCTAAGCGCCTGCACGAGGTAAGGTGCCGCCTTTGCTGTTTTCGGGGTCCGTGCGTCACGCCCTACGGAAAACCAAACGGGTGAACGGCGAGTTCAAATTTCAGCCGCTGGACCTCATTTTCCGTCCAGGGCGTCGTTAATGCGTTCTCTCCATGAATGGGGATTTCAACTGCGAGCAGGGCCGCCCTCGGGGCGTTGCTCGCGCTTTCGCTGAGCGGGTGCAATGGCACCAGCTTGACGCCGGGCAATCACCCCGCGCCTCTACTGGTACAGGTCGAGAACATCTCGGTCGCCCGACCACAGTCCGGGCTGCAGCCCGCAGCCGTGGTCTACGAGTACGTCACCGAAGGCGGGATCAGTCGTTTCAGCGCCCTGTACGCGTCCGCGCCGAGCGGAAGGGTAGGGCCCATCCGCAGCGCTCGTCTCGTCACGATCGCGCTGGCGCGGATTTACGGCGCTGTTTTGGTTTACTCCGGCGGCAGCGAGTACATCAATGGTCAGATTCGGTCGGCCGGGATCCCGCACGTCGACGAGAACAGCGCCAACGGTGACCTCTTCCGAGACAACACTCGATCAGCTCCCCACAACCTCTACAGCGATGGGTCGCATCTCTCGGACATCGCATCGCGCGCGAACGCCGCAGGCGTGTCCTGGTCGCTCTGGCAGCGGACTCCTGCGACATCCGTCAACGGCGGCAAACCGATGGCCCGGGTCACCGTGCCGGTTTCCGACAACGAGACACCGACCTTCGTCTACGACACGGCTGCCAGCGGCTGGAAGCGAATCGAGCGGGACACCGGCGACTTCATCGACGCGAACACGCGCGCTCCGGTGATGATCTCCACCTTGATCGTCCAGCAGGTCAATATCAAACCGACTTCCGAGGTCGTAGATGTCAACGGCGAAGTCGGAGTCGACCACGAGATCACGGGCAGCGGTAATGCCCAGGTGTTCACCGCCGGACGTGAGTTCGACGCGACCTGGACGCAGGGCCCGACTGGTCCACCCACCTTCAGCTCTTCTGGCAATGTCCAGCTGCCGATCGCGCCTGGCCTGGTTTGGATATGCCTCGTCGCCACGGGCAGTTCGGCGACCTGACGTTCTGCAGACAGGCCGCTAGATCGTCAACCGTTTTGGAGAGCTACTGTTCTCACGCCGTCGGCATTGCGTGTCGGCCATTGAGGCTGCCCGTTGCTGTCCTCGACGTAGATGCTCACGCTGGCGGTGCCCGGGTTGATTCCTGGGTTCAGAGCGATCTGGTACACGTAGGTATGCGGCGTTCCATCGCAGACGGGGACCGGGAAGTTGTTGAACTGCTCTGGGCTGTACCCGGTGGCCACGGCCGAACCGTGGGCGGCTTCGAGGTCAAGGGTGACGAACGGCTGGTAGCCGTACGGCCCCAATGTGCAGGTGATCGTGGCCGGCACGAAGGCTGCCGCAAATCCGTTCCCGTGCGTGTACCTGTATTGCAGCGTCGCCTGGGCTCCGATCTCGACCAGGTAGTGATTCTGGGTGTAGGAAGTCGTCACGTTGGCCGCGACATCGACCGAGCCTTGCGCGAGCTGGCTCGAACCGGATGCGCTCCCGGTGATGGTCTGGTTGTACTGGCCATACTCCGTCGCCGTGGCAGAAGCGTTTACCGAGCCGGGCGCGAAAGGAGTCTGGTCTGCAAAGACATGCAGAAGGTATGTGTGCGCTTGGCCATCACAAACGATGGGGCTCAGGCTCGACGACCCTGTCGCGCCGGTTTTTGCCTGGTCGATGTGACCGTAGACATATGACGAGATGGCTCCGAGGTTGTCACAAGTTACCGTGACCGGGAATTCGACCTCGACCGTCGACGTTGACATGACCATCTGCGCTGGGATGGTGACGACCACGCCGGACGCATGTCCGATCAGAGGGGCGGCGAACCCGGCCGAGGCGCCTATCGCCATCGTCAACACGGCTCTCGACAGCCTAGCCAGCATGAATGAACATCCCATGTATGGAACGCACCATGACTTAAGGATCACCGGGTCCCAAAGATGAATAAGAGAATCGAGTTGGGTCCGCCGACCGCTTCTTCCAACCCCACAGATCGCGACCCGTGCGACTACGGACCCCCAGGCCCATGCGGGCCTCGCTACCAAGCACGCCCCGGCGTCTAAACGTCTTTCCGAGGTTTCGCCTCGGTGTATCCAACGGGGCGTGTCGAGCGCTCGAATTCCGCCTCGGTGTATCCAACGAGGCGTGTCGAGGCGCGCTAGCGTCTATCGGGAGATAAGAATGAGCAGTATTTTCATCACGACGTTCGGAGCGATCGCGGTCACATTCATGATGGTCATGTACGCGCTTGAACGTCGCCATCCCGGTTTTGTGCTCGCATTCGCCATTGGCTATCTCCTGTCGAGCGCCTATGGGTTTCTGTCGGGCGCGTGGCCATTCGGCGTTGTCGAGGTGATCTGGGCCGTAGTGGCCGCCAGGCGTTACCTGGAAGTCAAACGGCGGAAAACCGCCACTTAGGAGGCGGGTCTTATCGCCTGAGGGTCTGCTCGTCGCTAACTGGACGGCCACAGCACGCGCCCGACGCACTCCCAGCGTTTCTTGACATCGATCAACCAGGTGAAAGAACCGAGTCAGGCGTTGGATCCGTAGCCGTCTTTCTCTAAGCGCGGGGGCAGGGGTCATGGCGCCGCTGTTGGCGGATCCGGCATCAAAGCTTGATTGGTTTGACCTGGCGCGCCCTCCGTAGACCCAACCTCGTCAACAGATGGACTCCTTGTGAAATTGACGATTCGGTTGGGGGGTGAACCGTGCGACTCATAAGTCTGTCATCCATCGGCATCAGTACATGCGCCTTGGTGGCGTCACTTGTTTTCGGTGCCGGCCAGGCGTTGGCATGGGAGAAAGACCCAGACACAACAGCGGGCAGCGCCACATCTGTGATCACTGGCTTGCTGCCGCCGGACGCTACGATCGGCAACCTCGACACGACCCTTCCAGGCATCGGCGACGACGCCGTCGGCATCGACGACTCGCTTACCAGTCCGCCCGCTGACCCGGCGGACAGCAATCCGGGAACGACCTACTTCGTTGACAACCACACCGCAAGCGACGACAACTGTCCAGCCACGCCGTACACGACGATCCAGGCGGGAATCGACGCCTCAGGACCAGGTGACACCGTGAAGGTTTGCCCTGGAACCTACCCAGAGCAACCGTTGGTAATGGGACATTCCCACGACGGACTCAAGCTTGAGTCGGTCAAGCCGCTCGAGGCAGTCGTCAAGTGGCCTGCCGTGGACATGCCGTCGGCCACCTACCCATCGGGCTCTCACCACCTGTTGGAGATAAACACCGCCAACCAGGTCACGCTCAGGGGATTCACCATCACCGGCCCGTTCAACTCCGGTGGGTGCCAGGTGGATCGGCACGAAGGAGTACTCGTCTCAAACGCTTTCGACGGGCACATCCACCACAACCACGTCACCATGATCCAGGACACCAATGTCCTTCTGTATGGCTGTCAGCAAGGAGACGCGGTCGCGATAGGGTGGCGGAACTTCCCTACGCCCGGCTCAGCACGCGTCGACCACAACCAGGTCGACGAATACCAGAAGAACGGGATCCAGGCGGTCAACCAGGGCACTTCGCTCAAGGCGGATCACAACGTCGTAACCGGACCGAACAATGCGGGCGTTCGCGCAATCACCGCACCTAACGGCTTCAGCATCTTCAATAAAGCGGCTGCGACGGTCGATCACAACATCGTGAGCAACAACCACTTTGCGCGGTTCCCTCTGAGCACGGGAATCATCCTGGATGAATCACCCGCAGGCTCGAGCAGAGTCGACCATAATCGCGTCTTCAACAACGACTACGGGATCGAGAGCGATACCCAGATCAACCTCGAGATCTCGCACAACGATGTATTCAGCAACACCGGAGACGGGATCACCCTCTGCGGGGACGCAGCGTCCCTTTGCGGTGCTGCACAGGACAACATCGTGCTCAAGAACCACATCACAGGCAACGGAGGCAGCGGGATCATCCTGTACAGCGGAACCACACCATCGGGGGTCAGCTCGAACCTGCTGAAGGACAACCTGATCGAGAACAACGGTGGAACACCGCCGGCCATACTCGGAGAGACGAATACGGGCGGAATGCACGCCGACCACTACTCGACGAACAACACGATCCTCAACAACCACATGCAAGACAACATCGCGTTCGATTGCTACGACGAGTCCACACCCGGCCCAGGTACGGCCGGTACGTCGAACACGTGGCAAGGCGACAGGGGCCAGACCTCATCTCCGCCTGGCATCTGCAGCGCGAGCTAGCCTCTTTGAAAGGGCGGGGCTTCGGTTCCGCCCTTTGTTTTTCTGAGCTGCTGCCTCTCGCGCGTCCTAACTAATGTGTGAGCCGGATCCGAGGTGAGATGAGCGTTTGCCGAACGGGGCAGGGCGGCGCGGCGGTCCTCTGCGTGTTCAGTGGCCCTGGACGATCTTCTCCCTTAGAACAATGTGCACGCGGCGCCGTCGAATAGCCCCACTTTTCAAACTGGCTAACTTAACGACTTTACGCAATCACTTATATACAATCGGCCGACCTTGGGGCCGATACGGGGGGCGAACAGGCTGGTCTGGCGACGCGTGCCGGCGGACGCGGTGCGCTTACTCGGGATGGCGGGGCTCGCGCTCGGCCTGATCGCCCTCAGCGCCATAGCCGCCCAGGCGGGTGGCGACGAGTCGCCCAGCTACCAGATCGACACCTCCCACTCGGGCGGCCAGCCGGCCGACGGGCTGCGGGCCCCGCTGGGCCAGGTGTGGAGTCGCGACCTCGGCGGCGCCGTCTCCTACGCGCTCATCGAAGACGGTCGTGCCTACGTCACGGTCGCCGACACGGGTACGAACGGCACCAGGCTCTTCGCGCTCGACCTCGCCACCGGAGCGATCGACTGGGGCCCGATTGAACTCGGCGGCTTCTACAACTTCTCAGGCGCGGCCTACGACGGCGGCCGAATTTTCGCGGTGAACTTCCAGGGCCTGCTGACCGCTTACGACGCGATCACCGGCGCCCAGGTCTGGTCCGCCCAGCTCACCGGCCAGTCGAGCTTCACGACACAACCGGCGGCGTATCAGGGGATCGTCTATCTATCCGGGGCCGGCAGCGGAGGAACGCTGTATGCGGTGAGCGAGGCGAATGGACATGTGTTGTGGACTGCGCCGGTCTTGAACGGAGATCACAGCATTCCCGCCGTCACGGCGGACGGCGTCTATGTGTCCTATGCATGCGACCAGGCCTATGACTTCAACCCGACCACCGGCGCACTGATCTGGCATCACAGCAGCAACTGCGAGGGTGGCGGGGGCAAGACGGTTGCACTCTATGGCGGCCGCGTCTACACCCGCGACTTCAACAGCGGCAACCTGATCCTCGACGCTCAGACCGGGGCACAGGTCGGGACATTCCCGTTCACGGTTCCGTACGGCTTCACCATCCCGATCCCGGCATTTTCCGGCTCCATGGGCTACTTCTTCGACAGCTCTCAGCTGCGCGGCATCGACCTTGGCACCGGCACCACCCTGTGGACCTTCGCCGGCGACGGGAGACTCAGCTCTGCCCCGATCGTGGTTGGCACGTTCGTCTACATCGGTTCGACGAGCGGAAACGTTTACGCGCTCGACTCATCCAGCGGCGCTCTCGTTGGGACCATCAACGTCGGCTCGGGGATCTCGTTCCCTGACGAGGCCGACGCGGCGCAGCTGGCTGGACTTTCAGCCGGCGAGGGTTACGTGCTCGCGCCCGCGGGCAATCGCCTGGTCGCCTTGACCAGTGCCATCAGGCTGACGCCCTCGAGCCTGACCTTCCCGAGCCAGCTGGTGGGCACGACCAGCCAGGCCGAGGTGGTCACGGTCACCAACTTCAGTGCGTCGGCGGTGAACGTCTCTGCGATCAGCGTGAGCGGAGACTTCGCGAGGAGCACCAACTGCCCGGCGTCGCTCCCGGCCGGTACGTCGTGCACCGTGCAGGTGACATTTTCGCCGACGGCTTCAGGTCCGCTCACCGGTCCTCTGTCGGTGCGCGTCGGCGTCTACCCGACGCCCCAGACGGCCCTCCTTTCGGGCATCGGCGTGGACGCGGTCCTCGACCACATAACGGTCAGCCCGGCGCAGGCCACCATCATCGCCGGCGCGGGTCAGGCCTTTAGCGTCGAGGGCTTCAACAGCGCCGGGAATGACCTTGGTGACCTGACGGGGTCGGCCAGCTTCTCGATCCAGGACGCGACCGGCAGCTGCGCCGGTGCGACATGCACCGACACGGTTGCCGGCGGGCATACCGTCGTGGCGGTGGTCGGCGGCAAACCCGCGACCGCGCTTCTCACCGTGACGCCTGGACCCGCCGACCACATCACCATCAGCCCCAGCTCGGCGACGATCACGGCGGGCGGGAGCCAGTCGTACACGGATCGCGCGTTTGACGCCTACGGCAACGACCTGGGCGACGTGACCCAGCAGTCGGTCTTCACGCTCATCACGCCGAGCTACGCCAGCCCCTTGCCCTGCCCGAATGCCACCTGCTCGACGATCTATGCAACCCAGCCTCTGTACGGCGACTCGGTTCAAGCGTCGTACACGCCTTCGGGCGGCGGCCAGCTCACTTCGCTCAGCCCATTGGCCGTTGTCCCCGGGCCGATTGACCATCTCGTCATCAGCCCGACCAATGACACCATCGCCGCCGGCGTGCCGGTGGGGTACTACCTGTACTCGGCGGACGTGTATGGCAACCGCATCGCGGACATCAGCGGATCGGCGCAGTTCACGATCACATCGCCAGGCACGTGCAACCGCTTCAACTGCTCTTCCAGGACGAGCGGCAACTATGTCGTGAATGCGACCTACTCAGGTCGTTCGATCAGCGCGAACCTCACAGTGGTGCCCGACTTCCCGACAACGCTCGTAGTCAGCCCCGCCACCGCGACCGCCGCCGCCGGCAGCGGGCAGGTGTACTCGGACCAGGCATACGACGAGTACGGCAACAGCTTCGGCAATGAGACCTCGGCGAGCACGTTCACCGCTCAGAACGGCGCATGCACCGCCAACATCTGCACCTCCACGATGGCCACCCCTGCCGGGACATACGACACGGTCACCGCGTCATGGAAGTGGTCGCAGTACTTCAGCGCCCTGACAGGCACGGCTCAGCTCACGATCGTGCCTGGTCCTGCGCACAGCCTCGCTCTGACTGGGCCGGCGTCGACCACAGCAGGGGCTGCGGTGACCATCACCGCCCGAGCCGCCGACACGTATGGAAACGACATCGGCGACGTCAGCGGCCAGGCATCGTTCTCGATCGCGCCCGATGGGAGCTGTCAGGTGAACTCATGCGCGCCGACGAAGGCGGGAGCTCACACCATCACGGCGACGTACCAGGGCGCGTCAGGCACGCTCGGGCTGGTGGTGACCGCCGGGCCGGTCGCATCCCTGCAGCTCGCGCCTGCGAACGCGACGATCACTGTCGGGGGCAGCCAGGCGTACACCGCCGAGGGCTTCGACCAGTACGGCAATGACGTGGGAGACGTGACACCTGCCACGACCTTCACCCTCGCGGGCAGCTCGTGCAGCGGCAACCTGTGCACGCCGACGAATGCATCGGCCAGCGGCCTCGAGGTGAACGGCACCTACCAGAGCGCCGGCGGCAGGACTTTCCTTGTGGTGCTCCGTGTGGCGGTCACGGTCGACCAGGTCAGCGCGGCGCCTCAGAGCTCGAACAAATCGATCCAGTTCAGCGACACCATCCGGGTTTCAGCGAGAGTTACGCTCGCCTCGGCCTGCTGCGGCGCGGCCGGCGGCACGGTCACCTTCTCGACCGGCACTGTCGCGGTCACGGTTCCCATCAGCCTTCCTGCGGGCACGACCTCGGCAGTGGTGAGCGCTGACTATCCCATGAGCGCCATCGCCGTCCCGGGCGGGGCCGGCCCCTACACCCTGACGGCCGCCTACCAGAGCTTCAGCGTCAACTACGGCGGCGCAACCGGCGCAGCCACTGTGACCGTCCTGCGCGAGGCGGCTTCGACCACCTTCGCGACGCCGTACTACGTCTCGGATGGATCCGGTCCAACGCTCGCGGTGACCGTCGACCAGCGGGATCCCGCCGGCGACACCCAGTACATCGACTATGCCGTCACATCGGTGTGGGTGCGCTTCGACGTCTTCACGCCGGGTGCCGCGACCCCGAGCCGGACCGTTTACGCGCAGATGCGGGACGCCTCGAGCTGGAGCACCACTGGCTTGGGGACTGCTCAGATCACGCTCTCCACACCGCTGCCGGACGGCGTCTACGAGGTGGTTGCGGGGATCGTGGCTTCCAGCACATCCCCGAATGGCAACTCTTCGAGCTACCTTGCTGCGGATCTTCTCCGCGTCTACATCACATCAGCGCCGACCACCTCGAACTTCGCGGCCGGCGCAGGCTTCGTCAACCCTGACTCGGCTTCCAACACGGGCACGAGGAACGGTTACTTCGGCCTCTTCCTGAAGCCGGGCAAGACGCCGCAGGGCACGATCGCCTACACGTACCGCGTCTCGATGGACGTGGGCGGCGGGAGCATCCGGGACGTTGACGTCGAGGTGACAGGCACTTCGATCGGCTCGCTCAACATCCACTCCGGAGGCGGAGGCGGCACCGTGGCGGCGGCCGGCAGGTTCTCGGTGCGCTACCTGGACGCGGTCACCGGGATCGACTACTCCGCATTCGATTTCACGGGGGGGTCCTACCAGCTCAACGCAACCGACGGAGGCGCCACCGGAGACAAGTACCAGATCGTGCTGATGCGACCGGACGGGACTGCGTTCCATTCCAGCTCGAGCGGCCAGGTGCTGATCGCGGGCGGTGGGATCACCGTCAAGTCCTAGCGGGCCGCGTCCGGCCTGGTGGCCTTTTGAACGACGGCGTCTTCCCCGATGGTACAGCCGCTTCCGCGGCGTAAGCAGACGGTGGACAGGGTGGCCCGCCGGCGCGCCTGATCTGAGCTATGTCGTCGGTGTCACATAACAATTGATTGACGACCCGACCCTTCAGCCCTAGGGTTGCGCCACACGCAGCTGGCTCGGAAGGAAGGAGCGGCCGTTGAAGCGTCAGTTGGTCGCCGCGGCGCTGGCTGTTGTATTCATCGCCGCGTCGTCGGTCGCCAACGCCCCTCCCGTACGTGCGGCCACATCGCCGCCCGGAGCACCGACAGGCATTACGGTCACGGCTGGCACGCTCTCGGCCACGGTGAGGTGGACTCCCACGGGCGCGGCCGCGACAAGCTTCACAGTAGTCTCCAAGCCCGGAGGCATCTCGGCCACCGTGCCCGGAACGGCCACGAGCGCCACGGTCACCGGACTTGGCTTTGCCCTCGCTTACAACTTCACTGTCACCGGCACGAACTTCGGAGGTGCGGGACCTGCATCCGCCGCATCGAACTTCGTCACCCCGATTCCACCAGGCGGTCCGTTTCATGCCGGCCCGACGGCCGTGCTGTTGAACAGCGACATCAGTGCGGGCCAGCCGCTGGCTTCCAACCTGGGCGACGACCCCGTGCATCTGCCCGGCCTGTCAGGCGTCGTCCTCAACGTCACCGCGAGTCAGGCAACTGCTCCAACCGGCGTGCAGTTGGTCGTGAATCAGCAGGTGGTGCAGACCGTCTGGGTAGCCCCAGGCCAGGTGGCTTCGAGTCTTGCGATAGTTGCCGCTCCGCCCCAGCTGTCCCAGGGGGCGGTTCAGGTCGGATCTGGACGGGCGCACGTGGAGCTGGACTTTGTCGGCTTCTTCACCGGCCCAACAACCTTGCGAGATCACAGCGGGCTGTTGCAGCTGATCCACCCCGCAACTGTTTTCAATGCGGCGTCGGCGCTCGGCAGCTCGACTGACATTCCGATTTTGGGCCAGGGTGACGTGCCCGTCGCGCATGTGGCGGCCGTCTTGCTAAACGTCAGCGCGTCCAATTCGGGCGGGAATGGCTCCTTTGCGATCCAACCGTCGGGCGGCGTCCCGACCAATGTGACGACCCTGGGCTTTGCCTCCGGTCAGACGACAGTCAATCGAGATCTCGTCGCGGTCGGATCCAACGGAGCGATCACGGTAGTAGATCGAGGCGCGGCGGCAACCGGCCGAATCGACGTGCTCGGGTGGTTCACGGACGGCACCGATGCAACGGCGATCGGAGCCCTCTACAGCCCACTCGCCAACACGCGCCTGGTCGACACGTCCTCCAATGGAGGACCTCTCTCACCGGGTGGTTCCCTGGGATTCGCGGTCTCCGGACAGGGTGGTGCTCCGTCCGGGACAAGTACCGCGCCTGCGACGAGCGCCGTGCTCGAGGTGACGGCGGTGTCGCCCGCCGGAGCCGGGTCGATCGCCGTCTCAGGGTCGACCGCGGTCGTCTTCTCGAGCGGCAGCAACGCTTCAGGTGTGGGCGTCGTCCAGCTGGCGAGCGATGGCACGGCGTCGCTGACGGTGTCGGGCGCGTCGACCAACGTCACAGTCGACCTTGTCGGCTACCAGTCGGGAGACCTGATCGTTCCCGGAACGACCAAGAAGCTGTCCGCCGCGTTGCTCGCCGGGATCACGTCGCTGACCGACAGCAGCATCACCTTCGGCCCGGGCGTCGCGGCCAGCCCGCCGATCGTCATGAACGACGTGATCAACGCGGGCGCGAGCCTAACCACGCCTAATGGATTCCTGCGCCGCGTACTGACGATCAACCAGCTCACGACCGGAGAAACCGTCTTGACGACGCGACGCGCCACGCTGTCGGAAGCGCTCACTGCCTTCTCGATCGACTGGATCCTGCCGAAGCAACCCGGCGCTTTTGGAATGCGCGCCGGCTCGCGCGGAGCCGTGTCCGCGTCGCTACCGCCCTTCCAGCCGCCACCCGGAACGTCAATCGACCCGGCCTGGCCAGTTCTCACGCTGGTGGATCCAAACGGACCGAACCTGCAATTCCCGGTACCGATCAAGAACCTTTCGGGTTCTTTGACCATCAACGATCTGGAACTTCAGGTCGTCCCTCACTTCGTCATCAAGGGCAATCCGTTCACCGGGGTTTCATTTGCGGCCGGCCTGAGCCTCGGGGCTAGGTTCGAGGCGGATGTGTCGTTGAGCGGCACAGTGGCCGGCACGAGGTGGACTCCCATCGACGACACGCTCAAGGGCGCCATCTTCGTCATCCCGGCGACACCTCTCGACATCATCGGCCGGCCCGTGATGGAGTTCAAGGCGACGGTGGATCTTAGCTTGCAGGCGTCTCTGACCGCGTCGTTCAACCTCGACAAATACGGCCTCGTGACGGCGGGTTATAACAACGGCTTTTTTGGCAACTTCCAGGGCGTCGACTACATACCCAACGGCAAGATGGTCAAGCTCACGCCTTCACTGACGGTGCAGGTCACCCCTGGGCTGCACGTCATTCCAGGCGTCGAGTTCTATGGATTCGAGACTGTCGGTGCTGACGTGAACCCGTACTTCGGCCTGACGGTGAATCCTCTTGCGAACCCTTGGTGGACGGAGGCGTTTGGGCTCTGCGTTCACATCGTCGAAAAGATCGAGCTGATCCTCCTCTCGGGCGATTGGACTCTCGATCTCCCATGCTCTGAGAAGCAGATCGCCGCCGCGCCCGGCGCCAAGATCAACATCACCATCACGCCGAACGCGGCAAGTGTGCCCAGAGGCGGTGCGCAGCACTTCAACGCGGCCACAGACGGGTCGCACGGCGTCCTGTGGTCCCTCGCGGAAGGCAGTACCGGCGGCAGCCTCTCCAACATCACAGTGACCGACGTCGACTACACGGCCCCAACGCGGGCGGGCACCTACCATCTCGAGGTCGCCTCGGTGGACGATCCGACGTCGACTGCGGAGGCGGTCATTACTGTGCCTGCGACCCCGCCGAGACCGCCACTCAACGTGGTGGCGTCGCTGATCAACCCAAGCGCGGCCGCGGTCGCGTGGAGCACGCCCACCGATGACGGAGGTGCGCCGCTTATCAGGTACGAGGTCAAGGTTTCGCCTGGTGGAGCCACCGTCAGTGCCGGCACCACAACCGACAGCGCCACCGTGAACAACCTTGCAGCAGGTACCACCTACGCCTTCACTGTGACGGCCGTGAACGCGGCGTTCCTGGCGAGCGCGCCGTCGGCGCCCAGCAATTCGGTCACGACCCCACCGCCCGGAGTAGTGACAGTCTCGCCTGCGTCGATTGACTTCGGATCGTTCGTCCTGGGACAGACCAGCTCACCGCAGACGGTGACTGTCCAGGCGAGCGGCACCTCTTCGCTTTCCATTTCGACACTCACACTCGTCGGTGCTCGGACTCAGGACTTCGCGATTCTGTCGGACCAGTGCTCGAATCGGCTGATTCCAGTCAACGGTTCCTGCACCTTCCAGGTCGAATACACGGCGAACGTCCAGGGCACGAGCACCGCAACGCTTCAAATCACAGACGACGCTTCCAGCTCACCGCAAACCGTCGGACTGATGGGCGGGGTGCCACTGCCGATCGCCGCTGGATTCCATCCGGCGGCAGTCCAGTTCCTGGACGCGAAGCGCGGTTGGGTGGGCGATTGGGGAACGACCGACGGAGGCGCGACCTGGATACGAGAACCGGCAGGCAGTTTCCGGTACGTCGACGCGACCCACGGATGGGGTCTCGGCTCGGTGCGGGTCGGCACCTCAGGCTGTTTCGCAGACTGCGTTGCAATCCTGGCGACCACTGACGGCGGGCAGACCTCTACGCGGCTTGCAATCATTCCTTTCCTACAACCGACGGGCTTGTGGTTCTCCGACGCCAACCACGGCTGGATCAGCGGCGTCACGTTCGTCAGCGACCCGAGCGGGATCGGGAATGGGCGGACGCAAATGTACGCGACGACCGACGGAGGTCACACCTGGACGCTCCAGTCGCTCCCCGACCCGCAATTCAACGTGTGCACCCACGCGGTGGACGACCGTGCCCTGGAGGTGGCCTTCGCCGACCCCAGCAACGGTTGGGCCTATGGCATGTCGGCCTGCATCGACCACAGCACGGGAACGGAGACGAACCCGCTGACGCTCGCCTGGAGTACCACCGATGGCGGTGCACACTGGACGGCTCACAACACTGGACTCAACACTTACCACTTTGTGCCGGACTCGCGGCTGCACGTGGAGAGCGCCAACCAGGTTGGCTTCACGACCCAGGACTTCAATGGCAGTGGCGGCCCGGTCCTCGTCACAACCACCGACGGCGGCGTGACGTGGACCAAACTGACGCTCCCAGACCTCTTTGCGGGCGACTTCCAGTACATCGATGCGAGGAACCTGGTGTTGATCGGGGGGGCGAACGGCGCGCAGTCCGTGTACAGATCCTCCGATGGTGGGAGCACCTGGACGAAGACTGCGCCGCTCCCGTCCCAGGTCAACGTCGTCACCCCAGGCTTCACGAACTCCACTGAAATTCGATTAATCCAGATCGTCGACTCGACCCACTGGTGGGTGACCGGCGCCGTCGACTACGTAAATTCGCTCGGCCAGAGCAAGACTGGTGGCCTCATCTACATGAGCTCGGACGGCGGCTTGACATGGAGTCTCCAGCTCGCCGGGGACGGGACCTGATGGGCTAGTGCCTTGCGCCGCGGCCAGCTCCATCTGCTCGAGCGTTCGTGCATCCGCCGCGTGAAGGGGCAGTTACATTCGGCGTCTTTGGCGGGCCAAAGACCCATGGGTTCACCGGCTGTCGTACTCGTCGTGGCGGCGCCACCAAAAGCCGGACTCGTTGCGACCTAGCGGCGCGCGGTCGAGCCACTGGTACATGCCCCAGAGCGCGTCTATCCCGCGCTCGTACGCCGAGTACGTGTGGTACACGACGCCGTCCTCGATCGCGAACGCGCTCACGCCGGGTCCTTCTCGCCTGTATGTCGGCCAGTCCGTTCCAACGCTCGCAGTGATCTCAGCGATAAAGGGATTCTCCTGGCCCTCCGGCATCCGCAGGTCAACATCGCGGAAGTTGTACTCGGTGGCACCCGACCGCCACTCCTCCTCGGTGTGCGAGACATGGAAGTCGTAGTTGAAGTCACCGCCGAACGAAGAGGCCCAGGGGAAGCTCCAGCCCATGCGCTGCTTGTACGCCTGCAGTTTCGCGAGCGGAGCCCGCGACACGGCGCACAGCGTGACGTCGTGATTCGCGAGGTGGACGGTGGAGCCGTTGAAGCCGTCCGCGATCGCTGAGCAGGACGGACATCCTGCCGTGTAGTCGGGCCCGAACATGAAGTGATAGACGAGGAGCTGCGAGCGCCCTCTGAAGAGATCGGCGAGGGACGCCGTCCCCTCGTCGGTCTCGAAGCGGTACTCCTTGTCAATGCGAACCCAGGGCAGCTCCTGCCGCATCCGCGCGAGCTCGTCGCCCCGCCGCGTCAGCGCCTTCTCGGCCTCCAGCAGCTGCAGCCTTGCCGCAAGCCACTCTTCACGTGTTCCTGTCTTGTGATCCATGGTTTACCTCCTTCACTCTTCGACCAATTGCTTCAGACGGCCGAGCGCCTCATCCCAGCGCTTCGAGACGTGCTCCAGATAGGCTCGGGCCGCATCCATCTGTTCCGGCTCGAGCTCCCAGATGCGCTCGCGCCCACGCCGTAGATCGGAGACGAGCCCAGCCGTGGCGAGCACGTTCAAATGCTTAGTAATCGCCTGACGCGTGACAGAAGATCCGGCGGCCAGCCGGGTAATCGAGAGCGGGCCCTCGGAGCTCAGGCGGGCCACCAGCGCCAGGCGCGTTTCGTCACCGAGCGCAGCAAACATCGGCGCGGCGCGGGAAGCCTCGCGCCAGCCGGCGCTATGAACCGACATGACGCGCGATGTTCTCGAGCTGCTCGGCCCACCCCGCGTCGTTCATCCGCAGCGCTTCTGCACGCCGCGCCGCCGGAATGCGATCGAAGCCTGATTCGACCACCCTCAGCCGGGTGCCCTCTGCGACTTCCTCGAGGTGGAACTCGACCAGCGTCGTGGGTTCGCTCGAGTAGTCGACGCCTGATTCGACCGCGTATGGATGCCAGCGGTACGACATCCGGCTTTCGGGATCCATCCGCTCAATGGCGATCTCGACGGTCACCTGGCCATGGCCGGGCAGCGTGATCTGGCCGTGGACACGCCCGCCTGGCGCGAAGTCACCTTCGAGCTTCATGCCGAACCACGCGCCGAACTCATCGGCGCTGGCAAGCGCACGCCAGACACGTGACCGGGGTGCGCGCAGAACGATCCCCTTCTCGATGCGGTCGGTGGCGTTATGCAACTTCATGGTTGCATCTTACTGCGGCCCAACTGGAAATGCAACCAAAGCGTTGCGTATCTGTTTGGGTGCCAGCCGGCCCGCCTGAGGCGGGCCCGGTGTCCAGCCCTCAGCTCACCGCTTTTTTCACGAGCGTGCCGATCCTTGCCTCGTCGGCGACGGTCAGCTTCTTCAGCGCGAAGGCGACTGCCCACATGCCGCCTTCGTCCAGGTTCGCCCTGTCGCTGAACCCGAACGTCGCGTACCTCGTCTTGAACTTCTTCGCGGGTTGGAAGAAGCAGACGACCTTGCCGTCTTTGGCATACGCGGGCATCCCGTACCAGGTTGTCGGGGACAGGACCGGACCGCTGGCTTTGACGATGGCATGGAGCCGCCTGGCCATCCCGCGATCCGGTTCCTGCATCTCGGCGATCTTCGCGAGCAAGTCACTTTCCCCGTCGGCCTTGCGCGCGGCGATCTTCTGCTCCTGGACGCGGTCCATCATTGCGGCTTTTTCCTGGTCCGTGAATCCGTCGTACCTCTTCTTGGTCGAGGTCGTGCTCTTGGCTGGCTTCTGCTTGGTCTTCATTTCGAGGTTTCCTCCCCCTGTGAGTATTGATGGGAACGACCTTCATGCTAGGTTGCTGCCGCCGCGGGGGCTTCTCCAAACGTGATGAATCGCATCGCCAGTAACGCGGCGGCTGCGTACGATTGATCGCACTTTCATGGACATACGCGACCTCGTAAGGCTGCGCAAGGCGAAGGACCGGATGGATCGCGAGTTCGACCGGCCGCTCGACGTGCCGGCCCTTGCTCGGTCGGCCGCGATGTCGACTGGCCACTTCTCCCGCAGCTTCAAGGCTGCATTCGGCGAGAGCCCGTACAGCTACCTCATGACGCGCAGGATCGAGCGGGCCAAAGCCCTGCTCAGGCGCGGCGGCATGTCGGTGACAGATACGTGCTTCGCCGTCGGCTGTACTTCGCTGGGCTCGTTCAGCTCGCGCTTCACCGAGCTCGTCGGCGAGTCGCCCAGCGCCTATCGCGCGCGCAGCCACTCGGCGGCCGGAGTCATCCCCGACCACGTCATCAAGGTGAGGACGAAACCGATCAGAAATGAAGAAGCAAGCGCGCCGCACCACCCATAAGCTGATCGCATGAGCGTGAAACTTCGGGAACCTGAGACGCTCGAACAGTCGCGCGAGCTCGCGGCCAGGTACCCGGTATTCAGGATCGAGGCCACTTAAGGAGGAGTGATGGCAGAGGGCGCAAAACTCATCGTTTACCCCGTATCTGACATTGATAGCGCCAAGAAGTTGTTCACGTCGCTTCTGGGCGTTGAGCCTTACGCCGACGCGCCGTACTACGTCGGATACAAGATCGACGGACAGGAGATCGGTTTGGACCCACATGGGAAGAGCAGCGGGCCAATCGCATATTGGGACACTGACGACATCACGGCAAAACTCGCCGAGCTGAAGGCGTCGGGCTGGGAAACCAAAGCAGAGCCGAGGGATGTCGGTGGCGGACTGTTGGTTGCTTCGGTCACGGATGCAAACGGGAACACGATTGGATTGAGGGCGGCCGGCCAGGGAAAGCAAGGGTCAAAGCGTTGATGAACCTGAAACTTCGTAACTGCTTCATCTCCGTCCACGACCACGACGAAGCGCTTGCTTTCTACCGAGATCTTCTTGGGCTCGAGGTGCGCAGCGACGTCAAATACGAGGGCATGCGCTGGACCACCGTGGGGCCAAAGGGCCAGCCAGACGTCAACATCGTCCTCGAGCCGCCGCTGGCAGACCCGAGCGCATCCCCGGCCGACCGCAAGGTCATGAAGGAGATGCTCGCCAAGGGTTTGCTGCGCGGTGTCATCTTCAGCACCGAGGATTGCGACGCGACTTTCGAGCATATCCGGGCCGGAGCGGGCGAGGTGCTGCAGGAGCCGATGGATCAGCCGTTCGGCGTGAGGGACTGCGCGTTCCGCGACCCGTCCGGCAACCTCATTCGGTTCAGCCAGAGCAAGGCCTGATCGGAGCCGAGGTCTGTAGGGCAACGCGCTGCCGGTGTGAAGTCGTCCTGACGAATGCCTGCCGACCTGAGACTCTGAGTTGACTCAGGTTCCACAATTTTCTGAAACTGACGGGCCAGGCAAAGTCGTCGCCGCAGCGGGCGAGTGGCTGGCCTCGGAGCTGAGCGACGGTTTCAAGTACCTCAGGTCGAAGCGCCAGATAAGTCGGAAGGCCGCCGGCCGATCGGAAACGATTGTCTTGCAGACCTCGTCGTGGAGCCGGACCGGCGAGGGGACCTGGGTGTACCCACGGATCATGGTCAGCGACGATCGCCTACGGAAATGGCAGGCGGAGCGGCAGCTCAGAGGCATGTTCGCGACGGGCGGGTTCATCTTCAACAGCCTGGTCGTCAACCTGGGGCTGGCCGACCTCGAGCTGTTTGGGCCCCTGCATGAGCGACCCGATGGTAATCGCATCTCGCTGGTGCAGTTCCGCGATTCTGTTCTCGCCGACATCGTGCCCAATTTGAAGCTTCTTCGCGGCAGTCCAGCCGTGGCGGCAGAGCGACTTCCAGCCCGATGGATCGTCTTTCCGGAGCCTCTGTTTTGGTGGGCGACCGCCTACGGTGACCACGCCGCCGCCAAGCGTTTCCTTGCGCGCTACTTCGAGTCGAAGCCGGCCGAACAGAAGCAATTTGAGACCGGCAGACGCCTGGCTCAGCCCGAAGCCGTCAACAACATGATGGTCGCGTTTGGGTGGAGCGCCGTTCACAGCGGGGCTCTCAGAGCGGGCGACACGATCTAAACAGCATTCGTCACGTCATGTGGGGCTTGAAACAAGCCCGCCGCTCCTCACGATCATGCCCGTGTTCATCGCTGCCTGGCTGCGCGGCGACGGACGCAGGGTCGTCGTGCCGCAGACACCGTGTCCGAGCCTGCGGAGCTCGCTACGTACCAGCGAAAGGAGCTTGTGTGCAGTCGAGGATCAGGCGGCTGAGGTCGGCCAGCCGCCTGCGGTAGGGGTCGATCCGCGTCCGTTGGGGGCTCGCAGGACGAAAGGCGATCGTCATCAAAAGGCCGTCGGCGGTCGCGACAGTGGGTACCTCTGCGGCAGGGATGAGCAGGCACTCTTCGTCGAAGGCGTTGGCCTCGTTCCGCCAGGCCAGCCCCACAACCCACGTGCTCAGATCTTTCGTCAACGTCGCCGTGTGAATGTGAATTTGGGCTTCGCCGTGAACGTCCGTCACTGTCGCAGCCTTGACCTGCAAGCCGGCGAGCCTTCGAGTCACGTTGTCTCGAGCCAGCACCTCGACCATCTCGAGGTCAGGGAACGGACGAAACAGGTCGAGCCGCGGATTTTCGGCGAGCCGCCGGATGACCTCCGCTTCCCCAAGGAACCCAAGCCAGCCGGCGTGCCGCTCGCGGGGCTTCAGAAGATCGGGCGAGATTCGTTCGAGGGCTAGAGCAATTGACGTCTCGAGGATACGGTCCGCGAGCTGCGCACGCGGGACCAGGAAGGGAAGCCAGCGGCTGCGGACCGAGTGCATGGCGAACGCAGCCTCGAAGAAATGCTTGCCTTTCACAGTCTCTAGCGCAGCCATCTGTTTGAAGGTGCGCTCGGTTACCACAAGGTCGACCTGGTTCGGGATGTCGTCGATCACCGACGCGAGGATCAGCGCGTCATCGTCCACGAGACTGTCCGCGGGGACGATTAGATTCACCCGACCGTTCTCCCCCGCAGCTCGACCTTTGACCTGAAGCGCAATGTATCTGCGGTCGGTCATCCGATGCACCACCGCGTCGAGCCCGCGGTCGAGCAGGGGCAGGAACATGTGCAGGGCGCCTTTTGACTGCTTGATCAGGTCCGACCAGACCTCGAATTCCATTGCCTGGCCCGGACCACCGGTGTCCCGCCGTGCCGTCATCAGCCGTTAGTGTGCGGCGTTTCACACAACCTGGGGACGCTCGTCAAACGGTCAAGCCGGTTGTCGGGCTACGCGGTCTCGGAGCTCACCGTGGCGATCAAGCCCGGTTGCCGGATGCCTTCCTCGATGTCTGCCTCTGGTCCATAAGAGTGCTTCAGCATCTGACGCATTCTTTCCTTGGCCACGGCCAGGCGAGAGGCAACCGTTCGCTCCGGGATGCCGAGCGCCTGGGCGATCGAGCGGTTGGTGTAGCCGTGATAGTGCCTGAGCACGATCACCGCGGCCTGCTTCGGCGGCAGCTTGGCGAGCGCCGCGGCCAGGTCGCTGTTCTCAGCCAGCACCTGAGGGTCGGGAGCGAGACCCGGGCGGCCGATTCGCCTGATGACCTCACCGACCTCGCGAAGTCGCATCTTGCGCTTGTAGGAGACCGCAGCGTTGACTGCGATCCGATGCACCCACGCCTCGGCCGGAGCGATAGGCTGCCACGTCGGCCACTTCTTGTACGCGCGCTCGAAAGCGTCCTGGACACAGTCCTCGGCGGCTGCTCGATCACCGAGCATCGCGGTAAGCGTCCCGAGGATCTTGCCGTAGGACGTCTCGTACAACCGATTGAAGTCCGCTTCATTGCCGGCCCGGTAGTCGTTTGCGAATCCTCCGGCATCGGCCGTCGTTGAGCTGATTACCGCCATGTGGTGTCGATTCCCCCTCGGATTGGTGCGCTCCCGGATGGGACCGCATTCCTGGGTTCAACCTTCGCGGCGGGAGGCCCCCTCCGTCACCGTACCGTTGTGATGAGTTTTGTAACTCACTTGTGGTATTGACAGTGACGGGCGCGGGGCATTGTTGACTGAGCGTGATACTGACGAGGACCGAAAATAGTTCAGAACCGTGTGCGAGGTCACCTAGCCTGCCGCTTGGAGTTTGATCTCCTCGCCTTTGGCGCCATGGGTTTCGGTAAGCGCCGGCCGAACTACAGCCTTGATGCTGTGCGGGTCGCGGCCCGCGGTCAGGGCTTGCTCCGTTTCGGCAAGGCCAAACTCGCCGGTGACCAGATCGTCAAGATTGACTCGCCCCGAGGCAGCGAGAGCAATCGCGGTCGGCCACGTATTGGCGTAGCGGAAGGTGCCAGTGATGAGCAGCTCGCGTTGCTGGATCACTCCAAGAGGCAGCTTCAGCTCATCTGCACCCATCCCAACGAGAACGACTGACCCTGCCGGCCGAACCAAACGAATGCCTGCATCGATGGCGGCTGATGAACCTGAGCAATCGATGAACGCATCGAACTCACCGGCGATGTCATCAGAGCCCGGGACGGCGACCTCGGTGGCGCCGCGTCTCGAGGCCGCCGACAGCCGGTTGCGGTTCAGATCGCTCACGGTGATTCGCGTCGCGCCGACTGCACGCGCAACCATCGTCGTCACCAGGCCGATTGGCCCTGCCCCAGCGATCAGCAGCGAAGTCCCAGCCTGTGTACCGGCCTTGCGGTTTGCCCAGATGCCGACGGAAAGCGGTTCGAGCAGGGCAGCTGCGTTGTCGCTGATGTCATCGGGCACCGCGAAGGCGAGCTCTGATTTCACAGCGATGAATTCCGACAGAGTTCCATCGACCGGAGGCGTGCCATGGAACCTGATGTTCGGGCAGAGGTTGTATCTACCTGACCGGCACTGATCACAACGACCACATGGCTCGCCAGGTTCGATGGCGACACGTTCGCCCACCCGTCCCGGTGAGACTCCCTTGCCGACTTCGACGATCTGACCGGACGATTCGTGTCCCAGGACCAACGGGCTGCGGACCACGAAATCGCCGATGCGGCCGTGCTCGTAATAGTGGACGTCGGATCCGCAAACTCCGACCGACAGAATCCGGGCCAGGACCTCGCCTTCCGACGGAGTTGGAACTTCACGCTGCTCAATTCGCAGGTCACGCGGCGCATGTAGGACCGCGGTGGTCATCGTGCCGCGTGGTCGACCAGGGTTGCCGGTCGACCTGGTTGGGGACATGGTGGACTCCTTGCCGGAACGCGCCGGCCGTCTCCAGAGGTCTGGAGTGGACTGCTCCTGTCCTTACTATCGCCGAAAATCGCGCGGCAATCCGGGCGTCTAGTTGGCTCCGACGACCTTGAAGTCCTGATTGACGAAGATGTGGTGCGGCCAGTTGACGCCGATGTAGTGAACCTCGTACTCGCCGTCGGTCAGCTGCACGACGCGGTCGACGATGCCCCCCGGGTAGGCGGCCAGCGCAGCTTCAGTCGCCTTATTCGCAGTCGTTCCGCCGACGATCGTTCCCGAGCCCTGACTGTAGTTCGCCGGGATCTGACCGACCTGTTTCGACGTGGCCGGTGCACCGGGTTGGAAAGGGATCACCCCTGCGGCCGAGGAGCTCGCCGATCCGCCGCCGCCGGCCGGTTGCACGATCACCTGCGTGGCGGTGATGGTCGTTCCGCTGGTCATCCCAAGGACGAGGACGTCTTCACCTGTTGTGACGGCGCTCGCCGAGGTCGCGGTGGTGCCGTTCTGGTAGGTCGTAGAGGTCCCTTCGTCGACGGTCACCTTCTGACCAGCTGAGGTTGACATCGTGAAGCTCGAGGTGGACACGCTGTCGACCGTGCCGGACGCTCCCCCTTCGGCTGGTCCAGACCGAGCGTTGGATCCCCCGCCGCCAGATCCGAAACCGCCGCCTGCTGCTGTTGCAGAGGGCGATGTGGCGGTTGCCGAAGGCGTGCCGCACGCGGTGGCAAGTCCGATCACCGCAGACATCAGCACGGCGCAGGTGATCCATCGACTTCTTCTGTTCGCCGGCAACAGCCGTACCCCTGAAGCGGGGAGGGCGGGACCAGTTTCGGCGGGGCTCGTTGAGTCGTAATGCTTCATGGTGGCGCACCTCTTGCTTGGTCAGCTATGCAGAGAGTCGCAGCCGTTCATCTGAGGTTCATGTGGGCAGCCTGTGAGGTTGCTGGTCGATGCGTTGAACCCCGGTGCTGGTAAGTCCCCTGGTGCGACGCGTTTCTTTAATCAGGAAATCCTTACAGGGAGGTCACGTCATGGCAACCACGCGTCAGAAGGCGGCCGCGAAGCGGAACATCAAGAAGGCCGTGTCGGTATCGGCCTCACGGCGACGAACCGGGATGGCGCCCAAGCGCGGCAAGCACCCGCTGAGCTCGCACGCGGAGCGCGAGATTCCCGCGACCAAGTTCGCGTTCCCCAAGGAACGCAAGGAGCCTCTTACGGACGCGCGGCATGTGCGCAACGCGATCGCTCGCTTCAACCAGGTGGAAGGGGTCAGCGAGGCGGAGCGAAGCGCGGCGTGGCGCCGCATCAAGACGGCGGCCAAGAAGTATGGGATCGAAGTCTCGATCAACAAGCCCAAGGCACGGACTCGCTGAAAAGGAGGATGTAATGGCTCACGAAGTGCGCGAGGTCATGACCGAGAACCCCGTCATGCTCAAGGCGGAGGACACGCTGGTGGTAGCCGCACGCGCGATGCGAGATAAGGGCATCGGCGACGTCCTGATCATGAAAGACAGCCAGCTGTGCGGAATCGTTACAGACCGCGACATCACTGTCCGAGCGACCGCCGATGGCAAGGACCCGAACAAAGTCAAGCTCGGCGACATCTGCAGTCAGGAGCTGGTCACGATCAGCGCCGACCGCCCGGTCAGCGAAGCGATCAGCTTGATGCGGAACAAGGCCTTACGGCGCCTGCCGGTAGTTGAAGGCGCCAAGCCGGTGGGTATCGTCTCGATCGGCGACCTGGCGCTTGAGCTGGACGAGAGGTCAGTGCTTGCGAGCATCAGCGCCGCCGAGCCCAACGCCTGATGACCAAGATTTGAGGCCGTGACCTCGGCCAGGTAGGGCTCTCCGGGGTCAGCTCGGGTTTTTCTGAGGATAGGCCGGAATGCGGCCGATAAGTGCGGCGGCAGCCACATTCGCTGGCCGGCATCCGTCATCTATGGTGGAGCCGGCCGCCTGTTTAGCCACCGAAAGGAGAGCGTGAATTGAGCAAGATTCATCTCGCGCCGTACATCAATTTCCAGGGCCACGCCAGGGAGGCCATGGAGCACTACGAGAAGGTCCTCGGCGGCAAGCTCGAGATGTTTGCCTCCGACGAACAGGGGCAGCCAAGGCCCGCCGCGCACGGAGACACGATCATGCACGCACGGCTCGAGTCGGACGGGGTGGTCATCGTCGGCTCGGACGGCAGCCCGAAATACCCTGCGAAGGTGGGGGAGAACATCGGGCTCAACCTCGGTGGGACCGACCGCGCGCGGCTCACGAAAGCGTTCGAGGGCCTGGCCGAGGGCGGCCGGGTCAAGATGGCGCTCACGGACCAGCCGTGGGGCACAGCCGGCTGGCTGACCGACCGGTTTGGCATCAACTGGAACATCGACATCGAGAAGTCCTGAAGGCTCGAGACGACTGAGGGTCAGCGGTCGATTACCGGCTCAGGACTGTTTGTCCGCGTGCGCTTCGGGGCCGGCCCGCACTATCAGAGGCTGCCTCGCTAGCTCAGATGGTTGGCTTCCCGAAGTCCATAGACCGGCGTCGGAATGCCCTCCATCCGCGCCTTCAGCTGAAGAGCCAGATATAAGGAGTAGTGGCGCGACTGGTGGAGGTTGCCGCCGTGAAACCAAAGCCCCTGCTGCTGGGTGGGCTTCCACATGTTGCGCAGCTCTCCCTCCCAGGGTCCGGGGTCTTTCGCGGTATTTGACCCGAGGCCCCAACACTTCCCGACCTTCGCCGCGACTTCCGCGGAGATGAGGTCCGCAGCCCATCCGTTCATCGATCCGTAGCCGGTTGCGTAGACGACGAGATCGGCGGGCAGAGACTTGCCATTACTCAGTACCACGGCGTTCTCCGTCAGTCGCACGACGTCGACGCCAGCCTCGAGCTTGATGTCACCGTTCGCCACGAGGTCGGAGGCCCCGACGTCGATGTAATAGCCGGAGCCGCGGCGCAGATATTTCATGAACAAGCCAGAGTTGTCGTCGCCGAAGTCGAGCATGAACCCGGCCTTCTCAAGCCTTCCGTAGAAGTCGGCGTCGCGCTCGCGGATCGCGTCGTAGACCGGTATCTGGAACATATGCATGATTCGGTACGGGATGGACGCGAAGGTCAGGTCGGCTTTCTGGGTAGTCATTCCCGACGCCACCGCACTCTCCGAGTACAGGCTGGCAAGGCCAAGCTCCATGAGAGAGTCGGACTTTGACACATGGGTTGAGGACCGCTGAACCATCGTGACGTCTGCACCCACCTCCCAGAGGGCGGCGCAGATGTCGTGAGCAGAGTTGTTCGAGCCGATCACGACCGCCTTCTTTCCCCGGTACGCGTCTGGTCCGGGATGTTCGGAAGAATGGTGCTGATCGCCCTTGAAGGAGTCCATGCCATCGATTTCGGGAAGGCTTGGTTTGCCGGACATGCCGGTGGCCAGCACCAGCTGCTTCGGGCGCAGCGTCGTCTGGACTCCATCGCGCTCGACGACTACGGCCCACTCCCCGGTCGCCTCGTCATACGACGCTCGCTTGCACTCGGTCGAGCTCCAGTAGTTGAGCTCCATGACCCTGACATACATCTCGAGCCAGTCGGCAATCTTGTCCTTCGGTGAGAACACCGGCCAGTTCGGCGGGAAGTCGATGTACGGAAGGTGGTCGTACCAGACCGGGTCATGCAAAGTCAGCGACTTGTACCGCTTGCGCCAGGCATCGCCAGGTCGCGGATTGCGGTCGACGATGATCGTCGGCACGGCGAGCTGGCGCAGCCTGGCGCCGAGAGCGATGCCGCCCTGCCCGCCTCCGACGATGACCACGTACGGCTGTGTGACGCGGCCGAGCTCTTCCGCCTCTTGCCGCCGCTGCTCGAGCCAGGTTTGCCGATTCGGGACGGCGCCGTGTTCGGTTCCTTTCGGTCGCCTGTCACGCTTCGGCTCTTCATGGCCTTTGAGCTCGTTCAGCGTCGTCAGCAGCGTCCACGCCTTCCCGTCCCTTAGTCGGAGATGACCCAGTCCCTGACCGACCGAAGTCTCGAACTTGATCCAGCTTTCGGTAGGCGTGTCGGCCTCGCCAAGCTCGTCGGTCACTGCGAAACCACTCGGCTTTGTCCGGTCGATCGTCTGGGCGAGCATGTCGCGAACGCCTTCGGGGCCTTCGACTGTGACGATGTTCCAGCTGAAAGCGACCAGGTCGCGCCAGAAGCAGTCATCGACGAACAGGGCGGCTGCCGCATCGACGTCCCGGGCCGTGAGGGCCTGCTGGAAGTCCGCGAGCCACTGCCTCACCTCGTTATTCGTGGCCGAGGCGTCGCGCAGTCTCTCCGAGGTTGTTTCGCTCAAACGAGACACTCCAGGTGGAAGGCTTGGGAGCTTCGCTGGAAAGCCCGGGTGAGCAAAGTATCTCACCGTATCTCTACGAGGTCGAGTCCACCCCGACCCGGCGTCTGAAGTAGGGCTACCGGAAACAAACCGCCAACAAGATCCTGAAACTCGAGCCGCAGTCTTCAGATAGCATCACGTCATGTCAGCGATGAAGTGCCCTTACTGCACGATCGCTTTCACGTGGACGGCTAGCAGCTCCCAACATGTCGCCCACGACGACGAAGCTGCGTGGCGAATGGAGTCCGCTAACTGCCCTGAGTGCGAGAAGGCAATCATCCAATTGGTGATGACAGTCGCTGATCCCGACAACGTCACGCGGCGCCGTGAAGCGCGCCGCTGGACGGTACAACCCAGGGTGACCAATCGACCACCGTGCCCACCCCAGGTGCCCGCGCCCATCCGAACCGATTATCTGGAAGCCTGCCTTGTGTTTGACGACAGCCCAAAGGCGTCTGCTGCATTAAGCCGACGGGCGCTTCAGCACATCCTTCGCGACGCGGCGAAGGTCAAGCCCGGCAATCTTGCGGACGAAATCGATCAGGCGTTGGCAAGCAAGACGCTTCAGTCTTCAGTCGCCGAAAGCTTGGACGCGGTTCGGCACATCGGTAACTTCGCGGCGCATCCAACCAAAAGCAAGAACACCGGCGAAGTTATCGACGTCCTGCCGGGTGAAGCTGAATGGAATCTGGACGTCGTCGAAGCGCTGTTCGACGTCTACTACGTGCAACCCGCAATTCTTGCGGTCAAGAAAGCAGCCATCAACGCCAAGCTGGCGGAAGCAGGCAAGCCCTCGATCTCGTGATCGTCCCACGCATCGTCGTGGTCGCTGGGTCGATCGCCATCGTCGTGCTGGTGCTGCTGGTCGCCTTTCTCGTCCTGCGCGGTGCGCTGGTGCCGACCGATGCGGTCTACGTCGTCAGCCACCCGCAGTGGGGCGCTTGCACCCAGACCGGGCAGTCCGTCCACTGCACGGCCATCGCGACGGTCACGAATCAGGGCGGCAGCCGCGTGGCGCGCGTCCAGTACCTTGCCTTCTACCTGCCGGACGGCAGTGGGTGCGACGCCGACATACCGGTCATCGATCCGGGTGCGTCGCGAAGCCTCAGCTGCGTGGTTACGATGGGCAGCAACTTCCCACCTGGGACGACGGGCAGCCAGACGCCCACCGATCCGCCCAAAGCTGTCGTTCAGCCGTGACGGAGGGCCCCCCGATCATTGGAACTGACTGAACAGTCGTTGACGGCGGAAGACAAATCGGCGCTTCAGCCGGTTGCCGATCGGTTGGGTAGCTTGATCGCCAACAGCACGACCAACCTTGTTCATGATGCGACTTTCAAGCCAGCACCCGACTCGCGGATCGACAAGGCGATGAAGGCAAAACTGGAGGACGCATACGAACTTGCCCGCCAGCGGCTGGTTTCAGCCGAAGACCACCTGCGAACCATATTTGGCGTACTGACCGGGCCGAACCCGATGCCGCATTTCTCGCTGTTCACGCTGGTTCGCGGTGCGGCCATACCAACGGTTCATGCGAGATACCTGCTTGACGGGACGATTGATGAACAGGCCCGGCTTGGCCGTGGACTCAGTGCCCGGCTGGAAAACCTGAAGCAGCAACAGAAGGTGCATCCAGAGATTCAGGGCACTTTTTTCGATGAGCGAGTCGAGCATCTTGTGAAGCGGGCCGAAGGCAACCGGATAGCTGTCATCCGAAGCAAGAACGGGGTGGTGCTGGGGTTCGGGGGGCAGTGGCCGACCGATACCGAGCTGTTTGAGAAGTACGTGCCAGACGTCGGGAAAACCTATTTCCAGTATCTCTCCGGCTACGCTCATTCGCTCGCGTGGGCGCAGCTTCCCAGCCATCGCGCACAGCCGTCAGATGACCCGGAGATAAGTCTTGTGCCCACCGATGTCAACGTGCCGGTGTTCGCCGCCGTGCTGAGTGGCGCCCTAACGCTGTACGACGACACGATTGGCTTCTACCTGGGCCACGGTGGCTATCCACCGATGGTGTGGGCTGAGGCGAAGAAAAGTTGATCGATTGGTGGCGTCACCTTGATCCTGCGGTTGCGGGCGGCATTGTTGGCGCCATCGTAGGTGGCTTCTTCACGATCGCCGGCGGCTTCGGAGGCGCTTGGCTGGTCGGCTGGCTAGACGGCAGGCGCGAAGAACGGCAACAGGTGCGGGAACACGGCGCTGCGGTGCGGGCGGTTATCTATGAATTAACCACGCTGTTGGCCGGGATCACGCTTGTCCTTGATCACAAGACATACGTCGCCATCGACACGCCTGATTGGGCATACCGGGCTGTGTTCATGGTTCTCATCGCCCGCCTGCCTGAAGCCCTCGCCCAGAACGTCGCCTTCGCATACTCCCAACTGTCCATCCTGCGGTATCACCTGAATGACGGAGCCAAGGGCAGCAGCATGAACTTCGATGCAATCCAGATAGTCGAACGCTCGATCGGCCGCGCGCAGGAGGCGTTACGGATGTACGCCCGGACACTGAAGATCGACGTGGAAGCACCAGCGCGCGACCGGAAGGCAGCGATGCGATCGGAACACGAATAGAGTGGAACAACTGACGGCGCTGGCAATCATCGTGTCCGTGATGGCACAGGCGGTCACTCTTCTAGTCCTGCACCGAACGATCAGGAACCAGGCCCAACGCGCCGACGTCGATCACGCGCGGCGGCTGGAAATCGATCGCAACGACCGGCTGCGGCGCGCCTACGGCAATCTGATCAAAGCCGCTGACTATCTCGACCGCGCGTTTCGCGATCTGATGCTGTATCCATCCGGCCATGACCGCCCAGGCACCATTGTGGGGGCCGTGGTACAACCCACCCATGATCGTTACGCATTGGTCACTGACATGTCGGAGCGCTCCACCGAATTGGCGTTGGAGGCCCAGGCAGTGATCTTGTTGGATCATCAAGATGACCCAGCGTTGCGGATTTGGCGAGATAGCGTCCTGAGCATCTATCAGGACTTTCTGATCGATTGCATAACCAAAGGGCTGCAGAAGGATGCGACAGAACGTTTGCACAAGTTCGCGGCGGCCAGAAAGGAAATGGAAGCTGCCGCGCGTAGCCGATTTCCGACGCTGGCCTAGACCCGATGATCGCTCCGCGGTGGTCGCGCACCATCCGCTTTACCCTTTTGACGGGCCACGAAAAAGTTACTGATGACGCGGCTGTGGTCAGAAGGCAAAGGCTTCGTGCTGGTCGAAGAAGCGCCACGGTCGCTGGGGCCGCGCCATCCCAATTCGTACACACTGGCCCTGAATAAGTTCGGCACCATGCTTCTGCGCCGCGCGCCGGGCGCGATGATCGATGCCGCGCCCGCACCAACGGAGTCCTGCACTACAACATGCTTGACCTGCAACTGGTTCACGAAAACGGGGTGCTGCAAGGCCCGCCCTACAACGCCGTGCCCCACGTCCACGGGCCGGTCGATCATCGGACGCCGCCAGCCTGGGTGCCGCTGATCGGCGAAGACGAATGGGTCGATGGCTGACCGCAGGCCGGCCAGCCGATTGAGGCTCGCTCGGATCGCCAGGGATGGCCGATTGGTGAGTTAGCGGAAGCGATCGACGTGGCTGAATCCACGATCCGGCGATTGGAAGTCGGATTGACCGACGAACCGCCTGACCGGGTGCGCCGGGCACCGGCGAGAAAGCTGGGGGTCAGGGCGTCAAGGCTGTTTGGGAAGGTGGGGAAGTGAGCGCAACCGGTTGCTGGTCTGGGCCAATGATCTCAACCGGTAGGCGCACAACTCGATTGAATCCGTCGGCAACCACGGTAAGGCGCAGTTCGCATGTCAAATGCTCTGGTACGAGGTACATGTCTTGGAGATTGAAGCCGGGTAGTTCCCTTGTCCAGCGGCCGTGGATCGCGTAGTCGGCGCCTCCATCCCACTGAATCGCCGTCACGCCACGTTGCCTGACTCGCTGGACGATTTCCCATCCAGGCGCGCTGAAGTCGGTCATCGACAGTCCAACTAGGTCGATTCGGAGTGCAGGGTTCCGTGCTGACGATCGACTCCGGTTTTCGATGCGAACTTCGGTGGTTTGTGTCTGCAGCCATTCGCTGATCTTTATTGCTTTCCCCACAGGAGGGACAGCTTCCACAGTGAACACTGGCCGATTCGGCTGCCCGACGTGGAACACAATCGTCGGGGCAAGGTCTGGCGTCTGCGTGGCCGCAACGTATGCCGCCAGAGCTACGACGGCGGCGACCAGAGCCAGCACGAAAGTCCCCGCTGTAAGCAGCACTGCCTCTAGCGTTAGTCGGTCGCTTTGTGGCCAGTTAAGTCCCCAGGCCCAGATTCCCAGCCCTGTCAGCACGACCGTGACCAAGGCGATTACGGCGACCGCGCTTGCTGTAAACGCCACTCGGAGCGCGGTCAACGATTCACCCAAAGGTGTCTTCACAGTGGCGGAAGATAACCGCGCCACGCCGCCACGCATTCGTCCGCAAGGTCAAACAACCTTCCGGCAAAAATGCCGGGAAGTTCGGCGCGCCTCATGCCGTAAGGGACGCCGTTGCCGATGGTGGTCGGGGTTCATCCACGCCAGCATGGTAGCCATACGGACCCAGGCGCCAAAGGTGGCCGTTACGCAACCTGATCTGAAGGACGATCCGGTGATAGTTTGCGGGGGTGGCACAATCGTCCCCTTCCCGCAACCAGATTCGGAAGGCGGCCAGCGTAGTCCGCCGAGTTGTAGCAGGTGCGGCGTCAGCGCGGATTCGGCGCTTCCCGGGCTGCTGGTCGGATGTTCTGGTTCAGGTGGAATGCGTTGTCGGGATCGTACCGACCCTTGAGATCGACCAGCCTCGCGAGCTTTCGCTCGGGGTATGCCCGGCGCACACCCTCCTGGCCCTCATCGCCGAGAGCGTTCACGTAGACCCCGTTCGCGAACGGCGCGAGGGCCGCGCCGTAGGCCCGAGCCGCCGAGACGCGTTCGTCATCCTCGCCCGGGTCAACCCAGCTCGTGCCACAACCAAACTCGACCAGAGTCTGGCGGTGGCTGAACGCGGAATCGTCGTCGCCGAAGTCGGCTATCGCGCCGCCGTACGCCTGGAAACCGCCGTTCGGGACGCGGGCCCAGTCGGGATCGGTCCTCTTCCCGGATAAGCCGCGCGCCAGAAAGGCGTCGATTGCGTCATTGCTGAGCGCGGTCAGGTAGTGGCCTTTGGAGTAGCGGCGCACGCCATGGCTGTTCGGGTCGTCGCTGATGGACTGGAGCTCCACGTAGCTCATCTCCCTGACGCGCTCAGTCGCAGGCGTGCCGAGCTCGCGAAAAGTCGAGAGATAACGGCGACCCTCGGCCATATCGCCGACCCAGACGCAGCCGACATTGACAACGGGCACGCCGCCGACCGTCGTGGCGGATGCCGTCAAGGTCGCTGCTCGGGGTGCGTCGGGCAGCAGATCGCGCCAGCCGCGCATCGCGTCAGGGCCATTTGCCGCATCGAACACGAAGTCTGCGATGAGTGCGCGCCCGACAACGGGGTGGAGGCGAAACTCGAACTCGGTCACGATGCCGAAGTTGCCGCCACCTCCACGCAGGCCCCAGAACAGGTCGGGGTTCTCCGATTCCGATGCGCGCACAACGCGTCCCTCGGCGGTCACGACCGTGCACGCTTCGAGGTTGTCGCAAGCGAGTCCGACCTGGCGCGCCAGCCAGCCCATTCCCCCGCCAAGGGTGAGCCCTCCGACGCCGGTGTGGGAGACGTTGCCCGCTGTCGTGGCCAGGCCGTGCTCCTGGGCGGCCACATCCAGGTTTCGCAGCAGCGAGCCGCCGCCCACCCATGCCTTGCGGGCCACCGGGTCGACCCGAACTTCGGAGATCGGAGACAGGTCGATCATGACTCCGCCATTCGGCACGGAAAGGCCAAGCACGCTGTGACCCCCGCACCTCACCGCGATCTCGAGCTGTGACTCGCGCGCAAAGCGCACAGCCGCCACCACGTCTTCAGTGGACAAGCAGCGAAGAATGGCCGCCGGGCGCCGGTCGACCATGCCGTTCCACACAGCCCGCTTCCGGTCGTACGCATCGTCGGTCGGCATGATCAGCTCACCGCCGAACCCGGGGATGTTGGTAACGGTCGCCATCATGGCCCTCCTCGTCGAAACTCCGCTGACCTCGGCTCTGTCAGCAGTGGAGACTGGTGAAGGGCCCCCGACTCATCGCTCCCCCCGGGCCGATGAATTCCCGACGTAGCCAGAGTCTCTATCGTCGACATTCGACATCCACGGGAGCTAAGGAGCTTGACCATGACCACCGATTGGACCACTGAGACAAAGGGCGCCGGCAAGTACGCCGAGGTCAACGGCATCAACCTGTACTACGAGACCCATGGCGCGGGGCGGCCGATGGTCCTCCTTCATGGCGGGCTCGGGTCAGGCGAGATGTTCGGGCCGGTGTTACCGCAGCTCACGAAGGGCCACCAGGTCGTTGCCGTGGACCTTCAGGGACACGGCCGAACCGCTGACATCGATCGACCAATCGACGCCCGGCTGATGGCCGACGACATCGCCGCCCTGATCGACCACCTTGGGCTGGAGAAGCCGGACGTGGTCGGTTACTCGCTCGGCGGTGGCGTGGCGCTGCACACGGCGGTGAGGCACCCGGCCAAGATTCGCCGGCTGGTGGCAGTCTCCGCCAACATCAGACCCGACGCGATCTATGCCGAGATGCGGGCGCAACAAGGCCAGGTGAGCGCCGCCGCCGTCGAGTTCATGAAAGACACGCCGATGTACCAGCTCTACCAGAGGGTCGCACCGCGTCCCGAGGACTTCCCGCGGCTGCTGGACAAGATCGGCCAATCGATGGCGAAGGACTACGACTTCTCCGAGGAAGTCCGCGGCCTCCAGGTGCCGACGCTGATCGTCGCCGCCGACGCCGACATGGCTCCGCCGAGCCACTACGTCGAGGTGTTCAAGCTGCTCGGCGGCGGAGTCCGCGACGGTGGTTGGATGGGCGAGGGCCGGCCCGAGGGCGGGCACGCGCTCGCGATCTTGCCGGGCCTGACCCACTACAACATCTTCAGCTCGCCACTGTTCGCCGCAGTGACGCTCGCCTTCCTCGACGACCAACCGGCCTAAGGCCGTCGGCCTCCGGCTTCATCTTCCGGGGGGCCGACCACCAGGCTCCCCTAACCCGGGGTTGAGCCGGCCCAGACGGGGGCATTGACGCATTTTTCGTTTAGCGCTAAAGTCCGCCTATTCGAACTCAAACGAAAGCAATCGAAAGTGGTAGGTATGCCGCGGAACGGCGCCAGACCATCGCTCGGCTGATCGAGGAAAAGACGCGCGCGTCTGTCATCGAGCTGAGCAAGCGGCTGTCGGTTTCGGAAGTCACGATTCGAAAGGACCTCGCGCTTCTCGAGGAGGATGGAAGCCTCCTCCGCACGCACGGCGGGGCCATAAGCGTCGGCCGGAGCCGAGCGGAGCTGGCTTTCGAAGATCGGGCTCGGCTCCACAAGGCAGAGAAAGCGCTGATCGGAGCAGAGGCAGCGCGCCTCGTGGATGACGGCGACAGCATCGTGCTGGACGCCAGCTCAACCGCGCTTCAGATCGCACGTCATCTCAAGGCGCGCCGAGAGCTGACCGTCGTGACTAACGGAATACGCGTTGCGACGGAGCTGGCGGGGCGGCCGGGCATCACCGTCCTTATGCCGGGCGGCGCCGTCCGCTGGGAGGCGTTCTCGCTCGTCGGCAAATGGGGAGCGACGATGCTCCGCCAGCTGAACATCCAGAAGGCATTCGTGGGCGCGGTCGGTTTCACGCTCGAGGAGGGCCTGACCGACGTCAACGCCGAAGAGGCGGAGCTCAAGAGAGCGATGGTCGTCACCGCCAAGGATGTGATCGGCGTCTTCGACCACACGAAATGGAATCGAGTCGCGATGGCCACGTTCTGCCCGACCGATCGGCTTCGCCTCATCATCAGCGATGACCGCGCGCCGGCTGACTCCGTGAAGGCGGCCAGAAATCTGGGCATCGACGTGCGTCTGGTGGGCAGCAGATGACCGAAACCGCGCCGGTTCTCCAGCTGACCGGGATCTCCAAGCGGTTTGGCGCCGTCCAGGCCCTCAGCGAAGTCGACCTCGACCTCTTCGCCAATGAGGTCCATGCGCTCGTCGGCGAGAACGGAGCGGGCAAGAGCACCCTTGTGAAGATCCTCGCCGGCATCCACCGACCCGACGCCGGCCACCTGAAGCTCGAGGGCAACGAGCTGGTCCTTTCCGGTCCAGCGGCGGCGCGTCAGCTCGGGATCGCAGTGATCCACCAGCATCCGAACCTGTTCCCCGATCTAACTGTGGCTGAGAACGTTTTCGCCGGCCGTCTGCCGCGCAATCCGATTCGGGGGGTCGACTGGGGCGAGCTGAACAGAAGGGCCGAACGGCTCTTTGCAAACCTCGGTGTCAAGCAGAGGGTCAGCGTTCCTGTGCGAGGGCTCTCGGTCGCCGATCAACAGTTGGTCGAGATCGCCAAGGCGCTGTCGCTCGATGCGCGAGTGCTGGTCATGGACGAGCCGACGGCAGCCCTCTCGAGTCGCGAGGTGGAAAGGCTATTCACGATCATCAGACAGCTGCGAGGCCGCGGCGTCGCCATCTTGTTCGTCGACCACCGCATGGAAGAGGTCTTCGAGATCGCTGACCGAGTGAGCGTTCTCCGCGACGGCCGTCACGTGATCACCGCTCCGATCTCCAGCCTCACGCCTGCCGATGCCATCAGACACATGGTCGGCCGCCGCCTCGAGACCCTTTTTCCCAAAGAGCGAGCGCCGATCGGGGAGGTCGCTCTCGAGGTCCGCGGCCTGGCTCGCAGCGGCGTTTTCGCCGATGTCTCGTTCCAGGTCCGTCGCGGCGAAATCGTCGGGCTGGCGGGTCTGGTAGGGGCCGGGCGCACCGAGATTGCGCGCGTCTTGTTTGGCATCGATCATGCGGATGCCGGCGAGGTCCTGGTTGCCGGCAAGCACGTGGATATCAAGAGCCCCACGGACGCGATGCGGCTGGGCGTCGTGTACGTCCCGGAGGATCGGCACGAGCAGGGTCTGGTCCTCGACTTCTCGATTTCGGCGAATGTGTCTTTGCCGATTATTCAGAGGCTCAGGCGCCTCCTCATGATCGATCGGGCCCAGGAAGGCCGGCTCGCCGCCGACTACTCAAAGCAGCTCCAGGTGCGCTCGACGGGCGTCAACCAGGCGGCATCCGGTCTGTCCGGCGGCAACCAGCAGAAGGTGGTCATCGCGAAGTGGCTGGCCACGAAGCCGACCGTTCTTCTGCTCGACGAGCCGACCCAAGGGGTGGACATCGGCGCCAAGGCCGAGGTCCACAGGATCATCTCGCAGCTTGCAGCGCAGGGCATGGCGATCGTCCTCATCTCGAGCGAGCTGCTCGAGGTGTTGGGCATGGCGGATCGGATTGTCGTGCTGCATGAAGGGCGAGTCGCAGCCGAATTCGGTCGCGATCAGGCGTCCCAAGAGCGAATCATGGCCGCCGCGACCGGCCAGGTCGAAGCATGAGCGTGCGGGCCATCGATGCGCCGGCCGACTCGGCTCTCGCCCGCCGTTTCGGCCTGGAGCGAACGCTTACCCTGGTCGCTCGGCTGCGCGAGGTCGGGATCCTCCTCGTCCTCCTTGCGGTGGTCGCCATCGTCACGATCCAGGCGCCTCTCTTCTTTTCCGTCTCCAACTTCGAGCAGATCCTGCTCAACGTCTCGCTCATCGCCATCGTCGCGGTTGGCCAGACGACTGTTGTTCTCACCCGCAATGTCGATCTGTCAGTCGGGTCGGTCGTCGGCCTGGTCGCGTTCGCGACAGGGGACTTGCTCAAGGAACATGCGCTCGGCGTTCCGGCCGCGATCGCCGTCGGGTGTCTTCTCGGCCTGGGACTCGGCGCGTTCAATGGGCTCTTGGTTGCGGTTGCAAAAGTCCCCGCGATCGTCGCCACGCTCGGCACCCTCTACGTCTACCGCGGCCTTGACTTCCTCGTTGCGGGGGGTAAGCAGGTCAGTGCCATCGATTTGCCACGCGATTACCTCGGAATCGCGACGTCGTCCGTCCTTGGAATCCCGACTCTCATCGTGGCCGCGGCGCTGATCTCCCTGGTCGCCGCTTACTTGCTCCGTAATTCGGGTGCCGGCCGAGAGCTCTATGCGATTGGCAGCAATCCGGCAGCTGCTGAGGTCGTCGGAATCCCGACCCAGAGGCTTGTATTCGGTGCGTTCGTCGTCTGCGGCCTTTGCGCGGGAATCGCAGGCGTGCTGTGGGGCTCGCGGTTCGGGAGCGTCAACGCGTTGGCGGCAAGCGGACTCGAGCTCCAGGTGATAGCCGCAGTGGTCGTTGGCGGGGTCAACATCTTCGGCGGTTCGGGAACCGTGATCGGCGCCGTCCTCGGGGCCATCCTGCTCGCCACGATCGAGAATGCGCTGCGCATTCTCCACCTCTCTGAGTTCTGGCTGCTGGCGATCGACGGCGCAATCATCCTGCTGGCGGTCTCCACCGACGCCGCGATCCGCGGCTACTTCCAGCGGATCTTGACGAGAACAGGGCGCCGATGACCGTGCGCGCCCTCGGGCTGATCCGGCGCTGGGAAACGCTGCTTGTCGTGCTCCTCATCGCCTTTGTCGTGCTGGGCTCCACGATCTCGCCCTATTTCTTGAACGCTTCGAACTTCTCCAACCTGACCAGCAACCTGATGGAGAAAGCGATCATGGCTCTGCCGCTCGCGCTGATCATCATTGCGGGCGAGATCGACCTCTCGGTCGAGTCCATGCTGGGCCTTGCGAGTGCACTGCTCGGTTTTACCTACGCGCTCGGCTGGCCGTTGTGGTTCGACATTCCGCTGGTTCTGGTCGTGGGCGCGATTGGCGGACTCCTCAACGGACTCCTCGTCACGCGGGCGGGCTTGCCGTCGCTGGTCGTGACCCTGGGCACGCTTGCCCTGTATCGCGGGCTCGCGTCAGTGGTGCTCGGCCCGCGCTCGGTGAGCGGCTGGCCCGAGTGGTTCACGAACTTCGGATTCGCCGACATTCCGGGAACTCTCATCCCGTGGCCACTGTTGGTCTTCGCCCTGCTTGCATTGGCCTTTCTCTTCGTGCTGCATCGAACCTGGATTGGCCGCCAGGTCTACGCCATGGGCAAGAACAAAGAAGCCGCGCGGTACTCCGGGATTGATGTGGCGAAGCTGAAGACCTATCTCTTCATCCTCTCGGGCGTGCTTTCCGCGCTCGCCGGAGTCATTCTGACGGCGCGATTCTCGAGCGCCCGCGCCGACAACGGTCAGGGCTTCGTGCTCGACGTAGTCACCTCTGTGCTCCTGGGTGGCGTGAACATCTTCGGCGGCGAGGGCACGATCGTCGGCGTTGTGCTGGCGATCTTCGTGATCGGTGTCTTGCGCAATGGTCTCACGCTGGCCGACGTGAGCCCAGACACACAGAGCGTCGCGGTGGGGGCGCTTCTGATTCTCTCGGTCGCCGGCCCCACCCTAGTGCGCCGGATCAGCGCGGCTTGGCCGCGACGTCAGCTGACGAGTTCAGTCAGCAATTCATTAGGAGGTTGGATGCAATGAGGTGGAGGCGTGGATCACAGTTCGCTACGGCCGGGATGGCAATCCTTGTCCTGGCAGCGTGCGGCGGGAGCGCGGGTGGAGGCGGCGCCAGCCCGGCCACGCTCAACATCGCGTTCCTGCCTAAGGCGGTCAACAACCCGTACTTCGACGTGGCCGCATCTGGAGGCCAGGAGGCGGCCACTGCGTTGAGCGGGACGTTCAAGCAGGTGGGTCCTTCAGAGGCGACGGGCGCGGCTCAGATTCCTTTCATCCAGACGCTGACGTCGCAGAACGTCAGCGCGATCGTGGTCTCGGCGGACGATCCCGACGCGATCGCTCCCGCGCTGAAACAGGCGATGCAAAAGGGCATCAAGGTGGTCGGTTACGACTCTTCTCCGGCCAAGGACGCGCGCAACGTTTTCATCAACCAGGCTGACACGAAGGCGATCGGTGTATCCCAGGTCGCGATGGTGTGCGACGAGATCTCGGGCTGCGCGGGAGAAATCGCGGTTCTCTCCGCGACCAGCACGGCCACGAACCAGAACGCGTGGATCCAGGCGATGAAGGACGAGCTGGCCAGCAACTCCAAATACAGCGGACTGAAGCTGGTCAAGGTCGCGTACGGGAATGACGACCCACAGGTAAGCACGACTGAGACTCAGGCGCTCCTGACGTCGTACCCGAACCTGAAGGGCATCATCTCGCCGACGACCGTTGGTATCTCGGCGGCCGCCCAGGTGCTGGAGCAAACCGGCAAGGCCGGCAAGGTCGCGCTCACAGGCCTCGGCACGCCGAACCTGATGCGGAAGTACGTCAAGGACGGCACCTGCAAAGAATTCGCGCTGTGGAATGTCAAGGACCTCGGCTACCTTGCCTACTACACGGCGGCGTTGCTGGTGAAAGGCACGATCAAGGGCAACCCAGGTGAAAAGTTCACCGCCGGTCGGCTGGGTGATTACACGATCGACCCCAACGGAGTCGTATTGCTCGGCCCTCCGTTTGTCTTCAAGGCTGACAACATCGACCAGCTGAACTTCTAGGGTGATTTCGGGCGGGGAGGCATGGTGCCTCCCCGCATCCATTGAGGCAAACCATGGAGCGAGTGGCGTTCGTGATGAAGGTGAGGCCGGGCCAGGAGGCGGAGTACCGGCGGCGGCATGAGGCGGTCTGGCCGGAGATGCTTCGCGCCTTGAAGGACGCCGGGTGCTCCAACTACTCCATACACATGAAAGGAAGAGACCTGTTCGCCTACATGGAGGTCGAGGACTTCGAACGGTTCAAGCGTCACATGTCGGCGAACCGTGACTCGCAGCGTTGGGAGGCTCAGATGGCCCCGATCATGGAGCAGGCGATCCAACCGGAAACCGGCTTCCACGAGGTGCTGCCGGAGGTCTTTCACCTTGACTGATGCTCGCGTGATCGAGCGCATCAACCGGCTTCGCATCGAAACCCCCTCCTGGGGCTATGGCAACTCGGGGACGAGGTTCAAGGTTTTCGCGCAGCCGGGCGCGGCCCGCACGATCGAGGAGAAGCTCGCGGACGCGGGAATGGTGAACCGCCTGACGGGGATTTGCCCGACGGTCGCGATCCACATCCCGTGGGACCGCGTCGACGACTGGGGTGCGCTGAACAAGGTTGCGGCGAACCATGGGGTGAAGATCGGTGCGATCAATCCGAACCTGTTTCAGGACGACGAATACATGCTCGGGAGCCTGGCCAATCCTTCCGCCGCGGTGCGGCGCCGGGCGATAGACCACGTCCTCGAATGCGTTCAGATCGCCGAGAAGGCGGGGTCATCGATCGTCAGCCTGTGGCTTGCTGACGGCACCAACTATCCGGGCCAGGACGACCTGCGCTCTCGATCCAGGCGCCTGGGTGAAGGCTTGAAGCACATCTACGCCGGATTGCCTGCGGGAATTCGACTGCTGGTCGAGTACAAGTTTTTCGAGCCCGGCTTTTACAGCACCGACCTGCCGGACTGGGGCACGGCGTATGCGATGTGCCTCGAGCTTGGCCCGCAAGCGGAAGTGCTCGTCGACACCGGGCACCACGCCCAGGGTGTGAACATCGAGCAGATCGTGGCGCACCTCCTCGGGCGCGGGCGGCTGGGCGGCTTTCATTTCAACGCGCGCAAATATGCCGACGACGATCTGATAGTCGGGTCCTCGAACCCGTACGAGCTCTTCTTGATCTTCAACGAGCTGGTCGCGGCCGAGGAGGATTCAGACGAGAAGGTCGCCACGACCGCGCGGAATGTCGCCTACATGATCGACCAGTCGCACAACGTCGAACCGAAGCTGGAGGCGATGGTCCAATCCGTCATGAACATTCAGACCGCCCACGCCAAGGCACTGCTCGTCGACAGGGCGCGCCTGGCAACGGCCCAGGCCGCCGGTGATGTGCTGGGAGCGAACCGTGTCCTGGTCGAGGCGTATGAGACGGACGTCCGGCCGGTTCTCGCCGAGGCAAGGAAGCAGGTCGGCATCGATCCCGATCCAGTCGGTGCCTTGCAGCGCAGCGGTTACGTCGAGGGTCTGGCTCGTCAGCGGGGCACCGCGGCCGCGGGCAGCGGGTATCCAGGAGCGTAGGGAGTGGGGGAACTCAAGCGAATCCTGGCGGTCGACCTCGGTGCCGAAAGCGGCCGGACGGTCCTCGGCACGCTCGGTGGCGAGCGGCTGACCATCGAAGAGGTGAGGCGGTTTCCGAACAAGCCCGTCGAGGTGGCGGGCACCCTGCATTGGGATCTGCGGCGGCTGTACGCCGATGTGCTCGACGGAGTCCGCGCCGCCGGCCCGGTCGACTCGATGGGAGTTGATACCTGGGGCGTCGACTTCGGCTTGCTCGATCGGGCCCGCAAGCTGCTGGGCAATCCCGTGCACTACCGAGACCACCGGACTGAGGGCATGCTCGAAGCGGTCCTCCGTCGCGTTGGGCGAGAAGAGATCTATGAGCGGACCGGCATCCAGTTCATTCCGATCAACACGCTTTACCAGCTGATGGCGCTTGTCACATCGAACGATCCACAGCTCGCTGCGGCCGATCGCCTTCTGACGATGCCGGCCCTGTTGGGTTTCTGGCTCACCGGCACGCTGGCTGACGAATTCACCGACGCCACGACTACCCAGTGTTACGACCCTCGCGCAGGCGGATGGGCCGTGAGCATGTTGGAGAAGCTGGGCATCCCGACTCGGATCTTCGGCGACGTGGTTAAGCCGGGGACCGTTCTCGGCGCGCCTCGAGCGGAGCTTGGACTACCAGCCTCGCTGGTGATCGCTCCAGGGACTCATGACACGGCGTCGGCGGTCGCAGCAGTGCCGTTTGAGCGCAATCAGCATGCTGCCTACATCAGCTCGGGTACCTGGTCGCTCGTTGGAGTCGAGATGCGTCAGCCGCTCATCAACAGTGAGGCACTGGAGGCAAACCTCACCAACGAGGGTGGGGTTGGCGGGACCTTCCGGCTGCTCAAAAACGTGATGGGTTTGTGGTTGCTCCAGGAATGCCGTCGTGCGTGGGCCGCCGCGGGTACGGAAATGCCGTACGACGCGTTGCTCCGGCTGGCGGAGGCAGCACCGCGATTCGCGGCGATCATCGATCCAGACGATGAGCGCCTGCTGCGACCAGGCGACATGCCTGCTCGGATCGTCGAGCTCGCGGCCCAGAGCGGACAGCAGCTGGGACCCGAGCCAGGAGAGATCGCACGCTGCATCTTCGAGAGCCTTGCGCTCAAATACCGCAGGACCGTCGAACAGCTCGAACATGTCAGCGGGATGCAGATCAACACCGTCCACGTGGTCGGCGGTGGTTCGAGCAACCGGCTCCTCTGTCAGATGACAGCCGACGCATGTGGTCGACCGGTGGTCGCTGGACCGGCCGAGGCAACCGCGATCGGAAACATCCTGGTCCAGGCGATGGCTCTGGGCCTGGTCTCGACCCTGGAACAGGCACGTGAGGTGGTCAGGCGATCCGTGGCGCTCGAGACGTACGAACCCAGATCAACACAAGAGTGGGATGTCGTTGGCCACATGGCACAAAGGAGTTGGGCATGACGACGGAGGGCGAGCTCCGCGAGCAGCTGGTCCGATTTGCGCGCCAGATGATGACCACGGGACTGGTCCGAGGCACGTCGGGAAACATCAGCACGCGAGAGCCAGGGGCTGCACAGGCGCTCGTCACTCCTTCTGGAGTTGACTACGACACGATGGCGCCGGACGCGGTCGTGCTCGTGGATCTCGAAGGTCGCCCTGTCCATCCGGGTTTCAAGCCGTCGGTGGATACGCCGATCCACGTGGCCATCTACCGCGCCCGCCCAGATGTTGGAGCGGTCATTCACACGCACTCGCCGTACGCGGCGGCGTTCTCGACGTTGCGGCGCGAGATTCCGCCTCTCATCACCGAATCGGCAGGCTATGTTGGCGGCGCGGTGCGCGTGATGCACTACGTCCCACCGGCAAAGGAAGACACCGGCGACGAAGTCGCCAGCGGACTCGGTGGGGATCGAGCGATTCTTCTGCCGAATCACGGTGTGGTCGCGGTGGGCGAGAGCTTGAAGAAGGCCTTCGGCGCCGCGATGGCGGTGGAGGAGAGCGCGCACGTCGCCTATATCGCCCTGCAGCTCGGGGAGCCGCAGCTGGTCTCTGACGCCGAAGTCGCCCGGATGAACGACTTCATCCATCACAAGTACGGGCAGCGCTGATGGCGAATAACGGCTGGCGTGAGCTGTCTTTTGAAGGGAAATCGGCTGTTGTGACCGGCGCGGCTCGGGGTATCGGTCGCGCTGTGGCCTATCGCCTCGCTGGATTGGGTGCGAGAACGGTGATCTGGGACCTCGATGCCGAGGTCGCCGAGCAAACGGCGGGCGAGCTGCGCGAGCTGTTGGCCTCGCATGGCCGCCCCAATCGACTCGAGTGGGAGCAGGTCGACATCACCGAGCCGGATCGCGTGGCGAGCGTCATGGAAGAGGCCGCGTCAAAAAACGGTCTCGATGTGCTGGTCAACAACGCCGGCACGACGAGCGTCCAGCAGACCGAGACCATGCCCCTGGATGTCTGGGACAGAACGTTGCGTATCAACTTGAGTGGGACGTTCTACTGCTGCCGGGCCGCGATTCCTCACTTGAAGAAGAAGCCCGGAGCGGCCATCGTCAACATCTCGTCGAGCTCAGCCCTGGTCGGCGGAGGCGGAGGCGGGCACTATGCGGCGTCGAAAGCCGGGATTGACGGGCTGACCAGGCACCTGGCGCGCGAGCTGGCGCCCGGTGTCAGGGTGAATTCCGTGCAGCCCCGCACTATCGACACCGAGCTCTTCCAGGCTCGCTATGCGCATGCTCCGCTGGAGCAGGAAAAGATCCTCAACCAGATCCCCCTGCGCAGGATCGGACAACCTGAAGACATCGCGGATGCCGTGGCTTTTCTAGCCTCTGACTGGGCTGCGTACATCACAGGCCAAATTCTGCTCATCGACGGAGGCCGCACCTATCAGTGAGCTTGCGAACTAGACCGTGACTGAGGTCTTCATACCGGTGCGGATCGACGCGCTGACGCTGGGCGAGGCGTGGATGGAAATAGCAGCGGCGATCTTGAACGCCGGTGTTGTCGGGAGCTGGGAGGGACTGCCAATCGTCGAGGTGTTCCGCGCGACTCTCGACGTGCACGCACCAAGGGTGGACGACCCGATCATTACCAGGCATGGCGATCCCGAACGTCTGGCCTGGATGCACGCGAACTTTGCCGACACCTCTCGTGTGGCAGAGCTCGGTGACTCCGACAGCTACGCGACGCGCCTGTACGACTATGCCCATGCAGGCCACGACCAGATCCGCTGGGTGATCGACCGGCTGGCCGCCAATCCATCGGCGCGGGACGCGACGATCACGACGTTCGAGCCGCTGACCGATACGAGCTACATCCCATGCGTGAGCCTGCTCGACTTCTGGCTGGTCAAGGGTGAGCTACAGCTCGCCGTCTACGCTCACGCCATCGACTTCGGCACGAAGGGCTACGCGAACCTCGTCGAGCTCGCAGCGCTACAGGCTCGCGTAGCCGGCGATCTCGACGTCGGAGTCGGCACGCTCACGATGACGGTCAAGTCGGCCCACATCTATCAGACCGAGCTTGCCCTGATGCGACGCATCGTCGCGGCGACACAGGGTTGACCGCTCTAATTGCCGTTCTGGACCACGTATGGAGCCCTCCGCACAAGCTGTGACGGCGGCGCCCGTCCATGTCGAAATGGTCGCCTGTCATTCGATGAGTGGTTGAGGGCCTCGAGGCCTGAGTCCATGACGAGGTCGCAGTTGTATTCAGAGGAGACAGAGATGCGTGTTCTGATAATGGCAAAGGAAGGCAACCAGAGCGAGGCGGCGACTCCCCCAACGCCGGAGGCAATGGCGGCGTATCAGAAGTTCGACGAAGAGCTGGTCAAGGCCGGGGTGGTGCTCGAGGCTGGCCGCCTCCATCCGAGCTCGCAGGGCAAGAGAGTTCGGTTCGACGGCAAGAATCGCACCGTCATCGACGGACCGTTCGCGGAGACCAAGGAGCTTGTTGCCGGTTACTGGCTCTGGCAGGTGCGGTCGATCGACGAGGCTCTCGAATGGCTGAAGCGGGCACCCTACGACGGTGGGACTTTCGAGATCCGCGAGGTCGTCGAGTACGAGGGCATGTGAAGGAGCTCTCGCGATAAGTCCACGAAACGGAGATGCGTCCGCAGGCCCAGGCCGCCGCGGGACTGCGGCCACCGAAGCACATCGCGCGATCGAAGCGATCTGGCGGATCGAGTCGGCCCGGCTCATCGCCGGGCTGGCGCGCGTCGTCGGCGACATCGGGACTGCCGAGGAGCTTGCCCAGGACGCCCTTGTCGCCGCCCTCGAGCAGTGGCCCTCCGAAGGCGTGCCGGACCGGCCAGGCGCGTGGCTCATGGGGACCGCCAAACACCGCGCGATCGACATGATCCGGCGCCGCGAGACGCTCGAGCGCAAACATGAAGAGATCGGCCGCGACCTCGAGCTGATGCAGGAAGGAATGGACCTCAACACTGCGACCGACGAGGAGGTCGGGGACGATCTGCTCGGTTTGATCTTCATGGCCTGTCATCCGGTCCTCTCGAAGGAGGCGCGGGTAGCGCTCACTCTTCGCGTCCTCGGCGGGCTGACGACCGAGGAGATCGCCCGGGCCTTCCTTGTCCCAGTCTCGACGATCGCCCAGCGGATCGTCCGCGCGAAGCGAACCCTTGTCGAGGCGCACGTCAGGTTCGAGGTCCCCAGCGGCGCCGAGCGCGTTGCGCGCCTCAGCGCCGTCCTCGAGGTGATCTATCTCATCTTCAACGAAGGCTATTCCGCGACCGCAGGCAAGGACTGGGTCCGACCGGCGCTGTGCGAGGAGGCTCTCCGTCTGGGCCGCATCCTGGCCGAGCTCACGCCGTCCGAGCCTGAAGTCCACGGGTTGGTAGCACTGATGGAGATTCAGGCTTCTCGTCTCGGCGCCCGAATTGGACCGTCCGGCGAGCCGGTCCTCCTGCTCGATCAGGACCGAGCGCGCTGGGATCGTCTGCTCATTCGCCGCGGCCTGGCGGCGCTCGAGCGCGCAGGGAGCCTGGGGGGCGCCCTTGGTCCTTACGCGCTGCAGGCGGCGATCGCTGCATGCCACGCTCGAGCGCCAACCGGCGCGGAGACGGACTGGCCACGCATGGTTGCGCTGTACGACGCGGCCGTGCAGCTGGCGCCGTCGCCGGTGCTCGAGCTGAACCGGGCGGTCGCCGTGGGAATGGCGTTCGGTCCGGCTGCCGGCCTCGAGCTCGTCGACGATCTCGTCAACGATTCCGCTCTGAAGTCGTACCACTTGCTTCCGGCCGTCCGCGGCGACCTCCTGAGGAGGCTCGGCCGGCCGGAGGAGGCTCGCGCCGAGTTCGTCCGCGCTGCATCACTGACGGAGAACCTGCGCGAGCGCGAGCTCCTGGAGAGGCGAGCCGCGGAGTGCGCGGCGGAGGGTATTGCGGGCTAGAGGCGCCTGCCTCCGGGCATTTTGTGATCCCGCACCGTCCGGCGGCGGAATTGGTGTGTCAGCGCCGCTGTATCGATGAGACATGAAGCCCATCCCTGAATCGACCCTCGGTGTCGGGATCATCGGAGTCAGCCCGGTCTGGGGCTGGGCTGCGACCGCCCACATCCCGGCGCTTCGCGCACTGCCCAACTACGAGATCCGGGCTCTCGCCGCGCGCAGCGCGGAATCCGCGCGCGCAGTGGGCGAGATGTTCGGGGTCAGCAGGGTGTTCTCAGACCATCAGCAGCTGGTGATCCAACCGGACATCGACGTGGTCGCTGTTACGGTCAAGGTCCCGCACCATCGAGAGCTCGTCTCCGCTGCACTTGCCGCCGGCAAGGCCGTGTACTGCGAGTGGCCACTCGGCCGCGACCTCGATGATGCTCGAGCGATGGCCGCGCTTGCCACCGAGAAGCGGATGCGCACGATTGTCGGTCTGCAGGCACGCCAGGCTCCGGCGATCGGGCTCGTTCAACAGCTGCTCCGAGATGGATACGTCGGCGAGGTCCTGTCAACGACCGTGGTCGGAGTGTCCATCGCGGGCGACGCGCTGGTCCAGCCCAACGCCTACATGCTCGACAAGACAAACGGAGCCAACCTGATCACGGTCCCCTTCGGCCACAGCCTGGACATTCTCAGCTACGTCCTTGGCGAGTTCGCCGAACTGTCAGCCGTGTGGGATGTTCGCAGGCCGCTGATCACCATCAAAGAGACCGGGGAGCAGATCGTGAAAACGGCCCCCGACCAGATCGCGGTGATCGGCACGCTCACCACCGGAGCGACGGCCAGCATCCACATCCGCGAGGCAGTGGCCGGCGGCACCGGGTTCCTCTGGGAGATCAACGGAACAGACGGAACGCTCAGGATCACGGCTGACGCGGCGCTGCCCGAAATCTATCCGCTGACCGTCGCGGGAGCACGCGGGCGGGACGAATTCTCGGAGCTTGCGATTCCGCAGGCGCTAACAAGCAAGTGGCCCGCGCTCACCAGGCTGGGAGGTACGCCTGCCTTCAATGTCGCTCGTGCCTACGCCGCGTTCGCGACGGACCTCGACCACGTGACTCACACTGTGCCGGACTTCGCCGACGCCGTCCGGCGCCACGAGGTCATCGCGGCCATCGAGATGGCCGCCGCGTCAGGGGAACGCGTGAAGGTGTGACGCGCGGCGCCCAGGGCCGCGAATACGATCGAATCTGAACCCACCGTAGGATTCCGCCTGTGGCCGAAGCAGTCGATCTCGTCGTTTTTGGCGCCTCCGGCGACCTGACACGACGGAAGATCCTTCCCTCGCTGGGCCGGGTCGTCTCACGCGAAGGACAGCCTGTGCGCGTCATCGGCGCTGGGCGCACTCACCAGTCGACAGCTGATTTCCGCGCGATGGTCAAAGAGACGAGCCAGAGTGAGCGACTGAGCGCGTCGGCTGAATGGGTGCAGCTCGACTACTCCGACCCTGCGACTTTCACCAGGTTGAAGGACGACGTGACCGGTGCTCGAACCGTGATCTTCTACCTGGCGACGCCGCCCGAGACGTTCGGCGACATTCTGGCCGGCCTCACCCTTTCCGGGCTCGCGACAAAGGCCGACGCCACAAGACGCATCGTGGTCGAGAAGCCACTTGGCCACAACCTGCCCTCTGCGCACAGGATCAACGCTCAGCTCGCGGAGGCGTTTGACGAGGAGCAGATCTTTCGCATCGATCACTACCTTGCCAAGGACACCGTGCAGAACGTAATGGCGCTGCGGTTCTCCAACTCGCTGTTCGAGCCGGTCTGGAACCGCACCCTGATCGAGACGATCCTTATCACTGTCGCGGAGGACGAGGGGATCGGCAAGCGCGCCGGGTACTACGACCAAACGGGTGCAGTGCGCGACATCATCCAGAACCACGTCCTGCAGCTCCTCGCGTTGATCACGATGGAGCCGCCGACGACGTTCGATGCCGATTACGTTCGGCGCGCGAAACGAGCTGCACTCCGCGCGATGCTGCCGCTCGATCCGGGAATGGCCGTGCGAGGACAGTACGAGGGATACCTGGATGAAGACGGCGTTGCGCCTGACTCTCGCCGCGAGACATTCGCCGCGATGCGAGTCTCCATCGACAACTGGCGCTGGGATGGAGTGCCGATCTTCGTGCGCACCGGCAAGGCGCTCCGGCGCCGGGTCACCGAGGTCGTGATCAAGCTGCGCGACGCGCCGATGCTTCGTATCGCCGGCCGGCGCCAGCGCGGCATTGCGACGCTCATCGTGATCCGAATTCAACCGGATGAGGGCATAACGATTCGCATCGGTGCCAAGCGCCCGGGCACTCGCTTCGAGATGGTGCCGGCGGGGATGCGGCTTGACTACGCCCACCTGACGAAGGCGGCCCTGCCTGACGCATACGAGAACGTGCTGTCCGAGGTGCTGGCCGGCGGAAACACGGCGTTCCCCGGTGCCGAGGAGATCGAGCTCGCGTGGGAGATCGTCGATCCGCTTGTTCGTGCCTGGGAAAGCGAGGGCCACCCCGAGTCATATCCGAGAGGTTCGTGGGGACCGCATGCAGCCGACGACCTGGTGGCGACCGGTGCCGGTGGACGGTGGATCGTCAGCGGCGACGAGCCCGGCACGAGCTAAGGCAAGACCGACCTGGACCGGCGCCTAGGTCCATTTTCGGCTGCAGTTTGTGAAAATGGCAGACCATGACCCAGCTCGATGCGAAGGCGCGCGGAAGGCTTCCTGACAGCGCCTTCGCTTACATCGACTCCAGCGGCCGCCGGCGCCTGCCGATCAACGACGGCGCCCACGTCCGCAACGCGCTGGCGCGCTTCAACCAGACCACCTTCGAAGACGAGGCGGCCCGAGATCGGGCGCGCACCAGGCTCCTGAAGGCCGCGAAGAAGTACGGCATCGTGCCGGTCGGGTTCATGACCGGCCAGCTGCGGAATGTGCGCATTCGCGGTGAGGCCGAGGCTCGTGTGAGCGAAGTTCGAACTCTGCCCACGGGCTCTGTCACGTTCCTGCTCGCCGACATCGAGGACTCGACCGGTCTCGTCAGACACCTGGGCGATCGGTACCCCGCTGTGCTGGCCGACGTCCGAAGTCTGCTTGGCGGCGCCATCCGGAAGTCCAGCGGCCGGGAGGTCGACAGCCGAGCCGACGAGCTGTTCGCGGTCTACAAAGAGGCCACGGCAGCGCTGGGTGCCGCGCTTGCCATTCAGCGCCAGGTTGCCGCGACGGAATGGCCGGGCGACCTGCCCGTAAAGATCAGAATCGGACTCCACACCGGGCGTCCCACGCTGACCGATACCGGATACGTCGGCATCGCTGTGCACACCGCGGCTCGTGTGTGCTTTGCCGCCCACGGCGGGCAGATCCTGCTTACGCAGTCGACACAGGACGCAATTGGCGGGTCGGTGCCGGCCGGCATCCGGTTCAGAAGTCTCGGCTTGCACCAGCTCCAGGGCCTCCCAGAGCCTGAGGCGCTTTTCCAGGCCGAGGCGCCTGATCTGGTCTCCGACTTCCCTCCTCCAAGAACCCCCGCGGCGCCGGCGGAGGCAGCAACGAGCTAAAACGGGCGCTTGCGTCTTTCCCGGCGACAGCTATCCTGCCGTGTAATGAGCGACGCCAAGATCGAGGCGCTGAGCAAGGTTCCTCTCTTCGCCCCGTGCAGCCGGAAAGACCTGGAGTTCCTGGTCACGCGCACAGACGAGGTGGATGTTCCGGCGGGCCGCACGCTCATCACCCAGGGCAGGACCGCGGATTCGTTCTATCTCTTGCTCACCGGGGGAGCCACCGTACGGGTCGACGATCACGACCGCCCCGCTCTGGAGCCTGGAAGCTTTTTCGGCGAGATCAGCATGCTCGACCGCGGGCCGGCGACGGCAACCGTCGTCACAAGCGCCCCGTCCAAGCTGATGGTCATGAGCCACGCGCAGTTTCGCGATGCGATCAGGGCCAACGACCAGCTCCTTTCACAGGTGATGGCTGCGATGGCCGAGCGCCTGCGTCGCGACATGCTCGAGCGCCAGTGAATTGATCGGCGTCTAGGAGGAAGCGATGGCTGGGCAACTTGAGCTGGGCAGCATCCACCACGTGCGGTTGACGGTGACCGATATCGAGAGGAGTCGAGCCTTCTACACCGGCCTATTGGGATTCAACGTCGCTGCCGAGGCGCCGGCGTCGGACGATCCGAAGTCCGATCCGAGCTATCCGGTGCTGTGGGGCGGGTGCGTGATGACGAGGGGCACATACCTTCTGGGCCTTCGTCCGGTGGCGAACAAGGGCGACCGCTTCGACGAGGATCGAGTGGGCCTGGATCACCTGAGCTTCAGCGTGGAGAGCCGAGCCGCGCTCAATGAGGCGATCCGATTCCTGGACGAGAGCGGCGTGCAGAGGGGAGAGGTCCGCGAGCTGACGTCATTCGGGATCTGCGTGCTGCCGTTCCGTGATCCCGACAACATTCAACTGGAGCTGACGTCGCCGCTCTGAGACTCTGGTTTTGTAGGTAGGGTGGTCCGCTCAGCTGCGGGCGGCAGCATCGCGGCGCGCGCGCCCGGCAACCATCCGCAGCTGGAGAAGGCGGGCAGCCCCAAACGTAAAAACGATGAGGGCGCCAAGGATCATGGCGAACAACAGAGCCACGGCGAGGGGGAGGTGGCCCGACAAGAACAAGAAGGACACCTCGACGCTTTGCTGGTTCTGCAAGATGAAGACGAGGATCACGACCAGCAGCACGAGGCCGACGACAACCGCCGTCCACGCACCGCTGAGTCGCGTGCGGCTTTCACCGGGCAATGCCTCCGATTCAGGGGCGGCGTCAGCCGGGGGTGTGCTGTCCACAGTTAGTGGAGGTCCAATAGGCCGCCGGCCACGATGATCGCAACTGCCGACAAACCTGCGATCCAAACCGCGGCGGTGGTCGCACGCGAAAGTCGCCAGGCCGCGCGTTGGCTTCGCCTGGCCCGCAGCCGCTGCTCGAGCGTTGCCACAATGACAACGGGCCTATTCAAGCTCTCTCACCCTCGCCGTCCAGAATCCCAGGCGCTGGCGAAACCTCTCTGCTTGAGCGGCGACCACCGGGACGTTGGTCAGCTCGACTTCGCGCCTCGCCTGTGCGGATTGTGTGGTCATCAGGTCCTGGATTCGCTCCATGACCTTCTCTTCCATGGTGAGGATCTCCCGATAGATCTTCCTCCAATAGAGCGCTTGCTCCATCGATGCGCTCTTCGGATCAGCCTCTCCATCCATGGCCTGACTTGCATCGCCACCCCGCGCGGCGGCCACCATATCGGGCCGCAAACGATCGTTGCTGGAAAGCTTCATGGCATAGTCTCGCGCCAGCTGCCATAAGAAGGTCAGTAACTTTTCGTTGGTCACTCGTCTGGGCGGAAGACCAGGGAATAGCCTCGGGCCGGGCGGTTCACGAGTTCGGCGGGGATTTCCAGGTCAGCCAGGATCTTGCGGACACGGCGCACGTAGTTGCGTACCTCTTCCGGAAACAGGGCAGGATCGGCCCACGCTCTACCCAGCAGCTGGTTCACCGTGAAGAAGCGGTGAGGGTGGTCGATCAGAAACTGAAGCAGCTGGAATTCCCGCTTCGTCAGGTGGCCCTCCCGTCCGCGGTGGCGGATCAGCTGGCCCTCTGGATCCAGCTGCAGGCCTTGAAGCTCCCACAGGCGCTGGTACCAGAGATCGAGCCGACTTTGATAGCCACGCATCTGGCCTTCGATGATGGCGAGGTCCGTGGCGGCTGCCTCTTGGGCGACCGGCTGCAGCTTGGGCAGCTCGCGGCGCACCCTGTCGAGGAGGCCGACCTTGAATCGAATCAGATCGGCGTAAACACCGAGCCAGTGCCTGGCATCCTCCCAATGGGTCGTTCCCAGGTCCTGACCCTCGAGTCCTCGGGAGTTCTCCGGAGCCATACCGATCACGCTACGTATTGGCTATGCGTAACCGCTGGATGGTGAATCGAGACAACTGGCATGCCAATGGCTACCATTGTCCGGCGTTTGTCTTATTTACTGTCTAATTCCGGGGAGGATGGTGCTTTGATTCGAAGTCGTCGCTTGCTGATCTCGGTGTTCCTCGCCGCTCTCGTAGGTGCGATCTGGCCCCTGACCGCTCTGGCCGCCACCGACCCTGGCTTGGCCTCAGCCGGAAACTTCGCGGTGCTGGCGGGAACGACGGTAACCAACACCGGGCCCAGCTGGATCACCGGCGAAGTCGGGGTCGCCCCGGGCACTGCGATCGTCGGATTCCCACCCGGAACGTCGGGTCCGCAGCATGCCGGCGACTCGGTAGCCACGACGGCTCAGACCGATCTCACAGCAGCGTATGGGGCTGCTGTGCAGCCGTGCACCGCCGACTACTCCGGCGTGAACCTCGGTGGCTTGACACTGGGGCCCGGAGTCTATTGCCAGACGACGGCGCCGACCTTGACCGGGACGCTCACCTTGAACGGCTCGGGCATCTACATCTTTTTGATTGGGACCACCGCAACTCCGACGACTCTTGTCACGGCCTCTAGTTCGAGAGTCATCCTCATCGGGGGAGCACAGCCGTGCCAGGTCTTCTGGCGGGTGACAAGCTCTGCCACCATCGCGACTTCGACGACGTTCGTCGGGACGATCATGGCCAACATCGCAATCGCGATGCAGACCGGGGCAACCCTGAACGGCAGGGCTCTAGCCAGGACCGCAGCGGTGACTCTGGACACCAACCGCATAATCCAGCCGAGCGGATGCGGTTACGGCGTGCCTACATACGTCGCCCCGCCCTCCGGCAACGTGCTGCCGGCCACGCTGGGGGTACCCTCTGAGCTTATGGCGGAGGTGCCGTGGTTGCTGGTGATCGCGAGCGGCAGCGGAATCGCGGTTGTTGCGTTGGGCGTCAGCAGCCGGAGGCGCCGCCGCCGCAACGCGTAGCGGCTGACCGATGACGATTATCGGCCCCGCGCTGAGCCGCCGAGCGCACTTGCTGGTAGGCGAGGTCGCGGGGGCCGGGGTTCTTTTGGCGGCTTTGGTGATCACGTGGAGCGATGGCACGCCGGTGGACGCCGGCGTCGATTTGCTGCCGCCGGCACCAGTGGTCACAGCTGCAGTTGCGAGTTATGCGGACCCGGCGCACCTGAGAACCGCCGTCCTTCCTCCGGCGCCGCTTCCAGAAGCACCCGTACCAACCGCCGCGCCGGCGATGATCATCATCCCCTCTTTAAACGTCCACCGTCCCGTCGAGGCGGTGGGGCTTGACCGCTCGGGGGCGATGGTCGTTACGCAGAATCTCTGGAACGCGGGTTGGTACAAAGGCGGGCCAGTACCCGGAGCTCCAGGGGACGCGGTGATCGAGGGCCACGTCGGTTACCCCAATGCACCTCTGCTGTTCGGCAAGCTCCACCAGCTCAGCGCGGGGGACAAGATTGTGGTCGTGCTCGCCGACGGCAGCCGGCGCCTTTTCCTCGTCGATTCCCAGGCCATCTGGCCCGCAGGCTCGGGCCCTCCCGGAATGGGGGAACCGTATGGGCCGGCGCGGCTCACCCTGATCACCTGCTCCGGGCCGTTCGACGATCACTACAAGACATACGCCGACCGCCTCGCCGTCGAAGCAACCTACGCCGGGCTTGCCTAACATCTCAGCCGGCCCCAGGCGCGGTTACTGCCTTTGTTATGGGCCTCGAGCGATCGTTACCGCAAAGAGGTGACTACATAAATGGCAGTTCAGCAATCGTCTCCCGTGTCCGCTCCGGCGTCCGCACAACCATCGGTCTCGATGAATGAAGAGGGCCGCTACAACTTTCGCGCCGCGGCCGTGGTCGGATTCATCGTCGGCGTCGTCGATATCTTCGTCGCCGCGCGCTTCCTGGGCAAGCTACTCGGTGCGTCCGCGCAATCAGCCTTCGTCAACTTCCTTTACGCGGTCAGCGGGCCGCTCGTTGCGCCATTCCAGGGCATCTTCGGCAACGGCGGATCGAAGGCGAACAGCTTCGAAACCGCTGATCTGGTGGCGATCGTGGTGTACTCGGTGATCGGCTGGGGACTCGTGATGCTCATCAGAATCGTCACAGCGCCGCGCGGCACCAAACCGGCCACGTCGTGAGCGACCTGCCGTCCTGGGCGAGGCGGTGGAATGGCGCATCCCTGAGGCAGCTCGCTGCCTTGCGGGAACCTAAAAGCTCCAGCCGGTGGCGACTTGTAGGCATGTTCGCGCTCGGGCTCGTCGCGGGGGCGATCGGGTCGTACGCGGCAAGGCAGCGTTCACACATCAAGCGTTTCGCCGTTCGCACCCTATCGGTGAGGGATGAAGTGCCGGATGAGTTTGGCGGCGTCGAGCTTGTGAAACCAAAATCATATCGTTCAAATCACCGCCGTAAGGCGGCCGCGGAGGTTACTTAGCCGATGAGTGGATTTATCGTCTGGATCATCGTCGGCGGAATCGCCGGGTTCCTGGCCAGCAAGGTGCTGACGGGCAAGGGCATGGGCCTGATCTGGGATATCGTCGTCGGCATCCTGGGTGGCTTCCTTGGCGGGTGGCTCGCGGGACTTGTCGGCATCGCAGTCAGCAATCTCTTGATTGAAATCGTAGTTGCCTTCGTCGGTGCTGCCATCCTGCTGGTGGTCTTCCGCGCCTTGACCCATCGGGGGATTCTTCACACTTAGTTAATCGGCGCCCGTGACGGCCCGGCGTCAACTCTCCCTCAACGGGGGCTGTTAGCTACAACCATCCATTCCACCGATATGGAGGACGTGCGCCAGGCGACCTCCTGTGGCCGGCCGACAAATGGCGACGGCCGAACTTGGTGACGCGCCGCCAGTTGGGTCCGATCCCGATTCGGCTAAAGTAGGCGGACTGTGCGTAGTACGGCTGCCCGCGGCCTGGACCTGACCCGACGCCGGGCGATCGACTACGTGCGCTGCGCCAGCTGCTTCTGTAGCTAGCCGACCTCTCAGACGGGGGTAACCCCAACTGTCCGCGCCCCGGGGCGCGGTCTCGCGAGTCGGCAATTTCAGCTAACGGAGGCGCATTTTCCTTGTCGGATCTGCTCGTTGTTCTTTTTGGTTTGGGCGTGGGAGTTTCCGTCGGGCTAACCGGGGTGGGTGGCGGGTCCTTCCTGACGCCGTTCCTCATCCTCGTCCTTCGTGTCCATCCCGCCGTCGCTGTCGCCACGTCGCTCGTGTTCACCCTGGTCACGCGAGCTGTCGGATCGGTGCAGCACCTGCGTCAGCAGACCGTCGACCTCAAAGTGGTTCGCCAGCTCGCCGTTGGCAGCGTTCCCGCAGCCATCGCGGCCTCGTTCGTGCTCGGACGTCTCGCCGGCGGCGGAGGCGGCTCCGACCACATTCGGGCGCGCTTGATCCAGGCCTGTCTCGTGATCGCGGCGGGCGTGCTCACCTATCGACTTTTTGTGCCTGCACGGCCTGGACACGGCGACAACAACCCCATCAAGCTGACTCTGCTCGGCGTCCTGGTCGGCACGATGGTCGCCCTGTCGAGCGTGGGCAGCGGTTCAGTCGCCGTTGCTGGGCTGATCGGTCTGACCTCGCTGCCGGTCGCTCGTGTGGTCGGCACTGACATGGTCCACGCCGTGATCCTCGCAGCGGTGGCGGCGCCCCTTGTCCTGCTTCAGACGGCGTTCGATTTCCACCTCGCGTTCTTGCTCATCCTCGGGTCGCTGCCCGGGGTCGTGATTGGCAGCAAGCTCGCCGTCCGGGTGCCCGAACGGGTGACCCGTCTGACCGTGACCTTGGCTGTCTGGACCCTTGCCCTCAAGGTGGCCTGACCCGATGTGCAAGGTCTGCGGCTGCACACCGTCGCTGGACGGTTTCTCCAAGAACGAGAAAATCAAAGCGAGCTCCGATCACCTCAGGGGCACGATCGAGGAGGAGCTCGCCGCCGACACACCTGAGTTCGGCGACGAGTCGGAGCAGCTGCTGAAGTTTCACGGCATTTACCAGCAGGACGATCGGGACCGCCGGAAGGAGGCTCGCGCCAGGGGCCTGGACAAGCACCACCAGCTGATGATCCGGACTCGCATCCCGGGCGGGATCCTGTCCGCCGACGCGTACCTCGCCCACGATGAAATCAGCCGGCGGTGGGCCAACGGCACGCTGCGCGTCACGACCCGCCAGGACTTCCAGCTGCACGGAGTGTTGAAGGGCGACCTGAAGCAATCGATTCGCGCCATCAACGCCGCGTTGCTCACCTCGCTGGGAGGCTGCGGCGACGTCGAGCGCAACATCATGTGCTGCCCCGAGCCGCTGGCTGACCGATTTCACCTCGAGGTGCAGCGCTCGATCGCGGGCATGGTGGCCGAGCTGACGCCACGCACCGGCGCCTACCACGAGATCTGGCTCGACGGCGAGGTCGTGGAGACGTCGGAGCCGGAGAGCGAGCCCCTCTATGGCGAGCAGTACCTGCCGCGCAAGTTCAAGACCACGGTGGCGCTCGAAGGCGACAACTGCGTCGACGTCTACGCCCACGATCTCGCCATCGTCGCCATGCGTGGAGTCGACGACACGCTGCGCGGATTCAACGTGCTCGTTGGGGGAGGGCTCGGCCGCACTCACAACAAGCCGGAGACATTCGTGGCGATCGCACTTCCGCTCGCCTTCGTTCAGCCGGACGAGATCGTAGAGCTGGCTCGCGAGGTGGTCGCGGTGCAGCGCGATTACGGCAACCGCGCCAACCGCCGCCACGCCCGCCTCAAATACACCATCGCCGACCGCGGCCTCGATTGGTTTCGGGCCGAGGTACAGAGCCGCCTGCCATTCCAGCTTCAGCCTCCGGAGCCGCTGTCATGGCAGCCGGTGGACGACCACCTCGGCTGGCACGAGCAGGGCGAAGGCCTGTACTACCTCGGCATCTATATCGAGAACGGGCGCATCGCCGATACGGCCGATGTGCGTTCAGCCAGCGGCCTGCGCCAGATCATCCAGGAGCTGCGGCCGGAAGTGCGGCTCACCGCTCAGCAAAACGTGATCCTGGCCGGCATCAAGCCGGCGGACCGTCACCGGGTGAACGAGCTGCTGGCGAGCCACGGCATCGCCCCGGTGGAGTCGATCCCGCGCGCCATCCGCCACTCCATGGCCTGCCCGGCGCTTCCGACCTGTGGCCTTGCCGTCGCGGAGGCCGAGAGGTCGATGCCCGGGCTCGTCCGGCAGATCGCGAAGCTGTTGGAGGAGCTGGGTCTTGCCGAGGAGCGGATCAGCTTTCGGATGAGCGGCTGCCCCAACGGGTGCTCGCGTCCGTACCTGGGCGACGTCGGCTTCGTCGGCACGACGCTCGGCAAATACGATGTCATGCTCGGCGGCGACTTCGACGGCACGCGCCTCAATCGCCTCTACGCGGCCAACGTCCCCATGCCGGAAATCCCCTCGCTACTCCGGCCCCTGTTCGAGGCGTTCGGATCCGAGCGCGAGTCGGATGAGGGTTTTGGCGACTGGGTCGACCGCAGCGGATTCGACGCACTTCGCGGGCGATTCGCCCTCAGCGAGCAGACGGCATGAGCACCGTCGCCTCTTTCCAGGTGGCAGCCAGCTCTGAGGCCGATCCCGAAGCGGTGCTGAGGTGGGCGTACGAATCCTTTCCCCGCGTGGTCATCGTGGCGAGCTTCCAGGCCGAGTCCTCTGTCCTGATCGACATGGCATCGAGGATCCGGTCCGACATTGCTGTCCTGACCCTCGACACCGGGCGGCTGCCGCAGGAGACGCACGACATGATCGACCGCGTCCGCGACCGGTACGCGATCGAGGTCCAGGTCGTTACGCCAGATCCGAATGAGGTTCAAGACATGGTCGCCCTCAACGGCACCAATCTCTTCTACGGATCACCCGACCTGCGCCGCCTGTGCTGCAGCGTGCGCAAGTCGCGGCCGCTCGAGCGCGCGCTCGCCGGCTACGACGCATGGGTAACGGGACTGCGCCGCTCCCAGATCGCCACTCGGGCTCAAACCCCCGTCGTTGCGACCGATCTGGAGCACGGCGGAATCACGAAGATCGCGCCGCTGGCCTCCTGGTCCGCGGAGCAGGTTTGGGAATACGTCCACGATCGCAACGTCCCCTATCACTCGCTGTACGACTCGGGTTTCACCTCCATCGGATGCGCCCCCTGCACGCGGGCGACACAGCCTGGTGAGGATGCGCGCGCGGGGCGCTGGTGGTGGGAGCAGGGCGAGGTCAAGGAATGCGGTCTTCACTGGAGCAAGCCATGAGCAAAGGATTCGTCGTCTGGTTCACGGGCCTGTCCGGCGCGGGCAAGTCCACGATCGCGACCGCGCTCCAGGCCGAGCTCGCTCGCCGGGGACGCAGCTCCGAGCTGCTCGATGGCGATGAGGTGCGCACGCACCTGTCGAAGGGACTCGGTTTCTCGAAAGAAGACCGCGACACCAACATCCGGCGCATCGGCTACGTGGCTCGCTTGATCGCGCGGAGCGGCGGCGTAGCCATCACGGCCGCGATCTCGCCCTACCGCGAGGTCCGCGACGAGGTGCGCAGCCAGACCCCCAACTTCGTCGAGGTCTTCGTCCGCTGCCCGCTCGACACGCTGGTCGAGCGCGATGTGAAAGGCCTTTATCGCAAGGCGATCGCGGGTGAGATCGCCAACTTCACCGGGGTCAGCGATCCGTATGAGGAGCCGCTCCACGCCGAGGTCACGTGCGACACGTCAAAGGAAAACCTCGCCGAGTCGCTGGCAAAGGTGCTCGACAGGCTGGAGCGCCTCGGCCATCTGCCGCGCCAGGTGTTCGAAAGGCTGCTGTCCGGTGACGAGCTGCAGGAGCATCGGGCCGAGGCGAGAGCTCTTCCCCGGCTCCAGGTCGGGCAGCGCGAGCTGTCGGATGTTTTCATGCTCAGCGCGGGCGCGCTCTCTCCACTGGATGGGTACATGGACCGCGATGACTACGAGTCGGTCATCGAGCAGGGCCGCCTGGCAGGTGGGGCGCCTTTCACGATCCCGATCGTCCTTCGTACAGGTGAAGTTCCCACTGCGGACCGGGTGGCACTTTTCGCCGGCGACAAGCCGATCGGCATCCTCGACATCACCGGCGCTTATGAAGCAGACACACGGCGTGAAGCGCTGGGTGTCTACGGGACGGAGGACGACGCGCATCCCGGCGTGCGTGTTTTGAAGGAATCGGGGCGCTGGGCAGTGGGCGGAAACGTGGTGGCGCTCGCCAGGCCGAGCTCTGGATTTCCGGAGTTCGATCTAACGCCGGCGCAGGTCCGAGAGGTCAAAGCCCAGCGCGCCTGGAAGACGATGGTCGGCTTCCAGACCCGCAACCCGGTCCATCGGGCGCACGAATACCTGCAGAAGGTGGCGCTCGAGATCGTCGACGGGCTGCTGCTCCACCCGCTCGTCGGCGAAACCAAGAGCGATGACATCCCGGCTGCGGTCCGCATGCGCTGCTACGAAGAGCTGCTCGCGGGCTACTACCCCGCGGACCGCGTCCTCCTGGCCACCAACCCGGCGTGGATGCGCTACGCCGGACCGAAGGAAGCCGTTTTCCACGCCATCGTCAGGCGCAACTATGGCTGCACCCATTTCATCGTCGGGCGCGACCATGCCGGCGTCGGCAATTACTACGACACGTACGCCGCGCACCGGATCTTCGATCAGTACGCGCCGGGTGACCTCGGAATCGAGATCCTCCGTTTCGAGCACACCTTCTACTGCTCCGCCTGCGGCGGCATGGCTTCCACGCGGACGTGCCCTCACCCCAAAGAGCTGCACCGGACTTTGAGCGGCACGGCTGTGCGCAAGCTGCTGGAAGAGGGCGCTGACCTGCCGCCGGAATTCACGCGGCCCGAAGTGGCGCGCGTGTTGCTCGATGCGTCGAAGGAAGAGGCGACGGCGTGAGGTATTACCCGGTGTTTCTCGACCTCGCCCACCAACCGTGCGTCGTCCTGGGCGACGGCAAGCTGGCGATGGAAAAAGCCGCTGCACTGCGCGAGGCGGGCGCGGAGGTGCGCGTCATCCCGGCCCGCAACTACAAACAGGGCGACCTCGCCGGCGCCAGGCTGGTGTTCGATGCGAGTGACGACCCGGCGATCAACCGCCAGAGCTGGGAGGAAGCGGAGGCGGCCGGCATCCTGATCAACGTGGTCGACAGGACCGCCCAATGCCGGTTCATCGCCCCCGCAATCGTTCGCCGGGACCCGGTATTGATCGCAATCTCAACCTCTGGCGAAAGTCCCTTCCTCGCCTCTGCCCTGCGCGCCCGCCTCGAACGCTGGTTGGGCAGGGAGTGGGGGCCGTTCACCGAGCTGGTGGGCCGGATCCGGCGTGGGCTCCGCGAGCGCGGCGTGCCAATAGCGGAACAGACGAAGGTCTATCGCAGGCTGGTCAGGTCAGAGCTGCGCGAGCTTCTTCGGAGCGGCCGGGGCCAGGAGGCGGAGGTCCTTGCGGCGAGCCTCGCCCGACCCGGCGATCATGGGGGCAGGGTGGCGCTGGTCGGAGCGGGCCCTGGGGATTCGGACCTCATCACGGTGAAGGCGCGGGATCTGCTGGCGGACGCGGACTTCGTTCTGCACGACGCGCTCATCTCGCCCGAGACGCTGGCGCTCTGCGGTCCGGGAGCGATCCTCGAGCCGGTGGGGAAGCGTGGCGGAGGTGACAGCACAGGCCAGGACGAGATCACCGATCGGATGATCGAGCTGGCCCGCTCAGGTCACTTCGTCGTCCGCCTCAAAGGCGGCGATCCCTTCGTTTTCGGCCGTGGTGGGGAAGAGCTCAGGGACCTGATCGATGCCGGGATCGACGTGGTGGTCGTGCCCGGCGTTTCGTCAGCCGTCGCGGCGGCGTCATCGATCGGCGTGCCGGTCACGCTGAGAGGCGTCGCCTCCTCGGTCGCGATCACGACCGCAACAGGCTCGGACTGGCCAGGGCGAATCCGCGACCTGGCGCGAGCCAGCGACACCCTGGTCGTCCTGATGTGCCGCGCGAACCTGGCCGAGGTGGCCGCGCACGTGGCGACGGCAGTAGGCGGATCGCGGCCTGCGGCCGTGGTCAGCAAGGCCACGTGGCGGGATCAGCGCAGCGTCGAAGGCTCGATCGCCGACATCGCCCAGCTCGCTGACCAGGCGGTCATCGAGGCGCCGGCCACACTGATCGTGGGCGAAGTGGTCGGCGCGGTCGCCGCCCACATCCTGCAAGCCGTCGCGCTGTAGCGGCTAGCTGCGCTCTACGACTTGGCGCCCTCGCGCCTGGCCCGGAAGGTCGCGATGGCCGCCTGGCGGTAGCGCTCGGCCATGTCGACGTAGCGGGCTGTGTCATCGGCCAGGTCCGGGTCATGGTCCCTGTGCCTGCGGCCCAACGCTACTGCCGCGAACCTGGCGCCTCTCATGTAGGGCTCCAGCTGCTCAAACGGGAGAGGTCGGTCTCCGCGCGCCATCTCAAGCACCTCCGCGCAGTGAATTGAACAACTCGTCGTCGGTGGGTCGGTCGGCAAAGTCGCGCCCGACATATTTCCATGCGATGGATCCATCGCTCCTGATTGCAAAGATCGACGGCCTGGCAATTCCGCCTTCGGTGTCGGTCCAGACGCCCCATTCCTTGATGACGCGGCCTTCTGGGTCACTCAGCAGGGGAAAAGGAAGGAGGAGCTTATCGACCATTGCGTGGTTTTGGTCCACTGAATCGACTGATATTCCGACCAGGCTCACGCCCTCCTGGACGAATCGGTCCCAGCTCCTTGCATACGAGGCCAACTGCCCGTTGCAGTAGGGTCACCAGTCGCCGCGATAGAAGACGAGGATGACCGGCGCGCGGGCCAGATGTTCGGCGAGCTTCCAGCTCTTGCCTTCCTGGTCGGGCAGCTCTAGATCCAGCGCTTGAGCCACAGCTTTAGAAACGGCCGGCCTTGATTCGTGATTCCGTCAAGTCTGGATGCGGCGATGGAGCTGCGAGCTGAAGCCGAGCGCGGCGACCGGGACGATCAGCTCGAGCACGGTTGCAGTCGCCACGAGGGCATCCGGCCTGTCGCGCAGGACGAGCAAGGCGACGATCGGTCCCGTGACGCCGATGACGGACGACGCAAGCAGAACGGCAAACCAGGCGCCATGCCCGCGAGCCGCAGTCGCGGCGAAGCCTCCGGTGATCGCGACCATCACGAGTATGGCGATGGGGATCAGCAGCGATACGGGGATGTAAATGTCACAGGCAGCACCATTGCATTGCGCGGCGATGGCCCGGAAGACGAAATACAGTCCGATGAGCAACAGAGTGGCGACTGAGAGCACGCGAATGGACCTCATCCCAACTGGCTAAGGTGAGCAGCCGTGAAGTTTGTCGACCTGGCCGCGAACCTCGACCAGATGGAAGCCACGAGCAGCCGCAATGAGCTGGTCCGCATCCTGGGCGATATATACAGCAACTGCTCGACCGGTGAGCTCCAGCCGGTCACCTACCTGATCCAGGGCAGGCTCGCGCCCTTCTTCGTGCCGGTTGAGATCGGACTGGGTGAAAGGTCTCTCATCACCGCGATCGCGGCCGCTTACGGGGTGCCGAAGGAGGAGGTGACCAAGCTCAATCGCCAGACAGGCGACCTGGGCCTCACCGCGCAGGCCCTGGCGAAGGCCTCGCCGAGGGACTCGCCATCGGTGGTCGAGGTGCACGAGCGCCTCAGCCAGATCGCCGCGGCGTCCGGTGCCGGCAGCGTGCAGCAGAAGCTCGATGGCTTCATCGCCCTGCTGCGTGACCTCGATGCGATATCCGCCAAGCACCTCGTGCGAATCACGCTCGGAAAGATGCGGTTGGGGATAGGCGATCCGACCGTGCTCGATGCGCTGTCAATGGCAAAAAGGGGAGACCGATCACTGCGACCTGTCCTGGAGGGTGCCTACAACAGGACCTCCGACCTTGGACAGATTGCGTGGACGCTATGGGATTCCGGCGAGGCTGGACTCGAAGCGCTGAAGGTCAGGGCGGGCCATCCGCTGCGACCCCAGCTTGCGGAACGCCTCCCGAATCCGGAGGCAGTGATCAAAAAGCTCGGCATGGTGGGCGTGCAGCCGAAATACGACGGCTTGCGCGTCCAGATTCACAAAGCCGCGGACGAGGTGAGCATCTTCTCGAGAAACCTCGAGTCGATGACGGAGATGTTTCCCGAGCTGGTCGCGGCCGCCACTGAGCTCGACGTCGACAGCGTCATCCTCGACGGCGAGGCGATCGCCTACGACGCCGAGTCAGAGGAGTTCGTTCCCTTCCAGGAGACGACTGCGCGCCGGCGCAAGGAGGGGATTCAGGAGATGGCCGCGCGTGTGCCGATGCGAGCCTTCGTCTTCGACGTGATGTTCCGCGACGGATCCGACCTGACGCCGCTGCCTTACGAGCAGCGTTTCGCGATCGTCGAGGAGCTGCTCCGCGAATCCGACACGCTGTTGACAGCGCCCCTGACCAAGACCGATTCCGCTGAGGTCCTGACTCGGGACTTGCTCGACAACATCAGCCAGGGGCTGGAAGGCGTTGTGGCGAAGCGCCTCGACTCGCCTTACCAGGCCGGAGCTCGCAACTTCAACTGGGTCAAGTTGAAGCGGAACACGAGCGGGCACCTGAACGACACCATCGACGTCGTGCTACTGGGCTACTACCGGGGCAAAGGCAAGCGGGCAGAGTTCGGCGCAGGCGCCCTGCTCGCCGGCGTCTACGACAGCGACAGGGACGAGTTCGTGACGATCAGCAAGCTCGGGACCGGCCTTTCCGACCAGGGCTGGCGCGAGATCCATCAACGCCTGGCCAGCCTGGAAGTTGCCGAGAAGCCGCCCCGAGTCAACTCGACCTTCGTCCCCGACGCCTGGCTTCAGCCGGCGATCGTGGTCGAGGTCCTGGCCGACGAGATCACGCCCAGCCCGCGCCACACCGCAGGCATGACCGCCGACCGCCCGGGATTCGCGTTGCGTTTCCCGCGAATCGTCTCATTGCGAACCGAGGACAAGAAGCCCGAGGACGCTACGAGCGTCCGCGAGATCCGGGAGATGTACGAGCAGCAGAGGCGGCCCGGCGAAAAGAAATCGAGCTAGGCTCCTCGGCGTGCGCGACCTTGGCGACGTTCTGGAGCTGCTCCACACGAGCCCAGACCGATGGAGATCTCTCCGCCTCGAAGGCGTGGAGTGGAGGCATCGCGCCCGCTTCCATGAGGCGTGGGAGCGATGGACAGCTGCGATGAACCGAGGTTCGGTTGGCGGCTCGGTCACCATCAGCGCCGTCAGGGCGAAGACCGGCTTCCAGGAACCCGAAGAGACGGTCGAGAAATGGCGACTGTGGAGAGCCAGGCCGGACAAGATCCGGACCCAGTTTCAAGTCGGCATGGAGACGGTGACCGCGGTGTTTGTCGGACCCCAATGGTGGAGCTTGTCGCCGACCGCGGGCTTCATGACAAACGGCGGGGATCCATCGTCAAGCCATGGTCTGGGGCCGGCCGAGGTACTGGTCGATACCCCGCAGCTCCTTAGCTTTCTAAAAGTGCGAGGCGTGAGCCGGACCACATTTCTTGCCCGATCTGCCTACCTCGTTGCAGTGGAACCTGCGACTCCGGAACGGCATGGTCCACCCGCGGTGCTGCATGCGCTCGGCCCCGGTGCGGATTTGTATCAGCTCTACGTCGACGCCGAGGTCGGGGTGTTGTTGAGAAGCCAGGCTGAGCTTGGCGGCAAACCATTTCGCGTTGTCGAGGTCAGCGAGATGGGGCTGAACGAAGAGCTGGACGAGCGCCTCTTCACGCCAGGCGGCCTCGCCGAGAGCTGAACATTTCAGCGCGGCTCCAGGATCAGGCTTTGCATCGAGCGCCCAAACCGACCTCGTTCGCGCGACCGGCCGGCATCGGCGCATCTTACCCACACAGAACAGAGTGGCTGCAGCTCGTGTTGTGTGCAGCCTGACGGGAGCAACTACGTCAAGAGATAGCAGATCTCGGTCTCGAGCTCGGCGGGATTCTCCCGCCAGTCGCCGTAGATCTCCCAGCGTGGTCCGGCTATCGCGAATCCCTGTGCCCTGCACCACTCGCGGACGGCGCGGTGCGGCTCGGCGAGCCTGTCGTAAGGCCCGCGGTGGATGGTGCGTGCGACCCGGCCTGCCGGCAGAGTGGAGGGGATGACGCGGCCCGCTGGTGCGAACGGACGGGTCACCTGGACCCCGACCTCGACGTTCGGCACGTCGTCCTTATAGAGCATCACGTTGTGCCCGTCCGTGCGGAGGTCGGTGTCGCGGAGAAATGCCCAGACCTGGTCGAGCATCCCTTTCCACTGGTTGGGGAACCGCTCCCAGGTGGTTGTTTCCGCAACTACAGCGGTGGGTGTTGCCACGACCGTGGCTACCTCCACTCGATAGTTCACGCGATCAGGACAGCTTTGCCAGTGGTCTGCCGCGTCGCGATCTCGTGGAGGAGTGTCACCGCGTCCGACAGCGGGGCCTGGCGCCCGACGTGCGGGCGGATCTTGCCCGCGGCGTAGAGCTTCAATAGCGCTTCGGTGCATTCCGGAATGAGCTGCGGCGCTCGCTGGCGGTACAGGCCCCAGTGCAAACCGACCACCGAATAGTTCTTCACCAGGACGTAATTGGTGGCCACCGTCGGCATGCGTCCCGAGGTGAATCCGACCACGACGATCCGACCCTCAAACGCCACGCACTTGGTCGATCGATCGAACACGTCGCCGCCCACCGGGTCGTAGATGACATCCGCGCCCCTGCCCTCAGTCGCCTGCTTGACTGCGGCGACGAAGTCCTCCTCGTTGTAGTTGATCGCCAGGTCGGCGCCCATCTCTCGGCATACTGCGAGCTTGGCTGCCGAACCCGCGGTCGCGATCACGCGCGCGCCGGCGGCCCTGGCAAGTTGAATCGCAGCTGTTCCGACACCACCGGCGCCGCCGTGGACAAGCACGACCTCTCCGGCCTGCAGGCGCGCGCGGCGGTGGAGCCCAAACCAGCCGGTCTGGTAGTTGATGAAAAACGCCGCGGCCTCTGCGAATGACATCTCTTGCGGGATTTTCAAAACTGCGTCGGGCTCGGCATGCGTGACCTCGGTATAGCCACCGCGCTGCATGCCGTCTTGCGAGACAGCGGCGAGGACGCGGTCTCCCGGCTCGAACCCGCTGCCCGCCGGCGCCGCTTCGACTTCGCCTGCCACTTCGGCGCCAGGCACGAACGGCAGCTCAGGCTTGACCTGATACCTGCCGCCAATCTGGAGCAGGTCGAAAAAGTTCACTGCCGCCGCACGGACACGTATCCGGACGAGCTCTGCCGGCGATGGGGCGGCTTGCAGAGTCTCGAAGCTGAGCTTGTCGGGCGTCCCCAGCTCGCGGACAACCCACGCTTTTGGCATCTCGCTGGATCGTAGAGCAGGCAACTAGCGCGACGGTGGAAGCGCTGCCAGCAATGCGGCAGCGGCGACAACCGCGACTGCCGCGCCGAGCTCCAGGCGGCGGCGGCGTAGCACGACCGTCACGAGCGCTGCAGCTACGATCGCCACCTTCAGGAGCAGAGCCCAACCGTATTCGGTCGACATCAACGCGTCGAACGAGGCAGTGTGGGCGAAAGCGAGGAGCACGCCGGTACCGACCGCCGTCGCGAATGTGACCGCGGCGTAGCGGCCAAAGCGTTGGTCGGGCGCCCTGACGAAGGCGGCGAGGCCCCCGATCCACAATCCCATCGCCGACACGTGGAGGGCCACCAACACCTGGCCCAACCCGGGCAATCCGGGGATGGCATGCGCACTCAGGCCATCCAGGAGAGCGACAACCGCCCCAACCATGAGCAGGGGCCATGACCGACGGGTCGCGATAAGGGTCCACAGGAGCAGCGCGGCGCCGAGCCTCAGCGCCAGCAGACGGCCAAAGTTCGAGCCCAGCACCGCGATGGCGGTGTCGCCATCGAAGGAGAGGCTGGCGAGCTGGGCGACCAGCGTCAAGGGTTCGGCCGCGATCAAGAGAAAGACGCCCACGCCGACCGCTGCGTTGAAACTTTCGTCGCGCCGGATCAGAGCTCGATAGGCAACCACGCCAAAAGCAAGCGCGAACCCCACGAAGTGAGCCCAGCGCGCCAGCGCCTGCATCACCAGCCCCAACGGTGTCGAGGTACCGATCTGACTCGCGTCGAGCAACGCCGAGTACGGATTCGGGCTCGCCCTCACCACATCGAAGCTGAAGCTCCCCCGCGAAGGATGGGTGTCGGAGGCGAAGACCTGCCAGGTGACGACGAACGTTCCCGTTTCGTTCGACTCCAACGGCGCGGTGAGTGCAGCCCCCCTAAGGCCCGTCGGGCCGGCAACTTCACGACCGCTCGGGCCGAACACTCGGATTCCAGGACCGGCCGGTGTCACCGGCTCCGTGAAAAGCAGCGTGATGGTGGCCGGCACCGACTGGAGCGTGGCCCTCGGCGCAGGGTCGGACTGGACGAGCTGGGCGTGGGCCAGGGCGGCTTGCGGGAGGAGCGCCGCGGCGACGGCGAGGCCCGTGAGCGAGAGCCGCGCCGGGTTCAGGAGTAGGCGGGTGCCTCGGCTCCGATGCCCGTTTCCGCGACCCGTGCCGGGCGCTGGTGGCTGATCCGCAAGACGAGGCCCGCGGCGACGAGGCACAGCAATCCAGAGCTCATGAAGGCGATCTGGTAGTCGCCGAAGTAGGTCCTCACTGCGCCCGCGGCGAACGCGATCGTGGCCGCGCCGAGCTGATGAGCCGCGAAAATCCATCCATATACGATGGCGAAGTTCTGCTGCCCGAAAACTTTGCGGGCCAGCTGGACGGTCGGCGGCACCGTCGCGACCCAGTCCAGGCCGTAGAAGACGATGAAGAGGATCAGCCCGAACTGCGGGCTGCCGAACACGTAGGGCAGCAGAAGTAGCGACCCGCCGCGGAGTGCGTAGTAGATGAACAGAAGGACGCGGCTGTCGAACCGATCGGTGAGGTAGCCGGACGCGAGGGTCCCGATGACGTCGAAAACGCCGATGACCGCGAGCAGGCTCGCGGCGGTCACCTCGGCCATGCCGTGATCGATGGACGCCGGGATCAGGTGTGTTCCGATCAGGCCGTTGGTCGACGCGCCGCAGATGAAAAAGCTGCCCGCGAGGAGCCAGAAGTCGCGTGAGCGAACGCCCAGGCGCAAGCCGCGAAACGCGTTCGCGATCGGGCTCCCAGTGCCCAGTGGCACGTTGTCGGCTTCGGTGGCGCCGTAGGCGCGAAGCCCGAGGTCGCTGGGGCGGTTGCGAATGAAGATCGCGACCAGCGGCACCACCGCCAGTGCAGCGACGCCGACTGTGATCGCCGAGTAACGCCAGCCGACGTTCTGCGCCAGCCAGCCCAGCCCGGGCAGGAAGATCAGCTGGCCCGTCGCCCCGGCCGCCGTCAGCGCGCCGAGGACGAGGCCCCTCCGGTGGACGAACCAGCGGCCGGCCACGGTGGCCGCGAGCACCGACGCCATGCAGCCAGTGCCGAGACCGACCACGACTCCCCAGAGCAGGTAAAGCTCCCACGGGGAGGTCATGAGCGTCGTGAGCAGCGCGCCGCTCGCGACGGTGATCAGCGCTCCGACAGTCACGGCTCGCAGCCCAAAGCGGTCCATCAGCGCGGCTGCAAAGGGACCGGTCAGCCCGAACAGGATGAGGTTGATCGAGACCGCCACCGAGATGACAGCACGATTCCAGCCGAACTCATGCTCGAGCGGAACGATCAGCACCGCGGGGGTTGACCGGAACCCGGCGGCGCCCATCAGCGCTATGAAGGTGACGGCGGCGATGACCCAGGCGTAGTGAATGCGCCTCATGCCGAATTAACCAACTCCATGCGCGAGTATCGTGTTGCCGGATTGACTTCGTCCGATCTGGGCGCAGTGCGAGCTTTGACGTTTGATGTATTCGGCACCACGGTGGATTGGCGCGCGGGTGTGGCCGCTGAAGCGGAGCGGATCGGCAAGCTCAACGGCGTTCATGGTGACTGGGAGCGCCTGGCCGATGCATGGCGCGCGCTGTACATCCCGTCGATGGATCGGGTGCGCAGCGGTGAGCTGCCATGGACCAACTTCGACCGGCTCCACCGCCTGTCGCTGGACGAGGTACTTCATGACGTCGGCCTGGAAGGATTCGATCCCGATGCTCGCGAAGAGCTGACGCATGCCTGGGAGCGCCTCCCTGCGTGGCCCGACGCAGGGCCAGGTCTGGCGCGCCTTGCCCGTCGCTTCACGGTGTCGACGCTTTCGAACGGCAACCGATCCCAGCAAGCCGCCCTGATCCACTTCGCCGATCTGCCGTTCCAGCGTTTGCTGTCCGCGGAGGACTTCCGCCACTACAAGCCTGATCGTGAGGTTTACCTTGGCGCGGCATCTGCGCTGGGCCTGAAACCAGACGAGGTGATGATGGTGGCCGCCCACAAGGGCGACCTGCGGGCCGCGCAAGCCGCCGGCTTACGCGCGGCTTTCGTCGAGCGGCCGCTCGAGAAGGGACCAGGCGGAGCGGCGGACCGCCTGCCCGACCCGGAAGCGGACGTGCAGGCCACCGACTTTCTGGACCTGGCCGCCCAGCTGGGCGGTTAGCGACTCGCGCCTACAAGAGCTCCGCGATGAGTTTCGCGGCGCGAGCAGCCGTTCCGGTCTCGACCTCGACGTAGTCGACCGGCTTGGATACGAGGGATTCGATCGAGGCGGCGATGTTGGCGGGTGTCGCCTGGTCGAAGTCCATGCATCTGCCCGCGCGATAGCGGTCAAGTCGGTGCTTGACGTGGAAGTTCTGCTCGAAGTGGTCCCGCAACGGGAAATAGAGGAAAGGACGCCGGGCGGCGGTCAGCTCCATGGTCGTGCTGAGGCCGCCTTGGGTCAGGGCGACGTCGCATGCGGCCAGGTGGAGGTCAAGCTCGGGCACAAAGGAATGAACCTCGACGCCTTCGACCTTCGGAAGGGCGGTCACATCGATGCGCGGACCTGCGACCGCAACCAGCCGCAGCCCCGGTATCCGCCTCCGGGCTTCCGGGAATGCCTTCATCAACTGGGCGAGAAGCGCCGAACCCACCCCCGAGCCGCCGACGGTTGCGATGCAGACGACTTCGCCGTCGTGATAACCGAGTTTGCGACGCAGCTCGTCGCGATCACGGGCCGTTTCGCCGTCCAGGCCGAGGATGTATCCGTCGGTGAACTGGTAGTGGCGCTCCGTCCATTCGCGCATCTCGGGTAGGCCGGCCCCGAACGTGCCTGGGACGATGTCTTCGGGACGTCCGATGAAGATGGCTCGATCGCGCACCCGAGGGAAGCGCTCGACGTGCTCGATCATCTCCGCGTTGTAGTCGGCGGTCAGGAACGCTTCGCGTTCGCCCATGGCCGGCATCGGCAGCCACCCGACGAAGTCGGTCAACCAGACGTAAGGCGCCTGCTTCAGCTCCGGGTTTTCGTGCAGGAAATGGTCGACCTCCCATGCCTCATCGCCGATCCAGACGTCATAGTCGCGTTCGCGCACCGTTTCCAGGAACACCATGAAGTTGGAGAGGAGGATCTCGTCCATCCTGCGGAACGCCTCGAAGACATGCAGGCGGTGTGGGCTGGACTCTGCCTCGATGTGCTCCGATTCGCTGGCCAGGTCTTTGCTCGCGGGGTGAATCCGCTCGCCGTGAGCCTCCAGCACTCGAGTCACGGGGTCCTGCGCGAGCCACTCGATCTCGATGCCGGGCACGAGCTTTCTGAGCTCGCCGGCAATTGCGACGTCACGGCGTGCGTGGCCAAGGCCGATCGGCGACGAAACATACAGCGCACGGCGTGGCCGGACCAGCGCCCGGCGCTTCACCGTTGGCGGCGTCGTGGGCAGGAGGAAGTCGCGCAGAGCGAGGTTGACCGCGACGGGATCCCGATCGTGCGGACAGTGGCCTGACCCTTCCATGGTCATGAGCTGGCCTTTGGTCAGCTCAGCCAGGGCAGCACCGATCTTGTGAGGAACGATCTCGTCCCGGTCGCCGTGGATGACCAGAACCGGACAAGAAACGCGTTGCGCTAGCGCCCGAGCGTGCTCCTGATCCAGTCCTTTGGCGCGAGCCGTCGCCACGAGCACCTCGGGAGTCGTGTCGAGCCCCCAGCTCACCGCGTCTTCGACCCCCTTGGTGGAGTGCGGTTCGGGAAACACGCGAGTGAAGAAGAATTCGAGGAATCCTTGGTGGTCGCGGAGCCAGTAATCAGCGTTGAATTTCGCCCAGCCGTCGTTTTTCTCGAGCTTCTCTTCGAACAGGTTCCTCGCTGCGATTCGTTTCGGGTTCCCGGGTGCGAGCGGAACCGATGGCCCTATGAAAACGGCTGATGTCACTCGCTCCGGATGCTCTGCGGCCAGCACCAACGCCCACCGCGCACCCGCCGACAGCGACACCAAGCCGGCCGATGCGGTTTCGGTGTCATCCATCACCGCGAGCGCGTCAGCCGCCAACACCCAGTCCGTATACGCCTCCGGGTCTGGCGGACGGTCGGACAGCCCGTTGCCACGCCCGTCCATCACGAGCACGCGACAGTGACGCGCCAGGTAGGAGATCTGATGCTTCCAGTGCCGGGAGTGGATGATCGACCACGCCGGCAGCAAGAACACCGTCCGGTCGCCTTCGCCGTACAGCTCCCAGTGGAGCCGAACCCCTTCTCGAACCGTGTAACCGTGGCGGTCAGGGTTTCTCGCTCTCATTCCTTTCCTTCCTCGCGCTCATTCTCCGCCCGCACGGGCCGAAAGGCGGGCGCGCATCGCGCCCGCCTCCGCCCATTGCAAAGCTCAGACAGAAACCGTGACCGAGTGGGCGACGCCATCCACGACGAGCATCGAGTAGACGTCGGGGACTCCGCCGCGGTTGTCGGACGCCGGGCGGTTCTGGATTCGCTCGACGACATGGCGGGCGCCGCCTTTCGGCTCGAGTGCGACGAACCGATCCATCCAGGTCTTGCGCTCGTCGGGATTCGCTTTGACGGCATAGACGGGTTGCATCTTCTTTACCTCTCTAAACGTGGGAATTGATTACGGACGGGCTTCGTAAACGAGGTTGAACGGCGTCTCCGCGACGCGGCGGAAGTGCTTGAAGCCGCCGGCGGTCGCGACGTCGCGAATACGGGACTCGCCGGCCTGGGCGCCAAGTGCCAGCCCAACATCCTGGGATAGCGAGTTCGGCGTGCATAGAAACGTGGAGAAGGCGTAGTAGGCGCGGCCGACGGGGTTCAGGTTCTGCTCGACCCGATCGCCGGCGATCGGCTCGACGATCAGCCATGTTCCGTCCGAGGCCAGCGCCTGGCGCACGTGCCGCGCAGCGCCGACCGGGTCCCCCATGTCGTGGAGGCAATCGAACATGGCGACCAGGTCATATCCGGTCCCTGGAAACGAGGAGGCGGGTGCGACCTCGAACCGAGCGCGATCCTCGATGCCGGCCTCCCTGGCCTTGCGCCGGGCAAGCTCGATCGACTCCGGGTGGTAGTCGAAGCCCGTGAATTTCGACCGGGGGTAGGCTCCCGCCATGAGCCGGGTCGATGCGCCCAGCCCGCAGCCGATGTCGGCCACCTTCGCGCCCACGCCGAGCTTGGCCTCGACCCCGTCGAGCGCCGGGATCCAGGACGAGACCAGGTTTGCGTTGTAGCCCGGCCTGAAGAACCGCTCGCACCCGGTGGAAACGCCGATGTCGTGCTGGTGCCAACCAAAGCCGGTCCCGGTCCGGAACGCCGACTCGATCTCCGATTCGGACTTGAGCGTGGCCGTCGCCAGCTCGAAAGCGCCACACACAAAAGCGGGGCTGTCCTCGTTGGCCAGCGCCATCGCCTGCTCCGCCGGCAACAGGTAGTGCTGCGTCTGGGGGTCGTACTCGACGAATCCGCCCGCCGCCTGCGCGTTGAGCCATTCGCGAACGTAGCGCTCGGCGGTCCCTGTCTTTTCGGCGAGCTCGCCGGAGGTGATCGGGCCGCTAGCCGCCATCGCCTTGTAGAGGCCGAGCCTGTCGCCGATCACGATGAGGCCCGCGTTTACGGTTGCGCCAAGCTCGCCGACCACCTGCCCCATAAAGGCGTTGAGCTTGTCCATGTCAATCGCCGGTGTCTGTACTGCCATTTGTCCTCCTCCGAAAGTTGAGATGCTCAGACCGTAGGAGTGGGTGGGAGGGGGTCGCATCAGGGACCCCACCTAGTTGTTGCCGGACGCGGGAGACTATTGCGGTGCTCCTGGGCCGCGACGCTGAGCTGTCGGCGATCGACCAGGCCCTCGCCTCGGCGAGGCTCGGCAAGAGCTCGCGTGTCCTCATTCGCGGTGAGCCGGGAATCGGCAAGACCGCACTTCTCGAATACGCCGTGGCGCGGGCCGGTTCGATGCGCGTCCTGGCCGCGCGGGGCGTGGAGTTCGAGGCAGACGTTCCATTTGCGGGGCTGCATCAGCTCTTCCATCCGACGCTGGCCTTGCTGGATCGGCTGCCCCCGATCCACGCTGCCGCTCTGCGATCGTCGCTGGGATTGGGAGCGCGGATCGAGGCCGACCGGCTGATCATCGGCGCGGCTGCGCTTGGCCTGATCTCGGCTTACGCGGAGGAGGCTCCTCTCCTCATCACCCTCGACGACGCGCAGTGGCTCGATCGTGCCTCCGCCGAGGCGGTCGCCTTCGCGGCTCGCAGGCTCTTCGCTGACCCGGTGGCGATCGTGATCGCGCTTCGCGGAGGAGAGGATTCGCCGCTCGCGGCGGCAGGCCTTCCCGAGCTCCGGTTGCAGGGGCTTGACTCGGCGTCCGCCACCGCGCTCCTGGAGCAGGCCGCCTCTGAACGCGTCTCGCCCGACGTCGCGCGCTGGATGCTGGAGGCAACCGGCGGAAACCCACTCGCACTGATCGAGCTCGGACACGAAGCACCCCGCATGTCCGCGTCTCCACACGACACCTTGCCGATCGCGACCAGCGTTGAGCGTGCCTACTTGCGGCGAGCGGATGGGCTTTCGGAAGGGGCGCGCCGTGTGCTCCTCTTGATGGCCGCGTCGGGAACCGCAGAGCTCGGCCTGGTTCAGCGCGCGGCTCGGGCTTTCGAGCTGAGTCCTGTCGACGTCGAGCAAGCCGAGGCTGCTGCTGGGCTGGTCATGCAGCGCGCGGATCGGGTTGAGTTCGTGCATCCGCTTGCGCGAGCAGCCATCTACCACGCCGCGACGCCGGCGGATCGCCGCGCCGCTCACAGGGCTTTGGCGAGAGTCATGACTGAGCCCGACGACGCCGACCGCCAGGCGTGGCACCTGGCCTCGGCATCAACCGGATGGGACGCCGACGCCGCGACAGCGCTGGAGGGCGCGGCCCGACGAGCCCGAGAAAGCTCGGGCTACGCCGCAGCCGCAAGCGCCTGGGCAGAGTCGGCGCGGCTCACCGAGATGCCCGAGCTGAAGGCCGCGAGGATTTTCAACGCGGCCGACAACGCCTGGCTCGCCGGTCGGGTGGAGGACGCGGTCGGCTTGCTCGCCGAAGCCCGAAACCATGCCGAGACACGCGATCTGCGGATCGACATCGACACTCTCAGCGGCCACATCGCCATGCGCCGCGGCTCGGTCGTGGAGGGTTATCGGCTTCTGGTCGCGGCGGCCGGGGCTGTGGAGCGCGTCGACCGCCTGAAGGCGATTCGCATTCTCGCCGACGCGGTGCTGTCGACATTCGGCGCCGGACGGCCATCCGACATGCTGGCTGATGCCCAGAAGGCGATCGGGCTGCTGCGTCCGGACGATCCGCCGGAGGTCGCCATCTTCGCTCATGTCGCATACGGCGCCCTGGTCGTCCTCGCAGGGCACGGCTCGGACGGGCCGACGCACTTCCGCCAGAGCGTGGAGCTGTTCAAGAAGGTGCCGGCCGAGAATGCCGACCCGCTGGTGCTCATCTGCGCGTGCTTTGTCGGTCTGTTCCTGCGCGAGGCCGAAGCCGGTCGCGATCTGCTGGAGCGAGCTGTCATCCTGGCGCGTGAGCACGCGCCCACGGCGGCCCTGCCGACGCTGCTGTTCATGTTGGGTCGCGACGCCGCCGCGACCGATCGCTGGGCGCTGGCGCGCGCGAACTATGAAGAAGGCGACCGTGTTGCGCGCGAAACGACCCAGTTCACGAGGCTATCGGGCGGACTCGCAGGACTGGCCTGGCTCGATGCCCTGGAGGGCCGGGTGGATGAGTGCCGCACCCACGCAGCTGAAGCGATCCAGCTGTGCGACGAATACGGGATGGGCCTCTACAAAGCATGGTCGCTGACAGCCCTCGGTCAGCTCGAGCAGAGCCTGGGGCATCAAGAGGAAGCGCTCCAATACTTTGTTTCGTGTGAGTCCGTGCTTTCGGGCGTCTCCATCAATGACCCTGACATCTCGCCTCTGCCCGACATTGTCGATACCCTCGTGCGGCTCTCACGGCACCCTGAAGCGCGCGAGGCCGCCGCCAGGTATCAACCGTCCGCCGAGGCCAAAGCCTAGCCGTTCGCGCTCGCGCGCGCTGCACGCGCTAGGGCGCTTGTCGCCGATGACGACAGGTACATCGAGGAGTACGAGACCGCCCTGCGGCACCATCGCGACACTCCCGATGTGTTTGAACAGGCGCGAACTGAGCTCTACTATGGCGAGCGCCTTCGGCGTTCTCGCCGCCGCATCGACGCGCGGCGGCATCTTCGCGAAGCTCTGAACGCGTTCGACCAGCTGGGTGCGGCACCGTGGGCCGAGCGTGCCATGCAGGAGCTGCACGCAAGCGGAGAGACAGCCCGCGTGCGCGATGACACCTCCCGCCAGCAGCTCACGCCGCAGGAGCTCCAGGTGGCGATGACCCTGGCCGAAGGGGCCACTACGCGTGAGGCGGCGGCCAGGCTTTACCTCAGCCCGAAGACTGTGGAGTACCACCTGCGTCATGTCTACGACAAGCTCGAGGTCCGGACGCGGGAAGACCTGCGGAAATTGATACTGGCCCAATCACGGCCGGCTGGCTCGAGAAAGGCGCTGATGTTCACGGACCTCGCTGGTTCGACGAGCCTGGTCGAGGCGATTGGTGACAAGGCGTGGCACGACCTGAGTGCGTGGATGGATGGCGAGATGCGGCGGTGCTTCGACGAATTCAAGGGTCGCGAGGTCGACCATGCGGGCGATGGATTTTTCGTTGTGTTCGACGCTGCCGCCGATGCGATCGATTGCGCGGGCGCGATTCAGCGCCGGTTGTCGAACCACCGCCGTCTGCATGGGTACGCGCCCCAGGTACGCATCGGGATCCATGTGGGGGAGGTCCAGGGCTCCGACTCAACGCTCAGAGGTGCCGCGGTGAACCGCGCGGCGCGCCTTTGCGCGGCAGCTGAGGCGGACGGGATCATCGCTTCACGCGAAGCTCTTGAAGCGAGCGGCCGCCAAGTAATCGGTTTCCAGAAATTCGTCTTGAAGGGGATCAAAGAACCCATCGAGGCGGCGGAAGTTCCCTGGGAGCGATAGCACGCCGCTCACCGCCTTGCTTGACGGCCGGCTGTGAATGTTCACGGGCATGAAGTGGTTTCACGGTCCATGAACACGAAATGGACGGCTGAACAAATTCCGGGACAGCAAGGTCGCACTGCGATCGTCACAGGGGCCAACAGCGGGCTGGGGTTCATCGTCGCGCGGGAGCTTGCCCGAGCCGGTGCCCGTGTGATCGTGGCGACACGCGACGCCGGACGTGGCGCGAACGCCGTCGGCGAGATCAAGGCGGCGCACCCGGCGGCAAAGGTCGAGCTCGCGCAGCTCGACCTGGCCAATCTCGCCTCGGTCAGAGCATTCGCGCAGTCGTTCCTCGACGCCGGCAGCAGTCTCGACCTGCTCGTCAACAACGCTGGAGTCATGGCGGTCCCGCGCCGGCTGAGCCCGGATGGATTCGAGCTCCAGTTCGCAACCAACCACCTGGGCCACTTCGCCCTGACCGGACTGCTCGTGCCCGCGTTCAACCAGCAGCCTGGAACCCGCGTCATAACGGTCAGCAGCAACAACCACAAGGCTGGGCAGATGCGCTTAGACGACCTTCAGGGAGAGCAGCAGTATTCGCGCTGGGGCGCGTATGCGCAGTCGAAGCTTTCCAACCTGCTGTTCACTCTCGAGCTGGATCGAAGGCTCAAAGCCGCCGGGCTGCCGATGATCAGCGTGGCCGCCCACCCTGGCTACTCGGCCACGAACCTGCAGAACAACGCAGTTCCGCGGCAGCTGCGATTCCTGGCCCGCATGGCAAACGCGCTGATGGCCCAGTCGGCCGAGATTGGCGCTCTTCCCCTTCTTTATGCGGCGACCTACCCGGACCTGCCCGGCGGCTCGTATATAGGCCCCGACGGCCCAGCCGAGATGCGAGGTTATCCGACCGTGGTCCAGCCAAGCGACAAGGCGAAAGACGTCGAGGACGCCAGTCGGCTCTGGCAGATCTCCGAGAAGTTGACGCGCGTGACGTATGAGATGCCGGCGCCGGCGGCCGCCTAGTCCAGCATCTCGACCGCCCTTCTATAGTCGGCTGACGTGTCTGCCGGCACTGCCGAACCGATCACGACTCAGAAGGTTTCGGATTGGGTAACGCTCCTGATTCTCTTCGGGATCGCGTCGACGGTCGAGGCCTTCACGGTCTCTCATGTGTTCCGCTTCATGCCGCTGTACCTCGCGACGGTCCACGTGCCGGCGTCGGAGATTCCAGCCTGGACCGGATACCTGAACGCCGCGTTCTTCCTTTTTGGCTTGCCCCTCGTCCCGTTCTGGGGAGTTTGGGCAGAGCGTTACGGGCGCATCCCGATCATCGCCCGCAGCGCATTCGTCGAGATGGTCGTTTTCGCCGGGCTCTGGGTCGCACAGAACAGGTGGCAGGCCGCGTTCGCCATGCTCCTCGTCGGCTTCCAGCTCGGCAACACCGGCGTCATGCTCACCGCTCTGCGCGCGGTCACCCCGCAACGGCGGGTCGGGTTCGCGATCTCGATCTATGGCATCACGCCTTCTCTTGGTTTCGCGATCGGTCCCGCCGCGGGCGGCTGGCTCGTCGACCACGGCGTCTTGAACCTGCACACCCTGTTCGCGCTTGATGCCGCGCTCTCTCTGGCGGCCGGCATCATCGTTGTGGCATTCGCCCGGGAGGGGCCGCGCCCGCTCCGGCCTTCCGGGTCGGCGACGCAGCTCGCGCTCGGCGCCCTGCGCCTGGCCCTCACGGGACGTGTGACCCTGATCGTCTTCGGCGTCTTCGGTCTCGCCTACTTTGCGCTGCAGATCGCCAACCCGTTCCTGCCGCTTCTGGTGGTTAGGCTCGTCGGCGGCACGTCTGGCGCCGCCGGCCAGATCGGGATCGTCTTTGGCGCCTCGGCTTTGCTCGGCGCACTGCTCTCGCCGCTGGCGGGGGCTGCCGGCGATCGTTATGGTTTCCGGCCGCTTCTCGCAGGGGCGTGCGTGCTCGCCGCGGCGAGCCTGGCCGAGCTGGCGCTGGCGCCGAATCTCGTCTTGCTCACGGTGGGCGCGGTCTTCCTCGGCGCCGCCACGGCGACGGCGATCTCGATGGTGTTTGCGCTCCTGGCCACGGCCGTCCCTGAGGCCCGTCGTGCCACGACGCTCAACCTGGTTTTGCTACCTATCTACTTCTCGTCCATCGCGGGAGGAATCGTGGGCGCGATTCTTGTGCGCAACGGTCTCAACACAGTCCTGTGGGCAGGAGCGGCGATCTCTTTGCTCGCAGCGGTGTTGACCACAAGGTTGCGCTCAACTGACTCAGTCCTCACGTAGGCCTTGACAGCCACAAGCGCTCCTGGCCGCACCGGTAGGGAGCGTTACGATGTGGCTACGGCTTGAGGCGTAGGGGAGGTCGACTTTATGTCCGTCTGGATCGAGGCCATCGCCTTCAACCATGATCAGAGCACCGCTACTCACGACGCCCTGAATCTCCGTCGCAACGCGAGCGAAGAGGTCCGCTTGCCGGAGTGGCAGGAAGGGATTTGCGTCCGGCCCGAGGATTCGCCTGCGGCGTACTCGATCGCCGACATCCATGGCCATAAGATCACCATCAAGGCCAGCTTTCGAAGCTCGAACCCGAATCCCCACAAGCTTGAGATTCGCGCTGTCGACGACCTCGACGATCCGGACATACCCACCGAATGCCGCAACGTCCTCGGCCAGGTGGAGGCGAAGAAGATCGCGTTCGCGGGCGGACAGAGTGGCATGCAAGAGATGACCCTCCACAAGGTCAAGCTGCACGATTGGGGAGTAGGGGTGAGGGAGACGACGTGGCACTGGCAGGTCAGAGATGACGCGGACGACGAGTGGGAGCACTTCGCCAGCACCCGCCACCGCATCTACTCGGTTCTAACGACCCCCACTGCGCCTTGGCAGCAGACGCCTTTCAACTCCACCAACGCAGACATCCTGTGGACCGACGTACTCGATTACGCGTGCTGGTGGGCTTTCGGCGCCAAGACGCCCGACAAGGCGGCGGGCAAGATCACCCGCCACGTCTACAACCTGGGGCCGGCCGTTCTCACCTACGACTGTCCCGGCGGTGGCTCGACCCAGTACGCCTGGCCGGACTTCAATTGCACCGCGTTCATCGACCGCCTGCGCGGAGGCATCGGAAACGGCTACTACCTCAACTGCACAGACTGCGCGACGATCACGTCGACCTTCGCCAACGCCATCGGCTGCGACTTATGGCAGTCGAGAATGTTTGGCGGCTGGAGTTTCGCGCTGAACGAGATCCTGGCGATTGGATCCAACGTCTGGCAGACGGCGTGTGGATGGGGCAGCTTCAGCTACCACGAGGTGGCGTGGGAGGGCGCCTGCACATCGAACGAAGACGTGTTCGACGCCTGTCTTCAGGTCGACGGGGACGCCGACCCGACCACTCCACCACATACACCGCTGCTTCCGGTGGATCTGAGATTCGGGCTTCCGGGCGACGGGCTTTACCGCGATCGGCTGGCGACCCCTCTGGGGCGTCCCAACTGCAACGACCAGCCCGCGACCAGACAGCGGCGGCAGGTGAACTGAATGGATGAGAAGTTGCGCAGCGAATTGCGCCATAGGTTCGACTTCGACACCTGGAAGACGGCGCCGCGTGCGGTCGCCGAGCTGTCGATTGGCGGCTTGATTGAGGTGGGCAGCGAACTCGGCAGATGGACGGTGCGCAAGATGCAGCCGCTGAAAGTTCCAGGGACGCGCGCCGCCTCTCAGTCGATGTGGCAGGAGGATGCGGCAGCCGATGCGCTGTTGAGAGTCGACCTGCTCGAGGCTTCGTCGGGGACAGCTGCCCGGGAGCTGGTTCTGGAGCTCCTAGGAGAATTCCAGTCGCCTGAGATAAAGCGCGTCGCCGACCCACGGGCCGGCGAGCTCGCCTTCAGCGGGCCCGGGGAGACGGCGATCCTGTTTGCCCGCGCCAACCTGGTCGCAATGGTGCGCAACGCCGGGCGGCGCGTCGTCCAGGTGACTGAGTTCGCCAAGACGCTCGACACTCTCCTCGGCGGGGGTTGATAAGCCTCCGCTAGCTGATCGATTCGGCTGGGCGCGCAGATCCCGAAAAAGGCGAGACCGGGCGCGGCTGCAGCACGCCGTCGATGTAGAGGTCGACCTTTTCGTTGTAGAAGCAGAGGAGGTTCTCGATCTTGGGGATCTCCGGGATCGGCCGCGGATAGCTCCACACGAAATCCTTGTACGTCTTGCCGCCGATGTGCAGCGACCAGTAGCTGGCGTCGCCTTTGTAGGGGCAATGCGTGACTCTGCTTGTTGACTCGAGCAGGTCCATGCGCACATCGAGCTTAGGAATGTAGTACCGCGTCGGCAGGCCGGTTTCGAAAAGCAGCACCGGCCGTCTTGTCTCGGCGACCACCTGGCCGTCCACCTCTACGCGCACGTGACGAGAGCTGTGGACGGTGTCCACCCTCGTGTAGGGATCGCGCGGATGGACGAAGACTTCTTCGTCTTCTTCGAACCACGAGTCGACGGCCTTCCAGTAGAAGGCGATGTGACCTTCCAGCGGCGTGAGGTCACCGGTGGGATTTGCGTAGCTGTAAGCGAGGTTGTCCTCGACACGTCCACCCGTGTTCGAGCGCCAGCGGACGGTGCCGGAGCCGGTGTCCGGCGCCGCCTCTTTCGCGGCCAGCAAGTCCATCCGCACGTCCGCCACTGGGAACCAGTACGTAGGCGGGCGCCTGGTCTCGAACACCAACAGCACACTCTGACTGTCGGCGATCAACCTGCCGTCGAAGAAAGCTCGCACGCGTCGCGGGCTGTATTCGATGTGAGCTCCGTCTTTCAGCCGTGCCCGGTCGGCCGCGGCCGCCACGCCAGCTCGCGCCGCTTCGCTCATGTACCAGCTAAACCGCCCGATTCGAAGGAACCTTCCGTCGTGTCATTCAAAAGAACACCCTCCTCTTGCGAATCTGCAACGTGCGCAACATTCCGCTGGCCACGAACATCGCCACCGCCGACATGTTGATGTCGTCGGACCTTATCTGGAGGCTGCCTGAGATGTCGGCCAAGACCTGGTGGGAGGAGAAAGACCCTGCCTGAGCCGGCCATCTGTCGAGCTAGGAGACGAGCACCTCGACCCGCCCCGCGTCGATGGCGACCATCTTGTCGAGCGGGTCGCGCTTGACGACCGCGTTGATATGGTCCACCACTTCCACGATCTCCGCCCGCATCCCCTCGACGTCCTCACCCTCGGCCTCGATCTCGATGAACGAGTACTCGTCAGCGTGGCCCTTGCGATAGCCGGTCCAGTGGAAATGCCAATCGGTTCGATGATTCAGGGACAGCGCGGCAAACACGGCGCCCCAGGTGGCCTCTTCATCGGCGGGTATCTGCTCTATCCGTGCCCTCACACCGCCAATCATTGTGCGCCAGAGCTGTTTCGTCCGGGAGTTCGCCCCGGAGCACACTATGCCGATGCGGGCGAACCGGCTTCTGTCGACCCAGCTGAACGCGCTCAACTTCCACCTTCACGAGGTGGCCGCCTCGATGCAGCCGGACGACTGGCTCCGCCGCAGCGTCCCCGGTACAAACCTGCCTGCGTTCACCTTCTGGCATGTCCCGCGGACGATCGATTCCACCGTCAACATGGGAATCCGGGGCGTGCCGGAATTGATCGAGTCAGAGCCCTGGGCCGCGAGGCGTTGGGCGCGGCCGGAAGGCGGAACCGGCTACACAGTCGAGGAGGCTGACCAACTCGCCGCCGACGTGGTTCCGGCTGAGGTTGTCGAGTACGCGGACGCGGTCAGGTCACATGTAAGCCAGTGGCTCAAGACGGTCACGGACGAGGAGCTCGACGCGCCCAACATGCTGAAGGAGCACACCGCCAAGACAAAGGCCTACTACCGGCCTGAGGTCGAAGAAGCAATCGCGCCTCTCGTGGGCCAGCCGGTGTGGCTTCTGGTCAGCCTCACGTGTTTCGCGCATGGCTGGGCGCACCTCGAGGAGATCAAACTCCTGGCGGCCGCAGGTCGAAAGTAGATGTTCCAGCTCGAAGCCGACAACAGGAGTCGACTTATCGCGCCTCGCTGTATCCAGCGGCGCTTATCGAGGCCGCAATAGCGCCTCGCTGTATCCAGCGGCGCTTATAGAGCCGGCACCAGCGCCTCGCCGTCCGTCACCGGATCGGGATGTGGAGGCCGGACCTACCGGCCTCCACGACTTGAGCTCCTAGCGACCCTCAGTCCATCCGCACGCCGCGCGCACGGCTTGAGCCAGCGTTTGCAGATTCATCCACTGCGCCTTCGTCGTCGGTCGACCCGCGGCCCATGCGGCCTTCAGCGCCTGGACTGCCGCCGTGCATTGCGCGGTGGGGGCGAACGTTTTGGTGACAGGGGCAGACGTCGCGGTTGGCGCGCATGCGGTGCGCGCTGCTCCGAAGAGCGATACAAAATTCGCGCGCTCGGTGCTGTCTTCGCCTTGATCCGCAGTCACGTCGGGGTTGGTCTTGGCGACCGCGCGCTCGGATGCGTCCTCCGAGGCATCGGCAGTCGCGGCCGACTTGATGTTCTCGATCGCCGCGGTGCATTCCGCGCTCAAGGTCGCCTGCGCGGCGATCGAGCGATCACTCGATTGACTCGAAGGTGCATATGCGAGTCCGATTTGAGCTGACGCGAGAGCGATCGCAGCGCTGATGCCTGCAGCGGCACCGGTGTAACCGACGAACTTGCGAATCGAGATCATTCGTAGCCTCCTCGTGAGCCCCGGTTGGGCCCAGAGAGACTAGCCGATCACCTTGGCGGAAAACAATGCCTTCAGCTGGACCGGACTGATGTTTCCGCCGCTGCAGATCAGCGCCACGCGATGATCGCGTAGCGAGGCTTTCAGCTTCAAGGCTGCGGCGAGAGCGGCCGCGCCCGCCGCCTCGACCATCGTCCGTGTCTTCTCGATCATCACCGCCGTCGCGGCGTCGATCTCGTCGTCGGCGACGAGGACGAAGTCGTCCAGCAGCCGGCGCAAGATCCGCTGCGGAAGCTCGAACGGCGCAGCGGTGGCCAGGCCCTCCGCGCGCGTCCGGTTCGGCGACTCCGTAAGCTCGCCGCTCTTCCAGGACAGGTAGGCCGACTTCGCCTCCTCAGACTGGACGCCGATCACCCGGATCCCCGGATTGATCGCCTTGGCCGCGATGCACGCGCCGGCCGCTCCGGACCCGCCGCCGACCGGCACGATCACCGTGTCGACGTCGGGCTGTTCCTGCAGCAATTCGAGCGTGTGCGTCCCCACGCCCGCGATGAGGAGCGGTTCGTCGCCCGAGTGGATGTACCGATAGCCGTGCTCCCGGGCGAGCTTCTCGGCGTGCCGCCGCGCGTCGTCGTAGCGCTCGCCCTGGAGGACCACCTCAGCGCCGAGGTCCTGCATCGACTCGACCTTCACCGGATTGGCGGCCGCCGGCGCACAGATGATCGCGCTCACCCCGAACAGGCGCGCCGCGTAGGCGACCGACTGGCCGTGGTTCCCTGTCGAAGCGGCGATCACCCCTCGCGCGTGCTCGTCTTCATCGAGGCGGCTCACCAGGTTGACGCCGCCCCTCACCTTGAACGCCCCGGTGGGGTTGTGGTTCTCGTGCTTGACGTAAATCTCCGCGCCGACCAGGCGGTCCAGGGCCGGATAGCGCCGCAGCGGTGTCGGCTCGAGGTAGGGCCGGATCTGCCTGGCCGCGTCAAGCACGTCAACGAAGGCGGGCTCTTTCGGCTCTAACATCGCTGAAAGGCTAGTTGAACTCGCCTAAGCCGGTTCGAAACCGCGTGCGGTGGCTCAACATGGCGCTCCTATGCGCAAGACGATCGCCAGGACGATCTTGGTTGCGGCGGTGGCCTTTAGCGCCGCAGCGTGCGGCTTCGACACCAGCGCGACCTTCAACGCCGACGGCTCGGTGACGGTGGGCTTGAAATTCCTGTTTCCCAAGTCGCTGATGGACGGCGCCAATGGCACCACTGTCACAGGCATGAGCCCGTCTGACATCGCCGCAGCAAACACCAAGCTGCAGGCGAAATACCCGGGGTCGAAAATCAGCGTGGTCACCGAGGGCGACGAGAAGGGCGCTTTGATGACGATCCCGTTCAAGACCGAGAAGGACGCGTTCACGTTCCTCACCTCGCCATCCCAGCTGAGTCCGTCTGGGGCAACTTCTGGCTCGGGGGTCGGCATAAACCTTTCCAACACGGGTGGCCTGTTCAACGCAGCGACGCATACGACTTCCGGCCAGAACGACACCTACACGTTCAAGACCGCGCCGGCGCCGATGGCTTCGCCGTCGCCCGGCCAACAGCAGATCATCAGCCCTGACGAGATCGCGTCCGTCTTCGTCATCACGTTCGCGCTCACGGTCCCGCACGTGATCACGTCCGCCCCAGGCGCCGTGTTCACGCTCGACCGAAAAACAGCGATCTGGAAGCTGTCATGGACGAAGGCGGAAACGTTCACGGCCACGACGGGATCCGACGCCGGGTTGGTGGCCAGCGTTTCGCCGCTTCAGGACTCACGCCTTGTGATCGCCGTCGGATTCATAGCCATTGCGGTGGGATTCCTGCTCGGGATGCTCCTGACGTGGCGGACGCTGCGGAGGCCGGTCCTCCAGCCGGCTGTGCAGGTCGCCACGGCGCCGGTTGCACCCGAGCCGGTGCCACTCGTACCGCCGGCGGCGTGGCCCGGACCACCGCCAGGCGCGCCGCCGCCCTCGACGACCTCCTGACCGCCGACAATTAGGGCGTGGCCGCAGGCGACCTGAAGCTCGGCGTCTTCGTGCCCCAGGGCTGGCGCATGGACCTGGCCGACGTGCCCGACCCGATCGAGAAGTACGAGACGATGAGCCGCTGCGCGAGAGAGGCGGAGCAGGCAGGGTTCGATGCCGTCTGGCTGTACGACCACTTCCACACGGTGCCCACGCCGCAAATGGAATCGGTGTTCGAATGCTGGACGTCGATGGCCGGGCTGGCGCGCGATACGAAGACGATCCGCCTGGGCCAGATGGTGACCTGCAACAGCTACAGGCCGCCGTCCCTGCTCGCGAAGATGGCCAGCTGCATCGACGTGATGAGTCGTGGCCGGTTGATCCTCGGCATCGGCGCCGGCTGGTACCAGCACGAGTACGAGGCGTACGGCTACGAATACCCCGACACGCCCGAGCGCCTTCGAATGCTGCGCGAGTCTCTCCAGGTGATCAAGGCGATGTGGACAGAGGAGCAGGCCACCTTCGATGGCCGCTACTACCACGTGCGCGGCGCGATCAACGAACCGAAGCCGGTGCAGAAGCCGCACCCTCCGATCTGGATCGGCGGTGGAGGCGAGAAGGTGACCTTGAAGCTCGTCGCTCAATATGGGGACGCGTGCAACTTCAACGCTGATGTGGAGACCGTGCGGCACAAGCTGGAGGTGCTTCGCGAGCATTGCGAGACCGTCGGCCGCGATTACGACTCAGTGCTGAAGACGCTCGAGTTCTACACAATGTTGGGCGACAGCCGCGAGATTGACCGTGTTGTGGCGGATGCAGCCCGCCGTTCCGGCCAGGACGAGTCATTCATGCGCTCCTGGCACCCACTGCACGGGGACGCCGACCGTATCGCCGAGATCATCCAGAGCTACGCCGAGGTGGGGATTCAGTACTTCATCGTCAACCTGCCCAATGCGTTCGAGGGAGGCGTGATCACGCGCTTTGCCGAAGAAGTCTTCCCGCGGGTCGGATTTCACGCCGTATCCAGATGAGCGGATGGCAACAGTTGAGCGATATGGTGCGGGCGCCGATGCCGCGGACTTCGTGCCCGGCGATTTCATCCTGACCCATCGCCACCGTCTGTTTGCCACGCTCATCAGCCGGGCGCAGAGGCGGCGATTCAAAGGAGCCGATGCACCCTTTGCCCACTGGAGCCACGCGGCGGTGGTCGTCGGGCGGGACGGCGCGCTCGTTGAGGCCGAGACGATGGGCGTTGTCCGCAGCGCGATTGCGAAGTATCACGACGATGAGTACCACCTGGTACGGCTCGGCGGCGAATTCACTCCTGATCGGCGCGCGCGAACTGTGGAGTACGGCGAAAGCCAGGTCGGGAGTGGGTTCGGCTACCTCGACATGGTCGGCGCGACCCTGCACCTCTTGTTCGGCTGGCCACTGCGCTGGGTCCGGCGCAACCACGAGATCTGCTCCAGCCTTGTCGTGAAGGCCCTGCAGCGGGGCGGGTTGCTGCGCGAGCTGGACCCAGCCCTGACGCTGCCGGCCGATCTCGCCAAGGCGTTCGACGTCCGACCCTGATCTACCATGCCGCGCGTGAGGCGATTCGAGCTCGCCTGACAGCAGGCCGCTTCGGAATGCTGTATACAAGCAGCATCTTCGGCTCGGCCGGATTGGGGGAGGATTCACGATGAAGCATCGGTTTGCTGCGCCTGCAGTGGCGGTCCTGGCCATCGTGGCCGCGGGGTGTGGGGGGAGCAACACGCCGAGCTCAGGCTCGACGATCACCTTCGCCGCTCCCGTCTCGCAGACCGGCGCGTTCGGCCAGGCCGAGGGCCTCTACACCCTCCAGGGCTATAAGTTCTGCGTCAATACCTTGAATGCGAAGGGCGGCATCACCTTCGGCGGCCAGTCGCACCAGGTCAGCCTCGTGACCCAGGACGACCAGAGCGTCGCCGCGACCTCCGCCCAGATCGTCGACCAGTTCAACGACCAGGGCCGCAAGCTGATCCTCAGCCCGTACGGGTCGGCGGCAACCACCGCGGATGCGCCGGTTGTCGAGCGCAACGGCCAGGTCATGGTGGACGCCAACGGAGCCGACACCGCGATCTTCTCGCACGGCTACAAAAACACCTTCGCCGTGCTCTCGCCGAGCAGCTCCTACGTCACCAGCATCATCGACGCCCTGGCCGCGTTGAACCCGGCGCCAAAAACCGTCGCCATCATCGCCGCGAACGACGGCTTCAGCCAGCACTCCGCCCAGACCGGCGTGAGCGAGGCTCAGGCCAAGGGCATGACGGTGGTTCCATCCGCGACGGCCTACACGACTTCGACCAAGGTCGCGGCAAACGTGACCGACGTGTCGAGCGCGCTGATCGCCATCAAGCCGACGAGCCCGGACGTGATCATCATCTCGGCTCACCTCAACGAGGCGGTCGCCGCGGTCAAGCAGGCGTCCGAGCTCGGGGCCAAGCCAAAACTCGGTTTCGCCGCTACCGTCGCACCGCCTACGCCGGCCTTCATCTCAGCGTTGGGCAAGTCCTCCGAAGGCGTGATCGGCAGCACGCAGTGGGTGCCCGAGATCTCCGCATCAGACAGCATCTTCGGCAACGCCCACCAGTTTCTGACGAACTTCACAAACACCTTCGGCTGGTCGACCACCCAGTATCCCTACCAGGCGGCGGATGCGGCCGCCGGGTGCGAGGCCATGGCGCTGGCGATCGAGAAAGCCGGCTCGGCGGACCCGTCGGCGGTGCGCACAGCGCTCGCCGGCCTCAAGGCCGATACGTTCTACGGCCACATCGAGTTCGACTCGACCGGCATGAACACGACCAAGCCGATGTACGTGGTCCAGGTTCAGCAGTCAGGCTTCACGACCATCTACCCGAGCAACCTCGCGACCAAGCAAGCGATCTGGCCCGCCGTCTCGTAAGGGCAATCTGATGGGGCAGTTTCTGCAGGCGGCCGCCTATGGCATCGTCCAGGGCGGCCTTCTCGCCCTGGTCGCAGTCGGCTTCTCGCTGGTGTGGGGAGTCATGAACGTGATCAACTTCAGCCACGGCGCGTTCGCCGTGACCGGCGCCTACGTCGCCTGGCTCATGAGCCAGCGATTTGGCCTCGACCCGTTCCTGGCGATTCCGATCGTCGCCATCGCGCTCTTCGGCTTCGGCTATGTCATCCAGCGAGGTCTGATCAACCTGATCATCAACGCGCCCATCTTTCTCACGCTGTTGCTCACCTTCGGCCTGAACCTGGTGATCCTGAACGGGCTGCAGCTGCTCTTCACGTCGGACGACCGCACCATCGACACCTCGTACGCATCGCAAAGCTTCGCGCTCGGGGTGGTGAACGTCCCCTATGGACGGCTCGCCGCCTGCTTTCTGGCGATCGTGATCACGGTTGCGCTCGCGCTCGTCATGACACGGACCCGGCTCGGCCACGCGATCGGAGCGACCGGGATGGATCGAGGGGCCGCGCGGTTGATGGGCATTCGCGCGCGTCATATCTATGCCGTGACGTTCGGCATCGCCGCGGCGCTGGCCGGGATCGCTGGGACGATGATCGCCACCGTCGGGTCGTTCAACCCGACGACCACCCCGGGACAGCTGACGCTGGACGCATTCGTGATCTCTGTGCTTGGCGGGCTCGGCAACATGTACGGCGCGCTGGTCGGGGGTCTCGTGCTTGGTATCGCCGAGTCGATCGGCGGTCTTCTTCTGACCGGCACCTGGGTGAACGCGATCGCGATGGCGGTGCTGATCGCGGTCCTGATCATCAGACCCTCGGGCCTCATTGGCAAAGCCCAGTACAGCGGGCGAGTGGAGGTGTGAGCGCCGGGTCTGACCCTGGGTCCCCGGCCGCGGTTCTGCAGCGCCCCCACCGAACCCGCGTGCAGGTGTTCGTCGATTGGGTTCGGTCGCGGAGACCGGCCAACTCGTGGCCGGCGCTGCTCGGACTGGCCGGGTTCGCCGCGATGCTCGTCCTGCAGCAGCTCATCGAGCCGGGGACGCAGCGACTGCTCACCGCGGTCTTCATGTTCGTCGCCCTGGCCCAGGCCTGGAACCTGATCGGCGGCTACACCGGCTACGCAAGCTTCGGCCAGGTCGCGTTCTTCGGCCTGGGCGCCTACACCGTGGCCGTGCTGATGAACAACTACCACGTCTCCTTCTGGCTGGCGATGCCTGTTGCGATCCTGGCCGGCGTGCTATTTGCGGTGCTGATCGGCGTGCCGCTGCTCCGCCTGCGAGGCCACTACTTCGCCATCGCGACGCTTGGCGCAGCCGAGGGCCTGCGCGAGGTCGTCAACAACCTGACCCCGATCACCGGCGGCGGTCTCGGGATCACCATCCCGACGTTCGGCGACCAGGTCCCGACGCCATATTTCGGCAAGCCAGGCTTTTACCTTGCGTTCCTGGTTCTGGCTGCGGCTTCGGTTGCCGTCTGCGCGCTGCTGGCGCGCAGCAGGTTCGGCTACGCGATGGTCGCCGTCAACGAAGACCAGGAGGCGGCTGGAGCGGTAGGCATCAACACGACCCTGGTCAAAGTCGTTGCGTTCGCGGTCTCGGCCGCGATCGTCGCCTGCGCCGGCGCGCTCTACGCGTTCCAGCAGATCGAGTTCTATCCGACCGACGTGTTCGACGCGAGCTTCACCGTGTTGATGGTGATCATGGTGATGATCGGAGGCAGCGGGACGATCGCCGGTCCCCTGGCCGGCGCGGTCGGGCTCGAGCTCCTCTCGCAGTTCCTACGCGTGAACCTGGGCGCCTACAACCAACTCATCTTCGGCGCGATCATCGTTGTAGTCGTCGTCTTCTTCCCCCAGGGCGTCGTCAACTACTTTCGCGAAGCGCTCCGGTCGCGTGAGTTCTCGGTCCTCGGCAACGTAAGGCGCTACAGGCTGTGATCGCGCCGCAAGCCGCTGCCCCGACGGCAATCCTCGAGGTCCGCAACATCTCGAAGCGATTCGGCGGGCTGTGGGCGCTGCGCGACGTCAGCTTTTCGGTGGCGGAGGGGCAGATCCTCGGGGTCATCGGGCCGAACGGCGCCGGCAAGAGCACGCTGGTGAACCTGATCACCGGCCTCTCGCGACCTACGAGCGGCCAGGTGTTGATCGACGGCAAGGACGTGACCGGCTCGAGACCCTGGGTGATCGCCCACGACCGGGTGGCCCGCACGTTTCAGATCGTCAAGCCGTTTCGCGGCCTGACGGTCCGCGAGAACGTGGCCATCGGCGCGATGCACGGCAACGAGCGCGATCTCAGCGTGCGCGATTCCCTCGCCACTGCAGATGAGCTGCTCGAGATGGTCGGCATCGCAAAGCACGCCAACGACGCACCCGGCCAGCTGAGCGTGGCCGACGCCCGCCGGCTCGAGCTGGCGAAGGCGCTCGCGACCCGTCCGCGGCTCTTGCTGATCGACGAGGTGATGGCAGGCTTGCGTTACGCCGAGATCGAGGCCGCTGTGCAGCTGATCCATCGCCTGCGGGACAGCGGGATCACGATCGTGGCCATCGAGCACGTGATGAAGGCGATCGTTTCGGTAAGCGACCAGATCCTGGTCCTCCATCACGGGTCGATCATCGCCAGGGGAGCGCCTCGCGACGTGTTGTCGGATGAGCGAGTGATCGAGGCCTATCTCGGCAACCGTTACGTGAAGCGAAGGTCGACGTGAACCTGCTGGAGGTGCGTGACCTCAATGCCGGCTATGGCCGCGTACAGGTGCTGTGGGACGTGAGCATCATGGTGGAGGCAGGGCAGATCGTGGCCCTTGTCGGCGCGAACGGCGCCGGCAAGACGACGCTGCTGCGAGCCATCTCAGGCATGGTCTCGACCCGGTCGGGGAGCATGAAGTTCAAGGGCCACGAGATCACCGGCTCGTCGATCGAGGGGATCGTCGATCTCGGCATCGCACACGTGCCGGAGGGGAGACGCTTGTTCACTGGACTCACAGTGCGCGAGAACCTGCTTCTCGGAGGCTGGCGGCGCAACAACAAAGACCTGAGCCGGGTCGTCGAGCTGTTCCCGGCACTGGCCGAGCGCATGAACCAGACCGCCTCCACGCTGTCCGGCGGAGAGCAGCAGATGTGCGCCATCGGGCGCGGCCTGATGGGCCGGCCGGAGCTCTTGCTGATCGACGAGCTGTCGCTCGGCCTTGCGCCGAAGACGGTGGACGAGATCGTCGCGCGGCTGCCTGAGATCGCGGCCGCCGGCACGGCAGTGCTGCTCGTGGAGCAGGACATCGACACCGCCCTGAGCGTGTCGCAATTCGCGTACGTGCTCGAAACCGGCCGGGTTACGAAGTCCGGCCCGTCGCCCCATCTGCTGGCCGACCCGACGATCCAGGAGGCTTACCTGGGCCTGGCGCCGAGCTAACCCGCCGATTCCGCCTCGTTGTATCCACCGGCGCTTTTCGAGGAGGGAAATTAAGCTCCGTTGGCGCCACCGGCGCGAAATCCTCGCCTCGCAACTTGCAAAAAAACTTGCGCGGTTTTCGCTCCAACTGGGTAAGTAGTTCTTTAATCGCCCGCGGTTAGGGCGAACCTCGTTAAAGGGCCAGGATTGCGCCCTCGGAGGCAGTGCACCATGAGTGTTCTGCTTGAGTTCCTCCTCCTGCTGTCGACGCTTGGCGCCCTCGCGCTGTACGTCGTCGGCAGATCGATCGTCGTGATCGGCCCGGCCGAGATCGGGCTCGTGACCAAGCGGGTCTCCAGGCGGCACAACACCACCGACACCCCGATCGCGTTCGCCGGCGAAGCCGGCTACCAGGCAGAGCTGTTGATGCCTGGCGTCCGCTTCAAGCTGTGGCCGACGTACGCCGTGACAAGGTACCCGTGGGTGCAGGTCCCTGCAGGTGAGATCGGCGTCGTGATCTCCCAGATCGGCGACCCGCTGCCGACCGGTGCCAAGTCGGCGGTCTTTCGGCCTGAGTTCGGCAACTTCACGAACCTGCGCGCCTTCATCGAGGGCAGGGGCCAGAAGGGGGTGCAGCGGCCGGTGCTGCCGCCGGGCACGCTCGCGCCAATTCATCCGATCGCGTTCCTGGTCATCACAGCCAGCAAGGCGTACGGCCGGCCGGTCGACACGCAGATCCTGGCCCGGGGCCCGCTTTCGCCCGCCTCGTTTGGGCTGGACGCGGACCAGCTCCGTGTCACCGTCATCGCGCCGGATGGCGCAATGGACGTCGTGGGCGTCGTCACCGCGCTGGAAGGCGACCCCCTCGGCCCAGCCGACCTCGCCGGTCGGATCGGTGGATTCAACGACATCGCGAGCATGGAAGGGCAGCCAGGAATCACCGACTCCGAGCTGATCGAAGCTCTCCTTGGCAAGAAAAACGAGCTGCACAACAACTACCAGGACTTCCAGGCATTCCTGGACAAGGGCGGGCGCATCGGCCTGCAGCACGACCCGCTGCTGTACGGCGCCTACCTGCTGAACCCGTTCCTCGTCCGCGTCGAGCTGGCTCCGATGCTCGTGGTCAACCAGGGTGAGGTCGCCGTGATCAAGGGCTACGTCGGACTGCCCACACTGGACACGTCGGGCCCTGAGTTCAAGTTCGGCTCGATCGTCCAGCCCGGCCACCGCGGCATCTGGCGCGAGGCGCTGCGTACGGGGAAGTACCCGCTGAACCCGCGCATCTACGCGGCCGAGTCGGTGCCGACGTTCATCCTCACGCTGAACTGGGCGCAGGCGAACTCAGTCGCGCACAACCTGGACGCCCAGCTGAGCCCGATCGAGGGCAAAAGCCGCGAGGGTTTCATCTTCAAGATCGACCTCCAGGTCCAGATTCACGTGCCTGACACCAAGGCGCCGAAGGTGATCTCGATGGTCGGCTCGATGCAGAACCTCGTCAACGAGGTGCTGCAGGCGGCCGTCGGCAACCATTTCCGGAACACCCTGCAGGCGCTCGAGGCGGTCCGCTTCATCGAGACGCGCGACCAGGTCCAGGCGGCGGCGCTGGAGGCCATCTCCCGCTACCTCGCGGCCTACGAGGTCGAGACGCGCGGCGTCTACATCCAGGACGTGACGTTCCCCCAGGAGCTCGTCAACGTGCTGACCCGCCGCGAGATCGCCAACCAGGAAAAGGCCACTTTCGAGCAGCAGAAGGACGCGCAGACGGTGCGCGTGGACCTGGAGAAGGCGCGCGGCACCGCCGACATGCAGGCGGAGCTGGCCAAGGCCCAGGTGTCGGTCGACATCAACCGTGCCCGGGCCAACGCCCGCAAGGCGGAGGCGGACGGCGAAGCGGCCTACGTCAGGGTCACCGGCGAGGCGGAGGGCTCGCGGCGCCGGGCGATTGGCCTGGGCGACGCAGCGGCCATGGAGGCACTCGGCCTGGCCAAGGCAAAGGGCTACGAGGCACAGGTCGCGAGCCTGGGCTCCACGCCGACTGCCGCGGTGGCGATCGCCAACGCGCTGTCGGAAGGCAAGCTCGATGTCGTGCCCGAGGTGCTCGTGACGGGCGGCGGTGGCGCGCTGGAAGGTCTGGCCGCCACGTTCATGCGCAGCCTGAACGGAAACGGCGAGGCCAAGGCCCCGAAGTAAACAGTCGGCGGACCAGGGGGCCGGCGCCCCCTGGTCTTCCACGATTAAGCTGCCGGCGATGGATCTGGGACTGAATGGCAAGGTCGTCATCGTCACCGGCGGGGCCTCTAACCTCGGCCGTGCGATCACGCTCGGGTTCGCTGCCGAGGGCGCTCGCGTGGTGATCGCCGACGTCGATGACGAGCAGTCGAGAAAAGTCGCGTCCGAGGCGGCGCCAGGAACCATCGTCGCCCGTCACACCGATGTCACCGACTGGGAGTCGGTGTCTTCCAGCGTCGAGTTCGTGAAGAGTTCGATGGGAGCCGTCGATGTGCTCGTCAACTGCGCCGGTTGGACGATCGACCGGCTGTTCACGGAAAAGCCGCGGGCCGAATGGGAACGCGAGATCGCGATCGACACGTGGGGCTTCATCAACAGCGTGCGCGCTGTGCTCGACCCGATGATCGAGCGCGGGTATGGCCGAATCGTCTCGATCGGCTCGGACGCCGGCCGCATCGGCGAGTGGCGCGAGGCGGTCTACAGCGGAACCAAGGCGAGCGTGATCGCAATGTCGAAAGCAATCGCAAGAGAGGTCGGCAAGCATGGCATCACCCTCAACGTGGTCTGTCCAGGGCTGATTCCGGGCTCGCCTGAAACGTCAGGTGAGAGCTCGATGTGGTCGGCCGAGCAATCGCAGATGTTCACCTCGGAGGTGCGAGAGAAGGCTGCAAAGGGCTACCCGCTGCGCCGCCTTGGGACGCCCGAAGACGTCGTCCCGGCCGTCCTCCTGCTGGCCTCGGACCGAGCGTCATACATCACCGGCCAGACGCTTTCGGTGAGCGGCGGCTACACGATGATCTGAGCGAGGATCTCGTCGCGGATCTTTCGCCAGCGCTCGACTCGATTTCTGCCGGTCAGAGGAAACATCAGGGTATCGACGCCAGTCGACCACAGCTGACGCAGCCGGGCCACGCATTCGTCGGGCGTTCCAACGACGGCAAGCGCACGCGTGAGCTCATCGGAGACCGCGGCTCTGTGCCCGGCCCTGGTCGACAGGTGCTCCGCGTAGTCGTACGAGTCGGGGCTCTGCTGGATCTCGCTTCGAAAGGGCGAAAGGCTTGGCGGAAGCTCTTTGTAATGCGTGAGAAGCCGCGCCTGCGTCGAGGCCCACGACCGCACGTCGTCGACGTCTGGCGACATCGTGGTGACGAACGAGATATCGAAGTCGTCGCGCGAGCGGCCTGCGGCGTCCAGGCCGGCCTCAATCCATGTGACTTGCTGCCGCACCATATCCGGCTGCGCGGGACCCATCACGATCGCGCCGTCGGCCTTGCGGCCCGCGAGCTCGCACATGCGCTGCTGGCTGACGGCGAGATAGACCGGGACCCTGGCGGCGGCGTGGGGGAGGTGGTACTTCTTGCCGCCAAGCTCGCCTTCCTCGCCTCTGAACAGGGCCTGGAAGAAATCGATCGCCTCCTCCACCTCGGCGACCTTCTGCGGCTTCAGGCCGAGACCGTAAAGAGCCGAGTCCCCCGCACCCAGACCCAACGCCGCCCGGCCATGCGAGATCTCGGCCAGCGCGGCGATCGCGTTGGCGGTGATCGTCGGGTGGCGGGTCACGGCGTTAGTGACGCCCGTGCCCAGGTCGAGCCATTTCGTGTTGAGAGCGGCCACGATCAAGCCTGCATATACGTCCTTCATCGCGAGCTGCGAATCGATGACCCATACCCGTCCGACGCCTTCGGCTTCGAGCTCGGCCATGAATTTCGCCCAGCTCTCGAAGGACTGGCGGGGGCTGATCCCCACGCTGACGTCGAACTGGCTCACGTCGACTTGCGGTTTGTCCGCTTCGACATGGATTGCTTGCGGCGAGTCACTGCCTCGCGCCGTTCCGGGCTCGCCGCCGCGTCCGCGCGCAGCTGCTGCGCCAGAAGCAGATCCTCACCGGAGACACCGCGCCGCGCCAGCAGATCGAGGCTTGCCTTGGTTCCGTGGACCGCCGGCCGTGGAGACATAGCGAGCATCTCAGCCAGCGCATGAATGCGTGCGTCGAGCATCGAGGCTGGGACCACCTCGGTGACGAGTCCCCAGGCGCTCGCGCGCTCGGCGTCGAGCTCCGGCATGGCCAGGAGAAGGTCCGACGCTCGGGCGATGCCACAGATCTGCACCAGCCGGGCCAGGAACTGGAAGCGATAGACGACGCCGAGGCTCACGGCCGGAACTGACATCCGCAGATCTGGGGCGGCGATCCGAAGATCACAGTTCAGGGCGATCTCGACCGCGCCGCCATGGCAGTGGCCCTGAAGCCTGGCGATCACAGGCGCGGGACACGCACGCAGCGCTGCCGCCGCTTCGCCGATGTGACGGTCTGCCTCGAGGTCGTCGACCGTCCCGGTGAGCCGCGACAGGTCATAACCGGAGGAAAACGCCTCGCTGCCTGCGCCGCGCAGGATGACGGTCGACGCTCGAGTGCCGTCGATCCGAAGGGCGTCGGCAAGCTCGGTCAGGAGCTCGGGGTCGAGCGCGTTCTTACGCTCCGGCCGGTCGATCGTGAGAGTGAGAATCTCGTGCGGTCCCCACTCGCGCCTCAGTGTCTCAGGCAAGTTCGGCCAGGAAAGAATTGATGGAGCCCGCCAGCTCGCGAGGCTTCTCGACCGGAATTGGATGGCCCGCGTCGGGGAAGATCTCGAGCCGGCTGCCCTTGATCCCCGCGGCGATGATCTCCGCCGCCTTGGGCGGGCAGTGCCGGTCCTTGTCCGAGGCGACTATCAGCGTCGGCACGGTGATCCGCCCGAGGTCTGGGTCCAGGGGCGCTTCGTTGAGCGCCGCCATGGCCGCGCACGCGTTGGCGTAGCCGCGTGGGTCGGCCGTCGACTGCCGCCGGATCAGCAGCGCCTCTTCCAGCTCTTGGGGTGACTCGGCGTGCACATCGGCAGTATCGCGGTCGAGCGTCTCTCGAAGCTGCGGATCGCTCCGCTCGACCATGTCCACGCGCCGGCGGTACCAGTCAGCCGGGGTGCGCCCGACGCGACTGGACGTCGCCACGAGAACGAGTCCGCGGACCTCGAGCGGGAAATCGATGGCGAAACGCATCGCAATGGTTCCGCCAAGCGAGAAGCCGGCGATATCCACCTGCTCCAGGTGGACGGCATCCAGGAACTCGAGCAAATCATTGCTCAGCTGACGCAGCGTGCCGTGCGGCGTGCCGAGGGTCGTCTGGCCGTGGCCCCGAAGGTCATACAGAATCACGCGCCGCCGGAGCATCAAATCCGGAATGGTCCGTCGCCATGCCCGGTGGTCGTCCCCGAGACCGTGGATGAGGACAAGCGGGTCGCCGCGCCCGACTTCGGAATAGGCAACCTCCATGTCGTCGAGGCGGACGCTCATCGTTGGGCTGCGAGCTCGCGGAGCGATTTCCGATTGACTTTGCCCGGGCCGGACAGCGGAAGCTCCTCGACGTTGTACACCGCTTCGGGCCACTTGTAGTGGGCCAGCCCTCGCTCGTTCAAAAAGCCGTCTAGCTCGTGCTTGTCCGCCCGGCCGACGACGAATGCAACCGCGACCTCACCAAGCTCCGCGTGCGGACGGCCGACCACGCATGCGTCGACCACGCCGGGGTGCGTGCGCAGGATCGACTCCACCTCGTAGGGATTGATGTTCGTGCCGCCCCTGATGATGATGTCTTTCACCCGGCCGGCGACGTGCAGGTAGCCGGCTTCATCGACGAAGCCCAGGTCGCCCATGTGCACCCAGCCGTCGTCCGAGTGCGGCCCGAACGTCTCTCCCCAGTACCGTTCCTGGACGAGGTCGCCGCGCATGCAGATCTCGCCGTCGACGATCTTCCAGTCGGCACGGTCATGCGGCCGGCCGACGGTGGTCCACCGCGCCGACTGAGGATCGGACGGCCGCGCGACCGCCAGCTGGCCGGCGTCCATCGAGCCGTAGAAGCTCGAGATCGGGATGCCGGTCGAGATCTCCCACCTCTCGGCGATCTCTGGCGGAAGGGGTGCCCCTGCTACTGCGACCGCACGTGCGGCGGGCAGTGAGATGGGGTGAGCGAGTAGGCGGATCACGTTGGTCGGGACACCGACCAACAGGGTCGAGCGTGAGTCACGGGCGACTTCGAGGCAGTGCTCGGCCGTCCATTGCGGCTCGTGGAGCATGACCAGGGCAGCGCCGGCGCGAAGGCAGTACAGGCACATCCCACCGATGCCCTGAGTCAGCGGCGTCATCGGAAGGACCCGATCGTTCTCGCTGACCTCGAGCCGCGTGGTGAAGCCCTCGAAGGTCGCCTGCTTCAGCCGCGCCGAAAGCGACGCGAGCTTGGGCATCCCGGTCGTGCCCGAGGTCAGCGCTATCTCCACGATCCGGCTTGGGTCCGCGGCCGCCGTGGCCGGCGCTGGCAAGCCGTCCGCCGAGGCCGTCGCCAGCTGATCCGCCATCACGGAGTCGATCAGCAGGACCGGGCGCGCCTTCCCGGTGATCCATCGCATCTCGTGCTCGCCGAGACCGAGCGGCAGCGGGAGCAAGACACCGCCGAAGTCGGGGACCGCGAGCTCGAGCGCGACGTACATCCACACGTTCGGCAGCCGAACGCCGACCACGTCGCCCGGCTTCACGCCGCGCGCGCTGAGCAGCGCCTGGAGCCGGCGGACGTGACCCAGGAGCTCGACGAACGTGATCTCGACCCCTTGGTCCCAGATGGCGACGCCCCCGCCACGCCGCTCGGCGTTTGCCTCCAGAAAGCTGACCGGGTCGTATGGCCGGGTCACCGAGTGACCTCAGCGATGCGGTCTGGCGTGAGCGGCAGGACCAGGTCGCCGAGCGAGAGAGCGTCGGCGATCGCATTTGCGATCGCGGCGGTGGCGCCGATCGTGCCTCCCTCGCCGGCGCCTTTCGTGCCCAGCTCGTGCACCGTCGACGGTGTCACCAGGTGTTCGATCTTCACCCCGGGCGACTCGCCGATGCTCGGAATCATGTAGTCGAGGAACGTCCCGCTTCGCAGCTCCCCGTCGGCGCCGTAGGCGACCTCCTCCATCACGGCGGCGCCGAAACCCTGTGCCACTCCGCCTACGACCTGTCCCTCGACGATGGCCGGGTTGATGATCACTCCGCAGTCCTCGGCGACCACGTAGCGAAGTATCTGCACCGCGCCGGTTTCCCGATCGACCTCGACCAGGCAGGCGTGCGTGGCATGAGGGTGTGAGGCCTGCACTGCGTCGTACGTCACCGATACGTCGAGCTTGTGACCGCCGTTTTCCGATTCCTTGGTCGCGGCCAGCTCGGGCAGGGTGGTGATTACGTTCGCGCCGTCGAGAATGATCTGCGAACCGCGGATCGATAGCCGCTCCGCGGGCTGGTCGAGCCGCCACGACGCCGCGTTGAGGATTTCCTCGCGCAGGAGGCCCGCCGCGCGATGGGTGCTCGTCGCCGCGGTCACCGAGCTCCGGCTCATGAAAGACCCCGTTCCGTGCCCGACCGCCTTCGTGTCGGTCTGCTCGACGACCACGCTCCCGACATCGACGCCGAGCTTCGCCGCCGCGACCTGGGCCAGGGTCGTCTGCACGCCCTGGCCGATCGCGGGGCAGGTGGTCTGCAGATGGACACGGCCGTCGCTCTCGAGCCACAACCTCGCTGTGTCGGTGCCGGGGATGTCAGCCATGCCGCGGGCTTCGAAGGTCGCCGAGCCCGCGCCGGTGTATTCGACGTACGAGCCGATGCCGATCCCGACGAGGCGGCCCTCGCGTCGCGCTTCCTCCTGCTCCTTGCGCGCGCCGGCGTAGTCGAATTCCCGTAGGGCCGTGTCGAGGGCGGCGGCGTAGTCGCCCGACTCGTAGGGATGGTTTGTCACGCTGACGTACGGCATCCGCGCCGCCGGCACAAAGTTGACCCGTCGCACCTGCGCCGGATCCAGCCCGAGCCGCGCGGCGACCAGGTCCATGAGGCGCTCGTGCACGAGCACGGCGGTCACCATGCCGACGCCGCGATAGGGGCCTTCGGGGCATTTGTTGGACGCGACAGCGTAGGAGTCGAACTCGTAGTTGCGAATCTCGTACGGCCCCGGAATCAGTCCGGCGGTGCCAAGTGGGTCGAGCAGGGGACCGAACGGCCGGATCCCGTAGGCACCGATGTTCGAGAAGAGCGTGGCTCGCAATGCCAGGACGTGTCCGTCATCGCCCACCGCGGCGCTGAACTTCACGGTCTGGTCTCGCGCGTGGCTCGCGGACATCATGTGCTCCGAGCGCGTTTCGATCCATTTCACCGCGACCCTGGTGTGAATCGCGATCCACGCCAGAAGGATCTCCTCGGGGTACACCTGTGCCTTGATGCCAAACCCTCCGCCGACGTCGGTGGCGACGACGCGCACCTGCGTCTCGTCGATTCCCAGGCATTCGGCTACGGCGGCTGCGACAAGGTGGGGAACCTGGGTCGAGGTCCAGACCACGACACCTCCTTCGTCATCGGGTACGGCCACGACGCCGCGGCACTCGATCGGCGCGGCCGAGACTCGGGGATGCGTCACCTCACCCTCGACGATGAGGCCGGCTTGTTCGAACGCCCCGTCTACGTCGCCGTACGTGCGGTGGGCCAGGTAGAAGAGGTTCTCGGGTACCGCTTCGTGGACGACCGGCGCGCCCTCCGCGAGCGCGTCTTCAAGCGTGACGACAGCCGGAAGGGAATCGATCTCCGGCTGGAGAAGCTCGACTCCGTCAGCAGCCTGATAACGGCTGCCTGCGATGACCGCGGCGATCATCTCGCCTGCGAAACGAACGCGGTCGCCGGCCAGGATCGGCCGCTCCCGTGACACGGCGCCGGGTGTGGTCAGGTGGACGGCAAGCGGTTGGCACGAGCCTTCGAGGTCGGCCGCCGTGAACACGGCGCGGACGCCGGCTGCAGCCCTGGCGGATGAGGTGTCCAGAGCTTTGATCCGGCCGCTCGCCACCGAGCTTCGCAGCAATGCCACGTGCAGGCAGCCGTCGGGCTGCAGGTCATCGGCGAACTGACCCTCACCGCGCACCAGGCGACCGTCCTCGAGTCGCCTCAGCCGCTTGCCGAGAGGGCCGGCGTCAGCCATCGTCATGCAACGTTAAGGTCTTACCTCATCGACGGCATCGCCTCGTTCAACGCTTTGCCACGCGCGGACGCGGAGGAGCGGCTCCTCGCATGTTTCGCTAACCGAACGTGGGCGTCGCGCGTGGCGGGCGGCCGTCCTTACAAGACCTATGCGCAGCTCCTGGCGGCCGCCGAGCTGGCCTGGCGCGACCTGGACGACGCGGCCTGGCTCGAAGCCTTCACCGCGCACCCGCGGATCGGCGAGGCAGGCGGCCATGCTCCGGCGACCTCAGAACGCGAACAAAGCAAGGTCATGGAAGGCGACGGCGACACGCTGGCCACCCTGGCGACCGAGAATCGCGAGTATGAGGCGCGTTTCGGTCATATTTTTCTCATTGCCGCCGCCGGCCGCGGCGCGGGCGAGATCCTGGCCGCCCTCCGCGAGCGCATGGCCAACGACCCTGCTAACGAGCTCCGAGTCGCGGCCGCTGAGCAGCGTAAGATCACGCGGCTTCGATTGGAGAAGCTGCTGAACGCATGAGCATCTCGACCCACGTCCTGGACACGATGCGCGGATTGCCCGCGGCCGGCCTGGCGGTCGCGCTGCACCGGCGCGAGCCTGACGGCGACTGGAAGGAGGTCGGACAGGCAGAGACTGACGCCGACGGCCGTGTGCGCGAACTTTCGGAGGAAGAGCTCGAAGCGGGGGAGTATCGAATCGAGTTCGACACGCGGCCATATTTCGAGCGATCGGGACTCGATCCTTTCTATCCGTCGGTGGCTGTGACGGTGAACTTCGTGGGCGGCCGACTGCACGTGCCGGTGCTCCTCAGCGCATTCGGCTACACCACCTATAAAGGGACATGACGATCGTCCTCGGCGACAACCAGTACGGCAAGGCCGAGACGCACGTCGTTCGTGTCACGAGATCCGGCGCCAAGCACGACATCAAGGACCTCAACGTCAGCGTCGCCCTGGCCGGCGACTTCGCGGACACGCATCAGACCGGCGACAACAGCAAGGTCGTCCCCACCGATACGCAAAAGAACACGGTCTTCGCATTTGCCCGGGATCCGATCGGCGAGATAGAAGACTTCGGCATCCGGCTGGCGCGACATTTCGTGAGTGAGTTCGCTTCGGTCTACAGGGCCCGCGTGCACATCGAGGAGGCGGCCTGGGCGCGGATCAACGTGGGCGGTAAGCCCCACGACCACGCGTTCGTGCAGGGCGGATCGGAGAAGCGCCTGGCCACGGTCACGTGCACGGACGATGGGACCTGGGTTGTCAGCGGCGTCGGCGACATGGTCGTGCTCAAGTCCACCGGCTCCGAGTTCCGCGGTTTCGTCAGGGATCGGTTCACCACCCTGCCCGAGACGGAGGAGCGAATCCTCGCCACCTCAGTCGTCGCGCGCTGGCGATACATCGGCACGGACGTCGACTGGCGTCACTCGTTCGCCGAGGTGCGCCGCCAGCTGCTCGAGACGTTCGCCCTCAAGCACAGCCTGTCCTTGCAGCAGACGCTGTACGCAATGGGTGAAGCGGTGCTCACGACGCGGCCGGAGGTGGCCGAGATCCGGATGTCGATGCCCAACAAGCACCACTTCGTGGTCGACCTGTCGCCGTTCGGCATGGCCAACGAGAACGAGGTCTTCCACGCCGCCGATCGCCCATACGGCCTCATCGAGGGAACCGTGACACGGGACGACGCGCCGGAACCCGGCCTCGCCTGGTGATGGACTTCCTCCAACCGACGACCTGGACCGAGGCGCTCCAGATGAAGGCGGCTCACCCCGAGGCCGTTCCGATCGCCGGGGGCACCGACGTCATGGTGGAAATCAACCTGGACCGCCGGCGGCCAGCCGCGATCATGGACCTCACTCGCATCAAGGGGCTGGCGGAGTGGGAGCGTTTCGACGGGATGCTGCGGATCGGCGCCGGCGTCACGTATACGCGCCTGATCGATGAGCTGGGCGACCGCTTGCCAGGTCTGGCCATGGCCTCGCGCACCGTGGGTTCGCCGCAGATTCGCAATCGCGGCACCGTCGGTGGCAATCTCGGCACCGCATCACCTGCTGGCGATGCGCACCCGCCTCTCCTCGCCACCGACGCGATCGTGGAGCTGGCCTCCACGTCCGGGACGCGGCACGTCGCAATACACGAGTTCTTCACCGGGCCGAAGCGAAACGCGATGCGGAAGGACGAGCTGATAGCCGCGTTTCTGGTCCATCCGGCGACTGGGCCGCAGCAGTTTTCCAAAGTCGGCACACGCAATGCGATGGTGATCGCGGTGTGCTCGTTCGCGGTTTCCCTGGACCCGACCCATCGAAGCGTCGGCACCGGGATCGGCTCCGCTGGACCGACCCCGCTGCGAGCCCCGCGAGCTGAGCACTTCATCGAGGATGTGCTGCTCGACGAGGACCTCTGGAATCGCAAGGCCGAGGTCAGTGCGTCGGCGCTGAAGCGCTTCGGCGACCTCGTCGCCCGGGCCGCGAAGCCCATCGACGACGTGCGTGGCACCGCCGCCTATCGCCGGCACGCCCTCGCCGTCCTGGCGCGCCGCTGCATGACGTGGGCCTGGAACGACTACCGATTGGCCGCATGAGGGTCAGCACCACCGTGAATGGCACACCCCATGTGGCCGACGACGTTTGGGAGGGCGAGAGCCTTCTTTACCTTCTGCGCGAGCGCTTCAGCCTGTTCGGCTCGAAGAACGCCTGCGAGCAAGGCGAGTGCGGTTCGTGCTCTGTCTACCTCGACGGAACGCTCGTCTGCGCCTGCCTTGTGCCCGGCGGCCAGGCGAACGGGCGAGAGATCGTGACGATCGAGGGCCTAGATGGCGCGAAGGTGCAGCAGGCGTTCGTCGAGGCGGGTGCGGTGCAGTGCGGCTTTTGCACTCCAGGACTCGTGGTCGCGGCGCATGACCTGCTGAAACGGATCCCCAACCCCACCGACGCTCAGATCCGCGAAGCCCTTGCCGGCAATATCTGCCGCTGCACCGGCTACGCCAAGATCATCGACGCGGTCAGGTTGGCCGCGGGATCGGCATGAGGATCGGCGAGAGCGTCCTCAGACCGGATGGCCCCGCCAAGGCGCGCGGTGAATTCGTCTATTCGTCCGACCTGAGGGTCGAGGGAATGCTCTGGGGTTCGACAGTGCGCAGCCCGCACCCGTACGCGCGGATTCTGTCCATCGACGCGGCGGAGGCTCGGGCGATGCCCGGTGTCGAGGCCGTGCTGACTCACGAGGACGTGCCCGGCCGCAACCTCTACGGCCTCGAGATCGAGGACCAGCCGGTGCTCGCCTCGGAGGTCGTGCGCTACTGGGGCGAGGCCGTCGCGCTTGTGGCGGCCGAGCACCCGGAGCAGGCGCGCCGAGCCGCCGCGAAGGTGCGGATCGAGTATGAGGTTCTCCAACCGGTCACCGACCCGGACTACGCGCTCACTGCTGACGCACCTCGACTTCATCCCAACGGCAACATCACGCGGAGGGTAAAGATCCGCCGCGGTCGAGCAGACCCGCGAGCCGACGTCGTTGTGAGGGGCGAGTACGAGATCGGGATGCAGGACCAGGCCCCGCTGGGCCCCGAGTCTGGCCTGGCGATTCCCGACGGGGAGGGCGGAGTCGACCTCCACATCGCGACGCAGTGGCTGCATATCGACCAGAAGCAGCTTGCCGGCGTGCTCGGGCTGCCTCCCGAGAAGGTTCACCTCACTATGTCGGGCATCGGAGGCGCCTTCGGTGCGCGCGAAGACCTTTCGATGCAGGCCCACGCATGCATGCTGGCCCTCAGGACAGGCCGCCCGGTCAAGATCTCCTATTCCCGGACCGAGTCGTTTGTCGGCCACGTTCATCGCCATCCGGGTCGCCTCATCTACGAGCACGGCGCAAATCGCGACGGACGCATCGTCTACGTGAAGGCCCGAATCCTCCTCGACGGCGGGGCGTATGCGTCGAGCTCGACTGCCGTGATCGCCAACGCCTCTTGCTTCGCAGCCGGTCCGTACCGGTGCCCGAACGCGAACATCGACGGCATCGTCGTCTACACGAACAACCCGCCGTGCGGCGCGATGCGCGGCTTCGGCTCGGTCCAGAACTGCTATGCGCACGAAGCGCAGATGGACAAGCTGGCCGAGGCGCTGGGGTTGGACCCGGTGGAGCTGCGCATGCGCAACGCCCTGGAAACAGGCGACGAAATGATCACAGGCCAGGTAATCGACGGCCCCGTCCCAGTGGCCGAACTGCTTCGGCGAGTCAAGGCGATGCCCAGCCCCTCTCCCCTCAGGGGAGAGGGTGATGGAGAGGGGCGTGAACAGGACCTGACCGCAATGCCCGGCGGAGTGTCGAACACCACTCACGGCGAAGGCGTGAAGCGCGGCATCGGCTACGCCGTCGGCTTCAAGAACATCGGCTACTCGGAAGGCTTCGACGACTACTCGACGGCGCGGGTGAGGCTTTCGGTCGTGGACGGCCGGCCCCGCGTCGAGGTCCACAGCGCGGCGGCCGAGGTGGGCCAGGGCCTGGTCACCGTCCAGGCCCAGATCGCGGCAACCGAGCTGGGCGTCAGCGACGTGGTGGTGCTCGAGGCGGACACGCGGGTGGGGTCCGCGGGCTCTTCCTCCGCGTCACGCCAGACGTACATCACGGGTGGGGCGGTCAAGGCCGCCTCCGAAGCGGTGCGCGAGCGTGTGCTCGAGCTCGCGCAGTCTGAGCTGCACCTGGCGAGCGGCTTGCGAATCGAAAACGACGCCGTGGTCGACGCGGGCGGCAACCAGGTCGTGGCTCTGGCCACGCTGCTGGGCGACGCGGTGATCGAGGAGACGCGGGAGTTCCGGCCGCGGCGCACGCACCACCTCGATCCCGAGACAGGCCAGGCCAACGCGCACATGCAGTACGCGTTCGCTGCGCACCGCGCCGTCGTCGACGTGGACACCGAGCTCGGCCTGGTCAAGGTCGTCGAGCTCGCGACGGCCCAGGACGTCGGCAAAGCGATCAACCCGCTCGCGGTGCAGGGTCAGCTCGAAGGCGGAGCGGCCCAGGGCCTCGGCCTGGCCGTGATGGAGGAGATCCAGGTCAAGGACGGTGTCATCCGCAACGCCTCGTTCACCGACTACCTGCTGCCGACCATCCTCGACATGCCTCCGGTGCGGATGGACATCCTGGAGCTAGGCGACCCCGGCTCGCCTTACGGCCTGAAGGGGGTGGGGGAGCCCCCGACGATCTCCTCCGGCCCGGCCATCGTGGCCGCGATCCGCGCGGCCACCGGCCGCGAGATCACGCGGGTGCCGGTCCGTCCGCACGACCTGACGCTTTGACGACCCTGCTGGTCCGGGCTGGGCTCGTCTACACCGGCGCCGGCGACGAGATCGAGAACGGCTGGATCCTGGCGCGCGACGGCATGATCGCCGAGGTCGGCGCTGGCCCGCCGCCGGCCGCCGACGAGGTAATCGACGAGCGCAATTGCGTCGCCATGCCCGGCCTCGTCAACGCGCACGACCACATGTATCAGTGGGCGACGCGCGGCTACGTGCCGGACGGAACCTTGTTCGAGTGGCTGCGCGCCCTCTACCCGGTCTGGGCGCGCATCGACGCCGACACGGTGCGGGTCGCGGCCCGCGCAGCGATGGCGCGCCTGCTGCTGTCCGGATGCACGCTCTCGACCGACCATCACTATGTCTTTCCGCACAACCGGCCGGGAATCTTCCAGGCGCTCGTCGAGGTCGCGCAGGAGCTGGGTCTGCGCGTCCATCCGTGCCGAGGATCCATGTCGCTCGGCGAGTCGCAAGGCGGCCTGCCGCCCGACTCTGTGGTCGAGAAGGAGGAGGCGATCCTCGTCCACACCGAGGCGATGATCAACCGGTACCACGACCCCAAACCAGGCGCGATGACCCAGGTCGTCGTAGCGCCATGCTCGCCTTTCTCGGTTACGCCGGAGCTCATGCGCGACTCTGCGGCGCTCGCCCGCAAGCACGGCGTTCGCCTGCACACGCACATGGCCGAGACGCTGGATGAAGAGCGGTTCTGTCTCGAGAAATTCAGCCGCCGGCCTTTCGAGCTGATGGAAGACCTCGGCTGGACGGGGGATGACGTGTGGTTCGCGCACGGCATCCACCTCAACGATGCGGAGGTCGAACGCATCGCCTCGGTCAAGACGGGGATCGCGCACTGTCCGTCGAGCAACATGCGGCTGGGCGCCGGCATGTGCAGGGTGGAGGACCTTGTCCGCGCGGGGGCCCGGGTTGGGCTGGGCGTCGATGGCTCGGCCAGCAACGAGGATGCGAACATCGCGATGGAGGCCCACCAGGCCCTCTTGCTGGCTCGCGTCCATGCCATGTCGCCCAAGGCGCTCGACGCTCGTGGCGCGTTGCGGCTTGCGACGCGCGGCGGCGCGGAGTGTCTAGGACGGGACGATTGCGGTGCGCTCGAGCCAGGCAAATGCGCGGACGTCGCGTGCTTCCGAGTCGACGACCTGGCCCACGCGGGAATCAAGGACCTGGTCGCCGCCGTGGTTCTCGCGCCGCCGTCGCGAGCCCAGACCGTGATCGTGAACGGGAGGGTGGTCGTGCGTGGGGGACGCTTGCTGACCGGCGACGAAGATCAGATCGCCCGCGAGATAGCAGCCACGAGCGAACGCCTGGCCGGATGACGGAATTGTCTTCCCCACTGTGTGGGGAAGTACCCGGCGAAGCCGGGGGATGGGGCTGCAGCGAGCCCCTCCGTCGGCTCCGCCGACACCTCCCCATGAATGGGGAGGAGCCTATTTCTCACTTCTCTTTCCCGCTAGCGGGGGAGTACCCGGCGAAGCCGGGGGATGGGGCTGCAGCGAGCCCCTCCGTCGGCTCCGCCGACACCTCCCCATGAATGGGGAGGAGCCTATTTCTCACTTGTCTTTCCCGCTAGCGGGGAAGTACCCGGCGAAGCCGGGGGATGGGGCTGCAGCGAGCCCCTCCGTCGGCTCCGCCGACACCTCCCCATGAATGGGGAGGAGCCTATTTCTCACTTGTCTTCCCCGCTTGCGGGGATGTACCCAGCGAAGCCGGGGGATGGGGCTGCAGCGAGCCCCTCCGTCGGCTCCGCCGACACCTCCCCATGAATGGGGAGGAGCCTATTTCTCACTTCTCTTTCCCGCTAGCGGGGAAGTACCCGGCGAAGCCGGGGGATGGGGCTGCAGCGAGCCCCTCCGTCGGCTCCGCCGACACCTCCCCATGAATGGGGAGGAGCCCCTCCGTCGGCTCCGCCGACACCTCCCGATGAATGGGGAGGAGCCCCTCCGTCGGCTCCGCCGACACCTCCCCATGAATGGGGAGGAGCTCCTCCGTCGGCTCCGCCGACACCTCCCCATGAATGGGGAGGAGCCTATTTCTCTGGTCGGACGAACTGACCTTGACCTGGTTTGTGGCCCCGGACCAGCGTCCTGATCGTGCGGCCGCGAATCTTCTGGCCCTCGTGGACGCTGAACGGGTTGCGGTACAGCAGGTCCTCGCGCCGGACCACATCCTCATGGTTGAGGTCGACGATCCACAGATCGGCGTCGGACCCCGGCGCGATGTCGCCTTTGCGCTCGAGCCCGAAGCGCTTCGCTACGTTGGTCGCGGTCAGAGCCGCGACCAGGGGCAGCTCGAGGCGACGATCCGCCAGCAGCAGCTGCCGCGTCGACTGACAGCCAGAGATGCCGCCCCAGATCTTCCGGAAGTCATCGCCCCGCTTCAGGTCGAGCGTGCTGGGCGAGTGATCCGACACCACCATCTGCAGGCCGCCATATAGGGTCGGCATAAGGGCAGCTTTGTCGCGAAACGGCGGAGCACATTTGCCGAGGCCGCCCAATCGCTCCAGGTCGTCCGCCCCGTACAGCAGGTAATGCGGGCACGTCTCGCCGGTGACGTCAGCCCCACTCTCTCGGTGCGCGTGGATGAACGCCGCGCTCGCGAGAATGCTGACGTGAACGATGTGGAGCCTGCAGCCGGCCTCCTGCGCCCACCCGATCGCGTCATGGATCGCCGACAGCTCCGCCTGCCACGGTCGCGATGCGAGGAAATCGCGCGCGGTCGGGCCCTTCGGTTCCAGGAGCATGCCGGGATCTTCGGCGTGCACCAGGAGGATTGAATCGAGCTCGGCAATGTGCTTCATGCCTTCGCGCAGAGTTCGTTCGTCGCAGGCCGGAAATTCGTCGATGCCGCTCGGACACATGAAGGCCTTGAATCCCATCACGCCGCGCTCGACGAGCCCCTCGAGCTGATCCAGGTTGCCCGGCACCAGGCCGCCCCAGAAACCGAAGTCGACCTTTGACGAGCGGCGTGCCGCTACCAGCTTCAGGTCGAACGCATCGACGGTCGTGGTCACCGGCAGGTTGTTGAGGGGCATGTCGATGAACGCTGTGTAACCTCCCGCGGCCAGGGCTGCCGAACCATGGGCGATGTCTTCCCACTCAGTCCGGCCGGGTTCATTGAAGTGGACGTGCGAGTCGATCCCGCCCGGAAAGATGTGCAGACCGGTCGCATCGACCTCTTCGCCGTCTTCGTCGAGGTTCAGTCCGATTGCCGTGATCACGTCGGCGGCTATCGCGATGTCGGCTTTGTCGACCCCCCGAGGAGTCACGATCGTGCCGCCGCGAACGATCACTGTTCCGCGAGGAGCTCCAGGAAGCGGCTGAGCACGTCCAGGGCGACGGCCACGTCCTCGGTGGTCACCGACTCCGCCGGGTTGTGGCTCACGCCGCCCTTGCACCGGACGAACAGCATCCCCACATCGCTGAGCGACGACATCACGACCGCGTCATGCCCCGCGCCGCTGGTCAGCTGGATCGGCTGGACCTGACACTCCTCCACCGCCTGAGTGAGGAGAGACACCAGCCGCGGCGCGCACACGATCGCGGGGTTTTGCGCCACGGTCCGGATCTCGATCGACAGCTTTCGCCGCCGGGCGATGTCCTGCGCGCGAGACGCCAACCGAACCGAGACCTCGGTCCGAATCCTATCGTCGGCGTGGCGGATGTCCAGGCTCATCATCGCGCGCGCGGGGATGACATTAGAAACCCCCGGATGCGTTTCGAGCTTGCCCACGGTCGCGACAAGACCTTCCTGGGTCGTCGCCGCGGCCTCGACCGCCAGCACGAACTCCGCCGCCCCTATGAGCGCGTCGCGGCGACGATCCATTGGCACGGTGCCGGCGTGCCCGGCCACCCCCGTGAACTCGACCTCGAAGCGGCCCTGACCCGCGATCGCCGAGACGACTCCGACCGGAAGGCCTCGAGCCTCGAGCACCGGGCCCTGCTCGATATGCACCTCGCAGTAGCCGAGCAGGTCACCGCCCTGCCATCGATCCTCCCGGATTCGATCGGGGTCTCCGCCGAACGTTCGGATCGCATCCGACATCGTGATGCCTGCCGAATCCACTCGTTCGAGGTCGCGCCATTCGAAAGGCCCCGCCACGGCACGGCTGCCCAGATAGGTCGAGCCGTAGCGCAGGCCTTCTTCGTCGGCGAAGGCCAGCACCTCGATCGCAAACGGAAGCCGGCGGTGGGCGTCGCGCAGCCGCTGCACGGCGGCGATGGCGACGATCACGCCGAGCGGCCCGTCGTACTTACCGGCGTCGCGCACCGAATCGAGATGCGAGCCAAGGAGCAGCGTGGCCTCGCCGGCGCCGGCGTAGCGGCCGCGGAGGTTGCCGATGTTATCCCGCATCACCGTCATGCCGGCTTCGGCCATCCAGTCGGTGACCAGCGCCTGAGCGCGCCTCATCGCGTCGGAGGCGAATGGCCGGGTGATGGCGCCGGGCTCTTCGGTGCACTCGGCGAGGTAGTGGCAGCGCTCGATGACGATTCGCGGCAGTGTCACGCCGGCTCGGTGAATGTGATCTCCTGCGCGCCTTTCCGAAGCACGAGCTCGCCAAGCTCCTTCAGCTGCTCATTGCCCTCGTAGATCGTCGCGAAGTGGTTGCCGGCAAGCTGGCCCATCCTGCTGGCGAAAAGTGTGGCGCCGTAGGGAAACAGGATCTCGGTCTCCGAGATCCCGCCTGGATAGAGCAGGAGCTCGCCCGGCGCCGGGTGGCTGGTGTGGTTCTCGTAACCCAGGCCGAGGTCCAGGTCGCCGAGGGGAATCCACGCCGCCTCGCCGCTCCACCGGGCCTGGATCAGCTGGGTCTTGAGCGGCAGCATCAACCGGAATTTCTGGCAAGACTGCGGCGCGCGTTGGGTCTCGAGGCGCGCCCGAAAGCGCAGCCCCGAGACCAGTATCTCGATGTCTATGCTCGCGTACCCATAGCAGCTTTCGGCGCCGGCTGGCTTCGGGTCATCATGTTGAACGCGTAATACAGGGCGCCCGTGACGATGAAGCCGACGATGAAGGTGATGTCGCCGATCTGCGGATTGTTGTTTGCGAGGGGTCCCGTGTACACGGAGTACACGTTTGCGAAGAGGCCGACCGACACGACGAGGCCGATCGCCATCGCGGCGACGCCCTGCCAGCGCCGATATTTGGCGTCGTAGAACATCGACTCGTCGCCGTAATCGCCCTTGCGCATCCAGTAGTCGACAAAGACCACGGCAAGCCATGGGGCGATCCAGTAGCTGATGAGCAGCAGGAAATACTCGTACTTGCTGCCCGGCCCGACGTTGGCCTGGCCGAAGGTGCCGATGAGGTACCCGAGGACGCCCGCCCCGACGGCCAGCACCGCGCGCCTCTGGCGGAGGGTCATGCCCATCTCACGAATGCCGACCGCGACCAGCGACATCGTGCCGCTGTAGATGTTGATCGCGTTCGCTGCGACTGCTCCGACCGCGATGCAGAGCAGCGTCAGGTAGTAGAGGAAGTCCGGCATGGCTTGCTTGAGCTGGACCGTGGGAATGTCGGTCGGGCCCCACTTGGTGCCGGACACGGTTGCAAGGGCCGCCCCGGCGAGCTCGAGGACCACGCAGGAAACGAAGACTCCCATTCCCGCCCAGAAACCGACCATCGTTCGATTGGTCGTCGGTGGGTGGTAACGCGTGTAATCCGCCGCGTATGGGTTCCATCCGGCCGCGTAGCCGAATGTCGCCGTGAACAAGAGCGTGAAGGCGCCGAAGTGGCCGATCGCACCCGGGTTGGCGGCGACTCCGAAGTTCGCCTTGCTGAAGATGGCGATGACCGCAAGGGCGAACACGATGCCGAGAAGCGGCAGCGACCAGCGCTCGAAAAAGTGGATGAAGTTGTGCCCCAGGGTTGCGATGGCGACCTGAGCCACGACGATGATCAGGAAGGTCAGCCAGAACGGGAGTGTCAGGTTGGCCAGGCCGCCGAGCGCCTGGAGGGCAAAGGCGCCGCTGACGCTGTTCACGATGAACCAGCCGATTGAGCCTGTGAACGCGTTCAGGCCGGCCGGCAGGATGTTGCCGAGGAAGCCGAATGCGCCCCGGCTTTCGACCATCATCGGGACCCCGAACTTCGGTCCCCATGACGACAGGACGGCGTGGGTCAGCGAACCGAGCGCGGTGCCGACGACGATGGCGACCGCCGTCTCCCAGAAGCTGAGTCCGAAAACTGCGATCCCCAGCACGCCCACGTAGACGGTCGCGAACTCGAGGTTGGGTGACAGCCACGTCCAGAAGAGCTGGATGGGGTTGCCGTGCCGCTCTTTGAGAGAGATGTACTCGACGCCGCCCGGCTCGATGGTGGCGACCCTTTCCCCGTAGTCGCCCTCACGAATGGGAACGTGCTGCTCGACGTCATGCGCCGACTGCATAGGCTTCCTCCCCTACTAAAACCGCCAGTCGAATTACGTCGGAAGTTTAAGGCCGTGTTAGGTTTCCGTCGATGCTGGATTTGCTCCTCAAAGGCGCCCGCCTGCCAGGTGAGCTCGAGACGCGCGACATCGGCATCAAAGGCGGCCTCATCAGCGAGCTCGAGCCCGAGGCGCACCACGCGATCGATCTGGCCGGCGCGCTGGTCACCCCGGCCCTGGTTGAGCCGCATATCCACCTGGACGCCGTGCTGACCGAAGGCGAGCCCCGCCACAACGACACAGGCTCCCTTTTCGAGGGCATCGCGATCTGGGCGGAGCGCTTGAAGACCTTGACCGTGGAGGACGTGAAGCAGCGCGCCCGCACAGTGCTCCGCTGGCAGCTGGCCAACGGCGTTCAGTTCGTGCGCAGCCACGTGGACGTTTGCGACCCCGAGCTGCGAGCGGTCCGCGCCATGGTCGAGCTCCGCCAGGAGATCGGCGACCAGATCACCCTCCAGCTGGTCGCCTTCCCCCAGCAGGGCATCCTCTCCTTCGACGGCGGCCAGGACCTGATGCGGCGTGCGGTCGACCTGGGGGTAGACGTTGTCGGCGCCATCCCGCATTTCGAGCTGACCCGGGAGTACGGGGAGCTTTCGATCAAATTTGCCTTCGACCTCGCCGCCAACAAGGGGCTGCGGGTCGACATCCACTGCGACGAGACCGATGACGACCAATCTCGCTTCGTCGAGGTGATGGCCGCGGAGACGATCCGGCTCGGCATGGGCGGACGGGTCACCGCCAGCCACACCACCGCGATGCACTCGTACAACAACGCCTACGCCTACAAGCTGATCAACAACCTCAAGCGCGCCCAGATGCACATGGTCACCAACCCGCTCGACAACTCAACCTTGCAGGGCCGCTTCGACTCCTACCCGATTCGGCGTGGCCACACGCGGGTCAAGGAGCTGCTGGCGGCGGGCATCAACGTGTGCATCGGCCATGACTCGGTGATGGACCCGTGGTACCCGCTGGGTTACGGCGACCCGCTGCAGTCCGCCTTCGTATTTGCTCATTACGGCCAGATGTCAGGCCACGGCCAGCTCCGGACCCTCATGGACATGATCACGTGGAACCCGGCGAGCGCGCTCGGCCTGGAGAAGTACGGGTTGCTGCCCGGCTGCCGCGCCGACCTCTGCGCATTCGCCGCACCCAGCGAGATGGACGCCATCCGTCTGATTGCGCCGCGCAAGCTCGTGCTGCGGGGGGGCAAGATCGTGGCGCGCACCGAACCCGAGCGGACGACGGTGATGTGGGACGACCACGAGGAGCTGGTCGACTTCCTCCGCCCGGCCCCCAAGCCACTGCCGCCACTCTGATTACACACCGCTGACGCCAGCGAGGCGCAAAAACCATCATCGACACGCCCCGTTGGATACAACGAGGCGAGATCCCTTCTAGCTCAGGTCTTCCCCGCTTGCGGGGAAGTACCGCCGAAGGCGGGGATGGGGCCGCCGGAACTAGCTCAGAGCGTAGATTCCGGGCAGCTCCCTGTACAGCCCGGCGTAATCCAGGCCGTAGCCGATCACGAACCGGTCCGGGATGACGAATCCGGTGAAGTCGATCTGGACCGTGATCTCGCGCCGCGCCGGCCGGTCGAGGAGAGCCGCCACCCGCAGCGAGGCAGGCTTCATCCGGCGAAACCGCTTCAGGATCGTGTCTATCGTCCGGCCCGAGTCCACGATGTCTTCCACCAGGAGCACGTGGCGGCCCTCTAACGCGCCCTCCACCATGTGGGCGATCTTCACCCGGCCGCTGGAATTGGTCCCGCCCCCATAGCTCGCGGCGCGCACGAACTCGAGCTCGGCTGGGATCGATAGGCTGCGCAGCAGGTCGGCGGCAAAGACAGTCGCGCCCTTGAGGATCGCGACGATGACGAGCGGCGTGTCGATGTTCGCGTACACCTCTGAGATGTCACGGCCGAGCTGGCGCACGCGCCTGGAGATGCGCTCCGACGAGATCATCGCCCGGCCCGGCGCCCGGCTCGACCCGCGGGAACGATGAGCCGGCCTGGGCGTCGACGCCAATGCGTCAGGCATTCAATGAGAGTCTAGTGTTGGCGACATGCGCAAGGTCTATCGCGGCAAGGACATCGAGGTGAGCTTCGACCTCGACATCTGCATTCATATCGGGGAGTGCCTGCGCGGCGACCCGAAGGCATTCAAGCTCGATCGGCGGCCATGGGCTCTTCCAGACGCCGGCGAGGCGGACGTGGTGGCGAAGGTGGTCGAGCTGTGCCCGAGCGGCGCGCTGCTCTACCGCCGGCTGGACGGAGCTCCGCAGGAGGAGACCGGCGCCACGACGAAGGTGACGCCGATGCGCGACGGGCCACTTCTCGTCAGCGGCACGATCAAGGTCCAGCACGAGGACGGGACGGTCGAGACCCTGCCGCGGGCGACGCTGTGCCGCTGCGGCGAGTCCAGGCACAAGCCGTTCTGCGACAACCAGCACCTGGCGATCGGTTTCCGCGCGCCTGGGGTGCCGTTCAAGATTCACCTCAGCCCGGTCCGCCTGCGACTCGACCAACCGATGGCCAAGGCCGCTGACCCCCGCCGCCTCGACTGATGTCAGAGCACGAACGTCGAGCGATCAACCGCTGGGCGTCAAGGGCCTGATGCGCTACAGTCGCCGCCTGTTCAAGATCAGACGATTCCCCGAGCGAAGCATGCTCGACCCGATGCTGGCCGCGGCTGGATTGCAAGTCCTGTCGCAAAAGCGCGTCCCGAGGATTGGCGCCCAGGTCCCTGTGCTCGTCATCGGCCGGCCTTCGTGATCGATTCGCTGCGCGCGACACTGCGCGCCGGGACACTCGCAGAGGAGCTGCTCAAGCCTGGCCGTGAGGTCGTGCTGCGGTCGGGAGATCGCAAGCTCGACCGCGACGAGCTGCGAAGCAACGCCGAGCAGGTAGCCGGCGGCCTCCACGGTCTCGGGCTCAGGGTCGGGGATCGAGTCGCGCTGTATGCCGCGAACTCCCTCGACTGGGTGACCGCATACCTCGGCATCCAGCGGGCCGGCGCCGTCGCCGTGATGATGAACCCCGACTACCACGCCGCCGAGGCCGAGCACATCCTTCAGGACTCCGAGCCGGCCATCGTGATCGCCGACCGCACGCGCGCCGCTATCGTCGAGAAGCTCGGCGTTCGCCCAATTGGGCTCGAGGAGCTACCCAGGAGCGCGAAACCGCCGCTGCCCCCGCTCACTCCGGAAAGCCCGGCCGCGATCCTGTATACGTCGGGCACGACCGGCCGCCCGAAAGGCGCAGTGCTGGACCAGGGCAACTTCCTGGCCCAGGGTCGCGGCGCTCTCGATGTGTGGCGCTGGACCTCGAAGGACGTGCTCGTCCACGCCCTACCGCTTTTTCATCTGCACGGACTGGGCATGGGTCTGCATGGGACGCTGCTCAGCGGCGGCAGCGCGACGCTCGTCCCTTTCACGCCCGCGGCGGTCGTGTCGGAGCTGACGCGCGATGATTCCGATCGCGGCACCATGTTCTTCGGCGTGCCGTCGATGTATCAGCGCCTCTGCGACTGGCTCGAAGCGAACCCGTCTGATCTGTCTCACGTCCGCCTCTTCGTGTGCGGTTCTGCCCCGCTGCCACCGGCGCTGTTTGCGCGCTGCGAGCACTTGCTCGGCCAGCCGCCCGTCGAGAGATACGGCATCACCGAAGGCGGCATCGTCGTGACCAATCCCTACGACGGTCCTCGCCAGGCTGGCCGTGTGGGCTACGCCTTTCCCGGAGTCGAGGTCAGGCTCGGCGATCTCGACGAGGTGCTGCTCAAGGGCGGGCAGGTTTTCCAGGGCTACTGGCGCAATCCGCAGGCAACCGTGGAGGCATTCACGCCGGATGGCTTCTTTCGCACGGGGGACGTGGGCGAGATCGCGGAGGACGGCACGCTCGCCATCCGCGGCAGGCTGAAAGAGCTGATCATCACCGGTGGCTTCAACGTTTATCCACGCGAGGTCGAGCTGGTGCTCGAGGTCCACCCGGCGGTGCAGGAGGTCGCGGTTGCGGGAATGCCCAGCGACAAATGGGGCGAAGAGGTCACCGCGTTCGTCGTGCCGTCCACCGCTGCCCCTCTTGTGGAGAGCGAGCTGATCGAATTCGCCCACGAGCACCTGGCCGCCTACAAGTGCCCAAAGCGAGTCGTCATCGTGGAAGCGCTGCCACGCAACGCGATGGGCAAGGTTCAGCGCTCGCTGCTCGTGAAATGAGATACCTCGACCTCACCCAGGACTTCTCGCTGCACACGCCGGCCTTCGCCGGCTATCCCGGCCCCGCGATCCGCTGGATCAAGCACCTTGCGTTCGACCGGGCGGGCGGCCAGGAGATCACGATGACGCTCCATGTCAGCACGCATCTCGACGCGCCGGCGCACTTCATGACCGGTGGCAAGTTCATCGGCGACCTGCCGCTCGATTTTCTGGTCGGCCCCGCGTGCGTTGTCGACCTGCAGCGATACGGCATCGGCGACTATGACGTCTACGGGCCTGAGCACTTCGAACGTTGGGAGAAGGACACCAGGCTGAAGATCGAGCACGGCGACATCCTCATCATTCGCACGGGCTATCACCGCTACTACCCGGAGAACTGGACGGACCGCTCGCGCGTCGACGAGACGAAGTACTTCATCCGTCACCCTGGACCGACGCGCGAGTTTGCGGAGTGGGTGCTGAAGCGCGGCGTGCGCTGGATCGCGGTCGACGTGGGCAGCGCCGACCATCCCATGAACACGGTCATTCGTCGCATCCGCGCCGACGAGGCCGAGGAGGCGGAGAGAAAGCTCGGCCGCAGCCTGGATGAGATCTTCCCCAAGGCGGACTACCAGATCATGCACACGCTGCTCTTTCCACACGACGTCATCCACATCGAGAACCTCGGCGGACAGCTCGACGAGGTGCTCGACCGGAAGATTCAGTTTGGCTGCTTCCCCTGGCGCTTCCAGGGCGGCGAGGCCGCGCTCTGTCGGGCCGTCGCCATGGTCGATTGAAACCGCCGCCGTTCGAATATCACGCGCCGACCTCGGTCAACGAGGTATGCGCGCTGCTCGGCTCGCTCGACGATCCTAAGATCCTGGCCGGCGGGCAGTCGCTCATCCCGCTGCTCAACTTCCGGCTCGCGCGTCCGCGCCACCTGGTCGACATCAATCGGGTCGAGGGTCTCGACCGCATCTACGAGCGAGATGGCGGGATCGCCGTGCAGGCGCTCGTGCGCCAGTCGGTCATCGAGGATTCGGAGCTCGTGGCTCGCGTGTGCCCGCTGCTGAGCGACGCTGTGCGCCTGGTCGCGCATCGCGTCATCCGCAACCGGGGCACGGTCTGCGGCAGCATCGCCCACGCCGACCCGGCGTCGGAGCTGCCTGCAGTCCTGCTGGCACTTGGCGGGAGCGTGGTCGCGCATTCCGCGCGCAGCCAACGAGTGATTCCAGCCGGTGAACTTTTCGCGGGGATGTTCGAGACGTCCCTGGAGCCACAAGAGCTTCTGGCTGAGGCGTGGTTCCCGGCATTTGCCGGGAAGCACGCGATCTTCGAGGAATCGCGACGGCACGGGGATTTCGCGCTCGCCGGCGTCGTGCGCGCCGACAAGGAGCTGGCGTTGTTCGGCGTGGCATCGACTCCGGTCCTGGCCGATCCACACGATCCCACCCGCGGCCTGGAGCCCAGCGGCGACATCGAGGCGTCGCCTGAGTTCCGCCTCCACCTCGTGAAAGTCTTGACCGAAAGGGCTTTCGCGGCATGAGGGTCAACGGAGTCGCGCATCCGCCGCCCCAAGATCCGCGCCGGCTGCTCTCCGACCATCTCCGCCACGACCTCGGCCTGACGGGCACTCATGTCGGCTGTGAGCACGGCGTGTGCGGCTGCTGCACGGTCCTGCTCGACGGCGCCGCTGTGCGCTCGTGCCTCATGCTCGCGGTCCAGGCCGAGGGTCATGAGGTGACGACTGTGGAGGGCCTCGCCCGTGACGACGGGCCTCTTCACGCCGTGCAGCAGGCGTTCCACGAATGCCACGGCTTGCAGTGCGGCTTCTGCACGCCCGGTTTCGTGATGTCGGTGGTCGGCCTTCTCGCGCAGCATCCCAATCCCACAGCGCAGGAGATAGAAGAAGGCATCGCCGGCAACCTTTGCCGGTGCACGGGCTACGCGTCGATCCGGCGAGCGGTGGCCCGCGCGGCAGAGCTTTCCGCCCAATGACCACCCGATGGTTTGGCGCGCCGGTGCAGCGCGTGGAAGACGACCGCCTGCTGCGCGGCCACGGCCGCTTCACCGACGACATCGACGGGGGAGCTCTCGAGTGCTGCTTCGTCCGCTCGCCCTACGCCCACGCGCGGATCACTTCGATCGACGTCGCCGCGGCGCGCGAGGTGCGAGGCGTCGTCGCCGTCTACACGGCGGCCGACCTTCCATTCGGAGGAGTCGACCTTCCGCTCCTGATCCCGCATCCGAACCTGACCCACGGGCGCACGCAGCGCTGTCTCGCCTCCGAGGTCGTGCGCTACGCGGGTGAAGCGGTGGCATTCGTCGTCGCGGAGAGCCGCTACGTCGCGGAGGACGCAGCTGAGCTGGTCCACGTGGAGTACGAGGCCTTGCCGGTGGTGATCACGCCTGAAGCCGCGGCGCGAGCCGAAAACCTCGTACATGACGACGTGCCGGGCAACGTCGCCGCGGAGATGCTGCAGGAGGTCGGCGACGTCGCCGCGGCGCTGGCCGTCGCCCCGCATCGCAAGACCCTCCACTTCCGGTACGAGCGCGGCGCGGCGAGCCCGATGGAGGGCCGAGCTGTTTGGGCGCGCTGGTCGGAAGCCGAGCGCAAGCTGACCGTTTACGACTCGACGCAGTCCCCCACGTCGATCCGCGGCGGCCTCGCCGTGCTGTTCGGCCTTCCCGAGTCGAGCGTCGAGGTGATCGCACCCGACGTGGGCGGCGGGTTCGGACCGAAGATCATGCTTTTCTATCCCGACGAGCTGCTCGTTCCATTCGCGGCGATGCAGCTCGGCCGTCCGGTCAAATGGACTGAGGACCGGCAGGAGCACTTCACTGCGGTCAACCAGGAGCGCGGCCAGGTGCACGAGGTCGAGGTCGGCTTCGACGACGAGGGCCGCGTGCTGGCCCTGGGCGACGACTTCATTCACGACGGCGGCGCGTACACGCCGTACGGGATCATCTTGCCGATCATCACGGCGGCGCAGGTGCCGGGGCCGTATCGAATCCCGAGCTATCGCGTCCGCTTTCGCGACGTGTACACCAATGCGACTCCGACCTCGCCCTACCGTGGCGCGGGCAGACCGCACGCCTGCTTCGTCATGGAACGGACCCTCGACGCCATCGCGGCCGAGCTCAGCCTCGACCGCGTCGAAGTACGGCGGCGCAACTTGATCCAGCCCGACCAGTTTCCGTATGACGTCGGGGTCGCGTGGCAGGACGGAAACACAGTTGTCTACGACAGCGGCAACTACCCCGAGCTCCTCGACCGTGCGCTCGAGAAGCTGGGTCCGAGGCCCCCGGGCGACCACGTTGGCATGGGCCTGGCGATCTACGTCGAGGGGACGGGCGTCGGGCCATACGAGGGCGCGCACGTCCAGGTACTTGTCTCGGGCAAGGTGATCGCAGCGACCGGGATCCCGAGCCAGGGCCAGGCGCATGCAACCGTGTGGGCGCAGGTGGTTGCCGATGAGCTCGGCGTCGATGTGAAGGATGTCGAGGTGACGAGCGGTGATACGCGACGGTTCTCCTGGGGCGTCGGCACATTCGCCTCAAGGGGTGCTGTGACCGCTGGTAACGCCATGCATATCGCGGCGCGCATGGTTGCGACGAAAGCGAAGCACATCGCGGCCGACCACCTCGAGGCGAATGCGGACGACCTGGAGCTGGTGGACGGCCGTGTCCGAGTCAAGGGCTCGCCCGACCGCGGCATCCCGCTCGGCGCCGTGGCGGTGTTGTCCAACCCGGTGCGTTACGCGTTCGGCGGCGGCACCGAGGCGGCGACGCAGTTCGCCGGGAAACCGCGGCCAGGCCCGCCGCTCCAGGACGGCGAGCAACCGGGGCTCGAGGCGACCGGCTACTACAGCCCGCCCGGCTCGACGTGGGCGTCGGGCTGCCACGCGGCGTACGTCAGGGTCGACCCGAAGACCTTCCGGCTCGAGATCCTGAAATACGTGGTCGTGCACGACTGCGGGCGCGTGATCAATCCGCTGGTCCTGCAGGGCCAGATCGAGGGTGGAGTCGCGCAGGGGATAGGCGGAGCGTTCTACGAGCGCCTCGCCTATGACGCCGACGGGCAGCTGCGCAACGCGTCCTTCATGGAGTTCCTCATCCCGTACGCGACCGAGATCCCGCCGATCGAGATCGACCACATCGAGACGCCATCGCCGCTCAACCCGCTGGGGGTGAAGGGAGCCGGGGAGGCGGGCGTCATTCCGGTCGGGGCGGTGATTGCTTCGGCGATCGACGAGGCGCTTGGCATACCGATCACCGAGATGCCGCTGTCACCCCTACGGCTGTTCGAACTCACCAGATGACGCGGCCCTGGGTCCTCCGGTGGTCAGAACTGCCTTTGGTGGCTCTGGCGCTTAGCCCGTTTCTATGCTGAAGTCATGAACGAACACGCAACTGTTGTAAGGGTGGAGCGGCACGAACCGGCAGGGGGAAGGCGCGATGAGGTGGCCGGCGTCTTGAAGTCTGTCGCGGAGGCCGCGCGCGATGCCTCGGGATGTTTTGGTGCCCAGGTTGCCAGCTCAGATGGCGATCCGAACCAGGTCGTGCTGATCTCGCGTTGGGAGTCGAGCGATGCGATGCGGAAGTTCCATGCTGGGCCGGACTTCACCAGCCTGGAGCGAACGCTCGACGGAAGCGTTAAAGGAACGCCCTCAGTCGAAGTCTTTACGACGGCCTAGCTGAAGTTCCCGCCACATTGTGCCAGTAGGCGAGTGCCAGTCATGGGCGGCAACTTCACCTGGGCGCCGAAATTTCCGGTTAAATCGCTTGATTGACAAACATTTGTTTGGTACCATCGTTTCATGATCCTCGCGGAGCGTTTGTCCACCGACGACCAGATCGCTCGCGAGCTGATCGAGACCGAGCACCTGATCGGCATCCTCCAGCTCAAGGCGAGCCGGCTGGCGGCGGAGCTCTCCGCGACCAAGCACTGGGACAGCGAGGGCTACAACAGCGCCGGCGACTGGATGCGCTTCAAGTGCCAGGTCACCAACACGGTGGCGTGGGACCGCATTCGCGTTGGCGAGGAGCTGCAACGGATGCCCGAGTCGGAGCAGGCGGTCTACGACGGCGAGATCGGCTACGCGCACCTGAAGGTGATGGCACGCACTGCCGAGTCCGTGGGCAAGGCATTCGACGAATCGATGCTGCTGCCCCTGGCCAGGGAGACCTCTCCAGGAAAGTTCTATTACAAGAGCCTCCACTACCGACACTCGGTCGACGCCAAGGCTTACTGCGCCGAACAGACCGAGCTGGTGGAGAATCGGCGGCTGTCGCTGAGCACCGCCGAAGACGGCTGCTTGCTCGTCAGCGGAGTCCTCGACCCGGTTGGCGGGGCGGCGGTGCGGACGGCATTGGAGCCGCTGGCGCGCAAGTCGGGGGTCGGCGACAACCGGGAGCTGGAGCGGCGCTATGCCGACGCCCTGGTCGAGCTGGCCTGCGGGGGCAAGCCGGCAAATCTTCACGTCACGGCCACAGTCGAAACGTTGAAGGGGATGGTCGGCGCCGCGGGAGGGGAGATGGAGTTCTCGCTTCCACTCTCGTCGTCGACCATCGAGCGCATGGCGT